>BNJT01000445.1_pt1 | contig 397571 bp, 623 predicted proteins | sample 8540491 | NCBI WGS metagenome assembly BNJT01 (sample SAMD00202455, study PRJDB9452) | human saliva metagenome | host: Homo sapiens | reverse complement strand
CTATCTGTTTCTTATACTCATACTATACACCATCTTGAGTTTATTGTCAACACTTTTTTTGTTTATTTTAATCGTATGTTTTTAAAAAAATGATGAAAAATAAACAAGGATTCTCTAAACAAACTTAATGGTTCTTACATATTCAAGAAAAAAATAAGGAATAACATTTCTATTTTTACCAATTATCTTTAAATAAGTATAAAAAAACATCTTAAACCAATTTATTTATTAAAAAGCTCTATGCATAAACTAAGCTAAAAAGAAGTGAAATAAAAACAATCTTTTTGTCTTCTTGAAAGTCTGATTGCATTTAAAAAAATCCCAAATCTGATAAACAGAAATGGGAGGGGACAATTTATAAAAAAATAGATTACGAGAGTCTTACTTAAACTGCTCATGAAATTCTAGAAGCTGAATAGTTAATTCTATCTAGAAAGAGACCGTCAGCAAGTTCATATTCATTTTTCCCTTGATTTTAGGTCTCTTCTATCTTCAATTTAATCTATTTCTATCTAAGAATAAACAAACTTATTATGTTTTCATTCTTTTCTCGAAAGAACTATTTATTATTTTTTTTACCTTGAGCTACGTACTCTTCATTACGTTTGATCATTTGTTTTCTGTACCAAGCAAAGATGCCGATATAGAATGCAAGGAAGACTACAACACCAAGAATAGCTTTAATATCACCGGTTGTTGCGTTACCAATTGTCCAACCCAAAAGTTTTTCAACTGGACCTTCAAGAGTTGAGTGAGTGATCAATTGAGTAGAAGCTACCCCTTTAGGGAAGGCATCAACACTCTTAGCCAACTCAGTTGCAAATGGAGCAATCAGAGTTCCTGAAAGAAGGAAGAGTGGCAGAGAAGACTTCCAAAAACAATCATACGGATCAATTTACCACGAGTAACAACCAAGAGAGCTGGAGTTACACCCATCGCAATGATACCAGCAAGTGGCAAGATACCATTACCAACTTTAGAAAGAAGCACTGCTTCAATCAACATGATTGGTGCAAGTACGTTAGCACAAGCCCAGATTTCGGCACGACCAGCGATGAAAGGCCAGTCAAGACCGATATTGAATTTACGTCCTTGAAGACGTTTAGTAGCAACGTTTGTAATACCTTGTGAAAGTGGTTCTACCGCTGCAATGAACCATGAACCGATCAATGAGAACAATTCCAAGCTGACACCAGCTGTTAAACCAAGACTCAACCAAGATTTAATAACCAATTCCCATGTTTTTAAGTCTTCTACGTTTGCTTCTGGATGTGGTGTTCCCATAATTCCGATTACAATACCAAGAAGGAAACCAATAAAGAATTTTAGAACCCCAGAAACCAATTTTTCTTATTTAGTTTAGCGGCGTCAAAGTCATATTTATCAAGTCCAGGGAAGAATTTATCAAAGATCTTATCCAATACCATGATAATAGGGTTCATCATGTAATTCATGTGAGTAGATGTCATTGGAGATGAACTTGGAGCATTTAGGAGGTCGTCAAAAGTTGGTTTCATCAAGTCAGAGTTGATAATCTTCATGATTCCTACTAGTACGACTGCAAGAGTTGCTACAAAAAGAGAAACACCTTGACTTACTCCGTTTTTATCTGCATACCATTTAATCAAGAGACCTGTGATAGACAGATGCCAAAATATCAAAGATATCTACATCGAGTGTATCTGTTTTCTTCATCAATAGCATCACGACATTGACGATCAACATAACAAGCAAGAAATACAGAGTCCAAGCAGAACCCCAAGTAATCGTTGCAAGTGGTGCCCAACCTACGTCTGTAATATTAAGTTGAATCCCTGTATTGGTTACAAATTTTTCTAAAAGAAGATGAAAAAGGCTCCATTCAACATTCCAATAATTGCACCAATACCTGTCAGGGCGATCGCTAATTTAATACCACCTTCGAGGGCTTTGGAGAATTTCACTCCAAACAAGAGGGCTAGAACCGTCAAAATGATTAACATGATGATTGGACCACCCATCGCCAAAATTGGCTTAAAAAAATATCGTTGGCTAATTTAATAATGCCATCCATAATAAATCCTCCCGATTTATATTAATTTATATATTATTTATATTTTATGAACTCCAGTGCACTTCATTAGATAGCGCTTTCATATCCTTTAAAAAAATTAACTCAGACCATGCTCTTTGATGGCTGCTTCAATATTATCAAACACTGGAGCGCTCATTGCTGGAATTCTGAACAAAATTGGACCAGCTTCTACAACTGGAATACCGGGATCAAAACCTAAATCTGTCGCAGCAATTGGTGTGAAAAAATGTCATAGCCTTTAATCAAATCTTCATTGACATCTTTAACCATCACTGCATCACAGCGAACATCATAACCACGGTTAGATAATTCTTCTTCTAACGCACTCTTAATTTGGTGACTTGAATTAACACCTGCCCCACAGGCTGCTAAAATTTTAATCATTTGGATTGCCTCCGTTTTATATATTTTCTTGATTTTTTTATCCGATTTCTTCTGTTATATAGTCATATAATTCATCTTCATTTTCCAACTTAGATAAATTCTCTAAATTTCCATTCTTAGTAAAGAAATCCATCAATTGTGCCAAAAATATTCGTCTGGCTAGAACTTGAATTGTTAATGATAAAGAACAAAAGTGAAACTTCTACTTCTTTATCAGGTGCTATCATATTGTGAAAAAGTCACAGCTTGATTTAGGGCGTACCACAACAACTTTTTTTCAGCTAAGTTATGTTCAATATCTGTATGAGGAATTGCTACATTCGGTAAGTCTTTCCCTAGAAACTCCATGTCCAATCCAGTTGGAAATGACTTTTCTCTCTCGATTAATGCAGTCCTATAAGAAGGAGTTACAATCTTTCTTTCTTCAAGAAGGTTAGCGACTTGATTAAAAAGATGTTCTTGATTATCTGCTTGTAGGCAGAAGACCAAGTTCTTATCAAACAATTGATTTAGTCCCATAAAAACTTCACCCCTTTCTATATTTAATATATCTTTATTTCAATATAAAAATCAATCTACTATTTATAACTAAAAAACCTACAAATTATGCTAAGAAATATATTGATTTTTTTCTCTTTAAAATATAATCTATGATTCTATTTCCAAGAGGTTGCACTGCTCTTTAAAAACTTGATTTAATTCTTCAATGTTTTGACGGCCTTCAGTTCGAAGCCATTCGCGAGCTGCTGCTTCACCATCTTTGATGTAAGCTTCAACTGATCCAGCCCAAGTCGCACGTCCGCAAAGAACTCCGTTGAAGTTTGCACCTGATTCGTGGGCAAAGACAAGGGTTTCTTGGAAGAGTTTAGCTGATACACCCGCACTCAAGTAGATGTAAGGAAGATTTGTTGCTTCATCTTGCGCTTTGAAGAAGGCTGCTGCTTCTTCGCGTGTATGCACGATTTCAACATCGCCAAATCCTTCAACGTATTTGACGTTGACTGGAACTTCCACTTTCAAGACATCGATGTTGAAGCGTGGATCTGAGAAGACCTTCATAGCACCGATAACCTTGTGTGGTTTTTACTTTTAGCATATTCTGCAGAACCTGCGTCAGCGATTTTTTCATCGTAAGCGAGGATTTCAAGGAAGAATGGAATGTCTTCCGCCACACACTCAGAGCCGATGCGTTCGATATAGGCTTGTTTTTGTTGGTTGAGTTCGTCAGAACTGTCTACGTCATAGTAAAGCAAGAACTTAACAGCATCTGCACCTTGTTCTTTGATGCGTTTTGCAGACCAAACATCCAAGCAGTCTGGCAAGCGTTTGGTGCTTGTTGTGTCGTAACCAGTTTTCTCATAAGCAAGGAGAAGACCAGCATTTGGATCAAGCGCTTTTGTAGCTGGAAGACCATACTCAGGGTCAAGAAGCATAGATGATGCGTATTTTGTCAATTCATCTGCTACCAAGACTTTGAGTTCTTCCATTTGAGCCACTGTTGGCTCTTCTGTTTGGTATTGAGCCATGAGGCGTTTCAAAGCACCTCGTTGGTCAAATGCGAGAGCTGAGATGATACCATTCTCATCAGAAAGTTTTTCCATATATTTGCGTTTTTGTTCTGTTAAAAGCCATTTTATACCTCTTTTTACTAATAATTGATCATATAGGGGCTTGATAGTTGGCCATATTGACATGACCTGTCATTTTTTCTTGAGCATTGAGCATACCAAGGACATTGGCCTTGATGAGGAGTTCTGCATCCGATTCCTTATGAAGAAGTCCTGATGAAATACCTGCCACAGTAGAATCTCCAGATCCAACAGGATTAACTACCTGAATTCTTGGAATATCTACCTTGTAGAAAGTATTACCATGTTTTGCAAAAGCACCATTTGCACCAAGTGAAACAATGATCCACTCAACACCTGCAAATAAAGGCTCTTGAAGAACTTCTTTTAATTCATCCAAATCCTCAGAAACTTCTCTTCCTAGAAGCTGAGACAATTCTTCGTTATTTGGTTTGATTACTGTTGGTTTGTGTGGTGATTCAAGAACCGCCTGAAGGGCAGCACCTGAGCAGTCTAGAACTACTGGTTTTCCTGCGAGATTAGCAAGCTCTACCAAGCTCGCATAATAATCAACAGGAAGACCTGCTGGCAGACTACCAGAGATAGCAACTACTTCCACAGTGTCAAGGAGATTCTCGAAATGAGCCAAGAAATTTTGCCCTTCTTGTTCAAGAACTTCAGGCCCTTTCTCAAGAATTTCTGTTTGGTTGTCTCCGTGTAGAATAGCGATACAGTTACGAGTCTCTCCTTGAATTGAGAAGAAACGTTTCGTTACTTTATCGTCGATATGATCTACTAAAAACTCACCAAGTTTACCACCGACCAAACCAGTAGCAACAACAGAATCACCAAATTCTGAAAGAACTCGTGTAACATTGAGCCCTTTACCACCAGCTGTCTTGGTCACGTCCACCACACGGTTGACAGTATCAATTTTCAATTCATCCAAAGGATAAGAAATATCGATGGATGGATTCATTGTGACTGTTAAAATCATGCGTCACCTCTTAGTCGTGGTATTCACCACGATCCCATTTTTCAAGGAATTCTGTAAAGAAGTTTGCATCTGCTTGATGAGCATTGTGAGTTTCAACATGCTCAATTTTCGCAATCAATTTTTTGTTTTCTTCAGATGGTTTGTATTCAGCATTGATGAAAGCTTCAATGATATCACACATAAGCAATTCACCAGTGATTTTACCACCAAAACCAATAACATTGGCGTTGAGTTCTTCTTTAGCGTAAAGAGCTGTTGTCATATCACGAACCAAGGCAGAACGGACACCTGGAACTTTATTTACAGCGTTGTTGATACCAACACCAGTACCACAGATACAAACACCAAGATCAGCTTGACCGCTAGTTACAGCTTCCCCTACTTTTTTACCAAAGATTGGGTAGTGAGTACGAGTATGGTCATAAGTACCAAAAGTCAAGGACTTCATAGCCTTTTGATTTCAAAAAAATCTGAAACCGCCATTTTTTTCATTGGTAACGATATGGTCACATCCAATTGCAATTTTCATTTGACTTCTCCTTTTCTTAGCACATTTTGTTGAGCATGTCGACCCGGATTTGGTGACGTCCGCCGTCGTATTTACCATTGACAAAGCCTTTGGCGATATTCTTAGCCAGGCCTTCTCCAACAATTTCAGCTCCCATTGTGATCATACGAGAGTTGTTGTGACCACGAGTCATGTAGGCAGAGCGTTCGTCTGAAACTTCTGCCGCAACCATGCCTTTGATTTTGGTCGCTACCATGAATGGACCAGCCCCATAAGCATCGATGACAATACCAAGATTTTCCTCTTCTTTGTTCACCTCAGCTGCAACTGCCAATGTCACATCAACAAAATCTTGACCTTCTTTCGTCACATCCACTACTTCAAAGTTTTCTCCGACGAGAAAGTCCTTAACCACATCTTTCAGCTTATTTCCAGCAGCATCTGCACCTATAATAATTGCCATGAGCATTCTCCTTTGTTAAATATATCAGAAAGAACTTTTAGTAAAACGCTTTCTTTTTAATATATTAACAATATACTAAATTAATCGTTTTTTTGTCAACAATATTTGTTTGTTTTTTTCATGCAAATTTCACTATATGATTAAAATAAACAAAAAAAGCCCTTTAAAGGGCTTTTTGACTAATTGTTTATTTAATTAGATTAAACTAGGAAATTACTTTTGTATAAACTTCCAACTCTCCCTGAACAGCTTCTGAAGTCTGATCCGTGATTAAGGCTGTTATCTCCGATAAGGAGCAGATAGCAGTGAAATCCTCCTTGCCAACTTTAGATGAATCGATAAGAAGATAGCTTTCTTTTCGAACGTTCTAAGGCTAGCTTCTGAGTATAAGCTTCCTCAAAGGAAGATGTCATAATTTGACCATCTTTGATGCCATTTCCACTGAAAAAAACATCTTACTAAAAATACATACGATCCATAAGAGCATTGGTCATTTCACCGACAAAAGCTTGAGTAGCATCACGCATTTCTCCACCTAACAGAAAAAAACTTTAAAGGTATCTGATTTTTTTCTTGAGTAGATCGTTAAAAAAATAGGCAAGCAATTCGTAATCACGCGCAGATGTTGATTTGATATTTCCTCAGCTAGCACTTCGACCGATGTTCCAGGACCTAGAAAGATAGTGTCTCCCTCCTCAATAAGCTGGACAGCTTTCTTGGCAACAGTTCGCTTGGCCTCAATATTTTTAAAAAGCTTTTTCTTCATGTGGCAGCTCTCGATATTGTTGCATCTTATTACTCTTCGCTCCACCAAATACTCGCGTAAGCTTTCCTTGGTTTTCTAACTCTATCAAATCACGACGAACTGTCATATCGGAAACCTTCATGGTCTCCATGATCTCAGCAACCGTTACAGTTCCAGCTCGATCCACAAATTTAAGAATTTCATCTTGTCTTTGATTCTTACCCATACTCCATCCTCTCTAGCTTAGTTTTTGTTCATTATAACTCATTTCTCTCATTTTATCCACATATTTCTGTTTATTTCAAACATTTTTGTTTTTGTTAACTAAAAAAACGAGAATAGAGTTATTCTCCTTCTCGTCTTTTATTCTTCTATTGTCTATAATAATACTGATCAGCAGGAAGATTTCCAATGTTTTGCCCCAGTGCCAATCTAGCTTTACTTGAATCTGAAAGGTCTCCATAAGGATTTGTAAATCCAACTTTTTAATAGAGCAATTAGATATCCCGTATTCCCGGACCGAACATTTAGGGTTGGAAATTGACTGCTAGAATGAGAATTGGGTGAGAGGAACTTAGTGTTATTCACTTTTCCACCAACACAAATTAAATCTTCTCTCGTAATTCTATCTCTCAATCAATTTATTCTGTAGTCTGTGTTCCTTCACCATTCTCCTCGCTCGGTTCAAAAAAATCTTTTTGATTAGCAAAAACCATTTCATGGGCAGGATTGCCGTCTGACATGGTAATCGTTATGAGAGGTTGCTTGGCGGTCTTATACTTGAAAAATACGGACAGTAATGGTAAAGTCGCTATTGCCGTCTGACTTTTCTCATCTTATCAATCGCTATTAAAGTTTCTCCTTCAGATTTCCATTCTGTCGTAAATTCTGCTGAAACAGCACCATCAGGAGTTTGGTAATTAATCTTCCATTCCTTATCGCCACCATCAATTTTAGCTTTATCACCTGTATTCGCTACATATTCACCTGAAATGCTAACTTTTTGCTCTGAGCTGTCAGACTTAGATGTCGAAACTGATGTAGAAGAACTCGCTTGTTTTTGGCTGCTCCTTATGACTAAACTTAGACACAAGAAGAAAACAAACTATCACCGCTAAAGCCAGTGCTACAAAAACTATATAGTAAGGTTAAGACTGTTTTTCCTGTCCCATTTTTTTATCATTACTCATACCTCCAATAAAAAATCTTACACCTAGTATACCTTAATTCTTCATCTTGGTAAAAATGCTAGGATGAAACCGACCTAATCAAAGAAATATCTTCTAATATAGAAAACTGGTTATATCTGGGAAGAGAATAAAAGACCGCCTTCGCGGTCTTTCTTATATCCACAATAGATAAGACAAGTATCAGTTAGTAATCAATCTTTCTATCCAATCAAACTTCCATTTGGTACTTTCTCATCCACTGTAAGAAGAGTCAATTGGTCGCCATGTTCAGCTGATAGGATCATCCCTTGGCTGACATATTTTTTTCATCATCTTACGTGGCTTGAGGTTGGCAACGATTTGGACTTTCTTACCGACCAGTTCTTGCTCGTTTGGATAGTATTTCGCAATTCCTGAGAGGATTTGACGGTCTTCACCGTCACCAGCATCCAAGCGGAATTGGAGGAGCTTATCAGATCCTTCAACTTTAGAAACCTCTTTAACTTCAGCAACTCAGATTTCAACCTTATCAAAGTCGTCAAATTTGATAGCATCACGATTAAGTTTGAGCTCGACTTCTTCTGGATTCCATTCTTTTTCAACCGCAGGTTTGTTACCTTCCATTTGTTCTTTGATATAGGCAATTTCTTCTTCCATATCGAGACGCGGGAAGATTGGTGTCCCTTTTTTTCTACAACTGTCAGACCTGCTGGAAGCTGGTCAATTGCTAGATTTTCTAGAGAAGCAGCTTGAGGCAAGCCAAGTTGACTGAGGACAGCCTTGCTCGTTTCCATCATGAAAGGCTCAATCATGTGTGCCACAACACGAAGACTGGCTGCCAAGTGGCTCATAACACTTGCAAGTTGATTGCGGAGGGCTTCATCCTTAGCCAAGACCCAAGGAGCAGTTTCATCAATGTATTTATTGGTACGAGAGATAAGCGTCCAAACTGCTTCTAGGGCGCGTGGGTAGTCCACTGCGTCCATGTGTTTGTAGTAGTCAGCAATGGATTCAGCTGCCACCTGAGCCAGCGCTCCATCAAAGTCTGTCACATTTTCTTCATAAGTTGGCACTTGACCACCAAAATACTTATTAATCATAGAAACCGTACGATTGAGGAGGTTTCCAAGATCATTGGCCAACTCGTAGTTGATACGACCTACATAATCTTCTGGAGTAAAGGTTCCGTCTGAACCAACTGGAAGGCTACGCATGAGGTAATAACGAAGGGGATCTAGTCCATAACGTTCTACTAACATTTCAGGATAGACCACATTGCCCTTAGACTTGGACATCTTGCCATCCTTCATGACAAACCAGCCGTGAGCAATCAAGCGGTCAGGTAGCTTAATATCCAGCATCATGAGCAGGATTGGCCAGTAGATAGAGTGGAAACGTAGAATGTCCTTGCCCACCATGTGGAAGACTGTTCCATTCCAGAATTTATCGTAGTTAGCATGGTCGTCCTGACCGTAGCCAAGAGCTGTCGCATAGTTAAGCAGGGCATCAATCCAAACGTAGACAACGTGTTTTTGGATTGGATGGGACTGGAACTCCCCAAGTAAAGGTTGTCCGAGATACGGCTAAGTCTTCCAAACCTGGCTCAATGAAGTTTCTCAGCATTTCATTGAGGCGACCATCAGGAGTGATGAAGTCAGGATGAGATTTGAAAAAAATTCTACCAAGCGGTCTTGGTACTTGCTGAGGCGAAGGAAATAAGACTCTTCTGATACCCACTCCACTTCATGTCCAGACGGCGCAATTCCGCCGGTTACTTTTCCATTTTCATCACGGAAGACTTCAGCCAGCTGGCTTTCTGTGAAGAATTCCTCGTCTGATACAGAATACCAGCCTGAATATTCACCCAAGTAGATATCATCTTGTGCTAAAAGTCTTTCAAAGACGTCGGCTACAACCTTTTTCGTGGTAGTCATCTGTCGTCCGGATAAATTTATCGTAAGAAATATCCAGCAGTTTCCAGAGTTCCTTGACCCCAACTGCCATGCCATCAACATAAGCTTGCGGACTGATACCAGCTTCCTCAGCTTTTTGCTGAATCTTTTGACCATGCTCATCTAGACCTGTCAAATAGAAAACATCGTAGCCCATAAGACGCTTGTAGCGAGCTAGAACATCACAGGCGATGGTTGTGTAGGCAGAACCGATATGAAGTTTACCAGATGGATAGTAAATCGGCGTTGTAATATAAAACGATTGTTTTTCAGTCATTTTTTTAATCCTTTCAAGGCTAATGAAACCTTTTTTTGATAACACTTCATTATACCATATTTTTGTAGGGTTTGAGAAAAAGACAGTCACCCACAGTAAATATAATTAAAAAAACCAGAAATTATTCTAGGTTTAATAGGACACAACATTCAAGTTCCGGCTCTCATATTCTGAGATGAAGGTATTCGAAATATCAGTCTAACCATCTTTAGACAGCCTTTCCACCAGCCATTCTTCTGTTTTTGTCAATAGACTTCAGAATATCAATCTAGACAAGATTATTTGGTGATAAGGGATATTTATGGTTTTCTTCACCTCTTTATTCGACGATGAGTTAGATGTTTCGTACCAGACAGATCCGATTGACTTGCTAGTGCTAGAAGATGCAAAGCGAAACCCCGTTTTTCTGACTGGTCTGACTCAAAAACATAAACATAAGCATAGAAAATCTCTCTAACTTCCCAAACCTCTTGCAATCACTTTGCTATAAATCAGTCCTGAATTTTGTTATAATAAACTCAGCAAACTTCTACTAGAAAAGGAAATTTTATGAAACTCATTTCTTGGAATATTGATTCTTTAAACGCTGCATTAACCAGTGATTCGGCCCGCGCTCAGCTCTCTCAAGCCGTCCTTCAGACCTTGCAAGCAGAAAATGCAGATATTATCGCCATTCAGGAAACAAAACTATCTGCGACAGGTCCGACAAAAAAACACTTGGAAATTTTGACAAATCTTTTCCCAGACTATGAAAACACTTGGCGTTCCTCTCAAGAACCTGCCCGCAAAGGCTACGCTGGAACCATGTTCCTCTACAAAAAAGAACTGACGCCAACCGTAACCTTCCCAGAAATCGGTGCTCCATCAACCATGGATGTCGAAGGACGCATCATTACGCTGGAATTTGACGACTTCTTCGTCACTCAGGTTTATACACCTAATGCTGGCGATGGCCTCAAACGCTTGGATGACCGTCAAGTCTGGGATGCCAAATACGCTGAATACTTGGCAACACTAGATCAACAAAAACCAGTCCTCGCTACTGGCGACTACAATGTGGCCCACAAGGAAATCGACCTGGCCAATCCAGCTAGCAACCGCCGTTCACCAGGATTTACCGATGAAGAGCGCGCTGGCTTCACCAACCTGCTGGCTAAAGGCTTTACCGATACCTTCCGCCATTTACACGGCGATATCCCTAACCAATATACTTGGTGGGCACAACGCAGCAAGACTTCTAAAAATCAACAATACAGGCTGGAGAATCGACTACTGGCTCACCAGCAACCGCGTGGCTGACAAGGTGACCAAGTCTGACATGATTGACTCGGGTGCGCGTCAAGACCATACGCCGATTGTCATGGAGATTGAACTCTAAGGAGAAAACAAATGGACTATCAAGCTGTCATTCCCGAATTTATGGTATCTGACATCGAAAAAGTCGCGCCACTTCTACTGTGACTTGCTGGGATTCTCTGTCGAATACGAACGTCCAGAGGAGAAATTTCTCTTCCTCTCGCTTGAAGACTGCCAACTTATGCTAGAAGAAGGAAGCACAGAAGAATTAGCCCAACTGACCTATCCGTTCGGGCGCGGTGTCAATATTTCCTTTGGCATCGAGGATGTCCCACAGCTCCACCAAAAACTGCTGGAAGCTGGCTATCCCATCCATCGGCCCTTGACAAAAAGGGAATTTCGAGTGGGAGATAGCTTTATATATCCCCATGAATTTGCGATTTTGGATCCAGATGGTTATTTTTTAAGATTTAGTGAATAAGAAGAGGCTGGGACAAAAGTCCTAGCCTCTCAATTGTCTTTGGATTGTCGAGCAAGACGCAGTGGTTGAGTGGGCTCTACTACGCTGATTTCATCAGCTTTTACAGCCCTACTCAACTGTGCGGAGGTGGGACAATGAAATCGAATTCTAACGAATTACCGATTTCTGTCCCACTCTCTTTTAAATGTCTTTAAAGTTATAAAGTTGCGGATAGTGTTCGCACTCGGGATTTTTAGGATGGCAGATGGCACGTCCAAAGTAAATCATTGCCTGATGGGCTGGCAGCCAACGTTCCGGTGGAAGGACATCCATGACTCGCTTTTCTACCTCGAGTGGCGTTGCCGATTTTTTTACGATATCATGGTGCTTGCAGATGCGCTCCACATGAGTATCGACAGCAAAGGCTGGAATACCAAAGCCCACACTCATGACAACATTGGCCGTCTTGCGACCAACACCAGCTAGACTTTCCAATTCCGCCCGCTTTTTGTGGTACTTGGCCATCAAAGTCGTCTAAAAGCTGCTGGGCGCATTTCTTCAAAAACTTAGCCTTGTTACGATAGAGTCCTAGGGCGGGAGATGTATTTGGCAATGTCTGCTTCACCAGCCGCAGCCATGTCTTGAGGACTTGGATAGGCTTCAAACAGAGCTGGCGTCGCCTTATTGACCGCGGCATCCGTCGTCTGAGCCGACAGCATGACCGCTACCAAAAAGCTCAAAGTGATTGCGAAAATCCAGACTGGGCTTGGCGTCAGGGGAAAAAGAGCAATAATCTCTTCAATCACATGACGAGCCCGTTTTTTTGATAAAAACCATGATTCTTCTTTCTAAGATTGAGATAGATTTATTATATCATGAAAAAGATTTTTTTAATGTCATTAGGAGCTTCTAACTGACACGCGTTCTAACTCCCAAATTCGATCATACAATCTACTTGAACCACATTCCCTAAAAAGAAAAAAATCATGACATCTTGTATATTCTTTCCTAAATATTTCTCTTTTTCAATGCTGATTTCCTGTTGATGGGACTAAAAATATTTTTTTATCTCAATTTTATCACTGTGCAATATCGGACCAAAAAGAAATTTGGGGTAAATCAGATAAATTTGTCTCTCTGCTTATTGCAATTCCATGAAAAATAATCTGTTAAACTTTTTAGAATAATAAATTATATCGGAACCAACAATTGAAAATACTGGCGAAATCAGAGTATTACATGACGCAATATACCTATGACCAGAAATAGGAAATAATGTTGGAGAATTTATTAAACGACTTCGTATTTCTCTTTTCATAAGTACTAAATCGCTAGGAGCTTCTCCCCAATTATCACTCCAATCAACATCTTCTATTTCTTCTGCTATATTTTCTTTGATTATTTGTATGTAATTACTCAGCATTTTAACATTCTGAGGTGAAAAGTCACTCCAATCATACCAGTTTTTAGGAAGTTTCGTCATATTCCCATAAACTTTTTTTAAATTCGTCAGGTAAATAAACTCTATAAATTTGCTCTATATTTCTAAACGTTCTTTCATTAAATTTTTTTGACACTATATACCTCTTGTTTTATTTTTTTATGAAAGATCGGTAGTGATCTTGAATATACCAAATGGAACAATCCTCACCTATAATAATTATTTCCATCCCACTTGATACTCCTTATACCTAATTCCAACAGGAAGGAGTTACTTACCATTTTAAAGGTTTACTATTCTTCTTCATCATCAATCAAAAAGAAATCATAATCTTTGAAAAAAAGTATAGATACCAGTCTGTAACCAAGACAAACCTGTCAACCAGTTCGAAATAGAGAATCAAATATTCGTCACAAGGAAATCCAGATTCTAGGAAACACTATATTAGTTTCACATCATTTAAATTTAGGTTTGAGCCAAAATTCTTGGATATTGCCATGCCTATCAATACCAGCAATAGTATTTCTGAAAAATTCAACATGGTTAAGATCTTCCCTTAAAATTTCAGAGCCAATTTTAAGCCAACCCGATTGCACATCATAATATGTTTCCCAATTGTATGCATAGTCAATGCGAGAACTATCTCCACCATTAATATCATTATCTGTAACAACAATAAAACCTTTATCAGATTTAGGAGGCACCAAACTTCTTTTTTTATCCAAGAAAAGTCGTTATGATACCCCCAAAGTTGGGTGGATTCCATATTTTCTGAATTAAAACCTAAAAATAAATATATAAAACTAAAAAGTAATATCGCTAGCTATTGTTGGAGTAGCTATTAATTCCTTTGTATCCGTTTTATATATTAACTCCTCTGCTGATTATATTCTTTTTTTATTATTTTAAACATATTTTTCCAACCTATTAAGAAAAATCAAGGTGTACAATTTGATTTGTATCTAAATCAACAACTAATTCACATAAATATAATATTTTTTTCACTAACCTTCTCTAAAAGATCTATATCGTATTTTTAAAAAGATAGAAGCATTATAATTCTTCCTCATCTTTAATAATATAGACCCAAAAATTCTTGGGCTTACTTACCTACCTACATATGTTTTTCAACATCACTTTCCCAGCAAGGTGGGAGATCTTCTTACAAAATATCAAAAAAATTGTTTTAAAACCTCATCCACAGCTTCAACAAACTGGTAAGAAATTCTATGTTAGAAAAAAAGAGGGCTTTCAATCCATTCGCCTCTTTACCTGTGACTAAATCTTTCCTATTTCTTGATTTCAGTCTGTTTTTTTATTATCTAACACAATTGGATGTTGTCTATTTCATTTTGTCGTTCTATTTGACTACAGATGAATATAATAGCCTTTTTATCAAGCCTTATCTTATCACAACCCTAACTCTTCATACGCCATCCGGTAGCCAATCTGCAAGATTTGGTTATCTCGAACCAAGAGCGGTCGCTTAATCAGCATACCGTCTGTCGCTAGTAAATCAGCTGCTTCCCGAGCTGTCATATGTGGAACTTTTTCTTTGAGTCCTAGTTCACGGTATTTGAGTCCGCTGGTATTGAAAAAGGCCTTGATCTCAAAATCAGAATTCTGGATCCAGTCTAGGAGTTGGTCCCGGCTAGGTGTATTTTGGACAATATCCACTGCCTCAAAGTCCACTCCTAATTGATTGAGCTCAGCTTTGGCCTTACGGCAGGTAGAGCATTTGGGGTATTCGATAAATTGTAACATAGTTCACCTCAATTTTTTTCTATCAATCTTTGCTGCTTCATGGTTTAAAAGCCAGAGCTTTTTATCTAAACCACCAGCATAACCTGTCATTTGTCCTTGACTTCCCAAAACGCGATGGCAAGGAATGATAATGGAAAAATGGATTCCGAGCAACAGCTCCTCCGACCGCTTGAGCAGAAGCAACATCAAGGTCTCTGGCAATTTGCCCATAAGTCACCGTCTGTCCTTTAGGGAATCTGACTCAAATAGTTCCAAACGCGCTTTTTGAAAATCAGTCCCGCATCTGCTAAAGTTAAACTTGAGAAATCTACATCCTGACTAGCAAAGTAGGCATCAAGGAGCTGAGCAGTCTGCTCGAGAAAAGGGATTGCTCGCTTCAATTACTTGTCCATTTAGACCACGCTCAAAAATATTTCTGGCCAACAAACCATGCACCTCTCAGTCCGCTTTCATTCGCAACCAAAGAAAGAGGGCCCAAAGGAGAATGATAGATCATTTTATAATAAGTCAATTTTTTTCTAGTCCCTTTCTTGTCTTTTTAGCTCTCAATCACTTGTCAGATTACTGATGATAAGTGGAGTATAAGTCACTCTTATTTAAACCATATTTTTTTGGCAACTTCTTTGATAGCCTTGCTTTTTTTGACTGCCTGTTTCAATGAGAAAAATCAATTTCAGCCAATAATTCCTCTTCTGACTTCTCAGCTTTCTCCTCACTAGCACCGTCTACAATCAGCAAGCACTCACCCTTGAGTGGCTCATCACCAATGGCTTCTAGTAATTCAGATATCAGTCCCCGCTGGTATTCTTCATAAATCTTTGTCAATTCGCGAACTAGAACTACCTGTCTGTCTCCATAGACTTCCAGCATATTTTCCAAAGTCGACTTGACCCGATGGGGGATTCATAAAAATATCTGCGTCTCTGGATAAGTCTTCTTGCTTTCAAAAAATCTTTTTGCTGGCCTTTTTTTCTAGGAAGAAAAACCAAAAGAAAATGTGGGGTTGAGGAGCCAAACCACTAGCAATCAGTGCAGAAATTCCCGCTGAAGGACCTGGCACAGATACAACGATGATATTTTCTGCAATGGCAACTTTTACCAAGTCGTGGCCTGGATCCGAAATACAGGGAAGACCAGCATCTGATACCTGGGCAAGATCATGACCTTCTTTTAAAAGAGCAATGATTTCTGGGATCCTGGCTTTGGAATTGTGGTCATGAAAACTGATTAACTTGGTCGAGATATCGAAATAATCCAACAAGCGACCAGTATTACGTGTATCCTCTGCCGCAATATAATCCACTTTCTCAAGAGTTTCTAACATACGAGTGCTAGTATCCTGCAGATTACCAATCGGTGTCGCCACCAGATAGAGCTTACCATAGGATGACGTATCTTTAAAACTTCTCTGAATTTGCATGGCTACTCCCTAAACAATAATTCATTACAAAAGGCGCATTCTTCTTCGTCATTATCTCGTCTTTGACCATAGAAGTCTGTGCATATATGAAAACCATCCAAATAAATCCGTTCAAGATTCTCGCGTCCTTGACCGCCACCTTTACTTGGTCCTGTTTTTCCACTTCTCCGAGTCGTTCTCTTAGCTTGTCATTCTCCAAGCGCAGAACTGTATTTTTCCTCAATAACATTCTTCAGATTTTTTTTAATTGCTTCTACTTCAGCCAGAGTTAGCAGTAGATTTTGTGAAAAATCATCTAAAGCGTCAAATATTTCTCTTTTATCCATATCTATTTTTCTCCTTAGCTACGCTTTGCTGGCTGTATGATCATATATTCCAAAAGCATTTTTGGAAACTCACATTTGCCCGCCACATTTTTTTCGAGATTGAAACAATCTATCTAAAGAAGTCCGACCACTTTCTTTCTCTATATGTTGAGAAAAATAAAATCTCTAGAATTCTAAAAAAATCTGGTCCTGTTTTTCTTTATCATCAGCCAAACTGCTTAATCTAGCAACCTGTAAAAAGGCCAAATCATTCTTAGCAAGACAAAGATCAACAAAGCGCTGACAGACTTGTGTTACATCAAAGAAGGATTTGCTAGTCTGCAAGTTTCGAGCTTCCTCTAAAGTCTGGCTATAAGCTGCAAGAAGCTGCGCCTGGTCCTTAAGCAAAGCCAGACTCTCCCAATTTCGCTACTAAGTAATCTTCATTTTTAGGAAAAATGAAAGACCTGAGTCCGACTTTTTAATCGTAGGTAAGATTAAATTTTCATCACTGGTCAAAAGGAAAATATATACCTCACTTTGAGGTTCTTCTATCATTTTTAAGAGAGAATTTGCCGCATTAAGGTGCATTTTTTCTGCCTCACAAATGATAAATACCTGCTCGTTACCTTCTACTCCGCTCTGAGAAAAATTCTTGAGTAGCTCTCGTATACGTTCTGTTTTGATGATTTGATTTTGTGGGCGAACTACTGTAACATCTGAAAAAATCTTCCTCAGCAATCAGACGACAAGACCAGCATTCACCACATGGCCAAACACCCATCTTATCCTGACAGAAACGGCTCTGGGCTAATTTCTGCGCCAGATCAAAGCTGGCAAAATTTCCTGTAAAAAGATAAGCATGGTTCAGCTTATCTTGCTCTAGAATTCGTTCAAAACGATCAACAATTTTAGGTTGAAGTTCCTTTAGTTCATTCATTTTTCATGATTTACTGTTTAAGTGCTGGTTTAGGACGGCTAGGCTATCTTTCACAACTGCTTCTAAAGCCTGGCTAGCATCAATTTTAACTAGACGTTCTGGATCTTTTTTCCAAGCTATAGAGGTAACCCTGACGGACTCGTTGATGCATTTCCAGTCCCTCTAAAGTCAAGACGGTTTACTTCACGATTCTTATTTTTAGCAATGCGAGCAAGACCTTCTTCGACATCTAAATCGAAATACAAGGTTAGATCTGGCTTAAGACCATCCGTTGCAAATTGATTGAGCCATTCAATATCTGCCACATCTAAACCACGGCCAAAACCTTGATAGGCAACAGAACTATCAATGAAACGATCTATGATAACTAATTTACCAGCTTCTAAGGCAGGAAGCACCTTTTTCTATCAAATGCTGCCTACGACTGGCAATATAAAGTAAAAAGTTCTGTCTTCCCATCCATCTCTGTATTATTCTGGTCCAATATTACTTCTCGAATAGCCTCTGAAATTGGGACTCCACCAGGCTCTCTAGTTGTCACTACCTGATGCCCTTGGGCTTCTAAAATCGGTACCAGAGCTTCTAAAACGCTAGATTTTCCAGCTCCATCCGGTCCTTCTAGCGAAACTAATAATCCTCTTTTCATACGTTCCTTTTCTATGCTTATAGAGCAAGGAATGCTCCTATAATGCTCTTACATACTTGGCAGTCCGTTTGTCTTTCCTCTAGTTTGTTTGCAAATATGAGAAACTTACAGACTCCTTACTGCCAGAAAGCAATACTCGTTCTATTTTTTTACAATTCTTTTACTATTTTATCAAAAAAAATCATTAAATTCATTACATAAGTTAGAAACATTTGATACAATATAAAAAGGAAATTTTTTTTGGAGGAGATTCTTATGCTGAGATTAAAAACATACTTTGGATTATATTTGGTGCAGGCCTTTTTTTCTTTTGGGATCAATTATTTGGCTATTCCCAATCATTTTATTTGAAGGTGGAGTTACTGGGGTTACCCTCATCACCTACTATTTATTTAAACTTCCGGTTTCCGTTATGAACCTTGTGATTAACTTCCCGCTATTCTTCTTTGCTTGGAAGATTCTGGGAAACAATCTTTCTTCTACAGCCTGATAGGAACATTCTCTGTATCAGCTTGGCTGGCCATTTTGAAAAAATTCCCTTTGTAGTAGATTTAGACGGAGACTTGGTCATTGTGTCTTTGATAGCTGGTATCATCCTCGGAGCCGGACTAGGAATCATTTTTCAACGCCGGTGGAACAACCGGAGGTTCCGATATTATTGCTCGTATTTTAAATAAATACACCCATATTTCTATCGGAAAAACTCATGTTTGCCGTTGACTTCTTTGTTCTTTTCTTAGTCGTGATTGTCTTTAAAGACTTGCGTCTTGTAACTTATACACTGGTATTTGTCTTTATTGCTTCCCGAGTTATTGACCTTATCGCTGAAGGTGGTTATGCCGGTAAAGGATTCTTAGTCGTTACTGGAAAATCTGAAGAATTAGCACAGGCTGTTGTTGAAGAACTGGGTCGAGGTGTGACCTTGCTAAATGGTACTGGTTACTACACAAAGCAAGACTACAAAGTCATCTACTGCGTCCTAGCTCGAAATGAAATGCAACAGATGAAAGAAATTATCCATCGAATTGACCCTCACGCCTTTATCACAATTACAGAGGCTCACGAGATTTTAGGAGAAGGATTTACATTAGACGAAAACAAACAACCAATCGCTCGTTAAATAATATCCACACAAAAAGGAATCCAAAATTTGGATTCCTTTTTATTTGCTTCCAACGTTAATCCGGTTAATCGCCCGTTGCAGAGCAATCTTAGCCCGACGCTCTTGGTCAATCAAGTGCTTGTCGTGTGCTTCTTCGATTTCTTGCTCAGCCCTGAGTTTAGCTCTCTCAGCCCGGCTGATATCAATATCTCGCTCTCGCTCAGCTGAGTCCGCCACAATCGTAATGACATTATCTGCAATTTCAATGATTCCGCCATTGACTGCTACCCAGTCGATATGTTTATCATCATCGACCCGGCGTACCTTGACCTGATCTACTTCTAAAACAGCGATGGTATTGATGTGACGAGGTAAAATCCCCAACTCTCCATCAATGGTCTTTACGGAAACAAATGCAGCATGGTGGTCATAAACGAGACCGTCCGGAGTAACGATTTGTACTGTCATTTGAGCCATCATTCACCTCTTAGAATCCCATTTTTTCTGCTTTAGCCAGAACATCCTCAATAGAACCAACTCCACGGAAGGCATCTTCTGGTAACTTGTCGTGTTTTCCTTCAAGAATTTCTTTGAAGCCACGAACAGTTTCAGCAACTGGTACATAAGAACCAGGTTGACCTGTAAACTGCTCAGCCACATTAAAGTTTTGTGATAAGAAGAATTGGATCCGACGTGCACGTGCAACCAAAGTCTTTTTCTTCATCAGACAATTCGTCCATACCTAGGATGGCAATGATATCTTGCAATTCGTGATAGCGTTGTAAGACTCGCTTAACTTCAGCAGCAACTGCGTAGTGCTCCTCACCAACAATCTCAGGTGCCAAGGCACGAGAGCTTGAAGCAAGTGGATCAACGGCTGGGTAAATCCCCAATTGTACCAACTTACGTTCCAAGTTTGTCGTTGAATCCAAGTGAGCGAAGGCTGTTGCTGGCGCAGGGTCAGTATAGTCATCCGCTGGCACATAGATAGCCTGGATAGAGGTTACAGAACCCTTTTTAGTTGATGTGATACGCTCTTGGAGTTGCCCCATTTCTGTTGCAAGTGTTGGTTGGTAACCAACGGCTGAAGGCATACGACCCAAAAGGGCAGATACTTCAGAACCAGCTTGAGTAAAGCGGAAGATGTTATCGATAAAGAGCAGCACGTCTTGGCCTTCTACATCACGGAAGTATTCAGCAATTGTCAAACCAGTTAGGGCAACACGCATACGTGCTCCTGGTGGTTCATTCATCTGACCAAAGACCATGGCAGTTTTCTCAATAACGCCTGATTCTTTCATTTCCCAGTAAAGGTCGTTCCCTTCACGAGTACGTTCCCCAACACCAGTAAATACTGAGATACCACCGTGTTCTTGGGCAATGTTGTGAATCAATTCTTGGATCAAGACGGTTTTACCAACTCCGGCACCACCGAAGAGTCCAACCTTCCCACCTTTTTAGATAAGGTGCTAGAAGGTCGATAACCTTGATTCCTGTTTCGAGGTTTTCAGATGAAGTTGATAACTCATCAAAGGTCGGTGCTTTCTTATGAATTGGTTGACGTTCTGCATCATCCCCAAACGGTGCATCCAAGTCAATAGTGTCTCCAAGAACATTGAAGACCCGACCCAAGGTTTCTTTACCAACCGGTACAGAAATCGGACGACCTGTGTCAAGAACCTCAAACCACGTGTCAAACCATCTGTTGACTCCATGGCAATAGTCCGAACTACACCGTCACCAAGCTCAAGAGCTACTTCAAGGACGATTTTTGATTTTTTTCTCATCATTTTTATAGACTACAAGTGCATTATTTATCTCAGGTAGCTTATCTCCAGCTGCAAACGCAACGTCTACGACTGGCCCGATTACCTGAGTAATTTTGCCTGAGCTCATGTTATTTTCCTCGTTTAATTTCTAATTAATCAGTGGCCTATTCTAGGGCACTAGCACCCGCCACAATTTCAGTAATTTCCTGCGTAATGGCAGCTTGCCGAGCACGGTTGTACTGAATCGTCAAATCACTGATGACTTTTTTAGCATTATCAGTCGCTGTCTGCATGGCTGTCATGCCGGCAGCATTTTCAGCTGTCTTAGCATCAATAATAGCCCCATAAATCATGCTCTCAGCAAACTGAGGCAACAATTGGTCCAAAATCGCTTCCCGACTAGATTCTAATTCCAAATTAACGGTATAATCTTCGTCAGCTTCATTTGGATCCAAGTCAATAATCGGTAGCATTTGCTCAATCCGCATCTGACTGGTCAGGCTATTGACATGATGATTGTAACAGACATAGAGCTCATCAAAGAGTTCATTTTGATACATCTCGATGGCCTTGCTAATAATCTTACGAACCTCATCAAAGCTTGGTTGATCGGGTAAACCACGCAGTTCATAAACTGGCTGAACCCCTCTAGCTCGACAAAAGTCCGCACCAACACCTCCAATACAGAGAATCTCAAAATCATCTCCCTTTGGATGGTATTCTGCCTTCAGCTCCATCATGGCTTTGAGAATGGTGGCATTGTAGCCACCAACCAAGCCACGGTCAGATGTGATAACAATGTAACCTGTTTTTTTGACTGGTCTACTTGTCAGCATTGGATGGTGTTTAGCATTTTCTGCCTCATGTCCATGAAGCAAATCCGTTAAGAGTTTCCGAACCTTGGAAGCATAAATTTGAAAAGTTCTTAGCTGCTTCCTCGGATTTTTCCTAACTTAGCCGCTGATACCATTTGCATAGCATTAGTGATTTGACTGGTGTTTTTTTGTGGATGCAATTTTATTTTTGATATCGTTCAATGAAACTGCCATCTGACACCTCTATTCTTATTTAAAGCTAGACTGATTGACAAACTCAGTAATAGCGGCATCCAGAACTTCCTCACTTGGAAGATCCTTAGTCGTCCGGATCGTTTCATAAATACCTTCTTGATGTGCATCAAAGTAGGCAAATAATTCTTCCTCAAAAGCGAAGAATATCATCAACCGGAACACTGTCCAAGAAGCCATGAGTCAAAGCATAGAGAATGACTACTTGCTTTTTCCACAGGAAGTGGCTTATGAACTGGCTGTTTCAATACTTCTACTGTTCGACGACCACGGTTTAGTTTTGCCTGAGTTGCAGCATCCAAGTCGCTACCAAATTTGGTAAAGGCTTCTAGCTCGCGATAAGAGCCAAGTCAATCCTGCAAGGTTCCGGCTACTTTCTTCATAGCCTTGATCTGAGCTGATCCCCCAACCCGTGATACAGAAGAACCTGCATCAATCGCTGGACGAACACCACCATTGAAAAAGACTATCGCTGAGGAAAATTTGTCCGTCAGTGATAGAAATCACGTTGGTTGCGATATAGGCAGAGATATCTCCCGCTTGTGTCTCGATAAATGGTAGGGCTGTGATAGAGCCACCACCAAGCTCGTCAGAAACCTTAGCAGAACGCTCTAAGAGACGACTGTGAAGATAGAAAACATCCCTGGGGAAGGCTTCACGGCCTGGTGGACGACGAAGAAGGAGGGACAATTCACGATAAGCTACCGCTTGTTTTGACAAATCATCATAGACAATCAAAACATGCTTGCCATTGTACATAAACTCTTCCGCCATTGCTACACCAGCATAAGGAGCAAGGTAAAGCAAAGGAGAAGGTTGTGAAGCTGAAGCTGTCACAACAATTGTATAGTCAAGTGCACCATACTGACGAAGAGTTTCTACCTGTGTACGAACTGTTGATTCTTTTTGACCAATGGCCACATAGATACAGATCATATCTTGGCCTTTTTTTGGTTTAGAATCGCATCGATAGCAATAGTTGTCTTACCAGTCTGACGGTCCCCAATGATCAATTCCCGTTGACCACGACCAATCGGAACCAAGGCATCGATCGCCTTGAGACCAGTCTGTAAAGGTTCAGAAACTGATTTCCGTTGCATAACACCTGGAGCAGGCGTTTTCAACTGGTCGTGTTTTATCTGTTGCAATATCACCCAGACCATCTACCGGCCGGCCCAAAGGATCCACAACCCGTCCAATCAAGGCTTCCCCACAGGAACTTCCATGATCTTACCTGTACGGCGGATGGTATCCCCCTCCCGAATGTCGGTAAAATCACCTAAAATAATAATCCCAACATCATTTTGATTCTAAGTTTTGCGCCATTCCGTAAGAGCCGTTTTCAAAGACTAAGAGCTCTCCACTCATGGCATTATCCAGCCCATGCGCACGCGCAATTCCGTCACCAACATAGGTTACTACACCTGTCTCAGTAACATCAAAAATCCGGCTGGAAATTTTCAATTTGTTGCTTAATTAAAGCGCTGATTTCTTGTGCGTTAATTGCCAAAAAGAACACCACTTTCTATTTCAATTTTTTTCTTTAACTGCTTTTCAACTGACGCTTAATGCTTGTGTCAATTATCTTATGATTGGCTGTAATGGCAAAAGCCTCCAATCAAGCTCCTATCCAAATTTTCCTTAATGGAACGAACCTTGAGATTCATCTTCTTTTCAATAACAGGAATGAGGCGAGCTTTCTGCTCTTCTGACAATCCCTCTACTGAGTGAACGGTTACCTCAAATTCATTGGTTTCCTTCTCGATTTTCTTTAAACTATCAAGTAGGATTGGATAAAAGAAGTCTTCCCGTCCGTTTGTGATTAGGACTTCGATCAGGTTGTTAACCAAGACCGAATCACATGTTTGAAAACAAACGAAGAACCTTACTTTTTTTCAGCTTGACTGACGCCAATATGCGATAAAAAAAGTCAGCAAGATGGGTTTCTTCAAAAATCCCCTTAATCTGACTTAGTTCTCTAAATACATCTCTTTGCTGATTTTTTTCAAGCACTATTTGGACAAATGGAGCAGCATACTTTTCAATGATCGCATCGCTTCTCTTGTCCATTAGGCATCTCCTAGCTTGTCGATATAACTGTCAATCAATTGACTTTGAGCTTCCTTGTCTAAGGTTTGACCAATAATCTTACTAGCCAAATCAATTGACAAATCTGCCACATCACCCTTGATTGATCTTAAAAGCTTCTGCCTTTGATTGAGCAATTTCTTGATTTGCCTTTTTGCTTCAATCAGCTAACTTCTTCTGTCGTGTCAGCTAAAATACTCGCTTTGTTTTTCTCAGCTGTTTCTTTAGCTGTTTCAACAATAGTAGCAGCTTCTTCACGGCTTCCTGCCAAGGCTTCTTCACGCTTTTGCGCTAAATCTTCTGCCTTTTTGCGAGCAGATTCTGCTCCATCAATATCGTCTGAAATCTTTTGAGCACGCTGGTCTAAAATCCCAATAATATTGCCCCAAGCAAACTTCTTAATGAGAAATACTAAAAAGAAGAAAAGGAGCCGGCAATCAGGATAAAGTTGCCAATAATTTCACCTACGGTTATATTCATTTTATCTATCCTTTCTTTTTATTCTTCCTCACCATTAATTTTTCTTACCAAGATACATAGATGTTAGCATGGTAAAAAAACATAGGCTTGGATACAGGAAATGAAGATTGAAAAACCAGTCCAAACCATGTTCATAATAAAAGGCAATTGGATACCAATACGCTGCTTGATGTGCCCAAGTCAAGAGCAAACCAGCCAATACTTCACCTGCAAAAATGTTTCCATAAATCCGCAAGGCTAGCGAAGCAAAATTGGTAAATTCTTCCAAGATATTCATGGGTGTCATGATACATGGAGTCACAAAAACCTTTTTAGATATCCTTTTTATTCCTTGACGACGGATTCCCTCAACGTGACAGAATACCGTCACTAAAGAGAGAAGCCCAAGTCAAAAGCGAGATTGGCGGTCGGCGATGTCCAGAGATTGAAACCATTGGTTGTCTGAACCTTGGCCATTAATCCCAAGTTATTAGCCACCGTTACGAAAAGAAAGAGGGAAAATAGAAAGAGCGAATAATTCTTCATATAATGCTCACCAACATTTCCCTTGGTAAAATCTATAACGAAATCATAGATGTATTCCAGAGCATTCTGCTTTCTTGACGGTTTTAATCGTCATTTTTCGACTTGCCCAATAAACAAGTCCAAAAGTTACAAACACCGTTAGCAGAGTCATGGCCAGCAGGGTCAAATCAAAGGTCACAGGACCCACATTGATAGTTGGATTAATACTTTCTTCCAACAGGATGACACCCCCTTTTCTAAAGAGAATACTTTCTTATTTGATAACAAAGGACATAGCCAACGTTACAAAGAAAGTACCTTCAACAAAGGCTACTCCCAAGATTAGGAGACTTCTCAATTGACCGATAATTTCTGGCTGACGAGACGCCGCCTTAAATAGATTACTCATAATCATACCTTCAGCAAGCGATACGCCAAAAGCAGGCCAAACAAAGTCCTAAATATGTTAAATTCATGATGAATTCTCCTTTTTGTGTTTTTAAAATTACTTCCTTAGTTTAGTCCTAAAAAAACTGTTTTTGTCAAATGTTTTTATACATTGTAAGCGATTTTAATTTATTACCCTTTTTCTTCATTAAATATAGTAAATAAAAAAACCGCTATATTTCGCTATTTCTTTCTCTTTTTTTCCTGAAAGATGGCTTTTTAAATAGGACAAAAGTGCTAAAACTGTTCTTCTTTTTAAATCAATAATAATAAATTGACGACTGCTACTAAGTATTTTTTTAGTTAAATTAGCGGTAGAAAAAAATCGAAAGTCCCTTAGGCATTTTATAATAAGAAAAGAAAAACTTCCCCAGAAAATTCCACAAAGATAGCCGACTAGCACATCCTTTGGATAGTGCACCCCACCAGTCACGCGCACTATGGCAAGTCCAGCTGAAAGCAAGAGGCAGATAAGCCCCGGCAACCAAAAAAAGCGGAGCAGACACATAGAAATCAAGGCTGCTGAGAAAAACATGACGGCTGGGCATAGACTTACCTGATGTATCCTTGTCCAGTAAAGGCTGAATAGCCCATTTTTCGTAAGGACGAGGCTGATTTATCCTTTTTCGAATAGCTGATAACAGAGCAAATCCAATAGCTGGTAGGAGTATGAAAGCAAGCAGTCCTTTCCACCCTTTATTTATATAGGCACTAAGCAGGACTAGTCCATAGACTAAAAGGCATGAAAAGTGTCATCGTCCGATTAAAATAAGCAAATCCCTTCACCCATTGAGGTCGACTACGAAAGGGAGCCGTTAATTGTTGATAGAAAATTGTGTAGTCTTTCAAACCTTATCACCGTTTTTCAAATAAGTTAAGCTCATATGTTCTTTCTAATTTCGGTTTTAATTTTGACGTTTTAAAATGCGATCCCAGTTGAATACCAAAAGAGACTAAGTACAAGGTCTCAATCTCTTAATATTCATAATTGTCAAAAGAATACTACTTCTCTAAGTTCCAGATTTCCTTAGCATATTGCTCAATGGTATCATCTGAGGTAAACTTGTCAGATGTAGCGATGTTGATCAAGCTCATGCGAGCCCATTTTTCTTTGTCACGATAGAGAGCATCAATCTTCTCTTGAGCTTCCACGTAGGCATGGAAGTCTTCCAAGAGGAAGTATTCGTCGTTGTGGGTGATGAGGGGCTTCGTAGATTTCAGAGCCTTCTTCACGAACATTTGGAATCGTTCCATTGACAAAGGTGTCGACCACCCGACGAATGTCTGGATTGCTTTCATAGACACCGCGTGAGTAGTAATCATGGCGGGCATAGTGTTCGTAAACTTGATCCTTGTCCATCCCGAAGATAACAATGTTGTCGTCACCGACTTCATCCTTGATTTCGATGTTGGCTCCGTCCAGAGTAGCTAGGGTAATGGCACCTGTCATCATGAACTTCATGTTGGAAGTACCAGAAGCTTCCTTGGAAGCCAGAGAAATCTGCTCAGACACATCTGCTGCTGGAATGATGAGCTCAGCCAGGCTGACCCGGTAGTTTTCTAGGAAAACAACCTTGAGTTTGTCTTGTAGGCTTTCATCCTTGTTGACCAGATTGGCCACTTCATTGATCAGTTTGATAACAGACTTGGCAAAGTGGTAGCCTGGAGCAGCCTTGGCACCAAAGATAAAGACACGTGGCACCATATCCTTGTCAGGGTTGTCCTTAAGGTCCCAGTAGAGCTTGATGATATGAAGCAAATTAAGGAGCTGACGCTTGTAGGCGTGGAGGCGTTTTACCTGCACATCAAAGATAGCTTCTGAGAAACTTCTACTCCTGTTGATTCCTTGATGAAGTCAGCCAGACGAGCCTTGGCTTCTTGCTTCACTCGGTAGAAATCACCCAGCACTTGCTGATTGTCCTTGAATTCCAAAAGCTTACGCAGCTCATGGATATCACTTCTCCAGCCCTTACCAATTAGCTTATCAATCTCAGCTGATAAAGGCTCATCCGCAATCTGCAACCAGCGACGTTGGATAATTCCATTTGTTTTGTTGTTAAATTTCTCTGGATAGATAGCATAAAAAGTCACGCAAGGTATCTTCTTTGAGCAATTCAGTATGGAGTTTAGCAACCCCGTTAATCGAATGACCGCCAATGATCGCCAAATGAGCCATGTGGATTTGATTGTCTTTGACGATCCGAGTATTTTTCAATGATTTGCGGAGCAATCCGCGACTAGCCATTTCTGTCACATAGCGGTTATCAATTTCCAAGATAATTTGATAGACCCGAGGCAGGACATTCTTAAAGAGTTCAGCATCCCACTTTTCCAAAAGCTTCAGATAAAATAGTGTGGTTAGTATAACTCATGGTCTTAACCGTTGCATTCCAAGCATCTGCCCATTCAAGACCATATTCATCCATCAAAAGACGCATAAATTCAGCCGGTGCAACAGCTGGATGGGTATCGTTGATATGGACAGAAACCTTCTCATGAATATCTTTTAAAGGTAGGCCTTGCTTCAAATAAGAAGTGATAATTGTCTGCAAACCTGCACTGGTCATAAAGTATTCCTGAATCAAACGGAGTTCTTTACCTTCATGACTAGAATCATCTGGATAGAGAATAGCTGTTATATCCTGTACACGGCGACGAGCTTCGATCGTCGGATAGTCCAACTCATATTCTTCTGGAATCTCAACATCCCAAAGTCGCAGGTTATTGACATTGTCATTGCCAAAAAACCAATCTGAGGCACATCATAAGGCACCGCACGCAAGGTTTTAGAATTCTCATAAACTGGTACAATTCTTCCTTCTTCGTTAGCACGAAGATAAACATTACCAAAAATTTTAACGTCTACAATATCATGATCCTTTCGAGTCTCCCAGACATTCCCCAGTCTTCCAAACCAGTCATCGGGAATTTCAACCTGGTATCCATCTACAATCCGTTGTTTGAAGAGGCCATAGCGATAGCGAATCCCATTTCCAAAACCAGGATAGCCCGTTGTAGCAAGAGAATCCATAAAGGCAGCAGCCAAACGACCGAGACCACCATTTCCAAGAGCCATGTCATGCTCAGCATTTTTTTACAGCTGTAAAATCCACGCCCATTTCTGCAAAACCATCTTTGACAGTATCAAGGATCCCAAGATTGAGTAGGTTAGTTTCTAACATACGACCCGGTAAAAAACTCAATAGAGAGTAATAAGCTGTTTTTTTGGCGGTGTTCGACCAACTTTTTACGACGTTCCAACCATAGTGGAGTAATATACTTACGGACAGTATTAGCTAGAGCTTGGAAGAGTTCTCTCGGCGTTGCATCAGCTACTTTTATTAATTGTCTTTCATGTAAAATATCCTTAAAATCTCGGATAAATTGCTCTTTTGTCAGTTCCATTGTGGACGATAATCTCCCTTTCTTGATAGCGGAAACAGTTTTTTTAATGTAGAAATACTTTTTTTCAATCAAGATGGGAAACACTCGCTTCAGCTACCGGCTAAAAAACAAAGCTCCAAAAACAGCATGATAATATATAAAAAAAGTAATTCTCACGGAAATCCTCCCTTGTCCCAAGGTCAAGAGAGGATTTGCTTATACTGATTCCAAAGTAAATGTTATAGAAGTGATTGGTACAAATCACTATACATAAACTAGCCGTGTCCCAAGAAAAAAATCTCTTTCCATGGCCTGTTCTTGCATGGATTTCCATGCCTCCTTATCGTGGGTATAGAGGTTAAGAGCTTCTTTAAAAAGTCCAGCTCAACCAATAACCAGAAAAAAATTATTAAAAACTAAATCCAGTTCCTTGACCTGTATAAACATTATAAGGTTCTACTGTATCGCGCAGACCGCCAACTTCATGTACCAAAGGCAAGGTTCCATAACGCATAGCCATCATTTGAGATAGACCACAAGGTTCGAAGCGACTAGGCATCAGGAAAATATCACTGGCAGCATAAATCTCTTGAGCTAATCCCACATCAAAGAGAATGTTAGCCGAAAGCTTGTCTGGATAAGCTTGACCAAACCATGCAAAGGCTTGCTCAAATGCTGAATCACCTGTACCCAAAAGGACGATTTGTACATCTTGCTGAAGAAAATTATGCAACTCTTCAACCACTAGGTCAAAACCTTTCTGACGAGTCAGACGCGATACAATCCCAACAAGTGGAACATCGTCTCTAACAGGCAAGCCTACACGTTCCTGTAAAAGCTCTCTTATTTTCTAGTTTACCAGATAAGTCAGATTTGTCAAAGTGATGGGCTAGCAATGGATCTGTTTCAGGATTGTAAATCTCTGTATCAATACCATTAACAATACCCACTAGCTTACCAGATTCCATCCGCAGAATCTGATCCAAATTGCAACCAAATTCTGGAGTCCGAATTTCACCAGCATAGCTAGGAGATACAGTGGTCACTCTGTCTGCGTAGAGAATACCAGCCTTCATCCAGTTGAGGCAGTCATTCCAGCGAAGGGTTCCGTCTGCATAGCGCTCATAGCCTACTCCGAAGAGCTCCCAGAGCATACTGTCCGGGAATTGACCTTGGAACTCCAAATTATGGATGGTCAAGACGGTTTTGATATTCTGATATGCTTGAATCCAGCGATATTTTTCCTTAACCAAGAAAGGAATCATCGCAGTATGGTAATCGTGAACGTGGAGGACATCTGGAATGAAATCAATCCGCTCCATCAACTCAACAGCTGCTAGTTGGAAGTAGGCAAAAACGTTCCCCATCATCAAAGTCCCCATAAACATGGCCTCGGAAGAAATAATGCTGATTATCAATGAAATAGAAGGACACACCGTTCAAGACCAGGCGCTTAACCCCGACATACTGACGTCGCCAACCAACACTGATCTCAAAGTAGAAGAGATCCTCTACTTGATTGCCGAATTTAGCATCCGTCATATCATAATAAGGAAGAATAACACCAACTTGGTGACCATGTTTAACAAGTGATTTTGGGAGAGCGCCTATAACGTCCCCCAAACCACCTGTCTTCGAAAATGGTGCTCCTTCTGCTGCTACAAATAAAATCTTCATCGAATTATGTCCTCTGTTACTTTTTGACCTTTTTTAACAACAATTGGATTATCTTCTGTTCCACGTATTACAACACCTTCTGCAACCTCAACACCCTTGTCAAGAATGGCATATTCAACTGTTGCATTTGCACCAATTTCAGCCCGAGGAAATAGAATACTATTTTTCACTTGACTACCAGCTTTGATATTTGTATTACGTGAGATCACTGAATTAACAACCTCACCCTCGACAATACTTCCAGACGCAAATTGGGCGCGAGACACCTTTGAAGAAGGAGCATAATAGGTAGGTTCCTCATTCTTAACTTTGGTATATATTTTTTTGATTTGGACTAAAGAGTGAATAGAATTTTTTTGCTTTCTAACATATCGAGGTTAGCCTGATAGTATGTTTCTACAGAGTGGATATTGGCCAAATAGCCAGTATATTCATAGGCAAAAGCCCCTTCTTCAACCGCCAAATCACGTAGGACATAGCGTAGTTTTTGAGGATGTTCTTTCTTAGCCTCTTCCTCCAACTTTTCAATTAACCATGGAGTATCCACAACAAAGATATCCGTAGACATATTGAAGAGTTCTGCATCTTCCCGCTCATCAAAGAGCTTATGACCTCTGACGTGGTCTGTTTCATCAATATTTAAAACAGAGTTTACTTCAGAAATATTTTCTTTATGCAGTTTCTTATAAACAACTGTGATCGGTTGCTGCGTTGTATTGTGTAAGTGGAAAACCTGATTGAGATCTATATTAATCAAAATATCACAGTTGAGAGCAACAGTTTGGTTAGAACCAGAACGTTTGAGATAAGTTAAGAGCTGATCATAGTATTCCTCACCGACTGTAGAGCTTTCTACACGAGTATTGTAGATTCCCAAATAGTAGTGACTGAGGAGAGTAGATAGCCCCCATTCACGACCTGAACGGATATGGTCAAATACTGAGCTAATGTTGTCCTGTTGGAAGATACCAAAGACGCTACGAATTCCTGCGTTAGCCAGACTTGAAAGAGGGAAGTCGATCAAGCGGTATTTTCCACCAAACGGAAGGCTGGCCACTGGACGATGATCCGTCAAAGTAGACATATCGTGGAACCCGACAGTATTTCCTAAAATCGCTGAATATTTATCAATCTTCATCTTTTGGTACCCCCACTTTCTCGTTGTATCCGACAACAAATACTTCCTCTGTGCCATCTATTTCTACACCTTCTGCAATAATGGCACCTTCTCCGATAATAGCCCGCTTAATCTTAGCACCCTGACCAATAATAGCACCACTCATGATGACAGAGTCCTCAATAACAGCACCCTTTTCTAACTTGAGCCCCAGTAGAAAGAATGGAGTGTTTAACAGTCCCATCAACTAAGCAACCATCAACAACCAGAGAATCTTCTACTTTGGCATTTTCACTGAGGAAGTTTGGCGGAGAAATCAAGTTACGAGAATAAATCTTCCAGCGACGGTTACGGCTATCCAAAGCATTTTTCTGGATTAATATATTCCATATTAGCCTCCCAGAGAGACTCAACCGTACCAACGTCTTTCCAATAGCCTTCAAAATCATAAGCATAAACACTTTCGCCAGATTCTAAGTAGTTAGGGATAACATTTTTACCGAAATCGGACATATCTACATTGCTCTTTTCAGCTGCCACCAGCATATTGCGCAGGCGTTGCCAATCAAAGATATAAATCCCCATAGAAGCCTTAGTTGACTTAGGATTTTCTGGTTTTTCCTCAAATTCAACAATCCGATTATTAGCATCTGTATTCATGATACCAAAACGGCTGGCTTCTTTGAGAGGTACATCCAAAACAGCTACTGTCAAGCTGGCATTATTGTCCTTGTGAGACTGGAGCATATCATCATAATCCATCTTGTAAATATGGTCTCCAGATAAGATCAAGACATATTCTGGATTGATGCTGTCAATGTAATCAATATTTTGGAATATTGCATGACTAGTTCCTTCAAACCAGCGATTTCCTTCACTAGCAGAATAAGGCTGAAGAATGGACACCCCTGTATTAATGCCGTCTAATCCCCAGCTGGACCCATTTCCAATATGGCTATTCAAAGCCAGAGGCTGGTATTGAGTAATGACACCGACATTGTGAATGCCGGAATTAGCACAGTTAGACAGGGCAAAGTCAATAATACGATATCGTCCACCAAACTGTACTGCAGGTTTTGCAATACTCTGTGTAAGCTTTCCAAGACGTGTTCCTTGCCCACCGGCAAGAATCAAAAGCTAGCATTTCATTCTTCATAGACTACTCCTTGCTAAGGTTCGAGTGCATTAAACATCAAAAAAACAGGAAATGTGTTGACGGAACGGTACTCCAAGGAAGACTTATACCTTACAGCATCCGAACTTATGGCTCATTTCATTTCGCAAATTGCGTTTCTTTCTCCGATATTTTAATACAAGTTCAATTACAACAAATGGGATAACCCTATTTTTTATTTTTAGTCGACTTTGATTTAATACGACGCTTAATCTTCCAGATGCTGGCTCCAAGAGCTGGCAGTGTGAAGGTCAAGGTCTGCGGATAATCCTTCCAAAGTCCTTCTTGAGACTGAACTGTTTCGTTATGTTCCTTCCAAACACCTCCCCATTCTTCTAATTCAGTGTTCCATACTTCTTCATAAATGGCTTCCACTGGAACACCAATGGTAAAGTTCTTCCGCTCTACCGGCGCCATATTGAATACACAAACTAACATATCTCCTTTTTCAGTCTTACGAATAAAGGAGAGGACACTTTGATCAACATTATCTGCATCTATGATTTCGATGCCATCATAGCTCAGATCAATCTCCCAAAGCGGACGATTGTCTTTATAGAAGGCATTGAGTGCAGCAGTAAAGCCCTGCATCTTCTTGTTCATCTGATCGTCCAGATTAGACCACTCAAGTTGCTCTTCTGACTTCCATTCTAAGAACTGACCAAATTCTGATCCCATAAAGAGCAATTTCTTGCCCGGATGGCAGATTTGGTAGGTCAGCAAGTTGCGGAGCCCTGCAAATTGATTATAACGGTCGCCCCACATCTTGTGCATGAGACTCTTCTTGCCGTGAACCACTTCATCATGTGAGAACGGCAGTAGGAAGTTTTCAGAGAATACGTACATAAAGCTAAAGGTTACCAGATTAAAAATCGTACTTACGATAAATCGGATCTTCTTCGTAGAAACGAAGGATATCATTCATCCAGCCCATATTCCACTTGTAGTCAAAACCTAGGCCACCCAGCTCTCTCATACCCGTAATCTTGGTGCCTGAGGAACTTTCCTCTGCAATCATCATGACATCTGGATGAGCTAGCTTGATAACCGTATTGAGGCGTTGCAGGAAGTAATACCCTTCATAATTGCGATTGCCTCCATCTTTGTTTGGTTGCCAAGGTCCGCTATCATAGTCCAGATAGAGCATATTGCTGACAGCATCAACCCGAATCCCGTCCAGATGATAGAAATCAATCCAGAATTTAATGCTGGAAATCAAGAAAGACTGAACCTGATTCTTGCCCAAATCAAAGTTGAGAGCACCCCAACCATAGTTATGAGCCCGATCGTGGTCCTGATACTCGAAAGTCGGTGTGCCATCATAGTAGGCTAAAGCATCATCATTAATAGTGAAGTGACACGGTACCCAGTCTACAATGACCCCGATATTGTTCAAGTGACACTCTTCGACGAAATCTTGGAATTCCTCAGGTGTACCATAGGTATGCTCAAAGGCGAAGTAGCCCATAAGCTGATAGCCCCAGCTAAGTCCCAGTGGGTGAGCCATAAGTGGCATAAATTCCACATGTGTGTAGTTCATCTCCACTAGATAAGGAATCAAGTCTTCTTTTAACTGAGAAAAGCTATAAGGACTGCCATCTTCATTGCGTTTCCATGAGCCAGCATGCACTTCATAGATATTGACAGGTCGTGAGAAGAAGCCCCAGCGCTTCCGACGGGCTAGCCAGAGACCATCTTTCCATTTCTTTTCAGGAATAGTACGGATAACTGCTCCAGTTCCAGGACGCTCTTCCAAATAGATAGCCAGTGGGTCAATTTTCAAAATTTCTTGACCACTGCTACGTTTGACATTGTACTTGTAAATATCTCCTTCCTTTGGTAGGTCTGTAAATACTTCCCAGACCCCTGCTTCATTACGTGCCATAGGAATTTGATTTTCATACCAATTAGTGAAATCACCAATCAAATGAACACTCTGAGCATTGGGAGCCCAAACACGGAAAGAGTAGCCGACCTTACCATCTACTTCTTCCTGATGTGCTCCTAGATAGTGTTGCAAATGAAAGTTTTCACCAGTTGTAAAGGTTCTTAATGCTTCGTTTTTTTGTCCATGCAATCACCTCTTTGTAAGCGTTTTCTATGTTTCTATTTTATCTTAATTTCGACATTTTTTTCAAGTAAATTTCATAAATATTGGCAAATTTTTTTCCAAAAACCGAACGATTCACCTCTCTCCGTTTTCTTATATACCAATTTCCTGTTGATTCATTTTCATCCATATATAAGTCGCTGTTTTGACGAACGAAATTTAAAGAAAGAACCATTTTGAAAAATGGTTCTAAAAAAAGCAGTTTCCCGCTCTATAAAAATTAATTAATCAAAGTCCAGATATTCTTTTTCAAGCTTCAAGACTTCTTCCAACGTTGCACATTCTGTCAATGCACGTTGAGCCAATTCTTCCATCTTCTTAGTATCTAACTTCTTCATGAGGGCTACGAGTCCGAAGAACAGATGTCGCACTCATAGAGAACTCATCCAAGCCCATACCAACAAGCAATGGTACAGCTGTTTGATCACCAGCCATTTCTCCACACATACCTGCCCACTTGCCTTCAGCATGAGCTGCCTTGATAACATTATTGATCAAGCGAAGGATAGATGGGTTATAAGGTTGGTAGAGGTAAGAAACTTGTTCATTCATTCGGTCCGCTGCCATGGTGTATTGAATCAAGTCATTGGTACCGATAGAGAAGAAGTCAACTTCCTTAGCAAATTGATCCGCTAGCATAGCTGCTGCTGGGATTTCAATCATGATCCCCACTTGGATATTGTCTGCTACTGCAACGCCTTCAGCTTGCAGTTTAGCTTTTTCTTCGTCATAAACCGCTTTAGCTTTACGGAATTCTGTCAGAAGAGCTACCATTGGGAACATGATACGCAACTGTCCATGTACAGACGCACGCAAGAGAGCGCGAATTTGTGTACGGAACATTGCATTACCAGTTTCAGAGATAGAGATACGCAAAAGCACGGAAGCCAAGGAATGGGTTCATTTCATGTGGCATATCGAAGTAAGGAAGTTCCTTATCTCCACCAATATCCATCGTACGAACAACCACTGGTTTTCCGTTCATTCCTTCAAGAACAGCTTTGTATGCTTCATACTGCTCGTCTTCTGTTGGGAAATCTTGAGAATCCATGTAGAGGAACTCAGTACGGTAAAGACCAACAGCTTCTGCACCATTTGCATTTACACCTTCAACGTCCTTTGGTGTACCAATGTTAGCCGCCAACTCGAAGTGTTTGCCATCTGCTGTTACAGTTGGGGCATCCTTAAGCAATTCCCATTCAGCCTTTTTGTTTAGCATAAGCTTCACCAGCTGCTTTGAAATCTGAGATTTGCTCTTCAGTTGGGTTGATAATCACTTCACCAGTGATACCATTCGCTGCAATGATGTCCCCATCTTTTACCAATTCTGTAATATTATTAGTACCGAGAACAGCTGCAATTTCAAGCGTACGAGCCATGATTGCTGAGTGACTAGTCCGTCCACCGATATTTGTTACAAAAGCCTTAACAAAGTTTTTTTATCAAGCTGTGCTGTATCAGATGGAGTCAAGTCATGTGCAATGACAACCACTTCCTCATTAATAGAAGCTGGGTTTGGCAATTTTTACCCAAAAGGTTTGCAAGAACACGTTTTGTAACGTCACGGATATCCGCTGCACGTTCCTGCATGTACGGATTGTCTTCCATACCTTCAAAAAATTGTGATAAACATATCCGTTACTTCTTTAAAGACCCGCTTCAGCGTTCACTTTTTTTCGTACGGATTGTTTCCTTAATTTGACCAACCATTTCAGGGTCAGACAGAACCATCAAGTGAGCATCAAATACTTGGGCTGCTTCTTCACCAAGGCTACCTACTGCCTTCTCGCGGATAACAGAAAGCTCGTTCTGTGAAGCTTCAAGAGCTGCATCCAAACGAGCCTCTTCTGCATTCGTATCTTCGACTGAAACAGTCTCAAATGACAAATCCGGTTGGACTAATAGATATGCCTTAGCAACAGCAACACCATCAGATGCTGCGATTCCTTTTAGCATTTCTGTCATCTTAAGCCAATCCCTCTTTTTCCATTGTTTCTGAGATTGCTGCGATTGCATCATCAGCATCTGCACCTTCAGCTGAGATTACTACGTCTGCTCCTTGACCAACACCAAGGCTCATTACACCCATGATTGATTTCAAGTTTACTGATTTACCTTTGTATTCAAGAGTAATATCTGAAGCAAATTTGCTTGCAGTTTGAACCAACAAAGTTGCTGGACGAGCGTGAATACCTGTTTCTGCCACAATGTGGAAATCTTTTAGAAGCCATAATTAGACTCTCCTTTAAATAATTCTTTTTTAGGATATTTTGATAACCCTTACAATTTCTGATTATATCATTTTTTTGAAATCTTTTTCAAGAATCAGTATCAGTTTTTTTCAAATTTCAACAGCATTTTTTTCAATCTAAAAATCTTATCAGACACCTTATTTTATAAGTTCTATCTAGCTATGTCTCCAGATAACTTTTTATTTGAGAATTGTTAACTCTATTTTTCAAAAAAATTAGAAAAGAATTTTTACCACCCATGTAAAAAAACCTTGATTTATCAATCTTTAAGATACTTTCTCTTTTTCACCTTTACTGCAAAAACACCATATCTTGTATTCTATACTGTGTTATAATAAAACATAACACAATATTTAGTCTAATCCATTGACAAGATTTTTCTTTGAGATATACTAAGAAAGAATTAAATTTTTAATAAACAGGAGTTCCTTTTATGGTAACGATTTACTCAAAAAAATAATTGTGTTCAATGCAAAATGACCAAACGATTCTTGGATACAAATCATGTGGAATATAGAGAAATTAATCTTGACGAACAGCCAGAATATATCGAGCACGTCAAAAAGCCTAGGCTTCAATGCTGCTCCAGTTATTCAAACAGCAACTGATGCTTTCTCTGGTTTCCAACCAAATAAATTAAAAACAACTGTCATAAGAATAGCAAGACAAAAAAAGAAGGGGAGCTTCTATAGTATATAGGAGCACTTTCTTTTGTAGAAAAAGAATTATAAAGGAAACGATTATGGGTTTAAAACACTTAGAAGACGTTACATACTTCCGTCTTAACAATGAGATTAACCGTCCTGTCAACGGTCAAATCATGCTTCATAAAGACCAAGAAGCCTTAGAAGCTTTCTTTAAAAGAAAACGTTGAGCCGAATACTAAACAATTTTCTTCAATTACAGAAAAAAATTAAATATTTAATAGAAGAAAACTATCTAGAAAAAGAATTTATCCAGCTTTATTCTCCTGAGTACATCGAAGAGCTGGCTGCTTTTATCCATGCGCAAGATTTCAAGTTTAAATCTTTCATGGCGGCTTACAAATTCTACAACCAGTATGCACTAAAGACAAATGATGGTGAATACTATCTAGAAGGCATGGAAGAGCGTGTTCTCTTTAACGCCCTCTACTTTGCCAATGGAGATGAAGCGATTGCTAAGGATATTGCCAATGAAATCATCCACCAACGCTACCAACCAGCTACACCAAGCTTCCTTAATGCAGGTCGAGCTCGTCGCGGTGAATTGGTATCTTGCTTCCTCATCCAAGTAACAGATGATATGAACTCAATCGGTCGCTCTATCAACTCTGCCTTGCAACTCTCTCGTATCGGTGGCGGAGTCGGTATTTCCCTCAGCAATCTACGGGAAGCTGGAGCACCTATTAAGGGTTATGAAGGAGCTGCATCTGGCGTTGTGCCTGTTATGAAACTCTTTGAAGACAGCTTCTCCTACTCTAACCAGCTGGGACAACGCCAGGGAGCTGGAGTTGTTTACCTCAACGTCTTCCACCCAGATATCATCGCTTTCCTTTCAACTAAGAAAAGAAAAATGCTGACGAAAAAAAGTTCGGGTTAAAAACCCTCTCACTCGGTGTTGTCATTCCAGATAAATTCTACGAATTGGCACGTAAGAATGAAGAAATGTACCTCTTCAGCCCATATTCTGTTGAACGCGAATATGGTGTGCCATTTGCCTACCTTGACATCACTGAAAAATATGATGAGTTGGTCGCTAATCCAAATATCACTAAAACCAAGATCAAGGCTCGTGATTTGGAAACAGAAATTTCTAAACTCCAACAAGAATCTGGCTATCCTTATGTCGTAAATATCGATACAGCCAACCGTTCAAATCCAATTGACGGTAAAATCATCATGAGTAACCTTTGCTCTGAAATCCTGCAAGTGCAAGAACCTAGTCTTTTGAATGACGCCCAAGAGTATCTTCACCTGGGGAACAGATGTATCATGTAACTTAGGTTCTACCAACGTTGTCAACATGATGACTTCTCCTGACTTTGGAAAGTCTATCCGAACTATGACACGCGCTCTTACTTTCGTTACTGATAGTTCACACATTACAGCTGTGCCTTCTATTGATCACGGAAATAGCCTAGCCCATACTTTTGGTTTAGGTGCTATGGGGCTACACAGTTATTTAGCTCAGCAGTTGATCGATTACGGATCAGCGGAAGCTGTAGAGTTCACCAGCATCTACTTCATGCTCATGAACTACTGGACCTTGGTTGAGTCTAACAATATCGCTCGCGAGCGTGGCGTGACTTTCCACAACTTTGAAAAATCTGACTATGCTAACGGAACTTACTTTGACAAATACCTAACGGGTGAATTTGTACCTAAGTCTGAACGTGTGAAGGAACTTTTCGCAGGAATCTTTATTCCATCTGCAGAGGATTGGGCAGAGTTACGAGATAAGGTCAAGGCTGATGGTCTCTACCACCAGAACCGCCTAGCCGTTGCACCAAATGGATCTATCAGCTACATCAATGACGTTTCTGCCTCAATCCACCCAATTACTCAACGGATCGAAGAACGTCAGGAAAAGAAAATCGGTAAGATCTACTATCCTGCTGCTGGTCTATCAACTGAGACCATCCCATACTATACTAGCGCCTACGACATGGACATGCGCAAGGTTATCGATGTCTATGCAGCGGCAACTGAGCACGTGGACCAAGGTCTTTCCCTTACTCTCTTTATGCGCAGCGATATTCCTAAAAGGCCTCTACGAGTGGAAAAAGAAAGCAAGCAAACTACCCGCGACTTGTCTATCCTGCGTAACTACGCCTTCAACAAAGGGTATCAAGTCCATCTACTACGTCCGTACCTTCACTGATGATGGTGGCGAAGTCGGTGCCAACCAATGTGAAAGCTGTGTGATCTAGTTCTTCTAGTAATCAGTCATCTCGTTTTTACTTACTGACTCGATTACTATTATCAGCTAACAACTCAAAAAGTCGGTTCGCCGACTTTTTGTTCGATCCCCTTATAAAATTGTGATAAAATAATAATGATTCTTTATCACATCACAACACATAGAAAGAGATTTCAAATGGAAACTTACTACAAAGCCATTAACTGGAACGCTATTGAAGATGTTATCGATAAATCAACTTGGGAAAAATTGACAGAACAATTCTGGCTGGATACCCGAATTCCCCTGTCTAATGACCTGGATGACTGGAGAAAGCTGTCTCACAAGGAAAAAGGACTTGGTCGGCAAGGTCTTCGGTGGTCTGACCCTGCTGGATACCCTCCAGTCTGAATCTGGTGTAGATGCCCTACGTAAGGACGTCCGTACAGCCCACGAAGAAGCTGTCTTCAACAACATTCAATTCATGGAGTCCGTTCACGCCAAGTCTTACTCTTCTATCTTTTCTACGCTTAACACCAAGTCAGAAATCGATGAAATCTTTGCTTGGACCAATACAAACCCATACTTGCAAAAAGAAAGCTGAAATTATCAATGAGATATACTTAAATGGTACAGCCTTAGAAAAGAAAGTAGCCAGCGTTTTCTTGAAACATTCCTCTTCTACTCTGGTTTCTTCACTCCACTTTACTATCTGGGGAATAATAAACTGGCTAACGTCGCTGAGATTATCAAGCTGATTATCCGTGATGAATCCGTCCACGGAACCTACATCGGCTACAAGTTCCAGCTAGGTTTTAACGAATTACCAGAAAACGAGCAAGAAAAAAACTCAAAGAATGGATGTACGATCTGCTCTACACCCTCTATGAAAAATGAAGAAGGTTATACAGAAAGTCTCTATGACGGTGTTGGCTGGACAGAGGAAGTCAAGACCTTCCTACGCTACAACGCCAATAAGGCCTTGATGAACCTAGGCCAAGATCCTCTCTTCCCAGATACCGCTGATGATGTAAACCCTATCGTTATGAACGGTATCTCAACCGGCACTTCTAACCATGACTTCTTCTCCCAAGTTGGTAACGGATACCTACTTGGTGAAGTGGAAAGCTATGCAAGATGAAGACTACGATTATGGCTTATAAAAACAAATCCCATTCCAAAAATTTGGAATGGGGTTTTTTATCTACTATTTTTAAATAACAAATCTTGAAAAGATCATTCAATAGTATTGGTTCTCACTTTTTTTAACGAAGGAAAATGAGAAGAAGAAAGGCAAGCAGATTATTAGCCATATGCAAAGCAATCGCATAGCGTAAATCTTTTTCTACATAAATATCCTAAGGCAAAGATAACTCCCATAATAAAAATACGTTAGAAATTGGCCCGGGGTTTGCTGGCCTATGAAGTAGAGAAAAATAGAGTAGAGGAGACAAGAATATAGAGTAACTTTCGTAAGGAAGTCACTTGGTTTGAGAAAAACTTAGCCATAAAACCTCGAGTCAGCAACTCTTCAACAATCGGAGCAAGGAAAACAACAAAAAAATAAAAAGCAAATGTAGGCTGATAGGCAATCAGCATTTCTACATTATTTTGATTTTCCGACGGATTCGTGGGCATTAATTCTTGGAAAAATTATAAAAAAGCAATCAAAAAGAATGACCGGTAGCCAAACAGAAGAGATTATCCTTGTTTTTCACCTCTAATTTCAAATCATGCTGATACCATTTCCACAAAGGAATAATATATAAAAGCCGATAAGAATAAAAAGGATCGGGAGAGCAATATATTGAGAGGTTCCCATCATCAGAGATTCTAAGACACTAGAAATGATGCTTGAAAAAAATAACAAAATAAGACAATATAACTAATGAATAAAAGTCCTAAATGGACAAGGAAGGTTTTGATGTTCTTTGTATTCTCCATATTTCTAATCCTTTCGATAAATATTTAGACCAACTTCGGTATCTTCAACAAGAATTTCTTCCTTTTGACTAATGAGGATATAAGACAAATAAAAAAATCACCGATACAAGAGGCTGCATGAATGCTAGCCAGAGCAATGTAGGAAGGGCTGGATAGCCATTCAAGTTCACAACAGACTGTTAAAAAGAGACTGATCAAAACAAAGGGTGCCAGAGCAATGATCAACATCTTACTCCTACTATAAAAACTCCCAGGGCTAGTCGCGTAGGCCATACCGTTTTTAAAACCAAATTTGACCTTCGTTTTTTTCATCACCAAAGATCTTGAAGAAAAAAGCCATGGATCAACTCATGCACAACCAGCAAGGCGAACAAGTATAAAAAGTCTGTAAAGACGAACAGCCCCTCGTCTTCTTCTAACAATTCAAGTGCTACCCAAGCAAAGAAAAAGAGAAAAGGAAGGATTAATAAAAGAGCTCCTATATTAAGCCAAAGGTTCGTTTTCTTATCCGTTAAAAAATCAATCTTTCTCAGTAATTTCATAGTCAATCCTTTCTTCTTTTATTTAAAGTACTTTTTAACCATAGGATAGAACATGACATTGATATAAATGAAAAATAATGGTCAGTACGATATAAGCTGAAACAACATTCATCGGAGTCAGCAAGCCCACCAACCACATAAGAACATATAGGCTAGGAATGACCCGCTGATTTAGGTTAAAGAGGATCAAAAAAAGCTCTGTTCATAGTTAGCTTGTAGTTCTCCCTCGTCAAAGGAAAAAGCAAATTTCTTCATTTCTTCAACGGTAGGTGCCATGGATAGTTTATATTTTCGGATTTTCTGTGTCGTCTTGAGCAATACTATTTGGGCAATTACAAGAGCTAGAAGAATAACTCCATCATATAGATTAATCCAAAAACACCGCACCAGCTTCTAATAATGGAAAAACATAGTTTACACCAACAAATAAAGTAAATAACGTCAAAGCGGAGGTGACATTAAATAAGATTGTCACAGATTCTAACGTTTTAAAAGCTTCGACGATAAAGCTCATATTCTTTATCTTCATCCTCTTCTTTCTCCATAGACAGATGATACTTATTTGCTTGGTAGATTAAATAAAAAGGTTAAAGGATAAAGAATGGTCAAGCAAACACGTCCTATGTTTTGTAGTAGTCCCTACATTCAAAAAAACTTGGCCAAGAGACATGTTCAATGCGAGCAGCAAAGGAGCCGATTGCTCCTCCAATGATTATGGCTAGAATTAAGAAAATTACATTTCTCATTATTCTTTTTTTCGTTGTCATGATTTTCCTTTCCTATCTCTCAATTTAGAGCCTACACTAGACTTACAGCTAGCTTTTTCTTTTTATGGCTTATTCTTTTATCTAGGATAGCTGCTAGAGTGAGATAAAGCACAACAGCCCATTCTAACCTCAGGGGCAATTCTATTTGAAGTAGCCCTGCATCTTTTAAAACATAAGACAAGACATAAACAATAAACAAAGATAAAAAGCAAAAGTTGACGATTATTTCTAAGTTGTTTCATTCTTCCTCGATTCTAAAAACGTTCTCGACAGTTTCTCCAAAAAAATATGAGCAATTTTCAACGCAATGATGATAGAGGGAGTGTACTCGCCTCGTTCCAAGAGACTGATAGTCTGTCTGGATACTTCTGCTCTCCTTGCTAACTCTGTCTGATTGAGGCCATCTCGTGCTCGCAACTCCTTGAGACGATTCTTTAATTTCATGAAATTTCCTCTCAATTCTCCAGCAATTCAACAGACCGAATATCTTCAATGCGCATAAGCTTCGTTTTTTTCTGGCCTTTTTATCAGTTTTACTAAGCTTAACCCAGTCTTCATCCACATCCACTACAAGCCAATCATTTGTCCCAATCAATTCACTTGTAATCATTGGTTTCTTTCCAATCATCTCTTTTTAAAAATCGTGACATTGTTTTCTCTCCTTTTCTATTTCTTTCTAAAGACTTTATCCGTCCCTGCATCCGTTTTAACTTATTGGAAGAATCAATCCCAAAGATAAAAAACCATAAAAGTCATCGGAAACAAGAACCATAAGAATACATTCATAAGCGTCCCTCCATTTCCTGTTCAAAAGTATTGTAACAGATTCTTTTCTTTTTGACAAAGTATCTTTGTCAAAAAATAATAATCATTGTCAAATTTTTCTATTATCATAGACAAAAAAGAATCCAGCTCAAACTGAATCCTTTTCCTTTATTCATCTACTTCTGAAAAATACTTCTTTTTAAAAACAGTAATCCCCTGCTGGATTTCCTCCCTGCTGATAGTCAAAGGCGGCAGGGAGACGGATAACATTCTCTCCGGCGGTCAGGATAATCAAGCCTTTCTGACGAGCACCTTCAACAATCTTTGACAGACTGGCGCTTGTCTCAATCCCAATCATCATGCCCAGACCGCGAACAGCAGAAATCTTTGGATGGTCCTGAAAAGCAAGCTGTAGCTGCTCCAGTAAGATGGCACTCTTAGACCTGACTTCTTCCAGAAAGCCCATCTCTTTCATAATATGCAAGGTCTCCAAGGCAGCTGCCATGGCTAATTTATTGCCACCAAAGGTAGAACCATGACTGCCAGGTCCAAGAGCGGAAGCCAATCTGGATTTTCCTAATAGAGCACCTGCAGGCAGGCCATTGGCCAGACCCTTAGCCAGGGTCACAATATCCGGTATAATCCCATAATGCTCAAAGGAATAAAGCTGACCAGTGCGCCCCATACCTGTCTGTACCTCATCAACAATCAGCAAAATCCCTCTCGTTGGCAAAAAATCAGCCAAAAACTTTGACAAAGCTTGCTTCTGCTGGACGAACTCCTGATTCTCCTTGGACCAATTCCAGCATGATAGCTGCTGTATCCTGATTGACCAAGTCTTCTACGCTGGCCAAATCATTGTAAGCTGCATAGCTGAAATGAGGCACCCCATCACCAAATCCTTCCTTGATCTTATCCTGTCCTGTTGCGGCCATAGCGCCAAAGGTACGACCGTGAAAGGATTGCTGAAAGGTGATAATGCCTTGCTTGCCAGTAGCCTTACGAGCTAGCTTAATAGCTGCTTCATTGGCTTCCGCTCCGCTATTACAGAAAAAAATGCCAAATAATCATAAGAACCTGCCAACGCTTGAGCCACCTGCTCTTGCAGGGAGCTAAGATAAAGATTGGGGCTGTGCCAGATGCGCCCTGCTTGCTGGATCAAAGCCCGCTGAACCTGAGGGTGAAAGCCAAGATTGGTTACGCCAATCCCCGATGAAAAAAATCCAAAATAAGCCTTTCCCTCACTATCAATCAGATAGGTGCCCTCTGCTTTAACAAACTCAATAGGTGCCCGCTTGTAGTTTTCAAATAAATAAGTCATAATTATCCCTCTGCTATCAAGGTGCCCGTCAAAAGATTATCGCCAATCAAAAACCTGCCCGACACCGGAAAGCACAGTCTGAACAGCACTCTCAATTTTGGGAATCATGCCACCCTTGATGACACCTGTCTGAATCTTCTTGGAAACCTGACTGGTCAGAAGCTGGGGCAGGACTTTTTATCCTCCAGAACCCCTTCTATATCTGTCATCAGGATCAGCTTCTCTGCCTGCAGGCTGCTGGCAACAGCTGCTGCCAGATAGTCTGCATTGATATTTAAGAACTCGCCAGCAGCATTTTTCTCCTAGCGAAGCCAGCACTGGGACGATGTTCGCAGCCAGCAGCTGCTCTAGATAAGCAGTTTGAATCGCCGTCACTTGACCGACATAGCCATAGAGATCTTTATCGATAAAATCTGCCGAAACTGTCTTTCCCAAATGTGAAACCAGCTGAAGGCTTTCAATATCTGAGTCGTTCAGTTCTTGTGTCAGCGTCCGACCGACTTGACCTAGCAAGGCCTGCTCAATGATGGGCAAGTCAGACTTAGCTGTCACACGCAACCCCTTAACCTTGCGAGTAGGCAGCTGGCGCTCTTTCATGAGTTGGTTAATGACCAGACCGCCCCCGTGAACGACTACGATTTTTCTTACCAGCTGCTATCCACTCTTGCATCTGCTTAATAAACTTATCAGACAGCTTTTTGCGCAGCAACACCACCAATTTTTTTATAACAATTACATCTTTCATTGCATTTCTCCTTAGGTTCTATAGAGGGCATTGATTTTCACATAATCATAGGATAGATCGCAACCCCAGGCCTGAGCTTCAGCATCCCCATCGTGCAGGTCAATGGTCAAGATCAGTAGCTCCCCAGCCATGGCATCACTAGTCTCCTCAGGATTAAAAAGTCACAGGGGTAGATGCCCGCATAACTGGAATCCCCGCAATCCAAATATCAATATTGTCCACTGAGACATCTGCTCCCGCATAGCCAATAGCTGCTAAGATTCGGCCCCAATTGGGATCTTGGCCAAAAATAGCGGTTTTAACCAAGCTAGAGCCAACGACACTTTTTAGCAATCATACGCCCGCTCCGTTCATCCTTGGCGTGCCGAACATTGACCTCAATCAACTTGGTCGCTCCTTCGCCATCCTTGGCGATTTTTCTTAGCCAAGTCAGCCATAAGATAGCGGAGCATTTTGGAAAACTTTTCAAATTCTTCCGTATCTGGCAGGATTTCTTCATTTTGTCGGTAGCCGTTCGCCATGACTAATACCATGTCATTGGTCGATGTATCTCCATCCACCGTGATTTGGTTGAAAGTTGACTCTACATGCTGGCTGAGAGCCGCTTGCAAGGTAGCACTGGAAATATTGGCATCACAGGTGATAAAGGCCAGCATGGTCGCCATATTCGGATGAATCATACCCGATCCCTTGGCTACTCCCGCCATCGTTACCAGGTCTGTTCCAAACTCTTCTGTGACCACACAGGTCTTGGTGCAAGTATCTGTCGTCAAGATAGCCTCAGCAAAAATCTTCTGCCTTACCACTCACTAGAATCTGTGACAGACCATTTTTCAGAGTATCCATTGGAAGCTGCTCGCCGATGACTCCTGTAGAAGCCAGGCCTACCAAGTCGGGCTCAATCTGTAGCTTTTGGGCAGCCAATCGCTGCATCTCATAGGCTGCGTCCAGTCCCTGCTGACCTGTACAAGAATTGGCAACACCAGAATTAACCACTATTGCCTGCAGTTTCTGGCTCTTTTGGATTGATGCTTTGGTCACTAGAAGCGGAGCAGCAATGACCTTATTGGTCGTATAGACTCCTGCCACACTGGCCGGTACTTCTGAGACAATCCAGCCAAAATCCAACTTCTTTTTCTTAAAGCCAGCGTGTAAACCGTCAGCCGAAAAAGCCTAGCGGACTGGCAATCGTTCCATCAATAATCTTCATAACTAACCCTTTCTCATCTAGACATAGGACGGTTGACTGAGCAAGCCATCTGTTTCAGGGAAGCCCAGCATCAGATTCATATTTTTGAACTGCCTGACCAGCAGCCCCCTTGATCAGGTTATCCAGCACAGCCACTATAGTTAAAAAATATTTGTCACAGGGATTATAGTCAAAACCAATATCTGTATAATTAGTACCAACAACCTGGTGCAGACTCGGCAGAGCTGCTTGAATACGAACAAAAGGCTTGTCCTGATAGCATTCTTGGTAAATAGTAGCCAGTTCTTCTCGAGTCAAAGGTTCTTTCAACTTGCTGTAAACCGTCGCTACAATGCCACGATTGACAGGAATGAGGGATGTTGAAAACTGAATCTGCTGCAATCTCTCATCAAAACACTGCAACTGCTGCACAATCTCTGGAATATGCTGATGCTGATTCAGCTTGTAAGTCACATAGTTGTCGTGCACATGGACAAAAATGGCTGGATGCAGCTGGATTTTTTTCCCCGCCCCTGTCAAACCGCTCTTGGCATCAACAATAATGGAGTCCAGCTCAATAGCCTGAGCCTGCAGCAAGGGAATCAAGGCCAACTCTGTAGCCGTCGCATAGCAGCCGAGGATTGGCAATAAATCGCTTCCCCTGACATCTGCAAACTCAGATAGCCCATAAATAAACTCTTTTTTTGAACATGGTCTTCAGCTGGCTCTTTCTGATACCATTTTTTTATAAATATTCCCTGGCAAACGATGATCGCCAGATAGGTCAACAACTGGAAATCCCACTTCTACAAAAATCTTTTTGACAAATCTTTCGCCACTCCGCTTGATGTTGCAAAGAAAACAAGATCTGCTCGTCGCATTATTTTTCTGACTGTCGAAAGCTTCTATTTTCATGTCGCATATACCCTTTAAATGAGGATAAAGCTCTGACACAGTGGCCTCCCTATCTTGGCTGGCATGAAGGGAAACGACCTCCACCTGCGGATGTTGCAGTAAAAATACGGAGGAGTTCCATTCCTGAATAACCAGTAATTCCTACAATCGAAATTCGCATATTTTTTTAAAAACACCTCCGTATAAATATGCGTTTTATTTTTACGTATATTTCTTCACTTTGTCAAGTGTTTTTTTGTATTTTTATACAAAAACTTCGAAAATAACATTATTTTTTTGAAAAAAACATTCATGCTTTCTTTCCTAAAAAGCAGAATATCTTCTTCTCATACAGAGAAGTGATGAAGCTGAGAGCACGGAAAAAGACCTATCCAAGTGGATAGATCTTTTTTTCTTACAATTTATCTGCTACTGCATCCAAGAGTTCCTGGATTTTCGCTTGGTTGCTTCCTCCTGCCATGGCCATGTCTGGTTTACCACCACCACGTCCATCGACGATTGGAGCCAATTCTTTAACCAAGTTACCTGCATGGATATCTTTTGGCTTACTTGCTACAAGGACATTAACTTTGTCACCGATAGCCGCAACTAGGACAAGCACGTCAGAGTAGTCTTTTTGTTTCCAGTTATCCGCAAATGTACGAAGGGCACCTGCGTCTGATACAGAAACTTGACTAGCAATGTAACGGTGTCCGTTGACTTCCTTCACATCTTTGAAGACATCGCCTGCTGCTGCAGCTGCAGCTTTTTCTTTCAACTCTGCATTTTCTTTTTGCAATTGACGGAGTTGCTCTTGAAGACCTTCAACCTTATGAGGTACTTCCTTGAGTTGAGGTGCTTTCAAGGTTGCTGCTACTGCTTTCAGAGCGTCTTCTTGCTCACGGTAAGCTTCAAAGGCTTCCTTACCAGTTACCGCTAAGATACGGCGAGTACCTGAACCAATCCCTTCTTCTTTGACAATCTTGAAGAGACCAATCTCAGAAGTGTTGCCAACGTGGGTACCACCACAGAGTTCCACTGAGTAGTCGCCGATGGTCACAACGCGGACTTCCTTACCATACTTCTCACCAAAGAGGGCCATAGCTCCCATTTCTTTAGCAGTGTCAATATCTGTCTCAACAGTTTCCACTGCAATTGCTTCCCAAATTTTCTCATTGACCTGCTGTTCAATAGCACGCAATTCTTCAGGAGTTACGGCTTGGAAGTGCGTAAAGTCAAAGCGAAGGAATTCTACTTCGTTCAGAGAACCTGCTTGAGTCGCATGGTGACCAAGGATATTGTGAAGAGCTGCATGAAGCAGGTGAGTCGCTGTGTGATTCTTCATCACACGAAGACGACGGTCAGTATCAATCGCTAAAGTGTATTCTTGATTCAAAGCAAGAGGGAGCATGAACTTCAACCGTATGAAGCGCTTGTCCATTTGGCGCTTTTTGAACATCTGTCACAGTGGCCACAACATTTCCAGTAGCATCCAAGATTTGACCGTGGTCAGCTACTTGTCCACCCATTTCAGCGTAGAATGGAGTTTCCGCAAAGATAAGAGAGGCAGTTCCTTCTGAAACAGCTTCAACTTCAGCATTGTCCGCCACGATAGCCACTAACTTAGAAGGCAATTGGCTGGCATTGTAGTTGAAGACACTTTCTACAGTGATGTTTTGAAGGGTTTCATTTTGCATCCCCATAGATCCACCTTTGACAGCTGACGCACGCGCACGTTCTTGCTGCTCTTTCATGGCTGCTTCAAATCCATCACGGTCGACAGTCATACCTGCTTCTTCAGCGATTTCTTCTGTCAACTCCACTGGGAATCCGTAAGTGTCATAAAGTTTGAAGACATCTGAACCAGCGATGACAGATTGACCTTTTTTTCTTTCAAGTCTGCTACGATGCCTTGGGCAAAGTGTTGACCTGAGTGAAGGGTACGAGCAAAGGATTCTTCTTCGCTCTTAACTATTTTTTCGATAAAATCACGTTTTTCAAGCACTTCTGGATAGTAACTTTCCATGATTTTTCCAACAGTTGGAACGAGTTTGTAAAGGAAAGGCTCGTTGATACCCAATTTTTTTGACCATGCATAGACGCACGACGGAGAAGACGACGAAGGACATAGCCACGACCCTTCATTTCCAGGAAGAGCACCATCACCGATGGCAAATGAAAGAGAACGGATGTGGTCAGCGATGACCTTGAAAGCTCATGTTGTCGCCATCTTGGTCGTAAACCTTACCAGACAATTTCTCAACTTCACGAATGATTGGCATGAAGAGGTCTGTTTCAAAGTTTGTCTTAGCCCCTTGGATAACCGCCACCAAACGCTCCAAACCAGCGCCCGTATCAATGTTCTTGTGCGGTAATTCCTTGTATTCACTACGAGGAACAGCTGGATCAGCGTTGAATTGTGACAAAACGATGTTCCAGATTTCGATGTAACGATCGTTTTCGATATCTTCTGCAAGGAGACGAATACAATATTTTCTGGGTCAAAGGCTTCTCCACGGTCAAAGAAAATCTCTGTATCTGGTCCAGAAGGTCCCGCACCGATTTCCCAGAAGTTGTCCTCGATTGGAATCAAGTGACTTGGGTCCACTCCCACTTCAATCCAGCGGTTGTATGAATCTTTATCATCTGGATAGTAGGTCATGTACAGTTTTTCAGCTGGGAAATCAAACCATTCTGGGCTTGTCAAGAGCTCATAAGCCCAAGTGATGGCTTCATCACGGAAGTAATCACCGATAGAGAAGTTCCCCAACATTTCAAACATGGTATGGTGACGCGCAGTTTTCCCTACGTTTTCGATATCATTGGTACGGATGGCTTTTTTTGCGCATTGGTAATACGTGGATTTTCAGGTTTGATAGTTCCGTCAAAGTATTTCTTAAGAGTTGCCACACCTGAGTTGATCCACAAAAGAGTTGGGTCATTTACAGGAACCAAGCTGACTGATGGTTCTACAGAGTGGCCTTTGCTTGCCCAAAAGTCTAACCACATTTGACGAATTTGAGCACTTGACATTTTGTTTCATTTATTTTTCTCCTTAAATCTTTTCAATATTTTTTTCCTATGATGATGAACTTTCCAGCATCTCGACGTAGTCAATAGCCACACAGAGGGAAATGACTAGATCTGCATAAGAGTCCTCAAGGACAGTTACAGTGTAAGTCGAGGTCAAATGGAAAATCTCTTTCTTAATCTCAGCGACAAGTTGATCACGGTCATCCAACAATTTGAAATTTAAATCCCAGATGTTGCCTTCAATTCGAAGCCCTAGTCTATCAAACTCATACTTATCACGCAAGAAGGTCAACTTCTTCCGAATGAAGAAATTCGAACCGTCACGTAGCTGAATATTAAAGCGAGGAAGCAAGGTGAAAATTTCTTTACTGATTTCACTGACTTGCTCTCCATGGGCGTCATAGATGGTAAAGGTCTTAGGAATTTTGAAAAAAGATCCCTCCACCTGATAGTTTATTACTCCTCTATCATCTTTGATATCGAAGCGTTCGCCTCCAAAACGAAACTTTTGTTTCACAAGAAATGTCTTCATAAACACCTCCAAAAAATCAAAAGACAAGTCCATATCACGAAGGGCGAAAAACCGCGGTACCACCTTCATTCAATGAACTTGTCATTCTCATTTCATATTCAATTTTGCAGGATGAGTAGCATGATTTTTCGTCTCAGATGGCTTGCAGCACCGCCAATTCTCTGAACTAAGAACTTGAAAAATCAATTCTCACCATTTCATTATACTTGCTTATGCCTTCTTCGTCAACTTATTTTGATGAAGAAGATGAAGTATTTGTTTGGGTGTATTGAGAAAAGAGATTTTTGGAAAGCAGCATCTTTAACTTTGATGTTTGCGTCTTTCAATTCTTTTTGCTACAACACTTTGGATGAAGCTTGTATTGTTTTGCTTAGCAGTTAAGATAACTTGCTTCAATTTGTCTTTATAATCTTCCCACTTAGAAGACTTCTCTGTCTTGCTGACCAACTTAACGATATAATAGCTAGCTTGTCCTTGATTGCTACGAACAGTTACAAGATCTGAAACTGCATTAGCTTCTAATCCAAAAAGCTGCTTTTTTTCACAGCATCTGGCACATTAGTAGCTGCAGAGTCAAACTTGATTTCGCCACCTTTATCTTTGGTATCGCCATCTGTTGAATTGTCTTTAGCCAACTGTGCGAAAATCAGCTCCTTCAGCTTTAGCAGCTGCCAACACTTCCTTAGCCTTATCTTCACTATCTACCTTGATAATTTGCGCAGTTACCTCTGGTGTATAAGCTTCATAGGCAGCTTTATAATTTTCATCAGTAAGTTCTTTTTCCGCAGCTTTTTTTAACAGCGTACTCTACAAAGCTTATTGGTTCTAATTTGTTCACGATAAGCATCTTCTGTCAAACCTGCTTGAGCCAAGACACGAGCAAAAATTATCTCCGTAAGCCTTTGAACTCTTTTCATAAGCTTCTTCTGACTTCTTTATCAGTCACTTTCTTGCCGTATTGTTTTTCAAATACTTCTTTAATTGTTAAATTCAACAAAACTTGCTGAGCAGAAGGGTTTGCTTTTTACTTTATCATAAAACTCCGATACTGTAATAGTATCACCCTTCATAGTAATGATGTCCTTGTCAGAACCTGATGTTTTTCCACAAGCAGCTAAGACAGCTACTGACAAAAAGGGTTACTGCTCCCAGCGACAATTTTTCTTCATTTTAATGAAAAACTCCTTTGTAAAATTGTTAGACTTGAAACAATTCATTCCATTGTCTCTATTCTTGATTGAGTTGCTGCGTTCTTTATTCTTTAAAAAAATGAAGTGCACAGCTTGGTTTACTCACTTTTCCTATTGTACCACAAAATTAAATTTGATGGCTTAAATTTTTTTCTAAAAATTAGATAAAATCCTATAAATCTACAGCTTATTTTGATTTTCTAAGCATCAGAAGACCATCTCCTAACGGTAATAGGCTCGCAGTCAGATCAGGGCTGTCCAAAGTTGCATCAAAAAGACTATGTAATCCACGGTAAATAGCCCGCTGGCCACGTTTAATTTCCTCAAAAGGCTTGGCAACATCTCCGCCTTGGAAGACGTCATCAATAAGGACCAGGCCACCAGGATTGAGGCGTTTGAGGACCTGAGGCAGAAAGACCACATACTTGGACTTGGCAGAGTCCATAAAGACAAGGTCGTAAGAATCCTCTAACGTCTCAAGTAAATCCACTGCATCACCTTCCAGAAGGGTAATCTGCTGGCGGCTATCATACTTAGCAAAATTAGCCTTGGCCAGCTCAATCATCTCTGGATTACGATCAATAGTCGTAATCTGAGCCTGAGGGGCATGCTCCGCCATCAAAAGAGCCGAAAAACCAATAGCCGTGCCAATTTCTAAAAATCTTCTCAGGCTGTAGGCTTTCGAGAAGCAGGCGAAAGTAAGCCACTGTCTCATGGGGAATCACGGGCACATTTTCAGCTCTGGCAAAGTCTTCAAGCTCCTTAAGTCCACCTGCGACCGGCTGGAGCCTTTGTCTCATAAAAGTCTACAATTTCGTCCTTGACTACTGGCCGGCGCATATTGGGATTAGAATTTTGATTATAAGTCTCGACCATCTTATGCTAATCCCAACTTTTTCTACCAAGGCTTCAAATTCATCCAAGCGACGCTCAAAAGACTGCAAAGGCCGCATTTAGATAGTCTTCTTTTTCCATATCCACACCCTGCCTTCTTAATGACATTGAGCGGATAGTCAGAGTTCCCAGCTTTGAGATAGTTCAGATATTTGTCCTTGTCTTCTTGGCTACCATGGACAATCTTTTTCAGCCAAGGCCGAAGCGGCTGCAAATCCTGTAGAGTATTGGAAAACATAATAATTATAGTAGAAGTGAGGAATCCGAGCCCATTCGTACTGAATCTGCGGATTGTCTTCTTTTTTCAAGCCGTAGTATTTCTCGTTTAAGTCTGCATAGAGCTCATTGAGAAACTCGCTAGTCAATACTTGTCCTTCTTGATCAGCCTTGTGAATTGCATGCTCAAACTCCGCAAACTGAGTTTGACGGAAGACCGTACCTCTAAAGCCATCCAAGAAGTGATTGAGAATCGCAAAGCGAGTAGCGTCGTCTTCTACTTCTTCCAAGAGCTTTTCTGTCAAGATATTTTCATTGGTCGTTGAAGCAATCTCAGCTAGGAAGATAGAGTAGTCTCCATAGACATAAGGCTGGGTTTCGCGAGTATAGCTGGAGTGCATACTGTGACCTGTCTCGTGCACCAAGGTAAAAAGATTATCTAGTGTATCCTGCCAGTTGAGCAACATAAAGGCATTGGTATCATAAGATCCTCCTGAGTATGCCCCTGAGCGCTTACCTTGATTTTCATAAACATCAATCCAGCGCTCTGAGAAGGCTGTCTTCACTCGACTCAAATAATCTTCACCCAAAAATTGCCAAGACTTCCTCAGACTTAGCCAAGGCTTCCTCATAAGTGAACTTGTACTCTGTTTCTGACAAAGGTGCGTACAAATCGTACATCTTCAAATCAGAAATACCCAAAATCTTTGCTCGCAAGGCAATATAACGCTGTAAAAGCGGAAGATGTTTGTCTACAGCAGAAACCAAGCTATCATAGACACTTTCTGGGATAAAGTTAGCTGATAAGGCCGCCTCACGGGCAGATGAGAACTTGCGGACTTTCGCATTGTAATTTTGAACCTTAACATTTGTCTGCAAGGTCTTAGCATAAGTATGCTGATACTGTTCATAAACGCTATAAAGAGCTTCATAAGCTTCCTTACGAACTTCCTGATTTTTAGACTCTACTAAAGAAATATAGTTTCCATGTGTCAACTGAACTTCTTCGCCCTTTTCATTGTGAACTACTGGAAAGACGATATCCGCATTGTCCAAAAATAGCAAAGGTTTCACTGGCAGCACCAAAGATTTCTCCAGCACCAGCCAACAACTCCTCTTCACGCTGGGTCAGGATGTGTTCCTTCTTCTGCAAAAGCTTATCAAAATAATGTTGATAAGTTTGTAGTTCAGGTTTTTCAGCCGAAAAAGCTTGGTATTGGTCTTCTGTAATTTCCATGAATTCCGGCTCATAGAAAGCAAAAGTTTGGCCAAACTCACTGTAAATAGTCATTCCTTTAGCTTGGTATTCCTGATATTTTTGCCACACGAGTATCCTGATCATTCTTCATGTGAGCATAGGAATACAATTTCTCAATACGGCGCATCAAGTCTAATTGAATTTCCGTTGTTGTCAAAAGACTTTCTGCTGAATCCAGCAGATGCCCTGCTAGATTGCTTGCATTTTTTTAATTCTTTAGAAACCTGTGCAAGTTCAGTCTCAAAAGGCTTCATCTGTAGGGAAAATCGTACTTAAATCCCATGTATATTTTTTTCTTCAATTTCATTTCTTTGTTTAGCCATAAAAAAATCCTCCATTCCTTTTTATTTTTATCACAAATTCCTTGTTTATATAAAACTCAAGTTTGAAAATGACTGTATATTTCAATTGATAAAATATATTAAAAACTTTTGGACCCGTTTCCCTACGATGTAGGACTCGGATCCAAAGAGGTCGTTTTTCTTATCACTAAATTATTTATCATACGCCATATTATTCTCCTCTCAATTCTTTGCGAGTTCACCAGAGATTACATAACCTGAATGCTCTAGCTTTCCATCAGACTCTTCCATCAATGTTGTGGTAATTGTTAATTCCGGGTCATCGTTTATTATAATCTCAACTATTAAGCCACCCATAGGATTATATTTAAGATTTTTCATTTATTGTATATTTTTTTATTATCCCCTTTTCTGTTAACGCTTCAGGATCTTTCTTCCTAACATTTCCTCAACTAACTTTTTAGCTTTTCGACTTTGCGCAATCTGAAGCATTTCTTCTTTTTCTGAACGACTGTTTACCACACTACAAACTCCTAAAATCATGCCTGAACTGACAGTTAGAATACTCAGAATGATGACAATCATTTTCTTCATGACGACCCCTTTCGTTTCCCTCTTCCCCAATTACCACATCCTTAGTTTTTGAATCAATACGATATTCTCTTAATGCAATATCCACATATTGCTTATCATTTAATTATTCATCATCTATTAATACCTTGCCAAACTCCTATCTTTCCAATGCTTGGGATAACTTATCAGAATAAGTGGCACTAGTGCTTTCTATCTCTCCGTCACTATTTTTTTATTTATATTGCAACTGATAATAAAATCAGAATTTCCATTTATTATAATATTGAAGTCTATCCCACTCATTGGATTTTTGAAACTGAGCTTCTATCTATTTCATAACTTTGTATAAAGCCCTCTTTTTAAAATGCTCGAGGATCAACATAAGTAAACCAATGATAAAATGCTTTTTCAGCCTCTTTACTTTCTACTAGTTTAATCATTTGCATATTTTCATTCTTTTTTTCTGACTGACTGTTTACCACACTACAAGCTCCTAAAATCATGCCTGAACTGATCGTTAGAATACTCAAAAAGATGACAATTATTTTTCTTCATGATGGCTCCTTTTACTTCTGATACCTTTTGGGACGGAGACTTAATATAAAGTCTAACGTCTTAATCCATTTGGTAGTAAGTTTATTTTATTATACACGATTTTGATAGATTCTAGAATGCCCCAAAAATAGACAACTGGGCTACACCAATTTTCAGCAAGACTGATCTAAACTTGCGTAAAAAGGCTGGTGGGTAGACAATCTGGTACTTTTTATCTGGAGAATTTTGATAATAACTCTGAAAGTTTTTCATAATAAGTAGATAGGTCTTGGGAAATCTGACACAAGGGCTGGTCTGAACGAATCGGGCGCACTTGCGGATAAAATTCTTCTCTGGACATGGTTAAAAGATTTTTTTCTTTTTGATAATAGCTGGCCTGTATTTTCATCCACTTGGGATTTCGATAATAGAGTTGCTGACGGATATAGTGACAAATATCAGGATCTGACTTCACTAAGAAACTACTCATTTCCTGCTTGCTAAAAAGGCAGGCGTAAGATATCTAATAATTCTCCTTTTTCAAAAGGAAATTCTTTTTCTTTATACTGGATTCTCCCATGAAAGTCTTCATGAATCAAATACTTCAGCCTTAGTGTCTTTCTTTCCTCGTCCAATTCCCAGATATGAAAACCCATGTTTTGACTGAAATATAGGAATTGCTTCTGCAAGGGGTTAGTGTTTGCCTGAGCCAGAGTTTCTTTCCCAAAAGCCAGAGAACTTGATAGCCAGCTTGGCGATATCTTTTGGCTCCGCTCCCCAAAGTCTATCTTGGGAAAGACTGCTACACTGAACTTCTAAAGCAAGACGCTCATCAACTAAAACATCCGCTACCTGCTGCAAGTCTGGCAAAAAACACTTCGACATCTACTCTTGTCGTTTGATTGGCCCAGCGAAAAAGGGCGGCCTTAAGGTTCAGATGCTCTTTGCTTTCATTTTCAACACTATAATGACAGTCTGATAAACGAATATGTGCAAAAATGAGGCTGCATGATTTTTCCCCTTTTTCAAACGGACAGGACCTCCGCAGCACTGGGCAAAAATAATCTCCTTTTGAAAGGGATGACTCCTTTAATAAATGAAGGACTTTCCCGTCCTTATCACGCGCTGAAAAACATGAACTCCTCCTAAAACATTTACCTTCTTTTTATTCAGAAAAGAAAAGAGAAACTCGTTATCAAGTTTCTTTTTCTATATCTAACTGCGCTTATTAAAGACTTGCTCCTTGTTCTTCTTTAAGAAGCTTCTTGTCATAAGCACGTATGAATGGATAGTAGACTAAGAAGGCTGCTAGGGCACAGACAAGAGCTACTATTACCGCTTTTAAGTCTCCTGTTCCCAAGAAGGCTCCTATTCCGACAGGAGTTGGCCAAGGAACTTGAGCAAAGACTGCCTTGATCAAGTTTAGCTCCATTGCTAAATAGTAGATGGTCGCTGAGGTCATTGGCGCCAAAAATAAATGGTACAGCTAATGTAGGGTTGTAGATGATAGGAATACCAAAAATAAGAGGTTCGTTGATGTTAAAGATACCGGGAACGATTGAAGCCTTACCAATAGCGCTTAATTGCTCAGATTTGGCACGAGTTGCAAGCCAGATACATAGACCCTAGAGTCGCACCAGAACCACCTGCAATAACAAACATATTAGAAAAACTCGCCGGCTACAATGAAACGGGTTCCGTCTGATGCATTACTTGCCATATTTGCAAGGGCAATTGGGCTAACAAAGGCAAAGATAATGTTTGCACCGTGAATCCCAACAATCCATAGCAATTGGGTCAAGAAATAGATAATCATCAAACCAATCCAGGGAATTGGTTAAGTGAGTTACAAAGCTAAAAGGAATCGCAATTACTTTGAAGATGTCTGTCCCCATCATCACTAGAGCTCCGTTGATGAAAAAGAACTGTAAAGGCAATAACAAAAACCCAGGAATCAAAAGCAGAGAAACCACGAGACACACCTTCTGGAACAGCTTCAGGCATCTTGATGACCCAGTTTTTCTTGAGACAGAGGCGGTAGAGCTGAACGGTTACTACTGCCATGATAATCGCTGTAAAAATACCTGTTGTACCAAAAACGAGTCACTCCATTACTAATTGCCCAACCATCAGCAATAACAGCACCTTCTTTGAGACTGGTCACTGCTGTCATAGCACCTTTTTTCAAAGACAATTTGAGGAATGGTCATGATGAAAGCAAAAGAGTGACAACATTGCTCCGTTGAGCGGATTCATGTTTAGCCCTTCTTCTTCGGCATAAATTTTTGTCAATTCATAGCCCATAGCTAGAACAAAATAAAGTGATAAGACACCCATAGTTGCATAATAAGCAATCATGTAGAGCGATTGGAACTTATCAAATGAAGCTGCAAAAATCTGTGCAACGATTGGCCAGAATGAGAAGGATTGTGGCAACACACTAAATACCAAAAACATTGATCCAACAATGGTAAATGGTACCGCCCCCATACCCGCAGCTGTGATCGCCCGTACTATTTTGTACTGAGCCATTTTCCCCATTGGTCCCATGAAATATTTCTCTAAGAAACCAAATAGTCCTCCTTGTTGTTCCATAACGAAACCTCCTTATATTTTTTTACATTATTTTTTTCTAATTGCTGAAGTCTTAACAAAGCTCGATCTCGACCTTCCAAAATTAATCTTATTCTATGAAGACTAAAAAGATTAATCAACAGGCCTACCCCCAGTACGAAGGCAATAAACAACTTGCTATTTAGCTTAGCAGTGAAGATAGGAAAAATGATTGAGATTTGATTAGTGCATAATACAAGAGCGATCAATAGAATTTGAACGATTGATTGTAAATTGAAAAACAGTCTTGTCTTACTCAAATAAACTTCTTTTGTGCCATACATTTTAAAACTGCTCAGCTATTGCTAGTATAGATGAAATTAGTAAAACGATAGGAATGACTGCATATAAAGTCCAGTTAAAGAGCTGGACAAGCAACCAGTACAAATTTCCAAAAAACATGGCTGCTAAAGAATATCTCAGCATCAAATAACGGTTGAAATAAGTCGATTTCAGGCTATTTTCTTTCCGTTTTTTTGCTCTTGTGTTTGCATGTTCCACTCCCCTTCGTTCAGTTTATCTTATTGTTCAATCTTACGATATAGACTCAGCATCTCAAGAGCTACTTCCCGAAGCGTCATGGTTGTCATAAGGTGGTCTTGAGCATGAACCATAATGATTTCCATCTTCATCTCAATTCCACTTGCATAATCCTGCAATAACTTTGTCTGAGCGCGATGGGCTTCTACTAATTCTGTATTTGCCAGATCTAATTTCTCCTCAGCCTCGTCATAATGTCCCTCACGCATGGCTGAAAAAAAGCTTCATGGACAGTTGCTCTAGCATTGCCACTATTCAAAAATAATTTCAAAAAGCGGCCACTTGTAGCTCTTCTTGATTCATAAAAAGCCTCCTTACGTTATCGAATTCTGAGAAATAGTTTTTAAAGTCTGTGAAAGTTTGACAGTTGATCATCTGTTCTTGTAGTTCTTCTTGCTCAAGCAAGAGGATAATTTTTGGAAGTCAGGTTAGATAAGTCTTCGTTCCCAAAAACGGAAGGCGAAGGGAGGAATACCAGTTTTTATCTTTGGATACTCTGGAGACCACACTACTCCTTCAGGTACGAGTGCAACTCCAATCTTATGACCTTTCGCATAAGCTTTGATTGGATGGGGAACAGCAACAGTATCAGAAAAACAATCGAACTCATCTCTTCCCTTTGCTCAATCAGGTCCTTCATTTTAGGTACAAATTGTTCATCTTCTCCCCGGGACATTCTTTGTAAAAGACTGTCTATTACTTGATCTTTATTAACTTCATTAAGTACAGCAAAGCATTCAGGTGAGAAATAACCATCAAATATTCTCTCTTGATCCGACTCAACTACATTAGTTTCTTGGTCTAATTTGTAGTTTTTATCGGTTTTAACAGAGAAATTTTTATGTCTGATTTCCCTAATTTCATCTGAATTAAGAAAGATACTGACAGTAAAAAAACTGGAATATTAAAGACCCGGGTTTGATAAATCTATCGAAGATATAATAAAATCAATATTTTTAGACGTTCATCATTTATTTCATAGTAACCAATCACATCAACAATACGAACTAGATTGCCCAACTCATTATCGATTCGATGTTTAAGCATTTGGGCTGAACCATAGCCAGTTGCGCAGATGACTAGTATATTAAACTTTTTGCTTTTTCTTTCAGGCGCTCCAAAGAAGTCATAAAATGTAGAGCTACATAAGCCACTTCATCGTCAGACAATTTTTCGTTAGCAAATATCGGCATGGCCGATAAAATATTGCCCGTCATTTCTAAGATCCCTGCATACTGATTTTGGATTTCTGCCAAAAGAGGATTATCCATTTTAACATGATTTTTCAGCCGTACAAAGAGGGTAGATAAATGGGCAACCAAACCTTCTATTAATTGAAAATCATTCTTGAAGGGGTATTCATGTGTAAAATTACTTTGCTCTAAAACAAATAATAATTGCTTTCTGATTTGCTGAGCAACATCTTCTTTTTCACACTTATTCGTTTGTAAATTTCCCTTTGAAACCAAGTGCAGCGTTATATAGTCCACTTCTTCTTTTGGAAATTTGAGTCCCGTTGAATGATAGACGCGTTTTAAGATCTTCTCTGCAATTTTGCCTTCTTCCCTATATTCATCCATTGACCAAGTATCTAATTGCTTAATCTGAAAAGCCTTCTCCAATTCTTTTTGAGAGAAAGAGCTATGTGAATGACTAAGTTTTGAATGACAAAATCAGAGAGTTTTTAATTGACCTTGCCGGCATTCATCAAGGACGATAATTGTTAATTCTTCAAGGCTAATCGGTCTACCAGAAACCTCTATCTTAATATAATTATGAAGAATTTGGAAAAATTTGTCATGAAAGAAAAATTCAATAATAAACCGTCTAATATTACGCTCATCTCCTGTGACATAGACACCACGTTTAGGTTTACTTTCGATGTGTAAGTCATACTTGGATAAATCCTGTCGAATCTTTTTAAAATCAGAAGACAAGGTAGATCGACTAACATATAATTCGTCAGCCAAATCATCAAAATAAATGGATTCCTGCTCAAAGAGGAGCTTATTTAGGATATAATTATATCGATCATCGATTCCTTCAATAGCTTCTGTCGATGCCTCTCCCAACACTTCTTTTTGAAGAAATTTTTGGTATACGTCTTTGTTATCAATAATGAATCGATAGCCATGCCCCTGTTTAGCAATAATTTTCCAGCCAGTTTGACTAGTAGGCATCCCGACTAAACTTTTGAGGTAGTTTCTAACAGTTCTATCCGAACAGGTTAAGTGTGTAGCCAATTCTATACTAGTGATGTATTGGTCTGCATTATCCATCAAATACTGTAGAATTATTTTTTCTTTTTGATGCAAAACACTTATCCTCCTTCTTTACAAAATCAGTTGTCACTACCTCTAGTTTAGCACTTAAATATTTTCTTTAATCAAATTAGCCATTTTTTCAATACCCATTGGAATTGGGATATAGGCTTGAGGAGGAATTTGAACGATTGGTTTTCCTACTTTAGCGGCAGCATCTTCGAACTGTTTATAGTACATTTTAGTTTGCGGACTAATTAGATAAAGATCAAATTTTGCATCTGCAATAGCTTTTACCACCTTCCGTCGCGCTAATGGCATCTACTTCAACATCTTCTCCTTTTCGCTTTTCAAAAACTCTGTTGTTTTCTTTGCCATCAGTGATGAAGACATTCCTGCTGCGCAGATAATTAATGCTTTTGCCATGATCATTCTCCTTTTAAATTTTTATTTGATAACTTAATTATATATGAAAACGCTATCAATCTCCATTTGACCTTTTTCCGTATCGAAACGGAAATGTTTTCTAAGAAGCTACTTATATCTTATTTTATAGACTAAAATTATTCCTGAAAGAATAAAAGAAACACTATTAGCTAAAATGAGCGGTAAATCTTGAATGGCTAGACCATGTGCCAACCATAAGGCGATTCCTAGGACCTGCATCAGATACATACCAAGTGCTATGGATTCGGTGTCTTTAGTTTTGATGACCTTAATGACCTGTGGCAAAAAGGCGAAGGTTGTTAAAACTGCTGCAATACTTCCAATCATGTTTTTTTCTCCAAATTTTTTTCCAAAAAGAGGCGGAAAACAGCACACTTGCCATCTCCTCCTCTGTATTTTATAGTAATCTCATGCTTAACTATAGATTAGCCCCATTTGATGCGATGACTTCCTTATACCAGTTAAAGGACTTCTTCGGTGAACGTTCATAGGTTCCTTTTCCATCGTCATCCTTGTCGACATAGATAAATCCATAACGTTTGCGCATTTCACCCGTACCTGCTGATACTAGGTCAATACAGCCCCAAGGCGTGTAGCCCATGAGATCACACCATCTTCTACTACGGCCTTTTTCATCTCGCGGATATGGGCGCCCAGATAGTCAATTCGGTAATCATCGTGAACCATACCATCCTCTTCCAACTGGTCAATAGCTCCAAAGCCATTTTCCACAATGAAAAGCGGTAGATGATAATGATCTGTAAACCAATTGAGAGCATAGCGCAGACCTTCTGGGTCAATCTGCCATTCCCATTCAGAAGCCTTGACGAAGTTATTTTTAACCAAATCTTCAGTCTCTATATAGTCGAAGTAAGGGTTATTCTCCCGATGGGAGTCAATAGCAAAGGACATGTAGTAGCTAAAGCCAATATAGTCAACAGTGCCCGCCAACAAGTCTTCTTGATCCTGTTCGCTAAAGTCCACCTTGATTCCTTTTCTTTCCCAGTATTTGAGAATATGCTCAGGATAGCGACCAAAGACATGCACATCAGTGAAGTAATAGCGTTTCTGCATAGCTTTCATAGCCATGAGAATATCCTTTGGATTACAAGTAGCTGGATAAATAGGACACATGGCAATCATACAACCAATTTGGAAGTCAGGATTGATTTCGTGACCAACCTTAACTGCACGCGCTGAAGCTACTAGCTCATAGTGAGCAGCCTGATACATGATTGCTTCGCGATCATCGCCTTCCTTGTAGACAATCCCAGAGTTGGTGAAGGGAGCAAAATCTTCCTGATAATTAGCTTGGTTATTGATTTCATTGAAAGTCATCCAGTATTTGACTTTATCCTTATAACGCTCAAAAACAACTTCTGCAAAACGGACAAAGAAGTCAATCACCTGACGATTTTTTTCCAACCACCATACTCGGTTACTAGATGATAAGGCATTTCAAAGTGAGACAAAGTGATAACAGGCTCAATACCATACTTGAGGCATTCATCAAAAAGGTCGTCATAAAATTGCAGGCCGGCTTCATTAGGCTCCGTTTCATCCCCTTTTAGGGGAAAAATCCGGGTCCAGGCAATAGAAGTCCGGAAACACTTGAAGCCCATCTCTGCAAAAAGAGCAATATCTCCCTTGTAACGATGATAAAAATCAATGGCCTCATGGTTAGGGATAGTACTTGCCTTCTAGGACGCCCGGCGTGATTTCCCGAGGAACACCATGACGAGCCGCAGTCATAACATCAGCCACGCTGATCCCCTTTCCACCTTCCTGCCAGCCACCTTCCAGTTGGTGGGCTGCAACAGCTCCACCCAGAGAAATCCATCTTTAAATGTTGACATTTTGCATTTCCTCCTAGTTTTTACTACTTCCATTATAGGAAAAGAAAGCGCTGTTTTTGAATAGCAAGATTTTCCATATCGAAACGGAAAAAGACTTTTATTTTATTCTACAAAAACAAAAACACAAAATTGACAACACTTTCAAAAGGTGCTATAATGCTCTCAACATAAATAGAGTAAAGGAAAGGTGGTTTAAATTTATGTCTTTCTTAACATTTTTATTTAGTTTTTAGGCATGGTCATTCTGATACCTGCTATTTGTTATGGCTTTTTAAGCTATCCATTCTCTTAAAAAAAGCAATATACTATCGCGGGGGAATGCCTACTATACTCTGATTCGATTTGAGCATTTGGACAGCATTCCTCCCTTACTAGACAATCCAAACTTCCTTAAAACAGGTAAATGGGAATATTTCCCTGAAGCTAATTACTTCAAAGGATTCTCAAAACTCTCAGACAGAGACCTTCAAAACTGGATAGAAAAGGAATATCATCTGAATCCCGGTCAAGTGCTTGTAACTGTACCAGAAACAATGAAAGTTGCTTCTGCCGCAATCAGATTCTAAATCTTAAGAATAGAAAAAAAGCTAGGACTAATCCTAGCTTTTTTATGAAAACAACTTCTGGTCTTCTTTTTCGGGTACCTTTAAAAACCAAGCTAAAACTATTACCAAGACCATTAAACCTGCTAGAAAGAAACTCATTGTCTCATATCCCGCTGCATCAATAACAGCTCCAGCAAAATGTTGAATAAAAATGGAGCCAAGGCTTCTAACCGTCTGTACTAGGGCAATAGCAGTCACTAAGTACTTGGAGTCCACAATGGCTGAAACAATCTTTAAGGTGACCATAATGAGAAGCATACCTGAAACATGTTTAGAAGCCAAGGTCAAAATGATTTTCGAGGCTAGTCCCAGATTGAGTCCATAAATTGTATATTGGACTAACATAATCAGTAAAGGACACAATAAGAGCTTTTTAGCAGACAGTTTATCCATAAAAAGATAAGAATAAAAGATCAGTGGTGACTCACAGATAACAGAAATTGATACAACTGTTGAGGCCATTCCAACACTCAGACCGCTATGCTGCAACATGGCAGGAATATAAGTATGACCTGCATTTCCAACTCCTGAATAAAGAGCAACAATCAGCAAATAGTAGAGATAGGTTTTATTGGTCAAAATCTGACTGATATAAGAGTCTTTCTTATTTTTTGGGGCTTCATCTGATTTGGGAGATTCAGAGCGGATTTTAATGGAAAGGACACCGACAATTGTAATGATCATTGCTCCGATGAAAGCAATAAAAATAGCCATAGGAGAAACATATTGGTAGAGTACACCAGCCAGTTGAGAACCTAATGCATAGCCAATCGTTCCCCAGATTCGAATTTTTCCATAAGTGTAGGGACTTCGTGCAGCAAGTACATCCATAACTGGATTGACACCATTAATCAGCATAACCACCAAACTGTATCCAATAGTTAAGCCTAACAAATCTCTAACTTGCATAAAAATAGATTGCAATAAAGATAATAGCTCCAAAGCTAAACAGGGTCACCTTCTTGATGCTCAAGCGGTCATTTAAAATTCCCATAATTGGTTGGGCCAGCATAGAAGCAAAAAAAGCGACCGATACGACTACGGATGTCTGACCAGCTGAGAAGCCTAAACCCAGCATATAGACAGAAATCAAGCTTGAAAACAAGGCAAAGGATAAAAAATAAAAAGTATAAACCAGGACATAAGCTAGATAACTATTATAAAAACTTTTTTTAAACATCGTTCTCTCATTCTTTACTAATATTAAATCTTATTAAAAAAACATTGGAGTGTATTTCTAACATTACAAAAGGGCTGGGAAATCCCAGCCACTATACATTATCGCTCATTTCGACGCGAATAATTCTGAGAATCATCTTCCAGGTTATCGCGTCCAGCAAGAGGTCGATTCCGTTTTTTTCTTCGACCAGATTCAAGAAAAACAATCGCAAAAAGTACCAAGACTGGAACTAATAAAAAGCAATTTGGGATCTAATAAAAGTCCAGATTTTGCCTTATTTGAAGAATTTGCTCCTTGATCATTTTTTAGAATCCATAACTGGTGAGTCTCCATCGTCAGCCAGTTCTACTTTCATTCCATCACTAATTAATGTAGACAGGGGTTAAAAGTCCATTATCAACTTCCAAAACGCCATCCTTCACAACTAGCTTTGGATTTGTTCCTTTTTGACAGTCCCATAAAAAATCTTTTTCAAGTTTATAGGTTTTTCCATCAATTTTGTGCTCTCCTGCAGTCAGGAGTTTCTTATATTCGTAATCTGCGTAGGCTTTTTCAATCAAAGCATTTCCAAAATGGATGACGATAGTACTCACCATCCTGATCAGACCAATCTCCGACCCCCCATAATCACACTGATAATACGTTGTTCACCACGTTTGACAGTTGCAATATAGTTGAAGGCTCCTCTAGGACTAGAACCTGTTTTTAAGCCATCTACTCCTTCCAGTCCATACTTGGCTCCTGGAACTGAGTAATTGTATGTCTCAAAAGTTTCTTCATAAGGTGTTCCTTTTTGACAGTAACTACTGGCTTGTTTGTGTATTTTAAAAATACCAGGATATTTCTTAACAAAATTATAAGCAAGGATAGCTAGATCGCGAGCCGTTGTCTGGTTGGCCGCATTATTATCATATCGTTGAGGAGTGTAGAAGCCTTTAAAGGATGAAGCCGCAGCTCCACTCGCATTGTACCAATGTGTATTGGTCATGCCAAGTTCTTTAGCCTTACTATTCATTTGGTCCAAAAAAAGCGTCTGGATCATTATTAGATAAGTAATTCGCAATCATAACCGTCGTTGCATTAGAAGAAGGAACGACTGTCATGAGTTATCAACTCAGATATTGTATAATCTACACCCGCCACAATTTTGTTATTGGAAATTTCATAAATTCCAGCAATATTCTGGTCTGTCTGGCTAGCTTTGATGATGGTATCTTCTGAAAGCTTTCCTTGCCCCATAGCCTCAAACAAAAGATAAAGTGTCATCAATTTACTCATACTCGCTGGATCTCGAACTTCATCAATGTTATCCTGCCAAAGGACATCTCCCGTGTTCCCATCTATAATCAGTGAAGATCTGGGACGGTTGATATCTTTTACATCTGGATAGGCTTTCCGAGTAATATCCATGAGCTCATCTGCACTAACTGTAGCTGCCCCCAAATAATAATGTTACCAAGCAAACAAGTGCTAACCATTTCTTCTTCACCAGAAGCCTCCTAATTTTTTCATCGTTACTAATTAGTATATCATATTTCCCAAACAAAATAGAAAAATATTTTAGAAAATACATCTGAAAAAGTAGATATATTTTTCAAAAAAATCCCACCTGATAAACAGGCAGGAATTTTTAGTTATCTAATAGGCTAAGTGCTTCAGCATCTGCAATAATCGTAACATCCTCATGTCTCTGGAGTACGCTGGCTGGCAACTCCTCAGTAACAGGTCCTGCTACTGTTCCAGCAATTGCCTGAGCTTTTCCTTTCCCATAAGCAAACAAGACAATTGACTTGGCAGCCATAATATTTGCAATCCCCATAGAAATTGCCTGGGTCGGAACTTGGTCGATTGTTTCAAAGAAACGAGCATTTGCTTCGATTGTGGAAGGAGTCAAATCAACCGGTGGGTTTGACTATCAAAACTTGTTCCCTGGCTCATTAAAAACCGATGTGACCATTAGTTCCAATTCCTAAAATTTGGAAAATCCACTGGATTCTCCGCTAAAAATTCTGTTGTAAGCTGCTGTCTCCTCTTCAGCATCCTCAGCTTTGCCATTTGGTAAAAAAACTCTTTTAAAAAGGTTTATGAGAAAAAAAGGTTTTCATTCATAAAGTAATGGTAAGATTGGGGATCATCAGCCTCTAAGCCAACATACTCATCCAGATTTACACTGACTAAATCAGAGAGATCAATATCGCTTTCAATTAATTCCTTATAGAAACTAAGCGGACTACTACCAGTAGCTAAACCAAGTGTTTTTAGCGCCTTCTGCTAGCTTTGCTTCTTAAGATTTCTACTGCTACTTTCCCGCCTTCATTTTGGTCAGCTACTTGAATAATTTCCATCAGAATCCTCCTGAACTTTTCTCTAATATTATTATATGGTATAGACCAATTTTTGTCAAGATAGAAATTTTTCATATTTTAAATTTTGCCAGCAAAGAAAGATAAAATCGTGATATAATATAAGAATGTTACTGTATTTATTACTTTTTATTTTTACTGGGTGTTGTCTTTCTCGTACTCAGCCTATTTTTTTAGAGCCATCAAAACATTAAGAATGATTGCTCTTTGTATTGGAATTTTACTAACTAGCCTTCCAATTTTATGTTGTGCTTACTTTTTATGGATTATATGGACTGTTTAAGGAGAAATAATGAACACTGCCGATTTTGACTTTTCACTTACCAGAGGAACTTATCGCCCAAACTCCTCTTGAAAAACGCGATGCCTCCCTGTTTATTGGTTGTAGACCGATCAAGCGGAGAATTTTCTGACCAGCATTTTTGACTCAATTATTGATCAACTCCAGCCCTGGCGACGCCCTTGTCATGAATAACACTCGGGTCCTGCCTGCTCGTCTCTACGGTGAGAAACCTGGGACTGGTGGTCACGTTGAACTCTTACTTTTAAAGAATACTGAAGGAGATCAATGGGAGGTCTTAGCAAAACCAGCTAAACGTTTGAAAGTTGGTGCTCAAGTTTCCTTTGGAGATGGTCGACTGACAGCTACGATTGTAGAAGAACTAGAACACGGGGGACGGATTGTCCGCTTTGACTATCAAGGGATTTTCTTAGAAGTGCTAGAGAGCTTGGGTGAAATGCCCCTGCCTCCTTATATTCATGAAAAATTAACAGATCGCGAGCGTTATCAAACTGTCTACGCTAAAGAGAATGGCTCTGCTGCTGCCCCAACAGCTGGACTTCATTTCACCAAAGAACTGCTTGCACAAATTGAAGCCAAGGGAGTTAAGTTGGTTTATCTGACCCTTCACGTCGGACTTGGCACCTTCCGACCAGTTTCAGTTGACAATCTAGAAGAACACGAAATGCATTCTGAATTTTACACTTTGTCTGAAGAAGCTGCCGCCACCCTCCGTGAGGTTAAGGCAAATGGTCACCGTGTTATCGCCGTCGGAACAACTTCAATCCGAACTCTAGAAACCATCGGAAATAAGTTCCAAGGCGATATTCAAGCTGATTCTGGGTGGACCAATATTTTTATCAAACCAGGCTACCAGTGGCAAATTGTCGACGCCTTTTCGACCAATTTCCACTTACCTAAATCAACTTTAGTTATGCTAGTCTCAGCCTTTTGCCGGACGAGACCTAACCTTAAAAGGCTTACGAACACGCTATTGCTGAGCGTTACCGCTTCTTCAGCTTTGGAGACGCTATGTTTATCAAATAGTAGGTAATTTTATGAACAAAATAGAAAGTAGACATCGTTTAATTCGTTCCCTGATTATGGAGAAAAAAGTCCATACTCAACAAGAACTTCAGGAACTCCTCGAAGCCAATGGCGTTATTGTTACCCAATCAACCTTGTCTCGTGATATGAAGGCCCTCAACCTGGTCAAGGTCTCTGAAAAACAATATTTCTTACTATGTTATAAATAGCATTGCTCCTTCTCGTTGGGAGAAGCGCCTGCGTTTTTATATGGAAGACGCCCTCATCATGCTACGGCCCGTTCAGAATCAAGTAGTCATGAAAACTCTACCCGGCCTAGCTCAGTCTTTTGGAGCGATTCTAGATGCACTGGAATTACCTCAAATTGTTGCAACTGTCTGTGGAGATGATGTTTGTTTGATCATCTGCGAAGACAATCCATCTGCCATTGAATGTTTTGATAAGCTTAAAGAATTTGCCCCACCGTTTTTCTTTAGTAAATAAGCAAAAGAGAGTGGGACAGAAATCGGTAATTCGTTAGAATTCGATTTCGTCGTCCCACCTCCGCACAGTTGAGTAAGGCTGTAAAAGCTGATGAAATCAGCGTAGTAGAGCCCACTCAACCACTGCGTCTTGCTCGACAATCCAAAGACAATTGAGAGGCTAGGACTTTTGTCCCAGCCTCTTTTTTCTTTTATTCTCCAGCCAAACGGAAGATCGTTTCCGCATAGATATCCATTGCCCTGTAAAGATCATCTAGTTTAGCTCGTTCATTAGCTTGATGTTCCGTCTGCTCAGCACCAGGGAAAAAGAGCACCAAAGGCTACACAGTTTGGCATGGTACGAGCAAAGGTTGCTCCTCCTGATGACATAGCTGGACTATCGTCACCAGTTTTTTTCTTGATAAATACTCATCAAAGTACTGACCAACTTACTATCTTTTGGGTACATATAAAGGTGCTAGATAATCAAACTCCTCATAAACCAAGCGATAATCAGATGCCTTGTCAGTTAATGTTTGAACTAATTTTTTTCTTTATCTGCTAAAACAGGAATTCGAATATCAATTCGGATTTCTGATTTTTTTCGAACTGACTGTCAATCCGGCAATATTAAAAAGATAAACTTCCGGATGGTTCATCTGAAACGGGACCAAATAAGTGGGCTCCTGTTGCATCTTCTCCTACCGCTTCAGCAATAAAAGCTAAAGCAGGATGGGGAGCAAGAACTTGGAGTACCTTAGCCAGTCGAACAATTGCATTGACCCCCTCAGCAGCATCTTTAGCATGTTTTGGAACACCAAGGACCGTCACCTGATTAGCCGATACTTCGTAATCAAAGCCTGTCGCTCTTAGACCCGCAATTACTTTCTCTAAGAAAGGGCCTTGGTAACTAGCTTTAGCTGGTACAACATTAAAAGCATCACCAGCTTCAAGTTTGATAAAATCGGACCCGGGTCCATGCAACTTGACCTGTAAAAGCCCCTTTTTCAGCATAGGTCAATGGGAAGGATGAATCAGGAGCGAAACCAAGAGTCGCCCTTTCTTCCAATTCATTGTATCTACCCATGCAACGCCAGAGTGTTTCCTCATCTGTTCCGAAAAATAAAACGCACTCGTTTTTTTAAAGCGAACACCACTATTTAGCAATGCTTTAACAGCATACAAAGCTGCCATTGACGGTCCTTTATCATCCTGAACACCGCGTCCAAAGAGATAGCCATCTTTTTTTCAGTTGCCACAAACGGCGGTGTTTTGCCAATCTGCTTCTTCACCTGATGGAACAACATCCAAATGATAGAGAACGGCCAGGAGTTCTTCTCCCTGACCGATTTCTGCATATCCATAATAACCTTTAGGATCGAGATAGGTTGTAAAAGCCTATTCCTCGACAAATTTCTAAAGTTTTTTTCTAGGACATCTTGAATAGCTTGTCCAAAAAGGTGTTCCATTTTCATTTTCATTAAGAACAGATGGGTAGGAAATAAGAGTTTTCAAAGATTCGAGAAATTCTTTTTTTACTTGTTCTGTTAGATAATTTTTTTCATGGAAGCACCTCAATCACTTAACCAATAGCTGGAATGAAGGTACCCAAGAGAAGCAACAAAATGCTGACAACGATAATGGCTACAATCAATTTACCAATGAATTTCCACCAAGTACCAAGACTGATACGTCCAAGAGCAAGAGCTCCCATAACGATACCTGAAGTTGGTGCTACCAAGTTAAGAACACCTGAAGCTGATTGGTAAGCAGTGATAATCAAGCTTCCTTTAACGTTGACAAACTCTCCTAGAGGTGCCATGATACCCATTGTTGCACTGGCAAGACCAGATGAAGATGGGATTAAGAATGACATTGGCAAGTAGAAAATGTAAGTCAAGATAATGAATAGTTGAGATGACAGACCCTTAAGTCCTTGTTCACCCCAGTGAAGGATAGTCGCAGTAATCATACCATCGTTCATGATAACTTGGATACCACGCGCGATCGCTACGATAAGGGCAACACTGAGCAAGTCAGCAGCACCATTCATGAAGGCTGAGATAATCTTGTCTTCTTTAAGACCATAAACGATACCAATCAAGATACCCATAAAGGCAAAAGAGCATTGCGCCTTCTGGGAAGTACCAAGTACCTAAAGCCCCAGTTGAAGAACCAATAATTTTACCAATTACAGGAAGACCTGTTAACCAAGAATTAAAGTTTTCAAAAAGATTGATATGAAGGTCTGTCCAAGGGATAAAGCTGGCAACCATGATAACAAATGTTGCAATGAAGAGATATAAAACATGTTTTTGTTTCTTACTCAAGACAGAAGGTGCATCATCGTTATCTGTTACATTGAAGTGTTTCAAATCTTCTTCTCTTTGGCTATATACCAAAGATTTGGTAGGATCTTTTTGAATCTTATCCGCATAACGATAAACAAAGTAAGTGCTCATTGCAACCATTACAAACCAGAAGATAAGACGTAGCACAATACCATCTGCTGTCGGCACGCCTGCTGTATCCGAAGCGATAACTGTTGCAAATGGATTTAGAGTGGATGCCAAACATCCAATTTGAGATCCAAGTAAGATAATGGCTACGGCTGTAATACTATCAAAACCAACCGCCATCATAACAGGAACAAGAAGTGGGTAGAAAGCCATAGTTTCTTCACCCATACCATAAGTTGTACCACCAAGGGCAAACAGAGGCATAAGGATGACAATCAACATTTTTTTCACGGCCTTTGTATTTCTTCACGATAGAAGCAATCCCTACATCTAAGGTTCCAGTTTCATTAACAACACCAAGGAAACCACCTACCATCAGGATAAAGAAGGAAACGTCAATCGCTGCCTTTGTAGGTTCGTGTCCAAGCATCGCACGAATCGGTGCCATGAGAACATCCCAAATCCCCTTGAGGGTTAGAAGCAACCTGTTTTATATGTTCCAGCAATCAGGTTTCCTCTTTGTTGACATCATACTGACCAGCTGGAATAATCCAAGTTAGTGCTGCCATAACAGCAATGATAATAATCAACACGGTATAGGAAGAAGGCATCCTAAACCCTTTTTTTGTTTTCTTCACTCATTGTTTTCTCCTCCTAAAATCTAACAAAGTGCAAAAACCAAGCTCTCTTCTTGAATAAATATCCAAGAAAAATGTTTATTTATCACCAATATTTTATCATATTGACATGAAAAAAATACCAGTGTTTTTAGAGCAAATCTTTTTAAACTAGTCTATAGTTCAAAAATTGATTTCAGTCTTTTTGAATAATTGTTCCGCTTTCAGACTCAATCAAAGCACCCAGATTTTTCTAGTGAAGTAATAACTGCTTTTACCCTCTGGACGACCGTTAACGAAGGCAATAGCTGCTTCGACTTTTTGGAAGCATACTTCCTGGAGCAAATTGATCTTGTTTGATATATTCCTCCAACTGAGCAACATTCACATGTTCTAATTTTTTTCTTGATCAGGTTTATTGTAGTTTACAAAGACATAGTCTACTCCTGTCAACACGATGAAGAGGTCAGCTTCAACTAACTCAGCCAAACGTTGAGATGCAAAGTCTTTATCGATAACAGCTTCAACTCCTGAAAGATGACCGTTGTCTTCCTTAATGACAGGAATACCGCCACCACCAGCAGCTACCACCACTTGGCCGTCATTTAAAAGAGTACGAATTGTGTCGATTTCTTTAATGTCAACTGGTTTTGGTGAAGCAACAACTTTACGCCAACCACGTCCAGCGTCTTCTTTGAAAGTTGCTCCGCTCTTTTTCAGCTTCTGCTTTTTGCTTCTTCTTCTGAATAGAAAGGACCGATTGGTTTGCTGAGGTTAACAAAAGCTGGGTCGTTCTTATCTACAACTACTTGTGTTACAACTGAAGCAACGTTTTTTTGTCAATTCCTTCATCCAAGATAGCGTTTTTGCAAAGCATTTTGCAACCAGTAGCCAATGCTTCCTTCTGTCATGGCTACGAGAGAGTCGAGTGGAAAAGCAGGATTCTTTTCAGAGTCAGCTGCCAAATGTTGCAACAAGAGATTTCCTACTTGAGGACCATTCCCGTGAGTAATGATAAGGTCATCTCCATTTTTTTAATCAGTTTCACCAAATGCTTGGCAGTTTCTACCGTGGCTTCCTGCTGGGCCTTTTGCTGACGGATCAGATGAAAGGATGGCATTTCCTCCCAAGGCTACAACGATTTTACGATTTGCCATATAATTCTCCTTCAACGCAAAAGTAAATGCGTTTTAATTTTTTGATTATAATAATGTCCTCCAGTTTGTTTTTTCAATTTAGAAAAAGACAAACTGTTTGACTATTAAAAATGAGGGCGGACTAAAGCTATTAGTCGCAGCCCTCATAGCTGTTGGTATTACAGTTTAATTGTTTTTAAGGTTATACTTTTTGGAATGTAAAGATTACCTAAGGTTGCAGCCATAACTGCTTTAATTGTATGCATACGGTTTTCTGCTTGGTCGAAATGACGAGCATATTTACTGCGGAACACTTCGTCAGTTACTTCCATTTCTTCTACGCCAAATTTTTCAGCAACATCCTTACCATAAACAGTATTTGTGTCGTGGAAAGCAGGCAAGCAGTGCAAGAAGATCAAGTCTTCGTTATCAGCTTTCTTAACCAAATCCATGTTTACTTGGTACGGTTTCAAAAGAGCAACACGTTCTGCAAATTTATCTTCTTCACCCATTGATACCCAAACGTCAGTGTAAAGTACATCAGCACCTTTCACAGCTTCGTCAGCATCTTCAGTGATTAAGATATGAGCGCCACTTTCTTTCGCAAATCCTTCTGCCAATTCAACGATTTCTTTTTCTGGGAAGAGTTCTTTTTGGAGAGAAGATGTGAACATTAACACCAAGAATAGCACCAGTCACTAGCAAGCTATTAGCAACGTTGTTACGTCCGTCACCACAGTATACCAATGTCAAGCCTTCTAAGCGACCAAAGTTTTCTTGAACTGTCAAGTAGTCAGCCAACATTTGAGTTGGGTGCCATTCGTCAGTCAAACCATTCCAAACTGGAACACCTGAGAATTCTGCCAATTCTTCAACCATACGTTGACTGAAACCACGGAATTCAATACCATCAAACATACGTCCCAAAACCTTAGCTGTATCTTCAGTAGATTCTTTTTTACCTAACTGAATATCATTAGCACCAAGATATTCTGGATGTGCGCCAAGGTCGATAGCTGCTGTAGTAAAGGCTGCACGCGTACGAGTAGATGTTTTTTCAAACAAGAGAGCGATATTTTTACCAGCAAGGTAACGATGCTCAATGTTACGTTTTTTCAAATCTTTCAAATGAGCTGAAAGACCAATAAGGTATTCTAACTCTGCACGGGTAAAGTCTTTTTCTGCAAGGAAGCTACGTCCTTGGAATACTGAATTTGTCATTCTTTTATTTCCTCTTTCTATCTATTAGAATTTCTTAAGATATTGAACGTTTAGATTTCTTCACGTTCGAATGGCATTGACATACAACGAGGTCCACCACGACCGCGAACCAATTCACTTCCGCGGATCTTAATCAAACGTAAGCCGTATTCTTCTAATTTCTTATTAGTAACTGTATTGCGGTCATACACAACAACAACACCTGGAGCGATTGTAAGAGTGTTTGAACCATCGTTCCATTGTTCGCGTGCTGCAGCAACAGCATTGCCATCTCCACATGGAATCAATGTTACTTTTTCAACACCAAGGTTTTCAGCAAGAAGTTCTGCCAAATCACCTTTTTCTTCAACGATCTTCAATTGTTCGTTTTTCGTAAGTTACAGAGAAGACGCGAAGATTGCCTTGATTTCTGGGTGAATAGTAAATTTATCGTAGTCTACCATTGTGAAGACTGTATCCAAGTGCATGAATTTACGGTTGTTAGCAAATTCGAAAGCCAATACTTTCTTGAAGCCAACGTTTTTTTCTTGAAGATGTTTACCAACAATTTTTTTCAATTGATGCAGCATCAGTACGTTGTGAGATACCAACTGCCAATACATCTTTAGAAAGAACCAACTCATCTCCACCTTCGATACGAGTATCTTCTTCACGATTGTAAACAAGCTCAACATTTCCACCATAAACTGGATGGTATTTGAAGATATATTTACCATACAAAGTTTCGCGGTTACGTGTATCTGCATACATGTGGTTGAGTGATACTGCGTTACCAATTGTAGCAAATGGATCGCGTGTGAAGTAAAGGTTTGGCATTGGATCAATAGCGAATGGATAATCTGATTCTACCAAGTCAGTCAAAGCCTTTTTGCTGCTTCTGGAATTTCTGGTAATTCAGCTTTTTGTACACCAGCCATTGTTTTTTTCAACCAATTCTTGGTTATCTTTAATACCTTGAAGCAACTCACGAATAGCTACTTTTGTTTGGCGACCGCGAATATTTGCTTCATCAAGATATTCTTCGATGAATTGATTACGGATTTCTGGTGAAGTCAATGACTCAGCAGCCAGTTTTTCTAGATATAGCACTTCAATACCTTCATTGCGAAGCGCTTGAGCAAAGTTGTCGTGTTCTTTTTGTGCATCTTCCAAAAACGGAATATCATCAAAGAGAAGACGTTCGAGATAGTCTGGCATCAAGTTTTCCAACTCTTTACCAGGCCGATGCAACATAACTTTTTTCAGTTTTCCAATTTCTGAGAAAACATGAATGGGATGTGTAGACATCTACTTTCCTCCTTGTTCTTTGCGGTTTAGGTTTTCCTAAGCCCGTTTACATATATTATTCTAGCATTTTTTTGAAAACACTTACACAAAAACTGACACTCTAAATGCCAAATTTTTATCACTTTTTAGATTTTTTAAATATTTTTTTATGTTTTTGAAGCGTTTTCTTTTGCATATTTTATATCTTTTTATGATTTTTGCTGAATATTTATTTTTTTATAAAATCTTTGTTTTTGCTAAAAAAAGAAAAGTCGGTCCAGTAGACTAACTTTCTTTGAAATATTTCATAAAAATATTCTCTATCAGTAAAAACCAACTGTTTGTGCTCATAGCTGATACGTCCTTCTTCTCTCAACCTTTTGAGAACCTGGTTAACTGTTTCACGGGTTGTAGCTCCTAGTTTAGCCAACTCCTTCATACTAATTGGAAATGGCAAAACATCCCCTGTTTTGCATAAATCCATACATAAGATTGAAAGAGACTGAACAACTCTGTCTGTTGCACTGACCGCAACAACATTTCGCAAAGCGTAATTCTTGAAACTCCAAGATTCTGGATAGTTTCTGCGTAATAAACAACAGCTGATTCACATTTTTTTCTTAGAAAAAATCTTCAAACAATTTCATAGGAATACTAAAAATATTCCACCTGTGTCACAGCACTTGCAGTATAATGATAGCGCTCATCAAAGAAGATGCCACCATAAGGGAAAAAAACATTCCCCTTTTTATATAATCAGTATAAGAAAAAAAGTATCGGTAGCATCATACTGTTCTATTCGAGCATATCCTTGATAGAGAAGGAAAAGGCGATCACGCCGATCTCCAGAAAAAAGATAATTTGACCTTTCGAAACCTTATGAAATTGAATTTCAATGGCTAATTTATCAAAAGACTCTACTGGAAAAATTCTTAAATGCAGGATGCTGGCGGATAAACTGATAATGTTCCTTATTAATCATAATAACCCTTTTTATATTTGATAATGACAGTATATCATAAATACGCTTACAAATAAAGATATATCTATGTATTCTGCTTACAAACAGAAGATAGCAATTACAAACAATAAAAAAATCCTATTCCAACAAAAAAAGATAAGCCAGTTTTCTATTCAGGGGTCGTCTGTTTTCTTGTACTTTTTTTAGGCAAATAATTTCCTATAATCAGTAAAACGAAAGCAACTATAATAAGTACTATTTTACGAATATTAAAGTTTTTCATCTATGCTCCGATAAATTGTAGCCATATACAACAAAACAAAGATGAAGGGAATGAACCAGCGGATGATCTGTTTTAAAGTTGCTATTGACTATATCTTTAACCATTGTCGACCAATAAATAATTGCTTCAAGAACCATCATTATAATAGGAAAAATAAAAACTACCAAAAATTTGGGTAAGAAAGCATCAGCCCTCCCAGACAAATCAAAAATGAATAGCCATATTTTTCTGGCAATCTTTGATAGAAATAGATAGCATATAAAACAGGTAGTAACATAAGAGCAGATGCCAGGATCAATTCTTGTCTGTTATTTTTTTTCATTTCCATTTCCTCCTCCTCCGAGAGATTGGAACCAAACTAAAATTTCCTCAAAAACTGTGATATCTAAACTATAATAAATAAAGTTTTTCTTTTTCTTCTAATAATATGCCAGCCTTTTTTTCAGTTGCGATAAATGGTAGGACACTGTGGCAGGAGTTAACTCAAAAAGCTTGAGCTATCTCTCCCGCCGACTTAGGGCCCTGTTTAAGCATTTCTAAAATATTTCTCCGGACTGGATCCGCTAAGGCTTTAAGTGTTTGATTGATTCCCATGATAAGAACCTTCTTTCAGATAACTCTTCATTATTTTCTTGGTCAGATAAGCTAGACCAACTACTTCAACAAAGAATATCGCTTCAACAACTAGAGGTGAAAGCAACTGAATCTGTCCCAATGCAGGAGCTAGATCAATCAAAGCATGGAGTCCTAGAGCAGCTAGAAAATAAATCAGGGCCTTTTCTTTGACTGACTTCCAAACCCAAAAGCTTAGTAAGACTTGACAGATTACTGCCACGATACGTTCAAAAACCAAAAGATAGATGCTTCCAGCACTCAGAGACTTAATATAGTCAATCGTTGCTTGAGGAATTTTAGTCACTAACTGCGCATTCCCCTGAGTCACTGCTTGAGCTATAATCCAAAAGTTTAAGAGGCTGACAATGCCAATAAACAGAGCCTCAATACCGCCATGCCCCAAGCCATAAGCCAGGCCATCGCTAACTGTCATCGGGCGCTTCTTTTGTAACAAATAAAAGACGATCCATCGGGCTGTTTCTTCAAAAATAGCTGCCACAGCAACACCATAAAGGACATATAGCCAAGGATTTTCCGTTTGCAAAGCTATACTCCCATCAGCCTTAGGGCTGTAAAACAATCCTGTGCAAGATTTTTTTCAAGAACTTGGCTCGATAAATAAAAAAACCAACTCCTCCTAAAAAGACTACTAGAGAAATGTGCTTGCTCTTTTTGAAATAAATAACAGGAACTAAGACTGCCACTAGAATAAGCAACATGGAAATCATAATATGTGTAGTAATCATAGTCATTCTCCCAAACTATTTTTGATTATTTTCTAAATAGAATTATACACCTCTATCTTTTTAAGCGTCAAGGATATTTCGATGTTTTTCTAAATAGATTCTTTTTATGAGTTTTACTTATACTATTTAAAGTATCATTCATTATAAGAAAAAAATATGCTCAGATCTGTATCTAAGCATACTTTTTAAAATTTTATAATTCATTGTCAATTAATTCTTATTAACCCGATGCCATTCATTGATAACATAGGCTAGTTGGCCCACCTGCTCAATTCCAAGTCCGCTGATTTCATCACTAGATTCAGTACTGCCCCCTAAGTAAGCCGTATAGAGAGCTACAATATAGGGTTTCTCCTCCATAACTAGAGCATCAACATTTAGCGCTTCACGAACATAACCTGGCTTTTGGTAAATAGTAATATCACGTAGATAGCGCTTATAATATTCACCAGGGAAGGATTCGCCAATATAGTAAAGAATATCCTTATATTTCTCTTGATTTTTGGACAGATATTCTAGTACTTGGATATAGTAATCCGTTGTGGTCTTATTATTTTCACGACTAATAGTTTTCAGATCACCCTTGGACTGACCATATCGGCTGAACATCTCATAAGCCTTGTCCATCCCGCCCAGACGCTCTGCCAAAGCATAAGCCGGTGTATTTTCAGAATAAACCAAGGAATACTCTTGCATATCAGGAATCGACATAGCACCATTAAAGGCTGCAACATAATTATCATGCTCTCCTTGATACTCAAAGTGAGTTTGGGTAATATCAAAGCGCTCTTCCATAGACAATTTCCCTTCAGCCACTTCATCTACTACCAACATATTGAGTGGTAGTTTATAAGTTGAGCCGGCTGTCATAGGCTGGGTATCATTCATGGCAAATGTTTGGCCTGTCGTCAAGTCCTTATAAGAAAAGGCAATCTGCGATTGTTCAATTCCCGCTTCTGCTAAATAAGCCTGAACTACCTGAGTCAAATCTAAATTGGCATAGTCATAACGTAAACCTAAAGCATCCATAGTTGGCCCATCCGCCTCCATGACTTTTTGCTTTTTCTTCAGGACTTTTTTTGAACAAGCTTGGTTTCTTCTGGCTTTTCTTTTTGTCGCCTCTTCTTTCTCTTTTTTTGACTCTGATGACTAGCAGAGCTTGTAGCTTCAGCATTCATCCGACTTTTGTTTTTTTCATAGGCCATCTTCCACTCAATAGCAAAAGAAGATAAACAAACCGATCAGGCAGAGGCTGGAAATGACAGCAACGGCAATTGTTATATATTTTTTTAGACAAATTTTTCTCCTAATTTTTAGTATTATAAAAAAATATGAGAAAAATAACAAGTCTAAAAGGCAAAAAGTGACTAAAAAAGCGAATCTAAGTGATTCGCTCCTAGTTTCTATTATTTAGCTGCTGCATAAAGTTCGTTAACTTTATTCCAGTTGATCACTGAGAAGAAAGCTTTGATGTAATCAGGACGAACATTACGGTATTTTTACATAATAAGCATGTTCCCAAACATCCAAGCCCAAGATTGGAGTCTTACCTTCTGAGATTGGAGTATCTTGGTTTGCAGTTGAAACCACTTCTAATTTTCCTTCTTTATTAACAACCAACCAAGCCCAGCCTGATCCAAAACGAGTTGTTGCTGCAACTGAGAAAGCTGCTTGGAACTCTTCAAATGAACCAAAAAGTAGCATCAATGTCAGCTGCCAATTCTGCAGAAGGAGCAGTCTCTTCTGCTGTCATCAATTCCCAGAAAAAGAGCGTGGTTAAGGTGTCCACCACCATTGTTGATAACTGCTTGACGGATATCAGCTGGAATAGACTCGACATCAGCCAATAATTTTTCTAAATCTTCGCCAATTTCAGGGTGTTTTTGCAAGTGCTGCATTGACATTTGTTACATAAGTATTATGGTGTTTGTCATGGTGCAAGTGCATAGTTTCTTCATCGATATATGGCTCCAATGCATCATAAGCGTAAGGAAGATCAGGTAAAAATAATTGCCATTTGCAAAAACCTCTTTTTCTTTATTTATTATGAAAATGATAACGCAATTATGTTTTTCAACTATTTTGCTTTACAGATTTCCAGTTGCAATCCTAAGCAATGCAAGATCAAATAGATAATCCTTTTCGTAAAGTCCAGATTTAATCTGATAATCTGTTTCAATCAAGCAAGCCATCGTTTTTCAAAAAGGATAGATCCAAGGGACGGGGCATCCTTTAAGGCAAACTTGACTTGATAAGGGATTGACCTTGCGTCCCAGATAATCAGATAAGTCCGATACAATCTGGCTTTCTGCCTTGCCATTTTTCCGACAAAAATCTTGACCTGGGTAAAAAAATACGGAACTGCCCTAACATGATAGCAATCAGTTTGATTTCATCCTCTCCTTGTAGCCTTAGGTCACTAACAAGACTTCTAGCTTCATCAACCCTTTTGCTTTTAGGATTAACTGAGTCAAGTCAAAAAAATATTGTCCTGCAGGGTCTTTTGGAATAGCTTCTGTAATATCTTCAAGCTCAATTTGACCATCTGGCTTATACCCCTTTAAAAAAGATAAGTTCTTACTAATTTCACTAAATTGAAACCCCTGATTTAATCAAGAGCTGATCAAACACTGTCGGAGCGAACTGAAGATTATCTACTTGAGCCACTTTACTAAAAATAGGACCTTAAATCCTGTTCTTTCGGCTCTGATGCTTCAAAAATCTCTGCATCTCGTTTTAAAAAGCTTAACAATTCTACGTTTTGCTGTCTAACTTTCCTTCCGCAAAGATAATTAGCTTGGTTGTCTCAACCGGATGCTCCAAATACGCCTCAAAAAGACTTCAATTCATCATCTGATAAATTTCGCTTTTTTTAGCAGTTGTGATATCTATAAAATGATCTAGAATAATAATTTTTTTCATCTGAGAAAAAAAGGAAGACTCACCAAGTCTAATTCCACTTGCTGATAATCCGCTTCCTTCATATCAAATAGCGCATAATTCAAGTCAGCTGCATTAAATTCAATTTGCTTCAACAACTGTTCTTTCAGCAATTCGAACTGTCCCAAATCATCTCCTGTTAATAGCGAAAGGGGAGGTAGATTGGATAAATTTATTTTTTTGATGGCTTCAATTGCTAACAAGAAATCCTTCTCCTAGTCTGTCTGATTTTAGTTTTCTATATTATACCACAGAGCTTAGGATAATGCCTGCCACGACTCCTCTTCAAGTGACTAACGAACCGTTTCTATCTTCCAAGAATTCCAGCCTTTAAATCGAATAGCACCCCGCTCATCTGTTCGTAAAATCTTGGTCTGGATTTTTTCGAATCTATCTAAAGTTTCCTTATGGGGATGTTGGTAGCGATTGTTTTTACCAGCTGAAATCAAGGCCAACTTAGGCTTAATATGCTCTAGAAATTCTGGACTAGAAGATCCTTTAGAACCATGATGCCCAGCTTTGAGTACATCTACCCTTAAATCTGGATAGGCTGTCACCATCTGACCTTCACCTGGAGCTTCTAAATCTCCTGTGAAAAGAAACTTTGTTTGGAAAAATTCACCATACAAGACAATCGAGTCATCATTACCACCATCTCCTTGACCGAGTGGATAGAGCACTTCAAGGGCAGAATCAAAAATAGGAAGCCGATCTCCTACCTCGACCACATGAACTTTAGCTTTCATCTTCTTTAACTTGTCTACAAAATCAGCTTGAGTCATACTTCCTTTGGAAACATAAATTTCTCGGATAGAAAAGTGCTTAGCTAACTCCAACATATCTCCCATATGGTCTGTATCGGTGTGAGTCAAGACCAATTTATCCAATCGATCCACTCCTCGGCTTTTTAGATAAGGGATTAAGGTCGTTTCCGCATTGCTTTTTCTAACTCGTTCTTGCCAAGCCTCTTTTTACCAATCTCCACCCGTCCTCCTGTATCAATCACGATAGTCCTACCTCTGACATCTCTAAGAAATATACTGTCTCCCTGTCCAATATCTACTACTGTGATTTCATTTTGTAAAGGATGTTTACTTAGGAAAAATAGTAAGATTGCTAAGAGACTCAGGCCAACCCTAATCTTTTTTTGCTTTCTAAAATCATAGAGCAAGGCTAAAGCTAGTAGGAGAAGAATAAGCAAAGTCAGATTGGGCTGACCTAAAACTATTGGCCTTGTTGACAGACCAGCTACCCAACGTATAACTATTTCCAGCCATTGGAAAAAGATGTTAACTTGAGTGATGGCAAACAAAGGCGAAAGCACAAAAATTAGACTCAAGAGAGGCAACATAAATACATCAAAAACGATTGAAAAAAGGAAGGTCAAGAGGATAGACCAAGGCTGGAATTCTGCAAAATAATAGATAAGAAGTGGTAAAATGCCTAACGAGATACTTAAACTCTCTAGCACGGCTTTACGAAAACCACTAGAATCCTCAAAATCCAACATAGTGATGATAAAGGCATAAGCGCAAGATAGGACTCCGCCTGTTGTCAGGAGAAAGCTTGGCATAAGAAGCATTAGGGACCAGCATGGTCATCGCAAAATTATCCAAGCGCCTCACTCCAAATTGAGACAACAACTTTTGCACTAAACTTCTAACTACTGACACAGAAAATCCGGTCAAACCAGCATACACGAAGGACAAAGGGAATTGCAACCAATCTACTGTTTCCATCCTTAAAGCCTATGCGTAGAAGAATTTTCCGAAAGACATCCATAAAAAAACCAACTTGCATTCCTGATAAAGCAAAAAGATGGATAATTCCTAAAACTTGAGTACAAGTCATTCATCTCTGCAAAATCAATATCTAAATCACCAAACAAGAGTCCTGTCATGTAGTGACTCATCGGGCTTGGAAAAGTAGACTTAATGAAAACCAAGGCCTTCCTACGCCAAACAGACAGCCAATCAAATGGATTAGCAGACTGACTAGAACGACTAGACATAATCCTACTGACCTTAACCGTCCGATAGATTCCCTGACTTTTTTAAATAAGCCTGATAGTCAAAGCCAGAGAAATTGCGCCGTTCTTCTGCTAGATTAAACTCTGCTTCAATCTCTAAAGTGACCAAGTCCGCTAGTTTTTGAAATGATTCTTTCTCTTGGACTTGCTAATTTGTAGTAGAGCTGATAGAGTCTGCCACCCTATTCTACCACGGAATGACAGGGAATCTCCATTTACTTTTAATTGTATCTGGTAAAACAAGAACTTGCCTTTGCTGGAGCTGGTTGAGTCTGAAAAGCTTGTTCCGTCAACTCACGTCTAGCATAAAAAAGATAGAGAAAGCAATTAGAATAGCTAAAGTTGGCAACCATTTCTTTCTTGGATAATGCCAGATTAGGCGAGCTATAAGCAGGGAAAAACCTAGATAAGCGAGCCTTTCACCACTATAAGTAGCAAAGTATAGCCAAACCAAAAGAAAGCACAAGTAGATTGGTGAAAGGGGAAGTTTTTTAATCCACTGTGACATATTCTTTTAATTTTTCTAGAGTTTTGGCCCCAATACCTGATACATTTTTTTCAGATCATCTACAGACTTAAATCTACCATTGGCTTCTCGGTAAGCAATAATATCCTGAGCACGTTTTTTTGGCCGATACCAGAAATAGTTTGAAAGTCTGCTTCTGTTGCTGTATTTAGATTGACCAGCGCGGATTTCGCCTGGCCCGTTCCTGATGTTGCACTTGCAGGGGCACTCGTCGTAACATCTACAGCATTTTCTCCGACCTTGGCTACATATACTACCGCCTCGTCGCTCAGTTTCTGAGCCTGATTGACGGATTTTAAGTCAGCTTCGTCAGTTAAACCACCTGCCTTTTCTAAAGCATCATGAACACGACTATTAGACTGCAACTGATAGACACCAGGGCTTTTTACCGCCCCCTTGACATCAACTGTAACCAACTGATCTTCTGTCTCGGCTTGACCGATCTCATTACTCTTGTTACTTTTTTTCATTCATATATGAACTAGAGGAAGAAGTTTGCTCTGTCAATTGCTGGACATCTGTCCCCCTTGATCTCTTCCCTGTAGTAAAATAAAAGCCTGCTGCAATCACTCCCAATAGACCAAGACCTAGAGCAATTTTATATTGCTTTGCTTTTTCTATCAAATCTTCTATCATCATTTCTCCTTTAGTAAAAATTAAGTATTACCTATTTATTCGTAAAGAAGAAAAAGCCAAGTAAACTTGACTTTTGATAATTTTTAGGATATTTCTTAATTTCTTTTACTGATTCTATAAATCCAAGCATGAATGGTTGGAGCCTGTTTATGTAGAAAAAAAGCAGATTACCCTAAGAGAGCTAGCATGACTAGAATGCTGAGCAGAATCAGTAAAACCCAAGAAACTGAATTCTGAGATAAATAGACTGCTAAAAATCACTAACAAGATTGGAAAGGTTAGAACTGCAGTCAGTCCACCCGGAACCAAAGAGCGAAATTTTATAACCTGACTAATGTGGCCCAATAAATGCAAGGTATGACAGATAGTAATTGCTAAGGCTAACTCAGAAAATCGGCAGAGAATTGCTACTAAGAGCAGGAGGAAAGCTAAAATAAATTCCTCAGCAATCATCAAGGCTAAGCTCTCGGCCGAAGGATAACTTGACTTTCCTGCAATGAACATTTCCTTCTGATAAGCAAGGTGGTCTTGATTCTGTTTTGATCCAAGGTTTGACAAGTATAATTTCATCAAACTCATGAATCATAAAAAGCGATAGGACGATAAAAAGACAATAAGGCTAGTGACATAGCTTCTCCTTTCTCCTAAAAGAAAATGACAACTAAACCTACTTTTTATGTTTATCCGGATCCCAGACGAAGCTAGCTAGGAAGCTAAAAAGAATAGTTAAGAGACCAATGATAGCTGCTGGAACAAAGGCCAACAAGCGCAATACACGCCATAAGATGTTTGGCGCTTTAGCTTTTTGATAAGGTACTACCTCAGCATCTAACCGGTCAAATTCAGCTTGAATCCGTCTTGCCACTTCTTCAATCCCTGCGTCATCCATCCGCTTAATATCAGAAATATCAATTGGATTACCAAAATTCATATCCACCCGTTGACCAGAAGCTAGTCCCTTAAGAGACATGGGGCCAGCGTAAATAGCGGGCATAATCCGAACCTTTGCCATCTTGGCAATAACAGCGACACCGCCCTTTACATCTGTTGAATGGCGACTACCACTTGGAAACATGATCAAGGAACGATTGCTCTTTTTCAGCATATTAACTGGGTATTTGATAGCTGAAGGTCCCGGATTTTCACGATCAATAGGGAAGGCACCACACATCCGAATCCACCAGCCAAAAATGCGATTCTTAAACAATTCTTTTTTAGCCATAAAGATGAATTGCTTGGGCTTGGTAGCAAAAGCCATATAAACAGGATCCCACCAGGTCCTATGTGGAGCAACTAAAATATAATTTTTCATCCTTAGAAGGAATTTTATCCAATTATGATAATGGGCATTTCCATTTAAAGCCCATAGAATAAACATTACTAATCCTCTTAAATAGGTATAAAAACATAATCACAAACCTTTCTATGCATTCACTTTTCCATTATACCTCAACCTTCTATCAACTGCAATGTTTTTCATTTTTTTGCTTGGAGGCAGATTCCATTAGAAATTTTCCCTAAAAAATGATATGATAGCGACATGGAAAATATGAAAAAAACGTTACTGGTTTAACATCTGACCAGGTGTCTGAAAAAATCCAACAAGGCCTAACAAACGATTTTACGGCTAAGACCAGCTCCAGCACTTGGGATATTATTAAACGCAATGTCTTTACACTATTTAACGCCCTAAACTTTGTTATTGCTCTTGCGCTGGCTTTTGTTCAAGCTTGGAGTAACATGGTATTCTTTGCAGTCATATCATTCAATGCCTTAACCGGTATTATGACTGAGCTTCGGGCTAAAAGAATGATCGACAAGCTGAATCTTATGACTAGAGAAAAGATTAGCGTTATCTCGAAATGGCCAGCAAGAAAAAAATAGATCCTGAAGAAATCGTTTTTAGAGGACGTGATTCAGTTGTCAGCTGGAGAACAGGTTCCCAGTGATGCTATTGTACTAGATGGCTTTTGCAGAAGCCAATGAAGCCATGCTTACTGGTGAAAGCGATCTTGTGCTCAAAGAAATTGGCGATCAATTGCTGTCAGGGTAGTTTCTTAGCTAGCGGGCAAGTCTTAGCCCAAGTATCTCAAGTAGGGGCTAATAACTACGCTGCAAAACTAATGTTAGAAGCCAAGACCCTTAAAGCCACTTAACTCTCGCATCTTGGATTCATTGAATAAAATCGCTGCTTTTACTGGAAAAAAATCATCATTCCCTGCGGTTTAGCGCTCTTCTTTGAAGCCTTGCTTATCAAACAGTTACCTGTCAAAGACTCTGTTATCAACTCATCAACAGCCCTTTTTGGGTATGCTTCCAAAAGGTATTGCCCTTCTGACCATCACTTCTCTCTTAACAGCTGTTATTAAGCTAGGGATGCGCAAGGTCCTGGTACAAGAAATGTACTCAGTTGAAACCCCTGGCTCATGTGGATACTTTATGCTTGGATAAAACAGGAACTATTACTGAAGGTAAGATGAAAGGTCGAGCAAGTTTATCCCTTGTCAGAATCTATTTCAGCAGAGACTATCTCAGATATTTTAGCTAGCTATATGGCCAACAGCGATGATAAAAAAACCCTACTGCTCAGGCCATTCGTGAAAGATTTTCTTCAGGCCAAACAAAAATACCAAACGTCAAATACCATCCCCTTCTCCAGTGATCGAAAAATGGGGAGCTATGGAAATGGAACCCTTTGGGACTATCTTCCTAGGAGCACCCGAAATCTTGCTCCATCAGCAAAATCTAAAATCAGTTCAAGAAGCCCAAGAACGTGGCTCGCGGGTTCTGGCTCTGGCTTCTAGCACTGATAAACTTAACCACCAGCACATGACTCTGCCACAACAGATTGAAGTTCTGGCTGTCTTAGAAATTACAGATCCTATCCGGCAAGGGGCTGCTGATACGCTCGAATACCTACGATCCCAAGACGTTAATCTGAAAAATCATCTCTGGTGATAATCCAATTACTGTTTCAAATATTGCCGCCAAGGCAGGATTTGAGAACTATCAAAACTATCTTGACTGTTCGACTGTCTCAGATACTGACTTGATTGCTACAGCTGAAGAAACAGCAATCTTTGGTCGTGTGTCTCCTCATCAGAAAAAGCTCATTATTCAAACTCTGAAAAAAGCTGGCCATACAACAGCCATGACTGGAGACGGGGTGAACGACATTCTAGCTCTGCGCGAAGCAGACTGCTCAATTGTTATGGCTGAAGGAGATCCAGCGACACGGCAGATTGCTAATCTCGTTCTTCTCAACTCAGATTTTAATGATGTCCCTGAGATTCTTTTTGAAGGTCGGCGCGTGGTAAATAACATTGCCCGTATCGCTCCCATTTTCTTGGTGAAGACCATCTACTCCTTTATCTTGACCATGATTTGTATCGCCAGTGTCTTGTTAGGAAATAAAGAATGGCTTCTTGTCTTTCCTTTCATTCCAGTGCAAATCACTCTCTTTGACCAATTTGTTGAAGGATTCCCTCCATTTGTGCTGACATTCGAGCGTAATATCCGTCCGGTAGAGCCTAAGTTCCTTAAAAAAGCAATTTTCAAAGCCCTGCCAAGCGGACTCATGGTTGTCTTCAGTGTACTATTTGTCCGAATTTTCGGTTCTTATAATGGCTGGAGTTCTCTTGATATGTCTACAGTCTCTTACTACTTACTAGGAACCATTGGTTTTCTTTCTGTAGCACGCGCTTGTATTCCGCTCAATCTTTGGAGAATTCTTCTCATCATCTGGTCTATTGGAGGATTTTTCGGAACAGCCTACCTCCTTCGTTCCTTTATCGAAAATTGGAACCTTGACCAGTCAAACTACCCCCTATCTTCCTTATCCTAGCTTTTGTTTTCAGCCTTATTTTTATCTTGGTCAATTATCTCCAAGAAAAAAATGAAAAATCCGATAATGGCCAATTCAGCAATTGAAGATAGAATTAAGAAACATTCATTAAAGTTCTAACTTTTTCTAGTTAGAACTTTTTTTCTATTCAAGATTGAATTCGTCCTTTGACTCGTGCTATAATAACACTATGGAAAAAGCAGTATTAAAAGAAGGAGAACGGCTGGATCAGCTCTTTTCTACTGACGTTAAAATCATTCAAAACCGAGAGGTCTTCAGCTATTCTGTTGATAGTGTTCTGCTCTCTCGCTTTCCAAAATTACCCAAGAATGAGCTTGATTGTAGACCTCTGTGCCGGCAATGGTGCTGTCGGCTTATTTGCCAGTGCCCACACTCAGGCTAAGATTATTGCAGTTGAGATCCAGGAACGGCTGGCAGGTATGGCGCAACGCTCCATCCAGCTCAATCAACTTGACCAGCAAATGCAAGTCATTCACGATGATTTAAAAAATCTCCCTCACTATATTCCTTGTAGTAAGGTGGATATGATCTTTTGTAACCCCCCCTATTTCAAGGTTGACAAACATTCCAATCTCAATGAAAGCGAACACTATCTTCTGGCCCGACATGAGATTTCAACTAATCTTGAAGAAATCTGTACTGTCGCCCAGCGTGTCCTCAAATCAAACGGTCGCCTTGCTATGGTTCATAGACCCGACCGCTTCTTAGATATTTTGGATACTATGAAAGCTCATAACCTGGCACCAAAAAGAATCCAATTTGTCTATCCCAAGATGGGTAAAGGAGCCAATATGCTTTTGATTGAGGCTATTAAAGATGGCTCAAGGGACGGCTTAAAAGATACTACCACCTCTGATTCTTCACGAGGAAGACGGTAGCTATACTCCAGAAATATATGAGATCTACCATGGAAACTAAAGCCTATATGTATGTCTTAGAGTGCACTGATGGTACTCTCTACACCGGTTATAGCACGGACGTGCAAAAGCGTTTGGCTGTCCACAATGCAGGAAAAGGTGCAAAGTATACTCGTGCCAGACTTCCTGTTAAACTGCTTTATCAGGAAGAATATCCCTGACAAATCTTCTGCCATGTCAGCAGAAGCTCTCTTCAAACAGAAAACTCGCCAAGAAAAATTGGCTTATATTGAAGCACAAAAATGCCCAACACTAGTTTGGCATTTTTGTTTTTTTATAAAACTTTTGTATAAGATTGATACTTATCTTTCATTCTCTGCGAAATATTGTCATCCGTTACAATAGCATCTCACGTCATCTAAGCGATAAAAAAAGTGTAGAAAGAATAACTATCAAATTTACTATTATCAGCAACAATGTATTTTTCAATCGCATTGTTAAGGATAATAGCATCCGCATTTCCCTCTTCTTCATTAGCTGTTGTAACATTGTGACCATCAATTCCATTAGCCCCAATAAAAGCCTTAGAAACCTTGATTTCTTTGAGTAAATTAACGGCAAATTGTCCTACAAAAGTTTGCGTTTTTAACCCGATAACGACCACCAATCAAAAGGATATCATAGTGAGGATTATCCTTTAGTTTTTCAAAAAAATTGGCAAGGAATTGGTAACAATATTAACAGTCTTATCATCAAGGAAATCTCCAATCAAAGCTGTTGTAGTACCTGAACCGATAAAAATTGTATCTCCTGAAGAAATGAGATCTGCACATTTTTTAGCAATCACTTCTTTTTCTTCCGTGTTGATCATGATTTTTTCAGTATGAGGAACTTCCACTAAGCCATCTCTAACTTTTTTATGTGCCCCTCCATGAACCCGAACTAAAAAGCCTTGCTTCTCAAGATCAATTAAATCGCGACGAATGGTCATATCCGTTACATCCAAAAGATCCTTTAATTTCCTAACTGATACCAAACCCGCCCGGTCAAGCTCCTGCAGAATAATTCTATGTCTACCTTCCTTCATTTACCTGCTCCTTTTGTTTATTGTTAAAATGAGATGGCAGCGCCTAATCTTTAACATTATTGTTTAATCCGTATTCAATGTAATGCCTATCTTAATATGAGTAGGTCTTCTACGCCTATTATACTACACTTTTTGAAAAAGATACACATAAAAAAATATGAAATTTAGTTATTTTTGTTAAAAAAATGTTGTGAATTGTCATAGAATGTAGACTCATTTCCCACAAAAAAACAAAAAAAGCCAATACAAAAATTCGAATAAATTTTCATAAGAAAAAGACCACTAGTTCTTGCTAGCAGTCTTTCAAATTGTTTATTTATCACCCTTATTACGGATAACAAAGCCGGTTTTCTTTTCACTAGAAGTATTGCGTGGCTTCTTGTGGTCCTTGCGGTAGCGATTTTCTTTGTCAAAAACGCTCTTCTTTACGACCTTTCTTAAATTGGTCGCGACGGCCACCTCGGTCACGGCGGTTGTCATTGCTACGACGGTTGCTATTTCCGCCACGACTACCCTTGCCTTTTTCCGCCAAAGCCACCGCCAGATGGTTTAAAATGGCAATGGTTTTTCACGGGCAATTTCTACTTCAGGAAGGGTTTCTGGATCTTGCACTGTCAAGCTGAGGATATACATAGCCAGCTCTTCTGGACTGAATTCCACTGCCAGTTTACGAGCATCCTTGCCAAATTTCTCAAAGTTAGAACGGATGCTTTCATCCGCAAAATCACGTTCAATCTTCTTAAGAGCAACTTTTTTCTTAGCTTGAAAGCTTCCTCTGCAGTCGCAGGCTTAAGGCCTTTCATGCGCTTCTTGGTCAGATTTTTCGATAATCTGCAAATAGCCCATTTCATTTGGCGCAACAAAAGTGATAGACTGACCTGACTTACCAGCACGACCAGTCCGACCAATCCGGTGAACATAGCTTTCTGGATCCTGAGGAATATCGTAGTTGTAGACATGGGTCACACCAGAAATGTCCAATCCACGCGCTGCCACATCTGTCGCCACCAAGACATCCAAATTGCCGTTTTTAAAGTCGCGCAGGACGCGAAGGCGCTTGCCTTGGTCCAAATCACCATGGATACCCTCTGCTCGGAAACCACGGATTTTCAGACCGCGAGTCAGCTCATCCACCCGGCGCTTGGTCCGACCAAAGACGATTGACAGCTCAGGCTGCTCCACATCCATCAGGCGAGTCATGGTATCAAATTTTTTTCATTTTTCTTTGACACGGATATAATACTGATCCACCAGCTCCGTTGTCAGCTCTTTAGCAGCAATCTTAACATGCTCAGGCTCTTTCATAAACTTGACACCGATACGCTTGATAGCATCCGGCATGGTCGCTGAAAAGAGCAAGGTCTGACGTTCTTCTGGCACACGGGAAATGATCGACTCAATATCTTCCAAAAAGCCCATGTTAAGCATTTCATCCGCTTCGTCCAAGATCAAAGTTTCAATCTGGTTCAACTTAAGCGCCTTGCGTTTGATCAAGTCCAAGAGACGGCCAGGTGTTCCTACGACGATATGAGCACCAGATTTGAGGGCCTTGATTTGCTTTTTTCGATGCTGGAGCCACCGTAGACAGAACGCACCTTGACGCCCTTGCTGCGGCCAAAACGGAAAAGCTCTTCCTGACTCTGCACGGCCAATTCGCGGGTTGGAGCGATAACCAAGGCCTGCACTGCAGGATTATCTGTATCAATCTTCTCCAGAGTTGGGAAGCCAAAGGCCGCTGTCTTTCCTGTCCCTGTCTGGGCCTGACCAATAACATCCTTACCTGCCATAGCAAGTGGAATCGTCTGCTCTTGAATAGGGCTCGCTTCTACAAAGCCAGCTTTTTCAATCTCTGCTAATAATTCAGCAGATAAATGTAATTCATTAAATTTCAATGTTCTTCTTCTTTCTAAAAGGCGGTGCGAAGCCACCTTATAAGGCTTTTTTGATACTCATCTATCGAAACATGACAAGTGCTTTCGCTTGATAAATCTCGATTCTCTGAGAGTATTCGCTCTTCTCTTCAAAAATATGGTCTCTCAAGTCCAGGCACTAAAAAAGCGCCGACTCGGTCGCTAGTTCCCACTGAATAGAAAAACTGTAAGTTTTGCAACCCTATCTAGTATACCATAAATAAGGTTAAAAAGATAGGACTTGACTGTAAAAATATTTTATTAGAGATTTCTTTTTGTAAAAAAATGAAAACTTGAAAAATCATTTTCAAAAAGCATTATAATCTACAAAGAAGAAAGGAGACAGGTATGAACAAATTTTTACGAGTGATTTTCATTTTACTTATCTTAGCTATGCTGGGCGCGGCTATGATCCAGATATTCCAGCCCCAGCTCTTGGGCAATGAGTCCATCTATGGTCTAGCTCCCTACTGGCAGCGGGAAATTGGTTTCTGGAATCTGGCTATTCTGCCTTTAGCCATTGCCGCCAACATAAAGTATGATTGGTTCTATCTGCGTATGACCTTGCTAGCACTGATTCTGGGCGGGCTGGGCTTTGGTACCAACCATCTGCTAGGCTATCTGGCAAAGGCGAATCAAGCGAATCTACTGGGCTGGATTGAAAATTATCTGCTAGTCTTTTGCTGGATCATCGGCTGGGGACTGGAATATCGAAAAAAGACAAAAAGTGATGAAGAGACTGTCTAGATAGGCAGATTCTTCATCATTTTTCATTATGGACACTTTTCTATATTAGCTACCAGCTCCTCAGCAAATTGACTAGTGGTCAAGTGTGCTACTCCTTCCAGCTGACTGGCAAAATCGCCTGTCACTTTTTGCTCAAAGAGAGCCTTCTCAATAGCCTTAGTCAGGAGCTGAGAGACCTCTGACCAACCAATGTAATCAAAGAGCATGGCCCCCTGATAAGAGAAGAGAAGAAGGATTAGCCTTGTTTTGACCCGCTATATCTGGCGCCGTCCCATGAGTAGCTTCAAAAAAATAGCATAACCAGTCTCGAAATTAATATTGGCTCCTGGCGCAATACCAATCCCTGCCCACCTGAGCAGCCAAGGCATCGCTGGCATAGTCACCATTTAAATTGGTCAAGGCAACAACATCAAATTTCTCGGGATAGAGCAAAAATCTGCTGCAAAAATTATCTGCAATGACATCCTGAATAACTAGTTTTCCAGAAGCCAACTCATCCGAATACTCTCTTTGAGCTAGTTCATAGCCCCATTTCCGAAAAAACCACCCTCTGTAAATTTCTGGATATTGCCCTTGTGAACCAGAGTGACACGCCTTAGGCCTTTTTGCTAACGCGTAGTCAATGGCTGCCCGTATCAGCCGCTCGCTTCCTGCTTAGAAATAGGCTTGATCCCAATAGCAGAGCTTTCTGGGAAACGAATCTTGTCAACCTGCATATCCTTCTGCAGGAAATCGATAACTTTTTGTACTGCAGTCGTTCCACTCTCCCACTCAATCCCTGCATAGATGTCTTCTGTATTTTCCCGAAAAAATCGTGATATCTGTCTTCTCTGGGTGCTTGAGCGGACTGGGAACTCCCTTGAAATAACGAACTGGCTGCAGGCAGGCGTAAAGGTCCAATTCCTGTCTCAAGGCCACATTCAAGGAACGAAGTCCTTCTCCGATTGGGGTTTCTAGCGGCCCCTTAACAGCCACCAGACAATCCTTAATCGTTGCCAACGTTTCGTCCGGTAGCCAGTCACCTGTCTGGTCTGCTGCTTTTTTTCCCAGCTAAAAACTTCCTTCCAAACAACCTTTCTCTGGCCACCATAAGCCTTTTCTAAAGCCTTATCAAAGACCAGCTGGGCATTTTTCCAGATATCAACCCCAATCCCATCACCCTGGATGTATGGAATAATAGGAGAAGCTGGTACCTGCAACCGCCTTTTTCTCAAACAAAATCTTATCTGCCATTTTATCTCCTTCCAATGGGAAGATACTCCAAACCTTGAGCACCAATATAGTTAGAACGTGGACGAATCAGTTTATTGTTCTTGCGCTGTTCCTGAATATGAGCAATCCAGCCAGCCACCCGACTCATGGCAAAAATCAGGGTGTAGATACTGCTGTCAATGCCCAACACATGGTAAACCGTAGCCGAATAAAAATCGACATTCGGTATCAGATGCTTGGTATGCTTCATATAGGCTTCAATTTCCACTGAAAGCTGATACCAAACCTCATCCTTGGTCCCCTGTGTCAAGTCCTTAGCCATTTGACGCAGGTATTTTTCACGCGGATCCTGAGTCTTATAAACTCGATGACCAAAACCCATAATCTTCTCATGAGAGGCCAGTTTGCGGTCTAGATAGGCCTGGCAATTCCCTTCCTCTCTGATCTCTTTCAGCATATCAAAGACACATTCATTAGCACCGCCATGAAGCGAGCCCTTGAGCGCTCCAACAGCTGCTGTCACGCAGGAATAAATATCGGTCAAGGTTGAGGCGCAGACACGAGCCGCAAAGGTTGATGCATTGAGTTCATGATCAGCATGGAGCACCAAGGCACAGTTAAAGGCTTTGACTTCAAGCTCACTAGCCTCTTGTCCTTTGAGCATATAGAGGAAATTAGCCGCAAAGCCCAAATCCTCCCGCGGCTCTACCGGAGTCTGACCTGACCTCAGTCTGGCAAAAGCCGCAATAATAGTCGGCATCTTTGCCATAAGCTGGATGCTCTGCTCATAGGTCGCTTCTAGAGAAGTTTCCTCAGCATGGACATTATAAACACCCAAAAGACTGACCGTTGAGCGCAAGACGCTCATGGGATGAAGGTGCTTACGTGACTGGATAAGGATGCACTGCTCCACCGCATCGCTAATGGCATAATTATCTCGCAGATCTTCTTCAAAAATGCTTGAGCTCAATCTGAGTTGGCAAATGCAAATGCCACAGCAGATAAATCACCTCTTCAAAGCTTGCATGGTGCTCTACCATTTCAGAGATATTGTAGCCTGCATAAGACAAAGAATCATCCACAATCTGGCTAATCCTGGTATCACAGGCAATGGTATCTTTCAAACCGTCCGTCTGACTCATGCTCACACCTCCTCTAATTTCTTTCTAACGACCATGGGCAAAAATTCCTCCGTTTTTCGTAGTAACGGATATCCGCCTCTGCATCAAAACGCAGCCGAGCTTGAAAAGCTATTTCTTCAGCACCTTTTCGAGCTACCACATCAACCAGCTGGCCAACTTGCGGGTTCTGTGGCAGATTAATGTCGAAAGTCTCCTTGCCTGTTAAGCCTAGACTAGCCGCATTTTCACCCTCTAGATACTGCAGAGGAAGAATCCCCATCATGACCAGATTGGACCGGTGGATACGCTCAAAACTCTCTGCCAGCACCACCTTGACACCCAAAAGATTAGCTCCCTTAGCTGCCCAATCACGACTGGACCCCATACCATAGTCTTTACCAGCTAGGACAATGGTGTCAATTTGCTCTTCCTTGTAGCGCATGGCCGCCTCATAAATGGATAACAACTCTCCTTTATAATCTGTGTAACCACCAATCTTTCCATCTGCCAGTTCATTTTTAATCCGAATATTGGCAAAAGTCCCCCGCATCATGACCTCGTGATTACCCCGACGGCTACCATAGGAATTAAACTCTTGGTAATCCACTCCGTGTTCTAGCAAATAGGAAGCTGCTGGGCTGTTTCTGGCAATATTTCCTGCTGGGGAGATATGGTCTGTCGTGACCGTATCCCCAAATTTTGCCAGCACTGCAAGATTTTTTTCAGTGGCTGAATAGCTAAATCATCCGCTAAACCATCAAAGTAAAGGTGGATTTTGAATATAGGTAGAAGCCTGATTCCACTGATAATTTTGAGAAGAGGCTGTCGGAATCTGATTCCATTTTTCATTGTCATCAAACACATGGGCATATTCTTTTTCAAAAAAGCTGGCGTGTCACATATTTTTGAACATAGTCTGCAACCAAGTCGTGCTCTGGCATCAAATCCATCAAATAAACAGGCTGCCCTTTTTGATCATAACCTAGTGGCTCGCTGGTCAGATCGACATTGGTATTTCCAGCCAGAGCATAGGCAACTACCAAGGGCGGACTAGCTAGGAAATTGGCCTTGACCAGTGGATTGATCCGTCCTTCAAAATTCCGATTCCCTGAAAGAACAGCACTAGCCAGCAAGTCAGTATCCGTAATCGCTTGAGCCACTTCCGGTCGAAGATTTCCTGAATTTCCAATACAAGTAGTGCAGCCATAGCCGACCACATTGAAACCAAGCTGATCCAGATAGGTCTGAAGACCACTCTTCTTGAGATAGCCTGTGACCACCTTGCTGCCCGGAGCTAATGAAGTCTTGACAGTCTTTGAAACGCGTAAGCCTTTTTCTACTGCTTTCTTGGCTAAAAGCCCTGCCGCCATCAGGACATAGGGATTAGATGTATTGGTACAGCTAGTAATGGCAGCGATAGCCACATGGCCCGTCTTAATCTTCTCCTCATGATCAGAAAAATTGAACCACTGCTGACTTTTCTAGCTCGCTCTCATCTAGACCAAAGCCTCGGACCCCCGCTTCTCTGACTAGACTAGCTTGAAACTCCTCTTTAGCAGCTGTTAATTCAATCAAATCTTGAGGGCCGCTTGGGCCCTGAGATGCTCGGCACAATGCTGGACAAATCAATTTCGACTACCTTGGTATAAATTGGCTCAACCTTTTCATCATAGAAAAGGTAATTTTTTTGAGCATAGAGACGGGTCAGCTCAATATGATCTTCTGACCGATTGGTCAGACGCATGTAATTGAGCGTTTCCTCATCTATCGGAAAAATAACCACAGGTAGCTCCGTATTCTGGCGCCATATTGGCCACTGTAGCCCGGTCAGCCAGACTTAGATTAGACAAGCCAGGCCCAAAGAACTCGACAAATTTACCAACAACATTTTCCTGCCGCAAAATTTGCGTGACCTTTTAAAAGCCAAATCTGTCGCTGTCGCAATCTTAGGCAGCTTTCCCAAGAGACGAACACCAATCACCTCAGGAACTGGGAAATAAGAAGCCTCACCCTAACATGGCAGCCCTCAGCCTCAATCCCACCAACACCCCAGCCCAGAACACCAATACCATTGATCATAGTCGTATGACTGTCCGTCCCAAACATACTATCTGGATAGAGTTGCCCATCCTTTTTCAATGATGACATCACTGAGAAATTCGATATTGACCTGATGGATTATCCCAGTAGCAGGGGGAACTGCTCGATAATTATCAAACGATTTTTTTCTGCCCACTTGAGAAATTCGTAACGCTCATTATTGCGGAGAAACTCTTGGTTCATATTGGCCTCCAGAGCTGTGTCACAGCCATAAAAAGTCCACCCTGAACACTGTGGTCAATGACTAAATCAACCGGAATCTCTGGATTAATTTGATCGGCCTGACCTCCCTGGCCAACAATAGCATCACGCATACTGGCCAAATCCACCACGACAGGGACACCTGTAAAATCCTGGAGAATGACTCGACTAGGCTTAAAAGGAACTTCTCCGCTTGGTGATTTAGCTTGATAATGCACCAAAGAATTAATGTTATCTTTTTTAACGTCTATACCATCTTCCTTACGAAGGACACTTTCGAATAATATGCGTATAGAATAAGGAAGTTTTTTTATATCTCCTCCTAGCAAAGCCGAGGCTTTCTTCAAATCTATATATCGGTATACATTGCCTTTGTAATTTAAATCGCTTAGGTATTCTGCCATATTTCTACCCCTCACTTATTTTAAATTGTTTTATATTATACTTTATTATGTAATTTTATGCAATAAGATTTCTTGACAATACGTTATATTTTTCTAACATAGAAATACAGTTTTTTAAACAAAGACAAACTGTACTAATTATTTTCTTTAGCAATCAAGAAAAAAACAAGCACCATCCCGGTGCTTGTTATAGAAAAATAATTTGATTTCAGAAATTTACTTCTTATTAGCCAACCATTTTTAGCAGCTTGGTCAAAAAGTCCCTCAAATGACTAGACTAATGATAACAATATAAATCCAGGCATTCTTATCATTAGACAATGGCAAAGGAACATTCATACCAAAGAAACCAGTGATAACTGCAAGTACTGCCAAAAGAACTGAAATAATAGTCAGGACAGTCAAATTGTCATTCAGATTGTTGTTCAGGATATTATTGTAGGAGCCAGAGAGCTGACTGAGAACTTGAGCAATCAGATCAGTCATCGAAACGAGCTGACGAGCCTCAATCATTGCATCCTCAAACTGTTCAGTTTCTAAATCGTCAAAACGGCGGTAAATACCATGGCTTTTGATATGCTCTAGAAGCATGCGGTTCTGCTTAGCCGCAGCAACTAAATAGACCATTGAGGTTTCCAAGTCTGACAGGGCAAACAAATGCTTTTTAGTAGTTGTCTGGCGCAGAAGAGTATTAATTTCATCCTTACGCTTGTCCATCCGCTCAACGACTGGATAGTAAGAATTGGAGATCAACTCCAGACTCGCAAAGAGAAATTTATAGACCGATACTGGCTCATGGCGCTCAGTATAGGCCTTCATCATATCAACAACATAGGCATTGTCCTGATTACTGATAGTAATGAGCCTCCCTCCTGAGCCACAAAGGTCATCGGAATCGTCTCATAATGTTCCTTATCTGTCGCTAGATTAAGGACATTGTAGATAAAGACAACTGTACCATTCTCGCGATTATAGTCCATGTGAGCCCGTTCATTTTTTTATCCAGAGCATACTCAATGGTTTCTTTGTCAATTTCATAATCTTGATAGATCTGCGCAGTCTGCTTAACATCATCAGAATCAATATTAATCCAGACATCCTGACCTTTTTAGTTTTCTTTCCAGAAACATGAAACTCCTTTCTTAACATCTAGAATGATTTTTAAGAACAAGTGCCTAACTCCCTAAACTGTTCTTGCATTCAAATATGCTATGTCAAAACAACTTCCTTGCTCAGTACGATTGATAAAGTGGCTAGTTTGCCTATCTTATCTATTACGATATAAATTGTTATGAATTAAAAATTACCCTAAAAAGTTGATTAGTGAAGCGGCTAGTCAGAGCCCAGTAGAATTTAGTGCTAGTCATTTTTATTTTGCTCTCTAATCGAAAGAACAGTTGCCATTACTATAATAATTATTCTACAAGCATAAGATATATTTTGATTACCACCTCACCGCTAATTGTGAGAAAACATTTATTACCGAATGTGTCATCACACATATCCACAAACTGTTTGTCTTTATAAATAATGCGGATAAAAATAAAGCAATTAGTCAACAATCCAAGCAAAAAATCCCTAATGCCTGTACCTGCGGCAATGTGCCTTCAATGTAGAAATAAGAAAAATGCCATATTCCCTCATGGAACAAAAAGTAAATATAGTTGAACTAATATAACTATGGCGTTCCATCATAATTGGTTGAAAAACATATCTCCACCCTACTTCTTTCAATTCCACCAAAAAGGATTGCTTTTTAAGAAATAAGATAATAGGAATATACCACGTATTAAACGCTAATTCCCCATCAAATGCAACATAGCAAAAATCCAAAAACAAGAACACAATAGCAAATAAATAACTGCCCCTGTTTTGCTTTTATAGCGAAAAAATCCTTTAATATTTTTCTTCGTACTGTACTTTTTGTATCTAACTGCAATAATAGTTCCCCATAGAGCAGTGGAAAGGCCACCTATGCCAATAGCAAGCATTCCCATTGGCGTCCTATAATCTACAACCATTCCCAAAATGACGCAATACAAAAAAACTATAATAGATATAAGCCATATTTGACCTAGGGTCCCTAATAAATAAAGGAAGATCGCTTTTTCGACTCATAAATTTCCCTAAATTTTAATTTACCCATTTCTATCTTTTAACTGATTTAATTGCAATATAGGTTTTAATATTCAGTTCATGAAGCCTACCAGAGCCATTCGTATCTTCATATATATCAAGTAAAGTGAACCCTGCCTTCAACTGTCCACCTATCTGCTCTGTTATATTGTAAGATAATTGCATTTCTGCATTTTCTTTAATCATATATTCTTTAGCTGCCTTGTCTTTTAATGGATTAAAAGGCATTTTCCATATAATTTCTTTTTCCTCATTATCCACAATGTAGTTGACTTCACTAATTATATTCCTTCTATTAATTACAACATGAAATCAAACAAATAGAGGCAAATTACTCGCCAAAATTAGTAAGATAGCTAGACAATCACCATAGCGATTGCCATCAACTGATTAGCAACTTTTGATTCAGATTCAGTCAATGAATCAGCCTAAATCAGGTAAACAATGCGTTACGACACGGAGTTTGGCAAATCGATTTTATTTGCCAAATGCAGTTAGTAAGTACTTTAGCCATGGTCCCATAGGATATGGCGTAGATTGCTTAGACTACTATGTAGCCAAGCAATCTTAGTACGTTACATCTTCTCTTCCAACTTGACATCCGGATACTTGTCCGCGAACCAACGTAGGGCAAAGTCGTTTTCAAAAGAGGAAGACTGGTTGGTCAAAAGCGGTCTTTGGCCAGGATGTTTCGACTAGATGACATACGCTCGTCCAGGTCATCTGGAGAAATCCAACGAACAGTCTTTTTGCCCATTGGTGTCATGACCACCTCAGCATTGTACTCGCCTTCCATCCGGTGCTTAAAGACTTCAAACTGGAGTTGACCAACAGCACCCAGCATATACTCGCCCGTCTGGTAATTGCGTATAAAGCTGAATGGCTCCCTCTTGTACCAGCTGCTCAATCCCCTTATGGAAGGATTTTTTTGCTTCATGACATTCTTAGCTGAAACCTTCATGAAAAATCTCAGGTGTAAAGGTTGGAAGTGGTTCAAATTCAAACTTGTTTTTTTCCAACAGTCAGGGTATCCCCAACCTGATAAGTACCGGTATCGTAAACCCCGATGATATCTCCTGCTACAGCGTTGGTCACATTCTCACGACTTTCCGCCATAAACTGAGTGACATTCGATAGTTTAGCGCTCTTCCCAGTACGAGGCAGATTGACACTCATACCTCGCTCAAATTCACCAGATACGATCCGAACAAAGGCGATACGGTCACGGTGACGAGGGTCCATGTTGGCTTGATTTTAAAGACAAATCCTGAGAAATCCTTGTCGTAAGGATCCACAATTTCTCCATCTGTTTTCTTGTGACCATGTGGTTCTGGAGCAAACTTAAGGAAAGTCTCAAGGAAGGTCTGCACACCCAAAGTTTGTCAGGGCTGACCTAAAGAAGACTGGGTGTCAGCTCACCTGCAAAGGATAGCTTCCTCTGAAAAACTCATTACCTGCTTCATTTAGAAGTTCAATATCTTCCTTAACTTGTTCATAAAATGGATTGCTACCAAAAAGTTTGTCCCCATCTTCCAGACTAGCAAAACGATCATCACCTTTATAAAGTTCCAAGCGCTGGTTATAAAGGTCATACAAGCCTTCAAAAGGCTTTCCCCATCCCGATTGGCCAGTTCATCGGATAGCTCGCAATGCCCAAGACTTCTTCCAGTTCTTGCAAGAGGTCCAGTGGCTCACGTCCATCACGATCCAGCTTGTTCATAAAGGTAAAGACTGGAATGCCACGGTGTTTAACAACCTCGAACAATTTCTTGGTTTGGGCCTCGATACCCTTGGCAGAGTCCACGACCATGACCGCAGCATCCACCGCCATCAAGGTACGATAGGTATCTTCTGAGAAGTCCTCGTGCCCTGGTGTATCTAGGATGTTGACGCGTTTTCCGTCGTAGTCAAACTGCATAACAGATGAAGTAACCGAAATCCCACGTTGTTTCTCGATATCCATCCAGTCAGACTTGGCAAAAGTCCCTGTTTTTCTTCCCTTTTACAGTACCAGCCTCACGAATCTCCCCCAAAAATAGAGCAACTGCTCCGTAATGGTCGTTTTCCCCGCGTCCGGGTGGGAGATGATGGCAAAAGGTACGGCGTTTTCTTAATTTCTTCTTGTAAATTCATTTTCTTCTCTTTCTCTCATTTTAGGATAATGGTGAATGTTCATTTTTCTTCTATTTTTACATCGGAATAGCCCAATCCTTTTCAACCTACCTATTATAGCGGATTTAAGCCTTTTTTTCAATTATCTAGAAAAGATAAAAAATCGCCCTTTCGAGCGATTCTATCCATTTTGTCAATAAAATTTCCTTTAAAACCTGACAATGAAACTACTAAAGAGGAAAATTGCAAAGAGTAAGATTAAACCCAGTAAATAGAGCAGGCGTTTTTCTGGTTTCAGTTCTTCTTTTTCTTCGATTGTCATGATAAAACAGCTTTGTTCCGTTTTAAGGGATAGAGGATAAAATCTTCTATCTTCATTTCACTCTTTTCCTGCCTAAAATCTATTTTTTTGACATTGACTTACATCATGGACAAATCATGTAAAAAATTTTCTCATTCCGTGATTTTATCTTAAAGTATATTGCAACAAAAATACAATGTAAAGAGAGGGAACCTTTCCGATTCCCCCTCAATGATATTTATTATTAAAGCAAGTTTTAAATCGCGTTTTTATCTAATCCCATTTTACGTTGAACAAACTTAACAATTTCTACAATGATAATCATTGAGAAGCTTCCGCCCATAACGATTCCCCATTGTGATAAGTCTAGTTTGGTTACATGGAAGATTCCTTTCAAGCGGTTCTACGACAATTGTTGCCATGAGAAGGATGAAGGATACCAAGATGGACCAGTTAAAAGGTCTTTAGACTTTGAATGGACCAACTGTCAAAGATAGATTGGTAGACAGATTTTCACATTGTAAGCATGGAAGAGCTGAATCAATCCAAGAGTTGCAAAGGCCATAGTAAGCGCATCTGCGTGAATAGCATGATTGATCACCCGCATGAACTGGGATTAGCAATCGCATAGACCATAAACACTCAGAACCAATGCTGCTTGTAAGTACACCTTGATAAATGATAGAACTCAAGACACCACCTGAGAAGAAACTTGACTTGCGCCCACGTGGTTTATGAGACATGACACCAGGCTCAGCTGGCTCAACACCAAGAGCGATTGCTGGGAAGGTATCTGTTACCAAGTTAATCCAAAGCAAGTGAACTGGCTGCAAGACATCCCATCCAAAGAGGGTTGCCAAGAAAATTGTCAGGACTTCAGCAGTATTGGCAGAAAGAAGGTATTGAATGGTCTTTTGAATGTTTGAGAAGACCTTGCGCCCTTCCTCTACGGCAACAATAATAGTAGCAAAGTTATCGTCAGCTAGGATCATATCAGAGGCACCCTTAGATACCTCTGTACCTGTAATTCCCCATACCGATACCAATATCCGCTGTCTTCAGAGCAGGAGCGTCGTTGACACCATCACCTGTCATAGCAACAACCTTACCTTGATTTTGCCAAGCTTTGACGATACGAACCTTGTGTTCTGGAGATACACGCGCATAAACAGAGTATTGACCAACTACTTTTTTTCAAATTCTTCATCTGAAAGTTCGTTGAGCTCAGCACCTGTCAAGACATGGTCTTCAGAATCATTTTTCATCAATGATTCCCCAAACGTTTGGCAATCGCTTCTGCTGTGTCTTGGTGGTCACCAGTGATCATGATTGGACGGATTCCCGCTTCCTTAGCCACGCGAACCGCTTCTGCTGCCTCTGTACGCTCAGGGTCAATCATCCCAATCAAACCAGTGAAAATCAAATTGTTTTCAAGTACTTCAGAAGTTAAGTTTTCTGGAATACTGTCAATAATCTTGTAGGCACCAGCCAGCACACGCAAAGCTTGGTGAGCCATTTCTGAGTTGTTAGACTTAATCAGATGCGAAGTTGCATCATCAATCGCTGCAACATCTCCAGCCTTATCACGGGTAACACAGCGTTTCAAGAGTTGATCTGGAGCACCCTTTACTGCCACAAGGAATTTGCCATCTGGCAACGGGTGAACTGTTGACATGAGCTTGCGGTCAGAGTCAAATGGCAACTCAGCCACACGAGGATATTTCTCTAAAGAAGGCCTTCACATCATAGCCCTTGTCCAGAGCATATTGGATAAAAGCTGTTTCTGTTGGGTCACCAATTAGCTTCCCTTCCTGGTCAATCTTGGTATCATTGGCCAAAACAACTGAACGAAGAAGAGGCATATCCAAGCCCAGTTCAATCTCATCAGCTGAGTCATGTAGAACTGCATCGTAGAAGACTTTTTCAACCGTCATCTTATTCATAGTAAGAGTACCAGTCTTATCAGAAGCAATAATTTCTGTTGAACCAAGTGTTTCTACTGCTGGTAGCTTACGTACAATCGAATTTCGCTTAGCTAGAACTTGAGTACCGAGGGCAAGAACGATGGTTACGATAGCAGGAAGCCCTTCAGGAATGGCTGCAACAGCAAGCGCAACAGACGTCATCAATTCACCCAGTGGATTTTTCCCTTGAATGAAGACACCGACTACAAAAGTCACCGCTGCAATCACCAAGATAGCGTAGGTCAAAACTTTAGAAAGGTTATTTAGATTTTGTTTGAGTGGGGTATCAGTCTCGTCAGCATTTTGTAGCATACCTGCGATATGACCTACTTCAGTATACATACCAGTGTTTACGACCACACCAATCCCGCGTCCATAAGTGACGTTAGAGTTTTGGAAGGCCATATTGACACGATCACCGATACCAGCATCTTCAGCAAGTTCTACAGACAAGTCTTTTTCAACAGGAACGGATTCACCTGTCAGTGCAGCTTCCTCGATTTTAAGAGAATTTGGCTTCAAAGAGTCGCAAAATCCGCAGGAACAACATCTCCAGCTTCCAAAATGACAATATCACCAGGGACCAGTTCTTTTGAATCCACTTCGGCTACATGTCCATCACGAAGAACACGCGCTGCTGGACTAGACATAGATTTTAGGGCCTCAATAGCTTCCTCAGCCTTACCTTCTTGGTAGACACCAAAGGCAGCGTTGATGATAACAACGGCTAAGATAATGATGGCATCTGCAATATCTTCTCCACCAGATGTAACAACTGAAAGGACAGCTGCTACTAGCAAGATAATAATCATTAAATCCTTGAACTGCTCAATAAATTTTACGAGGAGAGATTTCTTTTCACCCTCATCCAATTCATTGCGACCATATTCAGATAAGCGTTTTTGCAGCCTCACTGCTGGTCAATCCTCTTTTGAAGTTTCCATCTCTTGCAAGACTAAGTCTTGGTCCTGAGTATAGAAAGCTTGACGTTTCTGTTCTTTAGACAAATTGTCTCCTCCTTTTTATGGGGTCTCTTTAAAATAGAAAAAGAGACCTGTTTATTAAACAAGTCTCGCTATTTCATACAAGGCCGGAAATTGCTTTCGTATTGACGACCATGTAACGGTTATTCCGTTAGCTACTCCCTTGAGTTGTTTATCATTGTATCAAAATTTATCTTTTTTCGCAAGAAAATTTTCTAGCTTCTTTGAAAAAATTTCACATTTTTTACAACCAAGAAATCTCCATCTGGTAATCAGCAAATAATCGTTCTCCATCAGGTGTTTTAAGCTGGTAATCCAGAAAAATGATTTGCTTATCTAAATCCAGATGATATCGTTGGGTATCCGTCATCAAGGTCTGCATCCCCATAGGAGTAGGCACTCCCAACCAAGGCTCTGTCATCTTTGATGAACCGCATCAGAGTTTTAGGATTAGAAAAAGCGGGTCATGGTCAATTCTGTATCATGAAACTTAAGGACTACTTTCTCGTCTTCCTCGTTTTTAAACAGTAAGTAATGATGGTTACCTTTTTGAGTCCATTCAGCATCGTAAATTTGATCAATTAATTCTGTCTGACCATCTAATTGAATCTGGTTTTTTTCATCCGAATCTTTCATAAGTTTTTATCTCTCAATCTAGTCTTTTCCCTTTCTATTTTAACAAATTTTATCGGTTTTTTCTTCTTCTACTCTCTACAAAGCCATTTGTGTTATAATAGAAGCATGATTGAAAAAGTATTTCGTGATCCAGTTCACACCTATATCCATGTGGACCACCAAGTTATTTACGACTTAATTAATACTAAAGAATTTCAACGACTACGCCGCATCAAGCAACTGGGAACATCTGGTTACACTTTCCATGGTGGTGAGCATAGCCGTTTTTCGCATTGTCTGGGAGCCTATGAAATCGCTCGAAGAATTACCAAAATCTTCGATGAGAAATATCTTCAAACCTGGGACAATCACGAGTCCCTTTTGGTAATGGTCACCGCTCTTTTACACGATGTAGGACACGGAGCCTACTCTCATAGCTTTTGAGCGTTTATTTGATACCGATCATGAAGAAATCACACGGCAGATTATCACAAGTCCTGAAACCGAGATTAATCGTGTTTTTGACTCAGGTTTCACCAGATTTTCCTGAAAAAAGTGGCTAGTGTCATCAACCACACCTATCCTAACAAGCAAGTGGTTCAGCTGATTTCCAGTCAGATTGATGTGGACCGGATGGACTATCTCTTACGGGACTCCTTTTTATACCGGCGCTTCTTATGGTCAATTTGACTTGACCAGAATTTCTACGGGTTATACGACCAGTTGAAAACGGGATTGCCTTTTCAACGTAATGGTATGCATGCCGTGGAGGATTATGTGGTCAGTCGTTATCAGATGTACATGCAGGTTTATTTCCATCCAGCTAGTCGAGCCATGGAAGTTTTGTTGCAAAAACTTACTAAAAAGAGCCAAATTCCTTTACGAAGATCAGAAGGATTTCTTCAAATTGACTTCACCCAATTTACTACCTTTCTTTGAAAAAGAGATTTAGTTTGCAAGACTATTTAGCTTTTGGATGATGGAGTCATGAATACCTACTTCCAAAGCTGGATGACCAGCCCTGACACCATCTTATCTGACCTTGCTCAGCGATATGTCAACCGAAAAGTTTTTAAATCCATGATTTTCTCAGAGGAAAATGAAAAACATCTGGATGTCCTACGCCAGCTTGTCAAACAAGTTGGTTTTTGAACCAGATTATTACACTGCTATTCATCGTAATTTTGACCTTCCATATGATTTTTATCGTCCAGACGTTGAAAAGCCACGTACTCAGATTGAAATCATTCAAAAAGACGGTAGTTTAGCTGAACTGTCTAGCCTTTCCCCAATTGTCCAGTCTCTTGCGGGTACACGTCAAGGGGACAACCGTTTCTATTTTCCTAAAGAAATGCTGACAGATGCTGGTTTGTTCAATGAAAATAGCCAAGCTTTTCTAAGCTATATGAAAAACGATACTTTTATTTACGGAGAATAAGATGTCCATTAAACTAGTCGCCATCGATATTGATGGCACCTTGTTAAACAGCAAAAAAGAAATCACACCAGAAGTCTTTTCTGCTATCCAGGATGCCAAAGGCTGCTGGAGTCAAAAATTGTCATTGCAACCGGTCGTCCTATTGCTGGCGTTCAAAGACTCCTCGAGGAACTAGAGCTTAATCAGCCAGATAACTATGTCGTTACCTTCAACGGCGGACTGGTGCAGGATACTGTTACAGGTCAAGAATTAATCAAAGAAACACTGACCCTATGACGACTATCTGGATATCGAACTGCTTGGGCGAAAATTAGGTGTCCACATGCATGCCATCACCAAGGACGGCATTTATACAGCCAATCGGAACATCGGCAAGTACACTGTTTACGAGTCCAATCTGGTCAGCATGCCGATCTTCTATCGTACACCTGAAGAAATGGCTGATAAAGAAATCGTCAAATGCATGTATATTGATGAACCAGAAATTCTGGATGCGGCCATTGCCAAGCTGCCACCGGAATTAGCTGAAAAATATACACTGGTTAAATCAGCTCCTTTCTATCTGGAAATTGTCAAAAAGACTGTCAATAAAGGGGCTGCTGTTCTGCATCTGGCTGAAAAACTTGGCTTAAGCAAGGAGCAGACCATGGCAATTGGCGATGAAGAAAACGACCGCGCCATGCTAGAAGCGGTTGGCTCTCCTGTTGTCATGGAAAACGGCAAGGAAGAACTCAAGAAAATCGCCAAATATATCACCAAATCAAACGACGAATCCGGCGTAGCATACGCCATTAGAGAGTGGGTTTTAAAAATAATGTTTAGTTACAAAATTGGAATTTCAGCTCAGGAACACGACGATTTTGTCACGGCTCATCCCAGGCCAATCTCCTGCAGAGTTCAGCCTGGGCTCAGATCAAAGATAACTGGGCTAATGAGCGCTTGAGCTTCTATAAAGACGACCACTTGGTTGCTGTAGCCAGTGTCCTGATCAAACCACTGCCCTTGGGAATGACCATGCTTTTATATCCCTCGGGGTCCCATCATGGACTATGGTGACAAGGGAGCTGCTGACCTTTGTTTTGGCGTCGCTCAAGAAATTTGCCAAGGAGAAAAAAGCGCTCTTTGTCAAGTTTGACCCTAGCCTCTTTCTGGCAGAAAGCAAGATGGGTGGCGAATTGCAAGACAAAGCCGAGACGGTAAAGCTGATTCAAGAGCTGCAGCATGCTGGAGCTGTCTGGGTCGGACGGACTGAGTCTCTGGACGAAAACCATCCAGCCTCGCTTGCAGGCTAACATCCATAAAGAAGATTTCAGTGAGATTTTGCTTTCAAAAAGTACTCGCCAGGCTATTCGTACAGCCTGTAACAAAGGTATTCAAATCCAATTTGGCGGAGCAGAATTACTGGATGACTTTTCAGCCCTGATGAAAAAGACAGAAAACAGAAAAAACATCCACCTGCGTGGCAAAAACTATTATCAAAAACTCTTGGATACTTATCCTGACCACTCCTACATCACCTTGTCCAGTATTGATCTAAAGGCACGATTGGAAGACTTGCAGGCTCAGCTGACCAAGACACTCAAGGAAGCAGAGAAATTTACCGAGAAAACCAAGCCTGGCAAGATTGAGAATAACCAGCAAGAACAGAAACGCCTCCAAGAAGAGATTGACTTTCTGCAGGACAAAAATTAGCCAAGGTGCTACTGTCGTTCCCCTGTCTGGTACACTGGTCTTGGAATACGGCAAAAACCTCTGAAAAATATCTATGCCGGAATGGACGAGGAATACCGTCGTTATCAGCCTGCCATCATCACTTGGTACGAAACAGCCAAACATGCTTTTGAGCGCGGAGCAGATTGGCAAAATATGGGTGGAATCGAAAACGATCTTAAGGGCGGTCTCTACAGCTTTAAATCCAAGTTCAATCCGACCATTGAGGAATTTGCTGGTGAGTTTAACCTGCCAACCAATCCTCTTTACCACCTCTCCAATCTGGCCTACACTATCAGAAAGAAACTGCGTAGCAAGCATTAAAAGAAAGGAAGCCTATGACCTTTAAACTTCTTAGTCAAGAAGAATTCATCCAGCATACCTCAGCTAGCTCCCAACGCTCTTTTATGCAGACCGTGGAAATGGCAGAGCTACTGAGCAAGAGGGGCTTCAGCACCCAGTATGTCGGCTACACTGACCCACAGGGACAGGTAGTGGTGTCAGCTGTCCTCTACAGCATGCCTATGACTGGTGGCCTTCATATGGAAATCAACTGCGGTCCTGTCTCTACTGACGCTCAATACCCTGCCTCCTTTCTATCAAGCTTTGCAAGCCCTATGCTAAAAAGAAGGTGCCCTAGAGCTCATCATCAAGCCCCTACGAGACTTATCAGACCTTTGACAGCAATGGCCAGCCCACATCTGATGAAAAGGTCGAGCTTATCCAGCAACTGACTGATTTGGGCTTTGACTTTGACGGCCTGCAGACAGGCTATCCAGGCGGGGGAGCCTGATTGGCATTATGTCAAAGACCTAGCTGGTCTGACGGAGAAAGACTTGCTCAAGTCCTTCAGTAAAAACGGCAAGGCGACCGTCAAAAAAAGGCTAACACCTTTGGTATCAAGCTAACAAGGCTGGAACGTGACCAACTCAGCATTTTTTTAAAAGACATCACAGCTACCACTTCTGACCGACGGGAATATGACGACAAGCCACTAGACTACTATCAAGATTTTTATGATAGCTTTGGACAGCAGGCGGACTTTATGGTAGCCAGCCTTAACTTCAAGGACTATCTTCAGAACTTACAAAAAGACCAAGAGAAACTGGGCCAGAAAAATCCAGAAACTACAGGCTGACTTGGAAAACAATCCTCAATCTGAAAAAGAAGCAAAAACCAGTTGCGAGAGCTTTCCAGTCAGTTTGACAGCTTTGAAACCCGTAAAGCAGAGGCTCAAGATCTGATTGACAAATACGGTGACAAAGACCAAGTTCTGGCTGCCAGCCTATTTATCTACACCCCTCAGGAAGCGACCTATCTCTTCAGCGGCTCTTATCCTGAGTTTAACAAATTCTACGCTCCTGCTCTGCTGCAGGAATACGTTATGACTGAAAGCATCAAGCGAGGCATTCCATTTTATAATTTCTCGGCATTATGGGAATTTTCGATGGTTCTGATGGAGTTCTGCGCTTCAAGCAGAACTTCAACGGCTTCATCGTCCGAAAAAATGGGAACTTTCCGTTATTATCCTAACCCTCTTAAATTTAAAAATCATTCAGCTCATAAAGAAAAATTTTAAGACGTTAAGATGCGTAAATCTAGAAATATACAAAAGGACCGGGAACATGATTCCCAGTCCTTTTGTATATTTTATAAGGCTTTCGCTTCTGTATGAACGATGCTATCCACATGAATCTGATTGTCTTCAAATTTTTTTCTTGAGCGATTCTAAATCCACCTTGCCATCAATTTGAACTTCAATGACAACTTTACCATCTTTTTCTCGGTATATTAACTGTATTTGAAATGTTCAGGTTTTCTTCCACCAATAAGCGAACAATATGTTCCAAAACACCGACTTCATCTTCAGTAACAAAGCGCGCTCGAACTCCTTCTTCTCCGTAACCAGATACTTCTAAAAAGGCTTTTAAAGATATCTCGATCCGTTATCACACCATAAACTTGCTCATTGTCCACGACTGGAAGAATGCCGACTTTATTTTTTTCAACATCAGGTAAATCGCATCTTCTAGACTGGCATATTGGGATACCGTGATGACCTTTCGAATCATGACATCCTTAATCTTTGTTTTGTTGAGGAGGTAGTTCATCTCATAAAATGGATAGACTAGTTGCTTTTAGATGGGCTAGCTTCAGCAATTGTCCCTTCTGTCACAAGACCAACCAATTTATCATTTTTCAATAACTGGCAATCTCAGGCAAACCTTGCTCCCGCATAATATCTGCTGCGTGAGCAACCGTCGTATCAGGACTAATATAAACGACTTTGCGCGTCATAAAAATCTTTTTACTGCCATAAGAGTCTCTCCTCTATTTTTTTCTTTCTTTTTATTATACTGTCGCAATTTCAAACGCTTTCATCATTTTTTTCTTACTTTTTCAAAAATTAAGAAAAAAATCCAGCTATTGGCAAAATTTGAGATACTCAACGAAAAATCTACTGGAGAATGATCGACTTTCTAAAAAAATTATCCTGTTAAGCTATCACTTATCCTATTAAAATCATGTTTTCTATTATGAATAATCTTATAACTAACATACCTCTTCTAATGTATTAGAGTCCCTTAAAGTTTTGTGATTTCTCCTACTTATTCAAATCTAATTAATAAAAAGCAGAATATGAAAGATATACTGTCATTTCTATCCTAACAACCGAGATCTTCAACCTGAAACAATCCACCGAGTATCTTGACGAAAACTTGGTTTTCTTTATCTGCAACTTAAAAAAGGTCCACTGACCTTTTCAAAATGTTAAGTTACTTTTCGTAACTTTCTATCAACAACCTAAAAATGTCTCCCAGACAGTTTGAAGAAAAACTCGCTGCCACGAATCCCCATCTGCAAGCTGAAACAATCCACCGAGTATCTTGACGAAAAACTTGGTTTTCTTTTATCTGTAACTTAAAAAAGGTCCATTGGACCTTTTTCAAAATGTTAAGTTACTTTCGTAACTTTCTATCAACAACCTAAAAAATGTCTCCCAGACAGTTTGAAGAAAACTCGCTGCCACGAATTCCCATCTGCAACCTGAAACAATCCACCCGGGCATCTTGATGAAAAACTTGGTTTTCTTTTATCTATAACTTAAAAAGGTCCACTGGACCTTTTTAACCACCTAGATATGCTTTTGCGGACTTCGTCTGAGGCGAGGAGTTCTTGACCTGTTCCGGAAAGAACAATTTTACCAGTCTCAAGTACGTAGCCACGATTTGCAATAGAAAGTGCTTTATTGGCATTTTGCTCAATAAGGAGAACTGTTGTCCCTTGTTTCTGGATATCTTGAATGATGTCAAAAATTTCTTGAATGAAAAATAGGTGCCAATCCCATAGAAGGCTCATCCAAAAGAAGTAGTTTAGGAGTAGACATCAAGGCCCGTCCCATCGCTAGCATCTGCTGTTCTCCACCAGAGAGAGTTGCAGCATCTTGGTTTTTACGCTCTTCCAAGCGCGGAAAACGAGAAAAGACCTTCTTCAAGTTGGCTTGATTTTTCTTCTCGATTTGTTTTTGAGGAAGGCTCCCATTTCTAGATTCTCCATAACTGTCAAACCTGAAAGACATGGCGACCTTCTGGAACCTGAGAAAGACCAGCTGCTACGATTTTTCTGAGCAGGGACCTTCTGGATTTCATTTCCTAAAAAATTCAATTTTTACCAGCACTCGGACGAACCAAGCCAGAAATCGTCCGAAGGATGGTTGTTTTACCAGCACCATTAGCACCAATCAAAGAAACAACTTCTCCTTCATTGACTTCAAAAGCTGACATCACGGACAGCCTGAATCATGCCATAGTGGACTGATAAATTCTCAACTTTTAACATAGTCATCAGGCTTCACCTCCTAGATATGCTTCAATAACTCGTTCGTTGCTCTTGATCTCATCAGGTGTGCCATGAGCAATCAAACGGCCATATTCCAATACATAGATTCGTTCAGTAACTTCCATAACCAAGCTCATATCATGCTCAATCAACATAATGGTAATGTTGAATTCGTTTTTGATACGGCGGATTAGCTCGGTCAATTCTGCTGTTTCTTGTGGGTTCATACCAGCAGCCGGCTCATCCAAAAAGAGAATTTTGGGTTCGGTAGCCAAAGCACGAACAATTTCTAGACGTCGTTGTTGTCCATAAGCTAAGTTTTTTTGGCCAAAGTCTCAGCTTCCTTGTCCAAGTCAAAAATCTTCAGCAAATCCAAAGCCTTATTTTTTAAGTCTTCTTCATTTTTATAGAAAGCTGGAAGGCGGAAGAAGGAGGCAAAAGTATGTGGCTTGTGGTGATTCCCAAAAGCAATCAAGACATTATCTAAAAACAGTTAAATCTTTAAAGAGACGGATGTTTTGGAATGTACGTCCAAGTCCGAGCGATGCAATTTTTATATGGAGCTTTTGCCATTTAGCAAGTGACCATCTAAAGTCACTGTCCCTTCACTTGGCTCGTATACCCCCGTCAATAAATTAAAGAGTGTTGTTTTACCAGCACCATTCGGACCGATAAGTCCAACTAATTCACCTTCATTAAGCTCTAAAGTCACATCACCAACAGCTGTCAGACCACCAAAAATGTTTCTGTTAAATTTTTTTACATCAAGAAGTGCCATTATTCTTTGACCTCCTTATCTTTTTTTAAAAAAAGCGCGACAATTGCAGCTCCCAAGTACCTAGAAGTCCACCTGGACGGAAAGATCATAACTAAGATAAGAGCGAGTGAATAGATAATCATTCGAATGCTTGAGAACTCTTGCAAGAGCATGTTCAAGACACCTAACACAATTGCTGCGATAATTGTTCCAGTCATAGATCCTAAAACCACCAAATACAACAATGATTAGGACATTAATTGTATTGGTAAAAGAGTAATCCTTAGGGCACAACTGCTCCAATAAAACCAGCCTTCAAAGCACCTGCAATTGATGCTGTTACCGCCCCAAAGACAAAGGCAACAACTTTGGCCTTTAGTTGTGTTAACACCCACAGACTCTGCCGCAATCTCATCTTCACGGACAGACAAGGTTTTACGACCTAGAGGACTCCGCAAGAAGTTCAATGTGAACAAAGTCGTAATAACAGCAAAGAAATAAACCATCTGCCAGCTAGTAAAGCCAGGAATACTTAGAATACCAGCAGCACCATTAGTAACTTCTCCACCATTCACAATCAAGATACGAATAATTTCAGATACTCCAAGAGTTGCAATGGCTAAAGTAATCTCCTTTTAGTCGAAGCGTAGGAATCCCAACTCCTAAGGGCAACAAGTCCTGCAATGAATGCTCCCTAGTATCATAGCAGCAAAAAAGGCAGGATAGGTTGGAGATTTTTGTTCCGATGATCGCAACCGCATAGGCACCAATAGCCATGAAACCAGCATGGCCTAGAGAAAATTGCCCTGAGAATCCAACAATTAGGTTGAGACCAACAGCTAGAATAATGTTAATACCGATTTCTTCTAAGATTTGCAAATGGAAGGCGTTCAGTATTCCTCCACCAGCTAAAAACCGTAATTAAGAGGTAGCCAGCAAGAATCAAAAGCAAGCCAGAGAACATTTACTTTTTAGATTTTGCTTCATATCTTACACCTTCTCTTTCACGTTTTTTTCCCAAGGATCCCCTGCAGGACGAATTAACAAAATAATAATCAAAATACCATAGACAATCGCATCACGGAAATCTGACATACCAAAGGCTGTTGCAAAGGTTTCTAAAAAGACCAATAACAAAAACCACCCAAGGCAGCCCCTGGAATAATTCCGATACCACCCAAAAACAGCAGCAACAAAGGACTTAATACCTGGAGTCATCCCCATTAAAGGCTCTAATGAGTTATAGTAAAGAGCGATAAGGACACCTGCTGCTCCTGCTAGTGCAGAACCCAATGCAAAAGGTGAAACTAATGGTCCTGTTGACATTAATCCCCATTAATTGAGCAGCATCACTATCTACCGAAACTGCCCTCATAGCTTTTCCCCATCTTGGTCTTTTTGTACAATAAATTGCAAAAGCCAACATCAAGAAAATAGAAATCCCTAAAATCATCAACTGAATATTTGAGACTGTAATAGGTCCCTAAGTTAAAACGAACAGTTGGAATTACCTGAGGGAATGGTAAGGTACTAGCACCAACAAAATAAACCATGAGGTATTCCAAAAGGAAGGAAACCCCAATTGCTGTAATTAAGGCAGCAATACGAGTCGAATTTCGTAATGGGCGATAAGCCAGAAATTCAATGACAACCCCTAAAATAGCTGTTCCAATCATAGCCACAATTAGAGCTAAAAAGAAATTTAATTTCAATGAATTGATGAGGAAATACCCCATAAAAGCACCCATCATATAAATATCACCATGGGCAAAATTGATGAGCTTAATAATACCATAGACCATGGTGTAACCTAGGGCTAATAGTGCATAGACACTTCCTAGAATTAAACCATTGACAAGCTGTTGGAGCATAAGACACCACACTTTCTAATATAATAAAAATCGGGCAAGAGACAAACTCAATACTAGAAATTGAATTCATCACCTCACCCGCAGAAAGGAACTGTATTCTGATTTAAATACAATTCCTTTTCCTTCTTTTGTAAGATTCTAGAAATTCAGTTGAATTGCTTAGTTTGGTTTTTACTGTTTCCACAGTATCAACTTTACCATCTTTCAAGCCAATCATCAAGGCTGACTTAACTGGGTTATGATTTTTATCCATTGTGATAGAACCAGTCACCCCTTCGAAGTCTTTCAACTTAGCAAGGTTTTCTTTGATATCAACTGAGTTTTTCGCACCCTTTAGAAGCTTCTGCTACCATATAAACAGAGTCATAAGCAAGAGCAGAGAACATTGATGGTTCTTCATTATACTTCGCTTTATATGCTTCCAAGAATTTCTTGGCTTTAGCTGTCATATCTCCGCTAGTTGAGTAGCCAGATACGTAGTAAACATTAGTTGCAGCTGCTGGAGTTGCTTGTGAGATAAACTCTTCACTGTTAAATCCATCTCCACCAACAATTGGTTTGTCAATTCCGATACCGCGAGCTTGGTTTACGATTTTACCAGCTTCAGTGTAGTAACCTGGAACAACTAGGGCATCAAAAGTCTTTACCTTTGAATTTAGTTAAAGCTGCTTGGAAGTCAGTATCTTTTGAGGCAAATGTTTCAGTTGCAACGATTTCACCCTTTGTACTCTTCTTGGAAAGCCTTGGCGATTCCTTTTTGCATAGTCACTTGAGTTATCGTAGTAAAGAACAACTTTTTTAGCTTTCAAATTGTCTGTGACATATTTGCTAAGAATTTTTCCCTTGGAAACTATCGATGAAAGTTGTACGGAACAAGTAGTCTTGACCTTTTGTCAAATCATCCTGAGTACCACTTGGAGTGATCAAAGGAACAGAAGCTTTGGCAGCATTTGTAATCGCTGCACCAGTACCACCTGAAGTCGCTGGACCAATGATGGTATTTACCTTAGCCTGGGTCACCAAGTTTGTAGAAACTGTAGAAGCTTCACTCAACTCGGATTTATTATCCTTATCTGTAACTTCAATTTGTTTGCCGTCTACTCCACCTGCTTTGTTGATTTCATCAACAGCTAACTTAGCACCTTTTTGTTCAGCAGTTCCATAGGGAAGCAACGTCACCAGTTTCTTCGAAGTTGAAACCAATTTTAAGGGTCTTGCCAATCTCAGTTCCTGAAGCAGAACCAGAATTTCCTGTTGTAGAAACCTCTCCACAGGCTGCTAGCAATGCAACACTTGCAAGACTAACTAAAGTTAATGCAAATTTTTTCTTCATCAAAATGTTCTCCTTTATGAGTATTCAAAACTATATAGTAAGAATATACCGAATTATCAGAAAATTGTCAATATAAAAAAACAAACGCTTTTTAAATGATAACGTTTTCCTCTTGGCGATGTAGACTACCAACGAAGTTTTTGTCCAATTCTGAATATGACAAGCACGAACTTTTTACAAACTTTTTCCTGTCCCAGCTTCTTCTGCAAGTCTTCCGCTTGCGCTTTTTGGGTACATAGAGCTGAAGATACCGACGTTTTTTTAGAATGGTAAACTATATCTCCATATGCAGCAACTTTTTTTACGTCACGATTATAATAAAGATAAACAATTATTCCAACTCGTTCTTCTTTCTGATACATAAGTGATCCTTCCCAAACTAGAACTACCTACTGATTATATCAAAAAAGCCCCTAAGGGGCAATTTGATTTTATAGGATTAACTCAAATTATTGTTAGCCATGATCTCATCAATGAATCCATAAGCAAGAGTCTCTTCAGCACTCATCCAATAATCACGTTCCGCATCAGCATGAATTTGCTCAACTGTTTTACCAGAATTATCTGCAAGAATTTGCTCTAAAGTTTTCCGTGTCTTCAACAAGTGTTCCGCAGCAATAGCCATATCCGTTTGCTGAGTACCACCACCAGTTCCTCCCATTGGCTGGTGAATCATATATTCAGCATTTGGAAGCATGAAACGTTTGCCTTTGGCACCGCTTGATGCGATGATGGTTCCCATGCTCGCTGCCATACCCATAACGATTGTTTGGACATCAGATTTAATAAAGTTCATGGTGTCAACAATCGCTAAACCAGCTGAGACTGAACCACCTGGTGTATTAACATAGAGGTAGATATCCTTGGTACTGTCTTGTGCATCCAAGAAAAGAAGCTGAGCAATGACTGAATTAGCCATATTATCCTCTACCGGACCTGTCAACATGATGATGCGGTCTTTTTAATAGGCGTGAGTAAATATCATACGAGCGTTCCCCACGGCTTGTTTGTTCAATAACTACAGGAATCATAGTTTTCTCACTTTCTTTTAGTTGGATTTTCTATCAAATAGGAAATAGAATATTCAAAGTATGAATCCATTATAACTCTTTGGTCAATAAAGGTCAAATTTTTGAATCGATTAGGAAGTATACTGACCTTGAGAAGCTTATTTTTTTCAAAACCACTCCACTTTTCCTATTTCTTGGATTTTGGACAACCCTTCAGCAAAATCTTATTTAGTTCCGAACAAGCGGTCTCCAGCATCTCCCAATCCCGGGTACGATATAACCATGGTCATTTAGATGGTCATCCAAAGGCAGCCGTGAAAATATCGACATCTGGGTGTGCTTCCTGCAAGGCTTTTCACTCCTTCTGGTGCAGAAACTAAACATACAAATGTAATGTGGCTAGCACCACGTTTTTTTGAGAGAATCCACAGCCAAGATCGCAGAACCACCTGTAGCTAGCATTGGATCGACAACGAAAATCTGGCGTTGGTCGATATCTTCTGGTAGCTTAACTAAGTATTCAACTGGTTTCAAAGTCTCTTCATCACGGTACATTCCGATGTGGCCGACCTTTGCTGCTGGAACCAAGCTTAGAAGTCCATCGACCATGCCAATACCAGCCCGCAGGATTGGTACAATAGCTAATTTTTTCCCTGCAATCTGCTTTTGGACTGTTTTTGTAATTGGTGTTTCAATTTCGACATCTTCAAGTGGTAAATCGCGCAAGACCTCATATCCCATGAGCATTGCGATTTCATCAACTAATTCACGAAAAGCCTTGGTAGAGGTATCTGTACGACGCAAGATAGACAATTTATGCTGAATTAGTGGATGAGCGATAACTTCAAGTTTTCCCATGATTGGATTTCCTTCTTTCAATTTATTCTTCTTATTATATCAAAAAGATTGAAAAGGCTTGCCATAAGCAAACCTTTTTCAGAGTTTTTCTTGGTCCTAAAGCCATTCCTCATATCGCTTGATATACAAGTGTTTAACAAGGGTTACACTAACCATGTAAAGCACAATAATCAGCAGAAGAAAAAGGAAATATGCGCCATTGAGCGGAGCTGTTTTGAGAACAGAAGCAAAGAGGCTATATGGCAAAGAAGTAACAAAGAGAGCAGCAGCCATAGTGGTTACAATAACAGACAAGGCTGGACGGCTTTGCACGAATGGTAATTTAGGTGAGCGAAGCATATAGATGACTATAGTTTGGGTCCACATAGACTCAATAAACCACCCTGTTTGGAAAAGTGTGATAAAGGTTGCCGCTTGCTCAGTACCAGCTTGATAACTACTTCCTGTTATCATAGGAACAATGATAAAGTAAAGGGCCAAGTAAGTCAAAACATCAAAAATGGATGAGATAGGCCCAATCCAAGCCATAAAGCGGGTAATAGAGTTAGCAGACCAAATCCGTGGTTTCTTAAGAAATTCACTATCAACGTTATCGAAAGGCAAAGCTATACAGGACAGATCATAAACCAGATTGAGAACAATCAGGTGAACTGGTGCCATCGGCAAAAAAGGCAAAAAGATGCTGGCAAATAGGAGAGAAAAGATATTCCCAAAGTTAGAGCTGACTGTCATCTTGATATACTTGGTCATGTTGGCATAGACCTTACGTCCCTCTACCAACCCTTTCTCCAGAACCATGAGGTCCTTATCCAGTAGAATGACATCTGCCGTTTCCTTTAGCAATGTCAACGGCCGTATCAACAGAAATTCCAACATCGGCTACTTTCATAGAAGGTGCATCATTGATGCCATCGCCCATGTAGCCAACCTTGTGTCCATTGGCTTTTGAGTTGAAGGATGATCCGAGCTTTTTGGTCAGGAGAGAGCTTAGCAAAGACCGTTGTATTCTCTACCGCTTGGCTCAATTCCTCATCTGATAAAGCATCTACCTCTACGCCGAGCAAAAATGTTTTCTACATCAAGGCCAACCTTTTCACAGACTGCCTGAGTAACCTTTTTCATTATCGCCGGTCAAAAATCTTAGTGGCAACACCGTACTCAGCCAAGGTTTCAATAGCTGGAGCCGCAGATGACTTAGGTGGATCCAGAAAGGCCAGGTAGCCCGTCAAAATCATATCAGACTCATCCTTGACCTCATAGTCATAATCTTCTTCTAGGTCTGACTTGTAGCTAACACCAAGCACGCGCAATCCTTGCTCATTGAGTTGAGCCACTTCCACAAGGATTTCCTGACGAATTTCCCTCAGTCAGTTCCGTAATGCGATTCTTGTATTCCACATAACTAGAGATCGCCAGCATTTCCTCCAAGGCACCCTTGGTTACCATGCTGATGACATCTTCATCATCCTTGACGATAACGCTCATGCGACGACGCTCGAAATCAAAAAGGCAGTTCATCAATTTTTTTAAAGGTTTGGTCTAAATCACGAACAAGCTCATGCTTTTTCGGCTTCTTTCTCTGTTCGGTTGATAATGGCCCGATCCATAAGGTTTTTTTGAGTCCTGTTTGATAGTAGGAATTTAGAAAGGCGCGACGGAGCACTGCCAAGTCTAAATCACCGTGAATGTCCAGTGGATATTCCAAGACAATCTCGTCTTGGGTCAGTGTACCCGTCTTATCCGTACAGAGGATATCAATAGCTCCTAGATCTTGAATAGCATTCAATTTTTGATCACGACCTTTTCCTGAGCCATGATAATAGAACCTTTAGCCAAGCTCGCTGTGATAATCATCGGTAGCATTTCTGGAGTCAAGCCAACCCCAACGCTGAGGGCAAAGACTCCTGCTTCCAACCAGTCTCCATCTGTCAGTCCATTGATGAAGAAAACAACAGGTACCATAACGAGCATCAGACGAATCAAGAGCCAAGAAATGCTATTCATATCACGCTCAAAAGAAGTCGGCTCATCGTAGGGTATTCAGCGTCTGCTCAATGGCCCCCATCATGGTATCGTCACCAACCACCAGTACCAGAGCTGTTGCTCTACCGGAAATAACGTTGGTTCCCATAAAGGCCAGTGACTCTGTTTCTAAAAAGGCTATCAAGATTTTGCCCATCCGCCTTAGACAAACATATCTTTTCTACTGCATCGCTCTCCCCTGTTAGGCCAGACTGCTGAACGAAAAAATCACGCGATTCTAATAGCAAAACATCCGCTGGAATCATGTCTCCGGCACTAAGTTTGACGATGTCTCCTACAACCAGCTCATCAATGGGAAGTTCTTGTTCTACTCCTTCCCTAATGACTGTAGCCGTGTTGACAATCAGCCGAGATAGATTGCTAGCAGCTCGGTCACTACGCAATTCCTGAATAAAACGAATGCCTCCAGAAATCAAGACCAGAACAACAATAATGATGGAAGTTGTCGGATCTTCCTCTCCGGGCTTAGCCAGCCAGACATTAGTCACCAAAGAGACTAAAGCAATCACTAATAAGATGACTGTAAAGGGGTTAATAATAGACTCGTAAATTTTCTTTAGAATGGAGTCTTCCTGCCCCTTGGTGATAACATTTTTCACCGTAAAGATCACGATTTTCTTCAACCTGTTCTTCTGTCAGACCACGAAAGGCACTTTTGTAGAATGCCAGGGTTTCTTGTACAGGAAGCTGCAAAGCTGCAACTAATCTTTCTTTTACTGTTTTCATTGGTTTCTCCTTAATGTATGATTGATAAATTTCATACACAGGGACCAATCACTTTATAAGGACCGAACGACACAAATCAGCGATTGGCTGTGTATGTGCGGTTCCGGATGATCGTCAATTTGCATCGCATGTCTCCTTTCTTTTTCTTAAGAGGCAGGTAAACAACTATTTGCCTACTTGAAATATTTTCAACAAAAAGAATACCCTGCCAATTTCTCAGCAGGGTTGTTTGCATGTCAGGTCTTTCACTTTATTTTACAACAGATAAAGTAAACATCTACCGTTCAAGCTTTAACTCCATAAGGCGATGAAATGAGCTTAGTCTTGACCTTGGCGATCAGGACTGTTGACCAACGAGTAGTGTCTCCACTGCTTTGCGGTAGTCATCCGTATCCTTATGGTAGCCTCACCTACCGATTTTCCATTATTACTATACTCCTCTTTTGGAAGGATTGTCAATAAATAAATCACTAATTTAAAAATATTTTTCAAACCTGTGCTAAGACCGACTACTTAGGCAAAACAGCTCCAATACGTTTACAAATTTCTACAACCATATCCTTTGGTGTAGCCACATTCAGTCGAGCATGGTACTTGCCTTCTTGACCAAAGTCGCTTCCTCGATTCAGGACTACCTTTGCCTCTTCTCGCAACAACTGGAAGAGTTGGTCATCAGTCAGGTCATAATCTGAAAAGTCCAGCCAAATTAGATAGGTTCCTTGGGACTTCATAACCTTCAGGCGTGGGGCTTCTTTGGCAAAATAATCAACCACAAAATCGATATTCTCCTCTAAGACTGTCTTAAGTTCTGTCAACCAGGATTTCCCATAACGATAAGCAGCTTCAGTCGCTACAAAACCAAGTCCTGAAATTTCATGCTGGTTGTTAGCCAGCTGACGCTTTTTAAACTGATGGCGCAGGCTGGGATTCTCAATCACAGCATAGGAATTTTTAGTTCCAGCAATATTAAAGGTCTTAGTTGCACTGGATAAAATCAGGCTAAAGTCCTTAAAGTCAGGAGAAACAGTATTGAAAGACTGATGTTCATGGCCAAACAGCGTCAAGTCTTGGTGGATTTCATCTGAGACCAGGAGGACGCCGTACTTTTGGCAGAGACGTCCAATTTTTTCTAACACTTCCCGTTCCCAAACTCGCCCTCCAGGATTATGAGGATTGCAGAGAACATAAATCTTGACTTCATTGTCTACAATATCTCGCTCTAGCTGCTCAAAGTCAATCTGAAAGAGGCCGTCTTGCTCTACCAAAGAATTGGTAATCAGCTGGCGATTATTGAGCTTAACAGAGCGAGCAAAAGGAGGGTAAACCGGAGTGTTGATTAGAACGGCATCGCCTTCCTTGGTAAAAGCTTGGATAGCCGTCGAAATAGCAGGAACCACTCCTTCGATAAATACCAAGGCCTCCCTGTCAAAAGCGTAGCCATGCTCCGTCCTCTCCCAATCTAGAACAGCATTGATCAACTCCTCACTAGCATAGGTATAACCATAGACTAAGTGATCTGCGTAGTCATGAACCGCCTGCTGGATTTCAGGCAGAACTTCAAAATCCATGTCCGCAATCCAGGCAGGAAGAACATCTCTATCTTCTTCAGCTTCTTTCCATTTATAGGTATGGTGACCAAAACGATTTGGGGCAGTCTTAAAATTATATTTTCCCATATTAGTCCTCCAAGGCAGCTCGTAAATCAGCCACTAAATCTCGGCTGTCCTCAATCCCAATTGACAGGCGTAGCAAATCATCTGTCAATCCATAGGAATGACGTACTTCAGCTGGAATGTCTGCGTGGGTTTGGGTCGTAGGATAGGTAATCAAGCTCTCCACTCCACCCAAACTTTCCGCAAAAGTGAAGACTTTAAGACTATTTAGAAGATGAGGGATCTTTTCTTCATCTCCAATCTTGAAAGAGATCATACCACCCTTACCTGGATAGAGAACCTCTTTTACTGCAGGAGATTGCTTCAGAAAAGCAACCACTTCCTGGGCATTCTGAGTAGATCGCTCCATGCGGAGAGCCAGGGTCTTAAGACCTCGTAAAAGTAAATAACTGTCAAATGGAGAAAGGACTGCTCCAGTTGTGTTCAGATTATAGAAAAGCTTATCATAGATATCCGTGTCATTGGTCATAACGGCTCCAGCCAAGACATCATTATGCCCGCCTAGATACTTGGTCGCAGAGTGCAGGACAATATCAGCACCATCTTCCAACGGTCTTTGGTAAATGGGACTGTAAAAAGTATTGTCTACTATTACCCTTGCACCACTCTCATGAGCCACTTGGGAAATACAGAGCAATATCAAACTCTACCATCAGAGGATTGGTTGGTGTCTCGATATAGACAATATCTATATCTTCTGTCAATTTGTTCAGAAGTTCTTCTTCCGTATTGGCATAGGTAAAGGCAAAGCGACCTTCTGCTTCAGCTTGGGCAAACCAGCGGAAAGAGCCACCATAGAGATCTCGAACAGCCAAAACTTTACTTCCGACTGGAAAAGCACTAAAGGCCAGCACAATAGCCGACATACCAGAACTAGTTGCTAGAGCATAATCAGCACTTTCGATAGCAGCCAGAGTCTTCTCAAGGCTAACACGTGTTGGATTCTTGGTCCGAGTGTAGTCATAACCTGTTGATTGACCAAACTCTGGGTGCTGGTAGGTCGTTGAAAAATGCAGGGGTGTTGTTAAGGCACCAGTTGCTTCGTCTGTTTTTACCCCTGCTTGGGCCAATATGGTATTCAAGTTTAATGCTTGACTCATTTCTTATTCCTCACAATCTCGTAAATCTTATTCTATTGTAACATCTTGCGAAAGTTCTGCGCTTTGTTCTTTTCAAGAGCTAGATATAGTCTGAAACTATATAAAACCCCGACCTTCAAATAGCCGGGGCAAATACTTGTGAACTAACATTTAAGAAATATGGAATTTCCTTCTCAAACTGCTTGCTTTTTGCCTCTCCTACGAAGCGATCAAGCAAACGAACACGCAAGGCCAAGCCACCATAAACCGCAATACCAATTCCACCAATTAGAACCAAGTAAATCATACTTGAGACACGTCCAGCTGGATGGAAAAAGAAACCAAGAAGCAAATCAGCTAATGCAATGACAACTATCATTAAAAAGCGTTAAAATACAAGTCAGTAAACTACGTTTGATCAGGTTTTGAGGATTGAGTCCTGTGATATCGCGAATTTCACGATACATAAAGACGATTGGAACAATCAGACCAATTGTCGTGGAGAGCAGAGGCCCGTAAGCTCTGAACAGCCAAATCAGAGGAATTTGTAGAAGCAACTTCACCACAACACCGTATAAGAAATAAACAATGGCCTTACGGTTTTGGAAGAGGGCTTGGATCATGGGAGCTAGCACTGTATAAAAAGCTCAAAATAATTGTCTGTATAAGGGCAAATACAAAAAGTCCCAAAGCAAGTTTATCTGGCTGACCGTAAAAGACCGTATAGAGAGGCCGAGCAACCAGAACGGCACCAATCGTTGCAGGTAAGATAAACAAAAAGCAACATGGTTAGGTTGTCCTGAATCAAACGAGCAGCAGCCTTAAAATCTCCCTTGACATAATTCTCTGTCAGAAGCGGAATCCCAACCCCCAATAGAAGTCGCTACAGCAATCAAAAATCATAGTTATCTTATTGGGATTAGCTGAGAAGTAACTAAACATGACTAAGAGCTGGGTATTAGTGTAATCCGTAAACCAATTCATTACATGGATGAAGGTCATCTGGTCAATAATTTGGAAAAAGCTGGATAGCCGATCCAGTGATAATAAAAGGAATGGCTTCACGAATTGTATCCCAAAGCAATGCTCTGGTATCAATACTATTTCCGCTTGGTGATTTTTTTGAAGATTGCTTGGAGCATATTTTTCCTTGGACAGGAAATAAGCCAAAACTCCTACACTAGCAACCATCCCAATAAAAGCTGCAAAGGTTGACTGGGTAACAGCAGAAACATAATTTTTGATCCGAAATTCATGATAAAGAAGGTCGCAAGAAGCATCCAAATAATCCGAATCAACTGCTCTGCCACTTGACTGATCGCATAAGGTTTTAAATTGTTAAAGCCTTGGAAGAAGCCTCGGATAACACTCATAGAAGGGAAAATCAGCACCGCCCAAGAGAGGCTTTGCATGATTGGAATCAAATCTTTCCCCCCACCAGATAAACTAGCAAAGAGAGGAGATAGAAGATACATGATTACTCCAAAAACAGCACCAAGCAACAACATGAACTTGAGGAATTCTCTGATTAGGGTAAAACTATGTTCCTTTGATCAATCGTATTGTATTTAGCCACTTGCTTGGCTACAGCCACCGGAATTCCAGCTGTTGAAATCAGCAAAAACCAAGCATAAATGTTGTAGCCCATGGTGAAAAGACCATTAGCCTCCGCACCATGCTTACCCATCCAAATATACCAAGGAATAATATAAATAGCCCCCAAAAGACGGCTAATAAAGTTTCCAGCAGTCAGCCAGGCAGTTCCCGCAGCATCTGCTGCTGCTGACTTGTCGTTTCTTGACTCATACGATCAAACCTCATCTTATCATTTAATAGCTTTTATCTTATTATAAACTTTTTCCTTTCCTCTTGTAAAAACCCAGCCATTAAGTTTACAATAAGATTATGATAAAAATTGAAACAATAATAGATATTTTAAAAAAGATCATAATTTTCGTGAAATCATCAAAGACGGCCACTACTTCTTTCATGATAGTGGACTGACTTTTGACAAAATTAGCTATGATAGCCGTAATGTGACAGATACGACCCTCTTCTTTGTTAAGGGTGAAAACTTCAAAAAAAGAATTTCTAGAAGGTGCTGTAGAGTCTGGTCTGAAATTTTATATCAGTGAGAGCGATCTTGAAGTAGGAATCCCTGTACTTGTTGTTAATAATATCAAGCAGGCTATGAGCTTGATTGCCATGGAGTTTTATGGTAATCCGCAAGATAAACTTGAAATTTTAGCCTTTACAGGGACCAAGGGAAAAACAACGTCTGCTTACTTTGCCTACCAAATCCTGTCTCAAAGTCACCGGCCAGCCCTCCTCTCCACCATGAATACCACATTGGATGGCAAGAACTTCTTCAAGTCCAGCCTAACAACGCCAGAGAGCCTAGATTTATTTGAAATGATGGCCCAGGCTGTAGCTAATGACCGCACCCATCTTATCATGGAAGTATCTAGCCAAGCCTATCTCAAAAAACGTGTCTATGGTTTAACCTTTGATGCTAGTGTTTTCCTCAATATCAGTCCCGATCATATCGGGCCAATTGAACATCCCACTTTTGAAGACTACTTCTACAATAAACGTCTTTTGATGGAAAATAGCAGAGCAGTTATTGTTAACAGTGGCATGGATCATTTCCAAATCGTGAAAGAGCAAGTCTCTTCAATAGAACATGATTTCTATGGAGAAAATTCTAGCAACACCATCATAGATTCTCAAGCCTTTAGCTTTGAAGCAAGTGGCAAGCTAGCTGGAAAATACGACATTCAGCTTATCGGGCGTTTCAATCAAGAAAATGCTCTGGCGGCTGGTCTAGCTTGTCTACGACTGGGGGCTAGTCTCGAAGACATCAAAAAAGGAATTGCTGTAACCCGAGTACCGGGTCGCATGGAAGTACTGACCCAAAAAAATGGTGCTAAAGTTTTTGTTGATTACGCTCATAATGGAGACAGTTTAACCAAACTGCTCAGTGTAGTCCAGGAACATCAAAAGAACCAGACTATTCTTGTTCTGGGAGCAACTGGAAACAAGGGAGAAAGTAGGCGAAAGGATTTTGGACTCTTACTCAACCAACATCCAGAGATTCAAGTCATACTAACTGCTGACGACCCTAATCGCGAAGACCCTGTAGCCATTGCCAAAAGAAATCGCTAGTTATATCTCCCACGACGTAACCATTATCGCTGATCGTGCAGAAGCTATAAAGATAGCAATGAGTCTTACTAGGCAAGAAGGAGATGCTGTTATTTTAGCTGGTAAAGGAGCCGATGCTTACCAGATTGTCCATGATCAAAAAAGTAGCCTATCCAGGTGACTATCAAATCGCAGAAAAAAATATCTATAAAAAATAAAAAGAGTTGACAGTCAACTCTCTTTTTGACTACATTTATTTATTCAAGCTATTTTCAATCCCTTCAACTTTGCCTTCAACAGCAATTTTTAGCATCTCCAATGACTTCTTTTTACTTTGGAGATTGTCTTTTCTACAAGACCTTTCGTTTCTGTTTTTGCTGTCTCCTGTCTGCTTTCCTTGTTTTTTTCCTTTTAAACTGAAAAAAATCTCTCATTTTTAAAGTTCAAACGTTCTGATTCTTTTTAAAAACATCAGTTCAAACGAAAACTTAATTTTTTTCCTTGTCAAAGCTGGTCTCTAGCTCGTATTTGCCAGTTTCGTTTTGCCGAATATAGCCCAAGATTACGAGGGCTATCGACAAAAATGTCCCGCCGCTTCTGCATGAGCTCATCCTTGCGGACATATTTGAGAAGAAAGGTCGTCATATACTTAAGTGCATACTCTGGATTGACATCGCCCAAGACAGCATAGAGAGGCTTTTTGTGCATCAGACAGGGGATATTGGCGCTGCATCTTATAAAAATAATTTGCCAAGGTCAGCTCATCCCGCTGAAAAATCTGTCTCTTCCAGCAAGACAGCCGCATTAGTCTGATTGGAAAGCTGGGTCTCAAAGCGTAGCTCCAACAGTTCCTGATAGAGGGGACTATCATCACGTATAAAGACTTCCTGGTCCAATTGCAAATCCTCCAAACTTTCCAAAAGAGGCAGTGATAAGTAATATCGCTTATTCTCCCGCTTGATGTAGCCAGCTTTGATATAGTCCTCGATTGAGCGATCAATATTGGCTACACCCACAAATTCTCGCTTTATCTCCCGCAAAATAACCTCTTCACGTTGATCTAAATAATCAATTAGCTCCTGAAAAAAAGGCTGGCGTGTCAAACGGCTAGGATTGATGATTTTAATCATGGAGTTCTCCTTTATAGATGAGTTTGCTTGACTGAGCCAACTGGCTAGGGATTCGTCCCGGGCTGATTTAAAGGCACATCTAAGTCCAATTCTCGATAATACTCCTGCCAAAAATCAGAAATTAGATTTTCCTCATCACCAAACTGCATGGGAATCGTATCAAAAATTGGCAAAATCTCTGCAATATACTCCGAACAGTAAAAACCATCAGACTGAGAATAAAAGCCGAAATTGTAAGGTTTTCCTAAGTGTAATTTGGCCTTTTTAAAGACAGCATCTGCATCAATAGCTGGATAGCGATACACGTCATAAACATCCTCATCCTGTAAAAAAATCAAACAAATCTTGATTGACAACACCATTCTCATGGGTTGCATGATAAATCTCACCATTAAAATAGATGGCCACGTGGCTATATGAACCAGTTGCTGCTCGGATTGCAGCAGCAATTTCTGAAGATCCGACTGTAAAAAAATCAAATCTCCGTCTTGTAAATCTTGAATCTTCATTTCTCTCGCCTATCAAAAAAAGGAGCCGAGACCCTTTTTTTAAGTATGAGGGAATAGCCCTCATCTAGTAACTTATTTCCTCAAATGAGCTCTTTAAGCATTAAAACTTTCTGTCAGTTGAGGCACCACTTGCTTTTTACGAGAAACAGCGCCTGCAAGGAAAGCATGGTTGTTTTTCAAGAACAAAGTTGAAGGCTGCTTCAACCTTATCCATGTTGCTTCCGATAGCCAAAAATTTCTGAGTTTGAGTTGATGATGTCTGTAATCATCAAGACGAAGTCAGAGTAGCCATTGTCAGCAATTGCTTTTTCAATAGCCGCTTCGATTTCTGCTTGACGCTCCAAAACTTCAGCAATATCAACTGTGTTGACCTGTGCCACACGGACATTGTTTCCGTTGAGCTCAAATGTTTTTCGCATCGATGTCGATCAATTCTTCTGCAGACTTGCTAGCCAAGTTTGTACCTGCCTTAAGCATAGCCAAACCATACTCTTCCAAGTTGACACCAGCCAGCTCAGCCAATTCTGGTGCAATGACCTTATCAGTTGGATGAGTTGTTGGCGACTTGAGCAAGAGAGTATCAGAAATCAAACCAGACAGCATCAATCCTGCAATTTCTTTTGGAACTGCTACGCCATGTTCTTTGAACATACGATAAACAATAGATGAAGCAGAACCAACTGGCTCCAAACGCATGTAAAAGTGGACTAGCTGTTTCAAAGTTAGCAACACGGTGGTGGTCCACCACGCCATAAACTTCAACTTCAGCGATATCAGCCACAGACTGTTGGAATTCATTGTGGTCTGTCAGAATAACCTGCTCAGCACCCTCTGCCTTAGCAGATGTAATCACGCGCGGTGCAGCTACACCAAAGTAATCTAAAACAAAGGCAGTTTCTTCATTAGGGCTCTCCCAATGCAACAGCTTCTGTATCCAAGCCATAAGCTTCACGAGCCAAGTAAGCAAAAAGCGTAAGATGAACCGATAGCATCTGAGTCAGGATTTTGGTGACCGAAAAACTAAAAATTTTAGACATGATAAACCTCTTTTTATATAAACTTTATTGCATTTATTTTACCACAATTACAATCATTTCACAAAAAAACAGAAGAAGATTTTTGAAAAAAAGGACTGGTCAACTCACCAGTCCTTTTTATTGATACTCAAAACAGATCAGCTATTATGCACCCTGATTCATATACTCTGTATAGGACTCTGTCTGCATGAGTTCCTTGGCATTCTTGACCCGATCAGCTGTTGGAGGCTTAACCCCTTCCAGCTTGTAAGGGATGCCCAGCTCCCGCCATTTGAATTCACCCATGGTATGGTAAGGTAGAATTTCAAACTTATCAACATTCTTCAGCGTCTTTACAAATTTACCTAGCTCAATCAAGTCATCATCTCGGTCAGTTAATCCTGGCACCAAGACGTGACGGATCCAGACTGGCTTTCCAATGTCAGACAAGTACTTGGCACAAGCCAAGATATTCTTGTTGGTCTGGCTGGTCACAATTTTGTGCTGTTCTTCATTAATCTCCTTGATATCTAGCAAGACTAAATCCGTCACTGCCATAAGCTTGTCAAATTTTTTCAGGTAGCGAGGCGTATTTCTAAAAGGTAGGGCACAGGTATCCAATGTACAGTGAATGCCCAGCTCCTTAGCCTTGGTAAAGAAGGCAATCAAAAAAATCAATCTGCAACAAGGCTTCTCCACCACTGACGGTGATACCGCCTTTATTGCCCCAGAAGCCCTTATAACGGAGGGCTTCTTGCAAGACATCATCCACCGTCCGCAGCTGAGATTTGTTGGTCTCCATCTCCCATGTGTCTGGATTATGGCAATACTGGCAGCGCATATGGCAGCCCTGCAAAAAGACAATAAAACGGATACCCGGTCCATCAACAGCACCGAAACTCTCGGTAGAGTGAACCATGCCAGTTACCTTTCCATAATCAACAGTTTCTTCATTTTTCTCTTCAACCATAACACAACCTCTTCACTCTGAAAAACGTTTTTATAACTATTTTTTTATTATAACACGATTAATGATAAAAATGACTCCATTTGTCTATTTTTTTTAGAAAAACAAACTGTTTTTTTCAGTTTCATTTTCATTGTCTTACAACAGATAAGTCTCTACTTTTATTCTCATCTCTGACACAAGAAACTAATCTTTTTCAAGTTCTAGGCTAAAATTTTCTATTATAAAAATCAAACCACCTTCTCTCCCTCTTTATTCCAAGAAAAAAGAGGGTTACCCCTCTTTATGTTTTCTTCTTAACTATGTTTTTTCTTCCAAACCAAACCAAGAAGCATAAGCGTTGCAAGTCCTACTACAAAGATAAATTTGCTGTCTGACGAACCTGTATTTGGAAGTTCTTTCTTGCTGTCCTTGCTTGATGGAGTTTTTGATTTAGGATTTTTCGGTGGTTGGTAACTGTTGGTAAAGCTATCTTTTCCTCCCTCATAAGAAACTGTTGAAAGAAGATTGCCATTCTCATTCGTTACAGTAATCGTTACTTTAATTTCGCTATTGTCATAAGTAATGCCTTGTGCATCACCCTTCACTTCGCGAATTGTATACGTGTATGTTCCAGTTTTAGTAAAGGCCAGAGTCTTGAAATCTACACTTCCATCTGCCTTATTTTTAACTGTTTCAACTACCTTACCTTTGGCATCTCTTAGTTCAAATGAGAACTCGCCATCTTTCAAGTCACGACCTGTTAAGAATTTCTTAACTTTTTAATTGAGCTGTTGTTGAACCTGGGACATAGGTATTGGTAAACTGTTTTTTGTTATCGTCATAGCTAACTTTTGCCACCAACTTGCCTTGATTATCGGCTTTTACTTTAATTTTAGCAGTTATTACAGATGAGTCATATACGACCCCACTGATATTGCCAGATTTTTCTCTGATTGTGTAAGTATAAGTTCCAGCTTTTGTAAAAAGTTAAAGGTGAGAATTTAATGGAGCCATCAGCGCATTATTAACAGTCTCAATTTCAGCTCCATTCTTATCATACAAGGTGAAGAAGAACTCGCCGCCATTTAGATCACGACCAATCATGACTTTTTGAGCCATCAGCTGAGCAGATGCAGAAGATTGTTTTCTATCAACAATTGTTTTTGAAGCTATTTTAAGAGTGCTATCAAAGTCGTCCGGACTTACTTTAACATCGTCCGCCAACTCATATCCAGCAGGGGCTTCTGTCTCTCTAATTGTATAGTCATCTTTCAAGAGATTGCTGACTTCTGCAATACCTTGGTCGTTTGTCACTACTTGAGCAACTACTTGACCAGAACGATCACGAATAATATCAAATTTAGCACCTGCAAAGCTGAACCATCATCTGATACTTTTTAATTTGAATTTTTATAAGTGTAGCCTTCTGCCTCGCCATGACCTAGGTAATATGTATAAGTTGAATTGCGGCTGTCTTCAACTCCGTTTGTCGTTGTCAAAGTAGCTGCATTTAAAAAGTTTTCGCCATCTGAAGGTGCATATGGCAGTTGAACCGAGTAATTAATCCGAATTCCTTCATTAGCCGAAAGATCTGGTAATTGAACAGAAAAATTATCATCAGTAAAGTTCACAGTAGTTTGGCCTGTAATGTCTACAGCGTTATCTAAAACCCAATCGCCATCGCGGAAGGCCCAAACTCCCTTATAAACTCGGAAAGTATCTTGTTTATAAGTAGCACCTGGAATTTTTAAAACGTCTGCTATTTTTACACCAGACATAGCTTTTCCGCTTCTGTTGACTGAAATCGAATAGCGTCCAATTGTTGGCTCAGCTTCATCCTGCCAACCAACTTTGTTTAAGTCTTCTTTTTTTAGCTTGACCAATTCCAGTAAAGTTAATCTTACCTGCTGGGAAAAGTTTCCCTCCAACTGTGATATCAATTGGTACTTCTTTTGCTTTCTTAATCACATTATGATCCGCACGGACATAAAAAAATAAAAAGGTTCCTTTTACATCCGAATGTGTTTCAACATAAGGTTCATATGTAATCGTTACTACTTTTGTTTGCTGATCTACAACTGCCTTGGCAACAACATTTCCATCTTGGTCTTTTTATGTCAAAGCTACCAGTACTTGCTAAAGTAACAACATCCGGCAGTTGAACATCCGTTGTGTCTCCTGCCTTTATTTCATTATTGTGTAATTTAAACTCCACATTAATACGAAATTCTTGCCACTGATCAACATCAGAAGAAGTGAGCTCGTTTCCTTTGCTATCTGTCAGATACATCCGAGTAATGACATCTCCATGTTCTGTAGCAAAGACCTTATTTCCTTGAGTAACAAATAAACTGAATAGTAGAGTTAGGGGAAGAAAAATCATCATCAAGATTTTTATTCATTTTATCATCTCCTTTTTCCAAATACAACAACAGGATCGTTTTATAACAAAACTATCACTTCATTATAAAATAATTTCCTTGGATTTTCAAGCATTTTTCTAAATTGCTTTCACAAAGAGCTCTTTTGCTAGGCACCTATCTTCAAACAAACTCAAAATAAAAAGCTATATCAAGCTTTATGGCAAACTGGATCATCTTATTGATCCACTGATTACCATAAGAAGATATAGCGAGTCTATCCTAAATGACTGATACTTAGGCTCAAGAGGCAGGTCATAGTTGCAATGATGAACTACTACTGTTACCTTGTTTTCAGCCCTAAAATACTTATTCAGCTAAGAATAGATGGGTGTCGAAGATGCTTAGAGTTTTACTCTAGGTTAGATGACTTTTTGATTTTTCTAGATAATGGATAAGCAAAGATTAAGACTAAGAAACCAAAGGCTACCCAATGGCCTCTTTGTTCACCTGTAGCAGGCAAACTCTTTTTGTTTTCACCTGAATGCTTATCTGTTGTTTTTTTGTCTTTTTGATTGGTTGCTTCTTGACCAACCTGCTTGGATTGACTTGTATCAGATGAAGAAGCTTGACTTGAACTTTCTCCCTTATCTTGACTAGATAAATCTGTTTGGCTGTTGCTAGTGCTTGGAACAGTATGATTCGATCCCTGATTGGACGAGCTAGATGAAGAAGATGTATCTGGCTGGTTAGTCTGATTTGAGAAGTCTAACTGTACCACTACTGGATCATGGTCCGAAGCTCTGCCATGTTCTTCCATGAAAGAAGCATTGATATGGACAGGCGCAAAAATCGCTTTACCAGCTAGGTTCTTAGAGATGAAAAATATTATCTAAGCTTTGGTTGCTGCCACGGTAGAAATATGAATAGCGATCAGCTGCATCATGTTCCTGCATAAGGTTAATGAGTTCATTTCCTGCAATAGCTTTAGCGGTTTCAGAGAATTCAAAGTCATTGAAATCCCCAGTCAGGACAAACTTAAGATTTGGATTTTGTCTTAAGCCTTCTTGAACAAAATTATTTAATATTTTAGCCTCTTCGATCCGGGCAGCTTGGGTATGTTGGACAGCCGGCTGGTTTGAGCCATATACAGCATCATCACCTAGCTTGGATTTCAAGTGGTTGGCAATAACAACAACATGTTGTCCCTTAAATTCAAATTCAGCTGCTAAAGATTTTACGAACCTTAGTAAAAAGCAGGATTCGTTGGATCGATCCGGGCTGGATTTTTTTAACTAGATGGCCACCTGAGAAGCTAGCTGCTTCATCACTCTTACCGGCTTCTTTTTCAACTAGTTTTACACGATCTGGGTTATAAAGAAAGGCTACACGGATATTAGATCCGGGTTTACCACCATCTTGGCCATCAAGAGGTGCAACTTCAGTATATTTGTAGTTTTTCCTCCCAACTCCTTGATTCGGGCTGCTAGTTTTTCACCACTCTTCACACCGCTGGTCGTTCCATCATTAACGCTACCGTTATCATCTTGAACCTCGATGAGCGTGATGATATCTGGACTGTGAATTTCATTGATAAAGGAATTAGCAATTTTGGTCACCTTTTTCGTCAGGGTGTTTCACCTTTTGTGTATTGGCAGAGAAATTTTTCAATATTGTAAGAAGCAATCGTTAACTTATCTTCGCTAGGATAGAGAGGAGAAATCTGTCTTTGAAGACCACCGTCTACCAAATCAGGTAATTGTGTTGGATCTAGTTTATAAAATTTTTGCCACGATAGGTAACCACTCCAACCACATCACCATTGAAATAGTCCTTGGCCTTGGCAATGAATTTATTTCCAACGTAGACAGGGATGGTCGCTGTATTTTGGGCGTTCGGACGTAGATTGACACCACCGATATTATTTAAAGGAAGAGCCTGGTAACCCTCAGGTAAAACATAAATATCTCCTCGATACTGTGGCCCTAAGACATGTGGTTTTTTGATTGTCGTCAACATGCCTTCTAAACTTTCCCAATAGTCCAAAGCTTCATTTTTCCGGCTGATAGTTATTCACATCATTATCTACTGTATCCTGAGGCATCTTATCTACAATATCAACAGGAGCAGGTAGGTCAGCCTTACCATCCTTAGTAACTGTTGAAGCCTCCAGCATCGTGACGGTCAAACTGCCACTTGGCTTGTTAAAAGTTTGTCCTTGGCGAATGCTGAGCTCTTCCATGTAGCCTTCTTTTACTCGGCCTTCAAGAGTTAATTTATCTCCAACGTCGACTTGTTCTTTTGGAAACAACATAAATCGCATCTGAAGTCTTGCTATTCCCATCAGGCGTCACATCTTGAACATAAAATCCATAACGGTCTGTCTTTGTAACAACAACATTTGAAACTCGGACATCTTTATCCTGATAAGGAGATACTTGCGATTCACCTTGAATCGTTCCTAGATTGGCAACAATCTCTGCAGTGCTTGATACGGCTTGTGCAGCAACTGTCTCTTCTTTTTTATCTGCTTCTTCAGCAGATGTAGTTCTTGAATCTCCTGAAGAATTTGTATTTTCTGCAGAACTACTAGCTGTTGACTCACTGACTGCTGAACTTTCTGCAACAGTTGCTGGAGCTGAACTCGAAGAAGTTTCAGTCTCTTCAGCTCCGACAGGAACAGCCAAGGAAAGCAAAGGCAGAAAAGCACTTAATACTGCTACTGAGTATAAAAAGACGCTTTTGATAAGCTTGTTTCTTCATAAATTTCTCCATTTCTTTTTGAAACTTAATGACTATACAATTTACATTATAAAGAAAAAATATTTTTCGCAAACGCTTTCCTTAATTCTTACTTTCTTTCGTTCCTACCTATCAGTTTTTGTTAAATCAGTTAATATTTAAAAAAACAGCGAAGAAAAACTGATATCTGGAATTCAGCTTTCCTCACTACAAAAATAGTATTTTTTTAATTAACAAGAATAGCTAGCGTTTCATACGGTTGTAGAGTCAGAATATGGTCAATCTGAGTCCTGCCGTAATTGGATAAAAGGACCCGGCCAGTTTGATAATCTGGTAAGATATCCACTGTAATTGGATCCATATAAAAATTATTCAAAAACCAAAAAGCTTTTGTCCTTGCCACTCCCGCTCAAAGGCATAGACCTGGGGACTGTCCTCATAGGCTGGCTGATAGCCACCTTCTGCTATGATGGGCAGTTCCTTACGCAAAGGCAATCAATTTCTGATAAAAAGCTAAAGATCGGTCCCTTGATTTCGTTTTCCACATTAATAAGAGGATAGGATTTGCCAGCCTTTAGCCATGGGGTTCCTGTTGTAAAACCTGCATTGACTGAATCATTCCACTGCATAGGCGTCCGAGAATTATCACGAGATTTGGCCTTAATAATCCTGAAGGCTTCCTCTGGTGATTGCCCTTCAGCAAGCAGACTCTGATAAGCATTGACAGACTCGACATCCACATAATCTTCCATGGAGTCGTAGTCAGGGTCCACCATGCCAATCTCCTCACCCATGTAGATATAAGGCGTCCCGCGCGACAGATGAATACTAGCAGCCAACATGGTTGCCCTTCATTGCGGAAATTCTCTACATCAACAAAGCGATTAAGAGCTCGCGGCTGATCATGGTTGTTCCAGAAAAAGGGCTGACCAGCCACCATGATCGCTCATTTCCTTGCCCCAAGTATGGAAGAGACGTTTTAACTCTTCAAAGTCAAAAGCCTTAAGCGTCCATTTCTGTCCAGCTTCATAGTCCACCTTGAGATGGTGGAAGTTAAAGGCCATAGACAGTTCCTGCCGGTCTGGTGCAGTGTAAAGGATGCAATTTTTCAATCGTCGTTGCGCTCATCTCACCAACCGTCATAAAGGAATCGTCTTTCCCAAAGGTTGCTGCATTCATCATGTGCAGATAGTCATGCACGATTGGCTTATCCGTATACGCTGGCTTGCCGTCATTTTCTGGGCAGTCCTCCAATACCTCGTCCTTACCAATCAAGTTGATCACATCAAAGCGGAATCCTTTGACGCCCTTGTCCCGCCAGAAATTCACCACATTAAAAAGCTCTTGACGAACATTGGGATTGCGCCAATTGAGATCTGCTTGGGTGACATCAAAAAGGTGCAGATAATATTTACCCGTATCGCCAAACGGCGCCCAGGCACTACCACCAAACTTGGACAGCCAGTCCGTCGGCTCATCTCGCAGGATAAAGAAGTCCTGATAGTAGGAATCTCCAGCCAGCGCCTTTTGAAACCACTCATGTTCAATCGAGCAGTGGTTTAGAACCATGTCCAGCATAAAGTCAATACCATGCTGCTGGCCGACCTTGACCATCTCTTCAAAATCTGCCATATCTCCAAAGATAGGGTCGACCGCAGTGTAATCAGAAATATCATACCCATTATCCCGCTGTGGACTCGGATAGAAAAGGATTGAGCCAGATCATGTCCACTCCCAGCTCCTTTAGGTAAGGAAGTTTCTCAATAATCCCACGAAAATCTCCCACTCCGTTCCCTGTCGTGTCTTTAAAAAGATTTTGGATAAATTTGGTAGACTACCTTTGTTTTTATCTAATGCCATGTTTTTTTCCTTCTTTTTGAATATAAAAAGAGGTGGGACGAATATTTCATTCCTTGAAAGGAATAGAATTTCTCATCCCACCCTCAAGATTCTGGAAGCCCCGTCTCACAAGAGAAGCCCAACTTCCATCATGTAATTCTTAAATTTTTGTTGCTGTCATCAGGGCGTCTCCAACAGCTATCTGGCGAGGCAAACTGCCCAATGCATCCGCTTGGTATTGATCCTGATTGGTAATGATGACCGGAGTTTCTGTCACATAACCAGCATCTTTAATCACATCAATATCAAAAACTGATTAATTTATCGCCAACTTTTACTCGGTCTCCTTGGCTAACATGAGCTGTAAAACCTTTGCCTTCAAGATTCACCGTATCCATACCAATGTGCATAAGCATTTCTACACCTTGATCAGACACGATACCTACAGCGTGCTTGGTTGGAAATAGAACCGATACAACGCCGTCTACCGGGGCAAGCAAGTCTCCTTGGCTCGGTTCAATCAGGACACCTTGTCCCATAACTCCTTGAGCAAAAGACCGGATCTGTTGCTTGACTAAGTTCTTTCACTTGGCCAGATAAAGGGACTTGCAATTTCAACCAAGTCAGCTAAAGGTGCAGATTTTTTTGCTTCTGACAGGGCTTCAGCTTGTGGTGTTTTGACTGCTTCATCTTCTACTTTGGTAAAGAGACCCAAGCGACGGAAGAGCATGGTCAGTACAAATGGAACAGCAATTGCAACTAGCATAATCGCAGCAAAGGCTAACATATATTTTGGTTGGATTGACAAGATACCTGGAAGTCCACCGACTCCGATAGCATTTGCCTTCACATTAAAGCTTACAGACAAAAGACCTGCAATGGAGGAACCCATCATTCCTGCTACAAAAGGATAGATATATTTTACGTTTACCCCAAATAGAGCTGGCTCAGTTACGCCAAGATAAGCAGAAATCGTAGCTGGAAGAGCAATTTGCGCTTCCTTTTCATTATGACGATTCATCCAATAATAAGCAAAAACAGCAGATCCTTGCGCAATATTTGACAGAGCAATCATTGGCCAAAGTCCAGTACCACCCGCATCTGCCACTAACTGGGGAGTCAATCGCATTGGTCATGTGATGCAAACCTGTAATAACAAAAGGCGCATAGAGAGCTCCAAAGACAGCCCCAAAGAGCCATTTAACAGGACCAGTTAGACCTGCAAGAACGATCGTAGATAGCCATTGACCTAAAGTCCAACCAATTGGCCCCAAAACTGTGTGAGCCAAGATGATCGCTGGCAAGAGAGATAGGAAAGGCACGAAAATCATGGAAACAACTTCTGGAATCCGTTTTCTCCAAAAAGATTTCCAAATAAGACAAGGAAAGCCCTGCTAATAAAGCTGGAATAACCTGAGCTTGGTAGCCTATCCGTTGCACCGTAAAGAATCCAAAATCCCAAACCCAATTTTTAGCAATTTCTGATTGTGGTGTTCCTGCTACTAAATAAGCATTCAAGAGCTGAGGAGACACCAAACAGATCCCCAAAACAATCCCAAGAATCTGGCTAGTCCCCATCTTACGACTCACGGACCAAACAATTCCGACTGGTAGGAATTGGAAAATCGCCTCACCTGGCAACCAAAGGAAGTGGTTTACTCCAGCCCAAAACTTTGATACATCCACAATCGTTTTATAAATCGGCTCTCCATCTTTAGTAAACTGAAGTACACCATCAACGACTTTTTGACCAAAAAGCTTGAATTTGCACACCTTCTAGGATATTACGGAAGCCAAGAATCAAACCACCAACGATAATCGCTGGAATAATTGGAGTAAAAATCTCAGCTAGCATGGTCATGACGCGCTGAACCGCATTTTTGATTGATCTTAGCTGCAGCCTTAGCTGCTTCTTTTGAAACACCTTCAATTCCTGAGACAGCTGTAAAATCATTATAAAAATATTGGCACATCATTTCCAATAATAACCTGGAATTGCCCTGCATTCGTAAAGGTCCCTTTGACAGCTCCAATTTCTTCAATAGCTTTTACATCAGCTTTTTTTCTCATCAATAAGTACAAAAACGCATCCGAGTGGCACAGTGGGTTACTGCAGACACATTTTCCTTACCACCAATGGCGTCCAATAAGACTTTCGCCTCTTTTTCAAATTTGCCCATTTGATTATTGGCTGGAAAAACCAGCACTCTCCTTATATTTATTTGTTAGTTTCCTAACTGCTTTCTAACAAATATTGTAAACGATACCAAAGTTGTATGCAAGATGTCCGTTGAAACATTCCTTGTTTTTTTGTTAAAATTTCAGTAGTTGTATGATAAAAACAAAACAAGTAGGTTAATCATGAAAAAAATACCAACAATTATTCAAACTAATTGAGCAAGATATTTTGAGCGAGAAATACTCCGTTGGCGAATTTTTTTACCTAGTGAGAATGAATTAACTCAGATTTATAAGGTCAGCCGTGATACTGTCCGAAAGGCTCTAGAGCAACTTCAAAAAGAAGGATTAATCCAAAAATTTAAGGGACAAGGATCCAAAATCATCAAACAGGAACACATCAATTTCCCAATCTCCAATCTGACTAGCTACCAAGAACTCGTCCTACAAAAATAAACTAGATTCTAAAAACCAATGTCATCAGCCTAGAAAAAAATAACTGTAGATAAAAAAACTTGCCAAGCTAACTGGTTTCCCAGAATATCGCTTGGTTTGGCGAATCATTCGACAAAGAGTTGTTGACCGTGTTGCTTCTGTCCTTGATATTGATTATTTAGATAAAGAGCTTGTTCCTACGATGACGAGAGAAATTGCAGAGCATTCTATCTATCATTTCATTGAAAATGATCTTGGACTTAGCATCGACTATGCTAAAAAAAGGAAATCACCATTGATCATGCGACCAGTCGAGATAAAAATTTTTGCTCGATATTGAGAGAGAAAACCATGTCGTTTCCGTCAAATCTCAGGTTTATTTTAGCGAACGGGCAGCAATTTCAGTTCACAGACAGCAGACACAAACTCGATAAATTTCGCTTTGTTGATTTTGCCAAAAGGCACAACTAAGAAAAAGAGCTGGAAGTTGTAAACTTCCAGCTCTTTCAGATTTATTTATTTAATTTAGGAGATTTAGATGAAAAAAATTTTTTTAAAAATGTTTTATTTGCTACTTTTTGCTTTTTGCTTTTTACTACTTATGTTTCTTGAGTGGGGAAAAAGTGAAAAGGTTGAGAGCTATGATTATTTATTGTCATTGGACTGTCCTCTTTTTCTTTTAAGATGAATATAGTATAACCAGCAAAGCTTAAGGAAGACTTATAGAATTCTTGAAAAAAGCTTAAATGGTTGAATGTGCTGGTGTGTTACTTCCATTCATAAAACTCCCTTCCCTGTACGCGTCTAATTTCTAAATTATAGACAATCTCAGCTTTGGGGCTACCTTGACTATTTTTCAACACCTTTTAGATACCCTTCACGAGAAAAAAAGCATACATTGCTTCATCTGTTGTCTCGTGGTCTACCCATTTCAATTTTTTTCAGGTAGAGGTTGTCCACTAATGACACTATTGTGTCTTCTTTTATCATCTCTCAAATTAATAATTTCCGATCCATCATTAATATTGAATTCCAAATCAGTTCCAAATACCATACTATAATCCACAAGAACCTTATCAACAAAAACCATCATTTCGTAGATAGACTTTATTTCCATAAGTATCATAAACTACTGGAACTACACGGCCTTGTAAAAAAACTTTCTCCCTTTCCACCAGTAATAAAAAAATCGGTGAAAATTCGATTTTTACTGATACCGATGTAATGCTCTTTTAGGTAGGTCGCGATTTGTTCTTCATAAAGTTGAAAACCGTGCCGGTAGAGATTATCCACTTTCATTCTGTCCATGAAAAACTTAGCTCCGATTGCAAGCACAAAAAGGCAAAGCAGAGATAAGAAAATTGTTTTTTTACTCGTTTCATCATAGAAAATACCATGTCTTTCTATATGCAGTGTATCATAAAAAGTTGACTAAACAGAAACTTGAGGATGTTTACGCAAGTGCACTTGTTTGTTTTTTTCCGTTTGGTTTTGCAGTTTATTCCATTTTGATAATCAAAAACAGACCTTCTTTATCGAAAGTCTGTTTCATTTACACATAAAGCAACTATTTAGTAGCTTCTTCATCTACTACTACTTGTTCAGAAATTTCTACCTTAACCTTTGTGACACGGCCATTTTTAACCTTGTCATTGGTTAAAACCAGTTTCTTATTCTGACTCTCCACCTCAAAGCTGATGCGTTCTTTTGGATCTGGAATAGTTCCTACACCAGTCAAGTAGTAACCCGCGATCGTATCCACATCGTCACTTTCAATTTCAACTTCAAAATATTCATTAAAGTCATTGAGGGTCATAGTTCCTATGACAATGTAGGTATTCTCACCAATTTCATGAACTTCGATCTCAGCCTTGTCAGTCTCATCATCGATCTCACCAACAATCTCCTCCAAGAGGTCCTCAAGCGTGACCAGACCAGCCATACCGCCATATTCATCTAAGAGAATTGCCATTTGATTTTGCGTGTTACGCAACTCCTTGAGCAAATCATCGACAAACATAGTCTCCGGTACAAAGAGTGGCTCCTGCAGGATCTTGCGCAGAACGATATTGTCAAAACCATTGATGAATCCTTCATTAAGCAGTCGCTTGGTATGAATCAGGCCGATGACATTGTCCTTATCCCCATCATAGACAGGGATCCGCGAGAAACTCTGTTTGAGAATGCTTTCGATGATTTCCTTGGTATCATCCTGAATGTCTACCATAAAGGCATCAGTACGTGGCACCATTAGTTCACGCGCCATTAGCTCATCCAGCGAGAAAATCCCCTGTAGCATCTCAATCTCATCCGCATCCAAGGTCTCCTCACTCTTGGTCAGCATATACTCAATCTCATCTCGGGTCATCTTTTCATCTGCATCATCAAACTTCATCGGCGTAATGCGACTTAACAGATTAGTTGAGGCCGACAAAAGCCAGACAAAGGGACTGACGAGCTTGCCCAAAAAGATGATAAAAGGAGCTGCTCTAACAGCCAAATCATCCTTTAGATTGAGTGCGATCCGCTTAGGATAAAGCTCACCAAATACAATAGAAACATAGGTCAAAAGCGCCAAGGCTAGAAAAGATGCTATGGCATGCGCTGTTTTAGAATTGCCCATCAAACTTGAAAATACACGACCGAGAGTATCAGCAAAGCTAGCCCCTGATAAGATATTGATGAGGGTAATACCTACCTGAATAGTAGATAAAAAAGTTATTGGGATTTTCTAAAAACCTGTAAGAGGCGAATGTACTTTATATCACCTTCCTCTGCTTTTTGCTCAACACGCGCCCTGATTGAGTGACACCATAGCCATCTCTGCCGCGGAAAAGAAAGCATTTAAAAAGGTTAAAAACGACTAATAATAAAAACTGTAACAAAAGGGTCTGACTGCTGGGGTCTTCCATGAGTTTCCTCTCCTAAAAAAAGTATAATCAACCCTGATTATAACATATTTTTGAGTTTCGTGCACACGTATTTTTATGGAAGCTTGTGTTCTGATTAGGATTCTAGATCTTGTAAAAACCTTTTCCAGTCTTGAAATTGCTCCAACTGGTAGGGCAGTCTGAGGATACTTTTTGGTTAAAGGCCAACAAAAAGTTTAGCTGAATCTGCATTCTTTCTCGAATCAATTTCTTATAAGCATTATCAAAAATTAGGAAGGGGATATCCCTCGTATTCAAGATAATCAAAGCCTACTATAGGACCAAAGGGTTTGAAATCTGCTGTCCCATCCACTACCTGCTCAATGACATCTAAAGATACTTCCTTTGAGACAGCCTTCCCCATGTAAGACCCAGTATTGATAATATAACAGGATACTCCCGACTCAAATAAACGACAGAATTTTCGGTAGTCTTCTACTAAAGGATAGACACGAAAAGGATTTGCATAAGGTTCAATCACCAACTCATCATGCAACCCCAGAACATTTTCTGCATTGGAGCGTTTGGTCATCAAGGTACAACCCATCGTGGAGGCCATCAAAGGATCGTGAATTCTGACTAGAGGTGGTAGAGAGTCATCTTTCATAATCCAGAAAATAGCATTGATAGCTTCGTCAATTCGATCCACTCGATTTGGAGTCGAAAAGCGAGATTTGACCGTTCGTCCATTTCCATTGCGGATATCTTCAGTAACTAACATCTTTCTCCCATTTTCGTCTAGGGTCACTCCGCAGTTTTGCACAGTGATAAAGAAATCTTGTTCCCTATGTCCAGTTGGATAGTCACTCGTCTTATCAAAATAAGATGGCTCTAAGGCAATTGAAGATCCGTCCTTGATAGAGATAATAAAGGCATCATCATGGAGAACCTTGATGTCATATTTTTTTGACCATGTTTGGCGTGCGTAAGAGTGGATTTTTCCAGAACCAGATAGACCAAAAAAATGAAGCAACAAAATCTTTTTTTATCATTATTTTTGCTTAAAAAATTTTTCAGACCACCGTGACAAGCTACGTAGCCATTTCTAGCAGCAGTTGCCCAGGCCAAAGTCAGAGTGGCTTTTTTCAATTCTCCAAAATAATTTAAACCTAAAATAACTGCACAGTTGTGATTAGTATCAAAGTAGACAAGACCATCTGGATATTCTGGATGCTTCCACTTGGGATCAAAAAAGACAAAGATATCATTTTCCTCATATTTTTGAAACTCTCAGACGGTTCTTAAATTCTTCATCTAAAATTTTGGAAATTTAGTAGCCATGAATAGAGATTGTTTATTTCTTCTTTAGGAACCATGAGGGTGGGCACAGACCATAAAGTCTTCATCCAGCCCAACAACTGCATCTGCTTTGTAAAAATCTCTATGATGAGCTTGGTAAATAGCACTACGAACTAGAAAAAGTAAGGTTTCATCTTCTTGGCTATCTCTACCATAAATCCTTCTAGCCTTTGCCGTTCGACCAACGACTGCTCCTGAATTCGTCAGTAAAACCCGCGCATAAGAAGGGAGCCCTAACTCCTTTGTATGAATCACAGGCATATCTAAGACCACTGTTCCAGCCGCTGCTGAAGCTAACTGGTAGGCCTCTTCTACCGTTTTGATAGACTGAACCTGATTCTCATAAAAAGGCTGTTTCCACGATAGTCTTCAGAGGAGAAAAAGTAAGAAGAATTTTTTTCCTTATTTCTTGTGGGGAAAAATTTACGACGTGTTACCATGACCATACCTCCTTTATCTTATTATTACTATTTTAGCATAAATATACTATTTCATGTTATAAAAAATTCAAATAAAAAAATAGGAGAAAGGTTCCTTTCTCCTATTTTTTTATAATCCCAAATTCTTCATTCTTCTTGATCTCCTGAGCTTCTTTATGATTGTCATAAAGGTTAGCTAGGAATTTTACAATTTCTTTGATGATGGAGTAAGTCGGAATAGCCACAATCATTCCGATAATACCGTAGATGTTACTGGATAAGAGCAAGAGAACCATGATAGTAATCGGATGGACTTTCATAACTCCTCCTACAATCCGAGGGTAGAGGATATTTCCATCAATCTGCTGAACAATCAGCATATAAATGACAGCTATCAACATCCTCTTTGGATCTGTAAAGGCATGACTGATGATCATTGGGATCAAACCGATACTTGGTCCAACATAAGGAATCAAATTAGCCAAGCTAGAGAAAATGGCAAATACTAAAGCATATTTAATTCCGATAGTACTATAACCGATATAAGCCAGGCAACCAATAATTACTGCATCAATAGAAATTCCGCTGATATATCGTGAAACTGTTGCATTTAGATTCTTCAGCAAGGAAGAAATGTTGAGCTTATCTCGCTTCAATATACTGCGTTCCAGCATTGGCAGAAGCTTATGACCATCCAGTAAGAAATAAACAAGGAAAATTGGAGTCATAATGATGATAAAGATAGTATTGATTACGGCTGATACCACACTGCCCAGGCTGTTAGTTACCCCGTTTAGAATATTTCGCAGAATATCAATATAAGATAGATTCAGCTGTTGCAGGGTAGATTGGATATTGAGATTTTTGAATACAGGATTTTGAGCTAAGTCATTGACCCAGCTATAGACATAGCTATAGAGATTTTGGCTCGAATTAATCAAACTAGTCAGCTGAGTGACTAAGATAGGTAGGGAGGTAGATAACTGCTAAAAACAATAGACCCAAATAAAATTGTCAAAGTCAACAGGACACCTAAGACGCGATTTAATTTCAGGTATTTTTCCAAAAAGACTACTAAAGGGTTGGCAATATAATATAAAAAACCTGCTATTAAAAAAGGGATTAAGATAGTATTTACAACACTGATCACTGGGGGTAATCAAGTCCCCCATCATTCTCCACAGGAAAAAGACAAGTGTTGCTAGTAAAACTTCCACTGTCCAAAAAAATAACTTACTCTTATGAAACATTCTTTTCCTCCTACCAGTTATTTTTACCATAAATTTTGTTATAATAGAGGGATTTAATGAAAGAAAGAATAAAAAAATGGAAAAAGATTATCAAGCTGGAAAAATGTAAGCTTGGCAAAAACAAGGCCAAACCATCTTAAAAATCTCAACTGGCAGGTGAACAAGGGAGAACATTGGGCCATCCTCGGTCTTAACGGCTCAGGAAAGTCAACCCTCTTACGCCTACTCATGGCCGAGCATTGGAAGACCCAAGGAAAGGTGACAGTCTTAGGTACGGAATTTGGTACCGGTGATATCCCTCAGTTGCGAACTAAGATTGGAGTAGTTGGTTCCTTCATTGCGGAGCGCCTACCTAGCCATCTCACTGCCGAAGAAATCGTCCTGACAGGCAAGTATAAAAAGTAGCATTCTCTATGCTGCCTATGGGCAAACAGAACTAAACCAGGCTAGAGAAATACTGACCTCTATTGGCGGGCAAGACTTAATTGGCCGGAGCTACATCAGTCTGTCTCAAGGTGAAAAGCAGCTCTTGCTGATTGCCCGTAGTCTCATGGAAGAGCCAGAACTACTTATCTTAGATGAAGCAACCAGTGGATTGGATCTCTTTGCCCGCGAGCGCCTGCTAAATCAAATCAAAAAGATTACACAAATGGACCAAGCATCAACTATCCTCTATGTCACCCACCATGTAGAGGAAATTATATCCGCTTTAGACCATGTCCTACTCCTGAAAGAAGGCGAAATTATAGCCCAAGGTCCTAAAGAAGATATCCTCCAAAAAGAGGTCATGGACCGCTTTTATCCTCAGCCAGTCGAGCTGATTGAATTGGGAGACGGTCGCTATTTCATCAAAGTAGAAGGCAACTTCTTATGAGGCAGTTTTTTAACATTATTTTCAATCTGGGCTATTTCCTGATTCTAACCATGACTGCGATTGCCTTGCTTTTCCTGTCTGGGCAGATTCTGCTGTCCCACACATACATCCCTTTGAGAATTGCTGAAGGAGTCCAATTCGTCAGTAATCCTTGGTATTTCTACCCTATCCTCCTGCTCTTTCTCTTCAGTCTCTTTTTAATCCGACCCCTGCTGGAAAAGGTTCAGACCAAGCATCTTTTTTGGATCCTATCTCTCATCTTTATAGCAGCAGCGATTTTTCTGATAACGGGCTACGATGGCCGTATCCGAGCTGATGCCAAGCACGTTTTCAATGCAGCGCTAGCCTTTAATCGAGGAGATTACAGCTCACTGACAACCGTTGGAAGCTACATGTACCGCAATCCCCATCAGCTAGGGGCTGATGACTCTGGAGACGACTTTATGCTTTTTATTTCTCCAACGACTCAGTTTGCCTTTAGCATGAATGTCGTCTGGACTCTACTTAGTCATTTCTTGATTTACAAGATTACTTCCCTTCTCAATGCCAGAGAAATAATCCAGAAATACACGATTCTGCTGACATTTCTCTTTTCTACCACAGCTCTTTTTCGTTCTCTTTGTCTACGGTACCATTCCCCGGGCTCTTCTTCTGTCTGCTCAGTCTCTATGCTTTTTATCAAGCTGGATCAGAAAGGAAAACCTGCTCTATGCCTTGCTGGGGAGCTGCTAGCATCAGCCTGGCCTGCCTCCTGCGCAACAACTACATCATCTTTGCAATTATGCTGATTGGATGTTGCTTCCTGTCCACCTTTTTATAAATGGTCTTGGAAAAAACCACTAGCTATCGTCCTGATTGTAGTTGGTATCGTCTTTTCAAACAAGGGTTTGACAGCCTACTATGAACAGCTGATTGGCGGAAAGATCGGTGTCGGTACCCCAAAAATCGCCTATATCACTATGGGCCTACAGGGATGATCCTAATCGGCAGACCTTGGGAGGCTGGTATGATGCATACAATACCAAGATTCTCAAGCGCAACAAGTACAATGAAAATTTGGCTACAGAAATGGCCACTCGGGATTTGAAAAATATTTTGATTCACTTCAGCAAGGATCCTGCATATGCGCTGAAATTCTTCTACGAGAAGGTCAAGTCGACCTGGACTGAACCGACTTTTTCAGTCTATTTGGACTGGGCCTCAGATTGAGCGCCAGCAATATATGAAACCAACCGTTCTGCGCAGCATTTATGAGGAAAGAAAAGGTTATCAGATTGTCAATTTCCTGCTCTTGACCCTGCTAGCCAGCATCTATCTGCTCTCCTGTTTCTTTATCCTGCATAAATTTTTTGTCACTGAGAAAAAGCTGACTCCTTTTGACCTCTATCCCTTCATCTTTCTCTTGGGAGGTGGTCTCTTCCACTTCTTCTGGGAAACCAAGAGCCAGTATGTCTATATCTATGTCCTCCTTCTCATCCCTTCCGCCGCTCAATCCTTAGTCGATCTGAGAGATTGGTGGAAGAACAAAGGAAAAAGAGAAATCAATAGACCAGCTTGAAAAAAAGACCTATAAAACTTGAACACTTGATAAGAAATTCTTATAATTTTATAGGAACACTGAGAGAAAAGAAAAGTTGAATTTTTTTAAAAACAGTAAATCACGAAGGTTTACTATTTTTTTGCTCATTTTCCAAATAAAAATCGTCAGCAAATTAAAAAGGCACTTGACCAAACGCTTCTTGAGGCGTTTAGCCAAGCACTTCTCTCAATTTCTCAATCATGACCAGGAAAGGCGGATTGTTAATCTGATTGATGGTCTTGTAGAGAGCAACGGTGAAGTCCTGCTGAGGGCAGTTGACTGACAAAGTCTAGCACGGCATCTTTCTCAACTTCGCCACCTTCATGCCCGTAGTAAATCATGATAGCTGCTCGGCCCTCTTTTTACTAAACCTTGGCAGACCTTTTCTAAAAGCTTCTAGCGTTGTATCAGGTCGAGTAATGACAGACTTATCCGCCGAAGGCAGGTAGCCAAGATTAAAAATAGCAGCCTTGAACTGGTCTGTATATTGGTCCAGAGTCTCATGCCCAGCCAAGATTAGCTGAACATTATCTAAACCAGCTTCTGCTAAGCGCTGGCGTGTCTTTTCTAATGCCTGCTCCTGAATGTCAAAAGCATAGACTTGCTTGGCCAATTGAGCCAAAAAGAGGGTGTCATGTCCGTTGCCCATCGTAGCATCCACAACAGTATCTTCCTTGGTCACGACTTCAGCCAAAAAGGCATGGGCCATCTGTAAGGGTCTTAACATACGAATTTCTGCTCCTTTGCTTTACAACCTTGCTTGCTGCCACGACGACGCATTTCTGCCTCTATTGCATTGAGAACTTCCCATTTATTGAGGCTCCACATGGGGCCAATCAACATATCCCTTGGAGCATCGCCTGTGATTCGGTGGATGACGATATGCTCGGGGATAATCTCAAGCTGGTCGCAGATAATGGAGACATATTCCTCCTGACTGAGCAGCTGCAGCCGCCCTTCGTGATAATCCCGCTGCATACGGGTATTGGTCATTAAGTGGAGTAGGTGAAGCTTAATTCCCTGGATGTCATTATCCGTCACACAGCGTCGGACATTCTCCAACATCATCTCATGGGTCTCACCCGGCAGGCCATTGATCAAGTGTGAAACAATCTCCGCCTTGGGAGCTAGCTTACGGACTCGCTGGACCGTCTCCACATAAAGCTCATAAGAATGGGCACGATTGATAAGATCTGAGGTCTCCTCATAGGGTGGTCTGAAGCCCCAGCTCTACAGTCACATGCATACGCTCAGACAGATCAGCCAAGTAGGCAATAGTCTCGTCAGGCAAACAGTCCGGCCGAGTGCCGATATTAAGTCCAACAACGCCTGGCTCATTAATGGCTTGCTCATAGCGCTCGCGGATTACTTCAAGCTTCTCATGAGTATTGGTGAAGTTCTGGAAATAGACCAGATACTTGCGAACATCTGGCCACTTGCGATGCATAAAATCAATTTCCTTATAAAACTGCTCGCGAATGGGCGCATCTGGTGCCACAATGGCATCGCCAGAGCCCGAAACGGTACAGAACGTACAGCCTCCATGCGCTACCGTACCATCTCGATTGGGACAGTCAAAGCCTGCATCAATAGGCACCTTAAAAAGTCTTTTCTCCAAAAAGTTTACGATAATAATCATTCAAAGAATTGTAAGATTTCATACCTTTCATTCTACCACAAAAAAGAGTATAGAAACAAAAAAATTCCCTCTTTCACAAGGAAAGAAGGAAATCACCGCTCCCACAAATAGACTTTCAAATCCACACAGCCATTAGCCTTCAGGTCCACTCCCTCCGCCCAGAGCAAGTGTCTCTGGTCTTTCCAGCCGGTGCGAGGCGCCCTGCTGCATCGACTACCCGATGGCAAGGATGCTTGCTTCCATAAGGTTCCGACTGACTGATAATCTTCCCCACCAAACGGGCATTTTTTGGCCGACCAATTAAACGAGCAATCTGACCATAGGTCACCACGCGCCCAGAGGGAATACTATCTACTAATGCTAAAAACAGCATCAACGAGTTCTTGATCTAAAAGAGACATTCTGACCTCCTCATCTTGTTTGCTCCTATCTTAAAGAAAGAGATTTTCTTTGTCAAGACAAAAAGGCCAGCTTAGCTGGCCTTTCTAATCTAGAACTTATTTCTGCTTCCCTTTGAAACGCCATTGAAAGCGTAATTTATCATAAAAGGGAAATTCGATATTGAGAATGGCAAAAGCCCATCAAGGCTCCTCCGATTACATCTGTCGGATAGTGCACGCCCAGATAGACTCTGGAGGCCATAACAGTGAAAAATATAGAGTAAAGAGCAAAGCTTGTACCAAGCGCTTAATATGCTGGTTCTGAACCCGTTGCTGAACAATGATAATCAAGGTCCCAAGCACAATGGCTGTCGCCATAGAATGTCCGCTCGGGAAAGAATAACCTCCTTCTTCAACCAGATGTGTGATAGAAGGCCTGCTTCTTTGGTAAACAAATTTGATCAACTTGATTAAAAATTCCATGTAAGACCAGATTTCCTGCTAGTAAAGCAGCTTCTAATTTCCATTTTTTATACAGGAAAAATAGGACAAGGGCAGAAACCCAAATGATAATCCCCAATGGATCAATCACACTGGTTACAAGTTTAAAAAAAGTTGTCAAAGCTGTAGGTAAATCGCCCCGCAACCCGGGTCTGAATGGGGTTATCAAAATGAGTCAGGTGGTCAGGATAAAAACTTGACCATATAACCGAGTATAACGAAAAGTAAAAGGGCAAAAAGTGCCCTTTGTTAGATAAGATTGTTTATTTTTTTCATAGCGTTTTTAGAACAGGCTGTAAAAAGTGTGTAAATTAGCCAAAAGACAACAGCCCAGATCACTCCTTCTAATAGATTAAAAGGGACAATCATAGTCAGCAGATACTTGGACATACCATATGTTTTATTAATATCAAAAATTAGCAAATCTCGCAAAGAGAGGGAATTGCATAAATGACATTTAAAACGATCATAGTGACAGTTAGACCAAGTGTTGCTACCAGAGAAGCCTTCACATAGTCAGACAAGTTTTTCCTTTTTTTCCATAAGAGTGCAAAAAGCAGAAACAAATACAGTTACCGCTAATATATTCATGGGAAGGCCGATAAGAGTGCCTATGCCATGATTATTCATAGCTAGCTTTAAGGCCGAGCGAATCAAGAGTACTGCCATTGAGCTTTTTGAAATCCAAGACCACCAAAGCCAGTAAAAATCGGAATGATTGAAAAAAATCCAACTTTAAGAACTCGGTTATCAAAGGAATCTCATAAAGCATGAGTAGAAATGAAAGTGCAGATAAAACTGCTACAATCGCCAATTTACAGTATTTGTCATCACAGGTTCCTCCAATTTATAAAAAAATTAGAGAAGCTGGAAAGGCTACCGAAAAAAGCTTGTCAGCTAATGATTATTTAGTATAAGGCTCAGCCCTTAAATAAAGATTAAATGGCAAAATAAATTCAATGCCCTTCGTCTTCTCCCATCCAGACTATACTGTCGGTTGTGGAATCTCACCACATCAGCTTGCGCTCGCGGACTTGATTTGGCATTGAGAAAAACATTTCCAATCCAAAAATTACCGCCGGTCAGGAATCTCACCCTGCCCTGAAGACTCTTTTATGATACCAAAAAGAACCTGCAATAGCAAGTTCCTTGTTTGATGTAATACAAATTATTTCAGCTTATCCGCTTCATACTCATGTACCAGTTCAAGGCCAACAAAAATTCTGCTGACGCAGGGGCCTCGTAAACAATCATACAAACTGTATTTGAAACATTAAGGCTTCTGACATGCTGATCATTCATTGGAATACGTAGAGCTTTTTCTGGGTGCTGACGCATAAATTCTTCCGGCAGACCTTTGTCTTCACGACCAAACATAAAATAATGTTTGCCTTCCACGGAAAAAAATCCTCTTCAGAATAGACCTTTTTCAGCAAACTTTGAAACCAAGTAAAAGCTGGCCATCCATTTTTCCCATAAAGTCTTCCAGACTCTCATAATAACTAATATCCAGCTTATCCCAATAATCTAGACCAGCCCGCTTCATCTTTCGGTCATCAATAGGGAAGCCCATAAAGCTGATAATATGCAAGGGAGCATTTGTTGCTGCACAAGTCCGAGCTATATTCCCAGTATTTTTGTGGGATTTGAGGTTCAAATAGTACAATGTGATTTTCTAGCATCTTTCTCTTTTCCTAGTCGTCATTTGTATAAAAAAATAGCCACACTGCCCGGAGTCAAGCTCAGCAAACAGCGTGGTTAAAGCTTCATTAACTTACATCACAACAGGTTTGAGGTAAATCAATGATAGTACTTTTCTAGTATATCATTTTCCTTTGACATGTCAACTTAAAGAGCTTGAAAAATGAACGATTTTTTTATTTTTTTCAAATTATGCAAAAAGAGAACTTGTATTTCTAAAACAAATGGAGGAACGACTGAAAAAATTTTTCTCTTATTTCCAGGTAAAAACCACTACATTGAAGCAAAGAGATGAAATTTGTTACAAAATAGAGTATGATAGATACATATCTTGGAGGTATAAGATGAAGATTATTCTTGTTGGTGGTGGTAAAGTCGGAAGCGCCCTTTGCCGTTCGCTTGTTGCTGAGAATCATGATGTGGTTCTTATCGAGCAGGATGAGGCTGTTCTCAACCACTTGACCAAACGTTACGATATTATAGGGATTCTTGGAAATGGAGCCAATTTTAAAGTTTTAGAGCAAGCAAATATTGAATCTTGCGATATTTTTATATCTATGACTGAACAAGACGAAGTCAACATGGTTTCCGCAGTTTTAGCAAAGAAAATGGGAGCTAAAGAAACTGTTGTCCGCGTCCGCAATCCTGAGTATTCTAATCCTTTCTTTAAGGAAAAAAACATTCTTGGCTTCTCTTTGGTTGTCAACCCTGAACAATTGGCTGCACGTTCGATTGCTAATATCATTGATTTCCCGAACTCTTTATCGGTAGAGCATTTTGCCAATGGACGGGTTGCTCTGATGGAATTCAAGGTAAAAGGAAAATAGCCCCTTGTGTCAGACGACTATTTCTGACTTCCGGAAACAATATGGAAATGTCATTATCTGTGCTATTGAACGGAATAATGAACTGACTATTCCTGATGGAGATGTCAGCATCCAGGCAAACGATAAGATATATATGACTGGAAACCGCTCAGAAATTATGGCTTTCCACCATTACATCCGCCCACGCGTTATCAAAAGCTTGCTGATTATCGGGGCGGGTAAGATTGCTTACTATCTTTTAAACATTTTGAAAGATAGTAAAATTGATCTTAAAGTCTTAGAAATTAATCGTCAAAGAGCTGAATGGTTCAGCCAGGAATTTCCTGATATTTACGTTGTTCATGGTGATGGTACTGCCAAAGATATCCTTTTAGAAGAAAGTGCACCAAATTATGATGCAGTTGCCACTCTTACAGGAGTGGATGAAGAAAACATCATTGCATCTATGTTCCTAAACAGTATCGGTGTTCAAAAAAATATTACAAAAATCAATCGAACTAGCCTGCTAGAAATTATTGATAGTCAAGATTTTTGCTAGTATCGTTACACCAAAAAGGAATTGCTGTAGATACCATTATGCACTTTATCCGCGGTCGCTATAATGCACAATTCTCTAGCTTAGAAGCTTTGCACCATGTTGCAAACGGTCGCATTGAAACTCTGCAATTCCAAATTAAAGAAGAAAATAAGATGACAAATCGACCTTTGTCTCAGCTGAAACTGAAAAAAGGAGTTCTTTTGGTTGCTATCATCCGTCAAGGAAAAGCCATCTTCCCAACTGGTGACGATCAAATTAAGGCTGGAGACAAAATTCTTGTCACAACCTTATTGCAAAATATCACCAAAATTTATGACTTATTAGAGGAGTAATCAGATGAATAAATCCATGATTCGTTATCTTCTCTCTAAGTTGTTACTAATTGAAGCCTGCCTGCTTTTAGTGCCCGTTGTCATTGCTGTCATCTATCAAGAGCCAGCTAAAGTCTTTCTATCTTTGGGTCTTACAATTGGTATTTTACTAATTTTAGGTGGAGTTGGAATTTTCTTTAAACCCAAAGACGCTCACATCTATGCTAAGGAAGGTGTCTTGATTGTTGCCCTCTGTTGGATTCTTTTGGTCCTTCTTTGGAGCTCTACCTTTTTGTCTTTTTCTGGACAAATTCCAAATATTATTGATGCTTTCTTTGAAGTCAGTTCAGGATTTACCACGACTGGTGCCACTATTCTCAACGATGTTGGCGTCCTCTCCCCTCTCTACTTTTCTGGCGTAGTTTTACCCACTTAATTGGTGGTATGGGAGTGCTGGTCTTTGCCTTAGCCATTATGGATAATGCCAAGAACGGTCACTTGGAAGTCATGAAGGCTGAAGTGCAGGGTCCTGTCTTTGGCAAGGTTGTCTCCAAACTTAAAAGACACTGCCCAGATTCTCTATATCATCTACTTGGCCCTCTTTTGCCATCTTTACTCTTCTTTATTTCCTAGCAGGAATGCCATTATTTGACAGTTTCATTATTGGTATGGGAACAGCTGGTACAGGTGGTTTTTACCGTTTATAATGATGGTATTGCCCACTATAACAGTCCACTGATTACCTATCTGGTTAGCTTTGGAGTCTTGACTTTTTGGGGTCAACTTTAACCTTTACTATTTCTTCCTGATCAGAAAAATTCAAAGCTTTCTTTGCGGATGAAGAGCTAAAAGGTTACTTGACAATCGTTGGGGTTTCTACTCTCCTCATCACCTTCAATATCCTCCATATTTTCCATGGGAATATTGCTGACAGCTTGAAATGTCATTCTTCCAAGTCTCCAACACCATCACTACAACAGGTTTTTGGTTTTTGGAAACACTGTTGATTGGCCTCTCTTTTCACAATTTATCCTCTTGCTTTTTAATGTGTATCGGAGGGTCTGCAGGTTCTACCGCCGGAGGATTTAAAGTCATTCGTTGTATGATTTTGGCAAGGATTGCAAAAAAATCAGATTCTATCAACCCTTTCTCCAAACCGGGTATTGACCTTACATGTCAACGGAAATGTACTAGATAAAGATACCCAGCACAAGGTCTTAAAGTACATGGTTGTCTATATGATGATTATTGCGGCACTTATTTTTGTTGTGAGCTTTGATAATAATAACTTTATGACCGTTGTCAGTGGAGTACTAAGCTGTTTTAATAACATCGGGCCGATGATCGGAACAACTGAGAGCTTTTTCTATTTTTCAGTCCCCTTTCTAAATTTCTCTTGTCCTTGGCTATGATTGCTGGACGCCTGAAATCTATCCAATGCTCCTGCTCTTCCTACCCAAAACTTGGTCTAGAAGATAGGACTCATTCAGGGAATACCGGTCTATCAAAAAGTCTTACTAAATAATGTTAACTCTCTCATTTCTGTAGTGGATCAATAACTATAGGCCTGAGAGAGCTTTTTGATTACAAAGAATAGGCCTAGTAAAACTATAATAAAAATAAACAAATTCTCCATCATCAAAAAAAGTTACCTATAGGATCTAGACGAAGCTCCTACTCAAGAAAGGTTTCCCAACTTCGTCTATAAAAACAGAGGCTGGCGCCCTATGCCCAGCCTCTCTGTGTGACTTATTTTTTTGCATTATGAAGTGCCTTGGATTTACTCTTCCCTCTTATTCATCTCCTTCAATCTCTTCTCTTTGATCCTCATAAAAATATTACTTTCCCATCTTTGACTTTAAAGGAATAGTTTAGAGACGTATCCGATTCACTCTTATAACTGTAATATGTTAATCTATAGTTTCCATCAGGAAGGTCTTTGGCATCAATCTTTTTTTAGCTGCGTCTTTTTAAATCTTGCTCCTTGATGGATGCTACATCATCTAAAAAAATATGGTCATTTCGACCAACTCTTGATCAATCAAGGTTTAAAAAGGGATTTGATAGTGGCCTGCAAAATCTTTTTCCCTTCCTTGATGTTCTGGGAGACAAGGGCATTTAGCATTTCCTCTTTACTATCACCATACACATTGGATTGAATGCTAAAAAATTTAATAGGAAGGCCGATAGACTGCTTCATTAATTTGTTTTCAATTTTTTTCCTCTATTTTTTTAACAGATTTCTGTTCTACAAACACATACTCATAATATGGAAGGGAGGGACTATTTGACCCTCCATCATGATAACTTATATTTTTGTTCCAAAGTCACCGTCTGACCATCATAGGTTTTTCAGAGTAGGTATAATTCACATTATAAGTAGGAATTTCTAAAGGGGTCCAATCCAAATGATTGATAGTGACTTTCCCATGAAGGCCAACCTTCTCACATTCTCTAGTAACTATTTCTTTGGCTCTTCGATAATCGCTAGGCATCATAATCTTGCAACTGGTCAAAAGTACAGCTGATACCAGCAAAGCAAGCAAAAGTATAGGACAATCTATTTTATTTTTTTCATCTTATTTCCTCCAATAAGATATGATTTAGGAGATAAAAATTGATAACAATAAAAATATATAATCTATATTGATGTTTTGAAGTTCTATGAAAAACAAACCTATTTCTTATTCCTTTTTTTCTCCATTATTTAAAGGAAGGTCAGAATAGAGAGCCTTTCGATTAGAGATAAAGAACTATACGTATCTAGTGAGACTGTTTTTCTTGTATCGTTTCTTTTCAGGCTAAAATGGTCTGGTACGGGATCTTCTCCCGGCTGAGACCAAGGATGGCAACGAAAAATCCGCGCCAAACCCATCAGGACACCTTTGGCTCCATGCTTCTGAATAGCCTCAATCATATAATTAGAGCAGGTGGGCCGAAAAACGACAGGAAGGTGGAAATGCAGGTGAAATAAAAACGTTGGTAAAAGCGAACTGGAGCGATTAAAAAGCTTTTTAATCATTTTTCCAGCCTTTGTAATAGCCAAATTATGAAGCTGGCTTATTTCTTTTTTATTGAGGCGTCTAGATTCACCCGGTCGAAGTCCTGTCAAATCCAAATGTCCGAAGCGCGTCCGAGACAGCTTGTCTACCTCTAAGCCGACCGCTTGGAACATCTTCTTCACTTGATGATTCCGTCCCTCATGGATAGTCAACTGAACGACAGATCGATTTTTTTGACAGGATCGACTTTTATGATTTCATAAACTGCCGGTTTGGTCTTTTTACCATCAATTTCTACACCACGAGTCAATGGGCGAAGATTTTTCTTTGTTGGCGATTCCTTTTACACGAGCGACATAAACCTTGTCAATCTCATTACGTGGATGAATCATCTCGTCTGTAAAATCGCCATCATTAGTCAGGATAAGAAGTCCAGAAGTATCCCAGTCTAGACGACCAACTGGATAAATCCGTTCTTTAACTTGAGGCAACAAGTCTACCACCGTTTTACGTCCCTTGTCATCTGTCACACTAGAAATGACTCCACGAGGCTTATTTAACAGGTAGTAGACCTTTTCCTCATTATAGATAGGCTGTCCTTCTACTTCAACTTTGTCACCTGTTTTAACCAAGGTAGCCAGTTCATGAACCACCTGGCCATTGATTGTCACAAGGCCTTGCTTAATCAGCTCTTCTGCTTTCCGGCGACTAGCCACTCCTGCATGGGCAATATATTTATTAATTCTCATCTTTCATCCTTTCACAAGATACACAGTTCAGCCATTTTATTCTAACTCTGATTCGGTCGCTTGACCAAAATAATTGGCTTTCTTCTGCTACCAATTCTGTATCTGTCACGACTGGTAATTCGTCCAAATGGTTGATTCCCATGTAATCTAAGAAATAATCTGTTGTCACATAAAGGTTAGGACGACCAAGGACCTCCTTTTTACCATCTTCTCGAACCAGCTCAAATGCCAATAACTTAGCAAGCGCCCCGCTAGAATTAACCCCACGGATATCATCAATCTCTACTCGAGTGATTGGTTGTTTTATAAGCAATAATTGACAGAGTTTCTAAAAGCAGCGCGTGACAGACTCTGATTGATCGGCGATTTAGAATAAGCTCGCAAAAGTTCTGCAAAAAGCTTGTTTGGTAACTAATTTATAAGTATTCGACGTTTCAAGTAAAGCCAGGCTACAATCAGCATCAGCTTCGTACTTAGCTGCCAATTTTTTTCTAAACTTTGGCTAACTCCTGTAGGAGGAATGGACAAGATTTCAGCAATCTGCCGAACTTTCAAGCCGTCTTCTCCTGCCACAAAAAGAAGCGCTTCTATTTCTGATAACTTACTCATGTTTACTTCCTAATTAGATAGATGCTTCCAAAATTTTCTTCTTGGAGCAATTGAATCTCCTGTACTTTCACTAATTCCAAGGTTGCTAAAAAAAGAGTGATGACCTCGTTCATGTCTTTGGTCTCAGTAAATAACTCTTGTAAGGCCAACTTTTTTTGACTCTTACAGCGTTCCAAGACCACATCCATCATGTCTTCAATCTTATATTCATCTTTGACAATGGTAGTATGACTATGACGAAATTCTTCTCTTTTTTTAGCTAATAAGCCAGAAAAGGCCAAAAACAAATCAATGGCTGAGCGGTCATGCACCAACTCAGCATCTTCATGAGACTAATTCAATCTTAGGCTTAGAATAATATAGAGCCCGCTCTTCGTGCTGCTCCGCCATTTTCTCACCGAGAAGTTTAAATTTACGATACTCCTCAATTTGACTCAACAGGTCATGTTCTAAATCTTCCTCTAAGTCAGCATCATCCACTACTTTAGGTAGAAGTTTGCGACTTTTAATAAGCATAAGCTGACTAGCCATGACCATATATTCCCCAGCCACCTCCAGACGCATGGCCTGCAAGGTCGCAACATAGGCTAAATATTGTTCAATAACCTCTGTAATTGGAACATCATAAATATCCATCTGGTACTTGGAAACTAAATGGAGTAGCAAATCCAGGGGTCCCTCAAAATCTTTAATTTTTTTATATCCATTATCTATATTTTTCTAATGTGGTAATACTTTTTCAACCCCTAGGTCACGAGCAATATCATGTAGGCTTCGCTTATCTTTCAATTGACGCAAAATATATTGTTCTCTCAAACTCTGAGCAGACAAACCTGCCTGCCCTTTTTCTGATAAAAATGCCTCTAGTTGACGAAAGGCCCACTGTCTCGAATAAGGTTTTCCTTTCTTTTTCAAATAAATAGGTGCCTGAAACCATCCTACTTAATTCTTCTGTCAGTTTGGAAGAAAGTTGGACAATTCGTTTTTGCCCCGCTTTCTCAACACTTAAAAATCTGAAAAATCCAACTGGATATCTGCGACTTTTATAGACAAAAATTTCACTCGGTAATAGACCATTTTTCTAAAAATCAGAAGGGCAATCAAACGTCCCTGAGGAACTTGACTCTCCTGCCAAAAACTGATAAATCAAGGAGCGAACCTTGTGAAGAGCTTTCTTTCTGATCCTTGGGAATATTTAATTTGTAGTAATGTTCTATATATTTCTGATTATAGAGAAAATACAAGAATTGGTTAACTGCCGATAATTTCCGTTTTTTTGCACAGAAAGCTTTAAAGACTGCAAAGAAGATTGATAGAGTCGCAGACTGGTATCATTTATTGTTCCAACTTGCTCAAGGAATTGTTCTAAATCATATGTATAGGCAAGCCTGGAATTTTTAGATAACTGTTTTTCCTGTATAAACTGTTCGATTGCTTCTCTCATTTAGCTTTCATCTCATATCGGCTTGAAAAATCATGTAAAAGGGCATTAACTGCTTTGAGAATCGACTTTCTCGTGATAATTCCATGAAAATGCTGATCTTCTCCTACCACAGGCAAGAAGGATTCATCTATCAATTTATGCAAAACTTCAGAAATTGTGTAATTCACTCCTACAGTTAAACCATCTTTCCTAGTCATGTGAACGATGTCCATCGCCATAAATTCTTCTTCTGGAAGATCATGCTGCATCCGATAAGCCATAATATCCGTCAGAGAAATGGTTCCGACAAACTTCTTTTCATCCGTCACAACTGGAATCCGAGGTAGGTCATCTGACTCAACAACAAAAATGGCGTGATCAACATTGTGACTGTCTACTAACACTGCTAAATTTTGCAGCAGGTGTCAGAAAAAGCACCTTCTTGTTTCACAAGATAATCTTCAAATGCCCGGGCTATCATCTAGCAAACTCCTTTGACAAACTTGGGTATAGTTGATGCTGACGAGTGAAATAATCCACTCTGAAACGATCTTCTTCAATTTCAACCTTAGCATAAAGACGCTCCGTAATCAAACCGCGTGGTTGACTGATAGACCCTGGATTTAAAAGAGAGTCTTCCCTTCCATCCAAGCATCCGGAATATGTAGGTGGCCATAGAGACAAATATCCGCATTTTTCTTCTTGGGCCCACAAATCTAGCTTTTGAAAAGAAAAGTTAATTTGGAATAAATGACCGTGAGCCTGAACTATACGAGTCCCATTCAAATCTGTCACTAGTCGATCCGGATAGTCATCATAAAAGTCCATATTGCCAGCAACAACGTGAATCCCCTCCCAAACAGGGTCATCGCTTGGCAATTCAGAGTCACCATTGTGGAAAATGCCGTCTACCTTACCTAAGTAATAATTTTTTATCTCCTCAACAATTGCTCGATCGCCGTGAGAGTCGCTCATTACAATGATTGTTTGCTTTGCCATGCTGGAAATACCTCCATTAACTTTTTCACCGCCTGAGCGCGATGAGATTGCTCATTCTTCTCTTCTACTGTTAGCTCAGCTGATGTCTTGCCTGTTTCACCAACCAAAAAGAGGATCATAACCAAAGCCATTTTCTCCTTTTTGGCTCAAAAATTGATATAACCAGGCCAGTCAGCCTCAACTACTAAACTTTCTTTTTCAGGACTGGTCACGACCAGTGTTGTATGAAAATGAGCTGCACGATCCTTTAATTCAAAAACCATTGCTAACTCATGCAAGAGCTTGATATTATTCTCCGCATCAGTTGCACCTACTCCAGCAAAGCGAGCGGACCAGACCCCAGGAAGTCCTCCAAGAATATCAACTTGTAAACCCGAATCATCAGCTAAAACCATTTTCCCAGTTAGCTGGCTAATGGTTTCTGCCTTGAGCCGAGCATTTTCTTCAAAGGTCATTCCTGTTTCAGCCACTTCTGGCAAGTCAGGGGTAGTCATTGAGATTTTTCTACCTTGTAGCCTATTTTTTTCAAATAACTTTCGAAACTCTTTCGTTTTGCCCTCATTTCGAGTAGCAATTAAAAGAGTATCCTTGACTTCTTTAGCTCCCAAAAAATCAGTCAATGAAACTCCGCCTTGAGGTATATAGACATACAAAAGTTGGCCTGACTCCACTACAAGTAAAGCCCCTTGACGCTGGATCAGTTCTAACTTTCTTTTAGCCTCTTCATTTATAAGGTCTACTAAAAAGACTAATAAGCGATATGCAGAATGGTAACGTAAAATCGTCACTTCAATTGGGAAATTATGTCCATCCTTATTCAGAGCTACTTGCAAATCTTCTAAAATTTTGCCAGCCTCAGCTGATACCTGCGAAAAAAATTACTAAAAAGATTCCGTTTCGCTCCACTTAGTGATATACCAGTCTTGGTCATCCTTATATTCGTATATTTTTTCACTCATAAATCTATATGCTCCACGCTTACCTTCTGTCCAAGCCAATGTTCAGCAATCTCAGCAAAACTCTTAGCACTGGCTGTTGTATAAAAACGATGCTGCAAAGTCTGTTCTTCTCGGCTACGATTAATTTCAAAGTAGTTTAAAAGAACAGAGATATCCTACACACTCTGCTCCACTGTCAATCAGTTTAACATCCGGTCCCATCACATTTTGAATAATGGATCTCAGGAGAGGATAATGTGTACAACCCAGAACAAGCGTGTCAACCTTTCCTGCTAACGGAAGCAAGGTCTCATAGACAACTTTTTTTGTAACACTGGACGTTAGCTCATTGGACTCAACTAGAGGAACAAACTTAGGGACAAGCCAAGCTACTAACCTCCATCTCAGGTGACAAAGTTTCAATTTTCTTGCGATAGATATCTGAAGTGACTGTCATTGGTGTCCCAATCACTCCAATCTTCCCTGAATGAGTTGACTTTATCGCTGCAGAAGCCCCAGGTAGAATTACTCCTAAAACTGGAATATCTAGTTTTTTTCTTTAATCTCTTCCCAGACAACAGCTGTCGCTGTATTACAAGCAATAACTATCATTTTCACATCTTTAGTCAAAAGAAAAATTGACCAGTTGCCAAGTATAGTCTCTAATTTGCTCAGCTGGCCTTGGTCCATAAGGAGCACGAGCAGAATCCCCGATATAAATGACTTCTTCGTGGGGAAGTTGTCGCATCAATTCACGTACAACCGTCAAACCGCCCACTCCGGAATCTAGAAAACCAATCGGTCGATTATCCATAAAATCTTCTTTTCTAAATAAGGGATTGGGCCTACAGCCCAAATCCCTTTTGATATTTAATAATCAAATGATTATTTTTTTCTTTTTGCTGTTAGCTAAAGCTGATTTTTGTTGGTTGATAATTTGGCGATAAACTTGTTGGACTTTTTTGCCTCACTTGGACGCTGTCCACTTGCTCCAAGCAAAGTACGAACTGCTTCCACATTCAAACGCGGATTTTCAGCAAATTCTTTTTCGACTTGCTTACGAAGGATATACATTCCTGCAAATACACCACCTGCAAAAGCAAGAATAATCAGCAAAATTGCTAAAAATAAACTCATAAAATAAATCTCCTATTTCCTTTTTTGCGTTGCTTTCATTATACCAAATCTTCTTTATTTTTCAAAGTCAAATCCATAGAGAGTCGCAAAATAATCTTCTGGTCTTTCAGCTCGACGAATCATACGAACATTTCCATCTTCTTCCAAGAGAATTTCGCTGGAACGAAGTTTGGCATTGTACTGATACCCCATTGAAAAGCCATGGGCACCTGTGTCGTAAATTACGAGTGTATCACCGATTTGGCTGATAGGCAGCGGACGATTAATGGCAAATTTATCATTATTCTCGCAGAGACTACCGACAACATCCACAATCTCCGTCTCACCCTCAGGTCGATCCATATTGGTAATGTGGTGATAAGAACCGTACATAGCTGGACGCAGCAGATTAACCGCAGAGGCGTCCACCCCCAGATAGGTTCGATAGGTCTGCTTCTTATGGGTAACCTTGGTAACAAGTAGGCCAAAAGGTGCCAGCATAAAGCGACCCAGCTCTGTATAAATCTTGACCTGTCCTAGGCCAGCAGGTGTCAGAATCGTTTCATAGGCCTGACGAACTCCTTGACCAATGACCGCAATGTCATTTTCTTCGCCTTCAGGTTGGTAATTGATACCGACACCACCAGAGAGATTGATAAAGTCCAACTCAACTCCTGTCTCAGCCACTACTTCTACAGCCAGCTCAAAAAAAGCTGACGGGCCAGTTCAGGATAGTAGTCATTGCTGACTGTATTTGAGGCCAAGAGGGCATGGATCCCAAACTTCTCAGCTCCCAACTCCTTGAGCTCTTTGAAAGCCTGAATCAACTGGTCCTTAGTCATGCCAAACTTAGCTTCTTCTGGATTATCCATGATGCTCGTTCCCAGCTCAAAAGAAACCGCCAGGGGTTGTAACGACAGGAAATAACATTGGGAATACCAGCGGCTTCCTTTAGAAAAGCTACATCTTCATAGGCATCCAGATTGATAGTCGCTCCAAGGTCACGCGCAAACTGAAATTCCTCAGCTGGTGTGTTATTGGACGAAAACATGATATCCTGTCCAGCAAAGCCCAGCTTTTGACTCATGAGCAACTCAACATAGCTGGCACAGTCCACCCCGCAGCCTTCTTCTTTAAGGATTTTTAAAAATAGCAGGGATTTGGGGTAGCCTTGACAGCAAAAATACTCTTTAAAACCCCGGATTCCAAGAAAAGGCCTCATGCAGGGCACGCGCTCTTGCCCGAATTCCCTTCTCATCATAAAGATGGAAAGGGGTTGGAAACTGAGCCGTAATCTCATCTAACTTTTCACGACTAATAAAAGGAGTTTTCATAACATGTCACACTTTCATTGTAATTCACTCTATTATACCATAAGCTAGCCGTTCTAGAATACCTCCTGCACAATTATCATTTTCTACCACTTTCATTCATATATTAACCGATCTTTTTTCAAACTGGTCTTTTAATTTTTTTATATTTTTCTACTATTTAAATATTAAAAAAATGTACTTGTAGCAATATTTTTAGAGTACTTTTATTCCTTGAATGAATTTGATTCATTTTAGCGCCTCCCCTTGTTTTTCCCTGAAAACGTTTTATAATAAGATAGTCTTAAACTTTTCTTAAAGTTTGGTCAAACATTTTAATAAGGGGGAATGTCAATAATGAGTATTGGAATCATTATTGCAAGCCATGGTGAATTTGCTGCTGGCATTCATCAATCAGGTTCTATGATTTTTGGCGAACAAGAAAAAAAGTACAAGTTGTTACTTTTTATGCCAAATGAAGGCCCTGATGATTTGTATGCTAAATTCAATAACGCTGTGGCACAGTTTGATGCGGACGATGAAGTCTTAGTCTTGGCTGACCTTTGGAGTGGTTCTCCATTCAACCAAGCTAGCCGTGTAATGGGTGAAAATCCAGATCGCAAGTTCGCTATTATTACAGGTTTGAATCTGCCAATGTTGATTCAAGCATATACAGAAAGAATGATGGATGCTAACGCTGGTGTTGATGCCGTCGTAGCTAATATCATCAAAGAAGCTAAAGAAGGTGTGAAGGCTCTGCCTGAAGAATTGAATCCAGCAGAAGAAGTTGCAAGCGCTCCTGTTGCAGCAACTGCTCAAGCTGCTATTCCAGAAGGTACTGTTATCGGTGATGGCAAGCTCAAAATCAATCTTGCGCGTATCGATACACGTTTGCTTCATGGACAAGTCGCAACTGCTTGGACACCAGATTCAAAAGCAGACCGTATTATCGTAGCTTCTGACTCAGTAGCTAAGGATGAACTCCGCAAAGAGTTAATCAAACAAGCCGCACCGGGTAATGTAAAAGCAAACGTTGTGCCTATTGACAAACTTATTGCTGTTTCAAAAGACCCACGCTTTGGTAATACTCATGCTTTGATCCTGTTTGAAACTCCTCAAGATGCTCTTCGTGCTATTGAAGGCGGTGTGCCAATCAAGACTCTCAATGTAGGTTCTATGGCTCACTCGACAGGTAAAACAATGGTTAACAACGTACTATCAATGGACAAGGACGATGTAGCGACTTACGAAAAACTTCGTGACCTTGGCGTTGAATTCGACGTACGTAAAGTACCAAATGACTCTAAGAAAGACTTGTTTGACTTAATTGAAAAAGCAAACGTTCAATAATACATTAATTGAATAAAATTTGGACGGATAGTTTAGCAAAAACTACACCTCTCAGTTCTTTCTAGGTCTTGCCTGACTATTTTTACGTCCTCATATCTCATGAAAGGATAATTATAAATCATGTCTATTATTTCTATGGTTTTAGTGGTCTTTGTTGCCTTCCTTGCTGGTCTTGAAGGTATCTTGGACCAATTCCAATTCCACCAACCAATTGTTGCATGTACTTTGATTGGTTTGGTAACAGGTAACCTAACTGTCGGTGTTATGCTAGGGTGGTTCACTTCAGCTAATCGCTCTTGGTTGGGCAAATATCGGTGCTGCTGTAGCTCCCGATGTAGCTCTTGCATCCGTGGCATCTGCAATTATTTTTAGTGCAGAGTGGTGGTGCAAAAGATGATATCTCAGTAGCTACAGCCACAGCTATTCCTCTTGCAGTAGCTGGTCTCTTTTTGACCATGATTGTCCGTACTGCTTCAGTTGCCCTAGTTCATGGTGCTGATTCTGCTGCTAAAAAGGAGATATTCGTGGTGTTGAAAGAGCACATTATACTGCCCTCCTCCTCCAAGGGTTACGTATTGCAGTCCCTGCTATTCTTTTACTTTTGATTCCTGCGGAATCAGTAAAAGCAGCTCTTCAATCAATGCCAGTTTGGCTCAAAGAAGGGATGGAAGTAGGCGGTAGCATGGTCGTAGCTGTCGGTTATGCTATGGTTATCAACATGATGGCAACTCGTGAAGTATGGCCTTTCTTCGCTATTGGTTTCGCTCTTGCTGCTGTTAGTGGTTTATCTCTCATCGCTTTTGGTACAATCGGTGTTGCACTTGCTCTTATTTACATTAACCTTTCTAAGAAAGGTGGAAATGGTGGTGGAGCAGTCGCTTCATCTAACGACCCAATCGGCGATATTTTTAGAGGACTACTAAGAAAGGAGAAACGAATCATGACTGAAAAACTGCAATTAACAAAATCAGATCGTCAAAAAGTTTGGTGGCGTTCTACTTTCTTACAAGGTTCTTGGAACTATGAACGCATGCAAAACTTGGGTTGGGCTTATTCACTAATCCCAGCAATTAAAAGATTATACACTAAAAAAGGAAGACCAGGCTGCAGCTCTTGAGCGTCACTTGGAATTCTTCAACACTCACCCATATGTTGCAGCTCCTATTCTTGGTGTAACACTTGCACTTGAAGAAGAAAAAGCAAACGGTGCGTCAATTGATGATGCAGCTATCCAAGGGGTTAAGATTGGTATGATGGGACCTCTTGCTGGTATCGGAGACCCTGTTTTCTGGTTTACTGTACGACCAATTTTAGGAGCACTAGGAGCTTCTCTAGCCGCATCAGGAAATATCATCGGTCCACTACTTTTCTTTGTTCTTTGGAATGCAATTCGTATGGCTTTCCTCTGGTACACACAAGAATTAGGCTACAAGGCTGGTTCTGAAATCACCAAAGATATGTCTGGTGGTATCCTCCAAGATATTACCAAAGGTGCCTCTATCTTGGGTATGTTTATCATTGGTGTTCTTGTAAAACAATGGGTCAACATTGGTTTCAAAATTGCCTTTGCCATCTACAACTCTTACAGATCCAAAAGCTTATGTTGAAATTCCTAACGGCCCTGTAACCGGAGAGAAAATTAGTTGAAATATTAAACAGAGCCCCGGTGTAAACCTTGGACCAGTAAAACAAAATACCCTACAAGGTCAACTTGATTCTTTAATACCGGGACTGCTAGGATTACTCTTAACATTCCTCTGTATGTGGTTATTGAAGAAAAAAAGTTTCACCAATCATTATCATCGTTGCATTATTTATTGTTGGTATTGTTGCTCACTACTTCAATATTATGTAATCAAAAAGAAGGTTTCGGCCTTCTTTTTCTTGTGGTATAATAGAAAGAGATTTACTTTTGAAGGAGCAATTATGGCGCAATCACAAAACAAAACAGTTGAATTTAATACCACTGGCGTTTCCTACCTCGGATTAGGCGGTAAGGTTGGGAAATTTTTAATCGGCGAGACAGCTCTTGAGTTTTTATGCTGATGCCAATGTAGAAGATTATATTCAGCTGCCTTGGACTAGCATCACTGCTATCGGCGCCAATGTTTCTGGCAAGAAAGTCAGCCGCCACTTTGAAATCTGGACTGACAAAGGAAAATTTCTCTTTGCCTCCAAAGACTCTGGTAAGATTCTCAAAATTGCTCGGGAGCATATCGGCAACGACAAGGTGGTTAGATTGCCGACTCTGTTACAAAAAATTGCTGGAATCTTTTAAGAAGAAAAAAATAGGGTTGAAAAAAAGTTTCAACCTTATTTTTTTATATTTTCGACTAAGACAAAAAGTTGCTTATATCAGCAAAAATGGAGCTAGCACAAAAAATTGAAAAAGTGAAACAGGTTTGAGAATGCACTATTTCAGCCCTTTGAAATGATGGGGTGGAGTAAGCTGACATTATCAATGCAAGACCGCATCATTAGATCTTCAAAAAGTATAAACATCAGCTATTTTTTTCTCAAAAGTCCATGTCTTGACACCTTCAACATCACGGACATCTAGTTGTTTAAATCCGTTCTTTTTGTAAAAACGACAGTTGCTTTCTGTATGAGTAATTAAAGTAAGCCGCTGGCATTTCTCTTCTTTTGCAAGCAACTCAAGTCCCTTTTGAGATAAAAAGACCGCCAACTCCCTGTCCTTGATAATCAGGTAGCACTCCCCAGCAATTCAAGATAAAAGAGTTGAACTACCCCTTTTTTTAGCTTCTTTACTGCCCTCCCCAAAGACTTTTTGAAAAGCTAAAAGCTGAGGAATATATTGCCACATCCTCCATGCTCCTGCCCGCAAAAAGGAAAGCATACCGACAGGATGATTACCGAGCTTATGAATAGTAGCGACCCCCATAAGACGCCCGTCCACTTCAGCAAGCAGACAAATATGATGACGCATCGCTGCCTTAACCATAACTGCATGCAATCTATTTAGAAAATCAATATAAGACTGGCTACTGCCAAAGAGAGGACGAAATTTTTCTCTGTAGATCTCATGCTTAGCAAAAAGCAGCAGTTAAAAACCGAGACCGCAGCAGCAAGATCTCGTTCATCTGCTCTTCGAAAACGAATCATGATAGCTACCTCTTCAAATCTTTTCTGCCAATTTTTCTAAAAAAATCTTGACGTTTTTCAGCTGTAGACTGAGAAATATTCCCGAAATTCAACCAACGTCGCTGTCTAGCACCGATAGACTTAAAGGTATGGCCCAACATGGCTTTCTTGACGACGTCACCACAGAAATACTTAAGATAGAAGGTCGGTGCTGCAGAGGTAGTAATAGCCAACACCTCTTTAATATTGGTCAGACGACCAACTAACTGGCGAGTTTTGCTCTCCTCGTAAATCTTATTTTTCAAAAAGACCTTATCTTCAAAGCCCTTGACAATAGCTGGCATATCCGCCCACCAGATAGGAAAAAAATCATGATAAAGGCGGTCACAGGACGCAAGAGCTTCCTGATATTTTAAAACCAGTGGGTCAAGTGCCTGCCCTTTATTAAAAAAGTGCTAGCTCTTCCTTGGTATAGACTGGATTAAAAACCATCCTCATAGAGATCGATCAATTCATAGGTCTGACCTTTCTTCTCCAACAAATCTTGAACCTGCTCTAAAAATAGCATGGTTAAAGCTTTTTCTCATAGGGATGTGCATAAACAATGAGATTTTTAATCATGTTTTGTAACCTCCTAGTAAATCATTGAACATTGAGCGATAGACTTCCTCATCAAAAGGCTCCAAGCCTTTGGCAATAAAATGACCATAGCCTGTGATGAAGGTGTCCAGCTTGAGCAAGAGAATCTTTTTCTCTTTCTGACTCTCAATAGGCAGCTGATCCAGATAAACCACTGTCTTATTCCCGATTTCCAGAAGCTCACCTTTTCCGGTAAGCCTCTGTCGCTACAGGGCTGAAAAAAAGAGAAAATCCATTATCTGACTGTTGGTCTTGTATTCCGATAAAAGAAAGAGTCCTATCTGCCAAATGCAATCCAGAGGATCAGAGACTCCATCTAGATACTGCTCCTCTAAACGCTTAAGCTGCCTCTGGTTTTCCAAAAGACAGACCTGATAATAAAGATCCTCCTTGTTCTCAAAAGCCTTGTAAAAAGCACCAGTCGTAACCCCCAGCAGAGATGCCAGTTTCCTTTAGGGGGATATTCTGATAGCCATACTCTCTGATAAGCTGGCTTGCCTTTTCAATCATACGGTCACGCGTTGTTTGTTTTACCATAAGAACTCCTTTGGATAACTGTATTACCCCTATCTAAAGATAACATAGTTATCTTTTTCTGTCAAGATTTTTCCCATCCTGGGATTTACATTTTCCGGAAAATCCTGTATAATAGTCGAAACGGATAAGTACTATTGGGCACTTTTCAGAAAGTCTGCGGTGGCTGTGAGCAGATAAGAAGAAAATAGGAAATTCTACCGTTAGTTTAAAAATGAATAATTAAGCAAGTGCACTTTTTGTGAAGTTGGATGGAACCATGGCTCTGTCGCTCCAACAGTTTCATAAAGTGCTTTTTATTTTTGGAGGTACCTATGTTAGATTTAAAACGCATCCGTACGGACTTTGATACTGTAGCTGCAAAATTAGCTACGCGAGGTGTTGACGCTGCTACCCTTAACCAAATGAAAACTATTGACAAAGAACGTCGGGATTTATTGGTCAAGGTCGAAGAGCTAAAGGCAGAGCGTAATACTGTTTCTGCCGAAATTGCCCAAGCTAAACGCAACAAAGAAAATGCAGATGACAAGATTGCTGCCATGCAAAAAAACTCTCTGCTGAAGTCAAGAACTTAGACGCAAGCTTGGCTGAGCTGGATGCTAAGTTGACTGAATTCACTACTACTCTACCTAATATCCCGCACGAAAGTGTTCCTGTCGGAGCAGACGAGGATGAAAATGTCGAAGTTCGTCGCTGGGGTACACCACGCCAATTTGACTTTGAAGCTAAGGCTCACTGGGATTTGGGTGAAGATCTGGATATCTTAGACTGGGAGCGCAGGGGCAAAAAGTTACTGGTGCTCGCTTCCTCTTCTATAAGGGCTTGGGAGCAAGACTTGAGCGTGCTATCTATAACTTCATGCTGGATGAGCATGGCAAAGAAGGCTATACCGAAGTCATCACTCCTTATATGGTAAACCATGATTCCATGTTTGGGACTGGGCAGTATCCTAAGTTCAAAGAAGATACGTTTGAGCTAAGCGATACCAACTTCGTTCTGATTCCGACTGCTGAAGTTCCGTTGACCAACTACTATCGAGACGAAATTCTCGACGGAAAAAGAATTACCAATCTACTTCACGGCTATGAGCCCATCATTCCGCTCTGAAGCTGGCTCTGCCGGTCGTGATACGCGCGGTCTGATTCGTCTGCACCAATTCCACAAGGTTGAAATGGTGAAATTTGCCAAGCCAGAAGAATCTTATGAAGAGCTAGAAAAGATGACTGCCAACGCAGAAAATATCCTGCAAAAGCTGAATCTGCCTTACCGCGTTGTAGCACTCTGTACTGGAGATATGGGCTTCTCAGCTGCTAAGACCTACGACTTGGAAGTTTGGATTCCTGCTCAGAACACCTACCGTGAAATCTCTAGCTGCTCTAACACAGAAGATTTCCAAGCTCGTAGAGCTCAAATTCGCTACCGTGATGAAGCAGACGGCAAGGTCAAACTCCTTCATACTCTCAACGGTTCTGGACTTGCTGTCGGACGCACAGTGGCTGCTATCTTAGAAAATTACCAAAACGAAGATGGATCTGTGACTATCCCAGAGGTTCTACGTCCGTATATGGGTGGATTAGAAGTCATCGCACCAAAATAAAAAGCAGATTCTCCTGATACTTTGCCTATATCACTAGGTCTAAGTATAGACTTAATTTACTAAAAATAAAAATCCGAGAATAACTCAGAGAAAATCAAAAACAGATTTTCAAAGAATATCATCTTGATTTTTCTTATCTTTCTGACCAGCAATGAGACTGTATCGTAAAAACAGACATAGACGACATCTCAACAGCCAGAAAGGATATATAGCAACTTAACTGCTTCTACAAAATATATCTAGCTCGCATAGGAAATAAGTAAAAAGGTAGCCTACTAAACTTGAAATAAGGAGCAAGAGTCACTAAAAAAATGTTAGCTTATGTCGATCCTTGCAATTGTTTTGAGATGATATGGCTACATTAGTGTCAGAAATAAGCAAATCATCAAGACTATTCAAGAAACTAAAGCACCGTTAATTGCTTACAAAGTGACTCTTTTGCATCATCGTCTTAATGTCCATTCTACTGATAAATCAGTCACTGGTTTGCCTTCATTTCTATGAAGCTTCTAAAAATATGCCGTAGCTGGACTGCACTCGGTGAGACAATGGGAAGAAAAAGCTCCTTCGTTCCAACGGCGTATAAAGCCTGAAGTCGAATTACTCAAGTATCCTCTGCCTCCACTAGCCTGTAGCTCCAAGAGCAGACTTTGAGCCACCACATCAACTATATCAATTCGCAGCTGAAAGAGTTCCTTAGGACGCTCAACAAAATAGCCAGGCTGGAGAAGACCTCTATAGAGCTGATCCTGGATTTCAGTCAGAGCAGCCACTTGCTCCTCCCACTCCTCTCTCAAAAATAGAGCGAACTGACAGATTGGCTTCAACCTCTGCCAGAGACTTCTCCGCTAGACCAAGAGCCAGACCAAATTGATAACCGAGAAAAGCTGGGCGATTTTTCTGCCAAAAAGGCTCTGGGCATCTTGTGCAAGAATCCATTCCTCTTGCAAAGGCACATGATTGAAGGTCAGGGCAGCTGTATTTCCCCCTTGCAAAGATACAAACTCTAAATCAGCTGAACGGGAAAAATTCTCTGCATCAGACGGCACAGCCAGAACCAGTGGCTGGTGGCTCCCGTCTTCGAAACCGGCAACAAATATGCTGAGGAAGCGATCCGCGCGAGCATTGGTTACCCAAGGCAGACGTCCCTTGAGATAAAGATTCCCGTCTTCTTCTACAATAGAGACATTTAACTCCTCTAGGTCCGATAGGAATTTAACGGCATTGGACAGGGCTGTCGCACCTGCATATTCCCCTGACAGGAGACCCTCCAAATAGTGCTCTCTAAAGTAGGGATTAGGAGATTTTAAAATGTTATCAATAAAGGTCCTTTGCCCCCAAGAGATAAAGGAGGCGGTCAAAGAATGGTGAGCCAACTCCTTGAGTACTTCTATCACATCCGTATCATTGCCACCTCGGCCTCCCAGCTCTTCTGGAACACCAACCCGAAAGGCTCCTTCTGCAGCGATACGCTCAATCAGTTGATTGCCAGCTGCACAGGATTCTTTGTCAATCTGATCAGCGTGGTCATCCAACCAGTTGATAAACTCTTCTGAAAAAAATGTCATTTGCCACCTCCTCAAAGACTAGGCATAAGGCTGTAATTCCGGATTAATTGGCGTGTTTGCCAAATTATTGGCATAATTGCAAAGGGTCGCAAGGCTAACACCCAGAACTACATCCAGAGCATTCTCATGTGTATAGCCCGCTTCTAGGAAATCTGCCAAAGCCTCATCTCCGACCCGTCCCTTAGTATTAATGACAGCAATAGTAAATTTAGCAAGCGTATCTAACTTCGGATCTGTATCAATCGGAGTACGATTGCGCAGTGCCTCAAAAGATCATCATTCATTTGAATCTGCTTGATTGAAAAAAAGCTGTATGACCCGCCACACAGAAAGCACAGCCATTAGTAACTGCAGCCGTAATCTGCACTACTTCACGCTCAGTTGGTGTTAGGCTGTTACGGCGATTGATGGCTCCAACCGTCCGATATGTTTCCAAAGCTGTTGGCGCATTTGCCAAAAAGACCGATAAGATTAGGAATGTAACCCCCGTTATCTTTTTGAACGGTTTCTAAAAACTTCCTTCACTTCAGCAGGAGCAGATTCAATTGTATGGATAGTAAATTCTGACATAAATGACCTCTTTTCTTTTTAATTAGCAACTATCTTAACATAGGTTCTACAGCTTGTATAATATATATTTTATATAAGTCCTATAAAGAGAATATAATGCAGTAATTCAAACTAAAATTTTTTTACCTAAATTTATCGTGATCAAACAAAAGTTTAAACAAAAAGAAGCCTTCTGGCTTCTTTTTTTAATTTTTCACCTCTATGGTTACTAAGACACTTTTTCATTAGCAATTCTTATAGAAGATTATTCTTTATCGCTCTCAACTGCTTCGTCAGAAACAACGGCATCTAAGCTTTCCTCTTCCACTGTTGGTTCAGACTGAACCTGTTTTTCAACTGTTTCTTCTGTTACTAGCTTTGTGGGCTCTTCTTTATTTTTCATCTGCTTCTACTTTTTTTAGATTCTTCAGCTGAAGCAGGTGTTTCTGTATCTTTTGGCTGATCGGTTTCTTTTTTTGATTTCATTTACAGCGGTTTTTTTACTGTTGCAGAAGTTACACGGCCAACAGTTTGAGCAAATTCCTTACTTACATTGGCTGCATCTGTCAAGGTTTCTTTTTGAAATCTTTCCACCTGAAAAAGCCATTAATCCTAAAACAAATGTTGCAATTGAAGCAATTGCAGTCAAGTACAAAACCTATACCGACTGAAATACCATAACCACCATAACCAAAATTAGCACTCATATCACCTAAGCGAAACAGGGCATAAATAGAAATAGCTGTCTCAATAACTCCCAAAGCCACAACTCCCAGAGCCAAGTTTTTAATCAAAGGCTGAGTACGATCTTTAAGAATAGCTAAGACAATAGATCCGATGGCTAAAATTATAATAATTTTCCCATCACCTTCAATTCCTGAAACACTTAAACCACCCAATCCACCTAGGTTTACAGTCCCCCAAGGCAAAACACTTCCAATTATTACTGCTACTGACGCAATGATAATGTACAAACGATTTTTCTCCATTTGACTTCTCCTTCTCTAAGCACAAGCTATCTGATTTAAGGTAAAAAAAGATAGATTGTAGACTAACAATTCTTAAAAAGAGACCAAGACAAGAATATCTTGGTCTTCAAAAAATCTTCTTAATATTTTCTAAAAACGCTGATAACGTTGGTCTACCAATTCTTCCACGCTCCACGAAGAAAGTTGTTCTAATTCAACTAAAAGTTCTTGTTTGATAGAAGTAATCAAGTCCTGATTGCTTAAACCTGTTTCCTCAATTACCTTATCAACAATCTCCATTTGTAAAAGTTCGTGGGATGTTATTTTCATTAACTCAGCAGCTTCCATTGCTCTACTGCCGTCCTTCCACAAGATAGAAGCAAAGCCTTCTGGACTCAAAACTGCATAAATAGAATTTTCTAACATCCAAACTCGATTCGCCACTCCTAGAGCTAAGGCCCCTCCAGAACCACCTTCACCAATAATAATGGCAATAATAGGTACTTTCAGATCACTCATCTCCATCAAGTTTCGAGCAATAGCTTCACCTTGGCCACGCTCTTCTGCTCCAACACCGGATAAGCTCCAGCAGTATTGATAAAAGTAACGATTGGGCGACCAAATTTTTCTGCCTGCTTCATTAGGCGCAAAGCTTTACGATAGCCTTCAGGATGAGGCTGACCGAAATTCCGTTTTAGATTATCTTGAAGATTCTTCCCTTTTTGAATTCCAATAACAGTCACTGGACGGCCGTCTAGGCTACCGATGCCCCCAATCACAGCTCCATCATCTCGAAAAGAACGATCTCCATGCAATTGAATGAAATCATCAAAAATTGCCTTGGCATAATCAAGAGCCGTCAGCCGAGTCTGATCTCTCGCTTCTCTTACAATCCGAGTAATCTTTGTCATTGCTGCCCTCCATGAAATTCCAACAATTTAGCAATCTTATCTCTTAATTTTGCTCGTTTAACAATAGCATCTACAAAACCATGTTCCAAGAGAAATTCTGCCTTTTTGAAAACCATCTGGCAAATTTTTCACGAACAGTGGATTCAATAACTCGACGACCAGCGAATCCAACAAGACTTTGAGGTTCCGCTAAAATAATGTCACCTTCCATTGCAAATGACGCTGTTACCCCACCAGTAGTAGGGTCTGTCAAAATCGTCAGATAAAAACAAACCTGCTTTTAGAATGTCTTTGTACTGCCGCTGAAATTTTTAGCCATCTGCATGAGACTAATAATCCCTTCCTGCATACGTGCCCTCCAGAAGCTGTAAACAAGACTACTGGTAATCGAAGTTCAGTTGCATATTCAAACAAGCGTGTAATTTTTTCTCCAACTACACTTCCCATGGAGGCCATGATAAAGTTTGAGTCCATTATTCCCAAAGCTGTTTTATGTCCTTTGATGGAGGCAGTTCCTGTTAACACAGCTTCATCCAAGCCAGTTTTTTTCACGCATTTGGGCCAATTTGTCCTTATAATTAGGAAAAATTCAATGGATCTTTCGTTTCAATGCCTGTAAATAATTCTTCAAAAGTATCTTCATCTACAGTTAAAAGCAAGTCGCTCAAGTGCTGTAATACGGAAAAGTATAACCACAATTAGGACAAACACGATCGCTACCTAAATCTTTTTGGTAAATGGTATGCTTTACAACCAGGACATTTCGAAAAAGAGCTCATCCGGTACCTCTGGTTTTTGTTGAGGCAGTTCCCTATATGAACGATTAGGATTAATCCGGATATATTTATCCTTTTTGGAGAATAAAGCCATCATTTACTCCTTTATTACTACAGTTTCCCTTTACAAAAAGCTTAGCTTCCTTCGCTTTATGAAAGGTTTTATTTATCTTCTTTTTAATCTTTCTTGGTAAGCAGGGAGAAATTTCTCCATTAAAAAAGGCTGTATCATAATCCCCTGCAATAACCTGAGAGTCTGAAATCAAGTCTAACTGAAACTCACTGTTGGTTAATACACCATCGATTTCCAATTCATAAAGAGCTCGTTGCATCTTCATCAAAGCGTCAAAACGATTTTCCCCATGAACAATGATTTTAGCAATCATACTATCATAGTATGGAGGAATAGTGTAACCTGGATAAACAGCTGAGTCCACACGAAGACCTACCCCACCACTAGGCAAATATAGGTTTGAAATCTTACCCGGACTTGGGGCAAAATTAAAGGCTGGATTTTCAGCATTGATCCGGCATTCGATGGCATGACCGCGAATTTCAATATCATCTTGTGTGAAAGAAAGTTCTTGACCATCAGCAATGCGAATCTGTTCCTTAACAATATCTACGCCAGTCACAAATTCTGTTACAGGATGTTCTACTTGAACACGAGTGTTCATTTCCATAAAAGTAGAACTCACCCTTATTTTTCATCATAAAGAAACTCAATTGTTCCAGCATTTTCATAGCCGACTGACTGAGCTGCTCGTACAGCTGCATCTCCAATCTTTTGACGAAGAGTCTTCCCTATAGCCACTGATGGAGCTTCTTCTAAGACCTTTTGGTTATTACGCTGGAGCGAGCAATCACGTTCGCCCAGATGGACAACATGTCCATACTGATCTGCCAAAAATCTGCACTTCAATATGACGAGCAGGATAAATAACACGCTCCATATACATGGCTCCATTACCAAAAGGCTGCCTTGGCTTCGCTTGAAGCAGACTCAAAAGCCGCTACCAAATCTTCAGCCTTTTTCAACCTTACGGATTCCCTTTCCGCCACCTCCAGCAGAAGCCTTAAGCATAACAGGGTAGCCAATTTTTTCAGCAACCTCCAAAGCCTCTTCTGCAGTAAAAACTTCTCCGTCAGATCCTGGAATAACTGGAACATTAGCTTTAATCATCTGAGCACGAGCATTAATCTTATCGCCCATCATATCCATGATCGCCCCAGAAGGACCGATGAATTTCACACCAACTTCTTCACACATGGTTGCGAACTTAGAATTTTCACTCAAAAATCCAAAACCAGGGTGAATAGCTTCGGCCTCTGTTAGAACAGCTGCTGAAAGCACAGCATTCATATTTAGATAAGAATCAGTAGACTTAGCAGGGCCAATACAAATAGCTTCATCTGCCAACAATGTATGTAGAGCTTCTTTATCAGCTGTTGAATAGACCGCCACTGTAGCAATCCCCAACTCTCGAGCCGCACGAATAATTCTGACCGCAATTTCCCCACGGTTAGCAATCAATATTTTACGAAACATGGTGAAATCTCCTTTTCTTATTGGCCAATAGCAAATGTCAAGGTGCCACTGGCTGCAAGTTTGCCATCTACTTCTGCTTTAGCTTCAACAACTGCAATAGTACCACGACGTTTCACAAATTTAGCAGTCATGATAAGCTGATCACCTGGAACAACTTGTTTCTTGAATTTGACCTTATCCATTCCCGCATAAAAGACTAATTTGCCTTTGTTTTCTTCTTTAGACAATTCCAGTACACCCGCAGTCTGAGCCAAAGCTTCCATAATCAAAACACCCGGCATGACTGGATACTGTGGAAAATGTCCGTTAAAGAATGGTTCATTAATTGTCACATTTTTTTAAAGCAACAATCTCATCTTCGCCAACTTCTAATACACGATCCACCAACAACATTGGATAACGATGCGGAAGCGCCTCTTTTATTGCATTGATATCGATCATTTAATGCGTACCAGACCTTTCCCAAATTCAACCATTTCTTCATTTTGAACTAAAACTTCCGTGATAATACCATCTTTAGGAGCAGGTACTTCGTTCATGACTTTCATAGCCTCGATAATCATCAAGGTTTGCCCTTTCTTCACTTGGTCACCTACGTTCACAAAAGCAGGTTTATCTGGTCCGGCTGCTAAATAGGCTACTCCAACCAAAGGACTTTCCACAACATCACCTTCATCCGCGATTGGTGCAGGTGCTGCTTCAGCAATCACTTCTTGCTGTTCAACAACTACTTCAGCCTGAGGAGCTGGAGCAATTGGAGCTACTGGTGTAGCTGTAGGAAGAGTACTTGCATTAACCTCTTGAGGTACAATTCTTCCTTCGTTTTTTTACTGAATGTCAGTTCATCTTGTTGATTTTTTTATACGAAAATTCCCGCAAACTTGATTGGTCAAACTGTGCCATCAAGTCTTTAATTTCATTGATATTCATAAGTTATTATGCCTCCCAACGTTTAAAGGCTAGAACAGCATTATGTCCACAAAAACCAAAATGTATTGGAAATAGCATAAGGAATTTCCTGTTCTTTTCCTTGTCCAAAAAAATGACATTGGCTTCAATGTAATCAGACAATTCTTGAGTTCCTGCAGTCTTTGGTGCAAAGCTATGACGCATTGCTTCAATAGTCGCAATAGCTTCCACTGCTCCAGCTGCTCCAAGTAAATGCCCTGTAAAAGATTTAGTTGAAGAAACAGGGACATCTTTGCCTAAAAACAGCCACAATCGCACCACTCTCTCCTTTTTTCATTGGCAGGAGTAGAAGTTCCGTGAGCATTAACATATGCCACATCTTCAGGCTTAATTTCGGCTTCTTCTAATGCTAGTTTAATAGCTTTAATCGCACCAAGCCCTTCCGGATGTGGTGAGGTCATGTGGTGAGCATCACAAGTATTTCCATAACCAACAACTTCAGCAAGGATTGTTGCACCACGTTTTTTTCAGCATGTTCTAGACTTTCCAACACCAACATTCCAGATCCTTCACCCATAACAAAACCATTTCTGTCTTTATCAAATGGAATAGATGCACGAGTTGGGTCTTCAGTTGTGGACAAAGCCGTCAATGCTTGGAAACCAGCAATCGCAAAAAGGAGTGATGGAAGCTTCAGAACCACCAACTAACATCACATCTTGGAAACCAAATTTAATAGAACGGAAGGCATCTCCAATTGCATCGTTAGATGAGGCACACGCTGTATTAATGGATTTACAAACTCCATTGGCACCAAAGCGCATGGCAACATTCCCAGAAGCCATATTTGGCAAGGCTTTTTGGAAGTGTCATTGGTTTCACTCGTTTTGGACCTTTTTCGTGCAAGCGGATAACTTGATCTTCAATTTCCTTAATACCACCGATACCTGAAGCAACGATAACACCAAAACGATCTTTATCAATAGCTTCCACGTCAAGACCAGCATGATTTACAGCTTCCTCTGCAGCATAAAGAGCATACAGTGAATAATTATCAAAACGGTTAGTGTCTTTTTTTAATGAAGTATTTATCAAAAAGGAAAAATCTTGAACCTCAGCAGCATTATGAACAGCAAATTCACTGTGGTCAAACTTAGTGATTGGCCCAATACCAATTTTTTTCCTTCCTTAAGGCTAGTCCAAAAATTCTTCTGGTGTATTTCCAATTGGGGAAGTTAGGCCATAGCCAGTTACTACAACACGATTTAGTTTCATCTCAACACTCCTTTTTACGGTAAGATTTAAACTTAGAAAAATTGCAACTAAGATGCATTCTAAGTAGATTTTTCTATACTTTTACTAAATTATTGCATTGTCAAGCCACCATCGATAGTGATTACCTGACCTGTTAAGTATTCCTGACTGGCAAGAAAGACTGCAACATCTGCAACTTCCTCAGTATTACCAAAAACGCTTCATTGGTATTTGAGCCAGAGAAGCTTCTTTAATTTTTTTCTGGCAAAACCATCAGTCATATCAGATTCAATAAATCCTGGGGCAATCACATTGACGCGAATATTACGAGCCGCAACCTCACGAGCTACTGACTTAGAAAAAGCCAATCAAACCTGCTTTTAGAGGCGGCATAGTTTGCTTGTCCAATATTTCCTGTCAAACCGACCACGCTAGACATATTGATAATAGCTCCCTGACGCGCCTTAGTCATTGGTTTTAAAACAGCTTGCGTCATGTTAAATGCACCAGTCAAATTAACCTTTAGCACTTGTTCAAAAATCTTCCTCAGTTAATTTAAGCATGAGTTTATCTTTAGTAATTCCTGCATTATTAACCAAAACATCTACTGAACCCAAAGCTAGAGCTGCTTCTTCTACCATGCGCTTTGCATCAGCACTATCTGAAACATCCCCAGTAACCGCAAAAACCTTTACAGGATAGCCTTTAAACTCTGCCAAGACGTCCTCTGAGACTTCTCCACGGCCATTTAAAATAATATTAGCTCCAAGACTAGCGAATTTATGGGCAATAGCAAGACCAATTCCCCGAGTGGAGCCTGTAATCAATACGTTCTTATCTTTTAATTCCATATTGTTTCCTCATTTTTCCAGAAGTTGTGTCAAACTAGCTTGATCTTCAACTTGATAAATAGCAGCAGACTTATCAATCTTTTTTACAAATCCAGAGAGAACTTTTCCTGGACCAATCTCGATAAACTCTGTTACACCAGCTTCTTGCATTCTGGCAATACTATCATAAAAGCGAACTGGCTCCATCACTTGACGTGTTAATAGCTCCTTGATTCGTTCCTTTTCCATAACACTGGCTTCCGTATTCCCTACCAGAGGAACTTTAAAGTCAGAAAAATTGACATTCTCTAAAGCTTCAGCTAATAAATCACTAGCAGGTTTCAATAGAGCCGTGTGGAAAGGTCCTGATACGTTAAGTGGAATCAATCTCTTTACCCCAGCTTCTTGCAAAAGCTCTACAGCTTTATCCACTGCTTCAGCTTCTCCACCAATTACAATCTGGCTAGGTGTATTATAGTTCGCTGGAGACACTACGCCAAGCGCACTAGCCTTTTTACATGCATTCTCTATCAGATCTAAATCAGCATTAAGAACTGCCACCATTTTACCAGAACCTGCTGGAGCTGCTTCTTCCATGAAGGATCCGCGTTTAGCAACCAAAGCTAGAGCGCTTTGAAAATCTAAGGCTCCAGAAGCCACCAAAGCAGAATATTCTCCTAAAGAAAGACCAGCAACCATATCAGGATGGATTCCTTCTTGAATTAACAAACGGTAAATGGCCAGAGACGTAGTCAAAATTGCTGGCTGGGTATAGCGGGTCTGATTTAGTTTTTCTTCATCATTATCAATCAAATCACGCACATCATAGCCTAAAATTTGACTAGCTTCCTCAAAAGTTGATTTCACCACGTCATATTGATCATAGAGCTCACGTCCCATACCAAGGTACTGTGCCCCTGACCAGCGAACAGAAAGGCTTTTTTAGTCATTATTTCTAGTTACTCCTGCCCAACGTTTAGCTTCTTGCTGAATTCTTTCAGCAGCACCATAGTAAACATCTTTCAAAAATTTCTTCAACGGTCTCTTCCTTGCTGACCAAACCAGCAATTTGTCCTGACATGACCGAACCATTCTCAACATCTCCACGGACAACTGCATTTGCTAAGGCACCCGCACCAAGATTTTCGAATACTGTTAAATCTGGATTTTTCTTGTTTGAAAGCTTCTTTTTCAGCTTTTTCAAAAATCTCTTGTCAGCTTATTTTTTTCAAAGCGCGGACTGCATGACCAAAATGCTGAGCTGAAATTGTTGTATCAATATCGCGCGCCTTCAAAAATCATATCTTTATAATTTTTGATGAGCATTTGATTCCTTAGCAACCACAAAGCGAGTTCCTAATTGAACTGCTTCTGCTCCTAACATAAAGCCAGCAGCTGCACCTGAACCATCTGCAATACCTCCAGCTGCAATAACAGGGATATTGACCGCTTCTACAACTTGCCGAGTAAGGGCCATCGTTGTCAATTTCCCAATATGACCTCCGGCTTCCATTCCCTCAGCAATAACAGCATCTGCACCAATTTTTCCATCCTCTTAGCGAGAGCAACACTTGGCACTACTGGAATGACCGTAATACCCGCTTCGTGAAAACGAGCCATATACCGACTTGGATTCCCTGCACCAGTTGTCACTACTTTTACGCCTTCTTCAATGACTAAATCAACAATATCATCAACGAAAGGTGATAAAAAGCATGATATTCACTCCAAAAAGGCTTATCTGTCAAAGACTTAATCTTATCAATATTTGCTTTTAACAACTTCTTTTGGGAGCGTTGCCTCCACCGATAATTCCTAAACCACCTGCTTTAGAAACAGCACCAGCTAAGTCTCCATCTGCTACCCAAGCCATTCCACCTTGGAAAATAGGATATTTAATATTTAGTAATTCTGTAATTCGTGTTTGCATAATACCTTCCTTTTTATCATTGCTTAAGTAATAGCTTGATTCTCTTAAAAAAACGAATGTTTTCTATACTTTGACAGTCAAACTATTACCTAAACAAGAGGGAGTGGATAAAAAAATCATTTAAACAGACTTTTTTCGTTCCACCCCGGCCATCTTGACTTCATCGAATCTTTACTCTGCCTATTGTTTCCTCTTAAACATTAGAAGAGATAAAAGACAGTCAAGACTGCCACCTCAAATTCGTCTTCTTTAAAAGAGGGCGAGAACGTATTCTCAGCCCCATTTACTTTTTCTTATTTAGTTTTTTCTTCTACATAAGCAACCAAATCACCAACTGTGTTCAAACCTTCTTCAGTTTCGATTTGGATGTCAAATGCATCTTCGATTTCTGAGATAACTTGGAACAAGTCAAGTGAATCTGCTTCAAGATCATCGAAAGTTGACTCAAGAGTAACTTCTGATGGTTCTTTACCAAGTTCTTCTACAATAATTTCTTGTACTTTTTTTCAAATACTGCCATGATAGACTCCTTTTAAAAATAAAAAATATTTTTTTAATATGTGAAAACCACATGATTAACTAAATTGTAACAATAAGTGTTCCCCATGTCAAACCTCCACCGAAACCAGATAATAAAATTTTCTGACTTCCATCTAGCATAACAAGGCCTTGCTCGACACACTCAGATAGTAAAAATAGGGATACTAGCTGCACTTGTATTTCCATATTCCATCATATTAGCTGGAATTTTATCTCTTGAAACACCAAGCTTTTTCGCTATTTTTATTCAAAAATACGATCATTGGCCTGATGGAGCAAGAAATAATCTATTTCATCAACTTCCAGCGGACTAGCTTCGATCGTATTTTTTTAATAGACTGAGCAACATCTCGAATAGCAAAAATCAAAAATTGCCCTACCATCCATTGTCAAATATTTTTTTCATCATCCTCAGTCTGCGCAAAAGGCGATTGCAAAACCAATTTGGCAAGAGGTGAGACTTTCTCCACGAGAACCATCCGTTTTTCTGGATTTCTGCAAGAAAAATGTTGATCAGAAGTGCTTTCCAGCAAGACTCCTCCCGCACCATCACCAAACAAGACCGCAGTGCCTCGATCAGACCAATCTACAACCTTTGATAAGGTTTCACTTCCAATAACCAACCCCTTCTGATAAACACCTGAAGATATAAGTTTTTCAGCTGTCGAAAGTGCAAATACAAAGCCACTACAAGCAGCTATTAAATCATATGCAAAAGCTTTCTTTGCTCCAATATTAGCCTGAACGCGAGCCGCTGTTGATGGCATCAATGAATCTGGCGTAATAGTAGCAACGATGATAAAAATCAAGATCTTGAGCAGAAATTCCTGACTTTTTTTCAGTAAATCTAAGGCAACTCTTGTCGCTAAATCGCTTGTCGATTCATTATGAGAAATATGACGCTTTCTGATTCCAGTCCGACTTGAAATCCATTCATCACTTGTATCCATGATTTGGGCTAAATCGTCATTCGTAACGACTTGCTCAGGTGCATAATGAGCAACTTGACTGATTTTTGCAAATTTCATTATTTTAAATCCTCAAGAAAACTGATATAGGTTTTTTTCAAGCCTTTTTGCATCACTTGAATTTCATCCCTACTCATACCAGCAATAATCTTGTCTAGCATTGAATGATGAAAACGTCGATGCAAACGATACAAAAGACGACCACTTTTTCGTCAAACTCAAATGAACCACACGACGATCAATATCAGAACGAGTTCGTTCTACATACCCTTTTCGCTCCAGATTATTTTAAGCTCGTTGTCACAGTTCCTAGAGTCACCATAAGCTCTCTAGAAATGTCACTAGGAGTTGCATTGGGAGTTTCGCCAATAACATCAATCGTATGCATTTCTTTTGATAGAGACGTCATTGAAGCGACTGCCCCGCAAACTGGACTCTTCAATCACCAATACATTATTAAAAATCGACGTCAAATAATCATTTACTAATTGGTAATTCAATCATCCATCCCCCTTTATAAATATTCAAGCATCAAAAACATTTGACTATCAAATTATATCAAAGTCCAAATATTTTTTTGCAAGTTCTTTTTGAAAATGATTTACTTTTTTTCAATTTATATAATTTCAATAAACAGATATTATTTCCCTTGAAATTTAGGACGACGCTTTTCTGAATAAGCACAGACCCCTTCTTTAAAATCTTCGGTAAAAAGCTAACGACTTTTTGTAAGTGCAATTCCAATTCAGCATATTCTTCCCAATCAGAAAATTGACTTTTCCAAATCATTTCTTTCATTGCCTTATACGAATTTCCTGAACCACGTTTTTAGTTTTTTTGATTAATTGCTCTGTCGTTTTCTCCAACTTTTCAGATTCACAAAGTCGATAAAGAATCCCTGTATTCCAAAGCTTTGTCAGCTGTCAAAGCCTCACCAGTCATGACAAGGTGGGTTGCACGAGTCACACCAATAGCACGAGTAAGTAAATACAGTCCTCCCGCATCTGGAGCTAATCCAACTCCAACGAAAGCCTGAATAAATCGCGCTTTTTTTCACTTGCAATACAAAAAAATCAGCAGCAACGACCATATTAGCAGCAGCACCTGCAACAGGCCCATCGACACTCATGATGACAGGCTTAGGTAATTTCTTCATCTCAAAGGAAATAACATTTACTAACTCAGCAATCTTCACTAAGGATTGGATATCATCCGCATCAACAGCACGCTGCATTTCTGCTAAATCTCCTCCAACTGAAAAAAACCTTACCATTTGCCTTGATAAGCAAAAATTTTTTTACACTATCATCTGACGCAGCCAATGAAATTGCTTCTAAAAATTTCTTGGCACATTGGAATATTAAATCCGTTAGAAACCTCTGGTCGGTTAAAGGTAAGAACAGCTACTTCGTCCAGAACTTCGTAGAAAAATATTTGTAAATGTCATATCACTTCTCCAAATTCTATCTTAGCAATTTGATTTGATATGCAAAATATTTTGAATATCAAATTGTTGCTTTTAAAATATTCTAGCACAAAAATTTTATTTTCTCAAAAACAAAAATCTGAAAGAATAAAGCAATAGTTCGGCTTTTCTACTTTTTATTCCTAAAAAAACTGACACTATGCTTGATATTTGCTATAATGTAAAGAAGCAATATTACAAATTGTCTGAATAATAACAAAACCCTTTAGGAGAAAAATATGAAAGTTGTCAAATTTGGTGGTAGTTCACTTGCCTCTGCAACTCAATTAGGAAAAGTTTTAAACATTGTAAAAATCTGATTCCGAACGAAAGTTTGTAGTTGTTTCTGCACCCGGAAAAACGAGAGCAATCTGATACAAAGGTTACAGACGCACTAATCAAATATTACCGAGCTTATGTTGAAGAAGGTGATGTCACCCCACACCAAGAATGGATCATTAATCGATATGCCCAGATGATTGAAGAATTAGAGCTCAAACCTGTTGTCCTTGAAAAAAATAACAAAGAGCATTTTAAATCTAGCTACACTACCAATCGAAGATAATCTCTTTCTTTATGATAGCTTTTTAGCAGCTGGAGAGAACAATAACGCCAAGCTGGTTGCTGCATTTTTAATAAAAAAACGGCCTTAATGCCCGTTATATTCATCCTAAAAGATGCAGGAATATTTGTCAGTAGCGAGCCTGGAAACGCAAGAATTTTGCCCTCTAGCTACGATAAAATTGAAGAATTAACCAACTTTGAGGAAGTACTTGTAATACCTGGATTCTTTGGTGTAACTAAAGATAATCAAATCTGCACTTTCTCAAGAGGTGGCTCTGACATAACAGGCTCAATCATTGCAGCCGGAGTTAAAGCTGACCTATACGAAAACTTCACAGATGTAGATGGCATTTTTTGCAGCCCATCCTGGTATTATTCACGAACCAGATTCTATTCCTGAGTTAACCTATCGTGAAATGCGAGAGTTAGCATATGCAGGTTTTAGTGTTCTTCACGATGAAGCACTTATCCCAGCTTACCGTGGTAAGATTCCTCTAGTTATTAAAAAAATACGAATAACCCTAATCATCCGGGGAACAAAAATTATTCTAAATCATACTGATAAAGCAATCCCTGTTGTCGGGATTGCAGGAGATTCCAACTTTGTTAGTATAAACATGTCAAAAATATTTGATGAACCGTGAAGTTGGTTTCGGTCGCAAAAGTTCTCCAAATCTTGGAAGAATTGAATATTCGTTGGGAACACATGCCGACAGGAATCGATGATTTATCAATCATTCTAAGAGAAAGGGAATTAACCCCAATAAAAAGAAGAAGAAATTCTCCGTCAACTTACACAAAAAAATTGAAGTAGATCATGCAGAAATCGAACACGGCTTGTCAATCATTATGATTGTAGGTGAGCAAATGAAAAAGCCATATCGGTCTGACTGCTACTGCTACAAAGGCTCTATCAGACAGCAAAAATTAATATTCAAATGATCTCTCAAGGATCTAGCGAAGTTTCTATCATGCTCGTAGTAAACTCAGAACAAGAAAAAGCAGCTATTAAAGCCCTCTATGAAGCATTCTTTAATAAACATAAAAAAAGCTTGAAGAATAATCTTCAAGCTTTTTTTATTAAATAAGAACTTAAAAAGTTAAATTGCAAAAAAACACAATAAATATAAAAAAAGACAAGAATTTCTTGTCTTACTTATAGATATAACTCCGGCAGTAGGACTCGAACCTACGACATCATGATTAACAGTCATGCGCTACTACCAACTGAGCTATGCCGGATAAATGCTAAGCGACTACCATATCTCACAGGGGCAACCCCCAACTACTTCCGGCGTTCTAGGGCTTAACTGCTGTGTTCGGCATGGGTACAGGTGTATCTCCTAGGCTATCGTCACTTAACTATTGAGTATCTAATCTACTCAAAATTGAATAACTACTCATTTCTAACAATACTTTTTGAACGCTGCGCTCAATGAAAATTGGATAAGTCCTCGAGCTATTAGTATTAGTCCGCTCCATGTGTCACCACACTTCCACTCCTAACCTATCAACCTGATCTTCTCTCAGGGCTCTTACTAACTTGCGTTATGGGAAATCTCATCTTGAGGTGGGTTTCACACTTAGATGCTTTCAGCGTTTATCCCTTCCCTACATAGCTACCCAGCGATGCCTTTGGCAAGACAACTGGTACACCAGCGGTAAGTCCACTCTGGTCCTCTCGTACTAGGAGCAGATCCTCTCAAATTTCCTACGCCCGCGACGGATAGGGACCGAACTGTCTCACGACGTTCTGAACCCAGCTCGCGTGCCGCTTTAATGGGCGAACAGCCCAACCCTTGGGACCGACTACAGCCCCAGGATGCGACGAGCCGACATCGAGGTGCCAAACCTCCCCGTCGATGTGAACTCTTGGGGGAGATAAGCCTGTTATCCCCAGGGTAGCTTTTATCCGTTGAGCGATGGCCCTTCCATGCGGAACCACCGGATCACTAAGCCCGACTTTCGTCCCTGCTCGAGTTGTAGCTCTCGCAGTCAAGCTCCCTTATACCTTTACACTCTGCGACTGATTTCCAACCAGTCTGAGGGGAACCTTTGGGCGCCTCCGTTACCTTTTTAGGAGGCGACCGCCCCAGTCAAACTGCCCGTCAGACACTGTCTCCGATAGGGATCACCTATCCGGGTTAGAGTGGCCATAACACAAGGGTAGTATCCCAACAGCGCCTCCATCGAAACTGGCGTCCCGATCTCGTAGGCTCCTACCTATCCTGTACATGTGGCACAGACACTCAATATCAAACTGCAGTAAAGCTCCATGGGGTCTTTCCGTCCTGTCGCGGGTAACCTGCATCTTCACAGGTACTAAAAATTTCACTGAGTCTCTCGTTGAGACAGTGCCCAAATCATTACGCCTTTTCGTGCGGGTCGGAACTTACCCGACAAGGAATTTCGCTACCTTAGGACCGTTATAGTTACGGCCGCCGTTTACTGGGGCTTCAATTCATACCTTCGCGTTACCGCTAAGCACTCCTCTTAACCTTCCAGCACCGGGCAGGCGTCACCCCCTATACATCATCTTACGATTTAGCAGAGAGCTGTGTTTTTGATAAACAGTTGCTTGGGCCTATTCACTGCGGCTGACCTAAATCAGCACCCCTTCTCCCGAAGTTACGGGGTCATTTTGCCGAGTTCCTTAACGAGAGTTCTCTCGCTCACCTGAGGCTACTCGCCTCGACTACCTGTGTCGGTTTGCGGTACGGGTAGAGTATGATACATCGCTAGAAGCTTTTCTTGGCAGTGTGACATCACTAACTTCGCTACTAAACTTCGCTCCCCATCACAGCTCAACGTTACAGGTATAAGCATTTGACTCATACCACGCCTCACTGCTTAGACAGACTCTTCCAGTCGTCTGCTTTAGTTAGCCTACTGCGTCCCTCCATCACTTCATACTCTAGTACAGGAATATCAACCTGTTGGCCATCGGATACACCTTTCGGTCTCTCCTTAGGTCCCGACTAACCCAGGGCGGACGAGCCTTCCCCTGAAACCTTAGTCTTACGGTGGACAGGATTCTCACCTGTCTTTCGCTACTCATACCGGCATTCTCACTTCTATGCGTTCCAGCGCTCCTCACGGTACACCTTCTCCACACATAGAACGCTCTCCCTACCATCCCCTAAAGGGATCCACAGCTTCGGTAAATTGTTTTAGCCCCGGTACATTTTCGGCGCAGGGTCACTCGACTAGTGAGCTATTACGCACTCTTTGAATGAATAGCTGCTTCTAAGCTAACATCCTAGTTGTCTGTGCAACCCCACATCCTTTTTCCACTTAACAATTATTTTGGGACCTTAGCTGGTGGTCTGGGCTGTTTCCCTTTCGACTACGGATCTTAGCACTCGCAGTCTGACTGCCGACCATAATTCATTGGCATTCGGAGTTTATCTGAGATTGGTAATCCGGGATGGACCCCTCACCCAAACAGTGCTCTACCTCCAAGAATCTTGATGTCGACGCTAGCCCTAAAGCTATTTCTGGAGAGAACCAGCTATCTCCAAGTTCGTTTGAATTTCTCCGCTACCCACAAGTCATCCAAGCACTTTTCAACGTGCCCTGGTTCGGTCCTCCAGTGCGTTTTACCGCACCTTCAACCTGCTCATGGGTAGGTCACATGGTTTCGGGTCTACGTCATGATACTATTGCGCCCTATTCAGACTCGGTTTCCCTACGGCTCCGTCTCTTCAACTTAACCTCGCATCATAACGTAACTCGCCGGTTCATTCTACAAAAGGCACGCTCTCACCCATTAACGGGCTCGAACTTGTTGTAGGCACACGGTTTCAGGTTCTATTTCACTCCCCTCCCGGGGTGCTTTTCACCTTTCCCTCACGGTACTGGTTCACTATCGGTCACTAGGGAGTATTTAGGGTTGGGAGATGGTCCTCCCAGATTCCGACGGGATTTCTCGTGTCCCGCCGTACTCAGGATACTGCTAGGTACAGAATCTATTTAAAATACGAGGCTCTTACTCTCTTTGGCTGACTTTCCCAAGTCATTCTTCTATAAATTCTGAGTCCACATTGCAGTCCTACAACCCCGAAGAGTAAACTCTTCGGTTTGCCCTCCTGCCTCTTCGCTCGCCGCTACTAAGGCAATCGCTTTTGCTTTCTCTTCCTGCAGCTACTTAGATGTTTCAGTTCACTGCGTCTTCCTCCTCATATCCTTAACAGATATGGGTAACAGGCATCTACCTGTTGGGTTCCCCCATTCGGACATCCACGGATCGTCGCTTACTTACAGCTCCCCGAGGCATTTCGTCGTTTGTCACGTCCTTCTTCGGCTCCTAGTGCCAAGGCATCCACCGTGCGCCCTTACTAACTTAACCTTATTTTTGACCTTTCAGTCTTAAACTCATTAATATTCACAGCGTTTCGGTTTATTTCTTGTTACTATTTGATATAGTTATTCAATTTTTCAATGGACTAGTTTGGAACTGAACGTTCCAATGGAGCCCTAGCGGGATCGAACCGCTGACCTCCTGCGTGCAAAGCAGGCGCTCTCCCAGCTGAGCTAAGGCCCCACAAGACCTCTCAAAACTAAACAAGACTCCATCGTGCATTCCGTTTTTCCTTAGAAAGGAGGTGATCCAGCCGCACCTTCCGATACGGCTACCTTGTTACGACTTCACCCCAATCATCTATCCCACCTTAGGCGGCTGGCTCCTAAAAGGTTACCTCACCGACTTCGGGTGTTACAAACTCTCGTGGTGTGACGGGCGGTGTGTACAAGGCCCGGGAACGTATTCACCGCGGCGTGCTGATCCGCGATTACTAGCGATTCCGACTTCATGTAGGCGAGTTGCAGCCTACAATCCGAACTGAGACTGGCTTTAAGAGATTAGCTTGCCGTCACCGACTTGCGACTCGTTGTACCAGCCATTGTAGCACGTGTGTAGCCCAGGTCATAAGGGGCATGATGATTTGACGTCATCCCCACCTTCCTCCGGTTTATTACCGGCAGTCTCGCTAGAGTGCCCAACTGAATGATGGCAACTAACAATAAGGGTTGCGCTCGTTGCGGGACTTAACCCAACATCTCACGACACGAGCTGACGACAACCATGCACCACCTGTCACCGATGTACCGAAGTAAAACTCTATCTCTAGAGCGGGCATCGGGATGTCAAGACCTGGTAAGGTTCTTCGCGTTGCTTCGAATTAAACCACATGCTCCACCGCTTGTGCGGGCCCCCGTCAATTCCTTTGAGTTTCAACCTTGCGGTCGTACTCCCCAGGCGGAGTGCTTAATGCGTTAGCTGCGGCACTAAGCCCCGGAAAGGGCCTAACACCTAGCACTCATCGTTTACGGCGTGGACTACCAGGGTATCTAATCCTGTTCGCTCCCCACGCTTTCGAGCCTCAGCGTCAGTTACAGACCAGAGAGCCGCTTTCGCCACCGGTGTTCCTCCATATATCTACGCATTTCACCGCTACACATGGAATTCCACTCTCCCTTCTGCACTCAAGTTAAACAGTTTCCAAAGCGTACTATGGTTAAGCCACAGCCTTTAACTTCAGACTTATCTAACCGCCTGCGCTCGCTTTTACGCCCAATAAATCCGGACAACGCTCGGGACCTACGTATTACCGCGGCTGCTGGCACGTAGTTAGCCGTCCCTTTCTGGTAAGATACCGTCACAGTGTGAACTTTCCACTCTCACACCCGTTCTTCTCTTACAACAGAGCTTTACGATCCGAAAAACCTTCTTCACTCACGCGGCGTTGCTCGGTCAGACTTTCGTCCATTGCCGAAGATTCCCCTACTGCTGCCTCCCGTAGGAGTCTGGGCCGTGTCTCAGTCCCAGTGTGGCCGATCACCCTCTCAGGTCGGCTATGTATCGTCGCCTAGGGTGAGCCGTTACCTCACCTACTAGCTAATACAACGCAGGTCCATCTGGTAGTGGTGCAATTGCACCTTTTTAATCAATTATCATGCAATAATTAATATTATGCGGTATTAGCTATCGTTTCCAATAGTTATCCCCCGCTACCAGGCAGGTTACCTACGCGTTACTCACCCGTTCGCAACTCACAGTCTATGGTGTAGCAAGCTACGGTATAAACTGTGCGTTCTACTTGCATGTATTAGGCACGCCGCCAGCGTTCGTCCTGAGCCAGGGATCAAACTCTCATTTAATCGTTTGAGTCTTACTCATTTCTGTCCACTGACAGATTTATTTTTCGTTCTTTGACAGGTCACATATCTCTATGTCACCCTGCACTTGGTTCGTCTTGTTCAGTTTTCAAAGGTCTTTGCCTCCCTCGGAGACAACTATCTTAGTATATCATCTACTTGCTAAACTGTCAACTACTTTTTTAAATTTTTTTTACTTTTTTTATTCTGATTCTCTTCTTAGACTTTTTTGGAACGTGAAACGTGATTACAGACCGAAAGGGAGATTGCCTCTCCCTTCTTTTTAATCTAAACGGGGATTGAAATCCCTTAAGTGATAAGACAGATCTTTGAGCATTGCCTTACGTCCTTTGAATCTTTCATCTGCCATCAGACGCTCATATTGTTTTGATTCTTCCGGACTGAGCTGACTTCTATACTCTGCCATGGCACTTCTAAAGGCTACCAGTTCATCCAGATACAGCTCTTTCATTCTTAAACGATGACCTATCTCGCTGACCTCTTCATAGGGTTGCCTGTCCAATTTCCGCTTTTGACTCTCTTGGCGACGAATCAAATCATGAATTCTGTTCCGAAACTTGGTCTTGAAGTAACGGTACAGGCGTGGATGATCTTCTAGTAGGTTGGGGTGACTTTTTAACAATTCGTACAACACCAACATCCCTTCCTGCCTCCAATCTGCATACTCCCATAAGTGCAGATAATAATCTTTATAACATCGCTTGACTATCCCTTCAACTTGTTTGTATACGTCCTCAAACTTCATTGACTAGTCCTTTCTTTTTTTGATTTTTAGAGGATATCTCCTCACCTATTAATCTATCAAAGAACTAAGCTTTTGCGGACATTGGCGTGTGTTTGTAACTAATTTATTTTTTTATAATGAATTAAAAAAATTGCTTTTCACATACTTTTTGGTGTGTTTTTAGTAAAAAACAAATCATCTTCAAGAATGATTTGTTTTTTTAGATATTAGACTCTTTTTTTATAGTTCTCTACTTCGGTTTTGTTAGCCCAAACAAAGTGGCGGGGTTTAATTTCAACCATTTCAGGTTTTTCAACTGAATAGTCATGTTGATCCGGATCGTAGACTTTAAGTACTTTTTTTACGTTCTAAGATTGGATCTGGAATTGGAACGGCTGATAATAACGATTTGGTATAAGGATGAATTGGGTTATTAAAGAGCTCTTCCGTTTCAGCTACTTCAACAATTACACCTTTATAGATTACTGCAATACGATCTGAAATGAAACGTACCACTGACAAATCGTGAGCGATAAATAGATAGGTCAACCCCAGTTCTTTTTGGAATTTCTTTAGAAGATTTAGCACTTGAGCACGAACGGATACATCCAAAGCAGAAATTGGTTCATCAGCAATAACGAAATCTGGTTGCATGACTAAAGCCCGCGCTATCCCAATACGTTGGCGTTGCCCTCCTGAGAATTCATGCGGATAACGCGTCAAATGTTCAGAAAGCAATCCAACTTCATGAATAATATTCTTAACCTTTTGTATTCTTTCTTCTTCATTTTCAAACAAATGATAGTTGTACAAGCCCTCAGAAATGATATAGTCAACTGTTGCACGCTCGTTTAAGCTCGCAGCAGGATCCTGGAATATCATTTGAATCTTACGAATAATTTCCGAAGATTCTTTTTCTAGACTTCTTCCCATTAATCTGCTTACCATCAAAGAAGATTTCACCTTTACTCGTCTCATTCAAACCAATGATTGCACGACCAATTGTAGTTTTCCCTGAACCGGATTCACCTACGAGCGAGAAAGTTTCACCTCTATTAATAAAGAAATTTGCATTTTTTTAACAGCGACAAATTTCTTCTTCCTTCACCAAAGGAAATCTCCAAATCTTTAACTTCTACTAATTTTTTTCAGACATTTCCTTCCTCCTAGCCTTCTAAATGAGCAAAGCCCATATTCAAGCGAATTTTATCATGTAAATTTTCAATAATTTCAGGCTTGTGAACCTTTGGTGCATCTTCATGAAGCAACCAAGTTTTAGCCCAGTGAGTTTCTGTGACTTGGAATTGTGGTGCTTTTTTTCTTCGAAATCAATTTGCATAGCGTAATCCGAACGAAGAGCAAAAGGCATCACCTTTCAACTCGGTATAAAGAGACGGAGGAGTTCCCGGGATAGAGAAGAGTTCACCATGATCATTGGCCAACTGTGGCAAGCTAGATAACAAGCTCCATGTATAAGGATGGCGTGGATCGTAAAAAAATTTCTTCAACCGTTCCGTATTCAACAATCTCACCAGCATACATAACCGCTACTTTATCGGCAATGCTAGCAACAACACCCAAGTCATGAGTGATAAATATAGTTGTAAAGCGGTATTCGTTCTGCAATGATTTTTAAAAAGTTCGATAATTTGTGCTTGTATTGTCACATCTAAAGCCGTAGTTGGCTCATCACAAATTAGAATATCTGGACGACAAGCAAGAGCAATAGCGATAACAATCCGTTGACGCATTCCTCCAGAATATTGGAAAGGATACTCTTCAAACCGACGTTCTGCATCAGGTATTCCAACTTTTTTTCATATAGTCGATTGCCATTTCTTTGGCTTCTTTTGCATCTTTGCCTTGGTGTTTTGATAATAACTTCAGTAATTTGGCTTCCTATTGTATTGATTGGATCCAAACTAGTCATGGGATCTTGGAAAAATCGTAGCGATCTTAGCACCACGAATTTTTTCCCAATCTTTATTTGATTTTAAAGTTGTCAAATCTTGACCACGGTAGTTAATAACACCTTGCGCAACGCGCCCATTATCTTCCAACATCCCAGTGAATGTTTTTAGTCAACACAGACTTACCTGATCCTGATTCTCCTACCAAAGCTAATACTTCTCCTTCAACCAAATCAAGGGATACACCTCGGATGGCTGTCAGGACTTTATCACGAACGTCAAATTCCACGACAATATCGCGAGCAGTCAATATTACATTTTTTTATTTTGTATCATATTTACTCCTATCTATGTGTACGTGGATCACTAGCATCCGCTAAATTTTTGTCCGACGATGAAAAGGGACAAGGATACCAATATCAAGGTTGTCAATGGAATCCAGAAAAGGTAAGCATTAGTTGTAACGTTTTGTGAATAGTCAGAAATCAAACGCCCTAAACTTGGCACAGTGACTGGAAGCCCCAAACCAAAGAAAGAAAGGAAGGCTTCATAAGAGATAAAGCTTGGAAGCATTTGAGAGCTAGTCGTCATGATAACAGATACCAATTGTGGCATAATGTTTCGAGCAACAATTTTTAAAAGTAGACGTTCCCAAAGTACGGCTGGCAAGGTTGTACTCTAAATCACGATACCGCATGATTTGTACACGAATTAAGTAAGCAATCGAAATCCATGAAGTAATTGTCATGGCAAAGATTAGATTCCAGAATCCAGCTCCGATCGAATAAGTCAAGACAATAACAATCAATAATTGCGGAATATTTGAGATAACGTTATAGACTTCCATCATAACGCGGTCAACAGATTTAGAAATCCCCCAAATACCACCAACAACAATCCCAATGATCAAGTTAATGGCTGTCGCAATAACGGAAATCAAGATAGAATTCCGAGCACCAAACCACACTCCATCAAAGAGAGATTTACCATTGCTATCTGTACCAAACCAATATTTTCCATTTGGCGCAATATAACGAGCACTAAAATCATTAACTTTACTTACATCGTTATAATCAAAATCAGACAACATTGGGTAAATAAAACTCATTAAAATAATGGTTAGCAAAATCGCCAACATAATAATGGTAGATTTCTTTTTTAGAAATTGACGAATAACAGATCTCCAGTATGAATAGGCTGGAGCATCAATTGCTTCAGAGGCAAAATCATCGCGTTTGACAAATTGGAATTTATTTTTATCAATAGAAGCCATTATTTACCTCCTTTTGTTGTTAATTTAATACGTGGGTCAAGCATAGTCATCAAAAATATCACCTAAGAGTAAGGCAAAGACTGATAAACCAGTGAAAATGAAGACCAATCCGACTACCATAGAGTTATTTGAAGCTTTAACTGAGTCAATCAACATTTTTACCCATACCAGGGAAAGCGAAGACAGTTTCTGTCAAGGTTGCTCCTTGAATAACCCCGATAACGGCTCCTGGAATTCCTGATACCAATGGAACCATGGCATTTTTGAAAATGTGTTTATTTGAAATTTCTTTTTTTCAGATAATCCTTTTAGCCCGGGCAAAACGTACAAAGTCTTGGGATTGTAAATCGATCATATAACGACGAATCCAGATAGCTGTGCTTGGTGCACCCAAAAGTCCCAGAATAACTGCTGGAAGAACGTACGAACGCCAATCTCCCGCACCAAGAACTGGGAAAGAATCTGGAAGACCAACAGATGAACCACCCAAGCGAATAATATAAACTAAGGCAATTGTTGGCAGGGCCAAAAGGAAGGTCAAGAGACCCGTTAATGAACTATCAATCCAAGTGTTTTTAAAGCGAGCCATGTAAGACCCTAATGGGACAGCAATTAAATAAGAGATTGCAATACCAATCAAACCAATAATCGCTGAGCTAACAAGCATGGATGGATATTGATAGTTGCTCTCTGTAGCTGTATATGGATCGTCTTTTTCCATAGTTTGCAATATCTCGCGAATCAGCTTTACTTGGTGACTTGTAAGTACGTGAATAGATATTAACTGATGAGGTTTTTCTTTCCTGTAGGGAATTGAACCTCAGATGACTTGGTTTGTCCTTGCCCTTGTGAAATAACCTGTAATACAGGAATATTTGCATAAGTTGGGTAAGAATTTCCCTAAGTTCAAGGTCACAAAATTTTGATGAACAAACGGGAATTGAGCATTAAAGTATAGTAAATATTTATGCTTCGTCCCTGATCCAACTACAGACCAACCAATAGCAGGGTCGTTTTCAATACGAATATAACGTTTAAGTTTTGGATTCGTTTCATCTTTGACAAAAACCAGTATGGTCAAATTGAATCAAATTCCCATAGAAGCCAAGAACACGTTCAAGAACTGGCACCTCACGAACAGCATAAAACTGCTTGCTTTCTTCAAATTGGTGAAGCTTCCAGCCATTACCTAATTTTTTGATATAAGCTTCGTAGATTTTTTTGTTTGCATCAGTTCCTTCAACAGTTACAGAGCTATCTTCCTTGCTAGCTTTCTCCTGTAACTCTTTCGTATCATAATAATCCACATAGCCCATACGTTCATAGATTGTGTTTTCGTAATTGGCTTTTTTATCTTTTGTGGTTGCTATCTTGTTATAGTTAGGATCCTGTTTAAAAATCAATTTTCTTGGCACCATTGTATAAATAATGGTATAGGTCAAAAGCCGTTACTAAGAAAAATCGACACCAGGGAGCGTAAGATACGCATAAATATATATTTCTTCATTTATCGTTTCCTTTAAAATCCCAAAAGAACTTTCTCTCCTTTTAGAGAAAGTTCTAATGATTGGTTATTTCACGTGTTTTTCTAACTCTTCTTGTGCTTTTTTATTAGATTCTGCACGTTCTTTATTCCATTTTTCTTGAGCTTTCTGATATTCTTTGGCTGTGACAGCTTTATCTTGTAATTTTAGATATTTGTAGCTTGCCATGTCACGACCTTTAGCACCAGACCAAGCAAAAGGAGCTGTAAATGGTACAATCTTAGTTAAAACTGGACGTCCAGTCCTACTTGTTGTTGGTATCAACAAGGCGCTATCTGTTAGCCATGCTTGAGCGGCTGCATATTTTTTTCATAGCGTTTATTTACATCTGTCTTTTCAGCGGCAGCTTCATCAACTAGCTTAGCATACTCCTTCAAACCAACTTGGTCTGCAGCTGCATTTTCTTTACCATCAAACCCTAAGAATGTTTTGGTGTTTTCACCGCCAGGCTTGATAATTTCAAGATAAGTTGATGGATCTTGATAGTCAGGAGACCAACCAACATTATCAGAAATATCCCAGTCTTCTTCAGCAGCTGAAGCAGCATAATATGTGATGTTCAAAACATCATCAGTCTTCATTTGATGAATGTCAACAACCACATTATCTGTCCCAAGCGAGCTCTCAATTGATTGTTTCAAAGATTGAACGCGCTGAACTTTAGCACTAGCAGTTTGGTCTACTGGCATATCCAAATGAATAGGGAATTCTACACCTTCTTCTTGGAGAGCTTTTTAGCTTTCGCAAATTCAGCTTTTAGCTTTTTTTCTTTATTGTAAAAGGCCATCTTGAGCGTCGTCGAAGTTTACATCTTTCCACTCATCTCCATAGCTAGCCACTTTTTTTCTTTCACAAGTTCGCCGAAGCTCTTACCATCTGCCTGAACAAAAAGTAGGTGGAATGTAGAGATTGCGGAGCATTTTCGTAGCCCTTCTTTTACCATTAACTTGTGAAGCATAAGCCGTTCTGTCGAATGCAAAACTCAAAGCTTGACGGAAATCTTTATTCATCAAAGCTTTCTTTGTTGATGATTTTTGTGCATCACTTGACTTAGCTGTGTGATTGTACGCTTGACGATCAATGTTCACCCCAACTAAATAGCTTGAAGAATCTTGAGGAGTATAAACGATATTATCTTTGAATTCTTTTTTTCTACTTTAGAGAAGGTAGCACTTGTAGGAGTGAGTCTAGCTGCACTTAGAGCACCTTTAGCAAATTGCTCAGCTGGTTTACCTTGATCTTGCCCGTCAAAGTATGTTAATTTAACATCGCTCACATGGACATTATCTTTATCCCAATAATTTGGATTTTTAGCAAATTCAATAGATGATTTAGATGTGATAGATTTAAGTAGGAATGGCCCGTTGTATAGAAGACTAGTTGGGTCAGCAGCTTGAGCAAACTTGTCACCTTTAGACTTCAAGAACTCTTCATTGACTGGATAAAGGATACCCATTGTTGTTTTAGAGTTCCAGAAACTTTCTGGCTCATTTAAAGTATATTGAACTGTGTGGTCATCAACTGCTTTTAACGCCAACTGATGAGAAATCCTTTGTTTTACCATTAACGTAGTCATCCAAGCCCTTGATAGAACTTTTGAACAAGGTAAAGAGTTTCAGACTTGTTGTCAGCAGCGTATTTTAGACCTGCCACAAAGTCTTGTGCCTTGACATCAGCATATTCTTCACCATCAGAAGTATACCATTTAGCATCCTTACGAAGTGTATAAGTATAAGTCAAGCCATCCTTAGACACTGTCCAATCTTCAGCCATCGATGGAACCAAGTTTCCATAGTTGTCATTTTTCAAAAGACCATCGATCAAGTTAGCTGTAAGGTCAGTTGTTGCTGCTTTACTAGAGATCAAATAATTCAAGTTTTCTGGGTCAACTTCGTAGATATAGTTAAAAACTTGATCTGCGCCAGAGCTTGATGAGTTTGATGAGTTTGATGTAGAATTTGAGCACGCTGCAAGAACACCAGTAGCTAAGAGAGCAACTCCCGCAAGTGCAAGGATTTTTACCTTTCTTCATCTATATTCTCCATTTCAATTTCAAATTTAGTTTTTGTCTAAGATTATATCACATAATAATTTAAATGTAAACCAGAATTGTCAGAATATTTTGTGATATTGACTCACATAGCCAACAAATACATAGCTCCTATAGGATATTCAACATGTGAAATATTGGCGATTTCAAAAATAACGGCTCTTACTATCCTCTTTTCGTTCTTAAAAAAACAACTATCCTTCTTCTTTCTTAATTACTAAAAACACCCCTATCTCTCATTGAGATAGGGGAGAATTACGGATTATTTTATATGCTTCTCAAGTTCTTCTTGAGCTTTTTTTGTTAGATTCTTCTTTTTCTTTAATCCATTTCTTCTCAGCTTCTTGATACTCTTTCTTCGTTACTGGTTTATCTTGAAGCTTGATGTATTTGTAGAGGAAGGCACCATCTGATTTGTTACCTGTCCAACCAAAAAGCAGCAGTGAATGGCACAACCCTAGTTACACCAGCTCCTCCACCATTTGAAGTACTTGGAAGTAAGATTGAACTATCTGTCAACCAAGCTTGAGCTGCTGCGTATTTTTTTCATAACGTTTATTTACGTCTGATTTCTCAGCTGCAGCTTCATCGAGAAGTTTTCCAAACTCATCCATACCAATTTGTTTAGCAGCTGCATTGCCTTTTCCTGCTTCAAAGCCAAGGAAACTCTTTGTATTGTCTCCTGTTTCAGGATGTAAAATTTCCAAATATGATGATGGATCTTGGAAGTCAGGAGTCCAGCCAAGTTGGTCTGTGATATCCCAATCCAAAGCAGCTGCATTTGGAGCGTAGTAGGTGATATTATTAACATCTTCTTGGGATAGCATTTGAATATCAACCACAACATTGTCTGTTCCTAAACTCTTTTCAATAGACTGTTTCAAAGATTGAGCCCGTTTTACAATAAGAGTATTGGTTTGGATTGTTGGTATATCCAGATGGATTGGGAATTCCACGCCTTCTGCTTGAAGGGCTTCTTTTGCTTTGGCGAATTCCGCTTTGGCTTTCTCTGGATTGTAGAGACCGTTAGTCGCATCTGAGAAATCAACGTCTTTCCACTCATCGCCGTATTTGACAACATCTTCTTTTACAACATCTCCGAAATTCTTATCACCAACTTGGACAAATGTTGGTGGAACATAGAGATTACGAACGGATTTAAGGGCTCCTTCTTCACCGTTCACTTGGTCAGAATAGGCCTTACGGTCATAAGCAAAGTTCAAAGCCTGACGGAAGTCTTTGTTTAAGATAGCTTTTTTGGTAGATGTTTTTTGTGCATCTGTCGTTTTAGAAGTATGATTATAACTTTGGCGATCAATGTTTGTGAAAACAGTGAAAGTAGATGAACCTTGAGGACTAAAGATAATATTGTCTTTATATTCTTTCTCTACAGATGCATAGTTTGAACTACGAGGATAAACACGTGCCTTACTATAAGAGCCGTCTTTAAAGCCACGAATTAAGGATTCTTGGTCTTGCCCATCATAGAAAGCTAATTTAACATTGTCGACATGGACATTATCCTTATCCCAATAGTTCTGATTTTTCGCAAACTCGATAGAGGACTTCGAAGTTATACTTTTCAACAAGAATGGACCATTATAAAGGATACTTGTCGGATCAGTGGCTTGACCGAATTTGTCTCCTTTAGATTTCAAGAACTCTTCATTAACAGGGAATAGGACACCCATTGTTAATTTAGAATTCCAGAAGCTTTCTGGGTGTTCCAAAGTGAACTGCAAGGTATGATCATCGACAGCTTTAATCCCTACTGTTGAGAAGTCCTTTGTTTCGCCTTTGATATAGGCATCCAATCCTTTGATGGAATTTTTCCACCATATAAAAGAGCTTCTGACTTTTTTTATCTACAGCATGTTTCAAACCTGTCACAAAATCCTTAGCAGTTACATCTGCATATTCTTCGCCATCGGATGTATACCATTTAACTCCCTTACGCAATTTGTAAGTGTAAGTCAAGCCGTCCTTAGATACACTCCAGTTTTCTGCAAGAGATGGAACAAGATTACCATATTGGTCATTTTCAAGCAAACCATCAATGACATTAGATGTGATTTCGTGGGTAGAGGTCTTACTTGACAAGGTATAGTCCAAAGTTTCTGGGTCTGTTTGATAAACATAAGTAAAAATTAGTATTTGTGTTTGATGATCCAGACTTAGAACTAGAGCAGGCAGCTAAGACACCAACAGCAAGTAAAGTAACACCAGCCATGGCTAAAACATTGCGTTTCTTCATAACATTCTCCTATTTAGGTTAGATTTATCTTAGATTATAACACTTCTCAAATAGAAATGAAAACCTTTTTATCAAAAAAATCTATATTGTTATAATTATTTTTTTTATAGCTGGTTATAGCATATTGGGACGTGCCTGTGAAATCATCCAAAAAGAGGCGATCAAACCAGGCAAAGACACTACTTAAAAGCTTGATAATCTCATCCTCATAAAAAAACGAGAAAGCTATTTAGCCTCCTCGTTAGGGTTGTTTTTATTTTTACATGTTTTTTTCTAACTCTTTTTGAGCTTTTTTTCATTAGATGATTCTTTTTTTCTTTCATCCAGGTTTTAAAATGCCTTCTCATAATCCTTAGTTGTCAAAACATCCTCTTGAAGCTGCATGTATTTATAATTTGTAGCAGTCCCCTTGCTTCCAATCCAAGAGTAAGCTCTAGTAAATGGAACTGATTTTTGAACTAGCGGATTGGCACCGTTTGAGATGCTTGGAAGGGTCAATCCACTATCTGTCAACCAAGCTTGAGAATTTGCATATTTTTCATAACGCACGCTCGTATCAGACGTTTCCTTATTTGCATCGTCATTCAGAGCTTTATAATCATTTAATCCTAGAGCTGACACAACATCTTGATTTTGACCCGGTTCAATTCCAATCGCTTGTAGCAATCCACCATTTGTAGGATCAAAAACATCTAAATACGTAGAAGGATCTTGATAATCAGGAGTCCAACCACTGGTTGAAAGATCATAATCTTTTTGAGCAGCCGAGTTGGCGAAATAACCCGTATTATTAAAGTCATCTTCGGACATTTGCTGGAGATCAACTACTACATTATCTTTTCCTAGAGCTGACTCAACAGACTGCTTAAAGGAACTAGCTTGTTGAATTCCAGCCTTATCAGACTGACTCACTGGCAAATCTAGATGAATTGGGAAATTCACACCTTGAGCCTGCAGTGCTTCTTTAGCTTTTTGCAAACTCTGTTTTAGCTTTTTCAGCATTATATAGACCGTCTTGGGCATCCTCTAACTTGACATCAGACCACTCTTGACCGTAGCTCGCTAGTTTTTCTTTCACGACATCTCCAAAATTCCGATCCCTAATCTGCACAAATGTCGGTGGTACTGCAAGATTGCGCAAGACCATTGATGCTCCGTCTTCGCCATTCGTTTGAGCTGCATAAGCTTTTTCGGTCAAAAAGCAAAACCGATTGCCTGACGGAAATCTTTGTTTAAAAATAGCAGCCTTGGTATCTGATTTTTGCTTGTCATCTTTCTTAGAAGTATGGTTATAAGACTGACGATTTACATTAAAGACATAGAAAAAAATGAAGTTCCACCTTGTTGAGAATAAGTAATATTATCCGTATATTTCTTTTTAACAGAGGCATAGTTTGAACTATTTGGGAATACACGAGCCAGGGTATAAGCACCATCGCTAAAATTACGAACTAAGGATTCTTGATCGGATCCATCATAATAAGATAGTTTTACATCTTCAATGGGAACATTTTCTTTATCCCAATAATTTTCGTTTTTCTTATATTCAATAGAAGATTTTGCCGTTAAAGACTTCAAAATATAAGGACCATTGTACAAAATACTAGACGGTTTAGCTGAGCCAAAACTACTTCCTTGGGAAGCTAAGAAATCAGCATTTATTGGGAATAAAATACCACTAGTCGTCTTCGAATTCCAGTAACTTTCTGGTTTATTCAAAGTATACTGCACTGTATAATCATCCAGCGCTTTTACACCTACAGTTGAAAAGTCTTTAGTTTCTCCTTTGATATAAGCATCCAATCCTTTGATAGAATTTTGGACAAGATAAAGAGCTTCAGATTTGCCATCAGCTGCGTGCTTCAATCCTGTCACAAAATCTTGAGCTTTTACCTCAGCATACTCTTCGCCATCTGAGGTATACCACTTAGCATCTTTTCGAAGCTTGTAAGTATAGGTCAAACCATCCTTAGATACGGTCCAATCTTCAGCAAGAGACGGAATCAAATTCCCATACTTATCATTTTCAAGCAAACCATCAATCAGATTTCCAGTCACATCTGAAGTGGTAGCACGATTAGCAACTACATAGTCCAAAAGAATCTGGATCATTACTATATACATAAGAATACACCTTTGTATTAGATGCTGTTGAACTACAAGCAGCTAAAATCACAGAAGATAAAACTGCAAGTCCAACTCCAACAAATCTTTTTTTCTTATTCATGAAATACTCCTTTCAAAATAAGAGATATTCAAATCATCCATGAGAGGTTTTCTCTGAAATATCACTCTAGTTTTTTACCATTTTGTCCATTATACCCTATTTCCCTGAAAAAATAAATCGTTTTAAGTAAAAATTGACCATTTTTTTCATTTTTTTATGTCAGAAAAACATTACATATGAGCAAAAAAACTCTACATCACAAAGATGTAGAGCCTTAGGTCTATTTAACATGATCAGCCAATTCTTCTTGAGCTTTGGCATTTGATTTTTCTTTTTCTTTCTTCCATTTTTTCTCAGCGGCTTTGTAGTCTTTCGCCGTTACAATGTCATTTTGAACTTCTCTGTACTTAAAGACGTAAACATCACCTTTGATACCAACCAGAGAGTAAGGTTTTGTGAACGGAACTGCCTTCATAACAAGCGGACTACCACCGTTTGATTGAATCGGAATGACCAAAGAGCTATCTGTTAACTAAGCTTGAGCTGCTGCATATTTTGTATAGCGAGCAGTTGTATCTTGTTTTTTTCAGAATCTGCATCTTCATTTAATTTCTTAAATTCGTTCAAGCTCCAGTTTGTCTGCTAAATCAGCATTTTGTCCTTTTTCCAAACCGATATTTTTGGAGCATATCTCCTTTATCTGGATCAAAAAAATATTCAAATAAGTTGATGGATCTTGGAAGTCAGGACCCCAACCAGCAATGTTGATATCGTAGTCTTTTTGAGCCGCAGTCTCCGCAAAGTACGTTACATTATTTTTATTTTCTGTAGACATTTGCTGTACATCAATAACAACATTATCTTTACCAAGGGCTTCTTCAACTGATTGTTTAAATGAATTAGCCTGCTGTACCAAGAGGTTGTTTGTTTGTTCAACAGGAAGATCTAAGTGAATTGGGAATTCAACACCTTGTGCTTGGAGAGCTTCTTTTGCTTTTGGCAAATTCTGCCTTAGCTTTCTCAACATTAAAGAGTCCATCCTGAGCATCGTCCAACTTAACACCCTTCCACTCATCACCATAGCTCACCAAATCTTTTTCAACTATGTCTCCAAAGTTCTTTTCGCCAATCTGAACGAATGTTGGCGGTACTAAGCTATTTTCTAAGTGAGCTAGTTGCTCCCTCTTGACCGTTTTGCTGAGCTCCATAAACTGTCCGATTGAAAGCGAAGTTGATAGCCTGACGGAAATCTTTATTTAAGAGAGCAGCTGTTGTAGATGTCTTTTGAGCATCTGTTGTCTTGGCTGTAAAATTGTAGGCTTTACGGTTGTAGTTAAAGGCGTAAAAGAATGATGTTGCATCTTGAGGAGAGTATACAATATTGTCTTTGTATTGTTTTTGCACTGAAGCATAACTTGAACTATTTGGATACAAACGAGCTTGTGTGTATGTACCATCTTTAAAAGTTACGAACAAGCGCCTCTTGATCAGAACCATCAAAGTAAGTCAACTTGACGTCTGAAATTTTCACGTTGCCTTTATCCCAATAGTTGTCATTTTTTGTATATTCAATAGATGATTTAGATGTGAAGGACTTCAGGAAATATGGACCGTTATAGAGAATTCCTGAAGGTTTTTACAGTACCGAAATCTTTACCAGATGATTTTTAAAAAAATTCTTCGTTAATTGGGAAGAGAATACCCATTGTGGTTTTAGAATTCCAATAACTTTCTGGCTGATTGAGTGTATATTGGACTGTATAATCGTCAATTGCCTTAACTCCAACTGTTGAGAAATCCTTACTTTCACCTTTTTACATAAGCATCCAAACCTTTGATAGAGTTTTTGAACAATTGGAAGCGCATCTGAATTGCTGTCAGCCGCGTGCTTCAAACCAGTAACAAAGTCCTGCGCTTTGACTTCTGCATATTCTTCACCTTCAGAAGTATACCATTTAGCACCCTTCCGAAGCTTATATGTATAAGTCAAACCATCTTTCGATACTGTCCAATCTTCTGCCAGAGATGGCACAAGATTTCCGTATTTATCATTTTCTAATAGTCCATCCACTAAGTTTGCAATAACATCAGATGTAGTTGAACGATTAGTATTTGTATAATCCAAGGTATCTGGGTCTGTTAAATAGACATAAGAATAAGTCTTTGAAGCCCCTGAGTTAGAATTTCCACATGCTGCTAAGGTAAAAAAACAGAAGCAAGCGTTAGCCCTAAAACAGCTAATTTTTTTCACTGGTTTCATTGTCGCATCTCCTTTTTAATGTTATTTGTATTATTATACTCTATTATTTTATAAAAAAACAAGTATTTTTTTAAAAAAATTTTTTAAGCATTATATTGTTTTTTTGTTCCACAAGCGCCTACACATTCACTTTTTGTTCGTCTTTTTGTTTAAAAATAAAAAAATAATGTAAAAAGATCATTAAAAAAACGTTCATATTCACAAAGTATATTTATTCATAATGCTCATTTCACAAAGAATCCAAACCTCTACAACAGCTATTTTTTTATGGTACAATAGGATTATCCCTACTCAAAGGAAGAGATATGAAAAAAATTATAGTACTTTTTATTTATTTGTTTATTTTTGCAGCTTTTTGTCCTCTTGTTTCCGCAGATGATTTTGATGTTGCCGCCAAAAAAATGCTATCGCTTTTGACTTAAATACTGGAAAAAAATTCTCTATGAAAAAGAAGCTACTAGCCCTGTACCAATTGGAAGTCTGACCAAACTTCTATCAGCTTATCTAGTCTATGACGCCATAAAAAGCCGAAAAAAATTACCATGGACAGCCAGGTAGAGATTTCCGAATATGCACTAAAGCTGACAACTAATTACGACATCAGCAACCTCCCTCTAGACAAAGGAAGCTACTCTGTAGAAGAATTGTTAGAAGCTTCTCTTATCGCTAATGCTAACAGCGCCACCATCGCCCTAGCTGAAAAAATTTCTGGAAGCGAAAAAAAGTTTGTCGATCTTATGAAAGCCAAACTAAAAGAATGGGGAATTTCTGATGCAAAAATTGTCAATTCAACTGGTTTAAACAACTCTCATCTCGGAGATAATATCTATCCTAATTCCAAAAAGATGAAGAAAATCAGCTAAGCGCCTATGATATGGCCCTTATATCTTATCATCTCATTAAAAGATTATCCGCAAGTTTTAAATATTACCGAAAAAACTAGCTTCAACTTTGACGGATTAGAAGTCAATAGTTCGAATTATATGTTAAAAAGACATGCCTTCTTATCGCAAGGGGGTGGATGGATTAAAGATCGGAATTTCCGACCAAGGTGGCCTCTCCTTCATCGCTTCTGCTAATGAAAGAGATATGAGACTCATTACAGTCGTTTTTAAATGTCGAAAAATGCTGAAGAAGATATAAAAGCTCTTTTCCTAGCTACTGCTAGCGTCATGGACTATATCGCCAATAACTTCGTAGTAACTACATTAGCCGAAAAGGGTACCCCTTATGAAGACAGTCACATTTCAATCATCAACGGAAATGAAGATCAAATCAAGGCTATTGCATCAAACAATTTGAATATTATCCAGAGAATTGGGAGCGACCTAGAACCAAAAAGTCACTTTCAAAAAAATAAACAGGAGTTCAAAGCTCCTCTCGCAGCACATACACCAATCGGAACTTTAAGCTACAAAGACACTGATTTAATTGGAAAGGGCTACTTAAAAGAACAACCCAGCATTACAATGGAAACGGAAAAGGAAGTTGCGCAAGGCTTTTTTTCTTGAAAGTCTGGTGGAATAACTTTGTAGAATACGTTAATAAAAATTATAGAAACATCAGGAAGGAAAAACTTCCTGATGTTTTTTGAATAAAAAAATCAATTGAAGCGACGTTTTTCACTTCTTATTTTATTCTAAACTGCAACTTAAACATCACCAAATCTTAAAGGGGACAAAGTAACTACTAGAACTTCTTAGTCGCTCAATCCACCACAAGACAGAGCCAGAAGAAATACATGAACAATTTCTATTAGCTTAATCGTTCATTCCCACCCTGCTGATTTTTTTAAAAAGCACACACTTCATCCACACTAAAAAAGGCTGAGATAGTTTTATCTCAGCCTGGCTTTTGTCTTATCTAAAAGATTCTTTTACAAAAGGACCTTAATAGTCTTCTAAACCTAAGTTTGGAAACAAAGGAAATCATCTTTATTTTTTTAAAAATAATCTACTTTTTGTTCCACAGCTTTTTATCCAACCGACCCTTCCATTTCGTAGCTAATCAAGCGGTTCAGCTCAACAGCATACTCCATAGGCAGTTCTTTAGTGAATGGCTCAACAAAGCCCATGACAATCATTTCTGTTGCTTCGGATTCGGACAAGCCACGGCTCATGAGATAGTAGAGTTGCTCCTCAGAAATCTTAGAAACCTTGGCCTCATGCTCCAGAGCCACCTGAGAGTTATGGATTTCATTAAAGGGAATGGTATCCGAAGCCGAAAGATCATCCATGATAATCGTATCACACTCGATATGGCTGACAGATTTCTTGGAATTTTTAGCAAAGGTTACTTGACCACGGTAGTCTACCTTACCTCCGCCCTTAGCAATAGATTTAGACACGATAGAGGAGCTGGTATGAGGTGCATTGTGGATCATCTTAGCACCTGTATCTTGGTGCTGATTGGTATTAGCAAAGGCAATGGAAAGCATTGTTCCACGCGCCCCAGGTCCATCCAGATAGACAGACGGATACTTCATAGTCGTTTTCGCACCGAGATTCCCGTCAATCCACTCAACTGTCGCATCTTTCATGGCCTGAGCCCGCTTGGTCACGAGGTTGTAGACATTATCTGACCAGTTTTGGATAGTTGTGTAGCGCATATAGGCACCATCTAGGGCAAAAATTTCGACAATTGCTGCATGCAAGCTATTGCTAGAATAAGTCGGAGCAGTACACCCTTCAACATAATGAACACTAGCACCCTCATCGACGATGATCAAAGTTCGCTCAAACTGACCAGAATTTTCATTGTTAATTCGGAAGTAGGTTTGTAGCGGAATATCCACTTTGACACCTTTTGGAACATAGATGAAGGTACCACCAGACCAGACAGCAGAATTGAGGGCTGCCAACTTATTGTCTGTCGGAGGGACCAGCTTAGCAAAAAATATTGCTTGAAGAGTTCTGGATATTCCTTGAGAGCTGAGTCGGTATCTGTAAAGACTATTCCTAACTTTTTGGAACTCTTCCTTCATATTATGGTAAACCACTTCAGACTCATACTGGGCTGCCGCACCAGCCAGGTAGGCTCTCTCCGCTTCTGGGATCCCAATCTTCTCAAAGGTTTCCTTGATCTTCTCAGGCACTTCATCCCAGCTTCTAGCTGGCTTATCAGATGCCTTTTTGGTAATAAATCAAGTCATCAAAAATTAATTTCTGACAAATCCGGACCCCAAGTCTGCATCGGCATCTTCTTGAAAGCCTCGTAGGATTTGAGGCGGAAATCCAGCATCCATTCTGGTTCATCCTTGGCTGCAGAAAGCTCACGAATGACCGCTTCATTCAGCCCTTTTCCTGTTGAGAGGACAGGTTCGACATCATCATGGAAACCAAACTTGTACTCACCAAGATCAATCGGTTTTGGTTCTACTCTTTCTTCTGACATATTTTCCTTTCACATTCTTACTTTTTATCTTCTTCAATTGCTCGCTTGAGGGCATTTCCAACCCAAGGTCGCACACTTAATCCGCTGCGGGAATTTGGCAACACCAGCTAAAAAGGCTCCATCACCCAATTCTTTCTGGCGACTGTCTTCCTGGCCCTGAACCATATGCGAGAAAAACCTCTGCTAATTCCAGCGCCTGCTCTTTTGTCTTGCCCAGCACCGCATCCGTCATCATGCTGGCCGAAGCCGTTGAGATGGTACAGCCAGAATTCACAAAGGCAATATCTTCAATCTGATTTTCAGCATTAAACTTCACAGACAAGCTGATAACATCACCACAGGTTGGATTATTGAGGACTACCTGCTCTGCATCTTCCAGCTTACCATGATGATGGGGGTGAGCCGAGTGGTCCGTCACAACCGCCTTGTAAAGACTGTCTAACTTAGAAAGCGCCATTGAAAAAAACTCCTTTGTCTTTTTCTAAAGCATCTACCAGCTTGTCACAATCTGCATAGGTATTGTAGATATAAAAGCTGGCCCGCACAGTCGCTGGCACCTGCAGATAGGTGAGTAGGGGCTGGGCACAATGGTGACCCGCCCGAACAGCCACTCCCTCATAGTCCAGAGCCGTTGCGACATCATGCGGATGGAGACCATCCAGGTTAAAGGCAATCACGCCTGAGCGCTGGGCCAAATCTTGAGAACCATAAATGGTCAAACCTTCCACTGCCTGCAGCTTAGGAAATACGTAGGCAATCAGGTCCTGCTCATGCTGGGCAATGGCATCCATACCCAAGTCTTCCAAATAATCAATAGCCGCCGCAAGACCGATTGCTCCTGCCATATTTGGAGTGCCGGCCTCAAACTTCCAAGGAAGCTCCTTCCATGTTGCTTCTTGCTCATAGACGAAATCAATCATTTCGCCGCCGAACTCAACTGGCGACATCTGCTCTAGCAATTCTTCCTTGCCATAGAGAACGCCGATACCCGTCGGACCTGCCATCTTATGCCCTGAAAAGGCGAAAAAGTCCGCATCCAAATCCTGCACATCAATCTTCATGTGCGGAATGGATTGAGCCCCATCTACCACCAAAAGCGCTCCTTGCTGATGAACCAACTGGGCAATCTCCTTGATGGGATTGATAACCCCAAGGACGTTAGAAGCATGAGCCAGAGAGACAAACTTGGTCCGCTCATTGAGCTTGGCACGGAAATCTTCCATATCCAGAGCACCATCCTTGAGATAGACATAGACCAGCTTGGCTCCAGTCTTCCTACAAGCTTCCTGCCAGGGAATGACATTAGAATGGTGCTCCATGATCGAAATCAGCACTTCATCACCAGGTTGCAGCCTTTCAGCCGCAAACCGAGCCACCCAATTGAGACTCGTCGTGGTTCCTCGTGTAAAGAGGACTTCTCTGCTAGAATCGGCATTGATAAAAGCACGAACTCTTTCTCTGGCTGCTTCATAGGACGCTGTTGCCCGCTCGGCTAACGTATGCACACCACGGTGGACGTTGGCATTGTCACTAAGATAGTAGTTTTCGATAGCTGCTAGCACCCGCGTGGGTTTCTGAGTTGTCGCAGCATTGTCTAAATAAACCAAAGGCTCATCATTGACAATTTGGTCCAAAATGGGAAAATCTTGCTTGATTGCTTCTGCATTAAATCCAGACATAAAGACTCCTATCTACTACACGGGCCAAGGCCCAGCTTTTTATCTTTTTGCGAGAATAATATCGATATTTTCAATCATTTCATCACGGACTTCCTTAACAGGGATTTCTACAATCACTGAGCCTAAGAAACCACGTACGACCAAGCGCTCTGCTGTCGCCTTATCAAGACCCCGACTCATGAGGTAATACATATCTTCTGGATCCACCTGGCCGATAGAAGCTGCGTGACCAGCCGTCACATCGTTCTCGTCAATCAAGAGAATTGGATTAGCATCTGAGCGCGCTTGATCAGACAGCATGAGAACCCGGCTTTCCTGCTGGGCATCTGCTCCCTTGGCACCTTTGATAATATGACCGATACCATTGAAGGTCAGGGTCCCTTTTTCCAGGATAACCCCGTGCTGCAGGATATTTCCGATAGAGTTGCAGCCATAGTTGGTCACTCGGGTATCGATTCCTTGAACCTGCTTACCACTGGAGAGAGCCACCACCTTCATATCCGCATGGCTGCCCTTGCCATAAAGGTCACTGTCAAAGTCTGCCACGACATTACCTTCATTCATAACACCGATGGCCCAGTCAATCATAGCATCGTTGTCCAGCTTACCGCGACGGCTGATATAAGCTGTGACATTTTCGCCCAAGCGGTCAATAGCTGAAAACTTAATCTGAGCACCAGCCTGAGCAATAACTTCGACAGTGATATTAGCTGTTGCAGGAACAGATCCTTCACCGTAAGTTTCCAAGCGTTCCAAGTAGTTAACCTTAGAATGTTTGCCTGCAATAATTAAAAATATGCTTGTTAAAAGGAACATCGCTTTCGCTATCCTGATAAAAAAATTCCTTCAATTGGCTGGTCAATCTCAACATTGTCAGGTACATAAAGAACTGCGCCGCTGTTGAAATAAGCCGTATGGTAAGCAGCCAATTTATCCTCGTCATACTTAACCGCAGACATAAAATGCTTCTCTACCAGCTCTGGAATCTCTTCTAAGGCCGTGTGAAAATCTGTAAAAACAACCCCTTGCTCTGCCAAGTCAGCTGGCAATTGCTCAAGGACTGTTTGAGTCCCCATTTGGATAAACTTGAGATTGTCCCCAAGAGACGTGAAATCTGGCACACTGGTCAAAGGCTCGCTGTCAGAAATCCGTCCGTCGCCCAGATTCCAACGATGGAATTTAACCCGCTCAATAATGGGCAAATCCAGTTGATCAATCTTGACAAAAGCCTTCTGACGGAGACTAGCCAACCATTCCGGCTCAGCGTGCAACTGTGAAAAATTCTTGAATTAATTCTTTAGTCATGTCATTCTCCTATCTTTTATCAAAGTCAAAAGAGTGTTTGACTAAACTTCTTCCTTGTAGTTGAAGCCCAATTCTTCAGCCAACTTAGCATAACCTTCTTTTTTTCCAAGCGTACTGCCAATTCAGGACCGCCAGAAAGAACAACCTTACCTTCCATCATAACATGAACTTTATCTGGAGTAATGTAGTTAAGCAGACGTTGGTAGTGGGTAATAATCATAGCACCAAATCCTTCACCGCGCATGGCATTAACCCCTTTAGACACAACCTTAAGAGCATCAATATCCAGACCAGAGTCAATCTCATCCAAGAGCGCAAAAGTTGGCTCTAACATAAGTAACTGTAGGATTTCATTGCGTTTCTTTTTCTCCACCAGAGAATCCTTCATTGAGATAGCGCTCAGCCATTTCTTCTTTCATGTTGAGCAATTCCATCTTTTCGTCTAGCTTCATGATAAAAATCACGGACAGAGATTTTTTTCTTCGTCTTCTTTGCCAGCATTCATAGCTGCACGGAGAAACTCGGCATTAGTAATACCTGGAATTTCACTAGGGTACTGCATTGCAAGAAAGAGACCCATACGAGCACGCTCGTCTACTTCCAATTCTAGAATATTAACTCCGTCAAAGAGGATTTCTCCTTGAGTAACTTCGTAATTGGGATTCCCCATAATAGCAGCAGAAAGAGTGGATTTACCTGTACCATTTGGTCCCATGATAGCAGCCACTTCTCCTGTTTTCAAGGTAAGGTTAACCCCCTTGAGAATTTCTTTTCCTTCAATCTCAACATGAAGATCTTTGATTTCTAATACAGACATTGCGTCCATTCCTTTCTTTATCGTATTCCACTCATTAGTATAGCAGCCCAAAAAGGCTTTTTATTTTTGATTAGAATTGTTCTTATTTATGTTCTTTATTTTTTTCCAACGTCTACGCACTTCTTCTCTATAAGAAGAGTTTCCAATATACCGCATAATCTTTAAAAGCGGTGTACGGTTTTGGTCCTAAAATTTCAATCAATTCTGCAAGCAATTCTACTCCAAAAAGCAAACCAATAACTAGAAGTACACCACCAACTCGACTGGAAATATTTAGTAATAGAGAGATTGTAGCAAAAATCAACGAAATCCCATAAATCACCAAAACCGTTCCTCTATGAGTCAAGCCTAAAAGAAAGCAAACGGTGATGCAAATGATTGCGGTCAGGCTGATAGAATTTTTGACCAGATAAAGTCCGGCGGACAATCGCCAAGAAAGTATCCGCAATCGGCACACCTAAAATAATCATAGGCGTCACCACAGCAACAGCTGTTGCATTTTTCAAACCTTGTAAGGACAGAACCGAAATCATAAACCCAATAAAGAGGGCCCCAGTATCTCCACCGTATATAATCGCTGGATGGTAATTATAAGGGAAGAAGCCTGCAATCGAAGCTACTAAGACAAAAATTGTCAGGGTTAAGAATAAGTTATGGTCAGGCAGGAAGAAATAAGATACAACTCCCATTGTCAGCAAGGAGATTATTGATACACCGCTAACCAAAACCATCTAACCCATCCATAAGATTCACCGCATTTGTAATAGATACAATCCAAATCAAGGTTAAAATAAAGGATAACCAAGGAGGGAAAAAAGAGATGAGGACCACCGAAAGGAATTTTAAAGTCATTTAAGCGAAAATCCGTCAAGAGCCAAATCAAAGAAGCAGCAACAACAATTCCAAGTAGCTTAGGTAAAGGAGACAACTCTTTTACATCGTCAATCAGACCTGTTAAGGCTACCACTCCACCTCCTAGGACAACTGGCCAAATATAATCGAAATAAGTTTCTCCACGAAAAGTGACCTGCACAATAGTTGGCATCATGATTAAACTTGTGATAGAAAAAAAGCTATAACGACCGCTAGGCCACCTGCACTAGGCATAGGCTTTTTATTAATTCGTCGGGCATTGGGATAGTCAACTGCATCAATTTTAAAGGCCAAAAATACGAACCAAAGGCGTCAACAAGATACCGATAAAAAAAGGTGCCCAGCAAGACCATAATAAATTTCAAAGGAAATGTAACCATCAGCAGTTTACCTTTTGAAGATGTTGCACAGCATCTGTTACAATCAACAAGTGACCATGCTCTTGAAGAAGGGCTCTCGTCGTATCTGTGTCCTCAGCATGTTCACGCATTGCTGCCAGAAGCCAGGCAGGATAACGACTCGGACGACCTTCAATATCCACTAGAATAGTCAAATAATAGTGCTGATCCATTTTGTATAGCTCTGATGTATCAACTGGATAGTGGATAGTCTTGGTGAAAGCGATCAGATTTTTCAAGTCAGAAAAACGCAAGATATAATAAATATAGCGATCTTGTTCTTGCCCTTCCTCTGGCTCAGATGCATCTTCCTCTTCTGCTTTTTTTCCAGCATTTGAACAGCATCTATATCTTCACGGCTTTTTTCAAAGATATTTTTTTCAAGCGTCTTTAGAAATTCATCCGGAGTCATTTGAGACAGTTCGTCCATATCAGGCAAGTCAGCCAAATCTTCAAAATTCAAATTTTTTTATCTACTTTTAGATTTTTGTGACAAAAACATCTAATTTGTCTGGTTTTGGAGTCACCCGAAAACTCAGCATTCCACTATCTAAAAAGCTTTCTGGCATTTCTAGTTCATCTAAAATGGTATAGAAAAATTCCTCCGTCTTTTCCTGAGGAACCAGAAAATCTGCCATCTCCATGCCGTGCTCTTCTAAATCTTCTAATTTAATGGTGATCTTAATTGTTGATTCACTAATTTGCTTCACTTCCATTGTTCTACCTCATACATACTAGTCCTTCCATTATACTAAATTCCCCTATGTTTTTCAAAGGTTAAAGTCAGTCTTCTTCTTGATTTCAAAAAGAAAAAGAGCTGGCATCCCAACTCTTTCGGTTTATTTTGCAAACAAAGCCTTAAAAACCCAATAAATAAGCAATAAAGCGCCTAGACCAATCCGATATTTACCGAACACGGTAAAATCATGTTTTTTCACATAATCAGTCAAGAATCGAATGACATACATACTCACTCCAAAGGCCACAATCATAGCCACTAGCAAGAGAGTCAATTGACCTAAATCAAGACTGTTTCCTTTTAGGATAAACTTCAGAACCTTAATTCCACTAGCCCCAAACATAACTGGAATTCCTAAGAAAAAGGTAAATTCTGTTACAACAGAACGACTGGTTCCATTTAAAAGACCACCTACGATAGTTGCTCCTGATCTACTGGTCCCTGGAAAGAGGGACAAAACTTGGAAGAAACCTATGTAGAGAGCTGTTTTATATGGGAGCTTCTCTATATTTGTCACAGTCGGCTCTACTTCCTGATTACGTCGTTCTATAAGAATGAAGGCAATCCCATAAATAATCAGCATAATTGCTACAGAAACAAAAATTATGGAAATTCTTTTTCAAACCAGTTATCAAGTGGAATTCCTATTATGACTGCTGGCAAGGAAGCCACTACCACTTTAGCCCAGAGTTGCCATGTCTTCTGAACTTGGCGAGGTGTTTTATCCGGTTTAAAAAGGATTGAGCTTATCAAAATAAATGAAGACAACAGCTAAGATAGCCCCCAGCTGGATAACCACGTTGAACATTTCCATAAAAGCAGCATTTTTGCTTTTTGGTAATGAATAAACTCTTGAACCAGAATCAAGTGCCCAGTACTAGAAATAGGCAACCATTCTGTAATTCCTTCGATAATTCCAAAAAAATAATAGACTTTATAATCTCAATGAAGAACATCTTTTCTCCTAAATTTACTTTTTATACTTTAAAAAAATTATAAAAAAACATCGATAAAAAAATTCAATTAAAAAAACTATGTCACTGGGGAATTTCTAGAAGGAGCCTCCGCCTCCTCCGCCTCCTCCACCAGAGAAGCCACCACCATCAAAACCGCCTGAATCACTTCCACTTGATATGGAGAAAGTACTTGCTGAACTAGCAGTTTGAACATAGGAGTTTAGCAGGTTAACACCACCCGCAAAATGAAGACTTTGATCCGTCAAAACAAATCTTTCTAGCTCTTTATTTTCTAGATGAATATCTTGGACTTTCATCACCTTGCTGACTCGTTTTGCATAACCAAAAAGAGTAGCGTAGACCAACAGACGATTCCAAAGAATCACACCCTCAACTTCTGTTTTATCAAATTTAGCAATATCGCGAAGCATATTGGCAAAAACTCCGCCACTCCACCACTTCATTAATGTAATCTTCATTCAGGAGATTATCGCTACGTTTGGTCACAAAAAGCATTCAAAGGAATTCCAATAATCAAGACCAGCAAAAAATCCCAAAGAATATTGCCAAAAGAACTCCCTAAATAGGAAACCAAATCCAATTAAAGAAAAACATTAGTAGCAGAAAAAAACCAAGAGATAGAGCAAGCAACCACGATTCCTCATTTTTTTCTTCTTCCTTGTTTAGACTACGAAAAATGCGGATGTAAGCCTAGTCTTTGTTCCTCTTCTTTTATATCATTTGATAATTTGCGTAAATCTTTGATAAAACGATATCTCTTATCGCTCCCTTCCTTACGAACCTCTGCCTCGTCGTCCTTATCCTTAACTCCTTTGAGAATTTTTTTGTCAATCTGATAGGCAGAAAAACATCGTGTCTGGTTCAACGGAGCTCTTATCACCGAATACCATCTCCACAAAAAGTCAACTCAAACCCTGCCATTCCTTCATAATGCACAATCTCTAAGCGATGAGATTGGCCCTCTGTCACATATTTGAGATTTCCTCTATCTACCAGATCAAGTAAGGTCGCCTGAATTAAGTTAGAAAAATAGTAGGCGCCCCTTTTTGCCTTGTACAGGCCCTACCTTTTTCGATATCTACATCATAGATATTTAGAGCTACTAGCATGGGGGAAGATCTTGTGGAACTTCATAAAGTCGAGCCTGATCCGAAAAACTTGTTTTTTTGACGAGTCGTCTTAAAATACCGAATCAAATAGTATATAGAAATCACAAAAATAACTAAGAAAACCACCGGAAGTATCTTGTAAACTAGGATCTGATAAAAGACTGTTTTGCGAGCAATATCCTGCTCCTGTTTTTCAAAACTATCCCGTCGATTTGTAATTCCACCGTCATTGGTTAATGATTGACTAAAAAGCGACCGATCCCAGATACCATGAAGTTCAAAAATGGTGTCTAGCTCCTAAAGAATCCAAAGTTACTTCAAAACCATTTTCAATTTTCTTTACTTCTGGATCTTTTTTGAAAAAACCAGTATGAGCAACCAAGCGAGCACTAGAATCCGGCTGAGAGGTGACCACAAATGAGACATGATCCATCTCAACCTCCCAGTCAGAAATTGGAATCCAATTTAACTCAGCTACATCTGGGTAGAGAAAAAGAAGATTTTTTTAATTGCCAAGTAATTTTTGATTTTAACTCGGTCCCCACTATTTCCAGAATTATATATCTTGAGCTTTTTTTCCCTGTCTTCAATCGGTACATCCTCAATACTTTCGGGTTCCTTGGTTTTGCCATTCGTCTCAATTTCTACCAAAGGGTTAGATTCTATTTGAAAAATTCGAGGGCACCTTTCCCGCCCGCCCTAGGGTAATGTATTGACCATTGTAGGGATCATCATAGACATAGGTCACCTCTTCGATAAAAGTTGCTGTATTGTCTTGATGGATTTCCAATCTCCCATTGTATTGTTCAATTCGACTGTCAATTTCAGCTGCCTTACCCCTAAAAGGTATCAGTAAAGTCACCAAAAAAATAAGATGGATATAATGAATAGTAATCTTTTTTTCACGTATTTTCTCCATTCTATTCCTTCAAAAATCATCACTAGCACTTCCCTCGGATGCATCTTTAATATACAAACAGGAGCACGCCAATTCCATTTTTTTCCTCATGCAGATTCAGGAGTTGTTATTGAAAAGAAACTAGAAATTTAGCGATCCTACTGCTCACATTAGCATTGATTTTCCGGCTTCATTTTCATCTCATTATATCATTTTTTTCGTAGAGAGACTTTCTAAGATTGAAAAGAAGGACATTTTCTTGTACAATAGAAAGAACTTACTTTTTAACATGATAGATAGGAGAACCCATGAAAAAGATATTTTTTTAGCATCTTATCTTTGATTCTGCTGACCTTTGGCGCCAGCCAGATTGTTCAGGCGGATGAATACCTTCGAATTGGAATGGAGGCTGCCTATGCCCCCTTTAACTGGACCCAAGACGATGATTCAAACGGCGCTGTCAAAAATAGATGGCACCAACCAATATGCCAATGGCTACGATGTTCAAGTTGCAAAAAAAATCGCAAAGGAACTTGGAAAAAAGCCTCTTATTGTTAAAACATCTTGGAATGGATTAATTCCCGCTTTGACCTCTGGAAAGATCGATATGATTATTGCAGGTATGAGCCCAACTGAAGAGAGAAAGAAAGAAATTGCCTTCTCTAACAGTTACTATACCAGCGAACCAGTTGTTCTTGTACAAAAGAACGGAGCTTATGCCCAAGCCAAAACACTAGATGATTTTAAGGGAGCTAAAATCACCTCCCAACAGGGAGTTTACCTCTACAATCTGATTTCGCAACTCAAGGGAGCCAAACAAGAAACTGCAATGGGGGATTTTGCTCAAATGCGCCAAGCCCTTGAGTCAGGAGTGATAGACGGCTACATCTCTGAACGTCCAGAAGCTTTGACAGCAGAGGCAGCCAATTCAGCCTTTAAAATGATTCAATTTAAAAAAGGCTTCGAGGTTGGAAAAGAAGATGCTTCTATCGCAATCGGAATGCAAAAAGATGATAAGCGGATGGCAAAAGTTAATGAAGCAATCTCGAAAAATTAGCTCTCAAGACCAAGTGAAGTTAATGGATGAGATGATCAAGAAACAGCCTGTAGAAAAAAACACCTGCCAAAGAAAAAAACAAAACTTCTTTAAAGAAGTCACAAAGATTTGGCAAGCAAACTGGCCTCAATTTCTTCGAGGCGCAGGCTTAACTTTACTCATTTCTATCACAGGAACCATCACAGGTTTATTGATTGGACTTCTCATTGGAGTTTTCCGTACTGCTCCAACATCAAAAAATAAAGCTCTTGCTATTTTACAAAAAAACTATTTGGCTGGTTCCTAAATGTCTACATTGAAATCTTCCGCGGTACACCGATGATTGTTCAATCCATGGTCATCTACTACGGTTCTGCCCAAGCATTTGGTATTTCAATCGACAGGACAATCGCTGCTATTTTTTTATCGTTTCCATTAACACAGGTGCGTATATGAGTGAAATCGTACGCGGAGGAATCTTCGCTGTTGATAAAGGGCAATTTGAAGCTGCTACTGCTCTTGGCATGACCCACGGACAAACCATGAGAAAAATCGTGTTACCACAAGTCATTCGCAACATTCTACCAGCTACAGGGAATGAATTTGTCATCAATATTAAAGATACTTCCGTACTGAATGTTATTTCTGTAGTAGAGCTCTACTTCTCTGGAAATACCATAGCGACTCAAACCTATAAGTATTTCCAAACCTTCACCATCATCGCCGTTATATACTTTGTTCTGACATTTACAGTAACCCGAATCCTTCGTTACGTTGAGCATCGTTTTGATACTGATAGCTACACCACCGGAGCCAATCAAATGCAGACGGGAGAATTGAAACCATGACAGAAACAATTTTAGAAATCAAACACTTGAAAAAAATCCTACGGTGAAAAATCAAGTCCTAAAAGATATTTCACTCACCGTTCACAAGGGAGAAGTTATTTCCATTATCGGAAGCTCTGGAAGTGGGAAATCAACCTTCCTTCGCTCTATCAATTTACTTGAAATACCTAGCGCTGGAGAAATCATTTACAAAGGTCAAAAATGTCCTTGAACCAAATTATGATTTAACGCACTATCGTGAAAAAAACTAGGAATGGTTTTCCAATCTTTCAATCTATTTGAAAAATCTAAATGTCTTAGAAAAATACAATCGTTGCCCAAACAACTGTCCTCAAACGCGAACGATCTGAAGCAGAGAAGATTGCTAAAGAAAATCTCGAAAAAAAGTAGGCATGGGCGAACAATACTGGAAAGCCAAACCCTAAACAATTGTCTGGTGGCCAAAAAGCAGCGTGTCGCTATCGCTCGCGCCTTATCCATGAATCCAGATGCCATTCTCTTTGATGAACCGACCTCTGCTCTAGACCCCGAAATGGTTGGCGAAGTCTTAAAGATCATGAAAGAATTGGCTCAAGAAGGCCTAACCATGATCGTCGTTACCCATGAAATGGAATTTGCTCGAGATGTCTCGCATCGAGTCATATTTATGGACAAAGGGAGTCATTGCTGAAGAAGGTAAACCTGAAATTATCTTTACTCAGCCAAAAGAAGAACGTACCAGAGAATTCCTTCAACGCTATCTTAAATGATCTTAAAAAAATACCTGATAAGTTCTAACTTAACGATCAACAAAAAAACACAGAATGGTAGATATTCATTCTGTGTTTTTATTCATTTTTAAATCAAACTATTTAACTTTCAAATAACTTGTATTTTGAATGTCTAGTTTAAAGACAAAGCCATTCATTTTTAGACTTATTGGATAATTTCTCCAAACTTTTATCTACAAACAAACACATACCCCTAAAAACAACTGTAAAAAAATGTTTGTTATTGTTTAAATAAACAAAGGAGTAGGCTATGCCTACTCCTTATTTATCTTCATACTTATCGTGGTTTTTATCATAAAAGTCAATCAAACTAAGAGCTGTTTCAAATGAGATATTTTTTTAACTTGAGCACGACCTTGAGCTAGAGCAATAATAGACATTTCGCGGGCTGTTGTCTCTTTACTGATACGGTAACCTGTTAATTTTTTTTCACGAACCCAACCTACGACTGCTTCTACTTTTTCAAAACTTGTTTTTGCCATTTCGTTCTCCTATCTAATTATTATCGATATTTAATTCTAAAGCTTTTTAGTTGATTTGTCAATAAGAACAAGATAGTAAACGGAAATTAAATATTTCAGAATATTCTGAGAACTTTTACTTGGCTTTTTAAAAGCAGATAAAAATTTGAGTCCGAATACTCTCAACTCCATCAGGATTTGCTGGCAGGAAGATTGTATTATTTCCCTGTTTATCTGCAAAATTATTCAGTGTATCAAGGTATTGGTTGGTCAACAAAATAGACATAATCTGTTCTTCCGTCAACTCTACATTGGCACCCTTCAACTCTTTAATAGAATCTGCCAAACCATCTACAATTGCCTTCCGTTGCTCAGCTATACCAACCCCGTGAAGACGATCCTTTTTCTGCCTCAGCCTCAGCAGCAGTAACGATTTTTGATCTTGTCCGCTTCAGCTAATTCTTGAGCAGCGACACGCTTTCTTTGAGCAGCATTGATTTCATTCATAGACTGCTTAACTTCTGCATCCGGCTCTACTTTTTGTAATCAATGTTTTAACGATGATGTATCCATAAGTAGACATTTCTTCAGCCACTTGTTTTTGAACTTCAAGTGCGATTTCATCTTTCTTTTCAAAGAGCTCATCGAGGGTCAATTTAGGAACAGAAGAACGCAAAGCGTCTTCAATATATGACTTAATTTGTGACTCAGGACGCATCAGCTTGTAATAGGCATCTGTAACGTTATTTTTCATTTACTCGATACTGTGTCGCAACATTCATCGTAACAAATACATTATCTTGCGTTTTTTTGTTTCAACGACGATATCACTTTGTAACAAACGTAATTGAACACGCGCTGCAATTTTATCAATTCCAAAAAGGAATACGGAAGTTCATACCACTTGAACTTGTCTTTTTGGTAGCGACCAAACCGTTCAATAATGGCAACGGATTGTTGTCTAACAACATAAATGGAACTTATTAGCAATAAAATAGCTAAAAAGATGACAACCAATAGAATAACAATTCCCATAATGTGTTTCTCCTTTTTTGATTCAAAGGGTTTTAAACTGTCTTGAAACGGCTTAAACTCTACCTTTTAAATCATGTTTTTATAGAATGTATTATAGCATAAGGCAAAAAAATGAGAGCAAAGAAAAAATCAACAAAAAAAGAAAAAAATATTTTTCAAAGTGATTTGGAAACTCTCTTCCTTTTTATAACTAAAGGAAATAGGCATTTTTTTCTTCAACAAAAAAATCCTGTCAGCTATTCTTTGAACTTACAGGATTAGAGGATTCAACCTATTTACTTTTAGATATATGTCTATGACAAGGTTCAATATCAAAAGGCTATTCATCTGACACCTTCTTTTTTAACCGAGATCTTATAACCAACCTTTCTCTTGCCCGATTCGGACTGCTTCTGTTCGATTTTCAGCATCTAGCTTGGTCAAAATAGCCGACATATAGTTACGAACCGTTCCATTTGACAGGTAGAGTTTTTTTCAGCAATTTCTTTATTGGACAGGCCAGTCGCCGCAGCTTGCAGGACTAGCCTCTCCTGCTGAGAGAGAGGATTCCTACTGGTCATTAGCACCTCCATCAATTCCGGCGAATATTCCTTTTGCCCATCTAGAACGGTATGGATGGTCTTCATCAAATCCGCAATGCTGCGCTCTTTGAGCACATAGGCATCTACATCCGCCTTAACAGCTCGCTCAAAGTAGCCCGGTCGCTTGAAGGTTGTGACGATGATGACCTTGATGTTGGGGCGATTTTCCTTGACCCATTCGAGAACATCTAGTCCAGTTTTGTTGGGCATTTCCACATCCAAAACTGCTACATCAAGAGTTTCTGACTTGAGACAATCGATAGCTTTCTGCCCATCTGCGGCCTGATAGACTTCTTCAACATCTGGCTGTAGCTGTAAAAGCTGAGCTAGAGCATCTCTCAGCATACTTTGATCCTCTGCTAACAAAAGTTTCATGCTTCCTTCCCTCCGTATGGTAATTCTATTCGAACTTGTGTCGGGTTCTTACCGCTAAGAATCTCGACCCTTCCTGACATCATAACTAATCGCTCTCGAATGCTATGCAACTCCTGACCAGTTAGCTTTTGAAAACCACAACCATCATCTCGAATGTCCAAAACAAGTTTGTCGTCTTTCTTCACTAAAGAAAACCAGCTCTTTTTTTAGCTTGGGCATGCTTAATGATATTGGTCGCCGCCTCCAGTAAGATCATACTAATCGTTGACTGCTGACTCGGTGGGATACTGGCAACATTGAGTTGATTATCTATTTCTACCTGAATACCGCTCATCTCAAGCATAGCTCGAATGGTCACTAGTTCTTCATCCAGAGTTCGCTCCTTTAGATTATTTATAATCCGTCGAACATCAGCCATAGACTTCTTACTAATCTCTTGCACTTCCTTCAGTTCTTTTGCTGCCTTATCGTAAGCTTCCATCTGCAAAAACTGCTGAGCTAGCTCCGCCTTAACACTGAGCATAGCAAAGGTATGTCCTAGACTATCATGTAAGTCACGACCAATCCGATTGCGCTCATTTTCTGCCATAAAAAGATTCAGCTGGGCATTTTGCTTGACCTTTTTCTTCCTTGATTCGCTCTGTCGTTTGAATTCGATAGAGACCAAAAGTCAAACCATCCGAAAAGAGAAAGGTTACAATAAAGAAGAGTAGCTCTGCTGGGCCAAAATTCCCCATCAAATAATTAGTTATCACAATAGCAGGCTGCAAGGCGACAAAGGTCAAAAAACGCCAGGATTTAAAGGAAATATCATCTAATTCATAAATGAGCAGATTGGATAGATAAAAAATGTACCAAGTAAACCCTCCATTTAACCAGACAGAACCATAATAGATGTAAGCCACCAAGAACCACCAAGAAAGAAACTGGATAAGGCGATGGTTACTTAACAAGACTGCATAATAAGCCGTAACAAAAATAGCTGTCCACATCAAGAGGAAAAGCGGGTATTCCCCGCTAATCGCTCCCGCCACTGGAAAGATGATAAAAACCAGCGCAATATGAAACATATAGTGGACTCGTTTAAGTTTTTCCCACATGGTTTTATTTTACCTCAATTCGCTTTTTGAGTTGTAGCACAAGAATGCTAACAAAAACCGTATAAATCAGAACAATCAAAGCTGCCTTGCCATTAAACTGATGGTGTTCTAGATAAGAAGACACGACCTGCATCAGTTGATAACTTGGTGTCAACTTACCAATTGGCTGGAGCCATTTTGGAAACATAGTCAGAGGGAACCATAGACCTCCTAGAACAGCCAGTGCCATATAGACGATATTGCCCACTACAGACATGAGCTGAGCACTTGGCAAGAGACTGACCAATACTCCCATGGCAATAAAGACCACACTTCCTACCAGAAGGATCAAGGCAATAAGAAGCCAGTCCACCATTGGCAGATTAACCCCGCGAACAAAATGCCCAATCGAGAAGACTACGATGATAGAAAGCATAAAAGTCAACAGCGTGCTACAAAGTTTTGATATATAGTATTTTACCATAGAAATTGGCGAGTGCTGAATCATTTTTTGCCAGTTATTATTTTTATCAGACTGTAAAGTGCTTGGAATGCTAAAGAAGGCACTAGACATGATACTAAAAAGAGTCATAGAGAAGAGGTAGCCTTGAAGCACAGGTTCAGGCGTATCACTTCCAGACATCATTCCTGAAAAATCAGGTAAAAGACGCTGGGCAGACCAATAGACAAGAGATAATAAGCAGCCTGCCGTTTCATCAAAATCAACTCAATCTTCATAAGACTTGCCATATTTTTCATGATTACTCTCCTATTCTTGTGTCGTTTCAAAAAAATACTATCCAAGAGGGTACGGTTACGTACTTCAATCTCTTCGATTGTACAGCCGTTTTTCCTGCAGAACCTGCCAGACCTGTCCAGCATCCCTAGTAGCAAAAGATAAAAGCCTTTTGCTTGATTTCTAAATCAGTCACATTATCCAGCTTTTTCCAGCACAGACTGATAAGTCAGTGGCAAGGTAAAGTGTTTTTCTTGCTCCTCACTGCGCATAGCATAAGGCGTTGTGTCCCGAATCAACTCACCCTTGTGCAACACCAAGATCCTGTCTGCTGTATGCTCAACTTCTTCGATATAGTGCGAAGAATAAACGATGGTCACTCCCTGCTGCTTGAGCTGATTAACAATTTCCCAGAAATGCTGACGAGTGGAAGTGTCCATAGCTGAAGTCGGTTCGTCCAAGAACAGAATCTTAGGACGGCCAATCAGACTCAGAACAAAAGAGAAGAGACGTTTTTGTCCGCCAGACAGCTTACTAGCCAACTGATTCTTTTGCTTGTCTGTAAATTGTAATAAATCATCAATTTCTTGATTGGATAAACTATTTGGATAAATTGCTTGGAAGAACGTCAAGAGTTCCTTGACCTTCAAATCCTCCACCACTGTATTTTCTTGTGGTAAAATCGCTACCGACTGCTTAAGTTGGCTATCAGTTGGCTTAAGTCCCTGAATCCTTGCTTCACCTGCTGTCAGAAACTTATCGCCCAACAAACAATCCATGAGAGTCGTTTTCCCTGCTCCGTTGGGACCAATCAAGGCCACACAGTCACCTTGAGAGATCTCAAACGAAATATCCTTTAAAATCTCCTTGCCGTGAATGCTTTTTGAAAGCTTCTTTACTTCAATCAGTTCCATTTTGCTCCTCCTTTGATAACCTCATCTGCATCTTTCCTTTATTTTTTTCCAAAGCCGGAATAAGAATAAAGACCAAACGCTTTTTGAATTCTTACAGCAACCTTTTTATCATGTTGTTAACTATATTATAAGGCAAAGAGATTTTTTTCCTACTAGTTGATTTTTGTCACTAGCTGATATGACAAATGTCACAACGTAAAAAAAGACCGGAAATTTTCCGATCTTCTTTTTTTATGTATAAATTAGCAAGAAAAAAATTATTCAACGCTGAAGAGATATGGATAAACCGGTTGACTTCCCCGGTGGATTTCAACTTCTACATCTTCATATTTTTTTCCATCAAGTCTTGAGCCAGGTTATTGGCCAAGTCTTCGTCTCCTTCTTCACCAATGTAGATTGTAACAATTTCACTGTCCTCATCTAGCATCTTTTTCAAAGGTTTGAGTCAAGGTCGCAAACATATCTGGATTAGATACGACAATTTTTTTCCATCAACCATTCCTAGATTGTCATTCTCATGAATCTCAAGTCCATCAATCGTTGTATCACGGACAGCAGTCGTCACGCTACCACTAATAACATCTGACAGAGAAGCTGTCATCCGATCATGATTTTCTTCAATAGATTTACTTTCGTCAAAGGCAAGTAAGCTTGTCAAACCTTGTGGAATTGTACGCGTTTCGATGACAGCTGCTGGTTGTTCCAAGACTTCTGCAGCTGACTGGGCAGCCATGAAAAATATTCTTATTATTTGGCAAGATAATGATATTGCGAGCATTAACCTGCTCAACAGCCTTAATGAAATCTTCTGTTGACGGATTCATCGTTTGACCGCCAGAGATAATGTAGTCAACACCTTGCGCTTTAAAGATTTCTGCTAGTCCATCTCCAGCCACTACAGCGATAATAGCATATTCTTTTTTTCTTGAGCTGGTTTTTGCTGCATTTTCTTCTTTTTCAACTTGCGCTTCATGCTGGTTCCGCATATTATCCACTTTCACCTTGACTAGGCTACCATACTTAAGTCCTTCTTGCATAACAAGGCCTGGATCTTCTGTATGGACATGGACTTTACAATTTCATCATCATTAACGACCAACAAAGAATCCCCAAGCTCGTTTAGGTAGTTGCGGAATTCATCATAGTCAAAGTCTTTTACATAAGTTGGACCTTGCTTCAAAGCAACCATAATTTCTGTACAATAGCCAAACTTAATATCTTCCGTCGCAACATGACCTGCAACAGACTTGTGGTGCTCCGCATTAATCATTTCGCTCATAGTAGCAGGAGTTGCCTGGAAGTCTTCAGAGGCAATATACTCACCTGTCAAAGCAGATAAGAAACCTTCATAAATGAAGACCAAGCCTTGACCACCTGAATCCACGACACCAACTTCTTTTAAAACTGGTAACATATCTGGTGTTTTAGCCAAAGCAGTTTTAGCACCTTCAAGCGCTGCCTTCATAACCTCAACAGCATCATCTGATTCTTCTGCTTTTTTTCTTGGCTCCGATTGCTGCACCACGAGAAACTGTCAAAATAGTTCCTTCAACTGGCTTCATGACAGCCTTGTATGCAACTTCTACACCTGACTGAAAAGCATGAGCCAAATCATGTCCGTCTAATTCCTCTTTTTCTTTCACACTTTGTGAAAAACCACGGAAGAGCTGAGAAGTAATAACCCCAGAGTTACCACGAGCACCCATCAAGAGGCCTTTTGGCAAAAAAATACTAGCTACTTCACCCACTGTAGAAGCTGACTTGCTAGAAACTTCCTTTGCACCATTTTTCAATAGTCATTCCCATATTGGTCCCTGTGTCACCATCTGGAACAGGAAAGACATTTAAAGAATTCACATATTCGGCTTGTTTATTCAGACGAGTTGATGCTGCCTGCACCATTTCTTGAAATAAACTAGTTGTAATATTTGTCACGATTATTCTCCTACGACCTTGATATTTTTGAATATAGACATTCACCGTTTGTGCTGTGATGCCTAGTTGATTTTCTAAGCTAAACTTCACGCGCTCCTGAATGTTTTTTTGAAACTTCACTAATCTTTGTTCCGTAACTAAGTACTGCAAAAAAACATCAACTGCAATGCTTCCTTCTTCTGTGGTTCTGACAACAACACCTTTTTGCGTAATTCTCTTTACCTAAAAAGAGCTTGGAAGTTGTCTTTAATTGCATTTTTGCTAGCCATACCTACTACGCCAAAAAAATCTCAGTCGCTGCTCCGCCAACAATTGTTGCAATGACGTCATCAGTCAGCTCGATTTGGCCATCTTTTGTATTGATTTTTTTACAGTCATGACATGTACCTCTATAGTTTTTTTATAGTTTATTTTACCATATTTTTAGACAAGCTGTAAAAGAGAAGGACGGGAATAACTTAGAAAAATCAATAATTAGCATAGTAAAAATATATCCAAACCTTCCTCATTTACAATTCCAAAGAAAAAAAGAGCCTTATAGGCTCCTTTTACCTTATTAATTAAACGCGTTCAACTTTACCTGATTTAAGGGCACGAGCTGAAGCCCAAACTTTTTTTAGGTTTACCGTCGATCAAAAACAGTAACTTTTTTTGAAGATTTGGTTTAACAGCGCGTTTTGTTTGGTTCATCGCGTGAGAGCGGTTGTTTCCTGATACAGTCTTACGACCAGTAAAAGTAACATACTTTAGCCATTATCGTGTTTCCTCCTATTAGATCTAATATTACGGATGTGCTAGCACCACATACCTTCCTATATTACCAAAAAAACTTGACGTTTGACAAGTACATTTCTCCAAACTTTCGAAATTAATCCGTTTTCTTAAATATATATAATCTTTAAAGACCCAAAAAGCAACGTCACCTCTGACATATAAAGTCTTTTCTTTCTCGTTGACATTGCGAGGATTAGTAACAGAACCAAAGGCGTTATCCACCTCAATTTCTACTCGCCACTTACTTGGAACATACAGAGTCACGTTACCAAAAGATAAGTCTACCTCGAAGGTTGCAGACTCTCCCAAAATAGTCGCATTATCAAAATATACAGAAGCACTGCCAAAAAGAACAATCTATTTTTCATATGTAAAATTCTCTGAATGAATATAGCGCGTCCCAGTTCCAAATGCTATTTCGCCTTCTTTTAGTAGACAAGGCTTTTTCCTTCCAAAAACGACTAGATGGCCAAATCGTCTTAGGTTTTAGAATTAAGCTTAAACCAATACAAGCTAAAACACTAGCAGCAAACAAGGTACCACTAGAAATTTGCAAGAAGTGGTAATGACTATTTGCAATGACTAAAGCAATGTAACCAAATATAAAGCCAGCAGCCATATTTCGCTTCAAAAAGTTCTCAATTGAAAAATAAGCAAAGCCAGCAATCACTGCAAGAGTCCAAATATTAATATTCAAATAAGGAAATCCAAACTGCCCTTGGAATAAAACCAATGCTGCTAGTCCAAGGAAGAGAATTCCAATCAATGTTTTTTTCATAATATTTACCTCGTTTCGTTTAACTTTTCTTTTAAAATTTGATAATAGTGTCGGGAAACGTGCACTTGTTTATGTGTGTCATAAAATTGGATAGTACTGGTTCCCGAAAATGATTTATCCAAAGCGTAAATAGCCTTGGCATTGGCAATAGTAGACTTTGAAATGCGACAGAAATATGCCGGAAGTCTCTCTTCTAATTCGTATAGCTTCAATTTGACTTCATAAGCATCATCCCTACTATGAGCATAAATTTTAGTGCCATCTGTTTCAAAAAAATAAAATATTCTTCAAATCGACAAAAATATTCACTTGTATCCTTATAGAAAGCTATCGGTTGACGGTTGGTTTGTTCAAGAGCTGCTTGAATACGAGCCACCTCTTCACCATATTGAGCCGTTCGGATAACGACTTCAGTTTCTGCCATATCTGTATCAAGCTCAATCCTAATCTTCATAGCCACTCCTTTCCTTGCTTCTGACTTCATTATAACAATTTTCAAAAAAGAAACAAGGCATTTTCAGTAAGTGGTTATTTTTTTGATAACTCAAGTGGTTGCTTACCCTTCTCAAAAAAATGTTAAGCAAATTTGATTTCTCATCCTAGACTCTCCAATAGATTCGTTTAGTATAAAAAGCACTACTTACATTTATTGAATATCTGTCTTATTTTATGATCAAACGAATTTGAAAAACTTTTTCCTTCTGATATAATAGTACTTCAGGAGGTACTATATGTCTAAACAAAAAAATTAATCGCTTTGTCGGATCTATTGGAGCTTTTTATTGGGATTCTTGTCTTTATTGCATATATTCCACAAATTATCGCTAACTTGCAAGGAGAAAAAAAGCTCAACCATTCCAACCACTATTCGCAGCAGTTTCTTGTTTAATTTGGGTAATCTATGGTTGGACCAAAGAACCTAAAAAAGACTGGATCCTTATCATTCCCAATGCGGCGGGAGTGATATTAGGCGGTCTAACTTTTTCTTACTTCTTTATAAAAATTATATAGAACAAAACCAGCAACCCATGAAAAAAAGTTGCTGGTTTTCTTTTGATAGTTTACATTGACAACTAGTAAAAAAATTAAGGATACTATAGAAATTTCATACTCAATAAATTTTTGACGAATTAACCCAGAATATAAAAATAAATTTGAAGTTCAAATAAGGCTTTTATTATTTAAAAATTCAGTAAACTTCTCAATTTAATTCAGTAAAAATCAATCTGGCTTCATCGCTAGATATATCATGATCAGTATTATCAAAAGCTTGTCGAAATAATTTCTCCCTCTTCAAGCTTCACAGCAACATCGAGATTCCCGGGAGCCAACCTTTGTTCCTTAGTCGATCTAGTTAAATCATTATAAATTCTGACTTCCCAACCTAAATTATCAAATTGAGGGTCCATATTCATATTTGTACTTAACTTATATGTACCAGGTTTAATATCACGACCTACTATATATTCACCAATCCCTAACTCATTGCTCGTCTGCACTTTTAGTAGGTACCGCATTAAATTTGATTTTTGAAATATTACTAAAATGTAGTATATCTCCGTCAAATAAAAATCAATCTAATTTTTGAAGGAAAATCAGAAGAAGATCCTGGGGCTCCTGCTACCCAATTAATGAAAAGCAAGTCGACTTTCTTCCTGTCTCCAGTTATATTACCTGAGCCTCCCGTGATTTCCAAATCATAAATCCCAGCTTTAACATCCCCTTTCTCACCTACAGTAACATCGCCTGTAACGTAAATTTCATCTGTGGATTTTGAATTCTCAGCAACTCTATTCATAATATCTACAACACTATCCTTTTTACTTGATGAGTCTGAATTTCCTTCTTCAGTTTCTGATGTAGATTTTGTTTCTACTTTTGGATTATTTTTAGATGAATCAGAAGTATCTGACGTAATATTTGAACTGCAAGCGACCAACATCGAACTAGCTATCACAAGCATTAACAATAATTTAGTGTTTTTTTCATATTCACACTACCTCCTATAGAATTAAACTTTTCTTTACTCTATTCTACTACAAATTCACAGCAAATACAATCTGTTATTATATTAACCATATGTGAATTGAAAACTATTATAATTTTTTTGTACAAAAAAAGTAATATAACATCAAAAAAAGCCCGTCACAACAGGCTTTTCAATGTATCATTTGATGCCGATTGCAGGGATCGAACCTGTGACCTACGCGTTACGAGTGCGTTGCTCTACCAACTGAGCTAAATCGGCGATTACCTCTTTTAGTATAGCACTCTGAGAAATAGATGTCAAGAAATTTTTCATCACCATTAGAAAAAAAGCCTGTCCTGAGACAAGGCTTTGAGTTTCTTAAACTTACGAACCTGCACTTTCGTAGGCATCTAAGCCCCTGTCCCATAGTTTCAAAGAAATGACAAAGAAGATAAGGGAAATTAGAATCAAACCACCGATATTAAAGAGCACATCCTTGTCCTGCAAGAAATAGCTGGCAGGATAGTAGGCCGTAAAGGCGAAAGGTACGATAAAGCTAATCAACCAACGAAGAAGCGAATTGTAAATGGAAATCGGGTACTTGGCAAAATCATTAAACATATAGAAAAATGTAAATCATGGCGCCTGACTGCTTGGTCCAAAAAGCGATACTGGCTGTCGCGATTTTTCAAGGAAGTATAAATCAAGGTCGCAAAAGGGAATACAGACTAGGAAAAAAAGCAGGAATTTTGGGAAGAGTCCAAGCAATGCTTGATACCGTTGTCGCTAGTAAAATTCCACCGACCAATAGTTCGCCCAAGGCATCAATCTGAAAGGTCTCGACTAGGATGTGAAAGAGAGGATTGATAGGACGAGTCAGATACTTGTCAAACTCCCCTTTTCGCACCAAACGTTGTCCCTAGTGCCCAGAGATTGTCAAAAAAGAGATGGTCCAGTCCCTTGGGAATCAAGGAAAAACCATAGATAAAGGCAATCTCTTGAAAAGTCCATCCTTCTAGCGATGGGAATGTGTTGAAAGATGACATTGAGAAACAAGAGGTTCAAGCCTTGAGTCAGAAAAACTCCCAAGACACCAACCACAAAATCGACCTTGTATTCCATGATTTGTTTGATGTATTGTCTGATAAAAATCAGATGCATGCGTTGATATTTTTTCATACTAACCTCCTTGAATGGTGATGAATGACTGGACTCGTTTCCAAATCAACTGAGACAAGCCCACCATCACTAAGAGCCAGAAAAACTGGAGCAAAAGCGCTTGAAGAATCTGACTGGCATCGTATTTCCCAACAATGATCATGACTGGAGTGTAAATCAAGGATGAGAAAAAGGCAAGAAGGACAAAATATCTGAAACAACCTTTGGAAAGAAAGCCAAGGGAATCAAACTCCCAGACATAAAGGCCACTATGGAAGTCTTGAGTAGATTGGAACCCCATAGATTTTTAAACACAAAGGCTGAAAAATCCAAAGCAGATATTAAAGAAAAAGTTAATCAGGTAGGCTAGGGTTAAGCTAAAGAGATAAAGGATGGTTAATCCCAGTACTTCTACAACCCCTTGCCCAGATAAGATTTTCATCAAGACAATAACACTTAAAAATGGCAGGCCAACAGAGATAAAAATCAACCACTTGGATCCCAGTTCCGTAAAGAGGTAAGAAGCCGCAAAATGCACTGGTCGCAACAAGCGCATGATAATGGAACCATCCTTGACCTCCTCCCCAATCATAAAGGACGAATCCGACCTGGTCAGAAGATTAGTCACAAAACTCATAATGATGTAGAGGGTGATATCTGCCATACTGAAGCCCTGAATCAAAGACTCCTGCGAGGAATCAAAGACAGCCTTCCAGAGATAAAAGGCCACAAAAGCGCCCATGACATCGCCAATCCGATAAAGAAGAAAGTTGACTCGATAGGTAATCAACTCCTGAACCCCTGCATTGATAAAGGGTTTATAACGTCTCCACAATTTGACCATCTTAGAGCTCCTTTCGATAGAAGCGACGGATAATATCCTCAATATCCGTATCCAGCATCTTCAAATCGCGGATTTCAAAATCAGACAGGGTTTGCTTGATAATATCAGCTGACTGGTAGCGGGAACTATCGAATTCAATATTGAGACTGTTTCCTTGTCTATCAATGGTCATATCCGAAAGACCTTCATAGTGAGAAACGAGATGACTTTGACCTGGTAGCAGTTCAAAGGAGAGAGTCTTCATCTTGCCAAAGGTTTCCTTGAGCTGGCTAACCGTTCCATCAAAAATCTCCTGCCCCTTGTCAATCATAAAAATCCGATCACAGAGTTGCTCAATGTCGCTCAGGTCGTGAGTGGTCAAGAGAATGGTTGTCTCTTCCTCCTGATTGATCTGGGTGATAGCCCGACGAATATTATCCTTGACCGAAACGTCCAACCCAATGGTCGGCTCATCTAAAAAGAGAACTTTAGGATTGTGGAGTAAAGAAGCCGCAATATCCGCCCGCATCCGTTGACCCAAGTGAAAGAGTTCGCACGGGATCCTTGATAAATTCCTTCAAATCCAAGACTTCATTCAAAAAATCCATGCGCTTATGGAAGAGCGAGTCTGGCACATCGTAAATCTCTTTCAAGACCGTGTAGGTCTCTTGCAGCGCCAAATCCCACCATAGCTGGGTGCGTTGTCCAAAAACAACTCCAATATCCTTGACATAATCTTGGCGATTGTACTGAGGAATCTTGCCATTGATCCGACAATAACCAGACGTCGGTTTCAAAATTCCTGTCAGCATTTTAATGGTTGTCGACTTCCCAGCACCATTTGCTCCGATAAAGCCTAAAATTTGGCCTTTTGGGAACTTCAAAAAGTCAAATCTTTGACCGCTTCAAAGGTCTGCTTTTTCAGGATGAATAAAGGAGCGCAAAGCCCCCTTCAAGCCTGGTTCCTTTACTGTCTTCACAAAATTTTTCTGAAGATGTTCCACTTCTATCATTGCCATATCTCTCTCCCTATCGCAAGGAATAGCAACATTGTATTTTTAACTACAAATATTCTAAATCCTTACTTTCTACACCTTCTCAAGGTTATTATTACAGAAGGCTTTATACCAGCCTATTATAGTCCAATAAAAAAACGGAATGCAAGCGTTTGCCTACAAATTGTAAAATTAGAGATTTCTCACTTAAAATAATACTTTTAATCAAAAAAATTCTGGTTTAATCGTTTCCTTAAAACACCAAAAACCTGCCCTCATAGGCAGGTTTCATCTGTATTGTTCAGCTAGATTAAGCTTTTACCTTCTGAACCGAATACGTCGATACGTTCTTCAACAGCTGCAGTAATTGCTTCGAAACCCGGTTTCAAGAATTTACGTGGGTCGAAGAGTTTTTTTCTTGTCGTATTCTGCTTCGTTCGCATCGTATTCACGTACAAATTGACGTGTTGCGTTTGCAAATGCGATTTGGCACTCAGTGTTTACGTTAACTTTTGCAACACCAAGTTTGATAGCTGCTTGGATTTGGTCGTCAGGAATACCTGAACCACCGTGCAATACGATTGGGAATCCTGGAAGAGCTTCTGTCAATTTCTTCAAGTGGTCAAGGTCAAGACCTTCCCAGTTTGCTGGGTATGGTCCGTGGATGTTACCGATACCAGCCGCCAAGAAGTCAATTCCAGTTTCAACCATTGCTTTAGCATCTTCGATTGGAGCCAATTCACCTTTACCGATGATACCGTCTTCTTCACCACCGATAGTACCAACTTCAGCTTCCACTGAGATACCTTTAGCGTGTGCTTTTTCAACAACTTCCTTAGCCAACTTAAGGTTTTCTTCTACTGGAAGGTGTGAACCGTCAAACATGATAGAAGTATAGCCAACTTCAATACATTCAAGCGCATCTTCGTAGTGACCGTGGTCCAAGTGAATTGCAACTGGTACAGTAATACCCATTGATTCTACAAGGTTTTCAATGAGAGATTTACATACCTTGTATCCACCCATGTACTTAGCAGCACCCATAGAAGTTTGGATCAAAACTGGAGCTTTTTTAGCTTCTGCCGCGCGCAGGATAGCTTGAGTCCATTCAAGGTTGTTTGTATTAAATCCACCAACTGCATAACCATTGTCACGAGCTGCTTGGACAAATTTTTCTGCTGAAACGATTGCCATTATATCAGGCCTCCTCTTATTTTTTGTGGTTAAACCACTTACATTGTTTATTTTTATCACTTTTTTTCATTAAAATTGCTAGTTTTTTTCCTGAAATTTTTAAAGAATTACAGGGAGACTCTTAACCTTTTTAAGCGTATCTATTGCAAAAAGAAAAAAAGCTGACCGAAGCCAGCTTACTTGATGCGGAGAGAGGGACTTGAACCCTCACGACCTAAAGCGGTCACAGGATCCTTAGTCCTGCGCGTCTGCCAATTCCGCCATCCCCGCGATTGAGTACCTTACTAGTATAACAGGACAGCTAAGGCTTGTCAAGAAAATTTTTGACTTTATTTCAAAAAATCAACTTTCTACTCAATCAACAAGGCTAGGAAATCTAAGCGAAAAATGAAGCTAATGCAGGAACACAGAAAAACTTAGTGCTGCTGAGTCGCAACAAAGACAGCCACAGTTTGGTCGGGATCGTATTTTTCAAAGTCAATAGTGTAATCTCGATGAAGATCACCTGTTTCTTCTGCCTGCCAAATCCTCTGCCAAGCATGAAGAATCGCTTGCGGATCCTCCTTATCAGCCTCAAATACTTGATAGGTCTGCTCGGATGTATCAAAATCATAGATGTCCCCATCTGTCAAACGACAGATAGAGAGACTGTAGTCTCCTTTGTAATCACTAGCATAGTCATGATAGACGGCATATACCGGTTCCCCTTTGGCAAAAGCTTCTTTCACAGCTCCCTCTTGTTCCTGCCAGAGAGCTTGGATTTTTCTACACAATGCTCATCTTGAAAAATTATTAGTACGAATACTGGCCAAAAATTTTCAAAAACATCTTCTTCCCTCCTTTTGCTTTTCATTATAACATTTCTCTAGAAAAAGTCGCTTAGGTCAGATAAAGCAAGTCTATCTCTCCTGACTCTTTTCTACCGCTGCAGTGACAAAAGCCGTATAAAGACCTTCAGGTCGGTTCGGTCGGCTGGAGAGCTCTGGGTGGTATTGACAGGCCACGAAGAATTTATTTTCTGGGATTTCCACTATTTCTACCAAGCGATTGTCTGGTGAGACTCCAGAAAATACAAATCCAGCTGCCTCAAACTTCTCGCGAAAAGCATTGTTAAACTCATAGCGATGACGGTGACGGCGCTGTACGACTTCTTGATGGTCGTAAGCTGCTGCAGCCTTAGAGCCACGCTTAAGCTTAGAAGGATAGAGCCCCAACCTCAGCGTTCCACCCAAGTCTTCGACATCAATCTGATCACGCATGAGGTCAATAATTGGAAATGGTGTGTCTGGATTGAGCTCCGCTGAGTTGGCATCTGCCAGACCTAGGACGTGACGGGCGAATTCGACACAGGTCAGCTGCATACCCAAGCAAATCCCTAACATAGGTACATCCTGCTCACGCGCATAGCGGATTGCCTCAATCTTACCCTCGGTTCCCCTCTGGCCAAAGCCGCCCGGAACGATAATCCCATCCGCATTTCCAAGAAGCTCAGCTGCGTTTTCGGCTGTTACCTGATTCGCATCAATCCAGTCAATCTTAACCTCCGCATCATTGGCATAACCTGCATGCTTGAGCGCTTCGACAACTGAAATATAAGCATCTGGTAACTCAACATACTTACCAACCAGAGCAATATGAACCTGCTTTTTTTCAAGTTCATCACTTTTTTTCTACCATAGCTGACCACTCCGTCATATCCGCTGCCGGCACATCCAGCTTCAGATGGTCGCAAACGATTTGGTCCATTTTTTTGGGCCTGCAAATTGAGAGGAATTTGGTAAAGATGCTCCACATCTAGTGACTCAATGACCGCCCTCAGGCGCTACATCACAGAATTGAGCTAGTTTATTTTTTTGATGTTTTGTCCAACTGGTTGTTCTGTCCGAATAACCAGCATATTTGGCTGAATTCCCAGACCGCGCAATTCTTTTACAGAATGCTGAGTTGGCTTGGTCTTCATTTCGCCGGCTGCCTTGAGATAGGGCAGGAGGGTTGTATGGATATACATGACATTGTCTGCTCCAACATCCGCCTTCATCTGGCGCAAAGCTTCTAAGAAAGGAAGAGACTCGATGTCTCCAACTGTGCCTCCGACCTCTGTGATAATCACATCCGAGTCCGTCGTCCGTGCTGCCCGCTTAATCTTGTCCTTGAGTGCATCTGTAATATGCGGAATGACTTGGACCGTCGCTCCCAGATACTCGCCTTTACGCTCCTTGCGCAGGACTTCGCTATAGATTTTACCAGTAGTGACATTGGAGTATTTATTGAGATTGATGTCGATAAAACGCTCATAATGTCCCAAATCCAGATCCGTCTCAGCTCCATCATCTGTGACAAACACTTCCCCATGCTGGTAAGGGCTCATGGTACCAGGATCAATATTGATATAAGGATCAAACTTCTGAATCGTAACCTTGAGACCCCGATTCTTCAAAAGCCGGCCCAAGCTAGCTGCCACAATCCCTTTCCCGATAGAAGAAACTACACCGCCGGTGACAAAAATGTATTTAGTTGACATACATGCTCCTTTTCATAAAACAATTCGTTCCAGCAACCTCAAGGTTACTGGAATCTTATCTAGGGAGGATTTCCCATAATCTGTCTGGAAAAGAAAAATAGCTCCCTGAAAACAGGAAGCTCTGACCTCTAAAAGAGGTGCCCGAACAGTATGATATCGCAAACCTGAAAAATTGTCAAATATTTTCAGTCAGTTTTCATCTCTTTTTTATCGACATGAGGACATGTAGTTTAAGTTCTACATAGGGTATAGACTCCGCTAAATAGGACTAGATCGTTCTAATTTTTAAAAAAATAATTTCGTAGCACTGATTAACGAGATCATTGGGTCACATCCACAGCTACTTCTTGTTCCAGCCAGAGTGCAATGATTGACTTGAAATTATTAGTTCGCGTACTGCTTAGACTTTTCAAAAAGTGAACGTCCCTCTTGGCTTGATTTATGGATGGCTAACAATCATTTCTAGATCGTGACCTTCTAACTTCCAGCTAGCCACATCGCTCGGTAGGATAAAATGGTCTCCCTTATGAATTGGATAGACTTGACCATCTACTGTTAACTGACCTTGTCCATTTAATACGCTGTTGAGCGTATAGTCAGCTGTTTTAGTGAAATCAGCCTGGCCAGTCAGTTCCCACTTGTAGACAGCAAAAGAAATCATTAGCAACCAGTAAAGTTGAAGACAGATTATCCACTTGTAAATTGACTGGGCGGCTATTTGCGGGTTCTCCAATATTTAAAACATCGATAGATTTTTCTAGGTGCAATTCACGGAGATTTCCTGCATCATCCTTGCGGTCAAAGTCGTACACACGGTAAGTTGTATCACTAGACTGTTGAGTTTCTAAAATCAAGATACCTGAACCAATAGCATGCATGGTTCCACTTGGTACATAGAAGAAGTCACCTGCTTTAACCTTTACCTTCGTCAAGAGCTGATCCCAGTTCTTGGATTCGATTTGTTCGCGAAGTTCTTCTTTACTCTTGGCATTGTGGCCATAGATAATCTCTGCACCTTCGTCTGCAGCAATAATATACCAACATTCAGTTTTTCCTAACTCACCCTCGTGTTTCAAGCCGTATGCATCATCTGGATGGACCTGAACACTAAGCCAGTCATTAGCATCCAAAATCTTGGTCAAGAGAGGAAAGACCGGCTCAGAACGGTCCCCGAAAAGTTCCCTGTGTTCAGCATAAAGCGTGTCTAACTTTTGACCAGCAAAACGGCCATTTTTCACAGTGGATACACCATTTGGATGGGCTGAAATCGCCCAATATTCACCGACTTTATCACTAGGAATCTCATAGCCAAACTCGTCTCTCAGCTTGGTTCCACCCCAAATTTTTTCGTGCATGACTGATTGTAGAAATAATGGTTCTGACATGTCTTACCCCCAAAAATGTACTTTTCTCTATTATATCAAAAAAATAGATAAGCTAAAATAATCTCCCTTCACCTTTCTATATCAAAAAATTACAGTAAATTTAGTAATTACTCTTATTTCTAGGACAAATTCAAAAAGCACCGCAATTGCAGTGCTTTCTTCTTTACTCTTGCTCTTCTTCAACAAACTGACTGTTGTAAAGATCGGCGTAGAAACCTCCCTGCTCCATGAGCTGGTCATGGTTTCCTTGCTCGATAATATTCCCATCACGCATGACTAGGATCAAATCAGCATTGCGAATAGTAGACAGGCGGTGAGCAATGACAAAGGACGTTCTGCCTTCCATCAGCTTGTCCATCGCTTTTTTTGAATCAATTCTTCCGTCCGTGTATCGACAGATGAAGTCGCCTCATCTAAGATAAGGAGTGGCGCATCTTTGAGCAGAGCCCTTGCAATAGTCAGGAGCTGCTTTTGACCAACAGAAAGGCTGACTGTGTCATCCAGAACTGTATCATAGCCGTCCGGCAAGGTCATGATAAAGTGGTGGACACCAACCGCTTTTTGCAGCTTCAACAACTGCTTGGTCCGTGATATCTTTCTGATTATAGATCAAGTTTTTCTTTAATAGTCCCTTCAAAAAGCCATGTATCTTGTAGAACCATAGAGAAAGCATCGTGAACTTCTGAGCGTTGCATATTCTTGATATCTACACCGTCAATCATGATTTGCCCACGTTCAATATCATAGAACTTCATGAGTAGGTTGACAATTGTTGTCTTACCCGCACCAGTAGGGCCAACAATTGCAATTTTTTTGTCCAGCCTTTGCTTCTGCTGAGAAATCGTGAATAATAGTCTTATCAGGATTATAACCAAAGAAGATATCTTTAAACTGGACATGTCCTTTTACACTTGTTAATTGTTGAAGTTTATGAGAATCATCTTCCATATCTGCTTCTGCTAGAAACTCAAAGACACGTCCCATAGCTGCACTAGCAGATTGGAGTGTTGTAATTCCCTGGGCGATTTGGGAAAGAGGTTGAGAAAAAATTCGTACATAGACCATGAAAGCTACAATCGTACCCATGCTGATGGAGCCATTAATAGCCATTGTAGCACCCACAATCACGACCATCACATATCCAAAATTGCCAACAAAGTTCATCAGAGGAAACATAATTCCTGAAATAAATTGTGACTTCCACATACTAGTATACAGATTTTGATTGAGGGCATTGAAGGCCAAGCGTGTCTTTTCTGCACCATTGTAACTAGTGATAACATTGTGCCCGGAGTACATTTCTTCCACATAACCATTGATAGCTGCTAGGTTACTTTGCTGTTCTTGGAAATATCTCTGAGATTTCGCCATCAGAACTGCTGAGAAAACGAAACCCAATAAGACCGAACCAATCGTCACAAATGAAAGTACAACATTAGTATAAAACATCATAAAGAGCACAGCAATTAAAAGTAAGACCGAAGAAATCAGAGTCCCCAAGCTCTGTGTCAACGATTGTCCAACTGTATCTACATCATTTGTCACACGTGATAGGGTATCCCCTTGGGAATGACTATCAAAGTAGCTTAATGGCAGGCGGTTGATTTTCTCTGCAATCGCAGTTCTCAAACGTTTTGAAAAGTGCTGAATCATATCCGAAATAGCGTAACCCTGCGCATAATTGATAAGAGAACCCACAGCATAAAGGAAAGCCAGGAAGAAACCTATATTTGAGATAGCTCCCAAGTCCATCTCACCTACTAGACCTTCTGTAATTAAGTTTGTGATTTCACGCAACTTATAGGGACCAAACACTGTAATAATACTAGAAATGATAGCACCGGCTACTGCAATGACAAAAGGAAGCTGGAAGCCTTTAATATAGGGCTTCATCTGGGTAAATAAAGATGTTTTTTTATTTTTCCATTTTCTAGTTCCTCCTTTGATAATTGAGAATAAGCAATTTCTTGGTACACTTCATTCGTAGCCAACAACTCTTTATGGGTACCTTGTCCAACGACTTTACCATTGTCTAGAACTAGGATTTGATCGGCATCCATAATAGTAGAAATTCGTTGGGCGACAATCAGTTTTGTCATATGTTGGGTCTGTTCTGCCAATTCTTTTCGTAAAATACGATCTGTCTTATAGTCCAAAGCAGAGAAAGAATCATCAAATATCAAAATTTCCGGCTTACGGGCCAATGCACGCGCAATAGCCAGGCGTTGGCGTTGACCGCCAGAGTAGTTCGTGCCTCCTTGGGCTACTTCAGATTCAAGTCCTGCCTCTTTTTCTTCTACAAATAATTTGGCTTGTGCTAGTTCAAGGGCTTCCCACATTTTCTCTTCATCTAGTGGAGTTTCCATGCTTTCTCCAAAGTCCAAATTTGAAGCAATTGTCCCTGAGAAAAGTACAGCTTTCTGCGGAATATATCCTACCTTATTCCGTAGTGCTTTAAGCTCATAGTCACGGACGTCTACGCCGTCGATCAAAATCCTACCTTCTGTCACATCATAGAAACGAGGTATCAAATTGACAAGGGTTGATTTACCTGAACCAGTAGATCCAATAAAGGCAACTGTTTCACCAGCTTTAGCAGTGAAACTAACATGCTCAATTACTGCTTCAGAATTTTTTGCATAACGGAAAGAAACATCTTCAAAAAGTTACTTGTCCTTTGCTTTGGCCCTCAGTCTGTGCTTGATCTTTTTCTTTGATACTGCTATCCAATGCTAACACTTTGTTAATCCGGCCAGCTGAAACAAGGGTACGTGGCAAAACAATAAACAAAGCCCCCATCAGCAAGAAGCCAATTACAACCTGCATACCATAAGACATGAAAACAACCATATCACTGAATAGACCAAGCTTATCAGCAGATGCTGCGCTATGAATCAAATAAGCTCCAATCCAATAAATAGCCAGCGTTAAACCACTTGAAATTCCGCTCATAATCGGATTGAACAAAGACATGAAGCGGTTAATAAAAAAATATTAAGGCTAGTTACCTCATCGTTTGCTGCATCGAATTTTGCATCCTGGTAATCTTCTGCATTATAGGCCCGAACAACCCGAATCCCTGTCAAACTCTCACGTGTCACACTATTTAATTTATCTGTCAAGGTTTGTACAATAGATTGCTTTGGAAAAGCCAAAGTCACTAAGACAATCGTCATTAATATAATGGCTGCAACCGCGACTAAAACAGCGATCAACCAAGCATCTGATTTGCCAACAACCTTCGTCATAGCCCAAATAGCCATGATGCTTCCTCGAATAACAACTTGTAATCCCATAGCGATAAACACCTGAATTTGGGTAATATCGTTGGTTGTTCTGGTCAGAAGGCTAGGGATAGAGAATTTTTTAATCTCTGAATCAGAATAATCCAAGACACGATTAAAAATATCCTCACGCAAGCGGGTAGTATAGCTAGAAGCCATCCGAGAGGACACAAAACCAGCTATTACCAAGGAGAACAAGCTGGCAAAGGATAGGCCCAGCATTTTCAAACCCGGTACCCATAGATCTCCTGTCGTTGTCCCCGGTGTCTGTAGTAAAGTTGTAATTTCTGACATATAAGTCGGAACTTCTAACTCTAGATAAACGGTCAGACAGATAAAAAAACAACTGTCATCAAAAATCAGGCCGATTTCTTTTTGACGTCAAGCGTTTAAATAATTTAAACATCGGCATCCTCGCTTTCTAATTTCTCAATATTTTTGGTGAAATTTCGCCATAACCAGAGTGAAGGTTGCCAATTCTTCTTCTGAAACACCCCGGAGGAGACAGCGATCGATTTCATTAAAAAAATCATGTAACTCTTTCAATTGTTGTTTAGACTGGGCTGTTAAATGAATCATCTTGGCCCTTTTTATCTGTCTCGCTTACCTCAAGAAAGATAGATCCATTTTTTTCCATCCGTTTGATTAGATTGCTGGCCACCGACTTAGAAATATCTAACTCATGCTCGATATCCCTAATAAAGGTCGAAAGTCCTCTCTTCGCTCGGTGAGATACGATGTGAAGAACTTGACCTTGTGGACCTCCCATAAATTCCATCCCACAAACCTTGGCGCGTTTCTCAATGATCCGTTGAGTTTTTCTGCCAAAGCGTTTGAATTCTAATAAAGGCTTTTCCAATACATGCTCCTTTCCATTTAGTTCTCTTGAGAACAAATAAGTTTCCGTGAGAACTATTCTACCACTTCAAAAGCGAAAGTCAAGAAAAAAAGTTTCCGTGAGAACTATATTTTTTTAAAAAAGAAACCGGGAACCAAAGTCCCAGTTCTATCTATTCAAAAAATCTCGCCATTCAGCTATTCTACGCCTCATCAACTCTTCTTTTAATGCTCTAAAAACGTCTATTAAATAGAAAAATGAGGTTCCCTCGTCTCATCTTTACTTTCTTCTTTTCTATGGAAATAGCCACTTAATATGAGGAGCCAATTCGGAAATCTGTTGATGGAGTTCGTTGAAACTAACATCTTTCACATGGTCCAAATTTAAAGAAATGGCACTTGCGTCTTGATCCTTAGGATAAAAATATAGAATTCGAATGTCCGGATCTGCAGACGTCCTATGAGACCGGTAAAGATCATATTCAATCATCTCAATCTCCTGCCATAAGAAGAACTTCTCGCTTTTATCTGATAGCCCTCTTAATCTCATTCCCGATTGATCTATCTCTAGAATCGGAGGTCTATGATTGGAAATATAGCCTAAAACAAACATCAAAATAGCAATGATCCCCACCCCCCAATGGACCATACTTAACATAACATCACTTTCTTCAGTAGTCCGACCATTTCTCTCATCCTCTTTGCTGGTTGGATTACGATAAATTATTTGATTCGCATTATTCTGACTTTCTAATGCAGTAGTCTGCTTATCTAAAGAGGCAAAGCCCATAGTAAAAAAGATTCCCAAGAGCAAGAGAAAGCCTATGAAATAAAAAGTTGAGCCATCGCGCTTATATACTTTCATTCTATCCCCTATATGAGAATCCTTCCAAATGATCCAGCTCGTGCTGACAGATTTGAGCTGGAAAGTCTTTCAGAGTTATGGTTTGTGGTTGCCAATTTCGATCTAGGTAATCGACAGTAATTTCTTGATAACGGGTTATAGATCTGCTACCAACAAGAGACAGGCAAGCTTCCTCTGTCTGATAAGGGCCTGACTTAGCGCGCAAGACTGGGTTAAACATAATGATTGGAACCAGCCCGTACATAAAAAAATGATCACGCGCTTCTTAACCCCCAATCATATTGGCCGCAAGACCGACACAGTTTTCTTGATTGGCTAGCAGAGTATCCTGCAAATCTTGAGCAAGGTAGAGATCGGATTTTACAGCTACTTCTGATTTTTGCTGTAAAAAGAGAATATCTTTTACAATAGATTGTTGCATGTTACACCTCATATAATAAAGGCCTGATCAAGTCAGACCTTTACTCCTTTATTTTGCATGTCGTTCACTGATTTCTTTAGCCAGTACAAAGTTACCCAACGTTGCTGAACCATTACCAGCTACAGCTGGTGTCACAATATAATCACGAACATCTGGAACAGGAAGATAACCATTGAGTAGTACTGTGAATTTCTCGCGAACACGGTCCAACATGTGCTGTTGCGCCATTACTCCACCACCAAAGACAATCACATCTGGGCGGAAAGTTACAGTAGCTTGAATCGCAGCTTGAGCAATGTAGTAAGCTTGAATATCCCAGACAGAGCTGTTAAGCTCAATATTTTCACCACGGATTCCGGTACGAGCTTCCAAGCTTGGACCAGCTGCCAGAACCTTCCAAACAGCCATTGTGGAAAGGACAGACACCATTAAATTCTTTTTCTACATCCATCGGATGCTTAGCTACATAGTAGTGACCCATTTCTGGGTGACCAGCACCACCGATAAATTCTCCACGTTGAATCGCTCCAGCTCCAATTCCTGTCCCAATTGTATAATAGACTAAGTTTTCAATACGGCCACCAGCATTGTTGCGAGCTACCACTTCTCCAAAAGCGGAACTATTAACATCAGTAGTGAAGTAAATTGGTACATTAAGAGCACGACGAAGGACACCAACGATATCCACATTCGCCCAATGTGGCTTTGGAGTTGTCGTAATGAAACCGTATGTTTTTGAATTTTTGATCAATATCAATTGGTCCGAAAGAGCCAACAGCTAAACCAGCTAAATTATCAAAACGAGAGAAAAATTCAATCGTTTTATCTAAAGTTTCAATCGGTGTTGTAGTAGGAAACTGTGTTTTTTCAACAATTTCAAACTTCTCATCACCAACCGCACAGACGAACTTAGTCCCGCCAGCTTCCAAACTTCCATATAATTTTTGTCATAAAATTCCTCTTCTTTTATGCTATCAGAATTAAGTTAATCAGACTTCCCTGACACCTTTTAATCTGATTTGCAAGTTTTTTTCTTTTTGCATTCAATTTATTATAGCATATCTCACGGCAACTATTTCACCAAACTAAATTTTTTCATGCTTTTTTTCAAGACATTTAACCAATATCCTGCTCTAAAAAAATATCCCCCAAGTTTTCTCGGGGAGTTGTCAATTCACTTCTTACTCATAAATCATTGGAAGCTGACTGTATTATTTTTTTATGATCATTTTTTTGATTCTGGTGAGATATCCGTTTGTTCTAGTGTTATAATCGTTTCACCTTTTTTTCATCCAATATATGCCAAGCACCATCTTTATGTCCCTAACAAAGCAACACCATTCTCTCCGCTATCTTCATCTTTATATGTTGTAGAAAATGCCTGATCCACACCCTCTAGTAAGCGCTCCTCTTTCGTACTAAGGGTTACCAAATAGTAAGCTCCCTGCTCGAACACCTAGCGCATACTGATTATCAATCTGAGTGTACTTTTTCATAAGCTGAGTGGGAAGATAAGGCGCTACTGAGAGTTTTTACTCAATTGTTTCTTCACCTCTTCACTTCTTTTTCTCATCTATAGATTGAATTGTTTTTCTGTACATCTTTGACCTTAGCAACTTCCTGTCTTTTGGCTTCTCTAGCCTGATAAATCAAGAAGGTTCTCACCAAAAATGAACTCCCAAAAACCAAGCCGACAATCAGAGAAATGACATTACCTTTTTTTCTTCATCCGATCCCCCATGTATCTATAAGTAGTATATAAGAAATGTTTCCTTATAACCTATAGCATAACAGAATATTTTTGAGAAAACAAATAAAACCTAGCAGAACTAGGTTTTATGATCTTATTCAACGGTTACTGACTTGGCCAAGTTACGTGGCTTATCAACATCCAGACCACGATGCAGGGTTGCATAATAAGCAACGAGCTGGGTTGGAACGACCATAGAAATCGGTGACAGATAAGGATGTACTTGACTGAGTACAATATCATCATTGTCTTTGGCTACATTTTCTTCAGCAATGGTCAATACATTGGCACCACGAGCTGCTACTTCTTGGATATTTCCCCGCGTGTGGTTGGCAAGGACAGGATCTGATAAGAGGGCCAGAACTGGTGTTCCTTCTTCAATCAAGGCAATCGTACCATGTTTTAATTCACCAGCTGCAAATCCTTCACACTGAATATAAGAAATTTCTTTTAAGCTTGAGGCTGGCTTCCATAGCTACATAGTAATCTTGACCACGACCAATATAGAAGGCATTGCGAGTTGTTCCCAAGAGATTGTCAACCTTGCTCTCAATTAGCTCTTTCTCAGAAAGGGTCGATTCAATAGACTGGGCTACCAAGGATAGTTCATGAACAAGGTCAAAGGCTGCAGCTTTTTCCGAAGCATTGGCGTCTCCTACTGCTTTAGCTAAGAATGCCAAGGCAGCAATTTGTGCAGTATAGGCCTTGGTTGAAGCAACCGCGATTTCAGGACCTGCATGAAGAAGCATGGTATGATTGGCTTCACGAGACAAGGTTGATCCTGGCACATTTGTAACTGTTAGGCTTGGAATCCCCATTTCATTGGCCTTGACCAAGACCTGACGACTATCAGCTGTTTCGCCTGACTGACTAATAAAGATAAAGAGTGGTTTTTTACTGAGAAGTGGCATACCGTAGCCCCATTCAGATGAAATTCCCAGCTCAACTGGCGTATCTGTTAATTCTTCAAGCATTTTCTTAGAAGCAAAGCCAGCATGGTAAGAAGTCCCTGCTGCAAGAATGTAAATACGGTCAGCTTCTTGTACAGCCTTGACGATAGCTGGATCTACAACTACTTGCCCGTTTTCATCCGTATAAGCTTGGATGAGTTTACGCATGACAGTTGGCTGCTCATCGATTTCCTTGAGCATATAGTAAGGATAGGTTCCTTTACCAATATCAGACAAGTCTAACTCAGCAGTATAACTTTCGCGTTTCTGAAGGTTACCGTCATAGTCCTGAACCTCTATACTGTCTTTACGAACAATAACCAACTCTTGGTCATGGATTTCCATAAATTGATTGGTTTCCCGAATCATGGCCATGGCATCTGAGCAGACCATATTATAGCCTTCTCCCAGACCGACTAGAAGCGGAGATTTATTTTTTTGCAACGTAAATGACCTCTGAATCCTCTGAATCAACCAAGGCAAAGGCGTAAGATCCACGGATAATATGAAGGGCTTTTTTAAAGGCCTCTAGGACTGATAAACCGTCTTCTTCAACAAATTTCCCAATCAAATGCACTGCAATTTCAGTATCTGTCTGACCTTTGAAATGGTGACCTGAAAGGTATTCTTCTTTGATCTCCAAATAGTTTTCAATGACTCCGTTGTGCACCAAGACAAAACGTCCTGTCTCAGAGCGATGAGGATGGGCGTTGCTCTCGCTTGGTTTCCCGTGAGTAGCCCAGCGGGTATGACCAATACCAGTCGAACCTGCCACGTCGATTCCAATTTTTAGAACGCAGGTCTGCAATACGGCCGACAGATTTGACCAGGCTAGAATTTTTTCCTGTTGTTACAAAAATTCCAGCTGAGTCATAACCACGGTATTCCAATTTTTCCAAACCCTGCATTAAAATATCTGTTGCGTTGCGATTTCCGACAACTCCGACAATTCCACACATACTTACTAATTGAGTGATGCACCACGGACATCACTACTCTCCTTTAAAATTGGTATAGTCTGATACATTAGGGTATCAAACAAGCAAGAACAGTATATAGTTTTCTTTTTTTCCCTTGTCAAGCTTTTAAAAATTGGTATAGCTAAAAAAATATAAGATATACTCTCCATCTTAGCTACAAAAAAACCCTGTTACCAAAGATAACAGAGTACTCACTCACTCAAAACCATTGTTTTGACTTAATTCTTTAAACCAATAACCTGATTTCTTAATAATCCGTTCTTGAGTTTCCAAATTCAATTCAATCAGGCCATAACGGTTTTTTTATAGCTATTGAGCCAAGACCAGCAATCGATAAAGGTCCACATGAGGTAGCCTGTACAGTTGGCCTCGTCTTGAATGGCACGGTGGAGCTGGCGCAGATGGCCTTTGACAAAGTCAATACGATAATCATCTTGGATAAAGCCATCTTTACGGAATCTTTCTTCATCTTCAACTCCCATTCCATTTTCCGTCAGCATCCATTCGATATTGCCATAATTTTTCTTTTGATATTTTGAGCGATATCATAAATCCCTTGCTCGTATATTTCCCAGCCACGGTGGGGATTGATTTTACGACCAGGGCATGACATATGGCTCATAGAAATGCTCTGGCAGGAGTGGACTGTCCGGATGCTTTGCAAAAACGCGGTGCCATAACCCGCAAAGGCTGGTAGTAATTGACTCCAAGGAAGTCCACGGTGTGCTCGCGAATGAGTTCCAACTCCTCCGCTGTATAATCTGGCAGCAAATCATGCTCAGACAAAATCTCCACTAACTCCTCTGGATAAGTCCCTAAAACAGATGGATCTAAGAAAGATTGGGCTTGGAAGAGGTCTGCAATACGCGCAGCCTTCACATCAGCAGGATGTTGGCTTCGGGGATAAGCCGGTGTCAAGTTTAGGACAATCCCAATCTTAGAGTCAGGCAAGATTTCATGACAAGCCTTGACTGCAAGACTACTAGCTAGTTGTGTGTGATAGGCTACCTGAACCGCTGCTTTTGCATCTACCTTGTGAGGATAATGGGCATCATAAAAATAGCCAAACTCCACCGGAACGATAGGTTCATTAAAGGTAATCCATTGATCTACCAAGTCCCCATAGGTCTCAAAACAGAAACGAGCATAGTCAACATAGGCCTTGATGGTTGCCTTATTTTCCCAACCATCCCCATCTTCTTGAAGTGCAAAAGGCAGGTCAAAGTGGTAGAGATTGACTAAAAGGCAGATTCCCTTAGCCTTAATGGCTTCAAAGACCTGTCTGTAGAAAGCCACTCCTTGAGGATTAACTTCGCCTCGGCCTTGTGGGAAAAACCCGTGACCACTGGATAGAAGTTCGAAAGGCTGTATGACCTGTCTCGGCTAGAAGATCAATATCTTGCTCCCAATGTTCATAAAAAGTAGATGTTTGTTCTGGGCCGATTTCATTGTAGTAGCGATTAGGCTCCACTTTGTACCAGTAATCCCAAAAGATTGTCACCCTTGCCGTCACCAGGCACGCGGCCTTCAGTTTGCGGACCAGATGTGGAAGAACCCCAAACAAAGTCTTTTGGAAATGTAAGCATATGGTTACCTCACTTTATAAAGTCACCTTCATTATACTCTTTCTGATGGTATAAAAAAACAGGACCTATTTATTCCAATTTTTCTGCTTTTTAAAGAGAAAAATTCTAAATAGATCCTTAGCTTTATCTGATTCATTAGTCTACTTGCTGGCGGTAGGCCTTTGGCGACTTGCCACAGAGTTTTCTAAATACTTTGTAGAAATATCCAACATTGCTGTAACCCACTGCATAACAGACATCTTCAATACTGTCATTGGTTGACAAAAGCAACTGTTGGGCCGCCTTAATTCTCTGCTTATTCAGAAGCTCAGCAAAGGTCGAATTGGTCTCACGCTTAATCAACTGTCCTAGGTAGACCGGATTAATAAAGAGGTCTTTACTGATATCCTTTAAAGACAGATCCTTTTGATAATCGCGACCAATGACTTCTAGAACACTGGCGACGTTTTCATTCATACGATACTGAGCAAATAGATGAGTTAGCTTTTGCTTAATATAATCTAGCAGGTCCTCAAAGGACATCATGCCTTCAATCTCCTTGATAATGCTGGTCATATCATCTGGTTTCAAATGCTCGAACAAATGATAAACATCCATCATAAATTGAATAAAGAGCTGTTTGGTAATCGATATCCTTGGTGTGTGACTCAAGACGACACCTTTTAGCAAGTCTAATTCGTCCAAAATCTGATTGATATTCCCCTGAATAATCACACGATACATGGGTTCATAGTATTGGAAAAGGGGATCCGCCTGATGCAGGCCAACCGTTCCATAAAAGACAACTTTCTCAAGATTGGATTTGAATTGTTGCAAATTATCTTTGTAAGGAGGCTCCAGCTCTATCTGGTAGAGGCTCTCTTCTTTCGTATGTGATAGGAAAAGATATAAGGTCTGACCAGATACGGAATAAGAAGTAGAAGCGATACCTTGAGGGATTCGACTAGCTCCTAGCCAAATTGTTCCTTCCTTTTCTAACAGTCTAGTCAAATCCTCCTCTGATAGACCATCTTGGAAAATTGCTTCCATTTGATGGTGAGAAGATTGGTCAAATTGCTTGGAAAGTTTCTCTAAAATAGCTGCAAGCTCAACCTTATTGACAGGTTTGACCAAATAATCAGCCACCTGCAAATTTAGGGCCTTTTTGACATATTCAAACTCCTGATAGCCTGACAAGATGATAAAGGCGAGTTTAGGTAGGCTTTCTTTCATCTGGGCAATCATTTCTAGGCCATTCATACCGGCATATTGACATCGGTGATGACCAAATCAACAGGGTGGTTTTTAACATAGTCTAGCGCTTCTTCAGCATCATTGGCTGTTGCCACAACCTCCATATTCCATTTTTCAAAAGGGATGAGAACTTTCAGACCTTCGGTAATCATGTATTCATCATCAACTAGTAATACTTTATGCATGGTGTTTTCTTATTCATCCTTGATCTCTATAATATAGCGAACGCCCCTATTTTCTCCCGACTCTACAGCAATGCTATAGCGATCTCCAAAGAAAAGCAAGAAACGTTCGTGGATATTGATAATCCCAATCGAGGTCCTTTTTCTCCTTATTTTTCCGAATTTTCCAATTGACGCTTGGCTAAAATTTGCTGGATTTCTGCAAGCTGGTCAGCCTTTTATTCCACGGCCATTGTCTTGAACAATGATTTGAACTGCATCAGATTTTTTCAAGACTTTGACACTGATTACATTATCCTTTCTGCGATAGTCTACACCGTGGACGAAATAGTTCTCCACCAAAGGCTGGATAGTAAACTTAGGAATAATCATTCCTTTAAGCTCCTCAGCAATGGTAAAGCCATAAGCAACCGAGTTTGGATGGCGCACCATACAGAGATAACTATACTTACGACAGAACTCCAATTCGCTTTCCAGGGTCACCTGCGTCTCATCAGAAATATTGTTTCTCAGCAAGCTGCTAAATTCATAAATAATATCCGCAAGTTCTTCTTGGCTCTTCATAACCGCATACATACGAATAAACTCCAGAGTGTTATACATAAAATGCGGATTGATTTGGGCCTGCAAAGCCCGCATATTGGCATCTTTTTGACTCAGCTGTAGCTGGTAGATGTCATGAATATTGCGATCAAGATTATCCAACATGGTGTTGGTGTTATCAGCAATCAAGAGCAATTCCTGCTCCTTGGTTGCAGTCTCAATTCTTAAGTGACTGTCTCCTTGTCCTATTGCTTGGATCGTATCCACCAAATCAATAACCTGGCGCTGATAGTTGCGGAATACTCGTTGCAGAATCAGATAAAGACTGCCTGTTAGAATTGCACTAATACCCACTATGACAATGGCATTTACTAAACTTCTCTCTAAAACATAATGTTCTGGAACAGCCACTTGAACACCATAGCCATGAGGTGTCTCCTTGACCAGCCAATTCTTACTTTTCCCTTCCCCAAATGTCAGCATATTTTTTTGGAAGGGCGAGGTAATTTTAACCAGTACAGGGGTTGTATTTCGAATATTGTCAATCGTTTGTTCAAAAACTTGGGAATCAATCGTTAGATAAACGACCCCGATATGGTTGCTGGTGACACTGTCATAAATAGGGATTGGAAAAGCATTCTTAGCTGGCTTATATTTACTAGCTTCAACTTGCATTCCTCCTTGTTTTTGACGAGTTGAAACAAAGACTGTCTTGTAATCCTGCAATGCAATATCAAAACCAGCCACAAAATCATTCTGCAGATAAATATCGGCAATATTCTCGTGTAGCGAAACTTCAACAATCCCAAGAAGACCATTATTTAAACGCCAATAAATGTATTCGGATGGCGACATGGTGAAATAATTATAGACACCTTCTAACTTGGCCTGGTTACCTACAAGACTTTTAGTGATTTGAACACCACGCTGATAGTAGGATTCAACTTCGTCAACCAATCTTGTTGAAATACGCTGGGAAGTTTCTGTTACTTCTTGAACCTTGGACTGCCAACTGGCATAAGAGATTAACAAAGTTACAAAGCCAACAATGACAAACATGGTCATTGCATAGACTCTTAGCAAGGAATTTAACCAAAATTTTTTCATGGTTGGTCCACTAATCTAGAAGCAATCAACTGATAGACTGGTTCTAGTAAATCACTGATAAAGAAATGCCAAGCCCCCAGAAAGACAAAGAAAACCAAGGCAGGCATGTAATAAAAGATTGCCATAATCATGGCCGTTCCAAATGCAATCTTAAACATTGCACCTACATTCAAAAACATGCCAATAAAGGAAAGCTTGATCGAATTTATATAAGACAACTCGAAATAAACTTGCAATTTCAAATAAACTGCGTAAGCTAGTGGCAATAGAAGAGCTAAAAAGCAGGTTTAAAAATACTGATAATCACAGTTAAAAATAGACTGAGGCAGCTGAACAAGAAGATAGAGGCCATACAAGAAAAACTGCCTCAATTGAAAGTAGGGTATAAAAAAACCCTGATTAGAACGAAGAAAGTTCTCTTTAAATAAGGACCAAGCCTCTTGCCACTTATAAGCTTTATAATCATATCGGTATTGAGCAAAAAGAGTCATTAAAACCGTACTAGCAGGTGCTAGGCCAAACAAGACACCACCACAGAGAGTCAGGACTAAAAATTCCTGATGCCAGCATTGCCATATAAATTTTTTTGAAAAAAACAAATTCAATGAATTTCCCCATATCCTACCTCTTCTATTACATCTTCAATCTAAAAAAATCATATAAACAAATTATACCATATTTTAGATCCTTACTCTTTTCAAAAATTGAACAATCGAACAAGAAAACAAGAAGGTCGGGATCTAAATCCCAACCTCAATGTTTACCTCGGCTTATTTTTAGCAGCCAAAAAAATTCATCGTATTGTTTTTGCATTTCTTTCAGTACTCTGTCGTAAGCACCTTCAGATTTAAGTTTTTCCATCAATTCTGGAATAGCTTTTTCTGGGTCTACTGTACCAGTGTTAATAGCTGTATCAAATTGTTGCATTGTGTTTGTAACAGCTGTGATATCAGATTTAACTGGTTCTGTGTTGAAGATAAATCCAAGAGCTGGTGATTCTTTTGCTTCAGCCAATTCTTTCTTAGAATCTTCAATTTGTTGATCAGTTACATTTTCGTTGATGTAAAGGATCCAGTTGTTACCAGTGTTCCATCCAGACATGTGAGTGTTTCCGTTATAGCCATCCAAGACTTTTACACGGTTTTCTGAACCTTTAACTTTTTCCCAGTTTTCTCCCTCTGGTCCATAAACAAGTCCATTAAGAAGTTCTGGGTTAGTGTTCAATTCGTTCAACACTTGCATTGCTTTTTTTCTTTGTTCTTAGAGTTGTTTGAGATGACAAAGTTAGCAACTTGAGTTGTTTGGTTTTTCTTGATGAATTTAGTAATTGGTTTGATTTCGATCTTACGGTTTGCTACACGTGAAAGCAAGCTGTTACCATAGTCAGCAGGACCTACTGTTTCTTCACGAACAAGCCATGTATCGCTGTTGTGTTCGTAAGTGGTATCACTTGTTGCTACGTCTTTAGGAATGTATCCAGCATTGTAGAATTTGTGAAGAGTCTTCAAGTGTTCTACGAAGCGAGGGACTTCATAACGGTTGACGATCTTAGTAGTGTCACCTTCCATATCGATAACAAATGGAAGACCGTTTGCTACTGGGTAGTCAAAGTTTTCTGATGGAATGAAGTTTTTACCAATTGCAAATGGTACAACGTTTGGATCTTTTTCTTTGATTGCTTTCAAAACAGGTTCAAGTGTTTCATATGAATTCACGTTTGAAATGTCAATTCCATATTTTTTTCCAAAAGAGGTCCGTTGAAGGCAAAGTTTTTGTGATGATGCTACGTTAGCAGCTACTGGAACAGCATAGATCTTACCATTTACAGTGTTACCTTTGATGTAAGCAGGGTCGAGAGCTTTGTAAAGTTCTTTTCCCTTCTTTCTTATAAAGGTCTGTCAAGTCAGCATAAGCACCTTTTTGAGCAGTTACAACATAGTTATCAGCAAAAGCGATATCATAGTTTTCACCAGATGAAGTAATTACAGACATTTTCTTGCTGTAGTCACCCCAACCAAGGTATTGCATTTCTAATTTAGCATTAACTTTCTTTTTCCAAGATCTTGTTAGCATTTTCCAACAATTTGTCCAAGTTGTCTGGTTTATCACCAATTTGGTACATCTTAATGGTTGTTGGACCATTTTTCTGAACTAGATGATTTACTGCTACCGCAGGCAGCCAAAGCTGTAATCAAGAGTGCGCTGGCTGAGAAGAGTGCGACTTTTTGCCACTTTTTCATAAGAAAAACTCCTTTATTTTTATTTTTTGATAAACAATTTAATGAACTGATAAGCTCAGTTACGAAGCTGACTTCAAGGAAGTCCATACTTGACAGGCAAGTTTAGGACTTTTATTCCTTGACCCCACCAATCGTTAAACCTTTTACGAAATAACGTTGGAAGAATGGGTAGAGCATTGCAATTGGCAAGGTTGCCACAACCACCATGGCCATACGACCAGTTTCTTTAGGGCAGTCCACTGGCTGCCCCAACAACTTGTGATGACAGACCTGATGATTTTTGCGATGTAGTCCATATTTGATTGGATTTGCATCAGCAAGTATTGCAAAGGATAGAAATCTGGATTTTTGATATAAAGCAAGGCATTGAACCAGTCATTCCAATAAGCTAGAGCTGTGAAGAGACTGATTGTTGCAATACCTGGTAGAGCAAGTGGTAAACAAATTTGGAAGAAAATCCGTGTTTCACTTGCACCATCAATCTTAGCTGATTCAAGAATTGCTTCTGGAATCGTCCGTTTAAAGAAGGTACGCATCAAGATAATGTTAAATGGAGAAAGCAACATTGGTATAATCAAGGCCGCAATGGTATCTCCGATTCGTAGCAACTGAGTTACCACGATGTAACTCGGAATCATACCTGCATTAAAGAGCATGGTAATCAAAGCAAATACTGTAAAGAAGCGTTTGTATTTAAATGTTCTTCTAGAAATTGCATATGCGTATGTCGTTGTCATGAAGACATTGACGCTGGTACCGACTGCTGTCACAAACAGAGTGATAAAAAGGGAGTTTAAAATTTTGTCCTTAAACTGTACCAGGAAAAGATAACCGTCAAAGCCAAATTTAGAAGGCCAGAAGCTGAAACCATTTGTCGCTATCACAGACTCATTTGTAATAGAGATCATAATAACGAAGATAAATGGTAAGATACAAGATAGGGCAATAATCCCGATTAAAATACTGAAAAATAAGTTAGCTGGCTTACTGAAGGCATGGATACCAACGTTATCGATTTTTTCTTTTTTGATTTTTTCCGATTTTTTCATTGGTTCCTCCTTTCTAGAATAGCGCAGAATCTTTATCTATGCGACGAACAATCAAGTTAGATACTAAAACGAGTATTAAACCGACAACGGATTGGTACAATCCTGCAGCTGCGGCCATTGTGATGTCCCCAGTTCCTGAAAGTCCATTGTAGACATATACGTCCAAAACGTTAGTAACACTATAGAGAGATCCTCCTCCTCCGTTACGGGTTACTGTATAGAAGAGACCGAAATCCGCGCGGAAGATATTTCCGACTGCTAGAATGGTCAAGACCGTAATCAGAGGTGTTAGCTGAGGCAAGGTAATGTTGCGAATGCGTTGCCACTTGGTCGCACCATCCACTGTTGCTGCTTCATAGTAGGTCGGGTCAATCCCCATAATGGTTGCATAGTAGATAACACTACTATATCCAAGTCCCTTCCAAATACCCAAGAAGAGCAAAAGAGCCGGCCAAATTCCTAAAGTTGTATAGAAGTTAATGGCTTCCTTTCCAAAAACCTTGAAGCAAGTGATTAATCAGTCCTTTATCAATGTTTAAGAAAGCATCTACAAAGTAACTGATAATAACCCAAGACAAGAAATAAGGGAAGAGCATCGAAGTTTGGTAAACTTTCACTAACTTCTTAGATCGCATTTCACTAAAGATAATCGCAATCGCCACTGCAGCAATCAAACCTAGAATGATAAATCCGAAGTTGTAAAAGCAGGGGTATTACGGGTGATGATAAATGCGTCCCTCGAGCTAAATAGGAATTTGAAGTTATCCCATCCCACCCATTTACTATTTAAGATACTGGCAATGAAACCATCAGGGGTGAATATGGAAATCCTGAAAGGCAACTACGTTTCCGAAAACCGGAATGTAGAAGAATAAAATCAACCAAATAACTCCTGGCAGAACCATGAGCAAGAAAAACGAAATTTTCTTTTAATGTTTTTATCAACTTTTTCATGCAAATCTCCCTTTCTATTTAGTTGACACCGTTTCACATTTCTATTATATGCTTTTTAAAAAAATAATTTTAAACTCCAAATTATAGAAAAACTATACAAATTATTTATCCAATTTATAGATAAAAATGAGATGAAAAAGCCGACCCCCAAAAAGGTCGGCTTTTTGCTAAGTCGTATAAATCGTTGAGGCTGTTGCAATCAAGTGCCATTGGTTGGCCGTTGTCGCTGTCAAACCTTGGTCCTTATAGAAATCATTAAAAAGGCAAGATTTCTTGTTCTAATTCTTCGACACGCCTCGATTTGACCACTAATGTATTGCTCTAAGCGTTCTTGTGTCTCGTTTGATCCGTTTGAGTAAACCTCCAAAAACGGATGTCAATTGTGTCCAAGCCAAAAATCTTATTTTCCTGCTGCCATTGGCGACTAAATTGGTCCGAAAAGTCTTCAACCATTTGGTAAAGCTGGGTAGATCTTTTTCAGCTAAGGCTGACAAATGTTCTTTATCACCATTACGATAAGCTTTCTGAATGCCAGATGTTATGGAAATCTTCAAAGCTAAGAGTGCATTTAACTGGGCTTGTGTCTCAAAAAAATATAACCATATTCGCCCGCTCTTTTGCTGACTTCCTTTAACTGTTGAGCAGATACTTCGAAATGCTGCTTGTCTTCTTCCGGTCGGATATGGCGTTCCAGCAGGGGACAGAGGATGTCTTGGTAAAGGACATAGCGATTTGGATTGATACCACTGAGGTTTTCTGGTAAACCTGGCAAGAGATTGGCCAAATCTATTTTCATAAAATCATCAAAGTCAAGCCCTGTGCTCACTAAGAAGTGTTCTGAAACTTTCTTCAAGTCATTTCGATAAGCTAGTTCCGCCCAAATCTGCAGAGCAGGTAAGATTGAGAATTGAGAAGTTTCTCCACCATTATCTCCCCAGCCTGTCACAATCACTTCCTTGACCTGATTTTTCCTGCAGGCCTTATTGGCTTCGATAGCTACCAAGCGGCTGAAATGATTGTGTGGTGTAAAGCCAATCCACTTCCAAGCGCCACCAGCAAAGGCAATATTTTGACTGATTTTATGATGATTTTGGAAGTTGCGATTGTATTTTTCCTCGCTATCCTGATAATAATCCCAATAAACCAAGGTCACTCGGTCTTTAAGACGATCTAGATAAACACGAGTTTCTTCTGGGATTTCTACATCACGGTCGTACTGACCATCTGCAGACATGAGTTTGAAGAACATATCGCTCCACATCTGACAGTGGAAACCATACTTATCTGCAATATCCAAGACTCGCTCAAGGTGTTGACACATGAGAAGACTGCGGTTTTGGAAACCATGTTGAATCAAATAACGTCCGAGACCGACCAAGTGGGCTTCATCCATGCCGATATTAATCTTGCGTGTACGCAGATGAGCCATGGTCTGGAACATGCCCTCGATTAGGTCATAAACTTTTTCTTCACCAATCAGCAGGATATCCTCAACATCTCGCAGTTCTTGTACTTCTTTGACACCCCATTTGACAAAAGCTGACAGATGAGCCAAGGTCTGAATGCAAGGAACAAAGGTCATATCAAAAATCTGCGGCATAATCTTTCAATCTCTTGCAATTCTGCAACGGTGTAGCGTCCTCTGAAATAGCCAAAATAAGGCTGATTTTCTATCTCATAGGTATCTTCCATATAGAGCTCAAAGGTAGAATACCCCATCAAAGCCAAGACCTCAATCATCTGCTTAGCTGAGCTTAGGTTTAAGACGGCATTGCGGGAGCAATCAGCCATATAGGCCAAATCCTCATAGGCTGCCTCTTCCTCAATCTGCACTTCGTCTTGACCTGATCCAAGCGCAGAAGATAAAAGCACCAAAGCTCGATAGAGCTGATGAGGTTGCTTTAAAACTAACTTGATAACGCCCCTGACGTCCTTCAACCTTGATCGATCTAGCTGAATCAGTGACAAGACTGACTTCAATCTCCCCCAAGTTCAAATACTTTTCTAAACGGGAAAGAGCTTTTTCTTGTTTACTAGATAATCCTAAGAATGTGGCCATTGGCCTTCCTCCTGTAACCAGTTTACTAAAGCACCATACAGATTAGCCTCTCCTTGGTAGGTACAAGCCAGAATCTCTGGTACAACCGAATATTCTTCATAGCGATCAACATAAGAAGCAATCGCTGAGCGGACACCTTGAATAAAGTCAGGATTTTGGCTGATAGAGCCACCCAAACTAATCACATCCGGATCAAATAAATATTGGATATTGAGCAGCCCCTTGGCAAGGTTTCGGTTCATCTGCTCAATTGCTGCTTGGCAAGTTTCATCTCCTGCAGCCGCAGCTTCATAGATCTTCTTACCATTCCAGTCTTGCGAGCCGGTACTAGCTTGAACAGAGCGAACAAGACTACCTGTCGAAGCAAGAAGTGACCAATTCCCTAGCGTCTCAGCTGGTTCAGACAAGAGCATATAGCCAAATTCTCCACCCAGATGGTGCTTGCCACGGTGCAATCTGCCATTGAGAATCATGGCGCCACCAATACCAGTACCAACGACCACACAGGCTGCATTTTCTAGCTCAGGGTGAGCCAAAAGCTCGCTTAAACCAACACAGTTGGCATCATTTTCTAAATGAATTGGCAGACCGTATGAAGCTAGCTTATCATACCATGAGAAGCCATGAATATAAGGAACTGCACTAATACCACCAATGATGCCTGTTTCTCGATCAACTGCCCCAGGCACACTCATGGCAATGCCTTGGTAAGCTCGCTTAGAAAGACAAGAATCCAGCCAAGCCAGCAAGTCACCTAGATTGTCAGGTGTTGCAAAGGTCTTTCTTTTCCAGTATTTCCCCTTCTTTGGACATAGCCGCAAACTTGATACCTGTGCCGCCTATATCGACTGTTGCAATGACCATGTTTTTTTCTCCTTTACTTCTTTTTATTAATTCTAAGGCTGGGACAAGATGGCCCAGTCTCAGTTTAATCTTATTTCAATAGTTCTGTACGAATTTCCTGTGGTCCTAGGACTCCGGACTTTTCAGGCACTACTTCTTCTAAAAGGTTAACTAGCGTTTGGGAATCAGTCGTCACTTCTTGCTCTTCTTGGGTCATATTATAGTAACGAAGTACAATTCCTGACTCGTTTTCAGCCACTTTCAAAGCCGTTGGACAGATTTCAGGCATGTTGAGAGCTGGGTGATCCAGGGCTTGTCCAGTTGCTACAACACTTCCTTCTTGTTTAGAAATTTGCAGAGCTGTCAACGGCGTTTGGAAGGCTTTTAGCTCGACGATAAGCGCTAAAGCGTTCTTGTGGTTGATGACATTCTACTGTGTATTCGACTTGGAAGTCACGCAAGCACTGGGCTTCTGGTGTTGGGAAGTAGCCCCAGTCGCCTAGCTCACCTGTTGCACGTAGAATAGTTACGGCAATCGTATCATCACCTAAAATCTCGTATTCATTTAGACCTTTATTAGCTACTGTGACAGCTTTTTGGTCATCATAGAGGCTAACGAAGGCTTGCTGATGCTGTGGATTTTCTGGATTTTCCCATGAAGCAGCTGGCTGATTATTACGACGAACGACCTCATAAATGCTGTCTGAATCGTTTGTTTTACTGCTATTATGAGTTCTGAAGAGAACGCGGATGCGGTGATCTTTAGCAGTATTAGTAAAGTGAGTCTTAAAGCGCAGTTGCGGGCTGTCCGCAAAGACTGTCAACTCAGTCATCAAGATCATGGTTGTCACTTCTGAAGAACGACCTGCTGAGCGAGTCATAAATTCTACGATGCCTTTTTTTGCTCCTGCTCAAGCACATCATCAGCGCTTACTGGCAAGGTCAATTCATGTCTCAATTCCACCTTAGCGTAGCGAGCATTATTTTCCAGCACCTTAACGCCAGCAAGTTTTGCATAGATCGGTTCTGTATTTTTTGGCTGGAAGTAGATATATTCATTTCCAATATCGCCTCGATCTTCAAAAACGGAGGAAGTCTTCATAGGCTTCATGAGTTGACTTATCGTAAACGGTCAAGTCTTCATCAAAGCTAACAGTCACAAACGGAGTATCAATCACGCCATTGCGGTAGAGCCCTTCATGTTCTTCTTTTGTACCAGGGAGTAACTGGAAGGTCTTCCAAGATAGAGGTGCTAGATGAAGCGGCAAAGTCACGCGCAACTGACGAGCGATATAAGCCTGACGGAAACGATCTTTTGGAAGATCATATTGAAATGAGCTCCCAAATCTTCGATTTTGGCTTCGACAGGACGACCATCCAAATCTTTAACAATCAAGTCTGGAATTGTCAGCTCCGCCATCCTCCGGTAAGCTTCGGTCGGATGCGCTTCCTTGAAATCACAAGTCGCAAATGTCACGTCTACAGAAACAGTATCAACCTTATCATGGAGTCCCGTATTGACAACAGTGAAGAGCAGGTCACTCACTGCTTGACGGCTATCTAATTTTCGCTTCCATTCTTCCAGCAGGTTGTCTTTGACAAATTCTCCCACTTGATTAACTTTGGCAAAGCGGATCTCCATTTCACGGTGAACTTCGTCTACACTACAGCCACAGATGCTGTCGTGAGGTGCGTTTTGCAAGAGGGTCTTCCAAGCATAAGTCAGCTGATCTTTGTGATTGTGACCTCCTGTGATGACGGTTAGTGGCTCAACCACCTGCTCTAGCAAGTTACTGTTTTCTTGGAAAGCTTGTTTAAGATAGATACGAGCTGAAGAGGTGTTGGCTAGAGTGTACCAACCGTCAGTTTCTTGGCTAGTCAATTCACCTTGAACCGTAGACAATTCCTCAGGAAGAGCTGCTTCCACCGCTTGCATATAGTCATCAAAAAGAACTGTGAACAAAGTTGATATCTGGATAAAGTTCATTAGCTACTCGGATAGCTTGGCTGAGATTGCGCTGAACTGGCTGGTGGTCACAGCCGTTCATCATCAACCATTGGTTTGTAGAGGCGTAGCTCTTCACATCTGCTAATTTTTGCTCCCAGAAAATCTTAGCTTCTTCTGGATCTGCTGGAATTTCATTACCATTGCTATACCAGTTAGCAAAGAGGATCCCCAAAACTTTGCTGCCATCTGCACCTTGCCAGTACATTTCAGAGTACTGAGAAGTGAATTGCTCATCCTCTAAGACTTGGTTGTCAAATCCGATTGGCTTCACTCCTCGACCGAAAGCAGCTACTTGAATACCAGATTGCTGCAAAAGCTGAGGCGCTTGCCCCATATTCCCAAAAGTATCTGGGAAATAACCAATCTGAGTAGACTTGCCCCACTTCTTGCACTCCTGCTGACCAATCAAGGTATTGCGGACATTTGCTTCGCTGGAAATCAGATAATCATCCTGTAAGATATAGAAAGGTCCGATTTTCAGTTTGCCTTCTTCAATGTAGTGCTGTAGCTTGTCTCGATTTTCAGGGCGGATTTCCAAATAATCATCCAGGACAATGGTTTGCCCATCTAGGTGGAAACTCTTGAAATCTGGATCATTTTCAAAAAGATCAAAAAGGTTATCAAAAAAAGCTCTCACCAGCTGCATCCGATGGGATTCAAAAGGGAGATACCATTCTCGATCCCAGTGGCTGTGAGAAATAATATGTACGGTAAAATTTTCCATTTTATACCTCTATTTTTAAAATTTTATACGTCAATTCTTAAATCGTAATAGTCTAATACTAATTCGCAGAACATCATATTTGCCCAGCTGAACCATTCACGAGAATACTTTGTCGGATCGTCCACATGGAAGCTCTCATGCATGACACCTGTCCCTCCGTCACAATCTACCAAGAGGTCTAAGATCTGGTGTTTTTTTCTTCCTTATCGTGCGTGGTCAAACCTTGAATTGCCAAGGCAATCGGCCAAATATAACGATAAAAGGTGTGTGAACTTCCTATTCCTGCAGCTCGCTCTCCTTCATAGTAGTAAGGATTTTCAGGGCTAAGAATGGTGCGACGTGTATTTTGGTAGACTTCGTCATCTATCGAGCAAAAGCCTAAATAAGGCGCTGCCAAAAGACTCGGTACATTTGGATCATCCATAATGCTGGCATGCCCCAAACCATCTACTTCAAAAGCGTAAATCTTTTCACCTTTGGCATTTTTGGTATAGGCGTAATTCTCAATTCCTTCTTTGATTTCTCTTTGCAAACGCTGTGCATGCGGAATAATCACCTCAGCGCCATCCAGATTCAATTTTTCAAAGATTTCTGCCACATAACCTAAGACAACTGTTGCAAACATATTCGAAGGTACTAAATAGCTGTAAATACAAGCGTCATCACTTGGACGAAAGGCTGACCAAGTCATACCTGTCACAGCAAATTCAGGCCCTTGCCCATTATTAACTAGTGTGTCTTCCTTACGGTCCGTATCACGAACAAAACGATAAGAAGAGCGCCGGTGATCTTGTTCTACCGTCCAAACCCGAAGAATTTCTCTGACACCAGCCACAAAAAGTAGCATCGAGATGGCTCGTCTCGCCTGTCTCTTTCCACAAGAGGTAGGCTAGTTGCAGAGGATAGCAGAGGAATCCACTTCATACTTGCGCTCCCAAATCCAACCAGACAAGTCTGTATGGTCTGTCTCATGATGTCCCTTCCAGTTATCCGCGATATTAAATGCATTAGCATAGGGATCTTTTTAAAAATCAGTGTCATCTGACGTTTGACCAGACCAGCAATCGTTTTACGAGTTTTCGGATCTTCCTTAGCAACAAAGAGATAGGGGCTTTGAGCTGAGCTGTCGAATCCCTTAGCCACATAGCTGGAATATCTCCCGTCAAAAACAAAGGTTGAGCCATCTTCTAATATTTCTACTGTATTATCCAAAGTATCTGTATAGCAACGCTCAAAAACGGATACCCAAGCTGGATGTTCGTGGGCTAACTGGGCAACCGACTCCAGCCATTTCCCAACGATCTCTTTTGAATAAACCATTATTCTCTCCTTTTTCATAGTCCTTTACATCCTCTAGTATAGGCCAAACCGTTTTTAAAAATATATACACAAACTAAAGGCCTTTCGATATTATATTTTTGCCTTATTCATAGGATCGTTTTTCATGATATAATCTAGAAAAATAGGCTTCGTTGCAAGGAGATTTTATATGAAACCAATACTAGAAACAATTGATACCCGTTATGGAACGGACAATTCTCATAGCATTTCACATGGCAATACCTTGCCCTATACAGGGGCACCATTTGGTATGAACTATTTCGTACCTCAAAGTAGCCATACAGACGGATCTTGGTTTTTTAATCCAGACTCACCTATTTTCCAAGGCATCCGTCTGACCCACCAACCCAGCCCTTGGATTGGTGACTACTCGTGGCTTCTCATTACTCCTGTCTCAGAAAAGATACTGCATTCAGATATTTACCACCGCCAGTCTTCTTATCGACCAGACGAGAGTATCTTCCAACCTCATTATCTAAAAATCAACTCCAACCGCTACCAGATCAGCACTGAGCTGACTCCTAGTCGCTACGGAGCTCGTTTCCGACTGACCAACCAGAGAGAGCAACCTATCAGTCTCATCCTCCATAGTGAAGCAAATACGACTTTTCGGCAAGTAGATGCCAACACTCTCTTAGGTAGCCTCAAGGAAGAAACCAAGTCAGCCAAGCAGTCCTTAGTCATGCATGTCTGCCTGCGCTTTGATCAGCCTATCAAAAAAACAGAGTTTCTTAGACCAAGACCTTGTCCTAGATTTCGAGCAAGGCCAACTGCAATTTTCCTTAGCCACATCTTTTATATCAGAAGAACAAGCCCTGATCAATCTACCCCAGTCTTCCTTTGACGAACTCAAAGAAGAAACCAAACAAGACTGGGAAGCCTTTCTCCATCGTTTTGATATTGTGGACCAAGGCAAGGTAGACCGGCGGATGTTTGACCAGGCTCTCTACCGGCTCTTTCTCTTTCCTCAAACCTTTTTATGAGCTTGATGCAGAAGGTCAAGAAATCCATTGGGATCTTACCCACCAGACTGTTCAGCCAGGGAAATTCTTTACCAATATCGGTTTTTGGGATGGATTTCGAACTAGCTTTCCTCTATTAGCCCTTATGGCGCCAGATACCTATCATGACTTTCTAGAAGGCTTTCTGAATTTCTACAAAGAAACAGGATTTTTACCCAAGTGGCTTGCTCCTGACGAACGGGGCATGATGCCAGGTACCTTGATAGATGGTGTCATTGCAGATGCTACTGCTAAAAATCTCATACCTGACTTAGAAAAAGATCTTTTCCAAGCCATGTTAGAGACAGCAGAAAAGGAAGACTCTTCTAAACGATACGGCAGGCAAGGAGCTTCGGACTATCAAACCCTAGGCTATCTGCCTTCTGACCACCATGAAAGTGTCAGCCATACCCTAGACTATAGCTATAGTGATTTTTGTATTGCTAGCCTTGCCAATAAACTCCAACAAGAACAAGTTGCTCAACAATACTCTCAGCAGTCTCTTAATTACCAGCATCTATTCGATCCAGAAACGGGCTATATGAGAGCCAAAGACCGAAACGGACAATTCCGGCCAGACTTTTCTCCATACACTTGGGGTCGAGATTATGCAGAATGCTCAGCTATTCAAAATACATTCAGTGTCTTCCATGACATTGAAGGCTTGAAAGAACTAATGGGAGGGCAAACAGCCTTCACTGACTATCTAACCAAACTCTGTCAAGACCAGCCTTTTTTTGATGTGACTGGCTATGGCTATGAAATCCACGAAATGAGTGAAATGGCGACAGCACATTTTGGTCAACTAGCCATTTCAAATCAGCCTAGCTTTCACATCCCCTATCTCTTCCGCTACAGTGATAAACCGGAGTATACGAGTCTACTTATTAAAAAGCCTGAGAGAGCAAGGTTTTCGACCTGGCTGGCAAGCTTTTTCCTGGTGACGAAGACAATGGCAGCCTCTCTGCTTGGTACATCTGGAGCGCCATCGGGCTCTATCCAACCTGTCCTGGAAAAACCATTTTACGACCTAGGTATTCCCTCTTCAACCATCTACGCCTGTATCTGCCACAAAGTCAAACATGGCTAGACATTTATGCTCGTGACAACAATCCTCACTTCCAGTTTGTGACTAAGACCAAGTTAGATGGGCAGGCATTGCAACAAATTTCCCATGAAGAACTGCTAGTCGCTAAGCGCCTAGACTTCCATTTGTCTTGGCTACCAAATGCTTCTAAAGAATAATATACAAAAACGCCGAACAAAAGTTCCGCGTTTTTATTCTGAGCTTAGCTTGACCACGATTTTGACCCGATTTTGCCGACCGTCCTCTCGGTTAGCACAAAGATAAAAATCTAAGTCTTGCTGACCTGTAAAAGCTAAAGTCGATAGCTTGATTTCTTTCGTCTGCTCTCCAGAGTCAAATGTAATTTCCCAAACCTGATCTAGATAAGCCGTCCCATGCGTCCCAGTACCGGGCTCTGTGACTATCTGAATTTTCTCTCTATCCTCCACTTTGTCCAAACGTCTGAGGCTGATGGAAAGGTTTTGCCCACCGACAAGAGGAGAGCTTATTTTTGAAAATTCTAAACCAGCAACCGTATTTTTCTTTTCCAGCACAGCCGGTGTCTTATAGACTGCAAGCTTGTTTAAGAGAGGAAGAGCTTGAAAATCTGTCAAGATCAACCTTAAATAGCGAGCCTCAACCATTTGTCCTAAGAGTAGTCGTTTGTAACCAATGGTCTGACCATGAGCAAAGTCCATCCAGCCATTCTCTTGCTTCACTTCTAAGGTAAAGCCTGCGATCCGTTGACCTTTGGCAATGGGCTCTCGAATTTCAACGAGATTAAAGCTACGAGTCTGGCCCAAGTCAATTTCTAAGACATAGGCTGACTCGTCTGAAGCTGGCGCCCAGAAAGTATCTTCCCGTCCATCCGTCAAATGACTAGATGGAAAGCCTTCTTTTTCATTACTACAGCTCACCTTGGCCTGGTAGGCTAGATTATCCGTATATAAATCTGAAATGACCTGGTAAAATTCCTGCAAGCGCTGGACATCTTCTTCAGCTAATAGCCCTTCCTTAGTTGGCGGGACGTTGAGTAAGAGAGGGGTCCCTCTTCCAACGGAATCCATATAGATATCCAGCAAATCAGCCAGAGATTTTGGTTGCTGACTAGCATGATAAAACCAGCCCGAGCGCAAGGAGACATCAGCTTCTCCTAAGGAATACTGTGTCCCTTGCGGATCCCCATGACAGAGATAGGCCGATGGAGTATTCTCACTTAATCTTTCAGGTCGAATTTTCTGCCACAAGGGATCTCCCGCCCGACCTCTTTCATTTCCTATCCATCGCAGTTCAGTCGCTTCTGTCGAAAAAGATCAGAGCGTCTTTTTGGTAATGACGAATGGTCTCAAACCAAGATCCAAAATCATAGGTAAGCTTTTGTGCACCCTCACCGCGTGCCCCATCCATCCAGATTTCTACAAATTTCCCTTTATTGCCATAAAGAGGATTACTCAGAATTTCTTCCAGTTGCTTCTGATAATATTCATTATAGGCTTTTTGAGTCTCAATATGATAGAGCGGACTGTGAGCATCCCAAGGAGACAAGTAAAGACCTAAATCCATATCATACATACTAGCTGAGCGAGAAATTTCTGCTAAGAGATCACCCTGCCCATCTCTCCAGGGACTAGCTGCCACCGTGTAGTCTGTATAGCGACTCGGATAAAGGGCAAAACCATCATGGTGCTTGACCACAACAACTACTCTTTTTAAATCCGGTCTCTTTCAAAACCCTAATCCACTGATCCGTATCCAGTTTCGTCGGATTAAAAAGACGAGGATCTTCCTGACCATTTCCCCATTCCTGCTCATAAAAAGTATTGATACCAAAATGGATAAAAGCCGCCAATTCATCTTGATGATAAGCCAGCTGGGCTGCTGAAGGTAAGGGAGCAAAGTCCGCAATTTCGTCCATTTTTTTCATAAATATATCTATCCGCCTCATTCTTTTCTAGTAAAGCTCTTTGCTAGCACCACTATAACAAAAAAAGAAGGTGCTAACAACACCTTCCAGATAACTTCCTAAAAAAAGTCACTCTTTCTTCTATAATTTGTTGAAAAGGGAACCCCCTTTTATTTTTTCTCTCAGATTAAATCGCAAAAATCTGTCCGACCAGATAAGTGACCGCCATGGTTAGAAGACCGATCACGAGGTTTCGAAGCATAGCATTTTTGATCGGTGCTTTGCCTAGCTTAGCACTGGTATAACCCGTTCCCAAAAGCGCCAAAGCCACAATCACAACCGTTGACCAGATACGGATATGGGCAGGGAGCAGGATAATAGTAATCATAGGAAAAAGCGCACCAACCGCAAAGGCTAAAAAGCTTGATACAGCCGCATGCCAAGGATTGGTGAACTCTCAATCTCGATTCCATATTTTTTTCCTGAACCAAAGCCTCCAGTGGATCTTGGAGAAAAGCCCGATTGGTCATAAGCTGAGCAGAAGTCTCACACTCACCATTTTGGACATAGGCAGCATAGAGAGACTGCCTAGCGATATCTGGATTCTTCTCTAAAAGCTCCCGCTCTCTGGCAACAGCAGCCTCCTCAGTATCTTTTTGGTAGAAACAGACACATACTCTCCGCCTGCCATAGAAAAAGGCCCCCGGCAAAGACAGCTGCCAAACCAGACAGAAAGATTATCCAAACATTGTCCGTCGCACTGGCCACCCCTGATTACTACTCCTGCGATGGAAATAATACCATCATTGGCTCCTAAAACCCCAGCTCGCAAGATATTCAGCCGACCACTAAAGTTCTTATCAATTTTATGCTCTTCCATTTATATTATTCTTCTTGCCTTTTTATTTATAATCATTATAAATAAAGTTCTAAACTAATACAAGGAAAAAAATAGGAAAATGAGAAAAAGTTCTACTATTTAATAGAAGAAAGAGATTATTAAAAATATTTCTCAAAAGCTAAATCTTGAACTTCATTAATATAATGCAAGTATCATCTCCACAAAGCCACCTAAGATCTGTTTTTTTCTAATAAGTCTAAGTCTTCCTCTTTTATTTCTCCATTGTCGCTAACGATATAAAGCTGAGCGAAGTAAGCCAACAATGGACCAACACAAATACGAACCATTTGAGGAATCGTTAACTCTGGATTTACACGTGGATCTGCTAGCAATTCCTTATGAAGTACTCGAAGTTTATCTTGAATAGCATTCCAGATAAAAAAATCTGTTCATTTTTTTAGTTTTTTTATTTGAAAAAAACTCTCCTGCAGAATGATTTTCATCAAAGCACGATTTTTGAGATAGCTCATACGATCGTGGACGAGATAACGAACCCTCTCTTCTGTCGTTTCAAAAGCTAAGAGTTCCTCAAAAAAACTACCGAAAATGCCTGGGACTACAGGATGTAAAATAGCCGTCAGTAAATCATCCTTCGTCTTAAAAATACTTAAACAAAGTTGCCTGGCTTAGTCCAGCACGCTCAGCTATGTGAAGAGTTGAGGTCCCATGGTAACTCCTGGTTGATATGAGATCCACTGCTGCCTGCATGATTTTTTTCTTTCCTTGAGGGTAATTCGCTTCTTCTAAGTAATCTTCAAACGATTCAAAAACAGTCTTATCCATCTAATCTTCACACCTTTTTAGCATTATTTATGTTGATTTCTAAACTTTACGATAACGACGCAATCCAACAATATTAAGAATTGTTAAAAATGATCAAGAAAACCATTAAAAACACTAAGATTTGACAAAATATCACCAAGATTGTGCCCGTAAAGAATAATCTGGCTTATTGCATCACCAGAATAGGTTAATGGCAAAAATTTCCCCACAGTTGGAGCCCATTCTCCCATGGATGATAATGGAATAATTCCTGAGAAAAAGAGTTGGGGCATAATCACGAGAGGAATAAATTGCATCATTTGGAATTCTGATTTTTGCTAGAGTAGACAAGAGAATTCCAAATGCCAGTGCTACAAGAGCCAGTACCACATTAACTATTATAACATTTAAAAATACTTCCTACAACTTCTACATCTAGTAGCCAAATTGCTGCTAAGACGACAACTGCCGTTTGAAAAATCGCAATAATACCGTAAGACAACATATAGCCATAGACGATTTCAGATCGTTTCACTGGTGTTGCTAACAAACGTTCTAGTGTTCCACTGGTGCGTTCTTTCAAAAGCGCCATACCAGAAATCAAAAAGACAAAGAAGAAGACCACAAAGCCAATTAAAATTGGAATCATACGTGCAAAGAATCCAGTATTTTTTTATCTCCATATTGGTAAGATTCTTTGATTTCAGGCGCCTTTGCATCTAATTTCAATTGTGGAAGAGCTTGTTTGACACGAGATAATAACTGATCGGTGCCTTCATTGACGATACTTGTTCGTAACACTTGTCGTATCATAGATGTCTTGGAGGCATCTGTGTTTTGCGTAGTCGACCTGATACTCACTGTCTTTATAAGAAATCACAGCATCGACTTTTTCATTTACTAGCGCTTCTTTGGCTTGATCTAAGCCTTGATAAATCTCGACGTCCACATGATCGAGCTCATCCATTTTCGTTACCAAACCAGTTGGTAGATCTTGTGTTGCCAACTTGACATTCACGGTTGTACTAGCTGAAAACATGAGGTTCATCAACCACATGATAAAAAAACAGGTGCTATAAACATCAGGGCTAGAGTTCGTTTGTCACGAAGTAATTCTTTGATGACTTTTTTTGCAATCGCTATTGTTCTCATTTTACTCACCTTCTGCTTTTAAAAAAATACTTCTTCAATACTTGAAACTTGATAACTTTCTTTTTAAGTGTTGCGGTGTATCAAAAAGCAATGATTTTTTTCCGCCTAATAATAAACCGACCTTATCCGTCAACTCTGCTTCATCCATAACATGGGTAGTAACTAATATCCCAACCCCATTATCTCTAAGCGCGAATAATTCTTTCCAGATTTTCTTTCGAAGAGAAGGGTCGATTCCAACTGTCGGTTCGTCCAAAAATCAAGAGCTGAGGATTCCCCAGAAGTGCGATGGCCAGAGATAAACGCCGTTTCATTCCTCCAGAATAACCGGATACCGTTTTATTCAAATGCTCTGTCAAATCCACAACTTGAGCCACGTGGGCAATTTCAACTGTCAGATCTCTTTTGGATAGCCCTTTTAGCTGACCGAAAAATTCCAAATTTTCTTGGCCTGACAAAGCCTCATATAAGGCATCTGACTGGGCCATATAACCAATATCTCCTAAAATATGACGATTGGGCATAGTATGATCCAGAACTAAAGCTTCGCCTCCATCAGCTTTTTCCATTCCCAACATGGTCTTAATCATGGTTGATTTACCAGCACCAGACGGACCAATTAAGCCTATAATTTCTCCCGGCTGCAATTCAAAGCTGACATGATTCAAAACCATTTGACGACCAAAAGACTTATCCAAATCTTGTAAATGTAGCAATTTTTTCATATGCCTCCTCCTAGGTGAGTACGTACTCACTTTTTAAATCACAAGAGCTATTATAGTTAGTGTTTACTCACTTGTCAAGAAAAAAGTTGAAATTCTTTAAAAAAATAAAAAACACCAGATGATATTATCTGATGCTTATAAAAAAATATCTCTGATTTTAGGAGTGTTTCTGAATCTCTTCTCGATACTCCGAAATGGTCTTTCCTGTCCACTTTTTTTAAATTATTGTGAAAAACTAAAAAATCCCATCTAGTTCCAGATGGGATTTTTTTATATTGATTAGTTCCCAAATACCTTGAAGCGGTTTTTCTGTTTGGATTTCTTTGTCAGTAGCTGATGCCTTGATTTCTCCAAATGGTGCTTGAGCACGGAGTTTCCAGTTTGCTGGGATATCATATTTTTCAGCCAATTGTGCATCTACTAAGGGGTTATAGTGTTGCACATTGAGACCAATATTTTTGCTCAGCTAGAGCCAACCATGTCGCATAAAGGGCAATTCCGTGGCCTTGCTCTGACCAAATTGGGAAATTCTCAGCGTAAAGCGGGAATTGCTCTTGAAGACCTTTGACAACGTCTTGATCTTCATAGAAAAGAATGGTTCCTTTGGCTTGAGCAAAACCTGCCAAGCGTTCCTTTGTTCCTTCAAAAGCTTCAGCTGGAGTCACTTTTTCAAGTTCTGAGTAGGCAATCTCATTCCAGAAAGCATCTGACTCTTCATCCAACAGAATCACAACTCGTGATGTTTGTGAGTTGAAAGCTGTTGGTGTTTGGAGAATTGCTCCTTGAATAGTATCAATCAATTCTTGGTTTTGTAAGTTCTACATCTTTGCCCAAAGCATAGATGGAGCGACGTTTTGCTTGTAAATCTGAGAAGTTTGTCATTATTTTTTTCCTCTTTCTGTTTAAAAAAAGTTGTTTGAATCCGTTAAAGATATTCATAGCATCCTTTTCTTCGTTGTAATAGCGCTCGTTACATTATCTATTATACAGCTTTTTCGAAACATTGTCAATAATTAGTGATAATTTTTTTGATATTTTTTTATTTTCCTAAAAATCTATCTATGCCACAAGACCTTCCTTATCTACAAATCTTACTCAGTAAATGCTGACAAGCTGATAAACTTACTCTATCGTTTGCACGCAGATAATAATAGACTTCATAGAAACTCTTTTTAGAATGTAAGCTTAACTCTTATTGGCCCGTAAATTCATTTTCATGGGGAACAGACAGAAAGGTTCAACAGCAATTTAAGAATTACTCTAACAAAAAGTCTAGTAGACAACAATTCTACTAGACTCTTTTCTAATCAATCACAATCATAGCCTTAATGGTCTTGCGTTCATCCATGTCTTTATAGGCTTGATCAATATCTTCAAGTTTATAACTTGAAGTGAAGACACGTCCTGGATTGATATCGCCATCAAGGACAGCCTTGAGCAAAATTTGCTTATCGTAAGTCGTGACGGAGGCTGCTCCGCCTGCCACCGTAATGTTTTGAGCGAAGGTCGATCCAAGAGCACGGTTGTTATAGTGAGGAACTCCAACAAAGCCCATCCGGCCACCATTGTGAAGGACTCCCAGCGCCCGGTCAACGGCAGCTTCTGTCCCGACGCATTCCAGAGCTGCATCTGCTCCTCCTCCAAGGATTTCACGGACTTTGGCAATTCCTTCTTGACCACGTTCAGCTACAACAGCTGTCGCACCTGATTCCAAGGCCATTTTTGGCGATCTTGGTGACGGCTCATGAGGACGATTTGGTAAGCTCCACGCATTTTAGCAGCAATCACTGCACATTGTCCAACCGCTCCGTCACCAATGACAACTACCTTATCACCTGGCTTGACGTCAGCAACACGCGCTGCATGGTAACCTGTCGGCATGACATCAGCTAGCGTCAAGAGAGATTTTAGCATGCCTTCTGTATAATCTGAGGGGTTGCCACGGGATTTTGACCAGGGGACCAGTTGGCATATTCGAAGCGCATATATTCTGCTTGCACACCATCAGACCAATTATTACCAACATGACGATCACAAGTTCCATCATATCCTGCCCGACAGGGCATCACATTCCCCACATCCATGAGTAAAGGGAGCAATAACAAAAATCGCCGGGCTTAACCGTTGTAATAGCCTCACCGATTTCTTCGACAATCCCGATAGCTTCATGCCCACTATTTTTGATGGCCCTTTTCGATGTCTGGATTGCGATAATGCCACAGGTCTGAACCACAGACACAGGTCCGAACGATACGGAGAATGACATCATCCGGTGCTTCAATTTGTGGACGCTCCACTTCTACTAGACCCACTTCCCCAGCTTTTTGTATAGACAGTTTTCTTCATAGAACAATCCTGCTTTCTATTCTTACTTGCTTTTAGTATACACCTTTATTATCTATTTTTGTAAGTAGAATACGGGCTTGAAGCTTCTAATGAAAAATTTCCTCTTTTGCGCCATTTGCTTGCTCTTAATTAAGTAATCAATTTGATTGGCTTAATAAATGTTTTAAAAATCTAGCAAAAAGACCTTGAGAAAATATTCTCAAGGTCTTGTTCATAATATATAGTTGAAATACTGGACATGATGGTCTTCTGTGTTAATCAGACTCTCGTACCATAGCTTACTTTTAAAAATCATCTTCATCATCGTCATAAACTCGTTCACCATGGATAGCGATGTATTCTTCACGAAGGCGTTCTTCCTCTTCCCATAGAGGGTCTCTTACCGGTACCATTGTCTTTAATTCTTCCAAACTAATTTCAACCGCTTCATCATAAGTTAGTGAAAGAACATCCTTGTGCAACTCCTTAAAAGTCTCTACATCCACCCAGGTCTCTTTGTCATCCTCGCTAATCTGCCCATCAATTGCACCCGCAACCTCGACTGCCATAATGTATAAGGCACGTTTGTCTACTGTTAAAACATCTATATGAGATGTTGCGATACGTAAATAATCTCCACGTTCTCTCCACTCTGTAATGAAAGTTTTTTCAAATTCAAGGGATATATTTTCATATTTATAGGAATTCCACGGATTTTTTTAAATCATAAGAGGGAATATTATTCCATCTTGAGTCAAAAAAACGCCATTTATCAAAGCTTACTACAAAGTAAAAATCATCTTGCAACATCTCATCATCACCGACGTTTGAGTATGTAATAGGATGACCATGCCACTCCTTAAACCACATTTTCCAGAGCAACTCTCTTGTTGTAAAGGTCATTTTTTTCTTAAAAATCACTTTTTGATGTAAATTCTCACTCGTCTTCCTCTTCGTCTAACTCCACTTCTCCATGGATTTTAATGTATTCTTCATTCCTGCGGTCGTCTTCTTCCCAAACTGGATCTCGAACATCATCCATAAACGGAATTTCTTCAAGGCTCATCTCATTAGCCTGTTCATAACTCATCGAAAGGATATCCTCATGACGATTTTTAAATTCCTTCACACTTAACCAGCTCTCTTTATCATCTTCGCTAATCTGACCATCAATCGCAGTCGCAATTTCAATGGCCATAATATAGAAGGCACGTTTATCAACAGTTAGAAGATCAAGGTGGGTAGAAGCTAAACGTAGACAGTCTCCTTTTTCTCGATAGTCTGTTGCTGGATTATCTTCAAAATCTAATTCAAGATTTTCATATACATGACTTCCAAATTCGTTGGTAATCCCTTCTTTCAACCGAACATTATTCCATCTACTATCATGCATCCACTTATTTAATTTTAAGTGAATAGTTGGGTCTGTTTTTAAATGGGCGAGTATTTCCAAAAATAAGAAAAAAATCTACTCGCTTACCATCTTTAGATTCAAACCACATTCTCTTCGCTAGTTCTAAGTAATCAAACGGAATTTCTTTGGTGTAATCACCTTTAATATAAATTCTCACTCATCTTCCTCATCGTCATCCAGCTCTACCTCTCCATGAATTCGGATATACTCTTCGCGTTTTCTATCCAATTCTTCCCAGAGTGGCTCGTCAATGGCGTCAATCGTTTGAATTTCTTCCAAACTCATCTCATTTGCCTCCTCAAAGGTTAGAGATAAGATATCTTGGTGTTTTTCTTGAATTCCTCGACTGTTAGCCATGTTTTCTTGTCATCTTCGCTCATTTGACCATTAAAGATTGTGGCAATCTCAATGGCCATGATATAGAACGCTCTTTTATCAAGAGTGAGCAGTTCAAGATGGGTAGAAGCGAGACGCAGACATTCTCCATTTTCTCGAAAAATCTGTTACATAAGCATCTTCATAATCTAAATTTAGTTCTTCATCAATTTGTGAAAAAAAGCGATATTTTTATCCCTTCTTGTATCGGAACATGCAACCAACGTTCATCATAATCCTGTTTATCTAGTTTTAGATGAATTGCTATATCATTCCTATCTCTGATTTGACGGAAACCAGAATAGGAGAGGGATACCTTCTCCTTGATAAGTTTCAAACCACATTCTCTTCGCTAGTTCTAAGTAATTAAATGGAATTTCTTTTGTGTAATCACCTTTGATGTATAGTCTCACTCGTCTTCCTCTTCGTCATAAACACGTTCGCCGTGGATTTGGATGTACTCTTCCCGAAGTCGCTCTTCTTCTTCCCATAAAGGATCTCTTACTGGCACCATTGTCTTTAATTCTTCCAAACTAATTTCAACCGCTTCATCATAAGTCAGTGAAAGAACATCCTTATGCAACTCCTTAAAAGTCTCTACATCCACCCAGGTCTCTTTGCCATCCTCGCTGATATACCCATCAATTGCACCCGCAACCTTGACTACCATAATGTATAAGGCACGTTTGTCTACTGTTAAAACATCTATATGAGATGTTGCGATACGTAGATAATCTCCACGTTCTCTCCACTCTGTAATAAAAGTTTTTTCAAATTCCAATGTTATACTCTCATATTCCAAAGACAACCACGGATTACTAGGGATTATAAAAGAAGCTTTATCCCATCTTTCATCAACTGAAGCCCATTTGTGTAACCGAACACCAAAGTAAAAATCATCCTGTAACATCTCATCATCACCGACGTTTGAAAAACTTATTTGCTTACCGTTACGCTCCTTAAACCACATCTGCCAAACTAGCTCCCTTGTCGTAAAGGTTATTTTTTTCTTAAAATCACTTTTGATGTATAGTCTCATATTCTTCTCCTAATTTCAATAATTATTTTGATAAGTTTTTCCAAATTCTATTGAAGATTTCTTCTTTAACAGTTTTATTAAGGTTTTTTTAAGTTATCATTAGTGTTAATCCAATCCCATATTGAGTTTTTTTATTGTAAATGTTCTTAATGTCAATATGCTCATTCACTCTATACCCCGATTTACCACTTCCAGATTGAACCTGGAATACTCCATCACCATTAGTACCACTAGTTGGCTCCCAATCCACACGAAGCTTCACTTTTTCGATTTCCTACTCGAGCTTCAATTAGTTTACCACCCCTGCCAGAAATAGTCTTACTCGTAGGTTTATTGGCCTGCCAGCTGTCGTAGTTGCTAGCTGTATTTAGGCTAATTTTGCCATTGGCTATATTCGTTTTAACAATAGCTGTACCTATATTTCTGGCACCATCTATTACTAAACTTCCGCCAAAAGCATAGCTCAAATCAGCCACTGCTATACCAGCAATTGCAGAAGTTCCAGCAGATTCTAGTCCAAAGAATAAACCTACAGCCTCAGCAACTGTTCCTCCAAAGTAAACACCAATACCAGCTAAAATTTCTACAAGCCCCTGAGCCACTGCTCCTAAATTAGCTTCAGCATTTTCCGCTTCTAGTTTATGTAATTCCTCATTGATCTGGTTAGTATACTGTTCATCGTAACGACCATTCTTATTTACAACGTAGAAAGAACCATCATAATCACTATAATCAATTACATCAATTATATTGCCTTCATTGTCAATTTTTAGAGTATGGTTATAATCATCAACAATCTTATCCCATTCTGAACGAGGTTTACCCTTTAATTTTTCCTTGAGTTGGCTACGATAATAAGCATCACCTTCATCCGATAGCATCATATTGCGAGAAGCTTCTTGAATCAGTCGTTCTTTAGGTTCCAGATATTTTTCTTTGAAATAGTCTGAATCTTTGCCTTTTTGATTTCTTCTACCCAACTCATATTCAAGCCTTCAGTTGAATAATTACCATCGCTATCCAGCAATATCTGGCTGAGCTGACTTGCCCCCTGAATAGCTAAGCCCAAGACCTGCAGGCTATCTGTGAAATACTGAGACACCTGAGCCACAAACCATTCTAGTTTATCTATTTTTTCTTGAATTTCTCGAATACCGATATTTAGTTGAGTTTCAACTTCCATTAAAGCAGATGTCTGAGATAAAAGGTCTCCCAGCTACCTGTCAGCAGAGCTCCTGCATTACGGAAAAAAATCTTGATTATCTGCAATCTGCTTTTCTACTTTTGCCAGTTGCTCATTTTTTATTTTCAGCTGTTCCTTCAGTAGATCCAAGTCCAATTCGCCATATCCAGCCACCTCGGAATCAGCACTTTTATAGGAAGCAAGCTCTCCCTGAATATCATCAATAGCCTCTTGTAGCTTCTTGATAGCAGGGATAATAATCTCAGTAAATAGGCCTTTACCAGCTGTATAAGCTGCACCTTGAAGTTCACCTGATTCTAAAGAAGCAACCAAGTGATCACAACCACTTGACAGCCGATCTGTGACTTGATTAGCTATCTGCAAATTATTGCCCATTGCTTGGATCAGCTGGGCAGAATCCGTTGCACTATATTTTACTCCCACGGCAGACTATTCCTTTCTTTTAATCAGTTTTTCTCGCTCTTCTTCCATAGCATTTCTTGTTTGATGACTGAGTTTTCCCAGTTCATCCATCTGAACATCCACATAATTCTTGACCTGTTGGTTAAGAGACTGAGTATCCGCTAAATCACGACTGAGAGCAGCAGCATTTTGCGGGTGTTCATAAAGAAGATTTTCCATTTGAGTTGTTAAATATTGAAAATCTGTTGCAAAATTCCCCAGAGAATTCTCATATTGACGTTTGAGAAGCATAAATTCATCTTCTTTTTGCTCTACTTGTAAAATTTTTCTCATGGAGTTCCTGACGTTCTTTTTCACTTTTTATCAGTTTTCATCTTAACTCTCCCAGCGCTTGGCTTCTTCTATGTCGCGTTTTTTTCTATTTTAGCAGCAATCTCTGGAATTTTATTGGCCTGGATTAGAACAGCTGAGCTGAAATCACTGACAGCCTGCAACATTTGATTGCAGGCCTGACGGCCAGCTTCCATCCCAGCAATTCCAGTCGTATAGGAAAAATTCAACTTGTTGATTTTTGCGCATTACTTGTATCAAGATCAACTAACTCACTGATTGCGTCTGCTGCTGAAAATTGTACTTGATTGTATTTTCCCCATTAGCTTCTTTTCCTTTACATAATTTTTTTCAGCTATTATACCACATCCAAGGCGAAAGAAGAAGCGTGAGCAGGGAATTCTGATACCGGTTCTATAAATTTCTACAGTTGTCGGTTTTAATAAAAAGTGAACAATAAAAACCTCAGAAACGACATTCTGAGGTTAAGAAGTTTATTTCACAACGATATTAACAAGTTTATTCGGTACACTAATCACTTTCACGACTTCTTTGTCGGCGATTTCAGACTTGATTTTCTCATCTGCTAAAGCGATTTCCTGCAATTCCTCACGGCTCAAGTCCTTAGCTACGACTAGCTTAGCACGAACTTTACCCTTGATTTGAACTACGATTTCGACCTCTGCTTCGACAAGCTTGCTTTCATCATAAGTTGGCCAAGCTACGTAGGAGATACTCTCGCCAGTTTGAGCTAGTGACTGCCAGAGTTCTTCAGCCAAGTGTGGTGCGAAAGGCGCCAGCAATTGGATAAAGCCTTTGGCGTATTCGACATAGAGTTTTTCTTCCTTGTTGGCTGCATTGACAAAGATCATGAGCTGGGCAATGGCCGTGTTAAACTTGAGCTCCTCAAGCTGCTCTGTGACAGACTTGACTGTTTCGTTGTATACCTTGTCAAGAGCTCCGCTATTTTCCGCAACGATTTCTTTGCTTGTCATCAAACGGTAAACACGATCAAGGAACTTGCGGCTGCCTTCCAGACCTTCCTCGCTCCAAGCAATGGACGCATCCAGTGGCCCCATGAACATTTCATAAACACGAAGGGTATCAGCACCATATTGCTCTACTACATCGTCTGGGTTGACTACATTCTTCAGAGATTTAGACATCTTAGCAGGTGCTTGCTCTAATTCTTCTCCCGTTTCGATGTTGAAGAATGAACCATCACGTTTTTCCACCTTGTCAGTCGCCACAAGTGCTCCACGGTGATCACGGTAGCTAGTCCCCAAAAATCATTCCTTGGTTAAAGAGTTTTTGGAAAGGCTCTTTGGTCGGTACCACTCCAAGATCATAGAGGAACTTGTGCCAGAAGCGAGCGTAGAGGAGGTGAAGCACGGCGTGCTCTGCACCACCGATGTAAATGTCAACTGGAAGCCAAGCCTTGAGCAGGTCTTCGTCTGCTAATTTCTCATTATTGTGCGGGTCAATATAACGCAGGTAATACCAGCTAGAACCAGCCCATTGAGGCATGGTGTTGGTTTCACGGCGTCCTTTTACACCATCTTCTCGAGTGACTTCCAGCCAGTCAGTCAGATTAGCCAGAGGACTTTCACCGGTACCAGAAGGACGAATGTCCTTAGTTACAGGCAGGACAAGTGGCAGTTCACTTTCAGGAACAGCCGTTGAAGTCCCGTCTTCCCAATGAATAATTGGAATCGGCTCACCCCAGTAGCGCTGACGGCTAAAGAGCCAATCGCGCAGGCGATAGGTGACTTTTTTTCGTTTCCGACACCTTCTGCTTCCAGCCAAGCAACCATCTTTTCAATAGCGGTAGCCTTGTCCAAGCCATCTAAGAAGCCAGAGTTAATATGCGGACCGTCTTCTGTGTAAGCAGCGTCAGCAACATTGCCCCCTCTAGAACCGGAATAATCTCTAAATCAAACTGCTTAGCAAACTCCCAGTCGCGCTCATCGTGGGCAGGAACGGCCATGATAGCCCCTGTTCCATAGCTTGCAAGCACATAGTCGGCAATCCAGATTGGGATTTCCTTGCCATTGACAGGATTGATAGCATAAGCTCCTGTCCAGACACCGGTCTTCTCCTTAGCTAGATCAGTCCGAGCCAGGTCGGATTTGAGGCTGGCTGCATGTTTGTAGTCTGCAACTGCTTGAGCTTGTTCGGCACTTGTAATGGCATCAACGAGACATGCTCTGGAGCCAAAACAGCATAGGTCGCACCAAAAAGGGTGTCCGGACGAGTCGTAAAGACGGTGAAGTCCTTGTCTGTGTCCTTAATCTTGAAGGTTACATTGGCACCGGTTGACTTGCCGATCCAGTTGCGCTGCATATCCTTGATAGACTCTGGCCAGTCCAGCTCCTCCAAGTCATTGAGCAAACGCTCTGCATAGGCTGTGATTTTCAACATCCACTGACGCATAGGCTTGCGGACAACTGGATAACCACCGCGCTCAGAAGTGCCGTCTGGTAGAACCTCCTCATTGGCAATAGCCGTTCCCAGCTCTTCTACCCAGTTTACTGGTACTTCGGCTTCATAGGCCAAGCCTTTTTCGTAAAGCTTGGTGAAGATCCACTGAGTCCATTTTGTAGTAGTTTGGATCTGTTGTGTTGACTTCACGGTCCCAGTCGTAAGAGAATCCAAGCGCATTGATTTGACGTTTGAAGTTGGCAATGTTTTCCGCTGTAAATTCTGCCGGGTCATTCCCCGTATCCATAGCGTACTGCTCAGCTGGCAAACCAAAGGCATCCCAGCCCATAGGATGCAGGACATTATAGCCCTGAGCCCGCTTATAGCGGCTGAGGATATCTGTCGCCGTGTAGCCCTCCGGATGCCCTACATGGAGCCCCGCTCCTGATGGGTAAGGAAACATGTCAAGCGCATAAAAGTTAGGTTTGTCCTTGTCCATACCAGTCTTAAATGTATGGTGCTCTGCCCAGTATTTTTGCCACTTAGGCTCGATTTCTCTATGATTATAAGTACTCATATTTATCTCCAACTTTTGTGATGTTACTATTATACCATTTTCAAAGGATTTTGAAAGACGGAATCCAGTTTTCACCGATAAAAACTATAAGCCATTTCTAAAGCGTTAATCTTTGATTGACCTCCAAAATTAAAAAGGTGTATAATTCTGACCGGAGGAATAATCATGAATTTACAAACTATTTTCACTTATGTTTTTCTTTGTTATTTTTTTATTAGCACAGAAATGTGGATTAAAAAAATAAAAACTAAGTCAAACAATGTAAATGATTCTGCAGACAAAGGAAGTCGCTACATCATTATTGGTAGTGTTGTTTGTTGTCTTCTATTAATGAATGAACAACTTCTACCTTCTATAGCTCAATTGCCTCCTTTTTTTGATCTATGTTGGAATCCTCATCTCCCCTAGCAGGGTCTCGTATTGCGGATCTATGCGGTCAATTATCTCGGAAAAAAACTTCACACTGGCCGTTCAAACAACCGATAGTCAACAATTAGTAGACCATGGCCCTTATGCTATTGTGAGAAATCCTGCTTATACTGGCAGTATCTTGTCTATCCTTGGCCTATCGATTACTTCACTAAATCCTTTTACAATCATTATCTGTCTTATTTTACTAGTGGTAGGATATAGCATTCGGCTTAAAGTAGAAGAAAAAGCCTTAGGTAATCACTTTGGAAAAAAATTACGAAGCATATTGCCAAAAGGTTAGATACCGAGTTTTTTTCCTTACATCTGGTAATCTCACTAAAAAACAAGCCGCCTTGTCAGCCTTATAGTTGAAAGGTGGCTTGTTTTTCTATTTTGCTTTTATTTATCCAAATCCGGATTCTTACTGTATATTTTTTTCTCAAAAAGCAACCTCATTTATATAAATATGATATGAGCTTGAATTTCATTTTTTTATAGTAACTTTCTCAAAGGATTTTGAAAGACGCTAAAAATGGAGAATGGGGAAAAATCTTTGTTGATTTACCTTGACTTATCTTTTAAAAACAGATAGAATTAAAATTAAATTCATATGAATAAGGGAGATCTATGATTATGAGAAAGACTTTGTTTCAGATTATTGAGCCCCATCAGCAGGAAAGTTTTTATTGAAGAAGCCTACGATATTTTTTTATGATCTTGGCCATCATTGTCAGTTTAATTCCTCTAACTTCAAAAAAAGTCATTCAGGAATCTTCATTTGGCTTGATCTTATAACAACGATTATTTTTTTATTATTGACTATGTTCTTAGGCTTGTCACTGCCGATTATAAATTACAGAAAGGACGGATTTCTTTCCTCCTCTATCCTTTTACTTTCTTGGCTATGGCTGATTTGCTCTGCATTTTACCATCACTCTTTTTGTTAAATGACAGTCTGCGCCTATTTAAGATTTTACGTATGCTTCGTACCCTGCGTATCTTTAAATTTTTCCGCTATTCCAAGAACATTCTGATTTTGACAAATGTCTTAAAAAAACAGAAAGACAGTCTGATTATTGTAGGGGTTTTAGCACTTGGATATATCTTTGTTTCCGCCCTTGTCATTTTCAACGTAGAGCCTAGTACTTTCCTTACCTTTTTTGATGCCCTTTATTGGGCAACGATTTCCCTGACTACGGTTGGCTATGGGGACATTTACGCGATATCAACTACCGGAAAAATCATTACAATGATCTCTTCATTTTTAGGAATTGCAATTGTTGCACTCCCCGCTGGTATCATTACAGCTGGTTATATGAAAGAGATCAAAGAACTATAAAACCTGTTTAGGGAACCCTAAACAGGTTTTTTTGTATATGCATTCACTTTTATACAATTTTAGCTGAGGTTTCTTTCATTTCTTAACCTTTTTAATAAAAAAAGTGGAGTGTTAATAGAGCAACAATAATCATTGAAATATAAACTAGCATGAATTGATTAGAAAGATGATTCCCACTAGCATTCTGCAATACTACTCCATAGGATTCCTTGTATTCATTTACCACCGAAGGTGGAGCACTATCAAATACTTGAGCAATTGAGTCTTTCATCAAAACTTGTTTTAAAAGTGCATTCACTTGTGTCATAGGAAACCAAGTCATAACCTGCTGCAATGTTTCCCCAACTGATCCGATAGAAAGATAAACTCCTGAAATAAATCCGATAAAGGTACCGACGATTGAACTCAAAGTGGTAAAAAGCTGAACTTGTTCGAATAAAGGCTAATACAGGAAGAACCATAGTAGCTGATAAGACTGTTGATAAGCTAACAATTCCAAAAAAATCTTTAGATAGTCCATAGCCGAATAATCTAGAAGTGAACTAAAACCGTTGAAAATCCCAATCGCAAAGACACAAGAGAACATGGTGAGGATCATCCCAAATAGGATTGCAAAAAATAGCATAGGATAGTTCAACCTTGAAATTAGAAATGGGACTAACCTTGAAATCTTCACTCAGTTTCTTTTCCTTATCTGAGACCATTACTCCAAACGCTCCTAAAGTACTGGTCATAGAAACAATCGTCGTCAAACCTGATATCAACCAATAGTTTACCATCTTAATCGTATCGCTCGAAGCAGTGTCGCTACCTAATGCTTCCTTAATGGCATCAATCTGGATTTGGCCTAGAAAGACTTGATAGACTAAAAATTAAAATAATAACTGACAAGAATGACATGAAAAAAACGCCAAACGATCTCTCGTGTATACTTTTCCTATTTCTAGAAATTAGCTCAAACATTCATTTCTCCTCCTGTTTCTTTTTAATAAATTCAAATAAGCTGCTTCCAAGTTTGAATATTCCACATTAAATGCTTCAATGATAGACTTATCTTGGTTTTCAGAAATAATTTCCATCATTTCTTCAACAGAAACATCTTTAAAAAACAATCTCTCTTTCTGACAAAACTTGACTTTTGTTCATAAATTGTGATATCGATAGTGATGTTACAGACTGCCCTTCTTTTAAAAGCAAATTCAAGTTAGTTGTTGAATGCTTTTCAATAAAAGTAGCAATATCTCCTGAGCAATAAAGATTCCCAGAAATTAAAACATGTAGAATATCACATCCAGCCATCTCTTCTAAATAGTGAGTGATGAGAACTACCGTCATATTATCTTTCTTATTCAACTGATGAATGGCATTCCATAAATCATGTCGAGATTGCGGATCTAGACCAGTGGTTGGCTCATCCAGCAATAAAAGTGATGGTCGAGGTAGCAGAGCACGAGCAATATCTACTTTACGTTTCTGCCCTCCTGACAAGCTCCCATATTTTTTATTTTTAATAGATGCAACATCTAGATAGTTTTGTAAATCCTTCATCCTCTCCAAGACCTTGGTCTTAGATAAGCCATACAAGGCACCTCTAGATACCAAATTTTCCTCTACTGTTAAATTTTCATCCAAACGATTGCTTTGAAAAACGATTCCGATATGGCGATAAAAAAATCTTTTTACGGATAGAGGATGCCCGTCAACTTCCCAGCTAATATCTCCTGAGCTTTGTTTGAAATTTTGAATGAGGAGATTAAAGAGAGTCGTTTTACCAGCACCATTGGGCCCAAGAAGACCATAGAACTTGCCTTCTTCCAAAACTAAATCAATTCCCTTTAAGGCTTCAAAGGAGCCATAGTTTTTCTTAATATTTTTTAATCTAATTTCCATTTTTCCCAAATTCCTTCCTCAAGAAGAAGTAACTTCTTTTTTCTACTCCCACTATTATAAGAGATCATTTAACTGAAGTGTGAGGACATTCATGTCCTATTTAAAAAACTCTATGAGTTCCTAGACTCACAGAGTTCTGTTGCTTATTCATCAATTTTACTATAGCGGCTTATATCCTGCTCCCAGTCCAGTCTCATATTCTCCTTAAGGACATCTTCTGGCAATAGCTCTAGCATTAACTTTACCTTTTGATAGTTGTCCTCAGCTTTTTTTCGAGATTATTTTCCAAGAAGAGGGCGATTTTCCACTGAAGCGCATAGCTAAAGACACGATCTTGAAAGTCGTTTCTCCTCAACATCAGCTCTTCTAGGACTCTTAATATTTCGGGTAGTCGGTCATATTCTTGATAGTGAGACAAGACCCCCGCCGCAAAAAAATGATTCTGGCCTGAATTTTTTTCCAATCCATTGGTCGGATAATCAGCTACCGCCTCAAGTAACTTGTTTAGCAAACAAGTAAACTCCTTCTTGTCAAAAATCTTTTCAAACCAAGCGCCAACAGGCGTAAATCAATGATTTCTAGATCCATTTCCGTCAACTTTTCTTTGGCCAAAGCCTGATCCAGATATTCATCTATTAAGCCTTGATCATAGGCAATATTTTCCGTTAAAACCATATCGTTCTTGGCCTGCTTAATCTGAAGATAAAGTTGTTCTTCCTCAGGGAGCTGATCGAAATACTTCCGATAGATTTCCTCGATCAGCTCTTCTCTCTGTTGAAGACGTTCTCCATCGCCATAGTGATATAGCTTTTTCCAAGCGATACTTCAATTCAAAAATAGCCAGACGGTAACTCTAATCGCTCTCTATTTGCTAGTGTATCCAGTGATACTTCCAGTTGCTCAGCAATATAGAGAGCTGTCGCGATGGTAGGCAGAGACTGGCCTTTTTCAATTCGCTGTAGTTGCCGCGTTGTCAAAATGTCTTCTTCCCCACAAATCGCCAGACGACTCAAGCCTTTTTTTCTTCTCTTAGAGATTGAATTTTTCTGTCCTAGCTCTTCCTTAAATTCCACATCAGGCTCTCCTTCTTCCAGATATTTCCTATTATAGCATAATTTGATTATCAAAATTTATCTCTACTAGTTACTAAATAAAAAAACCTGACCAAAGAACTTCGTCTGAAGCTCCTCCAGTCAGGTTTTTTACGTCTTCTATGACTTGTTTGTTACCAAATAATCACACGATCTTCAGGGCTTCGCCACATGCCATCTCCTTCTTGGACATCAAAGGTCGTAAAGAAGTCGTCAAAGTTAGGCAGCTGCACATTGGTCCGAAGCTTGGCTGGCGCATGGACATCGACGCTTGCCAGAAGTTTCATGTACTCTTCTCGACCCTTCATCCGCCAGATACGAGCAAAGTTGGTGAAGAATTCTTCAGCAGAGAAATCTGCTTCTTTCTTGGCTGCTTCCAAGGCTGCTGCAATACCGCCCAGATCTGCCACGTTTTTCTGAAACAGTCAGCTTACCATTGACCTTAGCACCATAGGGAATCCTGTCCTTCGAACTGGTCAATGACCTTTTGAGTCCGTTCAGTAAAGGCTTGATAGTCGTGCTCCGTCCACCAATTATTAAGGCTACCATTTTCATCAAAGGAAGCACCATTGGTATCAAAAGCATGAGAAATCTCATGGGCAATGACCGCTCCAATACCACCGTAATTAGCTGATGAAGACTGGTGCAGGTCGTAGAAAGGCGCCTGCAGGATAGCTGCTGGAAAGACGATCAGATTCTTCTGCGGATTGTAGTAGGCATTGACCATATGAGCTGGCATACCCCATTCCTTGTAATCTACTGGTTGATTCCACATACTCCAGCTATAAGCAATATCAATCTGGCTCAGCTTCTGAGCATTTTCAAAGAGCGTCAGATTTTCGTCCACAACCTTGCGAGAATAGCGCTCAGGAAGCTCGTCTGGATAACCAATATAAGGCTTGATAACATTGAGTTTGACAATGGCCTTGTCACGAGTTTCTGGTGTTAGCCAGTCATTCTGAGCTAGGCGGTTCTTGTAAACTTCAATCATCGTTGCCACTTTCTGCTCCACATCTGCCTTAGCTTCTGGTGAGAACTTTTGACCTGCATACCAAAGACCGATCGCTTGATTAAAAGGCCCCTGAGCTAGGTAATAGGCAGCTTTTTTCTTGTCCTGAGCTTGAGGAGTTCCTGATAAAGCACGTTGATAAGCACCTGCTAAAACACGGATGTCATCCGTTAGATATGGGGTTGTATTGCGAACCGCAGAGAGAATTAGCAAAGCGTGAAGTTTATCCCAGTTTGCAGCTGTATAAATATCTTTAGCTGCTTTCCAGAAGCGTTCCTCAGGAACAATGACTTGGTCGGGTTCTTGACCGATTAACTTGGTAAAAAAATATCTGCCAAAGGCAACTCTGGTAGCAAGGCTTTGAAATCGTCCCACTTATAAGGATGGTAGAGCTTAGCATACTCAGAGCTTTCTTCATTAGAAAGAACATACTGAGCAAAAACAGCATCCAACTCTAAAACCTTGTCTAAAATATCCTTGATTTCCTCTTCAGTAAAATCAAATTTTGCTAGCAAATCTTCCTGTGCCTTTCGCCATTTTGCAAGCAGATCTGCTTTCTGCGGATGGTCTTCCGCATAGTAGGTCGTATCTGGCAAAATAGTGCCCGGTCCATCCGCCCAGAGAACATTAATCCGAGCATCCATAAAGTCAGGCGCTACACCAAAGGGGAAATAAGTCGGCTTACCAGCCAGCTCAAAGTCTGCAATCTTTGAAGCATAGTCTTCAAAAGACGCTAGGTTACGAATTTCATCAATGTAAGCACGCGCAGGCTCAACCCCTGCTACTTCCCGCTTATCATAATCCGCTGCTAGGCGATGGTAAGCAACGAAGTTCTTCAGAATAGCATCTTCTGGTACTCCATCGCCAGCCAACCATTTGTCGGTCGTAGAGAGCATGAGGTCTTCAATTTCCTCAGCTAAGTCCATAAAGCCACCTGTAACAGGTTTATCGTCAGGAATAACAGCTGTCTTAGCCCATTCGCCATTTATTGCATCATAAAAATCATCTTGCAGTCGTGTCATTTTTTTCTCACTTTCATGCTTTTGATATAACCTTATCAAAAATAGCTTTGATTTTCAAATCTTTGTTAAATATTTCCTAAATTCAACAAAATTAACTTGACTTAATTTTTGTGTTAAGGTATATTAATAACGTAGAGGTGATATACATGATTGAGATACAAAACCTAAGTGTTAGCTATCAGGGCCAGCTGGCATTAGATAAGGCGAACGTAACTATAAAAGGCCCTACTATTACAGGAATTATCGGCCCAAACGGGGCTGGAAAATCCACCCTTATTAAAGGTTTATTGGGGATTGTCGACCACCAAGGCCAAGCTTTTACTGGATGGTCAGCCCTTAGACAAAGAACTAAAACGAATTGCCTATGTAGAACAAAAAAATCAATATTGACTATAACTTTCCTATCAAGGTAAAAGAGTGTGTTTCTCTTGGGCTTTATCCTAAGATTAAACTTTTCCAAAGATTAAAGACTTCTGACTGGGACAAGGTCAACCAGGCTCTAAAAATTGTTGGTTTAGAGGATTTTGCTGAACGTCAAATCAGTCAGCTGTCCGGTGGTCAATTCCAACGGGTCTTGATTGCACGTTGCCTGGTCCAAGAGGCGGATTATATTTTTCCTTGATGAGCCCTTTGTCGGTATTGATTCTGTTAGTGAAGAGATTATCATGGCAACTTTGCGTCGTCTGAAAGAAGAAGGAAAAACCATTTTGATTGTTCACCATGATTTAAGCAAGGTGACGGCTTATTTCGATCAAGTTTTTACTTCTTCACAAGAAATTAATCGCTTTTTGGACCAACCGAAAGTACCTTCACCAGAGAAAAATATGGAAAAAGACCTATGGTTCTCAAATTTTTATGAATGGAGGTGCCTAAGATGATTCAAGAATTTATTCAAGGTTTACAGGACTTCCACTTCCTCCAAAAATGCTTTAATTACAGCAATTGTTATCGGTGTTGTTGCTGGGGCTGTCGGCTGCTTCATCATTCTGCGGGGGATGTCACTTATGGGGGACGCTATCTCACATGCGGTCCTGCCGGTGTGGCCCTATCCTATATTCTAGGAATTAACTTTTTCATTGGGGCCATCATTTTTGGTCTGCTGGCTTCCGTTATTATTACTTATATTAAAGGAAATTCCATTATTAAGAGTGACACTGCCATCGGGATCACATTCTCTTCTTTCCTGGCTTTTGGGAGTCATTTTTGATTGGAGAAGCTAAAAGTTCTACCGACCTCTTCCATATCCTCTTTGGGAATATCTTGGCCGTACAGGATCTTGATATGTGGATTAGTATCGGAGTAGCCCTCCTAGTCCTACTAGTTATCGCCATTTTCTTTAAACAGCTTCTGATCACATCGTTTGATCCGCTTCTGGCTCAGGCTATGGGGATGAAGGTGAATTTTTATCACTATTTACTGATGATTCTATTGACTTTGGTGTCTGTAACAGCCATGCAAAGTGTGGGGACTATTTTAATTGTAGCTATGCTGATTACCCCAGCGGCTACTGCCTACCTCTATGCCAATAGCCTAAAAACGATGATTCTTCTATCATCTACTCTGGGAGCTACGGCTTCTGTCTTAGGCCTCTTTATCGGCTATAGCTTTAATATCGCAGCTGGTTCCAGCATAGTGCTAACCTCTGCTCTGATCTTTTTGGTTTCCTTTTTTATCGCTCCTAAACAGCGGTATTTAAAAAGAAAAAGTAAATAAAATTAATTTATGGAGGATTTTTTCTGATGAAAAATGTCGTTATTTAGTTTTGCTTTTAGTGGCTATTGTAGGGCTAGCGGCCTGCTCTAGTCAAAAAAGCAGTTCTGACTCTAGCTCTTCCAAGCTAAATGTCGTTGCAACCAATTCAATTATCGCAGATATCACAAAAAATATCGCTGGCGATAAAATCAATCTGCACAGTATTGTCCCTGTCGGTCAAGATCCGCACGAATACGAACCTCTGCCTGAAGATGTCAAAAAGACTTCTAAGGCTGATCTTATTTTCTACAACGGTATCAACCTTGAAACAGGTGGTAATGCTTGGTTCACTAAATTAGTAGAAAATGCCCAGAAGAAAGAAAAACAAGGACTACTATGCTGTCAGCGATGGTGTTGAGGTCATTTACCTAGAAGGCCAAAATGAAAAAAAGGAAAAAGAAGATCCTCATGCTTGGCTAAACTTGGAAAATGGGATCATCTATGCGCAAAATATTGCCAAACGTTTGATTGAAAAAAAGACCCCTAACAATAAGGCTACTTACGAGAAAAATCTCAAAGCTTATGTAGAGAAGCTAACTGCTTTGGATAAGGAAGCCAAAGAGAAATTCAACAACATCCCAGAAGAAAAGAAAATGATTGTGACAAGTGAAGGCTGCTTCAAATACTTCTCTAAGGCCTACAATGTGCCATCAGCCTACATCTGGGAGATTAATACTGAAGAAGAAGGTACTCCAGACCAAATTAAAAGCTTGGTTGAAAAACTACGCAAGACCAAAGTCCCATCTCTCTTTGTCGAATCAAGTGTAGATGACCGTCCGATGAAGACTGTTTCTAAAGACACAAATATCCCAATCTACGCCAAAATCTTCACTGACTCAATCGCTGAGAAAGGCGAAGAGGGAGACAGCTACTACAATATGATGAAATACAATCTAGATAAAATTTCTGAAGGATTGGTTAATATCAAAAAGGTTAGGAAGCAATCCTAACCTTTTTATGCAAAGAAAAATTGGGCTGAAATGTAGGCGCTCTCAAATTTCCAGTCAAATTATTCGAAAAAAATACTTATTCGGAGTACAATGAAGCTATCAAACATGAATGGAGACTTTTATGACAACTTTTCTTGGAAATCCTGTAACCTTTACTGGAAAACAACTGCAAGTAGGCGACACAGCCCATGATTTTAGCCTGACAGCAACGGATCTATCAAAGAAAACTCTGGCTGATTTTGCTGGCAAAAAGAAAGTCCTGAGCATCATCCCATCTATCGATACTGGTGTCTGCTCAACTCAGACTCGTCGCTTCAACCAAGAACTCTCTGACTTGGACAATACCGTTGTTATCACAGTTTCAGTTGATTTGCCTTTTGCACAAGGCAAGTGGTGCGCTGCTGAAGGCATTGAGAATGCTGTTATGCTATCTGACTACTTCGACCATTCTTTCGGTCGCGACTACGCTGTCCTCATCAATGAATGGCACCTTTTGGCCCGCGCAGTTCTCGTTCTGGATGAGAACAACACTGTGACCTATGCCGAATATGTCGACAATATCAACACTGAACCTGACTATGATGCGGCAATAGCAGCAGTAAAAAACTTATAATCATCACGACCACTCAAACTGAGTGGTCTTTTTATGTCTAATTTTGAAAAAAGAGAGTCTGAAACTTTTGTTAGAACTGATCCTAAGATTATTTCTTTCTCACTTACGAAACAAAGCTTCTTAAGATCTGACACACTACAAAAGAAAACTCTCCCTGTCACCAGAGAGAGTCTGAAAAATACGATTCGTTTTTAGAAAGCTTAAACAATTCTTCCTTGATCGACAACTAGTTTTCCTGCCTTGTAGACCTGATGGGTCAGGTTAGTCGCAAAGAAATAAAGTGGATAGTCAATATTCTTAGCATCTAGGATGGTAATGTCAGCCTGCTTGCCAGTATCAAAGCTACCAATCTTATCTTGACGGTTAACTGAGTAGGCCGCATTGATGGTTACAGCGTTGAGGACTTCCACTGGCGTCAGACGCATCATAAAGCAGCCCAGCTGCATAACGAACTGCAGGTTAGCTGTCGGACAAGAGCCTGGATTGCTGTCGGTGGTCAGGGTAATAGCCATACCAGCTTCCAGCATCTTGCGGGCTGGTGCATAGGTATCTTCCATCAGACTGAAGGTAGTTGCCGGCAGAAGATTCCCGATAACCTTAGCTTCTGCCATCTTGCGAATACCTTCGTCTGTCGCCATCATCAAGTGTTCCGCACTGGTTGCTCCTAGCTCAGCCGCTACATCTACCCCCACCAATAGACTCGATTTCATCAGCATGGATACGAAGCTTGAAGCCCATTTCCTTAGCTTTAGAAAGTAAGTAGCGTGACTCGTCAGCTGTAAAGACGCCTTTTTCACAGAAAATATCACAGAACTCAGCTAGATTTTCTGCTTTTACCCGAGGCAGCATTTCCTCAACGATGAGTTCCAGATATTCCTGAGAACGTCCTTTATATTCTGGTGGAACGGCGTGGGCAGCCATAAAGGTTGAAACTAGGTCAATATTATGGTCACGGTCCAAAGCTCCAACAACATCTAGCTGACGCTTCTCTGTTTCCCAATCTAAACCATAGCCACTCTTGGCCTCAACCGTTGTCACCCCATGAAGCAACATATAGTCCAATAACTTCTTAGATTTATCGTACAGATTTTCAAAAGAAGCTTCTCGCGTTGCTCGAACTGTACTGAGAATTCCGCCACCTTGAGCAAGAATTTCCAGATAAGGAACACCGGCTAATTTCTTGGCAAATTCATGCTCCCGGCTACCGCCGTAGACTAAGTGAGTATGACAGTCAATCAAGCCGGGCGTAGCAATCTTACCCTCATAAGACTGGATCTTAGTATCCGGTCCAATCAGACTAGCATCTGGTTCTCCGCTGCCTACAGCTAAGATTTTGCCGTCTTTTGACTGCAATGTAGCCGTCTTCTAACACTCGAGCTTCCTTCATCTCCGCTCCGAAAAAGGGGATGCCCAAGATCGTTAGGACAAAAGACTTGATTAAAGTGAGTTAATAGTAAATCAGCAGTCATGTTTCTTCCTCCATTTTATTTCTAACATTTTTTTACTTGCTTTTCATCATAATACACTATCGTCAAATTATAGTCAAAAGCTTTTTAAAAAAATAGGAAAAATTCTTTTTTTCTATTTTTATGTTCTTTTCTTGACTTTTTTTATGGACGGGGGTCTTATAAAAATAAGGTCGAAACATATTTTATACTTGACTTAATAAGGAGGAATCTTCATGTCATACTTTAGTGAAAATGAAATTGCAGCAGCAATGACCGTCAAATTAGACGATGTCTTGCCTGAAAAAAACGGTTTTCCAAGAAGGCATCCGCCGTGCACCTGACCGGGGCTTCCGTCTCACTCAGGCACAAACAGAAATCGCTCTAAAAAAATGCTCTTCGCTATATTCCAAAAAAATTCCACGAAGAAGTGATTCCAGAATTTTTTTAGAAGAATTAAAAACTCGCGGACGGATTTATGGCTATCGCTGGCGTCCAAAAAGAACGTATCTATGGTAAAACCAATTGATGAGTATAAAGGAAACTGTACCGCAGCTAAAGCTATGCAGGTCATGATTGACAACAACCTGAGCTTTGAAATCGCCCTCTATCCTTATGAATTGGTTACTTACGGGGAAACTGGATCTGTCTGCGCTAACTGGATGCAGTATAATTTGATTAAAAAAATATCTGGAAGTGATGACCGACCATCAAACTTTGGTTGTAGAATCTGGCCACCCTGTTGGTCTCTTCAAATCCAAACCAGAAGCTCCACGTGTTATCATCACCAACGGTCTCTTAGTCGGTGAATACGACAATATGAAAGATTGGGAAATTGCAGAAGAAATGGGTGTCACCAACTACGGTCAAATGACAGCCGGCGGTTGGATGTACATCGGCCCACAAGGTATCGTCCATGGTACTTTCAACACCCTCCTCAATGCTGGACGTTTGAAACTGGGCGTGGCAGATGATGGTGATCTAACCGGCAAACTCTTCATCTCTTCTGGTCTAGGTGGTATGAGTGGAGCTCAAGGGAAAGCAGCTGAAATTGCTAAAGCTGTAGCAATCGTAGCTGAAGTAGACCAATCTCGGATTGAAACTCGTCACTCCCAAGGCTGGATTAGTCAATTAGCCGAAAGTCCAAAAGAAGCAATCGAGCTAGCTCAGAAAGCTCTGGAAGCTGGTAAATCAACTTCCATTGCCTATCATGGTAACATTGTAGACCTCTTGGAATACGTCAACGAGAACAATATCCATGTCGATTTGCTGTCTGACCAAACTTCTTGCCACAATGTCTACGACGGTGGCTACTGTCCGGCTGGTATCAGCTTTGAAGAACGGACTCGCCTCCTAGCTGAAGACAAGGAAAGTTTTTGCTAAGCTGGTTGACCAAACCTTGGAACGTCACTTCAAGGCAATCAAGACCCTGACTAGCGATGGTACCTACTTCTTTGACTACGGTAATGCCTTTATGAAGGCAGTCTATGACTCTGGCATCAAGGAAATTTCTAAGAACGGCTTTGACGATAAAGACGGCTTCATCTGGCCATCTTATGTAGAAGATATCATGGGTCCAATGCTCTTTGACTATGGTTATGGTCCTTTCCGTTGGGTATGTCTGAGCGGTAAACACGAAGACCTAGTCGCTACCGACCACGCAGCTATGGAAGTGATTGACCCTAACCGTCGCTATCAAGACCGCGACAACTACAACTGGATCCGCGATGCAGAAAAGAACCAGCTGGTTGTTGGAACTCAGGCTCGCATTCTCTACCAAGACTGTATGGGACGCGTCAATATCGCCCTCAAGTTCAATGAATTAGTGCGCGAAGGCAAGATTGGCCCTGTCATGATTGGCCGTGACCACCACGACGTATCTGGTACTGACTCTCCATTCCGTGAAACTTCTAATATTAAAGATGGATCTAACGTTACCTGCGACATGGCTGTGCAATGTTATGCTGGTAATGCAGCTCGCGGTATGAGTCTGGTAGCTCTCCACAACGGTGGCGGAACTGGTATCGGTAAAGCAATCAATGGTGGCTTTGGCTTGGTACTGGACGGCAGCGAACGTATCGATGAAATCATTAAATCTGCTATCGCTTGGGATACAATAGGAGGAGTTGCTCGTCGTAACTGGGCACGTAATGAGCATGCTATTGAGACAGCTATTGAGTACAACCGTCTCCACCAAGGCACAGATCACATCACTATTCCATACTTAACTGACGAAGATTTGGTCAAAGAATCTGTTAAGAAATTGTTCGAATAGGAAAAACTTGTCCTCAATCTTCTAAACTGAGCTAGGCCTCTCACCTAGCTCAGCTGGAAGTTCCACTTTATCCACTTTGTAATTTTTAATAACATATATCACGAGGTAATATCTTATGGCAAAAATTGTTGAATGCATTCCTAACTTTTCTGAAGGCCGCAACCAAGCGGTCATTGACGGTCTAGTGGAAGTAGCTAAGAGCGTGCCAGGCGTAACACTTTTGGACCACTCTTCTGATGCCAGCCACAACCGCAGCGTCTTTACCCTGGTCGGTGATGATCAAAACATTCAGGAAGTTGCTTTCCGTTTGGTTAAATACGCTTCTGAGAATATTGACTTGACCAAACACCAAGGTGAACACCCTCGTATGGGCGCAACTGATGTCCTGCCTTTTGTACCGATCAAGGACATCACAAGTGAGGAATGCGTAGAAATTGCGAAGACCGTATCTGAGCGGATCAACCGTGAGCTCGGTATTCCTATCTTCCTCTATGAAGATGCAGCGACTCGTCCAGAGCGTAAGAACTTGGCCAAGGTTCGTAAAGGACAGTTTGAAGGCATGCCTGAAAAACTCTTGGAACCTGACTGGGCGCCTGACTACGGTGAAAGAAAGATTCACCCAACTGCTGGTGTCACTGCTGTCGGTGCCAGAATGCCACTCATCGCCTACAATATCAACTTGGATACAGACAATCTGGAAATTGCCAACAATATTGCCAAAATCATCCGTGGATCAAGCGGTGGTTACAAGTACTGTAAAGCGATCGGCGTTATGCTGGAAGACCGCAACATTGCTCAGGTTTCTATCAACATGGTCAATCTGGAAAAATTCCCACTCTATCGTGTCTTTGAAACTGTTCGCTTTGAAGCCAAACGTTACGGAGTTGGAATCCTCGGCTCAGAAGTCATCGGTTTGGCTCCAGCCAAGGCTTTGATTGACGCAGCAGAATACTATCTGCAAATCGAAGACTTTGACTACGGCAAGCAAGTTCTGGAAAACCATTTGCTGGGCTAGGAGGACAGAAACCTATGAAATTAGTAGATTTTAAGTTTGACAGAATTTGCCCGGGTCCTAGGCTCAGATGCTCCTGCACCAGGAGGTGGCTCTGCCGCTGCTCTTTCCGCAGCGAACGGTATTTCCCTGACTAAGATGGTTTGCGAATTAACCCTTGGCAAGAAAAAATACGCAGAATTTGAAGCAGAAATTGCTCAAGTGCACGCAGAAAGCGACCGCCTGCAAGAAAGGCTGCTCGCAGCTATTGACAAGGACACTGAAGCCTTCAATCTAGTCTCCGCCGTCTTTGATATGCCTAAGGAAACAGAGGAAGATAAGGCTGCCCGTCGAGAAGCGATGCAACAAGCCCTCAAGGAAGCGACCAAGTCACCTTATGGCATGATGGAAGACATCTTGGCTGCCCTGCAAACAACTCAAAAGGCCGTCGGCAAGTCCAATACCAATGCTGCCAGCGACCTGGGAGTCGCAGCTCTCAACCTTAAGGCTGGTTTGCAAGGGGCTTGGCTCAATGTCCTCATCAACCTATCAGGTGTCAAGGACGAAGCATTCGTCGCAGATTACCGCAGCAAGGGTGAAGAGCTCCTACAAAAAGGCTGCGCTCTAGCAGATGAAATTTATCAAGAAATTTTGAAAGTCGTCTAATAGATAAACGGAAGAGAAGTCCACTCTCTTCCATGAATGGACTTCCTTTCTCAAGAGGTAACAATATGGTTTTATCAGATATTGAAATTGCGAATTCGGTTCAAATGAAGCCCATCAAAGAGGTGGCAGAAAAGCTAGGAATTGCTGAAGATGCCTTGTCTCTTTATGGAAATTACAAGGCAAAAATCAGTGCCGGCCAACTAGAAGCCTTAAAAGACAAACCAGACGGTAAACTGATTCTCGTGACAGCTATTTCTCCGACACCAGCCGGAGAAGGCAAGACCACTACTTCTGTCGGATTGGTCGATGCTTTGGCTGCTATCGGTAAAAAGCCGTTATCGCTCTGCGGGAGCCTTCACTCGGACCCTGTCTTTGGTATCAAGGGGTGGAGCTGCTGGCGGTGGGCACGCTCAAGTTGTGCCGATGGAGGATATCAACCTCCACTTCACTGGTGACTTTCATGCCATCGGTGTTGCCAACAACCCTGCTGGCGGCCCTCATTGACAACCACATCCACCATGGCAATGCCTTAGGGCATCGACTCTCGCCGCATCACTTGGAAGCGGGCAGTGGATATGAATGACCGGCAACTACGCCACATCGTGGACGGCTTGCAAGGCAAGGTCAACGGTGTTCCACGTGAAGATGGTTTTGACATCACAGTTGCTTCTGAGGTTATGGCTATTCTCTGTCTGTCAGAAAATATCACTGATCTCAAGAACCGTTTGGAAAAAATCATCATTGGCTACAGCTTTGAAGGTAAGCCAATAACTGCCAAGGACTTGAAAGCTGGTGGCGCCATGGCTGCTGTGCTCAAAGACGCTATCCATCCAAACTTGGTTCAAACTCTGGAACACACACCAGCCTTGATTCACGGCGGACCTTTCGCCAACATCGCCCACGGCTGTAACAGTGTCCTAGCTACCAAGCTGGCTCTCAAATATGGCGACTATGCTGTCACAGAAGCTGGTTTCGGTGCTGACCTAGGTGCTGAAAAATTCATTGATATCAAGTGTCGTACATCTGGACTTCGTCCAGCAGCTGTAGTTCTAGTTGCTACCATCCGCGCTCTCAAGATGCACGGTGGTGTGGCTAAGAGCGACCTAGCTGAAGAAAATGTCCAAGCCGTTGTAGATGGTCTGCCAAACTTAGAAAAACATCTGGAAAACATTCAAGATGTTTATGGATTGCCAGCAGTCGTTGCCATCAATAAATTCCCGCTGGATACCGAAGCAGAATTGCAAGCAGTTTATGATGCCTGCCAAAAAAACGGGGAGTTGACGTAGTGATTTCCGATGTTTGGGCAAATGGCGGGGCCGGCGGTAAAGAGTTGGCTGAAAAAAAGTCGTTGAATTGGCCGAAGGAGACAATCACTTCCAATTTGTATATAATGAAGAAGACTCCATTGAAACCAAACTGAACAAGATCGTTACCAAGGTCTATGGAGGCAAGGGCGTTCGCCTGACTCCTGCCGCTAAACGTGAGCTCAAACAACTGGAAGAGCTGGGCTTCTCCAACTATCCTATCTGTATGGCCAAGACTCAGTACTCCTTCTCAGACGATGCTAAGAAACTGGGCGCACCTAAAGACTTTTGTTGTGACTATCAGCCAGCTCAAAGTTTCTGCTGGTGCAGGCTTTATCGTTGCTCTGACTGGTGCGATCATGACCATGCCGGGACTACCTAAAGTGCCAGCTAGCGAAAAGATTGATGTTGACAAAGACGGCAATATCAGCGGTTTGTTCTAATAAATACCAAAAATGACAAATGTAACCCTTCTAAAATCAAACGATTTTCAAGTTTCCGATTGGTCGGGGGGAAAGACAAAACAACTTTATCTTTCCCCGTCCACCGGCGACTATGGCCAGCGGGAATTTGACTATCGACTCTCAACAGCAACTGTGGAAGCGGCTGAAAGTGAGTTTTCTGACCTCAGTGGCTTTTCACCGCATTCTTATGAGCCTAGATCATCCTCTTCGCCTGCTCAATGCTAGTAGGCAAGAGGAAACGGCTCTAGATCCCTTTACCCCCTATTTCTTCGAAGGGAGTGATTCTATCACAAGTCGCGGGACTTGTACCGACTTTAACTTAATCTACAGCAACCACTATCAGGGACAGATGATTGCCGTCTCCAATAAGCAAGTTCTCATACGAGACGAAGAGATTCAATTTATCTATGCTTTGACAAATCTAACAGTGATTGGAGATAACTTTCCACCACTTGATATAGAGGAAGGAAATTTTCTGATAGTGGAAAAAGAGACTCAGGAAACTGAGCTGCATATAATGTTTTCATGTAACCAATCTAAAGGCTCTCCTCTTGCCATTTGGGCTGGTTTAAACCACATCCCCGCTAAGTAAAGATACAGTGATGCTCCAAGATTGGTTTGCCACCACCCTATCTTTACTTGGAAGGGATCCTCATATCTCTAAAGGAGAAACATTATTATGGATGCAAAAAAACTCAACACACAAGAGCAGGAAAAAGCGAAATTCAGCTTTGCCGGTGCAACTCTTTATGGTATTAATGCCGTTATCGGCTCTGGTATCTTCCTTCTACCGCAAAAAATTTATAAAGGACTTGGACCTGCTTCTCTAGCTGTCATGTTAGGGACTGCTCTCCTTGTTATTCTGCTAGCAGTCTGCTTGGCAGAAACTGCAGGTTATTTCAATAAAAAAATGGTGGAGCCTTCCAATATGCCAAGGAAGCATTTGGTAACTTTGTCGGATTTAACGTAGGCTTTCTGGGTTGGGCGGTTACCATCATCGCTTGGTCCGCTATGGCTGCAGGATTTGCAAGACTCTTTGTCATTACCTTCCCAGCTTTTACCCCTTATGAACTAATCCTTAGTATCACTTTAATTGTCTTGCTCAGCTTGATGAATATTGCTGGTTTAAAGACCTCTAAGTTTTTCACACTAGCTGCAACCGTAGCTAAGTTGATTCCAATCATTGCATTTGCAGCATGTGCCATCTTCTTCATCAAAGGTGGAATCGACAAAGGAAACTTTACTCCCTTCCTTCAGCTAGAACCTGGCGCAGATATCATGAAGGCTATCTCAAGTACAGCTATTTATATCTTCTATGGTTTTATCGGCTTTGAAACCATGTCTATCGTTGCTGGTGAAATGCGCGATCCAGAAAAGAATGTCCCACGTGCTATTCTAGGGTCTATCAGCATTGTATCTGTTCTCTACATGCTCATTATTGCAGGAACCATTGCTATGCTAGGTAGCCGTATCCTACAAACAGATGCTTCTGTGCAAGACGCTTTTGTTGAAATGATTGGCCCTGCTGGGGCATGGATCGTTTCTATTGGAGCCCTTATTTCTATTGCCGGCCTCAACATCGGTGAATCCATCATGGTACCGCGTTTTGGAGCAGCTATTGCCAATGAAGGTATGTTGCCTAAAAAAATTGCTGAAACCAATTCTAAAAACGCACCTATCTTTGCTATCATCATCTCAGGAGTTTTAGCTATCGCATTGCTCTTTACAGGAACATTTGAAGTATTAGCAGCTCTCAGCGTAGTCTTCCGTTTCTTCCAATACATCCCAACTGCTCTAGCCGTTTTGGTATTGAGAAAGAAATATCCAGATAAAAAAGTAGTCTTCCGCGTTCCATTTGGCCCAGTAATCCCAATCCTAGCAGTCTTAGTCAGCCTTGTCATGATTTGGGGTGAAAACCCAATGAACTATATCTATGGTCTCATAGGTGTCCTTATCGCAAGTGCAGTATACTATATCTATATTGTACTGATTTGTGAAAATAAAGTTCTTGAATAAAAGGAGAATAAATCGTATGACACATGTAATAAATTTGGATGGCGAACACCTTACTTTAGAAGATGTGATCGCAGTAGCCCGTCATGGAGCTACCTGCGAAATCGACCAAGAAGCTAAGAAAGCTGTAGAAGCTTCCCGTAAAATCGTGGACGACATTGTTCGTGAAAAACGGGTGGTCTATGGTGTTACAACTGGATTTGGATCTCTCTGCAACGTTAGTATCTCACCAGAAGATACGACTCAACTACAGGAAAATCTGATCCGTACCCACGCTTCAGGCTTTGGTGATCCCCTACCAGAAGACGCAGTCCGTGCTATCATGTTAATCCGGATTAATTCTCTGGTAAAAAGGCTACTCTGGTATTCGTCTGTCTACTGTCGAAAAGCTTCTGGAACTGCTCAATAAAGGCGTCGTGCCATTCATTCCAGAAAAAGGCTCTTTGGGCGCTTCTGGTGACTTAGCTCCATTGGCTCACATGGTTCTTCCTATGCTAGGACTGGGCCACGCATACTATCAAGGCCAATTGCTCTCTGGCCAAGAAGCTTTGGACAAGGCTGGGATTGAAAAAATTGCTCTAGCTGCCAAAGAAGGTCTGGCGCTAATTAACGGTACGACTGTCCTAACAGGTATCGGAGCTCTGGCTACCTATGATGCCATCCAATTGCTTAAATTATCAGATGTCGCCGGCGCTCTTTCTATGGAAGTCCACAATGGTATTACTAGTCCATTTGAAGAAGACTTACATACCATTCGACCTCAGAGCGGTCAGCTAGCTACAGCCCGGAATATCCGCAACCTTCTAGAGGGCAGTGGCAATACGACCGTAGCTACTCAACAACGTGTTCAAGACCCATACACACTGCGTTGTATCCCGCAGATTCACGGTGCAAGCAAGGACTCTATCGCTTATGTCAAGACCAAGGTTGAGATTGAGATCAACTCCGTTACAGACAACCCTATCATCACCAAAGAAGGTCATGTTATCTCAGGCGGTAACTTCCACGGCGAACCAATGGCTCAGCCATTTGACTTCCTCGGTATCGCTATTTCTGAAATCGGAAATGTTTCTGAACGTCGTGTAGAACGTCTAGTTAACAGCCAACTGAGCAAGCTACCATCCTTCTTGGTCAAACACCCAGGACTCAACTCTGGCTTTATGATTACCCAATATGCTTGTGCTTCTCTTGCTTCTGAAAATAAGGTTCTGGCTCATCCAGCCAGCGTAGACTCTATCCCATCTTGTGAAAACCAAGAAGACTTTGTCAGCATGGGAACTACCGCAGCACGCAAGGCAGCTGAGATTCTCAAGAATTCTCGCCGCATCGTGGCAACAGAAATCATGGCAGCCTGCCAAGCTCTAGATCTGAAACCAGAAAACCATGAACTGGGCAAGGGAACCAAACCAGCCTACGACCTCTTCCGTCAACATGTCCGCTTTATCGAATTTGATAAGGACATCGAAATCTATGAAGAGCTCAACAAGGCCTCTGAGCTGATTGAAAGCGATGAATTCCTAGCAGCAGTTGAAAAACGCTGTGGACTTAAGCATTCAATTCTAAATCTGATACTCTTTGAAATTGATTTTTTTGAAGGTCTTAAACTCTTTTTGACGGACTTCGGTTCTATCAGCAGTGGCTTACCTTGTCAAATTTGGATCTTCGTTGAGTCAGAAAAGCGAATAAAAGAAGCCCACGCTTGTTCAGCTGGGCTTTCTTTTTTCAGCTAAAAGTCATTGACAGCCATAGTGGAAACTCTTATAATAAAGTCGCTAGTGCCATTAAGCAAGGTCAAATAAAATGAAAATCTCAAGGGCAAATCTTAGAAGCTAGAAAGAGTTTGATTAAGGAGAAAAGTAACAATGAAAAAGCCTCTAAAAGTAGACTATTTTGCAATTCTACATCCACTTGTCTTAATCATTTTTACCAGCAATGGCCTACCTCATTTGGCATATGTTAAAAACCATTTTATTTACTTTTTTTATATCTCCTAATAGGCAAGTCTATTGTTAAACAGGACGATAGCTTTCTCATTGTATTTTTATATATGTATCGCTGTTTTTATCCTTTATTCAGTCGGCTTTTTTTAGCACAACTGATGCTCCATATTTGCAATAGCAAAGAGAGCACCCTTTTTACCTGTTTGGTGCATGCTTACAGCTTTAATTCTACTTGTACCAACGGTTGAAAATGGCCGAATCCTTAGCTCTGGATGGACACCATATGCTTATTTTCTTTCAATTGCAGCCTATATTGCTTATCTCTTTTCGAAAAGGCCAAAGGTTAGAGGGCTACCGGTCCAACGCTAAGATACGCTACGCTACATGGACTGCATTGATTCTCGCCATTATAGTGGCTTTCTTGTAAACAATTTCCTCTCCACTAAGCTCCTTTCCCAGCAGAAAGTCATTGACAGGCCTAGTGGAAACTCTTATAATAAAATCGCAAGTATCGTTATGGAAAAGGAAAAGATTATGTTAGAAGATTATTATCAATTAGATAACAGCTATTATCAACGGGGGTCGAGGATAATTTATATGCTGCCAAATGGGGTATGGTTATCGAATTCTTAAATTTAAATGACCCAAACTTAAAACCTTTTGAGGGAGTCAACTTTGCCTTAATTGGTTTCAAGAGCGACAAAGGAGTCTATATCAACCACGGTCGGGTTGGGGCAGTTGAAGGACCACAATCTATCCGTACTCAATTGGCCAAACTGCCTTGGCATCTAGGTCGAAACGTCCGTGTCTTTGATGTCGGTGATATTGATGGTCCCAATAGGTCTCTGGAACAACTCCAAAGCAGTCTAGCGAAAGCTGTCAAGCGCCTGCGGGAGCTCAATCTTCGCCCCATCGTACTGGGAGGCGGGCACGAAACAGCCTACGGAAACTATCTCGGACTCAAGTCTTCACTAAAACCCGAGCAAGAATTAGCCGTCATCAATATGGATGCCCATTTTGATCTTCGTCCCTATGACCAGACTGGTCCCAATTCCGGTACTGGTTTTCGCCAGATGTTTGACGAAACTTTGGCTCAAAAACAAGTCTTTAACTATCTCATTTTAGGTATCCAAGAACACAATAATAACCTCTTTCTCTTTGATTTTGTAGCTAAGTCTAAAAGCCATCCAGTTCCTGACTGGATTAGATATCTACCAAATGGGCCACAAGGAAGTCTGTAAGGTTGTTGATGCCTTTCTTGCAGACAAGGAACAAGTCTATTTGACCATTGACATTGACTGCTTTGCTGCTGGTGCTGCTCCCGGTGTCAGTGCTATTCAGTCGCTGGGCGTGGATCCAAATTTAGCCGTTCTGGTCTTCCAGCATATCGCAGCTTCAGGAAAGCTAATTGGTTTTGACGTGGTAGAAGTTTCTCCACCCCACGATATTGACAACCATACAGCCAACCTAGCTGCCAGCTTTATCTTTTTATCTGACCCGGGTCTGGGCCCAAATACATGATTAATCTTTTTGTCAGAATAAAAGAGAGGATGAAATTCATTTTCATCCTCTTTTATTTTATATTTGATTATCGAGACAGTCTCAAGCGCAAGCTTTCCAGTTCTTTTAACTGATGGCGGTCCCGATAAAAATTAAGATGGCTTTTAGCCGTATCATAGTAATAATCAAAATCCCGAGTCAATAACTCTTCAAAACCACTTTCTTTCAAATCTCCTAGCAGAAGTTGATATTTAAGCACTGCCATCAGGTAGTAAATTAAGCCCTTGTCTCGAGGGTTGCCATATCGGCTAATCAATTCTTCTTTCTTTCTCAGCAAGTCCAAGACTGGCTGATAGTCTCCTTTTTCACAGCTAATCAAGCCTAGATAGACTTCCAACTGAGTCTCCTTCCAAGGAAAACTAAGAGATTCCATAGCTTTTTTAGCTTTCAAAAGGATCGCCTCTGCCTGCTCATAATCTTTCAGCTGATAATAGGTCATGCCTAATCCAATATAGAAGGCAAATATTGATGGCTCTGCTATTTTGTTTTCTGTTAGATCAATTGCTTCTTTCTGGTGGGCCAAGGCTGTTGTAAAATTCCCACGAATCTGCTCAATCTCTGCCAGATAATCTAAAGCCGCTGCAATCTGAATCGAATATTTGGAGCGAAGCGAGTCTGTTAGGCTAAAACAATCAATAGACTGATAGAGATGGTGAAGCGACTGTTCTTCATCTCCGATCATGAGATGATATAGCCCCTTCAGACGAAGATTGACGGCAATGGCTTCGTGGTTATTGGCCTGGACTGAAGCATCCAGAGCACGCTCCGTATAATAGCGCATCTCAGGAATATTCTCCGTCTGAATACAGTAATAGATCATCTGCCGATAACCTTCCAGAAGGAACTCCATTTGCTGCAGTTCCTTGGCTGAAGCAATCACCTGCTGGATATTGTCCATCCCCTGCTGGTAATTTCCTGTCCGAATAGCATAGCGCCCTTCCAGATAGAGGAAACGAAGTACCAGCAATTGAAAATCCTTATGATTTTGATGTTTGCTTTCTAAGTCCTTTATTTCCTGACGAATTCGATCAAATTGCTCCAGAACAGCAGTCTGGTTGTTATCCTCTGTCTTTTTCAATAAAAACCAAACTCCCGTGAGTAAATTGGAAAGAGTTCATGATGAAACTGTAAAGTAGCTTCCAAATAATGCAACTCGTATTCCAAAGACTTGATCGGTTGCTTAGACATCTTATAATGATAGGCAATTTCATTGAGCAACTGGGAATGATAAAGGGGGTCTCCCAAGCATTCTTCCATGCTCTGGGCAATCTGATGATGCAACATCCGGCGCTTGGCTATTGACAGACGCTCATAAGCATATATTTGCAGGAGTTCCTGACTAAAAATTCACTACCAGTCTGTCCTCTTCTTCCACCTCAATTAAGAGTCGCTTTTTGTCTCAAAGCCTCAATAATTTCAACCAAGTCTTCCACAGGTAAAGCAAGTAACTTGGTCAAAAAGGAAAGCGATGCAGGTTCTCTGAAACAAGCTAGATAGTCCAGTAGTTCCTCTTCCCCACTGCTAAGATGATCCAATTTTAAAGACAGCTTAGCCTTAATAGCCGGCGTCAATGGCTGAAACTTTTCTCCTCTCAAGAGTTGCTCAGCATATTCTGACAGGAAGAATGGAATCCCCTGGCTAACTCGATAAATGTCTTTGACTTTTTCCTCAGAAAGAGCTTCTATGCCCTTTTGAGCTTGTAGATAAGCTACACTATCTTGAAAAATTGAGGGGCTGTAGCTCAATAAAAATCAATCTTATCACGAACCAGCAAATGACTGAAAAAAATGTTCCAAATAAGAAGGAGTGCTGAGGTGTTTGGTCAACACAAAGGCCACTGGGTAATCATACATATGGTTCATGACCTGTTCCAAGACTGCAGTACTAGCTGCATCCATCCAGTGACAATCCTCAATTAAAATTACCAGAGCTTTCTTCTTGGAAATTTTCTGCAGAATATCGACTACAAACTGGGCTAATTTGTCTGCATCTAACTCAGCGCCAGAGACCCCTCCTGTTAAGATTGGAAAAATAGCTTTCCAAAATGACTTGCCACTGACTAATTGTAAGAATCTTGTGCTGAATGACCAAATCACCCAAACCATCCAGTAGACCACGCCAAGGCTGAAGCTCAGACTCCATTTCTTCCTTAAAAACACTCGGCCATAACAATTTGAAAGTACTTGGTCTGATTGGCTAGCACCTGACGAGTCACAGTGCGTTTCCCTATGCCTGTGCCACCCACTAGGACTAGAGCACGCGCCTCCTGTTCTCCCTAAAAATCTTAGAAAAAAATAAGACTCTAAGCGCTGAATTTCACTCACTCGACCAAAGAAATGGTCCGTATTCCGAAGAAATTGCTTGGTTTTTTTCTTTCACTCCGATCTTTAGCAAGAACTTCATGATAAAGTTGTTGAATAGACTCATTGGGACTAATTCCCAGTTCTTTGTCCAAGAGATTCACTAGTTTATAGTAAGTCTCAATAACCTTCCCTGGTCGATCATTATCCCGGTAGAACTTCATGAGCAAATGATAATTCTTTTCATCAAACTCGTCCAAGCTAATCAAACGACGCAGATTTTGCTCGGCTTCTTCTAGATTTAGCTGATCCTTTTCTTTTTCAAGCTGATGGTAGCAAGCTTGGACATAAAGTTGCTCATACTGGGTCCGCATTTTGGAAACCCAGTAATCAAAAGCTTCGCTATCCTTAAGATAGAACCCCTGCAAAAAATCTCCTTGATAGAGAGACAAATGCTCTGCTGGTTTAGCTATAAAAGTCTCCACATCACTTTCAATTTTTGAAGTTTGGATTAAGAGACAAAAACTGTCCTGTTGGGCGCAATAATCCAATCCCCACCTAAGAGTTTATTGGCCTGGTAGATGGTATTACGTAGATTTTTAGCAGACTGATTGTCCTTATTTTCCCAGAGGATTCCTGCAATTTCTTCTCGATTAACCGCTCCATTGATATGAAGATAGTAAATCAAGGCATTTATTTTAGCAAAAGGGAAGAATACTTCCTCCTGATCAAGAAAAACACTGGGGCTTCCCAATAGTTTCAAGCTCAAAAGTTTTTTGTTCATGCAAACGCCTCCAAGAAAGCTTATAGAACTACTATAAACAAAAATAGAAAGTTTCGCAAGTAAGGAAGTTCACCAAGCTTTGGTATGCTTATTTTTAAAAAGGGACAATTGAGAAGGATTGCTCCTTTCCAGACAAGTCAATTTAAAAAGGCCTTATCCTTATTGATCGAACAAAGAATTTTCTTTTGAAAATAGCTCTTCTTTATACCCTATAAACTTTTTCTAGCGTTTGGTCCTTATGACTTAAAAAATATTTTTCCAAAACTGGCGTAGCCAAGCCCAGCAACGGACAAAGAAGGCTGGTCGATTTAAGAGGCTTTTTAAAACGGGCAAGTTCCTTTTTGACTTCCTTTTGAATACTCTCTTTCCCTGGAACATAGACACTTTTAGCTGAGAGATACCCCATTGATCCACGATTATTTTTGTGGTGCCTTAAATTTTTGCCTCCATTAGCCATCGCTCTTCTGCGAAAAAAAGAGGGTCCCAAACGGCTGGTGTTTTAACATCATAGCGAGTATGGGAAGCCCGATTCCCTGGACGATTGCGGTCACCATAGTTAAAGCTAGCACCATTAACAAGGCCATTTTGGCTAGTCCCTTCTGGATCCATAATATTGAGGAAGCGACCTTGCTGATCTAAAATGAATTCTGTATGGAAATCAAGTAAAATTTTGATATTGACTTGGCTTTTTGACCATCTGGATAAAACACCTGACCCGAAAGCTTATCTATATAAGCCTTATTATGCAAACGAGAGGACTCATTGAAACTATAAGGCATACTTGGCTGAGACTTAAAATAGCTGGCCAAGGCTTCTGCATCTGTCATCCCCTCTGCCCTAAAATGCTCTCGGACCCACTGGGCTTGTTGACTGGAAATCAGATAGCGAAATTGATGGACCTGGCTTTTCAATTCCTGATTGCCATCTGTCTGACTGAAATCATCAGCTGGAAAGGCCATCTGTACCGTTTTAGCAAAAAGTTCGCCAAAAAAACTATCGTGAGGTGCCAAATTCGGACTGAACTTCTCTAGAAGCGAAACAACTTCATCCTGTCCCCCTTCTAACTCTTTGGGCATTCCCACGCAAGCTAGGGCAAGTCCCAGTAATTTCTGAGCTTGGAGAGGGGAAGCCTGACGACTATCTAACTTCCATAACTCTTTAAAGAGCTCACTGCCAAAAAGTTGAGCTTCTTGCCAAGGCACTTGAATATTTGCTTTCCCAATTTTTTTCGGCAGATCTCTTCCACTGCCTCATGTGACCAGCCCAGCTCTTCCAACCACTTTTTTTGATTCTCTACTTTATTTGCCACTGGCAAGTTCCTTCCCGTCTTTTTTTATCTATTATATGCATTTTTTTATTTCTTCCGTCAAACTAGAAGACTCCCTTTCTATAGGATAGCAGAATTTTTTTCTAAAGTCGATCCTTTTTTTCTGCCTAAGAACCACTTGACTGTATTCTTGTCTTATTTTTTTGCTATACTAATAATAAGAAAAATTGAGGTATAACATGACACCTAATAAAGAAGATTATCTAAAATGTCTCTATGAACTTGGAACCAGACACAATAAAATCACTAATAAAGAAATCGCTCAACTCATGCAAGTCTCTCCGCCAGCTGTAACAGAGATGATGAAGAAGCTACTAGCTGAAGAATTACTCATCAAGGACAAAAAGGCTGGTTACCTCTTAACCGATTTGGGGCTAAAATTAGTTTCAGACCTCTATCGTAAACATCGGCTAATTGAAGTTTTTTTCTAGTGCACCATCTGGGCTATACCACAGAGGAAATCCATGAGGAAGCCGAGGTTTTAGAACACACTGTTTCTGACCACTTTGTTGAAAGACTGGATCAGTTGCTGGATTATCCCAAAGCTTGCCCCCATGGAGGAACCATTCCAGCTAAGGGAGAACTCCTAGTTGAAAAACATAAACTTACTTTAGAAAAAGGCTAAAGAAAAAGGCGATTATATACTGGCCCGTGTCCATGATAACTTCGATCTCTTGACCTACCTTGAAAGAAATGGCCTTCAAGTAGGCAAAACTATTCGTTTTCTAGGCTACGATGACTTTAGCCACCTCTATTCTCTTGAAGTGGATGAGCAAGAAATCCAACTAGCCCAACCTATTGCCCAACAGATTTATGTAGAAAAGATTTAAAAGTTCTTTGAAATTCAAAGGGCTTTTTTTGACAAGATAATAGAAAAGATATATAATAAGTATACTTACTATTTTGGAAGTGGTATAAAAAAATGAAGCAACTTGATTTTAATTCAATTTATAAAAATGATTCCCAACAGTCTACTGGTCTCCTCTTTATCCGTGCCTACCACAAGTGGCATGGTCTGATTAAAAGCCAACTGAAAACAATTGATCTGACCCATCCCCAATTTGTCATTTTGACTAGTCTTGCAGCACTTCTACGTCAGCAAGAATGGGTGAGTCAAACCGATATCGCCCGCTTTTCTGACATGGATGTCATGACCGTATCCCAAATCATCCGACTCTTGGTCAAAAAAGACTTAATCATGCGGGAAATCCATCCCAAGGACAGTCGTGCAAACATCATACTTCTGACAAAAACAGGGGCTGCAAAAGGTCAATCAAGCCCTTCCTTTAGTTGAAGGTATTGATCAGGCATTCTTTGGAAAAATTAGAAGATAAAACAGAGATATTGAATCAACTCTTAATAGAACTGGAGACCGCAAATGACTAGATTTTGGATTGGCGTCGTATCAAAAGAACATGTACTAAGAGGGGTAGAAGGTGGATTTTGTCAACTCTGCCATGGAAAAAAAGCACCACTAAACCGAATGAAAAAGGGGGACTACCTTCTACTACAGTCCTAAATATCAGATGAATGATCAAGAAAAAGCTGCAGAACTTTACAGCAGTTGGTAAGATCCTAGATGATACAGCCTACCAAGTAGAGATGTTCGAAGATTTCTTCCCATTTCGGCGAGATGTCAGCTACTACCAGCCGGTCATAGACTGCCCCATTGAGCAAGTCCGCCAGCATCCTCAGTGGCGTCAGTATGCCTCCCAGCTAAGATACGGGCATTTCGAAGTTTCGAAGGACTTCTTCCTTTATGTTTTTGAGCAAATGAAGGTCGACCGTCCTACAAATAACTAGAAACAACTATACTTAATTGACTTTTTCCCTCAAAAAGCCTGCACTCGCTTTTTCTTAAAATAATGAAGTTCCGATTCATGAAATAAATCGGAACTTTTTGATTTAGTAGTGAAATTCTTAGCCAATTAAATTAACAAGAAAGCCGATAGCATACCCGTAATCACATTGGCTAAAGCATGCATGATCCAGCTGGCTAAAATAGAACCACCAGATTTCTTTTCATTGACAAAACCTAGATAAGCTGCAATGCCACCAGTACACAAAATGATGACTAGGGTTTGCAACCAAGAAACCTCTGTTATAAACATAAGGCCATGAAGGAGCCCAAAAAGAGCAGCTTGTATGGTATTGGCTATTCCAAAAAGACAAGCAGACAGAGAATCTTTTTAAAAGAAAACCTCTGAATAGTAGTTCTTCTGGCAGGGAAGTTTGAAAAAGACTATAAATCAGAACAGCTGGCAAGGCTTGGAAGCCGAGGCCAGCAAAGCTTGAAGTTGCCGTTTTAAGATCTTTAACGGTAGTATACAGTACTAAATACGAAAAAGATAGTGAAGCTTAGTAAACCAAGAAATATCCAGAGCCACATCTTATGATTGCCAGTATCTTTTAGTGGCTTAAAAGCCTATCCAATCTAAAAATGAACTTTTTCTTCTAGCTGTCACAAACCACCAAATAAAAAGGAAGTAACATAAACAAAAACAATTTGAATCAGAGCATTTGTCATTTGTTGAATAAGACTTACCATCATTAGAAACTCCTTTCTCTCTTTTCTTTACCATCATTATATAAAAAACAAACTTCAATTATTTATTAAGTAATTCTAAATTGTTTCTAAAAAAAGAGAGGTTTCAAAGGTATAAAAATCAAAGGTTTTTTTACTGCTTCAATTTTTCTTGCCAACCCGCTTACATTTTGTTAAAAATGATGTCAAAAAAATCAGTGAGGAAAAAAATTATGCCGCAAGAACTTTTTAAAGAATTTGCCCAGCTAGATCAAGTGGAAGCTATCGTTCTCGGTGGCTCTCGTGCTGGACAGTATTTTGACAAAGACTCAGACTATGATGTTTATGTCTACTTGACGGATTCCATTGCTCCCATGACTCGACGCAATATCCTCAGCAAGTACTGCTCCTACATGGAAATCGGCAATCAATTTTGGAAACTAGAAGATGACTGTGTGCTAAAGAGCAAGATCGAAATTGAGCTTATTTACCGTACACTGGATAGCTTTGATAAAGACCTGCAAACTGTAGTCCTAGATCACCAAGCTCAGAATGCCTATACCACCTGTATGTGGCACAATCTGCTCCACAGCAAAAATCATCTACGACCGCAATGGTCGCTATGAGGCGCTTCAAAACAAGTACAGACGACCTTATCCAGCTGAGCTGAAAAAGAATATTATTAAGAAGCAGCTCCTCTTACTTGATCAAGCCATGCCAGCTTTCTCCAAACAAATTGAAAAAGCGCTCAAGCGTCAGGACCTGCTCAGTATCAATCACCGTAGCAGTGAATTTTTTGCTTCCTATTTTGACTTGCTCTTCGCCCTAAACGAACAGACGCATCCTGGAGAAAAGAGAATGCTGGAGTATGCAAAAACCAACTGCCCGCTATTACCTCAGCGTTTTGAAGAAACTATACATGCCTATTTTGAAAAACTATACACTGAGCCCGCTGAAGCAATGAAACTTATCAATCAGCTAGTGACGACCATCAAAGAAGCCATTCCTCAAGAAATGATTGATGGGTTTTAGAAATATAGCCTGAAGTCACAGCCTCATTGCTGCAGAAGCTGAAAAAACAATTAGGAGTTTGAACATTAGTGTTCAAACTCCTTTTCATATTTATTCTCAGCGATTTTTCGTGTCCAGAATAATAGTTACTGGGCCATCATTGATTAGCTCTACCTGCATGTCTGCGCCAAAGAGACCAGTTTTCGTTGGCACTTCTTGCGTCAGTAGTTGATTTAATTCATCATAAAGACGACTGGCTAATTCGGGTGGCGCCGCCTTGACGAAAGCCGGCCGATTTCCCTTCTTAGTATCCGCATGCAGGGTGAACTGAGAAATAGAAAGAATCTCCCCTTCAATGTCTTTAACAGACAGGTTCATCTTGCCCTCATCATCAGAAAAAAATCCGCATATGAACGATTTTACGAACAGCATAGTCCAAATCATCTGGACCATCATCTGGCCCGACTCCTACCAAGAGGAGCAAGCCAGACGAAATTTTTGTTGTGTACTTGGTTCTCAATCGATACCTGAGCTTGTTTTACACGTTGAATGACAATTTTCATTTCTCTGCTTCTATTCCCTTTCCATCTGGATATCCTCTATCCTACACAGCAACTTCGTCCGCATACTTATCCATTGGTCCGCTTAACTGAGTAGACCTCCGGCACGCTCTTAATCTTATCCACTACCGTCGTTAGCATAGATAGATTAGCAATACCAAAAGAAACGTGGATATTGGCAAATTTCATATCCTTAGTCGGCTGAGCATTAACGGTAGAGATGTTTTTAGTTGTATTTGATAAAAACCTGCAGCACATCATTGAGAAGACCTGTCCGATTTAATCCATAGATATCGATGTGGGCTGTATATTCTTTGGTCGTATTATTTTCTTCCCACTCGACATCGATCAGGCGTTGCTCATAATTTTCCTGAGCCTTAAGGTTCATACAGTCCAAGCGATGGATAGCCACACCACGACCCTTGGTAATGTAGCCAACAATATGGTCACCCGGAACAGGGTTACAACATTTAGCAATCCGAATCAGTAGACCAGATGCCCCCTGAATGACTACACCTCCCTCATGTCTGACCTTGAGGGTTTCTTTGTTTTCGACCTTGACCTCGCCACCTTTGACTAATTCCTCAGCTTCAGCTCTGGCCTTGGCCCGCTCCTCTTCACGGCGCTCTTTTTCAGTCAGACGATTGAAAATCGAAATGGCTCCTATCTCACCAAAACCAATAGCCGCAAACAGAGCTTCTTCTGTCTTGTAGCTGGTCTTTTGCAGAACCTCTTCCATATGCTTCTTGTCCATGTACTTATTGGCGACATAGCCATTTTCCTGGAATTGAGCCTGCAGAAGTTCCCGACCTTTAGAGATAGATAATTCCTTGTCTTGGTTTTTAAAGAATTGACGAATTTTATTACGAGCCTTACTGGTCTTAACCAGACCAATCCAGTCTCGACTGGGACCAAAAGAATTAGCACTGGTGATAATCTCAACCTGGTCACCTGTCTTAAGCTTAGTCGTCAGTGGAACCATGCGTCCATTGACCTTGGCACCTGTTGCCCTTTCCCCGACCTTGGTATGAATCTCGTAGGCAAAGTCGATTGGCCCTGAATCCTTAGGGTAAGGCACGCACAGAGCCATCAGGCGTAAAGACATAGATTTCTTCAGCCAGATAGTTTTCTTTGACCGAATCCACAAATTCTTTTGGCATCGCCAGACTCTGCCTGCAATTCCATCAATTCTTGAATCCAGTTCATTCCGATTGCAGATTCTTTGCTATCAACCTTGCCTTTGATGCCCTTCTTATAGGCCCAGTGAGCTGCAACCCCGTATTCAGCGACTTCGTGCATTTCCTTGGTCCGAATCTGAAACTCAATCGGTCCCTTTAGGCCCATAAACCGTCGTATGGATGGATTGGTAACCATTGGCTTTGCGGTTGGCAATATAATCCTTAAAACGGCCTGGCATTGGTTTCCAGAGCTCATGGATATAGCCTAGCATAGCATAGACATCACTTGGTGTCTCCAAAATGCAACGAATAGCAATCAAGTCATAGATTTCATCAAATCGCTTTTTTTCTTGTCCTGCATCTTACGATAGATCGAGTAGATATGCTTAGGTCGCCCATAAATCTTCCCATGTAGATGACGTTCAGCTGCATAGGTCTCGATCTTACTCACGACTTCTTCGACCAAGGCTTCTCTTTCACGGCGTTTTTTTCCTTCATCATGTGAGAAATCTTATAAAACTCGACTTCATTGAGATAGCGGAAAGACAAGTCCTCCAACTCCCACTTGACGCTAGAAATCCCCAATCTGTGAGCCAAGGGAGCATAGATCTCCATGGTTTCGCGCGAAATCCGCTCCTGCTTATCCTTGCGTAAGTGCTTGAGCGTCCGCATATTGTGAAGGCGGTCCGCCAACTTAACCAAGATAACCCGAATATCCTCCGACATGGCCATCAGCATCTTACGGTGATTCTCAGCAAGCTGCTCCTCGTGGGATTTGTACTTGACCTTCCCCAGTTTGGTCACACCGTCTACAATCGTCCGGACATCTGGACCAAACTCACGCTCTAAATCATCTAGGCTAGCATCTGTATCTTCTACCACATCATGCAAAAAACCACAGGCAACTGTGACTGCGTCAAGCTTAAGCTTGGCCAAAATCCCAGCTACTTGAATAGGATGAACAATATAAGGCTCTCCTGACTTGCGAAATTGCCCGCTATGACAATCCACTGCATATACCAAGGCTTTCTGAACAAAAGCCACATCCTCAGCTGCTAAATATTTCCTTGTTAAAGCGACGACCTGATCGCCCGTTAAATTCACTTCTTTTGGCATTCATTCTCTCCAATTTCTTGCCTATTATTTTATCATTTTTAAGGCAATAAGAAAACACTTATGCAAAGATGAACTGCACCCCAAAAGTTAGACAGAAAAAATCTAACTTTTGGGGTGTTTTATAATGAAATTAACTTATGAAGATAAGGTTCAAATATATGAACTGAAAAAGCAAGGAGAAAGCATTTAAGCAACTTTCAAATCAAATTTGGGATGAAATGTTTTCTGATCTAAAGATACATGACTAAGATTGATCTGACCGTTATGGAATAGAGATTGCTAAAAAGGGAAAGAATCGTTACTATTCTCCTGAATTAAAAACAAGAAATGATTGATAAAGTTCTGCTTGATGGTTGTTCACTAAAGAAGTGTATCTTTGGATTATGCTTTGCCCGATCCTTCATTGTTAAAGAAATGGATAGCACAATATAAGAAAAAAACGGGTATACTATTGTTGAGAAAAACAAGAGGGAGAACGCTTAAAATGGGACGTAAACCAAAGAAGAAACCCGAAGAGATGACAAAGCTAGAGCGACTTCAGGAAGAAATTAGAATATTTAAGAGCGGAGAATGCTATTCTAAAAAAAGTTGAGAGAACTCCGATTGAGGGACGAAGAGAAGCAAGAAGAAAGAAACGGAAATTGTCCAAGGATTAGTAACAGAGTTTGCCTTTAGAGATTCTTCTAAAGATTATTAAGCTAGCTCGTTCAACCTATTATTACCAATTGAATCAACTAGATAAAAGTCGATAAAAGATCATGATATTAAAGCTGGAAATTCAAGCTATTTATGACTGAGCATAAAGGGAAATTATGGTTATCGTCGAGTAACACTTGAATTAAGGAATCGTGGTCATGCAGTCAATCACAAAAGGGTCCAGCGTCTAATGAAAGTTCTTGGTTTAACAGCTCGTATTCGTCGTAAACGCAAGTATTCTTCATACCAAGGAGAAGTTGGCAAAGAAAAGCAGATCAATCTTATTCAACGCAAATTTGAAGCAGCTAAACCAATGGAAAAAGTGCTATACTGACGTGACAGAGTTTGCCATTCCAGCAAGCACTCAAAAAGCTTTACTTATCGCCTGTTTTAGATGGTTTTAACAGCGAAATCATCGCTTATAATCTGGCTACATCGCCGAACTTAGAACAAGTGAAATCTATGTTAGACCAGGCTTTCGGTGAGGAACATTACGAGAATACTATTCTTCATAGTGATCAAGGATGGCAATATCAACACGATTTTTTTATCACAGGTTTTTAAAGAGTAAAGGGAATCCAGCCATCTATGTCACGTAAAGGGAAATAGTCCAGATAACGGCATGATGGAGTCCTTCTTTGGTATCCTAAAATCTGAGATGTTTTATGGTAATGAGAAGTCGTTTCAGTCACTTGAGCAATTGGAACAAGCTATTGTAGACTATATTGATTATTACAACAACAAACGGATTACAGTAAAACTAAAAGGACTCAGTCCCTGTGCAATACAGAACTAAATCCTTTGGATAAATTAATTGTCTAACTTTTTGGGGTCAGTACAAGAGCCTGGCTTGTTTTTAATAAAAAGACAGCAGAAATCAAAAATACTGTACCTCATCCGATGAGATACAGCATCCTTTTAGTTCATTAGTTCAGACAAGACACTGACTGCGGTCAAGGCATAAAGCGGAGCAGTTTCAGCCCTGCAGGATACGTGGGCCTAGACCTGCTGATACAGCACCTGCTTGATGAAAGGCGTCTATTTCATCTGGAGACAGACCGCCCTCCGGTCCGAAGATAAAGAGCACTTTTTGCGCCGACTGCTAAGCCTGACAGAGCCCGGACTAGAGCTGCAGATTCTCCTTCTTTGGCTACTTCTTCATAGGCCACAACGATGGTGTCAAATTGAGCCAGCTGAGCAAGAAAGTCTGCCTTTTTATCAAAGAGCCGAACTTCTGGAATCAGATTGCGCTTGCTCTGTTCTGCTGCTCCCTGAGCAATTTTTCTCCAGCTTTTCACTCTTTTTAGCCAACTTTTTGCCATCCCACTTGGCCACCGACCAGTCTGCCGGAAAGGCCCAGATAGCACTGGCTCCTAGCTCCGTTGCTTTTTGAGTGATAAATTCCAACTTATCACCCTTTGGGAAAACCTGAAGCAATGGTCACTTGGACCGGCAACTCGGTATTGTCTGCTAGCTCTTCCAAGATTTCCAAGCTCTGCTGACTGGGATTTAGCACCCGAGCCAGTCGTTTCACGCCATCATCAAAGACTAGTGTGACTTGATCGTCCTCTTTGAGTCGCATGACCGAAAAACATGTGTTTGGCCGTGTCCTTATCCGTGACCACCAGAGGAGACTGAGGGTTTCCTTTTATAAAAATACTGCTGCATCTAACCACCTATCACGCCTGAAATGTCCTGCGTTTTCTTAAAGACACAGGCATTCCATTCGCCCTGAATCATATGCGTTTCCAGGAAAAAAATCCTGCTGCTTCCGCTGACTCACGCACCATTTCCCACTTCTCAGAAATGATCCCACTCATAATCAGATAGCCCTCGTCCTTGACCAAACGATAGGCATCCTCAGTCAGATAGATGAGAATATCGGCCAAGATATTGGCAACAATGACGTCCGCCTCGATTTCTACCCCTCGAAGAAGATCTCCCGGTGCCACATGGATATTCTCCATACCAGAGTTGAGCTCGATATTTTCCTGGGCCACGCGCACCGCCACCTCGTCTAAATCATAGGCGTAGATCTCCTTAGCACCTAAGAGAGAGCTAGCAATGGAGAGGACACCGCTGCCTGTGCCCACATCCAGCACCGTTTCACCGCCTCGCAAGACCTGCTCCAGCGCAAAGAGGCTCATCTTGGTCGTCGGATGAGTGCCTGTACCAAAGGCCATACCGGGATCCAGTTTGATAATCTTTTCTCCCGCAGTCGCCTCATACTCCGTCCATGACGGCACAATAGTTAAATCATGGGTAATCCGAGCCGGCTCAAAGTACTTCTTCCAGTTATCCGCCCAGTCTTCCTCAGCCAGCTCCTGCCGAGTCAGCTGAATATCTCCCGTCTCCAAGCCAAAGCCATCCAGCTCAGCTAGTCGCTCATTGGCCTGGGCTGCAATGGCATCTATATCTACAGAAGCCGGATAGTAGCCCGTAATCTTGACCCGCCTCGCTCTGCTCCACTTCTGGAAAAAAAGCTCACCGTACTGATCAACCTGCCCCAGATAATCTGCACTGTCATCGATAGCCACACCCTGACTGCCAAGCTCAATCAGAATATTCGAGGCCGCTTCCTCCGCCTCACGCTTCACTTCAATCGTTAATTCCTGCCAAGTGTCCATAATTAAGATACCAAGCCCGTAAAACACAAGGCCAAAATAGGAAATTCTCTAACGACGCTTATGTCTAAGAGAACTTTATTTTTTTGCCACAGTGTTTAGGGGGGTTCAGTTTAGAAATTCAACTGAACAATCCTTTTCTTTGTTTATTTCATTGTCTTCGTCATGTAAACCATATCCATGCCCTCTTTTTCGGGCTCAGTATGGGTCTGATGATAGCCATTTTTCTCATAAAAAGCCACCATGCCTTTATCCTGGAAAACCGTACACAAATCCCATTTCATAATGGTAGAGAATGTCCCCTCAATCAGAGAGAGCCCCTCGGAGCCATATCCTTTATTCTGGTGCTCTGGCAAAATCGCTACTGTTCCAATCCAGCCCGCTGTCTGTTCATCATTTGTATTCAAGCGGATAAAGCCAAGAATCTTCTCGTCGTCTTTAACAAAAATAATAAAAAAACTATTGGGCTGCTCAACCAGCTTCCAGCGAATCCGCTCTCGCTCCTCCAGATAGGGGTCGTATTGATCCTGATATTTCTCATAAACGGCCTTAAAACTCGCTCGCTGAATGGCAATAATGGTCTCTAAATCCTCAGCTCCCGCCCGTTCAATATGAATCATGCTCGCACCTCCAAATAATCGCTCAACCTGTCCTGCAGCTGTGGAATAACCTTTTTATCTGATAAGAACTGGCTCACAGCCATCATCTGATAAGCCTGCCCCTCATCGCCAAAGACGATACCGGCAAATTCTTCCTGAGTGATGGTTCCGACCATAAAAATAGAGGTTTTCTCTGGATCAAGCATTCCTTGATATTCCTTAACCCAGAGAATATCCGCTTCTTCAAGCTTCAAACCAAGCTCTTCAAAAACCTCTCTTTGGACGCATTCAAAGGGGGCTCCTCGTCCTCGCGGCCACCGCCCGGCAACTCCCACATATTAGGGTATGGAATGCTTGCCTTATCATCTCGCAAGATAGTCAGTAGCTTTATCATCACAGATTAAGGCAATCTTGCAGCCAGAAAAATTCCATCTGTTTGTGCAGTAAATCTAGTCCTTCTTCATCCGTCATAGACGCCTCCTAGTACCTCGGATAAGGATAAAAGTCTGTCTCAGTCAAGTCCGCTCTGCCATTTTCAAAAGCCTCAGCATTCCAAGCTAACTCAAACTCTGCCACCTCTGGATCTGCTAAGAAGTCCATGAGTGCATCGAGACCCGACTCAGCCGTTTGGGTTAGGAAATCCACGAAATAAGCTAGAAACTCCCGCGACAGGCCCTTCTTAGGCTCATAGGGCAGGGCAGCCAGATAGTCCTCGGCCTCAAAACGAGACTTGACCGGATTATAGAAAAGCACGGCTTCCTCAAAGTAAATATCCTCAGCTGAGGCATTGCCCTCAGCATCAACCGTCTCAATCCCGCCTGGATTTTGCACCTCAAGGAGAAAGGCGACCTCGACTGCGTGATTCTTCTTGTCCCAGTTTATCTCATAGTCAAAAGGAAAGCTCTTCCCCATTTCCTCGTCCAATATCTCCAAAAAAACCGTACTTAGCCATGATTTCCTCTTTTCATTGTGATAAAAATATTACTATCTACAATAGTAACACAAAAAAAGCCAAGAAAAAAACACTTGCAGAAAGGAAATCTTATGCCAGAAAACCTCGCCCTGCGCATGCGGCCTACTGACATTGATCAGATTATCGGCCAGCAACATCTGGTCGGACCTGGAAAAATCATCCGTCGCATGGTTGAAGCCAACCGCCTGTCCTCGATGATTCTCTACAGGGCCACCCGGCATTGGCAAAACCTCTATCGCCTCGGCTATCGCCGGCACAACCAAGTTCGCCTTTCGGACCTTTAACGCCACCGTAGATAGTAAGAAACGCCTGCAGGAGATTGCTGAAGAAGCGAAATTTTCCGGCGGACTGGTGCTCCTACTGGATGAGATTCACCGCTTGGACAAGACCAAGCAAGACTTTCTTCTACCTCTATTAGAAAGTGGCCTGGTCATCATGATTGAGCGACGACAGAAAATCCTTTCTTTTTCTGTCACCCCAGCCATCCGAAGCCGGGTCCAGATATTTGAGCTTGAGCCCCTCAGCAACGACGACATCCGGACAGCCATTCAGTTAGCCTTGAAGGATAAGGAAAGAGGATTTGATTTCCCAGTGGAGCTAGACGATGAGGCTCTGGACTTCATTGCTATCTCTACCAATGGAGACCTGCGCTCTGCTTATAATTCACTGGATTTAGCCGTACTCTCTACCCCAGAAGATGACAAGGGCATCCGCCATATTACACTTGATGTGATGGAAAACAGCCTGCAAAAGAGCTATATCACCATGGATAAGGACGGGGACGGCCATTATGATGTGCTCTCTGCCCTGCAGAAGTCCATCCGTGGCTCCGATGTCAATGCCAGCCTCCACTACGCAGCTCGGCTCGTTGAGGCAGGAGACCTGCCTAGCCTAGCTAGACGCTTGACCGTTATCGCTTACGAGGATATTGGCCTGGCAAATCCAGACGCTCAAGTTCATACCGTTACAGCTCTGGAAGCGGCGCAGCGGATCGGCTTTCCTGAAGCCCGCATCCTTATTGCCAATATTGTTATTGACCTTGCGCTTTCGCCCAAATCCAACTCAGCTTATGTGGCTATGGATAAGGCACTTGCTGACCTCAAAACATCAGGGCACTTGCCTATTCCGCGACACCTGCGTGATGGGCACTACAGTGGAAGCAAGGAACTGGGGAATGCCCAAGACTATCTCTATCCACACAACTACCCTGGAAATTGGGTCAAGCAAGACTATCTACCAGAAAAAATTCGTAATCATCACTATTTCCAAGCAGAAGATACTGGTAAATATGAACGGGCTTTGGCTCAAAGAAAGGAAGCTATCGACCGTTTGCGAAAAATCTGAAATCCTTTTCAAAAAATTGCACTTTCCTCTTGATTTTTTTTGAAAAAGTGGTATTATATAAACATAGAAACGCTGTGGTGTACGACTTCACACTCTAAGTGTTGACCGACTATTTTTGTATTATTAGGGAAACAAAAGTCTTCTAACAGCATGTAGGCCGTCTCACACGGAAACAGCTTCAGTTAGAGCGAGTTGCCCACCTGCTTAATTGCGCGGGTTCAATACAAACCGTGAAGTTTCGGCACCAATACAGCTTTTTTCTTTGCCTCCTTAGCTCAGCTGGCAGAGCAGCGGACTCTTAATCCGTGGGTCACAGGTTCGATCCCTGTAGGGGGCATCTACATACAACAGGAAAAGCCTTGTAATAAGGCTTTTTTTCGTATCTGTTCTACTTTTGGTCAACTAATGGATATCAACGGTATAATTTTATGAACACTCTTCTGAACTGCACCCCAAAAAGTTAGACAGAAAAAAACCTAACTTTTGTGGCGCAGTTCATTCGCGTCACATGAAGTTATTTAAGCATCTCCTTTTTTTTCATTACCATTTTCTGTTATAATTAAATTTGTACTTCTAGAAATAGAAAGGACTTAAAGATGACAACTCTTATTAAACATAAACGTGTAGAATTTTTCAGAACTATTTTTATGACCTAGTGTTTTGTTTTTTTGCAATTTCAAAAAAGTAACTACTTTAATTGACCATCTTCATAACGGTATTTTTGACTTGGAATTCTTTCCTTGATTTTTTTCATGGCTGCTCTTGGTTCTCATCGATTCCTGGATGATTCAAACCGTTTATACCAATCGCTATGGAAAGAACTCTTTATTTAACATGGTAATCATGTTTATCAAAATGGGAATTTTACTCTTTATAGACAATATGATTGGACCTGATTGGCAACAATATTTTCATTATCTCTGTTGGGCTATTGGTACATTAACCCTTACCTTATTTTTTCAATATTTGGTTGAGTTTTTTAGAAAATCAACCGATGATGTTAATCGGGAAAGTATCAAAGGTTTTCTATGGATAACAGGTCTAGGAAGTTTAGGAGTCTATCTAGCAGCTCTTCTTCCTATTTACGTTAGAGTCTATATCTTCTTTGCTAGTATTCTGCTAACATTTATTATGCCAATTATCTTGCTTAGTAAAGATAAGCATTACCAGGTAAATCTCCCCCATTTAATCGAGCGCATCTCCCTTCTTGTCATTATTACGTTTGGAGAGATGATTACGGAGCTAGTTAACTTTCTTTACAATCGAGAATTTCTCGATTTATTCGGTTCTTTATTTCATTATTATGCTTTCTCTGTTCTTGTTTTATTTTGGTCAATTCGACCATGCTATTGATGAAAAATCTAATCAAAAGGGACTATTTCTAATTTACAGTCACTATCCTATTTTCATTGGACTTATTATGATGACTGTATCGATGAGTTTTCTTCAGAATCCTGAAGCTAATCGTCTCTTTGCAACCATCTTCTCTTATATCGGATTTGGCCTCTTCCAAGTTGCTGTCCTAGTAAATGGGCCCTGTAACAAACACTATCTTCGCTATTCGAAAAGTTACTACTGTGTCCAAGCGACACTCTATCTGGCTGCCTTGATTCTCTCTTTAATCTTTGCTTCTAATCCTATAATAGTAGTGAGTATTACAACCATTTTAGCTCTAGCTATAGCCATTCATTTTATTTATTTTTATATGACACAGAATAAAAAATATTCCAAATCTAACTGGGAGTTGTTTTAATGAGTTTATAGCATTAAAAAAGGCTTTGGGTTTTCCAAGGCTTTTTTTTCATTAATTTGTTTTTCCATTTTATCCTCCGATTTGAACTCGCACTGACATTTATTTATAACAACACTATATATCTAGTATGGCATAATCATTAGGTATTATAGATTTTCAAACCAAATGTGAGTCATTCGTTTTTGCCCCACTTTTGCCCCATTTTTGAAATCTGACATTGAAAAATACCTAAAAAGTATTTCCCTAAAAATCAGCTATATTTCAACATTTTTTTGTTTATTTTTCAATATGAAAAGTTCTTACAAATCCATGCAGGGGGCATAGAAATAGCAAAAAAAGCCTTGTAAACCAAGGCTTTTTTTGCTTAAATTTTTAGGATATTCTGAGTCTAATATAGATGAAATTCTTTTTCTCATAATAAAAAAACGCTACATAGCGTTTTTTTTATTATTCTTAGTTACTCATCTAGTCGAATAAACATCATTGCGTTAAGTAAGGAGATGAGTGCGACCGTATTAATATTATTGGAATAGATCAGTCTCTTGTTCTCAATTGGTGGAATAATAAAATTAGAAATAATAATGTCGAAAGGTGACTCTTTTTAAAAGAATCAATTGATAGTTCTAATTCACTCCAAACCTCCAGTTCAAAATTGTTGCTGCAATAATAAGAAAGAGTCTCTGCTACTGATTTTGCATGATACTGATCAAAATTACTCATGACTAAAACCTTTAATTTAGGTTGATTTTGTAAAAGATTTAACACTAAGTGTTTGCTATGGGTAATAAAAGTATAGCTCAAGTGATTGACTTTCATTGAATTGTAATCCATATCCAAAGCCTCTAGATAATGTTCAATCCCTTCTTTCACCTCTGAAACAAAGCGAGGGAAAATATTTTGAAAGTTCTTGAATGTATTGCCTTTTTGATCAAATAGGATAAACTCTGTCGATAATTCCTGCCGATGCAGATGTGCCGTATTATGCAGATGCCAGATCAGATTGTCCTTATTGTCTACCTGGAGATTATACTCTCTTGATACCTGATCTACTAGATCTCCCAATAACTGATACGATTTTTTTACATAGCTGTCTGTTTTTGCATGGTTCAGAAATACTTCTTCATCTATGAAAAACATTTTTTGAAAATAGGATACAAACAGTTGACCGATCACTTCTTTATTCAGAGAGATATGATATTCAGAGTCAAAGCTCGCTACAATCTCGTCAATTCCTTCTGCCTGCATGAAAGATTCCAACAATTGGTTGTTAAAAAGAATTTTTTTCTCAACTTCCAAGAAATGACCAAACTTTATTCGGTATAAATTCGTAACAAGGAGCAACTTTAACATTCGTTGAGTTGCGAAATTGACTGGAAAGGCAGTTTCTTTTATAGACCAGTGCTAAAAAGCTTACACAAAGGTTCTACTGAAAAAAATCTTCAAAGGGCCATTCAAGGAAATAATATTTCTCTGAAAAAAATACTGGGCAAAAAAAGTAACGGATATCGATCTCATTTCCAGTAATTCGAACTGGATTGAGGCTGATTTCAAAACGATATTGTTTCTTAATAATTTTATTAATGTGACCGATGATACGGTAAAACGAGGATGAACTGATGTAAAACTCTTTGCAAATACTACCAGCATCACATCCTTCATTAAAGAAGGCAAATTCTAAAAATTGAAAAAGTGAGTTGAATGTTTAAAAAAATGGTGATAAACCATCTCAATATCACTATCATCGGTATTAATGATACGGATACCATTTGTTGAAGAATGAAATATCAAGTCAGGAAAAGCAGACCTGACATGGGACAAGTCATCTTTTACAGAACGTTCTGTACAGTGTAATAATTCTGCTAACTCAGAAATATGAAACCATCGTTTGTTTTCAAATAGCAATTCTAATAATTCTAATTGTCTGTGACTTTTTTTAGACAGTAATTTCTCGCATTAAAAATGTTATCTTTCTTTATAATATAGTGTTTATATTGTCATGCAATTATACCATATTGTGTATATTTAAACTAATCCAATAACTCAAAAAAATATGAGAAATCATATTGTTTTTTTCTATCAAAACCCTATGAAATAAACGTTTTATTGTTTTTTTATGTATCTAAGATACATAAAAGCGATGATAAAAAGTAAGCTGAATTATTATGTTTCAAAGTTGGAAAATTATATAATCATATTAATCAAAAGATTTGAATTTTTGATTTAGTAAATTTAGAAAGGAGAATCGATATGCTTTTGGTCTATTATTGTCGGAGGTGTTATTGGTCTTATTGCTGGATCAATCACTAAAAAAAGGTGGCTCTATGGGTGTTATTGCAAATATTGTTGCAGGTTTAATCGGTTCAACTGTCGGTCAATCACTTTTTGGGAACTTGGGGTCCTAGTTTGGCTGGTATGGCCTTGCTTCCTTCTATCATTGGTGCAGTTATTGTAGTAGCTGTTGTATCATTTTTTTGTAGGTAAAAAGGCATAAATTGTCTTTTTACTTTCAGAATACAATTTAAAAACTTAATGATGTGAGGATTCAATATGTCAAAAATCAAGAAAAAAATACTTTTTCTCATACTATGTATTTTAATCTTGACGATTTTGATTCCTGTTTTGCTAGATTTTCATAAAGTTAGCGGTCTGGGGCTTCAACTATTTACCCGGAAGTTGTTCACTTGGAAGCAAATTCCTTTTTGTAGGATACTATCTTTCTAGATATGTCTTTTGGGGCACTGTGGTTTTTAGCAAGCTTTAATCTTACTACTGATGTTAGTGATAGTTTTTTTATCCTAAGAGACGTTTAGAAATTCAGCTAGCTGATGCGGATGGGAAACTGATGCTGAAAAAATTCAGCGATTGAAGGATTTGTTCGTAGTCTGGTAACAGATCACGATTTAATTAAAGATCCTACAGTTTCAGTAAATAGCCGTAAAAACAAATGCATGGTGTCCGTTAAAGGGGCAATCGTTCCTTCGGAAAAACATTATCAAGAGAAGTCAGTTGATTCAAGAAGAAATTGCGTCTGGATTGACAGAATTCTTCGGAATCAATCATAATGTCAAGCTTTAAAATCTCTGTCTCAGACTTCAAGCCAAAAAGAAGTGGCTAAAAAAACTACTAGTCGTGTAAAGTAAGGAAGTAAAAAATGGAATGGTTTAAAAAATATCAATATCCAATCTTGTCTGGATTAGCAGGCATTATTCTAGCGTGTTTTATCCTATCCTTTGGCTTCTTTAAGACTCTATTTGTCTTGATTTGCGCTACTCTAGGGGCAGGAATCGGATATTATATTCAAAAAACAAAAAAATATTTAAATAAGAATAAAGGAGTTTAATATGTCAAATAAAGATGTTAAAGATGTTGCAAAAAAAGAAGTTGCTCAAGCAGCTCACGAAGTAAAAGGTGAATTGACTTATGATGATAAGGTCATTCAAAAAATTATTGGCCTTTCTTTAGAGAAAGTTTCAGGTTTGCTGGCTGTTGACGGTGGCTTCTTCTCTAACTTAACAGATAAATTGATTAACACTGATAATGTCACTAACGGTGTTAATGTTGAAGTTGGTAAAGAACAAGTTGCTGTTGACTTGAATGTAGTAGTTGAATATCAAAAGAATGTTCCTGCATTATACGACGAAATCAAGAAAGTTGTTGTGGAAGAAGTTTCTAAGATGACTGACTTAGAAGTTGTTGAAGTCAATGTTAATGTTGTTGATATCAAAACTAAAGAACAGCATGAAGCTGATTCAGTTAGTCTTCAAGACCGAGTAACAGATATTGCAGAATCAACAGGCGAATTCGCTTCAGAGCAATTTGAAAAAAAGCAAAATCTGGACTCAGCGGAGGCTTCTCAGCTGTTCAAGAAAAAAAGTTGGTGAAGGGGTAGATGCTGTTAAAGAAGCTACTTCTAAGGAAAAAAACTCGCGTTCATTAATACTAGAACTACGAAAAGAGATTATTATTTTTATTTCTTTTTCTATAAATAAAATACTTAAAAAAACTCATAATGGAGGTAAAGATTATGTCTACAGAAGAAAAAAATTCAACCAAGCTAAAGGTTCTGTTAAAGAAGGACTAGGAAAAATTAACTGGTGATAAAAAAACAGAAAAAAAGAAGGGGCTGCTGAAAAAAGTAGTTTCTAAAGTTAAAGAAGTCGCTGAAGATGCCAAAGATGCTGTCGAAGGCGCAATCGAAGGCGTTAAAAAATATGATTAATAAAGATGACAAATAAAGCTAAGAGTTAATTTCTCTTGCAAAACATCTTTGTAATTTATAATAGTAAAAAGAGAGTGGGACAGAAATCGGTAATTCGTTAGAATTCGATTTCGTCGTCCCACCTCCGCACAGTTGAGTAGGGGCTGTAAAAGCTGATGGAATCAGCGTAGTAGAGCCCACTCAACCACTGCGTCATGCTCGACAATCCAAAGACAATTGAGAGGCTAGGGACTTTTATCCCAGCCTCTTTTTCATTTCTCTTGCAACGAAAGGTAATTTGATTACTCATTTTTTTAGTCTTCGTTTCACTCTTTTTCCTTATCAATCTTTTTGAAGATCCTGATCATTCTTATATTGAATAATAAATTCTACTACTTCTTTTTCAGTCAATCTATCATTGGATAATTGTGAAATTTGAATTGAAATATTTTGCAAACCATAGTCGTTTTGCTTACCAATTATATTCCTCGTCAGAAAGATGTTTTTCCTGAAATAGTTAACTTTAGTGTATTATTCTCTTTGATAAAGTTCTTTTTTTAGTACTGTCTGCTCTTTAAACTGATCAGATAAGTATTTATTTATAGATTCATTAATTAGTGTTTCTCTAACTAACGTAGCTGCTGAAACCAAACTTGGAATAATAAGAATAAGCGAAACTAGAATTAATATTTTTTTCTCATTTTTATAAGCTTCTTGATTATGTTTAATGTAATGATTTTTTTACCATAGTTAAGCTTGTTCCAATATAGGTAGCAATCATGATAAAGCTACAATTAATGAAAAACAAATAAGATGCACCTAGCATGAACTTAAAGTTTCCTGTAGCTATCGAATAACCAACAGTGCATACAGGAGGCATAAGAGCCGTTGCAATAGCCACTCCAGGTACAATATTATTTGCTTCTTTTTTTCGTGCCCCTATAACTCCTGCTAATCCTCCAACAAAAGCTATAACTACATCCCAAATTGTTGGAGAAGTTCTAGCAATAATTTCTGTACTTGCATAAGAAATAGGAGAAATTAGAAAAATAAACTATAGATGCTATAAGACTCAACGAAACTTGAATAAATAAAATTTTTAAACGACTTTCTGAGCAGATTCATATCCAATATTGCTAGCGAAAAAACCAATCCCAAGAATGGGTGTCATTAGCGGAGAAATTAACATTGCACCAATGATAACTGGAATAGAATCCATATTTAGTCCAATAGATGCAATCAACATTGCGCATAACAAAAATAGCTAAATCACTTCTTGTTAAATCTAGATCATCATAAATCTTATTTCTAAATTCTGTCAAAGAATAAAAGCTTGTCATCCTGTAAAATTTTTCTCAAAACAGCATTCCTCATATTAATGTTTTTCCATAGTATAAATCCACTTTAATTAATGAATGAAATTTGCAATATTGACAAAAAAATATAGAAAGTGGTTTATACTAGTAAATATTTTAACATACAATTTGATAAATTTATTATTAACTTATTGCCCATACCATCCTAAATTTTAACTTTTTCCAATCTCTAATTATAGAAGCTCAACGGTTATAATGTAGCACAAACTATACGCTCTAACATTTATCAAACTTCAAGGAACCAATCTATTAGTAAACAATTGTTTAAAAATCTATCTAGAATAAGAAAGACGCAACCACCTAAAAACACGCTGATAAAAAAATAAACATTCTATTCATGCCTCACTTTTTGCCTCATTTGGAAATAATTACACTTAAAAAAACACTCCAAGTATCTTCCGAAAAATCACTTATATTTCAAGATTTTGGATTAATTTCAATATGAAGATTTCTTACAAATGCATGCAAGAGGCATAGAAATATAGAAAAAACCTTGTGAATCAAGGCTTTTTTTGCTGTCAATTTGCTTTTTTGTATCAAATTTTTGTGACAAACAATTATAAAAAAATTTTTCTTACATCCAGTTTTTCCGAGAATGTGGTGATAGATTTTTATTATTTCTTTTTCTAAAAGATGACCGTAAACATATTTCATTCCCAATTCTTCTCCGCTTCTTTTGGATTATTGTTAAGGTTCTCATAAAGTAATCTACTACATTCCAAATTTACTAAAAATCCCTTGAAATAATTTCAAGGGATTTTTGAATTAAAAGTTTAACTGTCTCGACTCCAAAAAAATTGCTAATAAAATCACTGCACCTAAGATAGAGGGTACTACAGCTGTGTCATGGAGAAGAGGACCCCGGGTCCCGAAAAAGACTTTGGCCTATCCAGGGCTCCAAGCAAGCCTAGTATCATCTTGCCGATGCATCCCATCCGCTCGCCTCTATTGGTAATTGCGGCAGCTATCAGACCAATGATAAAACCAACTAACATACTTCCAAGCATGACTTAACCCTCCTTTTTAAATCGTTGAACCAACCAAAGGATGGCCAAGGAAATTACTGAGCCAACAAAGGAAGCAAAAAAATTTTTAAAGATAGGGAAAAAGACAACCAAGCCAAGCAGGGCACCGATTAAGCTGACCAACAATTTTAATTTCCATTGTTTGGGCTTCTCAAACGGCGTCAATATGACTGCCACAGCTGTCGTCAGTAAACAAGCTGGCAAAGTGAAAAATCAATACAAAAATTAGTCCTGTCATCTTAAATTGCCCAGTCTCCATTTCTAAAGATTGCTACGCGGCTACCGTCTTCTCGGAAACCATCAATATCCATCTGGTTAGAGCCAATCATAAAGTCCACATGGACATCCGAGCGGTTGAGACCCGCTGCTTCAAGCTCTTCCTCAGAGAAATTCTCTCCACCGACCACACTAGTCGCATAGGCTGCACCGATAGCCAAGTGGTTAGAAGCATTTTTCATCAAAGAGTATTAAAGAAAGTAATGCCTGACTGAGAAATCGGACTTGGATCTGGAACCAAGGCACACTCACCTAAAGCACGCGCACCCGCATTTTCAAAGACAAGATCCTTCATAACCTGGTCGCCCTTTTCAGCAGTAATATCCACAATCTGTCCATCCTTAAAGGTTACCTTGATGCCCTCGATGATATTGCCATTATAGCTGAGAGGTTTGGTACTGGTCACATAACCTTCAGCTCGGCGGAAGTCCGGTGCTGTAAAGACCTCTTCTGTCGGCATATTGGCAATGAAATACTCGCCCTGAGCGTTGAGACTGCCAGCTGACTCCCAGTGATGGTTCTTGGGCAAGCCCAATGTCAAGTCTGTTCCAGGAGCTGTGTAGTGCAGAGCAGTGAATTGCTCTTCATTTAAAATCTTCGCTTTTGAGCTGAGTTTTTCTTCATGAGCTTTCCAAGCTGCAACTGGATCATCCTCATAGACACGGCAGGTTTTGAAAATCTGATCCCAGAGAAGATCTACTGCTTCCTCATCGCTAGCTGCATTTGGAAAGACCTTCTTAGCCCACTCAGTACCAGCTGCTGCTGCAACTGTCCAGCTGACTTTATTAGATTGGGTTGCGATTCGCATCGGCTTCATAGCTAATCCCAAAGCCTTAGCAGAAGCTGATAATTTCTCAGCATCCACACCATTCAAAGCACCTGGGTCAGATGAACGAACACCCAAACGACTGGCCTTCTTTTCTAGAAGATAGTTCATCTCAGCCACCTTATAGTCAGGGATATTATCCAAGCGGTCCATCGGCGCATGGAGAAATTTCTCCCGATTAGTGAAATCATCCGCCCATTGGATGATAACCTCATGAGCTCCCAGAGCATAGGCTTCCTTGACAATCAAGTGAGCCAACTCACGTTGCTCCACATCGATATTGAGCGCTACCGTGTGCCCCGGCTGCACATTGATACCATTAGCCACCAATAATTTAGCGTATTTTTTTCTAAGTTTTCTTTAAAATTTGGTAAAACCATTTTTTTCTCCTTAATAAGCAATATTCTCTTCCTAGTATACCATAAGTACACGCCTCCTGCAGAATCCTTACAACAGAAAGTGCCTTTCCTTCCGTCTGGAATACTTTTTTTCTCTACTAGAATATTAAAAACAAGTCCATTATTTAAACATAAACCAAGACTTTCTACCGTGAGAAAAAAACGCCTGAAACAAGAATGTTTCAGACGCTTGGAATTTTTGAAAGCTGAGAATTAGGGAATGACATAGCCTTGGTCATCTACCATATGAGGATGTTCTGAATTTCCATTCTCCTCAAGGCTTCCAAATCTTGATCCAAAAATGGAATTGTAGTCTGTACTTCCTTCACGTGTTACACGAGTCGATACTTGTCGTAAAAGTTTTTCGTTGAGATTTCGAACCCAGCGACCGTTACTGTGGTCATTGGCACGCAAATAATTTCCTTTCACAATTTCCCCATAGAGAGCTTCGTTGACTTGGTAGCCTTGCTTGCGTAATCCCATGAGACCGATCTCTACAATCTCATCTGGATTATAGTCCTCAAAGTCAAAGACATTTGGAATCCGACTTTGCAATCCTGAATTGACTTGCAAGAAGTCATGCATCTCCCTAGTATAACCAGCGAAGATAATGACGATATCTCGACGGTGGTCTTCCATAAATTTGAGGACTTCATCCAAGGCTTCCTTCCCGAAATCATCATTTTGACCAGTGTAGAGCGTATAGGCCTCATCAATAAAGAGGACCCCACCTAGCGCACTTTCTAAGACTTCACGCGTCTTCAAAGCTGTTTGACCTTGGTAGCCACCAACCAGATTGCTTCTAGATACTTCAATGAATTTCTTCTGCTTGATGACTCCTTTTTGAAAGAGAATATTCCCCAAAATGCGAGCAACGGTCGTCTTCCCTGTACCAGGGTTGCCAAGAAAGAGCGAGTGCAGCGTTGTATCTTCCACAAGACCACCTTGCTCTGCTCGTTTTTGGTTGAACTCAGCCATGGCTACAAACTGTTCGACTTGCTCTTTTCACTTTTGCAATTCCAACCAAGCGGTTGAGAGCTACCATACCATCTTCTTCTTTGTCCGCCCCCGCCTGGTACTTGCCTTGATTGAGAACAGCATCAATGTCAATATTAAGGATGGTCTCGATATCATCTGAACCTTGAGCCACCACTCGGTCTGCCATAGTCTTGGTCAATTGCTCATCTAGATTACGAATCCAGCGACCATTGCTCTTATCCAATGATCCATCGTAGGCCCGCTTGACATGACGAGCATAGTAATCGCGGTCTTCGAGCTTATAGTCTCCCTTGTTCAAGATCATTTCACCCAGTTGGACAATTTCATCTCCTGTGAAATCCTCAAAGATGAAGTTATTAGGGACACGCGAACGGAGTCCTGGATTAGTCTTTAAGAACTCCTCCATTTCTTTGGTATAGCCGGCAAAAATAATCATGATCTCATCACGATTGTCCTCCATAAATTTGAGGATGGTATTGATGGCCTCGATCCCAAAGTCGACATCGCTGTCTTTTTTATCCAAGCTATAGGCTTCATCAATAAAGAGAATCCCACCACGAGCTTTTTCAAGAAGAGCCTGGGTCTGCTCAGCTGTCCCTCCAACATTAGAAGAGATTAAGTCTGACTCAGTCGCTTCGACAAAACGAAATTCCTTACCGGAAAGGACACCTGCCTCAAAGAGAACTTCTCCCAAAGAGACGGGCAACGGTCGTCTTCCCTGTACCAGGATTTCCCATAAAGGCCGCATGTAGCGTTTGCTTTTCAGGAGCCTTGCCATTTGCGATCCGCTTTTTGTTAAATTCTACCATGTTGATCATTTTTTTGATCTCATGTTTGACCTTCTCAAGACCAATCAGGCTATTGAGTTCTTCCAGTGCATCACGTTTCGTTTCCTGTTCAGAAGCAGTTGCTGTAGTAGTTGGAACAGTTGCATCAGATGCAGTGCTTGAAGATACTTGCGGATTAGTTTTAGCCACTTCTCTGCCTACAAGATAATCACAGCCATCCTCAATCTCGGTTATCAGAGCACGCGCATCTCCCTGTGTATAAGTAACGGCATCCGCCTTTACATAGGCAGAACTTTGAAGTCGAATATTTGGATCAGCAATTTTATGGAAAACCATCTGGTCCGCCATCACTACACTATCCGAAAAAGCCCCGAATGAAATTCTTTGAGCATTTTCCGCAAGGAAAGTAGTCTCTCCTGTCAAAGCAGCGAACGATTGGTCATAGATGCATAAAAATTCTGTGAAAGTGGCTTGATGAGCTCGAAGCATACTTCCGTACGAATTTAAGGACGTAATGCAGTCCGAATCAGAGTTGAATTGGACATTATTATTGAGGCAAACCGCAGTCCCACCAGGCAATTCGATTTTGCAGTTCTCAGATTTCCAGACTACATTATCTAACCAAACTGGTGGATAGTCCATTTCGAGATTCCCACCTTTAACAGTAGAGTTCTTGAGAGTCACTTCTGAGTTAGTCGCACTGATCGTATTAATGTCATATTTTTCAAGGTCGACGGTTTCTAAGGTCAACCTAGCTCCATCTGATAGATCGATTCTAGACAAAACCCTTGAATGACTGATTGATATTTCAGAAGCCACGATACCGATTGAAGCATCGTGTTTTTCGGGAACTTTCATTTCTATATCAGTTAAAATTAGTTTAGAATGCGTGTCTGCGTATAGAAAAAAGTTCTGATTGTTTTGAGTGCTAATTTCAAAACAAACCTGCTTGCAAGTGACTTCAGATCCACTCCATAAAAGAAGGGTAGAATAATTCCCCGTGATTTTAAAACACAAATTTTCAAAGGTGACCTTTGCTCCTGCTACAAATCTGAAAGCTGCCTCAATGGTATTCTTAAAAATTTGGCCATTGCCATTTGGATTAGAAACCACTTGCCCTACAAAATGTAGCTCCTTATCAATGACAATTTCCTGATTGGTCGGCCATTGAAAAGCGTATCCATCTTCAAACTCGATGATGTCCCCATTCTGAGCTTTTGTTATAAGCGTCCATAAAATTCCAACTATTGTTGTAAGGACCTACTAAATATTTCGCCACACTCTTCTCCTCTTTTCTTCTGATTACCAATAAAAACTCACTGATTTATCAGCTCATTTACTATACTCTATACACTAAAAAAATTGTAACACAATCCAGGTTCAATGAAAACATTTAGAAGCGGTTATAAAACTTAAAAACCTCTATTTCCTTTTTTTGAAATAGAGGTTTTGATCTAATCTTTAAAGAGAGACAAGAGAGTTACCATAACTACAGTGGAGCAAACCAATCCGGTCACCTTTTATAATCGTATCCGTGTCTAGCTCTAATTGATAACTAAACGATTTTTTTGAGCTGGTTTATCTTCTGCTACAATACTAAACCTCATTTTTTTCCCCTTTTCTTACTCCTGATCCAGATACAATCTTTGCGCTTCTGGTCTATTAGATTAGAAGAGCCACAATCAGAAAAACTCAAAACTTCTTCTAACAAGTTTGCCTTAAGTCCACGTTTCATAGACAACTTAAAATCATTTTGAATTATTTTTAGAAAAAAATTCATCAAACAGACTCAACTGGTTATCCTCTGGCATATTGCCCAAGATTCCCATATCGTCCATTTTTTCGACTAGGGTGCTAGAGAGGCCACCGCGTTTGCGGAGCTCTGTCTTAGAGAGGAATTCGCCTTCTTCCCGTGCTCTGACCACTTGGCGGGCAACGTTGTCACCCAGACCGTCCATAGCAGAGAATGGCGGGATAAGGGTGTCCCCTTCGATGAGAAACTCGGTCGCATGGCTCTTGTAAAGATCTAGCTTTCCGAATTTGAAGCCTCGCTCCAGCATTTCATTGACGATTTCCAAAGTCGTATAAAGGTCAATTTCTACATTGGAAGCTTCGTTGTTCTTGCGCTTTTCAGCGATTTCGCTCATCCGGCGCTTGACGGTATCAAGTCCGCCACTCATGGTCTTAATATCAAAGGCCTTAGCCCGGATGGAGAAATAAGCACAGTAGTAATAAATCGGATGATGCACCTTGAAGTAGGCCACCCGCAGGGCCATCATAACATAGGCTGCCGCATGGGCCTTGGGGAACATGTACTTGATCTTTCCACAGGACTCGATGTACCATTCTGGCACATTGTTTTCCTTCATAGCTGCGATGTAGCCATTGCGCTCTTCTTCAGAAATCTTCAGCCAGAGGCCCTTCCGCACGCGCTCCATGATCGTAAAGGCCATCTTAGGATCCAAGCCCTTGTGCATGAGGTAAACCATGATGTCGTCCCGACAGCCGATAACAGTGGACAGGTCAGCAATTCCTTGCTTGATCAAGTCTTGAGCATTCCCCAACCAAACGTCCGTCCCATGAGAGAGACCAGATAGCTGTAAGAGCTCGGCAAAGGTCGTCGGATGGGTCTCATCAACCATTCCCCGTACAAAATTGGTCCCAAACTCCGGAATTCCCAGCATACCAGTCGGCGTGCCGATCTGCTCCTGAGTCACTCCCAGAATGTCTGTCCCAGAAAAGAGGGCCATGACACCGTGATCATCCATAGGAATATCAGTAGGATCAATGCCAGATAAGTCTTGAAGCTTCCGAATCATGGTCGGATCATCGTGCCCCAGAACGTCTAGCTTGAGGACATTTTCATCGATATCATGGAAGTTAAAGTGGGTAGTCTGCCACTCGGCCGTCACATCGTCGGCTGGATATTGGACCGGTGTAAAGTCATAAACATCCATGTAGTTAGGGATAACAACGATTCCGCCCGGGTGTTGTCCAGTTGTCCGCTTAACTCCAGCCGCTCCCTGCGCCAGACGCTCAACTTCGGCGTCTCGGTAGAACTTCCCGTAGTCGCGCTCGTAGCCCTTTACAAATCCATAAGCTGTCTTAGCTGCAACGGTACCAACGGTACCAGCCCTGAAAGGCATACTCCTCACCAAAGATATCCCGCACATCCAAGTGAGCGCTCGGCTGATCTTCTCCCGAGAAGTTCAAATCAATATCGGGTACCTTATCCCCGTCAAATCCAAGGAAGGTCTCAAACGGAATATCTTGCCCATTTTTGCTGAGTTTGTGGCCACACTCTGGACAGTCCTTATCCGGCATATCAAAGCCAGAACCATAGGAGCCGTCCGTGATGAACTCGCTGTATTGGCATTTGCCACAGACATAGTGGGGTGATAGAGGATTAACCTCGGTAATCCCTGATCATGGTCGCGACAAAGCTGGATCCAACAGACCCCCGTGAACCTACTAGATAGCCCCGCTCGTTGGAGCGTTGCACCAGCATCTGCGAAGCTAGGTAAATCACGGCAAAGCCATTCCCCAAGATAGAGGTCAACTCTTTTTCAATCCGCAAGTCTACGATATCCGGCAGCGGATTGCCATAAATCTCAAAGGCTTTTTGATAGGTCAGCTCGGCAACCGTCTCCTCGGCCTTATCAATGAAAGGTGTATAGAGGTCGCCCTTGACCACTTCTACTGGCTCAAAGGTTTCCGCCAGCTGATTTGGATTGGTGATGACCAGCTTCTTAGCCAAATCCTCGCCCAGGAAGGCAAATTCGTCCAGCATCTCATTGGTGGTCCGGAAGTGAGCCTTAGGAAGCGGAGCCGGCTGGGCATTTTCACCGTGACCAATGGTTCGGTTAATCATGGCTCCCTGACCCAGACTCCGTACGATAATCTCACGGTAGATCTCTTCTTCCGGCTCGATATAGTGGACGTTCCCCGTTGCAAGGACAGGCTTGCCCAAGCGATCTCCGACCTCAATCAGATTGCGAATTATGGTCTGCAGTTCTTCCTGGTCCTTGATCTGCTCCTTGGCAATCAGTGGCTCATAGATGGCTGGTGGCATGACCTCGATAAAGTCATAATACTTGGCCACTTCGACAGCTGCATCCACTCCCTGAGAGACAACGGCATCATAGACTTCACCTTCTGAACAGGCTGAGCCCAGAATCAGGCCTTCACGATGGGCATCCAGCACAGTCCGTGGAATCCGAGGGACACCTTCAAAATACTTAGTATTGGACAGACTGACTAACTTGAAAAATGTTCTTGAGCCCCGTCTGATTTTTTTACATAAATGGTCGCATGCTTGACCCGAGCCTTCTTGTAAGAATTCTCATCGACAAGATCCGTATTCAGATCCTTGAGATTGGTCACACCATGCTTTTCAGCCACATCCTTGATAAAGATAAAAAGGAGACGGCCCGTCGCTTCCGCGTCATAGTTGGCCATGTGGTGGTGCTCCAGAGCAATCTGGAAACGCTTGGTCAAAGGCCCCAGACCATGACGCTTGTACTCTGGATAAAGATTGCGGGCAAATTCCAGCGTGTCAATGACTGGCTGGGTAATTTTCGGCAGGCAATGACGCTCATAATTGACATTCATAAAGCCCACGTCAAAGGTGGCATTATGGGCAACGAGGATGCTGTCCTTGCAAAAATTCTTGAAATTCTTTTGAGCACCTGCTCCAGTGGTTTTGGCATTGCGGACATGCTCATCTGTAATCCCAGTCAAGTCCGTAGTAAAGGCCGACAGGGGATGCCCAGGATTGATAAACTCATCAAACTCAGCGATGATATTGCCCTTGTGCATCTTGCTGGCAGCGACCTGAATCAAGTCATTGTAGACGGCTGAAAGACCCGTTGTTTCCACGTCAAAGACTACATAGGTCGCATCGCTCAGCTCCATATCCACTTCATTGTAGACGATGGGTACCCGGTCTTCTACAATATTGGCTTCCATACCGTAAATCAGCTGGATACCAGCCTTCTTGGCAGCCTTGTAGCCATGGGGAAAGCTCTGCACATTGCCATGGTCGGTAATGGCGACAGCCTTGTGGCCCCACTTGGCAGCCGTTGCAACGATTTCCCTCGACCTCAGGCAGAGCGTCCATAGTAGACATATTGGTATGGGCGTGAAACTCAACCCGTTTCTGCCCTTCAGGCATCAAGTCCTTGCGCTCATAGTGGGTAACTTCCTGCACATCCTGTACATTCATGGTCAGGTCACGGGTAAAGTTGTTCATCTCCACATTTCCACGTACGCGGAGCCAAGCACCCTTCTTAATCATGTCAAACTTCTTGGCTTCTTCTTCGTTTTTCATCCATTTCTGCAAGGAGAAGCTGGAAGTATAGTCTGTCATCTTGAAGTTAAGCAAGACCCGGCCGGTCCGAGTAACCTTCTGCTCCAGATCAAAGACCATTCCCTCAAAGACCAGACGATTTTTCCTCAGTCTGAACTTCAATCATAGGGGTAATCTCTGCCTTGTCCAGCTTTTGGTTTTAGCCGCAGCCTTGCGAGCTTGGAAATCATAGGCTGGTTTTTTTCCTCTGGCGGTGGCGCCATTTGCTGTAGAGATTCCATGGCTTTGAGAGCTTCTTCATTAGCTTCTTGAACAATCTTGTCATTTTCTGCCTGGAAATTCTCTGCCTGTTGCTGGGTTAACTCATCGCTGTGCTGAACCTGACAGGCCAGCTGAGGAAAAACCATACTTGACTAGCTGGCGACTGAGATTTGGTAGGTGATTCTTGCGAAAATGCTCAGTATCAATGGTTGATGGTCCTTCAATTAGCAACTTGTCCCCATCCAAATGAACCTGCAAATCCTGATAAAGGCTCTTAAATCCATGGCTGGCACATGGACCTTCCTCAAAAGGCCAGCTGGTAATAAGCCTGCAAGAGCTCATCCGATATCTGAGGCGCCTGACAATGAATTTCAAAAAAATAGCTTGGTTGCCTGTCTTCGAAAAACTCTTGATCTAAGCGCTTCTGCAATTCCCTAAAAATCTCAATGGGTAGAATATCCGCAAAAGAAAAAAATGAAATTCCCAGACCCGACTGACCTTGTGGAGCAAAAACCTTCTCGATTTCTGCATTCAAAAAGGCCTCTGAATTTCTCATTTCCAGTGGCATATCTAGCTGATTCATTAAAAATTTCAAACTTGTTTGACATGACATTTCCTCGTACAGTAGTGACCTTATTTTACCATAAATCAGCACTTTTTTTCGACAGAAAAAGGACAGAGCAATGCTCAGCTCCCCATATAATTATCAAGACTTTTTTTCTTGATCCTAAGTTATGATATAATAGAAAAAAACATTTACCTAAAGGAGTCTTAACTGTGAAGAAAAATCTTACTAGCTAGCATCTGTCTACTGACCCTAACTGCTTGTAGCACGACCAGTCAGAATAAGCAAGAAAAATACACCCAAGCAAAGTCAGAGTCAAAGTAAAAACCAAAGAAGAAAAGACACAGACGAAAAACTTTTTCTAAAAAAATCGATGAGCATTATACTAATTCAGTCAAACTTTTCTACACTAAAGACAAGATCCTATCTTTCCAGCTCATTTCCAGCCAGGCTATCCCTGAAGAAAGTCAAAAAAATGAGTGTTGAAGAATTAAAGAAATCTTATAGTGAAGATCTTAAGAACAGTTCCATGATTGAAAAATCAAGAAAAAAGCTAAAAAGGACTTAAGATTCATCTTAAAAATTTTCTGAAGACAAGAAAAAAACGCGATAGCCATTTTTTTGACTTTGACCTCAGCAAAATAGATCAAGAACAGTTGATTCAGTCAGCAAGTGACTCTGAAAGTAGTCAAACTTTCTTCAGAAAAACTTCAAGATAAACCAGAAGTTGTCTTTGATTATTTGAAGGGCAAGGACTCAAAGAAGAATAAAAAAAGCTTTCTGATTAATTTTTTTAAACTTATACCTGTTCATAAATTTTAGTATATTTTTCTAATACCAGTTATTAACTTTTTGTTCTATTTTACTATAAATTTCAAGGAGTTTTTATGCGCTTAACTAAAAAAATTTTTCTTATTGGTGTCGCTTCTCTTCTTATTTTAGGCTTAGCTGCATGGGGAGTAAATTTATTTCTCGTTAAGCACAACGCTCAGCAAAGTTTTGATAAAAAAATTTTTATTCACTATCAAGCGAAAAAAATGACGATCACGAAACTTTTTATTACTCAAGGCATTGGAAAAAAAGAAGTCTATAATTTATCCTACTCTCCTTCTAAGAAGACCATTGAAATAACCAAATCGACTAAAAATGGAGATAGCTATTCTGCCGATTCCATTTACGGAGCAGTAAATCTCTATGATATAAAAAACAAAAACGGTAATAGCTACGTCTTCATAACAGCTGCAAAAACCAATAATCGTTGACTTCGGCTTGACTTCAGTAAGGGTAACTTATGACGGAGGTAATTTTGAAACTCCATACTCTGAGCTACATTTTGGTGAATCTTTCCCTAGTGAAGACAACTAGATTGCTACTTCTCTAGACTAACAGTCTTTAACTATCAACTAACCAAGCTATTAGGCTGTGGTTAGTTTTTGTTTACAAAAAGCGGTTGAAACCGCCCTTATTTATCTTAATACTGCTTCTGCCAACGCTTTTTTTGAATGGCAATAACACTCTTATCACTTCGGAAAGTCAGGGTTTCAGCTGGTTCTTCAGCACTGGACACCCAGATTTTCAGCTCAGCGTCAAGGTCAAAGTGGCCAGCCGTTTCCACTGAAAAGCGACTGATAGAGCGATAAGGATAAGACTTATAAGCCGTTTTCTTGCCCGTCATCCCTTGCTTATCGACCAAAAAATCAAGCGCCCATCTGTAAATACAATCAAATCTCGAATAAGACTGAAGGCCAGTTCCACATTTTTCAGTTGGTGTTAGAATATTTTCTAGTTCTCTTTCAACTTTATCAATATCTTTTTGAGAAGCGTTGCCCAGTAAACCACTAAATAATCCCATGATTTCGTCCTCCGATTCATTTTTTTCTTACTATAGCATTTTCAAGTCCAATAAGCAAAGAAAAACTGCCAAGTAAAACTGGCAGTTTATCTTATTTCGTTAAAATAGACAAGGTTTCGATCAAATTGTCTGCATGGACCTCAATGGTATCGCCACTTGCTTTAATTTTGACTTCTACAATACCTTCAGCAGCTTTCTTACCAACGGTTACTCGGATTGGCAGACCAATCAAGTCGCTATCGCTAAACTTAACACCAACCCGCTCATTGCGGTCATCAACTAAGACTTCATAGCCAGCTCCAACTAAACTTTCTTCAATCTTGTCCGTCAAAGCCAAGCTTTCTTCATCTTTGACATTGACTGGGATCAAATGAACGTCAAATGGTGCCAATTCTTTAGGGAAGTTAATTCCCCAAGCATAACGATACTCACCTTTAGGGGTTTTTATTAACAAAGAGGCGGGCATGCTGTTCCATGACAGCTGAAAGCAGACGACTCACACCGATACCATAACATCCCATAACAAGGGGAACTGCTCGGCCATTTTCATCTAGAACTGTTGCATTCATGCTGTCAGAGTAACGAGTCCCTAGTTTAAAGATGTGTCCAATCTCAATCCCACGAGCAAACTTCAGAACACCTTTTCCGTCCGGAGAAATCTCTCCTTCACGAACTTCACGGATATCGACATATTCAGCAGTAAAGTCACGACCAGGATTTACCCCTGTCAAGTGATAGCCATCTTCATTAGCTCCAGCAACAGCGTTGGACAAGTCTTGAACCTTACGGTCAGCGATGATGGTCACATCTTCTGGCAAATTAACTGGTCCAAGAGAACCAAAGTTTGCTCCAAAACAATTCTTGGACTTCTGCTTCTGTTGCTGCTTCAAAGAAGTCAGCTCCCAAGTGGTTTTTTTCAATTTGACTTCATTGAGCTGGTCGTTCCTACAAGCAAAGCCACTACAGGCTTTTCATCTGCGATGTAGACCAAGGTCTTGATGGTTTGCTCCTCAGAAACTTCTAGGAAGGCTGCAACTTCATCAATAGTCTTACAGTTTGGTGTTTCCACACGAACCAGTTCAGTTTCAGCTGCTACACGATTGCTCGGCTTGTATTCATTCGTTGCCATCTCAAGGTTGGCTGCATAGCTTGACTCACTAGAGTAAGCGACAGTGTCCTCACCAGAAACCATCCAGTTGCTTAGCTCAGCCTTAATGGCTTCCAAAACATCTGCAGGGATTTCGTCCAAGCTTGCAACGGATTTATCCAATACCAACCAACGATCCAAGTCTGTCCGATCAGGAGTAATCGCCATAAATTCTTGGCTATCCTTTCCTCCCATAGCACCACCATCTCCAATGATGGCTTTAAAAATCAATCTCGCTACGAGTGAAGATCTTTTCATAGGCAGACTTGTATTCATCATACGTCACATCCAAAACTATCATAGTTCGCATGGAAGCTATAAGCATCTTTCATGATGAACTCTCGCGTCCGCAAAAAGACCGTTACGAGGACGTTTTTTTCATCACGGTATTTTTGGCTGGATTTGATACAGATTCAGCGGTAATTGTTTGTAAGATTTCACTGAATCACGCACTAGAGCAGTAAAGGTTTCTTCATGGGTTGGTCCCAAAATGAAGTCTGATCCCTCACGGTTCTTTAACTTGAAGAGGTCATCACCATAAGTCTCGTAACGCCCTGATTCACGCCAAAGATCTGCACTTAGCAAAGCTGGCGCCAACATTTCTACTGCACCAATTTTTTCAAATTCTTGGCGCATGATATTCTTAGCTTTTTCAATAACTCTATTGGCCAATGGCAGATAAGAATAAACTCCCGCTGACACTTGGCGAACATAGCCCGCCCGCAAAAGCAAGGCATGACTGATAACCTGCGCATCACTTGGCATTTCACGCAAGGTTGGAATTAGCATTTTACTTTGTTTCATAAAAACTCCTTTAATTACATTTGAAGGCAGTGAAGGCCCTTTAGCAATCTATGTTTTATCTTCACTTGCCCTTACTTAAAAGAATGTACGCATAATATCATTCCAGGTCACAGCAATCATCAGCACAACCATAATCGCTACACCTGCTAAAGTTACATAAGTCTCTGTTTCGCGCTTGAGCGGTTTTCTGCGAATTGCTTCAATTATGTTGAGAACAATCTTTCCACCGTCAAGAGCTGGAATCGGAATCAAATTGAAAATACCAATATTGATTGATAGCAGAGCCAATAGACTAATCACCTGATCCAGACCAGCTTGTGCCGCTTGGCTGCTGACACGGAAAAATAGCTACTGGTCCTCCCAGTTGATTAAGACTAGGATGGAAAAATCAAGTTTTTCAAAGCATTTAAAAATACGGAAGGCCGCATCCCAAGCCATGGTCAGACCACCTACCATCATGGACATCAGATCCGACTTCATACCGGGCGTGACACCTAATAAGTAACGGTCCCCTTCTTTTTAGGACTGACTGCTACTTCTTTGGTCTCGTTTCCGCTTTTAACCGTCAGGTTAAGTTTGGGATTCTTTTGACCTTTCGTTTCCTTTTCAACTGCCTGAGTCAAATCATCCCAGTTTGAAATTTCTGTCTGACCAACCTTTAGAATCTGGTCGTTATTTTTTTACACCAGCTTGAGCTAAGGCACCGTTCGAGCAACCTGTACGTGGTTTGTGTCCAGATTTTGAACACCACCTTGTAGAGCAATTAGAATCCAAAAAAAGCCACGATACCCAAAATAAAAGTTATTCATAGGGCCAGCAAAGTTTGTGATTAAACGGCCCTCAGATTGTTGCATTTTGGTACTGAACATCTAAAGGCGCAATCCGAACTTCTGTCCCATCTGCTTCAACGATAGTTGCATCGTGATCAACTGAGTAGGTTCTACTTTCTTCAAGAACCAAACCAGTGATTTCTAATTTATCTTCAAAAATCAAAACTTGTCACATTCATCGGCAGGGGCTGTCTGGTCAATCTTCTTGCCAGATAGATTTACTCGAATAACCTTGCCTTCTTCATTTAAAGTCAGACTGACAGGTGTTCCTGTTTTGATTTCAGTTGTATCGTCACTCCAGCCAGCCATGCGCACATAACCACCTAGAGGCAGAATCCGAATGGTATAGGCTGTTCCATCTTTTCCAATATGAGAAAAGATTTTCGGTCCCATTCCAATGGCAAACTCTCGAACGAGAATGCCTGACTTTTTGGCAAAGTAGAAATGTCCATACTCATGAACCACTACAATAATACCAAAAAACAATGATGAAGGTGAGGAGTCCCATAATTCCCATACTTTCCTTACCACACATTCCTTTCTTAAATCTTGACTTCTGGAGTCTAAATCAAAGAGGCTGGGAGTGTCTCCCAGTACTCTGTTTTTCATTAAATTTTGTTCGAAGCAGAAGAAGCCGCTTATCTCCAACTCTGCACATCTTAAAACAAATTAGAATAAACCTAAAATCCGCATCAGAGGGAAGACAAAGAGCAAACTGTCAAAGCGATCCAAAAACACCACCATGGCCGGGTATAAACTTACCAGAATCTTTGACACCATAATGACGTTTAATGGCGCTTTCCACCAAGTCTCCAAACTGTCCAGCTATACTAAAGAAAATAGCATATAAAACCAAAAGCCAGCGATTATGCGGAGCAGCCACACTTCCATCAATCAAAACAAAAATGAAAGTGACTACCATCGCAGACGCGATACCACCGAGGGCACCTGCAACAGTTTTATTGGGTGAAATTGTTGGAGCTAGCTTTTTTTCATCCCAAAACGGCGACCAAAGAGATAAGCACCACTATCTGTTGCCCAAACAATTAGAAGAGCCAAAAAGCACCTTGTTTAGGCCTGCAACTCGAGCATCTAAAAGGGCATTAAAACCTGATCCCACATAGAAACTAACTGCAATCGGATAGACCACATCATCAAAAGTATAATTGCTACCAACGACTATAGATCCCAATAAGCAAAAGACGACTAGAGTATAAGCAATCACATTGCCATCAATTGGCAAAAAGGTAAAATAATACTCAATCGGAACTGCTAAGACAAAGGCCGCCAGCATGGCCAACATACCTTCAAGAGTTGTCGTCGCTAGGCCCTTCATTCGGAGCAATTCATGTACTGCCAACATGGCTAAAAACACCTACAACAATCTGAAAAGCGACCCTCCTATTACGACCAAAGGAAGGAAAAATTGCAAAGAGCCACTCCCGCAAAAAATCAATCTCGTCTGTAAATCCTTATCCATATATTCTCCTAAACACCACCAAAGCGTCTCTGACGCTTACTATATTCTTCGATAGCTTCTTTTTAAAGATTTTTCATTAAAATCCGGCCACAAAGTCTTTGTAAAGTACAATTCGCTATAGGCACTTTGCCAAGGAAGGAAATTACTAAGACGTAATTCTCCGCTAGTCCTGATGATCAAATCAGGATCCCGCAAAATACGAGGCAGGTTACTTGTCTGTAAATAATCCCCAATCATTTCCTCGCTGATATCACCTAGGGTTAAACTTGGCATCCAAAACTTCTTGAGCAATATTTCGAATGGCTTGAGTTAATTCTGCCCGTCCACCATAGTTCAAAGCAAAGTTCAAAATCAAGCCAGTATTGAGTTTAGTCAGCTCTTCTGCTTTAACCAAAGCATCATATGTAGCCTTAGGTAATCTAGCCACATCGCCAATCATTTGAATCTTTACATTGTTTTTTTGTGCAATTCTGGTACATAGCGTTCATAGAATTCAACAGGCAGGTTCATGATAAATTTGACTTCTTTTTTTCTGGTCGAGACCAGTTTTCTGTTGAAAAAAAGCATAGACCGTCAAAACCTGGACGCCCATCTCTTTGGCTGCGATGGTGACATTCTGCAAAAGCCTCCATCCCCGCCTTATGTCCAAACACACGAGGTTGCAGTCTCTTCTTGGCCCAACGGCCATTTCCATCCATAATAATCCCAATATGCTTTGGCACCTGTAGGGGGATGGTTACTTTTTTTCTTTCTTTTTTTAAGTGAAACATAACTTTATCCTAAATTTTTAATCATTTTTATTATATCATAAATCTAACAAAAGTGTTGTTTTTAGCAAGTTTTTTTGACATCAGACTCCCAAAAACTAGGCTAAGAAGCTTCGTAAAACCACTCATTCACAGCCTCTTGCTCTTTTTGAAAGGCCTTACCTGCTTATATTATAGGCTTTCCTCTTTTATTTTTTTCAAGAAATGCCCCAAAACTATAGACTCTGATAAAAGGTAAAAAGAATCCGAGATCCTCAGATTCTTTTTCTTATTCTTCGATAGCAGATTCTTCCACACCAGCAGCCTCAATCGCTACTTTTGCTTCAGGATCAACTTCTGCTTCAGCTTGTGGTAAGACTGTCTTGATCGCTGTTAATTCAAAAGTCAAATAAACGCCATCAACATCCAAAACAACGGTCCGTTTTTTTCAGTATTCACTTCATCAACAGTTCCATACAAACCGCCAATCGTGATAACCTCATAACCCTTTTTGGAGCTTATTCAAGCTTTCCATGCGTTTTTTTCCGCTTGTTTTTCTGTGTGCGGTTCATGTAGAAAAATCAATCCAGCCATGACCACAAACATGATAATCATTTGGTATCCCATAGTCGTCTCCTTTCGTTTTTCATGTCTTCATTACTATAACAAATTTCTCCTTTTTACAAGAGAGGACTGTTCTTTCGACCTGACTACAAAAGGCTTTAAAGACGATTTTAAAGGACTTTTTTAACACCACTAATAGCTAGTCTCTTTTTTAAAAGTTCAAGAGAAAGGGACTTACTCAGCCCCCTCCTTTTCCTTAATAACCAAGACACCATCTTCCAAATCAGCTGTCAAGTGCTTAGCATCTAAATGATCCAAGTGGAAATCGGTCACCTTGTCACGAATTTGCTGCTCAATGACACGGCGGAGTGGACGAACACCCATGACTTGGTCATAACCAGCGTCACGCAGGAATTCCTTAGCTGCATCAGATACAGCTAGATCAATTTCTTTCTTGCTCAAGGTTTGATTTACTTCAATCAACATGAGATTGACAATCTCCATCAGATCCTCTTTCTTGAGATGAGAGAACTCAATAACCGCATTGAAACGATTGAGGAATTCTGGACGGAAGTAAGCTTTGAGTCGGTCCATCAGATCAGGTTTTTCTGCATCTTCTTCTAAGCCAGCTTCATAGCCAAATCCGGCATTGGAAGTCGCAATGATGACTGTGTTCTTGAAGTTAACTGTATTCCCTTGACCATCTGTCAAACGGCCGTCATCCAGAACTTGAAGGAGAAGGGTAATCACTTGCGGATCAGCCTTTTCAATCTCATCCAAGAGAATGATAGAGTAAGGATTTCGACGGACACGCTCGGTCAAGGTGTTGTTGTTATCATCATATCCGACATAGCCCGCAGTCGTACCAATTAGCTTGGAAACAGCAGTCCGATCAGAGTATTCAGACATATCCAGACGAATGATGGCCTCTTTAGTACCAAACATATCCAAAGCTAGTTGCTTAGCAAGCTCAGTCTTACCAACACCTGTCGGACCAACAAAGAGGAAGCTACCAATTGGGCGATTCCCTTCGTCAAAACCTGCACGGTTACGGCGGATAGCTCTAGCCACGGCTTCTACAGCCTTGTCTTGGCCGATTACTTTAGCTTTGAGACGGTCATTCATGCCCTTGAGGCGCTCAATATCACTAGCACCCATTTGAGATACCGGTACACCCGTCATCCGTTCAACAGATTCTGCCACATCGTTGACTGTCGCAGTCACCTTCATATCCTCAGTGTGGTTTTGAATTTTCTTTTCTAGTTCTTCGATACGAGTCTTGGCATTCAGAGCTGCTTCGAAATCTTCTTTTTCAACAGCGGCTTCCTGCTTGTCTTTTTGCTCAGCGATCTCATGTTCAACCGCATGGACATCAGTTACTGGATGTTGGGCTGCCAAGTGGGCTGCCGTTACATCAACCAGGTCAATCGCCTTGTCTGGCAAGCTCCGTTGTGGAATATACTGAACAGAGTAATCTACAGCAGCTTTCAGCACTTCATCTGGCAGGATGACATTGTGGTGTTTTTCGTACAAGTCACGAATACCTTGAAGGATTTTATAGGTATCTTCTGCAGATGGTGCATTGACTTTAACCTCATTGAAACGACGAGCTAGAGCCGCATTTTTGAGAATAGTGTTACGGTACTCATCCTGAGTAGTAGCCCCGATAACTGTCAACTCACCACGAGAAAGCGCTGGTTTGAGAATATCCGCTAGTCCCTTAGAACCACTATCTCCACCGGTAGATCCTGCTCCTAGAATTTGATGGATTTCATCAAAGAATAGGATGATGTTGCCAGCTTCCTTGACTTCATTGACCAAGTTTTGGATATTTTCTTCAAAGCTACCACGATACTGGGTACCAGCTTCCAGACCAGAAATATCAACAGAAATAATTTCTTTTGTTCTTGATAGCCGCTGGCACATCACCATTGACGATAGCCTGAGCCAATCCTTCTACGACAGCTGTTTTACCAACTCCGGCATCTCCGACCAATACAGGATTGTTCTTGGTCCGACGAGAAAGGATTTCAGCTGTTTCTTGGATTTCCTTATTACGCCCAATTACTGGATCCAACTTGCCATCACGCGCTTCCTGAGTCAGATTACGACCCAGCTTAGCCAGGATACCATCCTGCTTAGGGTCCATGACCAGCAGTTTGTAAGTCCTGTTCACTCGCTCCTTGACCGGGTAGTTTACCAGTCGCACGATATTGCGCAAATTCCTCTGGCGTCACTTCACGGCCGTTAATGAGGTAACGACGGTTTTCACTATTGTAACCACGCATTCCAGCCATTAATTGATTAAATAAGTCATCCATATTATTAAAAATTGTTGTAATTGTTATTCATATTTATACCTCTTCATTTTCAAGAATTGCAAACGATATTTTTGTTTTTGCATTTTTCGTTTACATTTGTAATTGTATCATGGTGCGAAAAGGATTGTCAACAAATTATGCTCAATTTTTAAAAAAATTTACAAGTGTAATCGTTTGAGTTTCTATCCTTATTTTTTTCTACAAGGTTGTATTTTTTTGAAAGAAAAATACAAAAAACAGACATCCAAATTTGAATATCTGTTTTTTTCTATATTGTACTTAAATTTTTTTATGCTTTCACTTCAATAACAGCATCACCTTTGCTTACTGTCCCTTGACCTACTGGAGTTACAGAAGCATAATCAGCAGTATTCGTCACGATAACCATAGTAGTATCTTCGAGACCTGCTGCAGCGATCTTAGCTGAATCAAATGTTCCTAGAACATCACCGGCTTTGACTTTATCACCTTGAGCTACAGTGTGATTAAAGCCTTCGCCATTCATTGATACCGTATCAATACCAACGTGAATCAAGATTTCTGCACCATTAGAAGTTTTAAGACCATATGCATGTCCAGTCGCAAAAGCAATCGTAACCTCTGCATCAGCCGGAGCATAGACAACTCCCTCGCTTGGCTTGATTGCTAAACCTTGCCCCATAGCTCCGCTTGAAAATACTGGATCATTAACATCTGCAAGAGCGACAACTTCCCCAGCAACTGGAGCAAGAATTGTTTCATCTTGGAGTGAATTTTCATTTTCAACTACTTGCTCTTCAGCAACCTCTTTTTCTACTGTTTCAACAGCTGCCTCAACAGTAGCTTCTGCAGCAAAAACATCTGCTGCCTTTGTCTTACCGTAGAAATAAGTCAAAGCAAAGGCAATCGCAAAAAGCAATAACTTCACATAAGAAATAGAACGGAATTGACTTAGCATCAATTGAAAGGAATCCAAGGAAACCAGCTGAACCAAGAGACACCGCAACAACTTGGAAAAAGACCTGCAAAGAGAGCTCCTACTGCTGATCCGATAAGGGCACAAAAGAATGGGAATTTATATTTCAAGTTTACACCAAAGAGAGCCGGCTCTGTAATACCCAAGAGGGCAGAGACACCTGCAGATGATGCAAGACCTTTGGTTTTAGCATTCTTAGTTAAGAACAAAATTGCAAATGTAGCTGCACCTTGAGCAACGTTGGCCATAGATGCAACAACAAAGATAAAGTCACCATGTCCACTACCATTTCGCCAAGCAGAAAGCAATTGCGTTTCGATGGCTGGGAAAGATTGGTGAAGTCCAGTCATTACAATTAATGAATACGTTCCACCAAAGATGCTCATACCAATAAAGCTTGTTGTGTTGTAGAGCCAAACAATTGCATCTGTAATACCATTAGATACCAACAGCATTACTGGACCTACGACTGTAAATGTCAGGAACCCAGTAATCATAACAGATAGCAATGGAGTGAAAGTGAAATCTACAGCGGACGGTAACTTCTTATGGAAGAATTTTTCAAGGTAAGATAGAATCCATACAGCAGCTAGAACTGGAATAACTTGGTAAATATAGCTTGTTTGCTTAACATGCATGCCAAAAAAATATCCCAAAAATTCTGTATAGGCACCAATTGTTGACGCTTTACCAATAAGATCTTTTTGCTGTCAAACCAATGATATTTGCTGCACCGAGTGCAACCATAATCATACCAATAGATGCACCTAGGAACTGGTTAGCACCAAAGCGTTTTGCAGCTGATATACCAACTAAAATTGGTAAAAACCAAAATGGGGCTGCAGACATGAGCTGAATCATATCAGAAAGGCCCTTAATAGCTGGATACATTTGAACCAACGATTGAGATCCAAACAATCCTTTAGAGGTAAGGAAATTACCTAAAGCCATCAAAAGACCGCCTGCAACTAAGGCTGGAATAATTGGTACAAAAAAATATCGGACAAGAGTTTAATCAAAGCCATAATAGGATTAAACTTCTTCCCACTAGCAGCAATCTGCTTCAAATCATCAGTTGAAACTTCTTTAAGACCAGTTTCTTTTTATAATCTCAGCATAAACAAAGTTTACGTCACCGGGACCAATGATAACCTGATATTGACCATCTGTTTTAAAAAGTCCCTTTAACATCAGCATTATCGTCCAATGCTTTTTGATTAATAATACTGTCATCTTTCAACACAAGGCGCAATCTAGTTGCACAATGTGCTGCTGCCACAAGATTATCTTTTTCCAACAGCATCAATAACCTGTTTTGCAACTTTTGAATAATCCATTTGCAAAAAATCTCCTTATTAAATTTATTAAACTTTTTTTGAAAGCGATTTAATCACCTTTTACGAATATTATTTTACCATGATCTAAAAAAATATGTCAAGCGTTTTGCAGAAATTTTATTTTTTTATATGTTTAAAGTTGATTTTTAGGCGGAAAACGTTTACTATAGTAGTAAGAAAAAACACATGACGGAGGAATATGGTTTGGCTTGGACAACTGAAAAACGCTACAGACGCTACGAAGACTGGACTCAGGATGAAGTACAGCAGATTAAAGAAAATATTGCAAAATCCCCTTGGAGGGCCAGCTACCATGTGGAACCTCAGACTGGACTACTCAATGATCCCAACGGTTTTTCCTATTTTGATGGCAAGTGGATCGTTTTCTACCAAAACTTTCCTTTCGGAGCAGCTCACGGTCTCAAGTGCTGGGTTCAGCTGGAGAGCGATGACCTAGTTCACTTTACTGAAACTGGGCTCCGTGTACTGCCAGACACCGCACTAGACAGCCACGGTGCCTACTCTGGCTCTGCCATGCAGTTTGACGACAAGCTCTTTCTCTTCTACACCGGCAATGTTCGTGATGAGAATTGGGTACGTCATCCCTATCAGATTGGCGCCTTGTTAGACAAATCAGGCAAGCTGGAAAAAATTAATAAGGTCTTGATTGAGCAACCTGCTGAAGCCACTGACCACTTCCGCGATCCACAGATTTTTTTAACTACAAAGGGCAGTTCTATGCCATTGTCGGAGGACAAAATCTAGACAAGCAAGGCTATGTCAAGCTTTACAAGGCTGTTGATAACGACTATACCAACTGGGAAGTCGTCGGCGATTTAGACTTCGCCAATGACAAAACGGCCTATATGATGGAGTGTCCAAACCTTGTCTTCATCAATGACCAGCCAGTACTACTCTATTGCCCTCAAGGCTTGTCTAAAGACGTACTGGACTATGGCAACATTTATCCAAACATGTATAAAAATAGGTCAATCGTTTGACATAAATAACGCTGCTTTGATTAATCCCTAGCCCTATCCAAAATCTGGACTACGGCTTCGACTGCTACGCGACCCAAGCTTTTAACGCACCTGACGGTCGTGCACTCGCTGTCAGCTGGCTAGGCTTACCTGATGTGGAATACCCATCTGACCGCTTCGACCATCAAGGTACCTTCTCTCTCGTCAAAGAATTGACTTTGAAAGACGGCAAGCTCTACCAGTACCCAGTGCCTGCTATCAAGGATTTACGAGCAGAATCTCAGCCTTTCACTGCTCTGGCAGAAAGCAAGAACAGCTACGAACTAGAATTGAATCTCGCTGCGGACACCGAACACGAAATCATCCTCTTTGCGGATAAGAATGGCAAGGGCCTACGCATCAATTTTGACCTCAAAGCAGGTCAAGTAACGGTGGATCGCAGTCAGGCGGGTGAGCCATTCGCTCTGGACTTTGGAACCAGCCGAAGCTGTAATATTGACAAAGAAGCAATGAGCGCTACTATCTTCATCGATAAATCAATTTTTGAAATTTTCATCAATAAAGGAGAGAAAGTATTTTCCGGCCGTGTCTTCCCAAGAGAAGACCAGACAGGGATTGCCATTACCAAGGGCAATCCAACCGGTACTTACTATGAATTAGATTATGGTCGCAAAGCTAACTGATGTAGCAAAACTTGCAGGAGTCAGCCCCACAACTGTTTCTCGCGTCATCAACAGAAAAGGCTATTTATCCGACAAAACGATTTCTAAGGTTGAGGCAGCCATGCGAGAGTTGGCCTACAAGCCCAACAATCTGGCTCGCAGCCTCCAAGGAAAATCAGCTAAGCTAATCGGGCTTATTTTCCCTAATATCAGCAATGTCTTTTATGCAGAATTAATTGATAAATTGGAGCACGAGCTCTTTAAACAGGGCTATAAAACCATCATCTGCAATAGTGAGCATGACTCAGACAAGGAGCGTGAATACCTTGAGATGTTAGAAGCCAACCGGTGGATGGTATCATCTCTGGCAGCCACAATCTGGGCATCGAGGACTACAATCGCGTGACTGCGCCAATCATTGCCTTCGACCGTAATCTTTCGCCGGATATTCCTGTCGTCTCTTCAGACAACTACGGAGGCGGAGTGCTGGCAGCTCAGACCTTGGTCAAGACTGGAGCGCAAAACATCATCATGATTACAGGCAATGACAATTCCAACTCACCAACCGGCCTGCGCCATGCTGGCTTTGCTTCCGTCCTACCTGATGCACCTATTATCAATGTTTCCAGTGATTTTTTTCTCCCGTCCGAAAGGAAATGGAAATCAAGCAAATCCTTAATCAAATTAAGCCCGACGCTATTTTTACTTCAGATGATTTGACAGCCATTTTAATTATGAAGGTCGCTCAAGAGCTGGACATCAAGGTTCCCGAAGATTTAAAAATCATTGGCTACGATGGCACCTACTTTGTGGAGAACTACTATCCACAGTTGGCAACTATCAAGCAACCACTGAAAGATATTGCTCATCTATCTGTAGACCTACTCCTCAAAAGGATTGCTGGCCACGAAGTTCAAACGACTGGTTATTTCCTACCAGTTAGTCTATTACCTGGCAAAAAGTATTTGATTTTTTTATCCCAAAAAAAACAACCTCAAAAAAGGAGGTTGTCTTTTTTATGTCTAATCTTTCAAAAAACTCTCAGACTATTTATCAAAGCTTTCTAAGGCTTTTTCACGTTCTTCAACTTGACCCTTAGCGTCTAATTTTTCACCCTTGTAAACTGTGGATTCCCATGATCCATACATTGGATTAGGGAAGATGATGAATTTTTCACCAAATTCTTTTTTTGAAGTTCGTCCAATTTCTTGTCACGCTCTTCAGAAGATTTTTTTGGAGAAGTCTGCAAAAGTCAACTAAATTATCTCCAAATAGCATAACTAGATTTGTCGTTTCTTGAACCTTTTGGCGACGTCCTTCTTTTGACTTGACGCCTTCTTCCAAGAACATCAAATGGTCACGTCCCTGAACAGGAATGCCTTCTTTTTCTAGGTTCTTAATGGTTGCATCTACCTGACTAGCCGCACGGTCAGAAACATAGTAAATTTGTACACCATTTTCATTAGCAAATTGGAGGAATTCCTTTGCTCCTGGAACGGCTTTAGCCTCAGCCTTTTGGACCCAAACATCCCAATTTTTCAGGTGTAAATGCTGTGCCATCTTTTTACATTTTTTTCACTTGGTAAGGGCTGTTATCCAGTACAGTCTCATCCAAGTCTAAGACGATAGAATATGGTTTTTCTGTCGGTGTTTTTAATAATTCTTTCAGACGATTCGTTGCAACATTATAGCCTTGTAAATACAAAGCCTTGGTTTCAGCCGCCTTTTGATACCAAAGAGTAGACATGGTATTTTCTCTCGAACGAAGCTGTTCATAGGTCATCGAAATCTTATTATCCGATGTACCGCTCTCTGTTGTCTTATTTTCTGTCGGTTTCGGAGCACAGCTCGTCAGAATAATAACTGATGCCAATGCAGAAAAAAATGGTTACGGTAGCTTTCGTTGCTTTCATAAAAAAACATCCTCCTAATATTAATCTAATAAAAATTATAACGTTTTCATAATGATTGTCAAGAAAGAGCCTTATCTGAGCATCTAATAATTCGCTATTTTTTTGAAGGATTAACTTCCTAAGACTCTTAGCTTTTTTTGTCTTACTTCGCTCCTAGCTTCATCTGCATTCTTTTTAGTTTCCTTACACCAAAAACCGAGATAAGAATCTCGGCTTTTTTTATTCTTCTGTAACAAATTGACTCAAAATCCCATTGATAAACTTACTTGATTTTTTTCATCTGAGAATTTTTTTCGCCAGCTCAATAGCCTCGTTAACTGCAACAAGCTGTGGTGTCTCGTCGTATTCTAGTAGCTCATACAAACCTAAACGTAGAATATTTTTTTCTCTACCAGAGTCAAACGATCTAAGGTCCAACCAGCCTTCAAATACTGAGTAATCTTATCATCGAGCTCACTTTTTGGATTGCATTACGCCATTAACTAGATTGAGCAAGAAGATCGGAAGTTCAACTTGTTCCTCTTCTTCCTTATCATGTAGATAAGCAAAGCGACAAGCTTCAACTATATCCCCATCATACTCCAGACTCATCAATGCCTGAAATGCGCGCTCACGTAAATCACGTCTTGAGTCTACCATTACCTTACTCATTGAGGAAATCCTCGTCAAATAAATCAGCCATATCCGGTTTTGGAGATTTTTCAGGAACAATACCTGCAACATGGACATTAACAGCTGACAAAATCACATCTGCCATATCATGGACAGCACTTTTCACAGCCTTTTGAATAGCCATAGCAACGGTAGGAACCCCTACACCATACTCCAAGTACAGATAAATATCCACTGTTACATCACCATTATCCGCAGTATGAAGATAGACCCCACGACTCAAAGAACGCTTAGCTAAGCTATCTGACATACTCTTGTTTGCAAAAGAGTGAACTCCGTCTACTTTTGCAGTTGCAATCGCAATGATTTTTTCCAAAACGCGTGGCGCAATAACAATTTCACCCTAATTGTTCAGTTGCCATAGTGATTACCTCTTCTATATTATGCGCGAGAAACGTAAGTTCCTTCTGCAGTGTTGATGATTAATTTTTGTCCAACTTCAATAAAGTCTGGAACGTTAACGACAAGACCAGTTTCAAGAGTAGCTGGTTTACCAGAACCAGTTACAGTAGCACCCTTGATTGATGGTTGAGTTTCAGTTACAACTAATTCAACGGTTGTTGGCACTGTCACACCAATCACTTCGCTTCCATAGAACTGGATTTTTACGTCAGAGTTTTCAAGGATGTATTTCAATTCATCTTCAACATTGACTACTGGGATTTCATATTGGTCATAGGTTTCAGTATTCATGAAGTAAGCAGTGTCATCCATTTGGTACAAGTATTGAGCTGGAACAGTTTCAATAATAGCTTGCTCAAATTTTTCTTCTGGACGGTAGCTTGTATCAAAAGTTGAACCAGTACGGACGTCACGCAATTTCATACGCATGATCGTATTTCCTTTACCCGGTTTATGGTGGCTTGCTTCCAAAACGCGGATCAATTTGCCATCAGCTGTTTCAAAAGTCATACCAGCTTTCAATTTACTTGCTTCAATCATGTGATTTTTTTACCTCTTTAATAAATAGTTTACTCTTTATTGTACCATAAAAGCCTGATAATTCTCAAATAACAATCAATTCCAATTGGTTGCAGTTACTAAATTTTCAGACTTGTTCACCATACCATACCGTACACTTACTTCAGTCTACTGGAACGATATTTCCTTCTTCATCTTTCTTGACATGGACATATTTCCCATCCACCTCAATATAAAAATGTTTTTTTCCTTGCCTTGAGAAGACGAAACTTGTTGTTGGAGTTCTCCACCTAAAGGCTTGGCCAAGGTTCATCCCCATCAAAAGATTCATGCCGTTTCCGCCTTCGTTTTTTTGGCTGCAGCAATCAGAGCCTCATTACGCGCCCTACGTTCTTCAATTTCAATCGTGTTGTATTTCATAGCCGCTAACTCACTATCAAGCTTGCGAACAGTCGCCATGCTATCTTCATCATAGCTTAGGTCTTCAAGGAGGACATTGGTTACTTCCAAACCATATAAGCTTGTCCAAGTTTGATTGACCTCTTGTTTTGCAAGTTCATTAAAGACTTCTTGATTAGCATTGAGGCTATAGATGTCCACTTGATTGTCAGCAGTATACTTTGCGATGGCAACCGCAATCTTTGGTGGCAGATTTTGGCGTAGAGTCCCTTGTGCTACATCTTGCAAGGTAAATGGTTGATCCACCGTAATCTGACGACTTACAGAACTAACATAAAAGAGAACTGGATCCGCAATTTTGACATCATACAGCCCGTAAAATCTGATACTAAGCAGTTGTTGATAGCGTTCACTAAAGTATTCAACAGGGTTTTGAGTTCCAAATTTATTGCCTGTGAAAGGCTGGATCTTGAAATAAATAATTTCTTGTTGGGTCACAACTTGTCCACCAAATGAGAAGCGATTCTTAAAGTTTTCCCAAGTTCCTTTGATCCCACCTTTTTCTAGTAACCAAGCATTATCGCCAGCTTGCCATTCGTGGCTACCAGCTTCCAAAAAGTTCTCCCAGAAAAGTTCCATTGTTGACCAATAAAGCTACATAGCCTTGAGGAACAATTACCAAAAGAGCCATCCGTTAAAAGACCGGTATTTTTGATTGCCGTGTCGAGATTGACCGTCTGGGTCTTTTGTCAAAAGAACACCTTTAACTGCCAAGGCTTCTGACGGAACTGACTCAGGCAGAACAACCGCTTCTTTAAACTTGCTATCACGAAAGCTACTGATGCCCCCAGAAAGGGCTGCTTTAATAAATCCCATACTATCTCCTATTTATAAAAATTCAATTTCATCGACAACATCATAGGGTGTCCAAGAGCCAATCTTGAGCTGTTCGTACCAAGGAAGCCTGACAGTATTCACACTTGGAAACAGAGTCAATCGTCAGAGGAGCCCCACAGTTTGGACAGTGGTCACTAAGAATATCAGTCTTCGTGACTTCTTCAGTTTTAGCATCATGCAGACGAATGAAGTTTAAGCGATAAACTGTAAATAAGTCCTTGGTTGGATCACCTTCGATAATCCGTCCTGTTTCATCGTCCCTGATATAATCCCTCATAGTCGATGACAGGATCACTTCCAGTCTATCATGACCTTGCGGATTTGGATAGAAGTCCTTAATCTTAGAATTTTCCACTCGTACACGTTCCAAGACATTGGTCGTTTTTCGCTCGAATATGCTCCTGTAGCTGAGTGCTGTGCTGGTCATAGAGACTCGGACTTTCTAAGCCACGAACCGAAGCCCAATCTTTCTCGGTCCAGGCAGACTGAAGTCGAAGGTAGATTACCTTCACCTGTGACAAGAAACGCTCTTCATCAAAGTTTGGATCCTGTTGTTTCAGTTGTCTAATCGCTTCGAGATTATTCTGAATCGGCTTGCCGGCTCTTTCCTCAGTCGTTCTTTTTTTAATTCATTACTTGAAGAACTAGTGTCATCTGTACCTTTTACTAAATTATACAGTAAACCGATAACACCACCGATGACAACAACGGCAAAACTTCCCGAAGAACCCGAACCAGAGCCTGAGCTATAACTGCTCGAACCTCCAGACCAACTGTCACCTCCAGACCAACTGCTTCCGCCACCCGAATCAATCAAGCTGCTACCACCACTTTCAGAATTCCCCACACCAGCATCAACGGCAGGGGGCTAAAAGAAGAGTAGAACAAGAAAGATGGTCGCAAATACTAAAAATACCTTTTTTTTCATAAGCCTCTTTTTTTATCCTTTAAATTAACAGGGTAAGAAAAAGATTCTTTAATCTAAATAACAATCAATTCTTTTCGGCGCAAAGGGTTAGGACTTCACAGCCTGTTTCTGTAATAAGGAGATCGTCTTCGATGCGGACGCCGTATTTGCCGTCCAGATAAATACCTGGCTCATCGGTCAGGACCATGCCTGCCTCAATCGGCTCTTCTGACTTGCCAAAGTAAGGAATCTCATGGATATCCAGACCGATACCGTGGCCAATCCCTGTGGCTAAAGTAAGGACCATATCCAGCATCGTTAATAATCTGCCGCGGAATTCGGTCAAAAATCAATCCGACTAAGCCCAGCCTTAGCAGCTTCTATCAGAGCTTGATTGCTACGCAGGACAATATCATAAATCTCCCGCTCTTCATCTGTCACCTGTCCCACATGAACAGTCCGTGTCATATCGCTGACATAGTGATTGTAGTAGCAGCCAAAGTCCATGGTCAGGGTTTCGCCATTTTGAATGACCTTATCACTAGCCACACCATGCGGCATAGCAGAGCGGTAGCCTGAAGCGATGATAAAGTCAAAAGAGGCACCTGAAGCACCTAGCTGACGCATCCGGGCATCTAAAAAGTTCATAACAGCCAGCTCAGTCGTCTCACCCGGCTTGATAAAGTCCAGTACATCTAGGAAGGCTTGATCTGAAATTTGGCAGGCCTTGCGAATGGTCGCGATTTCTTGCTCATCTTTAATCATGCGCAAATTCTCGATAAAACCAGTCATTGGCACCAGCTCATATCCTAAGAAAAGACTTTCTAGCATCTTGAAGTAAGCATAGGAAATCTCGTCATCAAAGCCAATTTTTTCCAGCTTGTCGTCCGCTATGATTTTAGCAATCTCACCAAGTGCGTCTCGCGTTTCAACAATATCAAATCCTTGAACTACTCCCTTGGCAATCAGTGTATAACGGGCATCCGTCAGGAAAAATACGACGTGTCTTACTGATGAAAACTGTCGCCTCTGTTCCGCTAAAGCCAGTCAGATAGTATATTTTTTTAAATTGGTTACTAAGACAGCATCACATTCTATCTGAGCTAATGCTGCTTCAAATTTTTTTCAACTCTTGATAACATTTCATACCTCCATAAAAATAGTTAAGCATATTATATCAAAAAAACAAATAAAAGAGAAGTATTTTTTTATCAAGCAATATTTCGGCCGTATTACTAAGAAATTCCACATAATAAAAAAATCCCTGCCAACATACAGGTGGCAAGGATTTATAAAATACTATTTTTTTGGTGCAACTTCTCTTTCAGATACTGACCAGTATAGCTAGTTGGGTTGGCAGCGACCTCCTCTGGTGTACCAGTTGCAATAATCGTACCACCACCGACACCACCTTCTGGGCCTAAATCAATAATATGGTCAGCTGTCTTAATCACATCTAGATTGTGCTCAATAACTAAGACGGTATTTCCATCATCAACGAAACGATCCAGAACTCTTAACAGACGAGAAATGTCTTCTGTATGAAGTCCGGTCGTCGGTTCATCCAAGATGTAGAGAGACTTGCCGGTCGATCTCTTGTGGAGCTCACTAGCCAGCTTCATCCGCTGGGCTTCACCACCCGATAAAGTAGTCGCTGGCTGTCCTAAAGTAACATACCCCAAGCCCACATCTTTAATTGTTTTGTAACTTCCGATTGATCTTTGGAATATGTTTGAAGAAATCAACTGCATCATTAACAGTCATATCTAAGATTTGTGAGATATTCTTTTCCTTGTAGTGTACTTCTAAGGTCTCACTGTTGTAGCGTCTTCCATGACAAACTTCACAAGGAACATAAACATCTGGTAAGAAATGCATTTCGATTTTGATGATACCGTCGCCCGAGCAGGCCTCACAACGGCCACCCTTAACGTTAAAACTAAAACGGCCCTTCTTATAGCCACGAATCTTGGCTTCATTGGTTTGAGCAAAAAGATCTCGAATATCATCGAAAACTCCAGTGTAGGTAGCAGGGTTGGAGCGCGGTGTCCGACCAATTGGACTTTGATCAATATCGATCAAACGATCTATATAATCTACTCCAGAGATTGTTTTAAATTTTCCAGGCTTATCCGAATTACGATTGAGTCTTTGAGCCAGGGTCTTTTTTAGAATAGAGTTGACCAAGGTCGATTTACCGGATCCCGAAACTCCCGTCACAGCGATAAACTTCCCAAGTGGGAAACGAGCTGTAATGTTTTTGCAAATTATTTTCAGCTGCACCTGTAATTTCGATAAAGCGCCCATTTCCTACACGACGTTCTAGTGGTACTAGAATTTCACGCTTACCTGATAGGTACTGTCCAGTAATAGACTTCTTATTCTTAGCCACTTGTGCAGGAGTACCAGCTGCTACAATTTCACCACCAAAGACTCCCGCTCCTGGCCCGACATCAATCAGCCAGTCAGCCTCCCGCATGGTGTCCTCATCGTGCTCAACCACAATGAGGGTATTTCCTAGATCACGCATCTTCTTGAGACTGGCGATCAGGCGGTCATTGTCACGTTGGTGCAAGCCAATCGATGGTTCATCAAGAATATAGAGGACGCCGCTCAAATTAGAACCAATTTGAGTCGCCAAACGAATCCGCTGACTTTCGCCTCCTGATAAAGTGCCGGCAGAACGAGATAGAGTCAAGTAATTGAGACCAACGTTATTCAGGAAGGTTAGCCGGTCATGAATTTCTTTGAGAATAGGCCGCGCAATAGTCGCCTCATTGTCTGTCAAGCTAAAGCTTATCCAATTGATTTAAATGATCTGCAATAGACAGATCTGAAATCTGACCGATATGCAAACCAGCTTCGCCTCCAACCTTGACCGACAAGGCCTGAGGACTAAGACGATAGCCATGACAAGCTACACAGGACAACTCATTCATATAGGTTCGCATCTGAGTTCTAGTATAGTCACTATTGGTCTCATGGTAACGACGATTGATATTGGTAACTACTCCCTCAAAAGGAATGTCAATGTCTCGCACACCTCCGAATTCATTTTCATAGTGGAAATGGAATTCTCGTCCATCTGATCCAAAGAAAATCAGCTGCTTTTTCTTCTTCACTCAGCTCTTCAAAAGGCTTGTCCATATCAATGCCAAAGGAGGTCATCGCCTGTTCTAGCATCTGCGGATAGTAGTTGGAAGAGATCGGATTCCAGGGTGCCAGTGCACCTTCTCGTAAAGTCATACTAGAATCTGGTACCACAAGATCTAGGTCTACTTCTAGTTTTACTCCCAAACCATCACAGTCCGGACAGGACCCAAAGGGCGCATTGAAAGAGAAGAGACGTGGCTCAAGTTCTGGCACCGTAAAGCCACAAACCGGACAGGCATAATGCTCAGAAAAGAGCAATTCTTTCCCATCCATGGTATCAATAACCACATAACCCTCTGCAATCCTTAAAGCAGCTTCGACCGAATCAAAAAGACGACTTCTCACTCCCTCTTTGATGACAATTCGGTCTACCACAACCTCAATGTCATGTTGCTTGCTTTTTGATAAGTCAGGAACTTCTGTCACATCGTAAATTTCACCATCCACGCGCACTCGGACGTAGCCATCTTTCTGAATCTTATCAAAGACAGTCTTATGCTGGCCCTTTTTCTTGCGGATAACTGGCGCCAAAATCTGCAAGCGCTGGCGCTCTGGAAGCTCCAAGACTTGGTCTACAATCTGCTCAACAGAGGAAGCCGTTATAGCTCCGTGGCCGTTGACACAGTATGGCGTTCCAACACGGGCATAGAGCAAGCGCAAGTAGTCATTGATCTCAGTAACAGTTCCTACAGTTGAACGGGGATTTTTACTCGTCGTCTTTTGATCGATGGAAATAGCCGGGCTAAGACCATCAATTGAGTCCACATCTGGCTTTTCCATATTACCTAAGAACTGCCGAGCATAGGCCGACAAACTCTCAACATAGCGACGTTGCCCCTCAGCATAGAGAGTGTCGAAAGCCAGACTGGACTTGCCTGATCCGGATAATCCTGTCACCACGACCAGCTTGTCTCTAGGAATTTCTACATCAATATTTTTTAGATTATGAGCTCGCGCTCCATGGATCACAATTTTATCTTGCATCTTAACCTCATTTCACTTTGAACATTCTCTATTATATCAAAATTTTCTCTATTCTTTTTGCTCCAAAAAATCGTGAATTTATAGTATAATAGTACGGTGTCTAAAAAAACAATCTGGAAAGGAAAAAGAGTATGAAACAAGTCTTTTTATCAACCACGACCGAATTCAAAGAGATCGACTCCCTCGAATCGGGCACTTGGATCAATCTTGTCAATCCTTCCCAGAGCGAATCAGTTGAAATTGCCAATGCTTTCGGCATTGATATCACCGACTTACGGGCGCCACTCGATGCGGAAGAAATGTCCCGGGTAACCATCGAAGATGACTATACTTTGATTATCGTGGACGTCCCCATTACTGAAGAAAGAAACAACAAGACCTATTATGTCACTATTCCGCTTGGTATCATTCTGACGGAGGATGCCATTATCACCACCTGTTTGGAAAAACTCCCCTTGTTGGATATCTTCATCCACCGTCGCCTGCGCAACTTCTACACCTTTATGAAGTCACGCTTTATCTTTCAGATTCTCTATCGTAATGCCGAGCTATATCTAACAGCCCTACGTTCTATTGACCGCAAGAGCGAGCAGATTGAAAGCCAGCTACACCAGTCTACGCGAAACGAAGAATTGATTGAACTCATGGGAGTTGGAAAAAAACCATTGTCTACTTCAAGGCCTCTCTCAAAACCAATGAGCGCGTGATTAAAAAAACTGACCAGCGCCACTAGTAATATCAAAAAAATACCTAGAGGATGAAGACTTGCTAGAAGACACCTTGATTGAGACCCAGCAGGCCATCGAGATGGCAGATATTTACGGAAATATCCTGCGTGGGATGACAGATACCTTTGCGTCCATTATTTCCAATAACCAGAACAACATTATGAAAAACTCTGGCCTTGGTAACGGTCGTTATGTCCATTCCAACTATGATTTTCTCTGCCTATGGTATGAACTTTAAAAAAACAACGACATCCCACTCAATGGCGAACCGCATGCCTTTTTGGATTATCATGTTTATCGCCTTTGCCATCAGCGGTTCTCTCACCGTTTACCTCATGCACAAAAAAACTATTTTAATTGATAGAAGGAAAGCCTATGTCACAAGTATCTATAGACAAACTTAGCAAGAAAAAAACCAAGAATTTATTCGCATTGCTACTCACCAGCTGATTGAAGCTGGGAAAAACCGACGAGGAAATCAAAGTCCTCCTAGAGGAAATTATTCCTACCATCCTTGAAAACCAATCCAAAGGAATCACTGCCCGTGGTCTCTACGGTTCCCCAACTGCCTGGGTTCAGCAATTAACCGCTGCAGAGAAAAAAAGCAGCTGAAAAATCCTGCACAAAATGACGATCCGCGTCTCATGATTTTTGGATTCTGCTCTTTTTGATTTTTCGGGCTTTTATCTATTTTCCAAGGAGCAGTTAACTATTTTGCAAAAACACCGAATCCTTACGGATTTACTACCCTAGTTCTGGGCAGTCTAACAGGAGGTTTGGTTTTCTATTCACTCTACCATTTCATTTATCGCTACTATGAACCGGACCAAGAATACGGTACTAAACCACCTTTTTTTGGAAATCAGCCATTGTTATGAGTGGTGCTGTCCTACTTTGGTTGGTAGCCTTCACTCTTAGTGCTTTCCTACCAAGCTTCCTTAATCCGCAATTGCCAAACCTCCTTGTCATAATGATTGGTGGTCTCGCCCTAGTAGGACGCTGGTACCTCAAGAAAAAAATTCAACATTAAAAGCGCCACAGCTAACCCGAGACGCTACTAATTTTTGATTCCTAAGCCGACTTGCTTAGGATTTTTTTATTTTCTTTTTTTCGAAAAAAATAAAGTACTAGGTCATCACTATTTTCACAAGGAGCATATGGGGCAAGGGGTTCATTGTTAAACCAAAGTCCCGAACCATCTGGAATATAAGCCTCTTTTAACATACAAGCGCTGTGCCGGCCCATATCCCTTATGTAATCCCACTCCCAAAGGTAACCACATCTGAATATTTCAGGGCTTCTTGCTCTGCTTTTTTTCGATTAGAGCCGTGCCAATCCCCTGCCTTTGAAAGCTTTCGAAAAACATTAAAAATCAGTTAACTCAGGATAAAGGCCTGCAAAAGGACCGTGATTTGCTAATGGAATGACTGTTATATAACCTGCCAAAAATCTGCCAACAAGAGCCACCAAAAACTTGGCGTTCTCCTACCTCTTGCTCATGAAAAATATTTGTGCAGAATATCTTTTCGCTCAGGCCATCCCTGCTCAACAAAGGCATTTGATAATCCTTCAATATCCTCAAAAAAAGCATCTTTCTGACGAATCGCTCTTCGCCCATATTAGACTCCTTATAACAGATTCTCATCTCATTTTAACACTTTAAATAAAAATAAAAAAACCCTGCAAAAAAGCAGGGAATTACTTAGTCTTTTTACAAAAGTCATCCTTGATCGCTGTGAATACATTCTTTAAGTGTTATCGAGTGCATAAGCTTCTCTCAACCATGTCCGACCAACTTTGCCAGAAAAAGAAGCAAGCTAGTTTTTATCTTTTTTTGGTAGAGGTCTAGAAAATCTTGATAAGATTTTAAGAGATGATCCTTCTTATCAGATGAGTAGGAACCATCTAGCTTGATATTAGTATAGAGATCGATTTCCCTTCAGCAGCTAGAAGCTTTAGACTTTTTTTCATAAGAATCATCGCCAGTTATCAATAAGCTCCATCCGGCACTAAATTTCTTTTCTATACCAGGCAATTCTTTACTTAATCTCAAACTCTTGATATTTAAATCCTCTCCTCCCTCAATGAGAGTAATATTCTGTGTTTTATTGGCCAAGACTAGTCCATAACGATTCAATTTATCATCCAGGTCAGTAGCTGAATAGATTGGTTGCTTCGAATGGGCTGTTAAAGGTTCGAAATAGCGATCCAGAGAAAAAGTCTGACCATTTTCAATATTCGTATAAAGAGTCTGGGTAAAGGAGCCACTACTTGAACTAGAATAGTAGCTTGCATTTGATCCACCTGGTAGATATACCTCAAAAGCAAAATAGAGTTGACTGTCTTGAGGATCTTGATACAGTTGGTGACTCACTTTCCCTGGAATAGCTTGAGGATGTAGTTTTTTTGAGCCAACTGGAGTAGGTCATAATCCTTGTAAGTCCCTTCAGCTTGATTTAGAAGTCTAATTTTTTTAGGTGGTTATTCTTGTTCTTATCTTTTACTAAATTGCTGGTAACTATCATAGTAAAAAAAGTTTTGTTGGGGTAATTCATCTCTTGCTGCAAGATATACTTGTCAGACAAGATGGCCAAATTAGGATTCTCGACCATATAGAGACTATCACCCAGCTTTTCTATCTTAAATGTCGTATCCTTATCTGGTCTATTTTTACCCACCTCTTGCTGCTCAGTCTGATTTTTGTTGAGAGTGTGTAGTGGTTTTTTTGTTTTTTTCAGCAACATAAGAAGCCAAAAAAACAAACCAATTGTAAATGCTAAAGTATAGCCACCAATATTCAAAAAGATTTTATTTTGAAATAGTTTTTATCTTTATAATGATCTGACTCACTTATCTTTCCTCCGGAACTTTTTACTCGACGAAGCTGACCATCTATAAGGACATAGATAATTCGTCCCGATTTTATCATTTTATCTGGGGTTAAATCATGAAGATTATTTATCTTAAACTGCAGAGGAACTAAAAGCCTGGTTGCCGTTTTGAACCATTACAGAAATTGATCCTGCCACAAGATTGTCATTAGTTTCGGCTTGACTAACCGTCATCTGTCCTACCTCAAGACTAAATATGGAGAAAATTCTATACAGAGGTCCCTGCTCCACAATCTCCTTAACGGTATTCATATACGTTTCAGACAAAGGGCTACCAGGGTTATATTGGAGCCAATTAATATATTGCGGGCCGGCTGGATTAGACCGCTTAGATTCATCAATAAGAGTGCTGACGTCTTTTACAGTTTTTAGTCCATAACGTCTGGTTTTTATCGAAACTAACTTGATTTAGCATCGTATTGGTAGAGCTAAGATCAGTCAGGCTTCCTAAGGCACTTATGTGGTCATATAGATCGAAATGCTGCGTGTAAACCGGACCTTTTTTGAAGTCAACGGTAACTACTTCTTCACTATCGATATCAAGTCCAATTGGGACAATCCCTTCCGCCCAATTGATTTTTTTCCTTCCTCCTGTACCTTCTTTATAAACAAATCATAAGGAAGAGGTGTTTCAGGACTTTTCTTCTGTTTTTACGATTTGTTCTGCTTCATACTCTTGTTTCTTTTGAGCAGACCAAAAAGGAGCTTCTCCTGGATAATTAAAGAGTCTAGCAAAATCAGAGGCTTGTTGAGTGGAATCCTGGGTATATTTAAACAATGGATAGATAGCGAAACTACCTTTCTTAGCCATTTCGAGGGCATGAGGATATTCTTGGTAAAGATTGATTAGGTCTCCACCCTGATATGGTCTCATCATGATAATTTTTTCTTGATTTTGCTTTTTCTTGGTTATCATAGGAACTTGTGTCTTTTTTAGCATCAAGAATAAAGCTTAAGCTCTTTAAACGGTCAGCAAAAAATAGGATTGCTTTTGAGCAATTTTTAATTCACTATTATCGCTAGCAGTTAAGACTTCTTCTTGTGCAGCTCCTATGTAGTGAGCAATCCGACTCTTTGCCGTCTTTAAGTCAATAATCAGAGATGCTTTTTGAGAGCCACCATCAATCTCTTCCAGTGCTATTTCTATATAAGGAGCATCTGGAGACGAGTCAAGCACATCTAATCTCGCGGTACTCTTAATGCTATATTTTTTTCTTTTTCTTTAAGAAGGAGAGCTCGTACATCGACCTTCTTTAATGACTGAATCCCTTCGTCCTCTTTGTAAATATCAATCTGATAAAAAAATATTCCGTGTTTTTTTTGTCATAAAAAGCCTTCCCTTCGTCAGGATACGGATCCTCGGGGAGTTTGTAATTCTGAGCAACTAAATAGCCATCTTTCTCCTGGACTTTTCCAAACTTATCGATAGCAAGGGCAATATTTCCGATTTTTTTGAAAGTCATTTACCTGACTAACACCTATTCGATATCGTTCTTCTGACTCAGTCCGACTATGATTCTTACTAATCCCTTCCCTTTTTGCAGGTTCAGGACTAATCGTCGGATAATAGATCAGATAGGTTACTAGCGCTAGAAAAAAAGAAACTAGATATTTTAATAATTTTTTTGAAAGGTGTTTGATCCATATTCGCTTCCCTAATAAAAAAATATAATAATACCATTCTATCATACTTTTCTTCCACTTTTAGCAGAAATCTTACCCAAAAATGATATAATAGTGCATAATCTATCTTAAAGGAGTATAGGATGAAGAAGCTAGAGAATTTCTCTTGGCAAATGTGGCAAATTTATGCTTTAGCAGCGCTGGTCGTTTTTATTGTCGGTGGTGCTTGTTCTTTCTTTTTTGTAAAAGAAGCTACTTATGTAGTGAAAGAACGAAATTATGTTTATAAAGGGAAGAATCTGCGTTTAACGAATTATGTAACAATTGGAGAGAACGAGCCTGAATTTCCTATGATAGCCCTCTCTTTTAAGGAAGACGATGACGATCGGAGCTCATCTGTTTTTGCCGTAGGTCGGAAATATTTAGCAGTTCAAGATTCCAAGCAATATGATGGCACACTGAAAAAGAAGGATAAGGAAGAATACTTCCGAATTCGTTATTACCAACTAGGACAAGAAAAAGGAGAAGGTCAAACGATTGATGCCTTAAAAGCTTGTTCAAGATATGGGATATGTATCTATAAATGGCGAATTAGATAATCAGATGTATTCTGATGGAAAAAATGACTATGTAAAAATCCAGATAGACTACGATAACGAAATTTATATCAATCTGACTAATAAAAAGGCAACAAAAAAACGCCCCAAAGAGACAATCCAATTCGGCTATGGAGGAATCTATCGTGCACTCTCAGATCCATCATTTATTACTGAGGGCATACAGTGATGACGAGAGTAATATACATAGTTACGGACCTTGGTTTAAGTATGAAAAAGAAGATAAAGAATCAATTTCAACTGACAATTCTTCCGACAAGAATCATAGTAGCAGTAATGTTAAAACGGAGGATAACGTAACGCTTGCAACACTTAAGAAGTATGGTTATTTATTGGTTTTAAAAGAAAATATGACCCTAGATGATAGTGAAACACTGACAAAGATTTTATATCCCGATGCCTCCTATTTTCACTGGACCATTGATAGTAGATATACAAAAACTGGCCGGGAAGAGTATGTAGAAACAGATCAGGAGTTCAAGCAAGTAATTAAGGAGGATGCTATTGAAAAAAAGATACTGAAAAATTAATTCTGACAAGTGGAAAAAGTATACTTGTCCTTGTGTGCTCTCTAGCACTCTTGTTCCTGTTTTTTTCTATAAGAATCTAGAGGCCAATCTCAAGGGTTTTTATGCTAATCGGAATTTCCCTGGACAGATTAAGATTACCGGCTTTTCCCCGGGCTAAAGAAAGAACTGGCATTGATGTTAATTTTACTTATACTGAAAAAAATTAACGGCAAGAAAAATTTCTCTGCCCTTGAAAAAAATCCGTACGCTTTAAACAATTAGTCATGCCTTATTATGACAAAATAGATTTATCCGATAGATACAACCCTATATCTGAGTTAGGGACGGCTTATGATGAATCTATCAGAGTTTATTTACCAATGATTGAAAAAATGCTGGAAATCAATCCCGAACGGACCAAGTTGGAAGAGTCTTTAACAAGAAAAATTAAATCAAGCTCCAAATCTAAGTGGAGCATCAGCTAAGTTAAGAAGCACACTATCTGATCAAGCTAATTTTGTTAGAGGAGAAACTTGGTATAGCGATCGCATTGAAGATGCTACTAAAAAAATAAACATTCTATCCTTGAGGAATTGTACGATTTTTTTCATTAAATCATGCCTTGTCTCAAGGAGCTGTCTATGTCCAAATTATCTTGCCCAAAGGGGTCGACAGAGAAGATATCCACCTAAGAGACCAAATCCAACAGTTGTTAGAACAATTAAGTCTGCCAGATGGAGCCTACGTCCTAGGGACGATTGATGAAGCAGAAGGTGATTTTTGTCGTCGTTGAGCAAGGAAAAAAATTAGAGAAAGGAGATAGGGATGTCAGAGAATAAAGAAAGGGTTAAAGTAAGTTTCCTTGGCAAATTGGATTATTAGTTGCACTTTACTTAGTTATTGCTAGCATGCCTTTTTTTACACGATAAAACATCTCAAATTTACCTATTCCAAAAATAGCGATCCTATTTTTTTGGTGGAAAAAGAATTTGCAGATCTGAACAATTCCTATTTTTAAGAATTCCTTTATTTTTTTCTATCTGTTCTTCCTGCCCTAGCCGTTTTATTGAAATTCATTTTTAAAAACAAAGGCTATCCTTTTTCTAGCAAGTTTACAATCTTTTTCTATTTTTTTATAGCTAGCTTTGTCTTAATGGTTTACACAATGTTCTCCATTACCATCCAAAGAGACATTTATAAGCTAGATTGGGGATATTACTTCTGCCAAATGATTTTTTTCTAATTTTTTTATCTTTTAATGATCTAAGTTTTCTAAGAGCATGGGTAAAAAGATATCATTATCTTAATTGCAAAGAATAAAATAAAAAGAACCACTTATAATGAACTGCATAGAAAGCTATACTCTGTTCATAAAGGGGTTCTTTTTTTGATGTCATAGACTAGGATTAGAGCCAGAAAAAAATACAGAAGTCATACCCTACTTACTACTGCACTTTTTTTCTACTCTATTCAATACTGAATCAGAAAAAAATCTCCTACTTTTATATCTCTGTTGGCCAATATTTTGATATAAACGAATTCACGCTAATAAAAAAAGTCAGGTTTAAATAATTTGCTTGGTTGAAATCTTCCAAACTATTCACACCTTTGCTTCTCTTAGAAATTGTTCACTGACCTCTTTTTTTATTTGCTTCGGAAATATTTCCAATAAAGAGAGTAGGGAATGGGTAAACTGAGAATCAAGCAAAAAGCGATTGACAACAATGTCCGCCTTTCCTGCGCTGTTAAAATGAATGGGAACCTGCTCTGGCAGCAAGCAGATAATCAAAAATATGATTACTGCTAAGAAAAACAAAACGAATAAATCTTTCTTTTTCATTAGCCATGGACCTCCTTAAAATATCCTTGTTTTATTAAATGCCTATAAAGGACGGCAGCCAAAAGCAAAAGTCCAAGAGCTGAGATTCGCAGCGACATCTCCAAGTCCATACCAAATAGTAAGGATAAGCAAAGAGGGAACACAAGAACCAAGATGCCAATTCCTCCAGACAAGATAGCCGAAAAAACTTTGCTTTAATAACAATCATTTCATTGTCCCAGATGAACTTAGGATAATGAAAATTGACCACAAGTCCCTGAAGAGCTGTAAACAGTGAATAAGCCAGTGAAATAAGGACCAAATCCACTACTTGCAATCCTCCTAGCGAGAAACGCCAAGTCAGAACAGGCAAGCCCAGCAGCAAGGCCACGAAATGTAAAGACACCGTCAAGGCCAGCTTTGCCATCATTATCTGCCTCATAGAAACCGGGAGCGTCTGAAGCAGCCAAATCTCTTCCCCTCTAAGGAAATACTGACAGCTGCAGGATTGGAAATACTGAGACAGCCAGCCAGTAATAGGGGTAAAAATTCTCGGCTATCTCTGAGTCCAATCGAAGAAAAGAGGACATCAGGACCCATAAAACAAAGCGAGATGGCTAAAACGATGATTAAAATGGTTCCTAGTCCACTATTGAGCATATAAAGATAGGAACTCACAAAATTCGCAAATTCTCTCCTATAAAGAGCCATAAAGGGAGACTTCTGCCAGCTTCTATAGACTTTGCTTTCTGACTTCACCCCTGTTATCATCTGATTCATTTTTAAATAATTTCTACTTAAATACCTTAGAAAGAGTCCTGTCAGCACAAAAGATGCAAACATCAACAGAAGGCTAGCCCACAAAAAATGCTGAAGGTTAAAAAACAAGCTTGCCGGAGGATAGAGAGAAGTCAGCTGCTTGGTAAGCAAGAGACCAACATTTTCCGCTGACAGTCCGGCTCTCATAGCCCACATACTGCCTGTTGCCAGCCCCAAAAGCAAGAAGAGAGAAAAAAGGAAGGCAACTAGATTCTTATGAGGGGCCTTTGAGGCTATGTAGGCAACGCACAAGCCGAGTAAAGAGGCTAAACAGAGAGGTAAAAGAGGAACAAATCCCATTAAAAGCAGATAAAAAAAGCAACTCCAACAAGGACGCACCATATCTAAACCAAACGAGGCCTGCTGGGAGCATGAGAAGAATGGCAAATACACTGTTCAAAAGATAAAGAAAAGCATATTTCTCATAGACGATTTCCCTAATACTGAGCGGTAATACGATGAGCCTGTCAAGTTCCTCTTGGTCAAACAAGATGCCATTTGATTGCATCAGACTGAAAAAAAGAAAAATAATAAAACTAACCAAGGCAATCATATAGGCTGGAATCAAATTTTGCCTCCCCCAACTTGACCAAACTCAAAGCCGTCAAAAGATTATAGCCTGAAAATAGCAAAACAAGCAAGAAGAGCAGACCAAGCTTAAAATACCTGCCCAATCCTCGTCCTTTCCTTAAATCATTAAGCGAAAATGTGCTGTATAATTGTACTTTTAAAAGCAAAAGAATATTAGTCATCTTCCTGTAACTCCATAAATACTTCTTCCAAACTGGATGCCCCCTTAACTTCGGAGGTCCTTCCATTAGCCACCAAACGTCCCTTTTGCAGAATTGCTACCTTATTGCAGAGTTCTTCCGCAACCTCTAAAACGTGAGTGGAAAAGAAAATCGCATGCCCTTGACTGGCTAGCTCTCTCATGATTTGCTTAAAATAATATGCGCCTTTCGGATCTAAACCGACAAAAGGTTCATCTAAAATCAACAATTCTGGCTCATGCAAGAGGGCCGCTATTAGTGCCAATCGTTGCTTCATTCCATGTGAATAAGCTGATATCAATTGATCCAAAGACGTATCCAGCTCAAACATTTTAGAATACTTTTTCCATAGCCGCTCGCCTCTTTTCCATAGAAACCCTATAAATGTCTGCTACAAAATCCAAAAACTGCCTTGCTGTCAGATTTTTATAAAGGTCTGGATTATCCGGCAAAAACGCCATCTTTTTCTTACAAAGCAAGGACTCCTTCCTGATAGAGTGCCCGCAGATATAAATATCTCCTTTATCAAAATCATGAATCCCCACAATCGCCTTAATGGTGGATGTTTTACCTGCTCCATTGGCACCGATGAATCCATAAATATCCCCAGGCTCCACCATCAGACTAAGATCATCCACAGCCTTTTTACCGTTGCTATATACTTTTGTTAAATGTTCTATTTTTAACATGAATTTCTCCTTTTATTTAAACTGACATTTTGTCAGTTTTATTTCTAAATAAAAGGCAGAAAACTGCCGATTATTCTAAAAAAATAGATTCTTCTATTCCTAAGCTTCTTTCTAGGATTGCCTGAAAGCTGGTGAGATAATCCTGCAAAGTCTCTGGTTTTTCCTGACTCATCTTAATATCATTGGACACAAATACGTAGGCAGTCATGAGAAAAGAAGCCGTTTCATGCGGATATTTTAAATGAAAATCTCCAGATTTCTGACCTTCCTCCAAGATATGAGTGAAGAAAACAATCATCCGCTCACAGAGTCTATGATAAAAAGCGATCTAAAAACATAGCGATTGGTCTCCAAATTGACGGTTTCCTGCAAGACTTGATTTTCCTGTGTTCTGCTTTCCTCTGGGATAAGGGTCGCCTCAATAAAGGCTCTGATTTTTTTCCTTGGCCCCAACATTTGGCTGATAGCTAATCTTTTCTAGCTTTCTCAGCAAGGGCTCAGAGTTCTTTTCAATCAGACAATAGAGAATGTCTTCCTTATCCTTAAAATGATAGTAAAGCAGACCTCGTGAGATTCCAAGCTTATCAATAATATCTTGAGTTCTAGTCTTTAGATAGCCTTTTTGGGCAAAGAGCTGTAAGGCTGCAGACATAATCTCTGCTCTCCGTACCTCTACTTCCTTGACATCACGCATGATTTCTGCCTCCTTGTGGTCAGTATAGCACCCTAACTGACATTTTGTCAATGATGAAACAAAAAACAGCAGGTCAGAGCCTGCTGTTAATCAAATTAGTCTTCATTTACGAAAGGCATCAAAGCCATTACGCGAGCGCGTTTGATAGCTGTTGTTACTTTACGTTGGTTTTTAGCTGAAGTTCCTGTTACACGACGAGGAAGGATTTTCCCACGTTCTGAAACGAAACGGCTAAGAAGCTCAGTATCTTTGTAATCAACATATTCAATTTTGTTCGCTGCGATATAATCAACTTTTTTACGGCGTTTGAATCCGCCACGACGTTGTTGAGCCATGTGTTTTCTCCTTTATATTATAGTTCTAGTTTGTCCAATTAAAATGGCAGATCATCATCTGAGATATCCATTGGATTTGAGTTACCAAATGGATTCTCATCACGAGAAAAAAATTCGGTACTTGGTGAGACGAGTCAGCGCCTCCGAAGCTTGGTGCTGCATTACCGCCAAAGTTATTTGGAGTATAGCCTCCAGACTGTCCTTCACGGCTTGTACGACTTTCCAATAGTTGGAAGTTATCTGCAACGACCTCAGTGACGTAGACACGTTGACCTTGCTGATTTTCATAATTACGAGTCTGAATACGACCTGTAATTCCGACTAGAGCACCTTTTTAGCCCAGTTTGCAAGATTTTTCTGCCTGCTGACGCCAAATGACAACATTGATAAAGTCTGCTTCTCTTTCACCATTATGGTTTTTAAAGTTTCGATTAACAGCTAATGTAAATGTTGCAACCGCTTGGTTCTGCGGAGTATAGCGAAGTTCAGCATCGCGGGTCATGCGACCTACAAGTACAACGTTATTTATCATGAATCTACCTTCTTAATTAAGCGTCAAGTTTGACGATCATGTGACGAAGAATGTCAGCGTTGATTTTTGAAAGACGGTCAAACTCTTTAAGAGCTGCATCGTCGTTTGCTTCAACGTTAACGATGTGGTAAAGTCCTTCACGGAAATCTTGGATTTCGTATGCAAGACGACGTTTTTTTCCCAATCTTTTTGATTCAACAACAGTTGCACCGTTGTCAGTCAAGATAGAGTCAAAGCGTGCTACCAAAGCGTTTTTAGCTTCTTCTTCAATGTTTGGACGAATAATATAAAGAATTTCGTATTTAGCCATTGATTTTTCCTCCTTTTGGTCTAATGACCCCAAGACTTTGCAAGGGGTAAGTGAGGTTTTCTCACGAATAACTATTATACTAGATTCTCCATGAAATAGCAAGAGAATTCTTTAAAACTTCATGAACGAGATATTCTGATACTGCTCAAGTATTTGACGGCCCTGTTCCTTTCCGATATAATAGGACTAGTTTGACTGATGAGGAGTTTTTTTATGTCTGATTTTGAAAAAAATTGCAAGAGACTGTTTACCAACTATTAAAATTGGTTGGGGAAAAATCCTGACCGTGAGGGGTTGCTCGACACACCAAAGCGAGTAGCTAAAATGTATCAGGAAGTATTTTCTGGACTTGGTCGAGATCCTAAGGATGAATTTACTGCTGTATTTTCGGAAGGTCATGAAGAAGTCGTTCTTGTAAAAGATATTCCATTTCATTCTATGTGTGAACATCATCTCTTACCTTTTTATGGTGTTGCTCATGTCGCCTACCTACCAAGCAATGGCAAAGTCACCGGGCTGAGCAAATTAGCCCGTGCAGTTGAAGTGGCTAGCAAACGTCCTCAGCTACAAGAACGCCTTACTGCCCAAATTGCGACAGCCTTAGATGAAGCTTTGTCACCCGAGGGTGTATTTGTCATGGTTGAAGCCGAACATATGTGCATGACTATGCGAGGAATCAAAAAACCTGGTAGTAAGACTGTTACTACAGTTGCAAAAGGAATTTACAAAGAAAATGTTCATCAGAGACAGGAAATCTTGTCCATGATTCATCACGACTAATTCCCTCTTATCACTCAACACATTATGCTCACCTTAGAAAGAAGTTTATGAAGAAAAAAATTAGTATTTCTCCTATTTCTGGCTCTAATCTGTATTGGAATCGAGTACGAAACAAAGACCTATACTCTAGGCGAATTATCCGGCAAAGCCTACGGCATTATTGGACTGGCTGCCTTATTAGCCTTGCTTTATATCGTTCCAGCTAGCTTAATCATTTTACACGTTCAAAAAAATGGAAGACTCCACTTGCCAGCTTAATCATCGCCTTCTTGGGCGGGCTATTCATCGCGGGATGGACTTCTGGTCTTGCCAACACTTATATCCATGACGGTGTTTCTACTTTATCTATTTCTTTTATTAATGATTTAGAAAGTGCTATCGTAGCGCCACTTGTCGAAGAGCCTCTCAAATTGATCGGTGTAGCCTTTGCTCTCTACTTAGTTCCTGTAAAAAAACTTGAAGTCTATCTTACTTCTAGGAATTGTAGCGGGATTTGGTTTCCAAATCAGTGAGGACTTCTCTTATATCTTATCTGATATGTCAGAAGGCTTCTCTTTCGCTATCTCAGGAATTTTTGGGACGCGTGGTTGGCTCAATCGCCTCACATTGGCTCTACACAGGCTTGACTGCTTTCGGCTTGACCTTGATGATTCGCTATCGCAAAAAGAATGCTAGCAACTTCAAAACAGGACTTATCTACTTCCTAGCGGCTTTTATCCTACATTTTATCTGGAACTCACCGTTTTCAGCTATTGAAACCGAAATACCGCTTGTAAGACCTATCCTATCTGCCCTAGCTATTTTTTTACTTTCTTCTTAGCCTACCAAACAGCTACGCGATTGGATAATGATCAGCCAAGTTTACATTTTTAAACACTTATATAATTAAAAAGAACTGCCCCAAGACAGAACAATCTATCTTAGAGCAGTTCTTTTTATTGTCCACAGACTCTGAGTCTATCAAGGCCTAATCTATCACTGTGAACTTGATATGAGAGTAGTCCTTTTTCTAAATCCTTGCCCGTCATAAAGGCCGCAGCTTCTTTTCTTTACTTTTTACTAGGTCGATTCCCCGGTCTTGAGCACCAAAAACACAGCCACAATAGCACTGGCGATAAATATCATATTCCTCACACATCTCTACAGAGCGTTTATAACCTTGATTTTTCTTAAAATCACTCGGCAAATAATGAGTCGCATAGACTTTTTGCACCTCAATACCGACACTATTAATGGTCTGAGAATTTTTATGAGGACTAATCGTCAATGCGCTTCCAAAGTAATCAAAACCTAGTTCTACCGCTACCTCAGCAGTTTTATCTAAACGATAGTCATAGCAAACCTTGCAACGATCGCCTCCTTCAGGTTCATCCTCCAAACCATGAACTTTTCGGAAAAAAATTCCTGAGGTGCATAAGGGGCTTCTAAATACTGAACTGTGTAGCCTGTTTTCTCATTGAAGTCACTGACAAACTTTTGAGTCACATAAGCTCGTCTCTGATACTCCGCCTTAGGATGAATATTGGAGTTGGCAAAGTAAATTGTTACATCCGCATATTGACTGAGATATTCTAGGGTATAGGTCGAGCAAGGGGCACAACAAGTATGCATAAGAATGGTCGGGCGTTTCTGATCCTTTTCCCAATCCTGAACCATTTTCTGCATGACACGGTCATAGTTAATCTTCTGATTGGGATTCATCTTGCTCAGAATTTCTTCTACATCAATCATAAGCCGCTCCTTTAGTTTCTCATTCTATTTTACCATAGAAAATTGACTCAAACAATCTTGATTAAAATGATTCTAGAATAAAAAGACTGAGATTTTCATCTCAGTCCTCACTATCTTTTTGTATTACATCATGCCGCCCATCATGCTTGGATCCATGGCTGGTGCTGGACTAGCTGGCTCTGGTTGATTCGCTACTACTGCTTCGGTTGTCAAGATCAAGCTAGCAACAGAAGCCGCATTTTGCAAGGCTGAACGAGTCACCTTAACTGGGTCAATGATTCCAGCTTCAATCATGTTAACCCATTCGCCAGTTGCTGCATTGAAACCTGTACCAGCTTCAGAGTTTTTTTCAGACGGTCGATGACAATTGAACCTTCAAAGCCTGCATTGAAAGCGATTTGACGGACAGGCTCTTCTAAGGCACGGAGAACAATATTACGACCTGTCGCTTCATCTCCTGTTAATTCGAGACCAGCAACTGCATCTAAAACGCTAACAAAGGCTGTACCACCACCGGATACGATTCCTTCTTCTACTGCGGCACGGGTTGCATTAAGGGCATCTTCGATGCGGAGTTTCATTTCCTTGAGTTCTGTTTCTGTGGCAGCTCCAACCTTAATCACAGCTACACCACCAGACAATTTAGCCAGACGCTCTTGAAGTTTTTTTCCTTGTCAAATTCTGAAGTTGCACTTTCAATTTGAGATTTGATAACAGCTACACGGTTAGCAATAGCTTCAGGATTTCCAGAACCTTCTACAATTACAGTACTGTCCTTGTCAACAGTGACTTTAGATGCTTGTCCAAGTGCTTCAATGGTCGCATCCTTGAGTTCCAATCCGAGATCTTCTGTAATGACTGTTCCACCTGTCAAGATGGCAATATCTTCCAACATAGCCTTACGACGATCACCAAAAGCCTGGTGCTTTGACAGCTACAACGTTGAAAGTCCCACGAATCTTGTTAAGAACAAGCGTTGGCAGAGCTTCGCCATCTACATCATCTGCAATGATCAAAAAGCGGACGGTTGGTTTTTCAAGATGCTTTCCAACAATGGCAGAATTTCTTGAATGTTAGAAATTTTTCTTGTCTGTAATCAAAAATATAAGGGTTGTCCAGATCAGCTACCATTTTTTTCACTGTCTGTTACCATGTATTGAGACAGATAACCACGGTCAAACTGCATTCCTTCTACGACATCCAGCTCAGTTTCCATCCCTTTGGACTCTTCGATAGTGATAACCCCGTCGTTGCCAACTTTTTCCATAGCCTCAGAAATGTATTCACCAACTTTCTCGCTACGAGAAGAAACAGCAGCAACCTGAGCAATCGCTTCTTTGTTAGAAACTGGAATAGCAGTTTCTTTTTAGAGCTTCAACAGCTGTTGCAACGGCTGCTTCAATCCCACGACGGATACCGATTGGATTGGCACCGGCAGTTACGTTTTTGATTCCTTCGCGAACGATAGCCTGCGTTAAAACAGTTGCTGTTGTTGTTCCGTCACCTGCGATATCGTTGGTTTTGGAAGCAACTTCTGAAACCAATTTAGCGCCCATGTTTTCAAAATGATCTTCCAATTCAATTTCTTTAGCGATGGTCACACCGTCATTGGTGATAAGGGGAGAACCAAAAGATTTTTCCAAAACAACATTGCGACCTTTAGGTCCCAAGGTTACTTTGACTGTATCCGCTAAAATATCGACTCCTCGTACCATTGCACTTCTTGCATCTGCTGAAAATTTAATGTCTTTTGCCATTTTTTTATCCCTCTTTTCTAATCTTACTCAACTATTGCTAGAATATTGGCTTCGCTGACTAGAAGGTAGGTTTCTTCACCGTCTTTCACTTCTACTCCTGCGTGACTTTCAACGAGAACCTTGTCTCCAGCTTTGACAGATGGTGCTACCAATTCACCGGTCAAGGTACGAACTCCTTGGCCAACTGCTATAACTGCGGCTGTCTTAGTCGCTGCATGACTGTTACCAGCGATAACAAAAACCGCCAGCTTTCTCTTCTTTTTCTTCTATTTTTAGGACCACTCGGTCACCTAATGGTTTTTAACATAGTATCCCTCCTGAGATTGAATTTTAGCACTCTCTTATACCGAGTGCTAATCTATAGTTATTATTTTATCACTTGGTCAAAAAAATAGTCAAGAAAAAAATACTATTTTTTTTCTTTAAAGAATTTAAAAAAACTGATTGGAAAAACCAATCAGTCTTTTTGTCTTACCCTAAGACTAGAGCATCATCATTCAGTACTTGACCACTGTTTTTTTATGGAAGAGATCCATGAGCTGGGCTACCGTCAGATTTTTCCTTTTCTTCACCCTTAACATCCACGACAATCTTCCCATGGAAGAGCATGATCAAGCGATTACCATACTCAATGGCGTGTTCCATATTATGAGTGACCATGAGGGTTGTTAGCTTTTGCTCCTCTACTACTTTTTTTCGTTAAGTTCATCACCATATCACTTGTTTTTTTGGATCAAGAGCTGCGGTATGTTCGTCCAGCAAGAGAACCTTAGGTCGAACTAGGGTCGCCATCGAAAGAGTCAGGGCCTGTCTTTGACCTCCAGATAAGAAATTAGCATCCGTCTTCATCCTATTTTTCAAGACCCAGGCCAAGATGTTCCAGTGCCCCCTTAAAGATTTGGCGTTCTTCTTCCGTAATCGAGCGTTTGAAAAAGCTCCGCGTCTTCCCACGACGGTAGGCAATGGCCATATTTTCTTCAATCGTCAAGTTGGTGGCTGTCCCCATCCGCGGGTCTTGAAAAAAACACGACTAATACTTTTCGATCGATCAGCTACTGAAAATTTTCTGATAGACTGACCATCAAGCAAGATATCTCCATCATCAATCTCTACGACACCTGCAATAGAGTTCATCAAGGTTGATTTCCCTGCTCCATTCCCACCAATTACGGAAATAAAGTCTCCCTGTTCGATTTCGAGATCCAAGCCTCGGAGAACAGGATTCTCATTGATTGTTCCTTTTTCAAAGGTCTTATGAATATTTGTTAATGTTAATAAAGGCATTAGCTGTCACCTCCTGGTGTTAAGGTTTTGTTTGCTTTTAATTTGCAATTTCTGACGAATTTCTGGGACATAAAGAATGAGAGCAAGAAGAATAGCTGAAGCTAATTTAAGCATTTGAGCATCCACATTCATAGCCAGAATAACTACTAGAACTAAGCGATATAAGATGGATCCGACCACAATGGACCAGAGACGTTTTCCAAGCGGAAGGTATTTAACGATGACTTCGGCCAAGATAATCGATGCCAAGCCATTTACAATAGTTCCTGTTCCCATATTCATATCCGCGTAGCCATTATTTTTGAGCTAAAAGGGAACCAGCAAGAGCGATTAGACCATTTGAAAGCATATAACCTAAAAATTTTTGATACGGTCAACTTTAATTCCATTGGCTGCACCCATAGTCAAATTATCTCCGGTCGCCCGCAAAGCTAAGCCAAGCTGGGTATTGAGTAGGACAATTAAAAAGTAAGATAACAAAGGCAACGAAAGCAAGCCCTAATACAATGACAGAAGCAGTCTTGGATAGACTAAGTAAACTTGTCATCATAGTTACCGAGGGTCTTTTGCCCAGAAAGAGAAAGATTAGAACTTCCTAGTACAAGTAAGTTAACAGAGTAAAGGGCAGTCAGGGTGATAATCCCAGTCAGAAGAGCTGGAATCTTCATCTTGGTATGTAGAAAAACCAGACACTGCCCCCGCCAGCATTCCAGCAATGAAACCGCCAATGGTGGCTAGAAGAGGATTCAGGCCTTTCATAATCAAAATGGCTGTAGTTGCTGCACCAAGTGGGAAGGATCCTTCTGCAGTCAGGTCTGCAATATCTAAAATCCGGAAGGTAATGAAGACTCCAATAGCCATAATGGACCAGAGCAAACCTTGAGATAGAGCAGAGAGTACAATATCTAGAAGACCACCAGATGAATCAGACGGCTTAGATTTAGAAAGAGAATTCACTTTCGGATTTGCAGTATTTTTAGTAGAAGAGCTTTTCTGAGTTGTTTTTTTCGCTTGAGCATTTGCCTGCTCCTCTTGCTCAATGGCGCTGATGTCGATTCCTAGAAGCTGAGCCATTTCTTTATTAGCGACTGCCTTTAGCGTCTCAGGATCTTCGGCTGAAATATCATCGACCTTTTCTCCATTCATAATTCGAATAGCCATTTTAGCAGTTTGACGACCCAAAGCTTCAAAATCAGCACCGTAGGTGAAGAGCACCCCATCATCTACCACGTCAACAGAACCACCCACTACTGGCACCTTCATTTCTTTAGATAAGTCTGTCACCAAGGTGATCGCTGAAACGATGGTATTATCAGCGGGGATAAAGAGGGCTTCCGTCTGACTCATCAGGCTTTTTGTAGTATCTTGCACATCATTAGTGGAGGAAATCCCCTTGACAACTGTCTCAATACCAGCTTCTTTAAATGCTACTTCTGCCTCTTGCACCTGAATCTCTGAATTTCGTTCATTAGTCGTATACATAATCCCAACTTTTTTTCAGATTGGGCATGACTTTTTTTCAGTAGAGCCACTTGTTTCTTTGCAGAAACTCGGTCACTGGTACCAGTTGCTAGACCGCCAACCTTGTCCATAGACTTCACAAGCTTTGCAGAGACAGGATCTGTAATCGCCGTAAAGAGAATAGGGGTATCAGTCGATAGATTGACTAATGATTGGGCTGCTGGTGTTGCAATCCCTAGAACCAAGTCATTCTTAGAAAGTAGACTCGTAGAAATCGTTTGGAGATTGGACTGATCCCCTTGGGCATTCTGGTAGTCAATCTTGATATTCTTACCATCAATATACCCTTGGTCTTTCAACTCATTCTCAAAGCCTTTTCGAGCAGCTGTCAGGGACTCATGCTCCACATATTGAAGAATCCCGATGTGGACCTGTTTTTTTCCGACTTCTTTGAAGAACTGCATCCTGCTACAAGAAGTAAGGCCATCGCCAAACTAACCAAGGAAAGTAGTGTTTTTTTCATATCATGCTCCTTAATTTTTTTCAAAAACAAAAAAAGCCAATTAGATTTTATTCTAACTGGCTTTTTAAGTGCTGATATAGATGAAATCAATCATCCACTTTAATCCAGTCAGTTAGAAAAGATATCTAATCAGCTGGATTCATCATAAAATGCTTTAGCTTCATAGATACAAACGGGGAACGTTTGTATCCTTTTTAGCTACAAACGTCTATCTAAAGAAACTAAAGTAAAAGTAGGTATTTAAATTAATTGTCTGTGATGACGTTTGTTTAACCATTTTATTTCTCCTTGTTTTTTTATTGTTTAATACTATACCCTTAATTTCATACAATGTCAAGACTTTTTTTAGAAAAATTTCTGAAAATTTTTAATAATCAACCCCCGATAATCTTTTATCAGGGGCATCTAGCTTAATATTTTATTTGAATTTTAGCTTCAAAAATCATCAATGACTTTTTTTGAAGATTGAGTCGGCCTTTGTAGATACCATAACCAAATACTAACATGGCAAGAATGCCTATCACTGCTAGGATAATTCCAACAATGAAAAAGAATCATATTGGTTTGGCGGAAGAAATAAATCAGAACAAGACCGATACTCGCAATGGTAAAGAAGAGACTAAACCAACGTCCTAGATTTTCAATCATATGTTTTTTTGATAGTGAATTTCTGTTTCATAGCCTTGAATCAATTCTTGTTCTGTCATGATTTCTCCTTTTAATATTTCAAACCTGGATTAAAGAAGCCAAGTAATACACCAATAAATGCAACAACTACAAGAAGTAGCATCACTTTGATTGGAGATAGATTTTTCTTAGCCATTAACCACCAGCAAAAGACGATAAATAATGCAGTTAAAAGTCCAGGATAAACTCCGTCTAATTGATCTTGCAGAACCAAGAATGCTTTTTCCGGATGAGTCTTTTTAATTGGAAAGCTGTTTTAACAGGCACCCAAGTAGCTGCTACCGCACCAATAACCATACCACCAATGATAGATACAGATTTACGGATAGCTTGTCCTTGAGGACCAACAAGAAATTCAACCGCTTTGTCGCCCAGTTCGTATCCTTTAAAATAGGCAAATTTCATACCGAAGTAAGCTAGCAAGTTCCAGACAACGATATAGAAGATAGCACCTAGTGGAGATCCTCCGTTTGATAAGCCAAGGGCAATCCCCAAGATAATAGGGATCAGGGTCCCAACAATCAGTGAGTCACCAATACCAGCAACAGGTCCCATCAAACCAGCACGAAGTCCATTGATTGTTTCATCATCCACTCCGTCAGCACCATTTGCACGCGCTTCTTCGAGCCCTGCTGTAATCCCGACAATCAAGGCACCTAGCTGAGGTTCAGTATTGAAGAAGGCTGTATAAGTATGCATTGCCTTTGCTTGATCTTCTTTTTTCGAATAAAGTTCTTCCACAATTGGTAGCATAGACGCAAGATAACCAAAAAGTCTGCATGTGCTCTTGTGAGAAGCAGGTCAAGTTACCATAGTACCAATGATGGAAAGATTTTCCTAATGTTTTTTCGTTAATTTTGCCATTTTAGATATCCTCCTCATCATCGTCATCAATCACGCCTGTACTTGCTACTGCTTGAGCTCTGACATTTTTAGCCATTTGAATTTCATAGAATAGAACAGCGAAAATCAATGAAATGACTGCACAAGAGACTAGATTTAATCCTAGAGAAGCTGCAAGAGTAAAACCGACAAAGAAAGGAATAAAGTCGACAGCTTTTTTTCAACAATTTGTTTTTAACAAAATAGCGATTCCGACACATGGAAGGAGTGAGCCCACTGTAAAGAGGGTTTTCATTGGAATTCCATCCAAAGGAAGGGCTGATTTCAAAGCTGTAACTGCATCTGCCCCTAATTTACACATGATCAGAGTTGGCAAGAAGGAGAAGACAATGTGTGAAATCCATGGGAAGCCCCAGTCTACTGCGTATAAACGTTTAAATTCTCCCTTTTCAACAGCTTTCCAACCAATATGTTGCCAGAGCAAGTTCATTGTTGCTGTACCATAAAATAGAACGGTACCAACTGTCCCTACCAAAGTTCCCATTGATTTAGCCAAGTTTGCTGCATCTGAAGAATCGAGGGCTAAGCCTTGTGTCGTAATAGCTACCATCGCTAGCGGAATACCGATATAAGAAACCGCACGAACGTCTGCTGAAACAGTACCACCAGGAGTAACCAGGGCAATATAAACCAATTGCATGGCAACCCCACAGACTATCCCTAGTTTAATATCCCCTAAGATAAGCCCTGAAACAAGTCCACCAACAAGCGGGCGTCCCAGAGTATAGTTACCAATTGATGTACCACCTAGACCAGGCATGGATGACAAACACGCAAACAATCCTAGCAAAGCGGCCTGTAACCAAGAAATTGTCATAATAAGCCTCCTTTAACGCTTATAGTATTATTAAAAACCAAATTTAGACTTGAAATCACTCCAGTAGCCGATGGAAACATCTGGCAACAATTGGAATTTCACCTTATAACCAGCCTTTTCAATTGCTTCAATTGCCTCTGCTTCTTCCTGAGTAATGGACTGATTATTTCCTAATTTCGTTGCTCCCTGGGCGATCATTAGCAGGGCCGACGATAATTTCTTTGACATCAGCTGGAACAAAGCCTTGGTCTACTAAAATTTCTTTCATATCAATTGGATTCTTTGTGATTAAGAAATAGCGACTATCTGAATCCAAGACCTTTTGTGATTTTTTTCTTTGAAAGCTTCCTTAGTCCAAACAAAAGTTTTCTTATCTGAAGCAGCTTTATAAGCCTGTTTTAACACGGCATTCCCTGCAGCTGCATCATTGACCGCAATTAAGCCATCACAAGGATATTCCTTAGCCCAGCGAGTAACTGTCTGACCGTGGATCATGCGGTCATCAATCCGTACAAATGAAATTGTCATGATAAATCTCCTTTAAGTATTTAAATATCGTCGTCATCTTCTTCGTCGCTATCGGTTGCGACTTCGAATTCTTGAAGAGCTGCTGAAGCTTCTGAAAGAATGGTTCTAGCTAGTTCTTTGCCTTCTAACATATCTTTCATCACTAGCCCTGTTAAAGCCATAGTCAGGTTTAGACCACCTAGGACAACTGCTGTGTCTAGTTTCCCAAGTTCAGCCAAGACATTGCAGGCAGTAGTAAGAGGGCTTCCCCAACAATATCTGCCAACACAAGAACCTGATCTTCCTCAGCTAAGCCCGCTAAAAGCTTGGCGAAACTCCAAGGCAAAAATCGTCTACTGACTTACCTGCTTTTTAGACCAACAGCAATCACTTGATCTGTCTTGTCGCCGGCAAACATTCCCAAAAGAACTTTGCACCCCTTCGGCCAAGCCACCGTGGCTGACCAATACAAGATATTTCATCTTTCCTGCCTCCTTACCCTTCTACTTCTTAGCCAATTCAGACTTTAAATGATGAAGGTTTCTTTATGACTTTATTGTACAAGATATGGAACCGGTTTCATATTGTCAAATGTCACGTAAGTCAGATGACATTTGTTAATAAGAATATGACAATTGTCATATTGGTCTAGTCAACTTTGTTTATTTTGTGATTGAAATGTAAAAAGAAAAGCAGATTATTTTCCGCTTTCTATTTCCTTTTGAATACTAGGTAGGGAACTATCAATCTCTTGATTCTGCATCGCTTTTTGAATCAGATAGTCCATCCGCTCCATCGTATGTTGATCTACTTCTAGGCTGATATCAATGATAGAGCGATTCATCATGCGATCCAACCTCTCAGAAGTCAAAGAATCCAAGCCAAAAATCATCTGCTTGTAGGATTGCTCTAGACTGCTGACTTTTCACTACAGATGGCAAGACCGAAGTCCCTTGAGATTTCTCAAATAGAGCCTGTTGGCTTTCTTTATCCTGCGACAACAAAAGCATAAATTCCCATGCCAGTTTTTTTCTTGACTGGTATTAGAAGACATGGCAAAGAGCGAGGTCTTGACCTGAGTTCCCATCACCTGATTGTTGGCTGTAGGCATTGGGATACAGGTCCAAGAAAAGCTAGAATATTTGGAAACATGATAAGGATAGGGTTTGTAGGGTCCGATACTGGGCCAGACTCATAGGATAGAAGGCCACCCGTCCCTCATCAAAGTCATTAGAAGTCACCTTATAGTGCCGACTGAGCATATCTAATTTGCTCATAAAGGACAGGGGCTTGGTGCATCTCTGAGCTGTCTACATTGATACCAGATTTATCGGTAAGATGGCCGCCGTAAGCTACCAGAGCCTGCTGCCAAGTGTAATCTGTTATTCCGTACTGATCCACTACACCATCTCCATTGGTGTCTTTGGTTACTTTCTTGCAAATCTCATAGAAATCCTCTAAAGTCCAGCCTGACTCAGGAATGCTAATTCCTTCTTTTTCGAGCAAGTCTTTATTGACACACATCATGATAGGATTGCTCTCAACAGGAAGAGCATAGCTGACTCCCTGATATTGCCCGGCTTCATAAGCCACCGGATAAAAGACCCTTCGTTCATCATCCTTTAAGAGGGTATCCAAGGATTTAAGCGCGCCCGTCGAAGCCAACATGCTAAAATCGTTTTCTGGTACCATAAAGAGATCCGGTTGCTCGCCTTTCAAGACTTGCTCTGCCAGCCAGTCGGCGTAATCATCCTTGGGAATCCCGCTTTCATAAATGACCTTGACATGAGGATGCGTCTTTTCAAATTTTTTAATCAAGCTGTCCAAGACCCTGTTTTCGCGGCTGTTAGGTACATCCCAGCTGGAGCCAGCATAGACGCCGATACGCAGGACTTTTTCCTGAGCTGAAGCCCAAAAATACAAAAAGCTAGGGCAACAGATATGATCAGGACAACCAGCAGGGCCAAATGTCTCAATCTCCACTTCATTTGTCGCTTTCCTTACTAAAATCTCTCTGGGTGACTCCGGTCTGAACAGCCCAGATAGCCAGCTGGGTTCGGTCGCGCAAGTTGAGCTTGGCTAGGATACCTGACAGGTAATTACGAACTGTCCCTTCTGATAGAAAGAGCTTAGCTGCAATTTCTTTATTAGAAATCCCAAAGCCAATCTGCTGGATAATCTTCCACTCTGTCCGGCTCATATCCTCAACATTTTCCTCAGTCACCGTGATAGCAAAGTTGGACTGGGCCATCTGTGAAAAGATTTTGAAGACCTTAGTGGCAATATTGGGATTGATCATAGCTCCGCCTCGATAGACTGTCTGAATGGCTTCGTGAAGCTCTTCTGTCGAAACCCCTTTGAGAATATAACCAGACGCACCGTATTTAAGAGCGGAGAAGATAAATTCATCGTCATCAAAGGTCGTCAGAATGATAATCTTAACATCTGGATACTGCTCCTTGACAGCCTTGGTACAGAGAACACCGTCCATGACTGGCATGCGAATATCCATTAGAATCACATCTGGGCGTACCCGATGAAGCTTTTCCAGCACTTCCTTGCCGTCTCCAACTGTCCCGACCACCTCAATATCTGCGTGGGCTGACAGGATGATTTGCAGAGACTCGCGAATCAAGGCCTGATCGTCTGCTATTAAAACCTTAATCATGTCTTCCTCCTATTTTTGGGATTTCGATATGCGTGTAGAAGCCGTCCCGATTTTCAAAGTGAACGCTTCCGCCAATAATCATTAGGCGCTCTTGCATCTGCTTGAGGCCATAGCCATAGTGGAGTTCATCAAAACCAATACCATCATCCTGAATGGTCATTACATAAGCTTCTTCTTCCTCCAGTAACTCAATACAGATGGTCTTGGCATGGCCGTGGCGGACAGAGTTGGTAATAGACTCCTGAATCACCCGAAACACAATGTCTTCCTTTGCAATATCCAAGTCAATATTATCCCATTCGTAGCGGAGATGAATCTCCAAGTTGGAGATGGCTTCATACTCGCGGATAATCTTAATCAGAGCTTCCTTCAAAGTGTTGTTTTCCAGAGCTCCCGGCCGCATTTTATTGAGCGAGCCTCGGACATCACGGATACCGTCTCGAACAACGACTGAAACATTATTGAGCTGCTCCTTAGCCCGATTGGTATCAATATCAACCAAGACCTTGACCGCATCAATACCCGCTGAAATTCCCGTTAGGGCATGGCCCAATGTATCGTGAATCTCTCTGGCAATACGCTTCCGCTCTCGATCTTCTGCTATTTTTTCGGACAAGGCCAGATAAGAGTTCAACTCGCGATTGGCCTGAGAAGCCATGCGCAGCTCTTCCTCAATCCGATGACGCTCTGTAATAGCTGACAAGATATAGAAGAGCAAAGAAATCATAAAGACGACGATATTGAGGGAATAGAGAAAGTTCTTGCCAAAAAGCAGCAACAGCCGGACAGACTCTGGATAAAAACCGAATATAGGTATCTAGAGAAGGCAGCTTGATAAAGAGCGACATAAGGTCATAGTTGGACAAGAGCAACATGCCAAAACTCAAAATGATAAAAGAAAACCAGTACTTCTTGTCTTTGGAAGAATTGAACTCCTTAGAGCCATAGAAAATATCCGCAAACACCAGGAGAATCAAGCCATTGTAGGGACGAGTGCAAGACAGAAAAAGATGACCAACATAAGCAGGATTTCAATAATGGTCACCTTGTCATAGACAGACAGCTGATTAGGGTGGCGCTCGCGATAGTACATGACCAAGAGCAGGCAGGCATACAAGCTAATTGATACCCAGAAAATCAAGCTGGGAGAGCCAGGAATGGCATCCAAACGCTCCAAGAGCGAGTGACTGAAGCCCTTAGCAGCTACATAGTTGGTCGCAAAGAGATAGATAGACGCATTATAGACAATGGCAACCAGATTGATGATCATCAGCGCTATTTTGCTGTAAAATATACTTTTTTGAGGTCTCATTATTGCCACCCTGTAACTGTGTATTGACTGATATTATCCCTATTAACCAGATGAACTGGAATCAGATATTGGCTGTCGTAGGATTTCCCTTCCTTCATCAGCTCAATTACCTGCGCCACCTTGCGTCCCATCTGAATGGGCGATTGGGCCACGGTCCCCTCTATATCGTTTGTTGTAGCCAAAAAGTTTTTGATATCTGGTGAGCCATCCACGCCATAAATAGAAAGCTTTCGGTTCAAGCCGTTATTTTTAATAGCCGCTAGGGCACCAATCGCTGCCCGATCATTGAGAGCCATGACCACATTAAAGTCCATTCCTTCATCTAAGGCACTTTTTACTTGAGGCATTGCTTCTTCAGTCTGGCCAAGCGTCTCTTTTTGGGAAACAATCTTGTAACGAGGTTGATCTTTTATTGTCTCTACAAAACCTCGAATGCGGTCCATAGCAGAAACTGCATTTCGATGTTCTAGCAGAAGGATATTCGCAGCAGGCAAACGTTTCATCATATCTTTAGCAATTAAAACACCAGCTTGGTAATTATCTGAAACAATCGTCGTATCGACTGCCACTTCCTTGCTGACTGGCGCATCCACTACGATGATTTTAATCCCAGCTTTCTTGGCCTTTTTGAAGAGAAGAAATGATACTTGGACTATTACTCTTCACCGGATTAATCACAATGACATCTACCTTTTCTCGGACGAAAAAAAGTCAATCTGTTGGCTCTGCTTGCCCTCATCCAGCTCAGGATCTCGAACATAGAGCCGACTCCCCTGCTGATTAGTTTTTTTCTCTAACTCCGCATTCAAGGTCTTGTAAAAGTCGTTATTCATGGTCATGTAGGTCACCCCAATCTTGACCTGTTTTGGATCCGGAAGAATCCCTTAAAATACACAAAAGATAAAGCCAGTACAAGTAGAGCTAAGAGGGGCCACAAAGTATTTTTATAATGCATACGACTTCTTTGCTTTTTCTGTTTTCACTACTATTTATACCCCCAATCTATCTAGTAGGCTACACTTATATACAGAATTATTATATTACAAAGCGAGAAAAAAATCAAAATCTGCTCTAAAAAGCCAACTATCCTTTCATCGCTAAAATCAAAATTTTTTTCTATACTTCCAATCTAGTCTTCCCCACTAAAAAGAGCTCCATGACCAAAAATAGAATCATGGAGCTTCAGGTAACTGCGGAGCGGTTTTATTGACTGATTGCAGTATCACAAAAGACAAGTATCAGTTTAGTAATTTTTTTAATCAAATCGACTGTTGAACGATCTAACTTCTTCACAATTGCTTGTAAGAATGCCTGAGCTTGTAAGAAGTCATCCATTGCATAGAGTGTTTGATGGGAGTGGATATAACGAGCGCAAACTCCGATAGTTGTAGATGGAACACCACCGTTTTGGAGATGGGCTGCACCAGCGTCTGTTCCACCTTTTGCACAATAGTATTGGTACTTAATACCAGCTTCTTCAGCCGTAGTAAGCAGGAAGTCTTTCATATTAGGCAGCATGAGATGACCGGGGTCGAAGAAACGAATCAGCGTTCCGTCACCAATAGCACCTTGACCACCATATACATCACCAGCTGGAGAACAGTCTACAGCAAAGAATAATTCAGGCTCAAATTTAGTTGTTGAGGCGTGAGCTCCACGCAAACCAACTTCTTCTTGGACGTTAGCACCGACATATAGCTCATTGCCCTAAAGATTGTCCTGATAAAGCCTGAGCCAATTCACTGACCATGAGAACCCCGTAACGGTTATCCCAAGATTTGGAAATAACATTTTTACCATTAGCTGTTAAAATAGCTGAGCTGTCAGGGTACAATAGCATCTCCTGGACGAATTCGAAACTTTCTGCTTCTTCCTTATTGGCAAATCCACCATCGAAGACAATATCGCTTACTTGTGGCAGGGGTTGGACTCCCACCGGCTCCACGTAAGAAATGAGGAGGAACAGAACCAGAAATCACTGGAATTTCCGACCTTCTCTAGTAAACAATTTGAAGCGCTGACTGCTGACCACAAGAGGATTCCAGCCACCGATTTCAACTACACGAAAAGTACCGTCTGCTTTAATCTCACTGACCAAGAAACCAACTTCATCCATATGAGAGGCCACTAAAACTCGAGGCGCATCTGCTAGGGTTCGAGATGCTTGATACCAAAGAGGCCACCCAAGCCATCCGTCACCATTTCATCCACATGCGGAGTCATTTTCTCCCTGCAAATAAGTCCTTACAGGACCTTCATGAGCTGAGATTGCAGAAATCTCAGTTACTTCTTTGATTTTTGAAAATAAGTCTGTCATATTTACCTTCTTTCTGCCCCCTATTTTTATCACTTTTTGGGAAAGATAGGTAGCAAAAAGCCTAACTCTATACAGGAGAAATATCCAAGTAAAAAAATTTTAGTCAAGTCCTCTCGCCTGTCAATTTCTCCTTTTTCTATCTTGGCCATTGTTCCCCTTCTTTTTTTGTGTTAAAAATATTGTCATGAAAGCTAAAAAAATCATTTTAACAACAGCTGCTCTTCTTGGAGCAGGAAGTCTTGCCTTGGGCGCTCGAAAAAGTCGTCAAAGAACAACAGCTAGCCAAAAAGAGAAGAGATTATTAACCTAGTCCGCAGCTTCTTTTGCTAGTCAAGGACAGATTGCCACTGTCTATGTGCAACTCTATGAGTCCAACGAAGATAAACTGGTTGGTGGAGTGGTCCTTGAAGATGACCGCCACTTTACCTTTGTCTACGAAAACGGCCAGCTAAGTTATGAGGAAAAAAATGATGATTATTCCTGAAAATATAGAAGAATTGGCAACTTACGTCCAATCAGAGGGTAAGACTGTCTTCTTTTTCACAGCAGACTGGTGCAGGGGACTGTCGTTTCATCCAGCCCTCCCTACCAGAGATTGAGGCAAGGAATCCAAATTTTACCTTCATCCAAGTAGACCGCGATGCTTATCTTGATCTTGCTAAACGCTGGGATGTCTATGGGATTCCTAGTCTGGTTGTACTGGAAAAAAAGAACACGAAATAGGTCGGCTAGTCAATCGTAATCGAAAAAAACCAAGTCTGAAATCAATGATTTTTTTAGCGTCATTAAACTAACCAAATGGAGAAAAAGAATGATTTTTTTACTTATAACAAAAGAATTTGTTGGCGATGTTTTGATGGTGATTGTTGCCAACAACGAAGATGCAAAAACTTTCTGTTGAACGCAAAGGAAATATTGCTCGTATTTTCCGACAAGATACAGCCGAAAACCGTCGCTTGGAACATTTTCCAAGTATCTGATATTGTAGACATCCAACAAAGTGGCCAGATCTTTCTTACTGACGAAGAGGTTGCCCTGCTCAACCAAGAGTTGGCTAAAGAAGGCTTCTCTGAAACTCTGATCAATGATCTCCAACCGAAATTTGTCGTCGGAGAAATCGTCGAAATGATTGCTCATCCAGATAGCGACCACCTCAACATCTGTCAAGTACAGGTCGCAGCAGATAAGACTCTTCAAATAGTAGCTGGTGCCCCCAATGCTCGATTAGGTCTCAAAACTATCGTTGCTCTTCCTGGTGCTATGATGCCTAAAGGGAAACCTTATTTTCCCTGGCGAACTACGGGGTGAGAAAAGTTTTGGTATGATGTGCAGTCCACGTGAGTTGCAACTGCCAAACGCTCCTCAAAAAAACGAGGGTATTATCGAATTAGCTGACTCTGAAGTTGTCGGAACTGCGTTTGATCCGGCAAAACATTGGCAGGGTAAAAAAATCGTGATTTTCACGATTTTTTTCTTTCTCTTACGAATAAATAAGTAGGAGGAAATTACATGTACAATAAAGTCATTATTATCGGTCGCTTGACGGCCACACCAGAATTGCACAAAACAAGCAATGAAAAAAATCTGTCACACGCGCAACGATTGCTGTCAATCGCCGTTACAAGGATCAAAATGGTGAGCGCGAAGCAGACTTCATTAATATCGTCCTTTGGGGCAAATCAGCTGAGACTCTAGCTAGTTATGCCAGCAAAGGAAGCTTAATTTCTCTAGACGGCGAATTACGGACCCGTCGTTATGAGAAAGATGGTGTAACCCACTATGTCACAGAAGTGCTTGGTCATGGTTTCCAACTTCTTGAAAGTCGTGCCCAGCGGGCTATTCGTGAAAAATAATTCTGGGGCTGATTTAGCTGATCTAGTCTTGGAAGAAGAGGAACTTCCTTTCTAAAACTCCCACTTTTCCTTTTTTTCTATTAAGAACCTTGGCTGAATAGCCTTGGTTTTTTTATTGTTCTATTTTGATAATTTCTTTTTCTGATTGCTTGTTTTTTTATTTATCTTCAAATACTACTTTTTGCTCCCAAAAATGTCTCT